>Ga0154507_104_pt1 | contig 317886 bp, 308 predicted proteins | sample RifGroE1_FD_115986 | JGI IMG/M metagenome (GOLD analysis project Ga0154507, IMG submission 115986) | Burkholderiales bacterium GWE1_65_30
TGAGTCGCATCCCGGCTGTGAACAACCTCTTGAAACTCAACAGCTAGGCGTGGAGTGGGGAGGCCTGATGGCCCGGCCAGGTTCCGGAGGCAATGTAAATGCCGCCCATCCAGGTGGAACGGACATCCAGCCCCGGTACGTGAGCCGCCAGGTCGCTCCAGGGTTGAATCAGGCCATCCAGCGTGCTGACGGAACGCAGCGCCGCTCCCCAGACAAAGAGGTTGACCGGCCAGGCCCAAGGGTCGGCCCATTGCAGCCCGGTGGCCACCACGCGCGCACCGGGCTTGAGGTGCTGCAGCACATTGGCAATCGCCTCGGGGCGACGCAGCACGTCGTGCGTGAAGTGGAACAGCACAGCATCGGCCTGCCCCGCCCAGCGCGCCGACTCGACCGGTGCGTTGATCAACGAAACCTCGCATGGCCCGACAGACGCAAGGCGCTCGCGAGCCTTGACCAGCATCTCAGGACATTGTTCGATCCCCACGATCCGGCCGCGTGGACCCACGGCTTCGGCTAGCAGGGGAAAGCTCAGACCGGTGCCACAACCCACATCCAGCACGGTCGCACCGGGACTCAGTCGCAGACCGGCCACGGCCTCGCGGCGAAGCGGTTCGAACATGGCGAGTTCGTTGTCGTACACGCCGGCTCGCAACCGGTACTGCTCCAGCGCAAAACCGCGATCAGGCATGTGTGCGTCCCTGCGACTGACGGAAGGTCTTTTCATGGTCTTTCTGGCCTGAGGCAATGCCCCTCAAGCCAGCATAGTGCGCAGATCCTCGCACCGCAAGCGGCAACAGCCCGTGTTTGTTACCGAGTGTCCCCGTGCGCGCAAAGGCCTGCACACCATCGCACGAACCGTGCCCCTGAATGAAATCAGAAGCTGTAGTTGTAACTGATGCGCAGGGTGTTCTGCCGGTGTGACACCGTGCCGGCCATGCCCGGACCGAACATGTTCGGGTTGGTGCGGGTCACCTTGGGCGCTATGGCGATGGAGCCGGCCAGCGCATGGCCACCACCCATGTTCCAGCCCAGACCCAGTGTGTAGTGGGTCGTGATGGTGGCCGGAAACAGCGGATTCAGCGTGTCGTCTGGCACGGGGTTGTCGGCGTAGTTGATGCCGGCGCGCAAAGCCAGGCCCGGGGCCAGCATGTACTGGCCGCCGATCATGAAGACGGTCTGGTTTTTCCAGTTCTGCGGCATCGAACCCACCATCCAGCCCCCGCCCATGTTCATGCCCAGGCGGAAGTCCTTCATGCTGTCCTTCCATCCCAGGTGCTTGACGTCGGCGGCCAGCATGAATGCTGGCGTCGCCTGCCAGGCCACACCCACGCCATAGGTCTCGGGCCACTGGAAGTCCACCACCTTGAACTGGGTGGGAATCTGCATACCCCCTGGCAGCATGGTGAAAGTCCCACTGCCTTGCAGGTCGCCGATGTCGGTCTTGCTGTGGTAGGTGGCACCGAAGGCCAGGGCGTTCGAAACCTTGTAGTGGGCGCCCAGTTTGAAGGCCCAGCCGTTGCCCTTGGCTTCGCCGCTGAAGTCGTTGTTGTCGCTGAAGCTGGCATGACCCGAGCCATCGGGCATCAGCATCTGCACGTCCATGCTGGCCCAGACAAAGTCGAGCTGGCCAGCGACGGTGAAGTTGTCATTGACGTTGTAGGCCAGCGGGAACATCAGCCGGCCGAAACCCACCTCGGAGCGCATGGGCAAGCCCGTGCCGTTCGACAGGAAGGAGGTGCTGCCGTATTCGGTCCCCATGCCGCCCTGGGCCAGCATGCCAGCGCCGTAGGTGAACTTGCCGGACTTGCGAATGTATGAAAGCGAAGGCATCCAGTATTTGTCGCCGTCCGATTTCGCATTCATCGGGCCGGCCATCGGGTGATTCATGCTGGTGTTCACATCCGGCATCAGCAACGTCAGACCCAGACCCAGGTTGTTGCCTTCCTGGCGCAGACCCAGCGTGGCCGGATTGTTCATGATGGCCGAGTTGCCGTTGTCATGGGCGAATGAGGCGCCGCCCATGCCCCCGGCTTTGGCGCCGTAGGCTTCCATGTTCATGCCGTTGGTGGCGGCGGCGGGCAAGGCCACCAGCCCCATCACGGCCGCCGCGATGGCTGTGAGCATGGGGCGTTGGTCGAAGCGTTTTGTCGTTGGCATGCGTGTGGACTCCTGAAACCAAAAGGTTGATGAAGATCAAAAGAATACCGGCGCGGGTATGGTTTGACGAGCCGGGAAGGCTCGGGTTGACGGCGATTCAAATACCAGATACAGATACCCGTACCAGCATTTCACAATCACCCCGGTCATCGCTCTTGGGTTGTTGCCCGAAGGCGAAGTTGTGCGGTTTGTTGGTGCGCATCCGGTTGTCGACGTTGACAAAGCCGCCATCGGCCACGCCCTCGCGGCCCTGCGCCACAATCGCGCATGACATCCAATGCCGCCACCTCCTCCGAGCGAGCGCCCGCCGCCGCGGTCCCGTGCGCTCAGTGCCCCTTGCGGTCACTGCCCCTGTTCCAGGCGCACGAAGCCGCCGAACTGGAGCTCGTGCAGTCGCTCAAGCGCCGGGACATGCACCTGCCGGTGGGCAGCACGCTGATCCAGGAAGGTCAGGTCGACGCACCGCTCTACACGCTGCAAAAGGGCTGGGCGTTTCGCTTCAAGACACTAAGCGACGGGCGCAGGCAGATCCTGAATTTCCTGCTCGCGGGCGACTTCATCGGCGTGCAGCAGAAGATGGGCGATGCCGCGGCCCATGGCGTCGAGACGCTGACCGATGCCTTGTTCTGCGTGTTCCAGCGCGACTCGCTGTGGGAAATCCACCGCCGCTCGCCCAGCATGGGCTTCAACGTGACCTGGCTCACCGCGCACGAAGAGTCGCTGGTGGACGATACGTTGCTCTCTGTGGGGAGGCGCAGCGCCGAAGAGCGCATTGCCACGTTGCTGATCCTGCTCTTCAAGCGCGCCGCCGCGCTGCAGGCCGATGCCGGCGCGAGCGGTGTACCGTTTCCCTTGACGCAGCAACACGTCGCCGATGCCCTGGGGCTGTCGCTGGTGCACACCAACAAGACACTGCGCAAGCTGGAGCGCCGGGGCCTGCACCACATTGGCGACGGTCGGCTGTTCATGCGCGACGTGAAGGCGCTCGCGCGCCTGGCCGACCTGTACGGCGACGGCCGCCCGCCCGTGCGCCCTCTGGTGTGATCGAGGCCCTTCGATGCAGGCGAGGCCCGCTGACACCCCGTAACACAATGGTCAACTTACATGTCTTTGTACACAGCAATTGGATGACCTGCGACCTACATTGAGTTCAACCCTGCTTCCCGCCGTCCAGGCCGGCAGGGGCATCGACAGACCCATGGCCTTCAACGGCCGGGACGCCGATGGAACGATATGCCCAAGGAGGCCGCATGACAGCCACCACTTCACGGTTCAACACGAACCAACTGCTTGCCACACTCTCCAGCGCCGAATGGCAGCATCTGGAGCCCGACCTGGAATGGGTCGATCTGCCGTCCGGTAGCACGCTGCATTCGAGCGGCAATGCGCTGCGCCATGTGCACTTCCCGACCACCGCCACGGTGTCCCTCGTGTCCTCGATGGCCGACGGCGCCTCGGCCGAAGTGGCCGTGGTGGGCAGCGAGGGCATGGTCGGCATCTGCGCCTTCATGGGCAATGCCAACGCCCTGAGCGACGCCGTGGTGCAGCGGCCCGGCCACGCCTGGCGCATGAGCACGACGGCCGTGCAGCACCACACCCGCCGATCACCCGACTTCATGCAGAAGTTGCTGGGCTACACCCAGGCCTTGTTCACGCACATGGCGCAGTGTTCAGCCTGCAACCGCCACCACGCGCTGGATCAGCAGCTGTGCCGCTGGCTGCTGCAGCACCTGGACCGCCAGGAGGGTAACGACATGCAGATCACGCAGGAGCGGATTGCCTGCCTGCTGGGCGTGCGGCGCGAGGGCGTCACCGGCGGTGCACTCAAGCTGCAGAAAGCCGGCCTGATCGACTACCACCGGGGCCACATTTCCATCCTCGACCGCCGCGGGCTGGAAGCGCGCAGCTGCGAGTGCTACGGCGTGGTGCGACAGGCCTACGACCGCTTGTCGTGCGCCCACAGCGCGCCGCGCCGCTCACCCTTGATCCATGCCCCTGGGCTGAACAGCCAGCTGGTGTACCGCCAGTCCTTGCAAGCAGCCTGAACCTTGCGTGGCCGCTTGCGCAGAGCCGGACGGCGCTGCCAGCAGCCCGCTCACCCCCTGCAGGCGCCAGATGACAAAAGACCACGCTGCCGCGCGCAGACCCGCCCCTCCTCCAGCAACCCCTGTTTCTTGAAAGCCCATCACATGAACTACGAAGAACGCGACAGCTTTGGCATGTACAACGCCATCAGCGCACTGGACGACACCGTTCCGCAGCGCAACCGCGGCCCTGGCCCCTACCTGATGGGTGCCGACACCTTGCTGGGCAACGACGTGGTCAATGCAAAGGACGAAGACCTGGGTGACATCAAGGAAATCATGCTCGACATGCGCACCGGGCAGGTGAGCTATGCGGTGCTGTCGTTTGGCGGCTTCCTGGGTCTGGGCGAAAAACTGTTCGCTGTGCCATGGACTGCGCTGAAACTGGACACGGTCAACAAGCGATTCGTGCTCGACGCGAGCAAGGACCGACTGGAGAGTGCGCCCGGTTTCGACGAAAACGACTGGCCCGACATGGCCGACACGGCCTGGGAAAGAGGCGTGCACGACTTCTACGGCACGCAGCCGTACGTGGCCCCGCGCGGCAATTGATTCCCTGATTCACACCGGGGCTGCCTCCCTCCCGTTGTGATTCGGCACCCGCCCGTGCCAGCCGCTGCGCTGCGCGGGCTTTTTCATGCGTGTCAGGGCAACGAACCGAACACCTGTTCCAGGGTCAGCTGATCGGGCAGCACATAGATGGCGGCCGCTTGGGCGGAGAACACGGGCAGAAGGTGGGCGTCGAAAAATTCGGCCGGCACGTTGATGCAGCCGTAGGAAATGCGGTTGTCTTCAATCGTTTCGGACGCCAGGCGCTGCAGGCGCCGCTCAGCGGGCTGGTGCGCGCGCACGCGGTGCATGGACACGGCCGCGTCGTAGTCGACCCAGACCACGTCTTCGCCCGTGAGGTTGCGCCCCAGCTTGCCGTTGAAGCGGCCTGCCGGCGTGGTGCGTTCTTCGGGCCGCACGTCAGCAATGGCTTTCTGGCCGATGCCTGGCACCGAGAGATCACCCAAGGCCGAACCGATCAGCACCGCCGTGTCGGCCTGCAGGCGTGCCTTGGCATCAAATACGTAGAGGCGCGCCGCCTGCTTGTCGACGACGACAAAAGGCATGGCCGCATGGTCTTGCGAAGCGGCACTCCAGTGGGCGATCCGTTTCACAGGGTCCGACGTTGGTGTCGCGCCCAGGTCGGCCTGGCGCGTGGCCAAGGTCGGGAAGACCGGTGCGTCTGACACAGATCGGATCAGGTTCGCCTGCGGCGGCGAACCGCTCGGCATGAGCAGCGCCAAAACGCTCAGCCCAGCGACCACACCCACCCGCAGCTCGGCACTCACGCGCGTGGCGAACCCCACTGCGTCCGGAAACCATGGGTCTTTGCCCATGCGGAGCAGGCCAGCGCGACAGGACGGTAGTCGCATGGTGATTGCAGCGTGGCGAGTGGCAAAGCAAGCCGGCGCACCACCTCCTCGCGCTTGCGCGGCGGGGAGGTTTCAGGCTCTGCTGTCGGCCGCTCAGTTGCGGTCTGCGCGGGCCAGGGGCTGGTCCATGGCAGGAGCATCCTGGTTCATGGCGGGTGTGGTCGTGTCGCCGCTGGCGGGCGCTGTCGTCGAAGGCTGGGCTTGAACCGTGGCATCGGGCGCTGGCGTGACGGTGCCTGACGCGGACTGGGCATAGACAAAGCCGGCTGAGCCGACCACCGCAAGTGCCGTCAGCGAAGCGGTGAGGAATTTGGACGTGAGCATGGAAGTTTCCTTTCGGCTGCAAGCAGCACATTTCGAGTTCAGCCGGAAATGCCGACCGACTTCAGCGTAGGTGGGGGGTTGACACAGGGTCTGTGCGCCGCCGAACCAACGCAGCGCCCACCGGTGTAAGACATTGCGTCTGGCACGGGGTGCTTGCGTGCGTTGGCGAACCGACTGGTCCCCGTGCCTGCGCCAAGATGGCCCTTTACATAAAGGGACCGTAATGGCTCAAAGCGCGCACATTGTGGGCAAGGTGGAATACCGGGGCGGCGACGGCCCCGCCGTGGAAATACGCGAGGGCCCTGTGGAAGTTTCGATCTCGACAGCCGACGCCACCTTGAGCTGGGTCGAGGAAGATGTCCACGGCTCTGCCGCCATGCCCATTGGCGACTTCCGGCGCTTCGTGAAGGAAGGAAAGATCAAGCTCGATGGTCCGGTGCAGGCTGAGGCCTGAGCCGGCACACGCGCGCTGTCACGCGCCGGGGTGGCCCGAACGGCTGGGACAGATACCGCCGCACCATGGCGTTCAAACAGGGAGGGCCCGAACCGGCAACGGTTCGGGCCCTCCCTGTTTGAGAAGAGAAGCGCAGCAGCTGCTTACTTCTTGCTTGGCGGCAGGTCGGTGCAAGACCCATGCGCCACCTCCGCCGCCATGCCGATGCTCTCACCCAGCGTGGGGTGCGGGTGGATGGTCTTGCCGATGTCCACCGCGTCGGCGCCCATCTCGATCGCCAGCGCGATCTCGCCGATCATGTCGCCCGCGTGCGTGCCGACCATGCCGCCGCCGAGGATCTTGCCGTGGCCGTGGGCTTCCGGGCTGTCGTCGAACAGCAGCTTGGTCACACCTTCGTCGCGGCCGTTGGCAATCGCGCGGCCCGATGCCGTCCAGGGGAACAGGCCCTTCTTGACCTTGATGCCTTGCGCCTTCGCCTGGTCCTCGGTCAGGCCCACCCAGGCCACCTCGGGGTCGGTGTAGGCCACGCTGGGGATCACGCGGGCGTTGAACGCGGCCGCGGCCAGCTCCTTGTTGCCCTGCAGTTCCCCGGCAATGACTTCGGCCGCCACGTGCGCTTCGTGCACCGCCTTGTGCGCCAGCATGGGCTGGCCCACGATGTCGCCGATGGCGAAGATGTGCGGCACGTTGGTGCGCATCTGGATGTCGACGTTGATGAAGCCGCGGTCGGTCACGGCCACGCCGGCCTTGTCGGCCGCGATCTTCTTGCCGTTGGGCGTGCGGCCCACGGCCTGCAGCACCAGGTCGTAGACCTGGGGCGCGGGGGCGGTGCCGCCCTCTTCCGCTGCGGCGAACGTCACCTCGATGCCTTCGGGCGTGGCCTTGGCCCCCACCGTCTTGGTCTTGAGCATGATGTTGTCGAAGCGCTTGGCGTTCATCTTCTGCCAGATCTTGACCAGGTCGCGGTCGGCGCCCTGCATCAGGCCGTCCAACATTTCCACCACGTCCAGGCGCGCGCCCAGCGTGCTGTAGACCGTGCCCATTTCCAGGCCGATGATGCCGCCGCCCAGAATCAGCATGCGCTTGGGCACGTCCTTCAAGGCCAGTGCGCCGGTGCTGTCCACCACGCGCGGGTCGTCGGGCATGAAAGGCAGGCGCACCGCCTGCGAGCCGGCGGCGATGATGCATTTCTTGAAGGCCACGACCTTCTTGCTGCCGGTCTTCTCCTGGCCGGTGCCGGTGGTCTCTTCCACTTCAACGTGGTTGGGGCCAACGAAGGCGCCGTAGCCGCGCACGGTGGTGACCTTGCGCATCTTGGCCATCGCGGCCAGGCCGCCGGTGAGCTTGCCGATGACCTTTTCCTTGTGGCCGCGCAGCTTCTCGATGTTGACCACCGGACGGCCAAACTCCACGCCCAGGTCCGCCATGTGGCTCACCTCGTCCATCACGGCCGCCACGTGCAGCAGCGCCTTGGACGGGATGCAGCCCACGTTCAGGCAGACGCCGCCGAGCTGGGCATAGCGCTCGACGATCACGACCTTCAGGCCGAGGTCGGCGGCGCGGAAGGCCGCCGAATAGCCGCCGGGGCCGGCGCCGAGCACGAGCAGGTCGCACTCGATGTCGGCGCTGCCACCGAAGCTGGCGGCGGTGGGGGCCACCACGGGGGTGGCGGCCGGGGCAGCAGCGGGTGCTGGCGCAGCAGCGACAGGTGCTGCGGCCGGCGCGGCGGGCGCGCTGGCAGCGCCCTCACCTTCCAGCACCAGCACCACCGAGCCTTGTTTGACCTTGTCGCCGAGCGCGACCTTGAGCTCTTTCACCACGCCGGCGTGCGACGAGGGAATCTCCATTGAGGCCTTGTCGGACTCCACGGTGATCAGGCTTTGTTCGGCCTTGACGGTGTCGCCGGGTTTGACCAGCAACTCGATCACGGCCACTTCGTCGAAGTCGCCAATGTCGGGAACTTGAATATCGATCAGTGCCATCGCCATTCCTTAAAGAAGAACACGACGGAAGTCGCCGAGGATCTGGCCGAGGTACGCGTTGAAGCGGGCCGCAGCGGCGCCGTCGATCACGCGGTGGTCCCAGGTCAGCGACAGCGGCAGCATCAGGCGCGGCTGGAAGGCCTTGCCGTCCCACACCGGCTCCATGTTGCTCTTGCAGACGCCGAGGATGGCGACTTCGGGCGCGTTGATGATGGGCGTGAAGTAACGGCCTCCGATGCCACCGAGCGACGAGATGGTGAAGGTGGCACCGCTCATCTCGGCCGGGCTCAACTTGCCGTCGCGCGCCTTCTTGGCGAGTTCACCCATCTCCTGGCTGATCTGCAGCACGCCCTTCTTGTCGGCGTCCTTGATCACCGGGACCATCAGGCCGTTGGGCGTGTCCGCCGCGAAGCCGATGTGCCAGTACTGCTTGTAGACCAGCGAGTCGCCGTCGATCGAGCTGTTGAACTCGGGGAATTTCTTGAGTGCAGCAACCGATGCCTTGATCAGGAAAGCGAGCATGGTCACCTTGACGCCGCTCTTCTCGTTTTCCTTGTTGGTGGACACGCGGAAGGCTTCGAGGTCGGTGATGTCGGCGTCGTCGTGGTTGGTGACGGCCGGGATCATGACCGCGTTGCGCAACAGGTTGGCGCCGCTGATCTTCTTGATGCGGCCCATCTCCTTGCGCTCGATCGGGCCGAACTTGGCGAAATCCACCTTGGGCCAGGGGATCAGGCCCAGCTCGGAACCGCCACCGCCGGTGGAAACCGGGGTCTTGGCCTTTTGAGCGGCGGTCTGCACCGCGCCGGCCATGACCGACTTGGTGAAACCCTGCACGTCGTCCAGCGTGATGCGGCCCTTGGGGCCCTTGCCCTGCACTTCTTCCAGCGGCACGCCGAGCTCGCGGGCAAACTTGCGCACCGAGGGCGAGGCGTGCGGCAGGCCCAGCGCCGGGGTGCCTGTGGGGTTGTGGGCGGGCGCGGCGGCCACGCTGACAGCAGCAGCGGGTACGGCCACGGCAGCTGCGGCGGCCGGAGCTGCTGCCGGTGCGGCTGCAGCAACGGGTGCCGGCGCCGCAGCGCCTGCGGCACCTTCGAGGATCGCCAGCAAGTCGCCGATGTTGACCGTGTCACCGACCTTGACCTTGAGCTCCTTCAGCACGCCAGCGTGCGAAGAAGGGATTTCCATCGATGCCTTGTCCGACTCGACCGTGATCAGGCTCTGCTCGACCTTGATGGTGTCGCCGGGCTTGACGAACACCTCGATGACGGCGACGTCCTTGAAGTCGCCGATATCGGGCACCAGGACCTGCACCGGGCCGGATGCCGCGGGTGCCGCCTCAGGCGCGGCGGCGGCCGCTGGTGCAGCGGCAGGCGCCGCCACCGGTGCGGGCGCAGCGGCAGCCGGAGCGGCCGCAGGCGCTGGCGCGGCGGCCTCACCGGCGGCTTCCACCACCAGCACCACCGAGCCCTCTTTCACCTTGTCGCCCAGGGCGACGCGCAGTTCCTTCACCACGCCCGCCGTGCTGGACGGGATTTCCATCGAGGCCTTGTCGGACTCGACCGTGATCAGCGACTGTTCGGCCTTGACCGTGTCGCCCACCTTGACCAGCAGTTCAATGACCGCCACTTCGTCGAAGTCGCCGATGTCCGGGACCTTCACTTCTATCAGTGCCATACCTGTCTCCATTCAGATGTTCAGTGCGCCACAAGCGCTGCATTCACTCCGGGAAACCGCCGGGCTGGCTTTGCCAGACGGCTGGTTTCGCCCCCTTGAGGGGGTAGCGCCGCAGGCGCTGCGGGGGTGGGCCAGCGTCATGCGTAAAGGGGATTCACTTTTTCGACCTTGATGCCGTATTTGGCAATGGCCTCGGCCACCTTGGCCATCGGCAGCTTGCCCTCATCGGCCAGCGAGCGCAGGGCCGCGACCACGATGTAGTGGCGGTTGATCTCGAAGTGCTCACGCAGCTTGCTGCGGAAGTCGCTGCGGCCAAAGCCGTCGGTGCCCAGCACCTTGTACGAACGGCCCTTGGGCATGAAAGGGCGGATCTGCTCTGCGTAGTTCTTCATGTAGTCGGTGGACGCGACCACCGGGCCGGCGTGCTTCTCCAGCTGCTGCGCCACAAAGGGCGCGCGCTGCGGCTCGGTGGGGTGCAGCATGTTCCAGCGCTCGGCGTCCTGGCCGTCGCGGGTCAGCTCGTTGAAGCTCGGGCAGCTCCACACATCGGCCTGCACACCCCAGTCGGCGGCCAGCAGGTCCTGGGCGGCGATGCTCTCGCGCAGGATGGTGCCGGAGCCCAGCAGCTGCACGCGCAGGTCGCCCTTGGCGCCCGGCTTGCACAGGTACATGCCCTTGATGATCTGCTCTTCGGTGCCGGGCGTGAGACCCGGCATGGCGTAGTTTTCGTTCAGCAGGGTCAGGTAGAAATACACGTTGTCCTGCTTCTCCACCATGCGCTTGAGGCCATGGTGCAGGATCACGCCGACTTCGTGCGCGAAGGTCGGGTCGTAGCTGATGCAGTTCGGGATCGTGCCGGCCAGGATGTGGCTGTGGCCGTCTTCGTGCTGCAGGCCTTCACCGTTCAGCGTGGTGCGGCCCGAGGTGCCGCCCAAGAGGAAGCCACGCGCCTGCATGTCGCCGGCCGCCCAGGCCAGGTCGCCGATGCGCTGGAAACCGAACATCGAGTAGTACACGTAGAACGGCACCATGATGCGGTTGCTGGTGCTGTAGCTGGTGGCCGCTGCGATCCAGCTGCTCATGCCACCGGCTTCGTTGATGCCTTCCTGCAGGATCTGGCCGGCCTTGTCTTCCTTGTAGTACATGACCTGGTCTTTGTCGACCGGGGTGTACTGCTGGCCTGCGGGGTTGTAGATGCCGATCTGGCGGAACAGGCCCTCCATGCCGAACGTGCGGGCCTCGTCCACCAGGATGGGCACCACGCGCGGGCCCAAGGCCTGGTCGCGCAGCAGCTGCGTCAGGAAGCGCACGTAGGCCTGGGTCGTGGAGATCTCACGGCCTTCCGCGGTGGGTTCCATCACGGCCTTGAAGGTCTCGATGGAAGGCACGGTGAAGCTCTCGTCGGCCTTCACGCGGCGCTTGGGCAGGTAGCCGCCCAGGGCCTGGCGGCGCTCGTGCAGGTACTTCATCTCCGGCGTGTCGTCGGCCGGTTTGTAGAACGGGATCTTGGGCAACTCGCTGTCAGGGATCGGCAGGTTGAAGCGGTCGCGGAAGATCTTGATGTCTTCGTCGGTCAGCTTCTTGGTCTGGTGCACCGTGTTCTTGCCCTCGCCGGCCTTGCCCATGCCGAAGCCCTTGACGGTCTTGATCAGCAGCACGGTGGGCTGGCCCTTGTGGTTGACGGCCTTGTGGTACGCGGCGTAGACCTTCTGCGGGTCGTGGCCACCACGGCGCAGGTTCCAGATGTCGTCGTCGCTCATGTGCGAGACGAGTTCCAGCGCCTTGGGATCGCGGCCGAAGAAGTGCTTGCGCACGTAGGCGCCGTCGTTGGCCTTGAAGGCCTGGTAGTCACCGTCCAGCGTGTCCATCATGATCTTGCGCAGGGCGCCGTCCTTGTCGCGCGCCAGCAGCGGGTCCCAGTTGGAGCCCCAGAGCAGCTTGATCACGTTCCAGCCGGAGCCGCGGAACTCGCCTTCGAGTTCCTGCACGATCTTGCCGTTGCCGCGCACCGGACCGTCCAGGCGCTGCAGGTTGCAGTTCACCACGAAGATCAGGTTGTCGAGGTTTTCGCGCGCGGCCAGGCTGATGGCGCCCAGCGACTCGACCTCGTCCATCTCGCCGTCGCCGCAGAACACCCAGACCTTGCGGTTCTCGGTGTTGGCGATGCCACGGGCGTGCAGGTACTTCAGGAAGCGAGCCTGGTAGATCGCCATCAGCGGGCCCAGGCCCATGGACACGGTGGGGAACTGCCAGAACTCGGGCATCAGCTTGGGGTGCGGGTAGCTGGAGAGGCCCTTGCCGTCCACTTCCTGGCGGAAGTTGAGCAACTGTTCTTCGGTCAGGCGGCCTTCGAGGTAGGCGCGCGCATAGACGCCGGGCGACACGTGGCCCTGGATGTAGAGGCAGTCGCCGCCGTGGTTTTCGCTCTCGGCGTGCCAGAAGTGGTTGAAGCCGGCGCCGAACATGTGGGCCAGCGAGGCGAACGAACCGATGTGGCCGCCCAGGTCACCACCGTCTTCGGGGTTGTGGCGGTTGGCCTTGACGACCATCGCCATCGCGTTCCAGCGCATGTAGGCGCGCAGGCGCTCTTCGATCTCGATGTTGCCCGGGCAACGGGCTTCTTCGGTGCTCTCGATCGTGTTGACGTAACCGGTGTTGGCAGAGAACGGCAGGTCGATGCTGTTCTGGCGGGCTTCTTCCAACAATTGCTCCAGCAGGAAGTGGGCACGTTCGGGACCCTCCCGTTGAATCACGGCGGCCAGCGCCTCCATCCATTCGCGGGTTTCCTGGGAATCGATGTCCCCCACACCACGGTCATTGAGAGCGTCGGACGCTGACATGTCTGTCTCCTGTTGGTTTGAAATCAAGCTTAAAGCGGGCCTTCCGCTCTGTGGCGAATTTTTGCACATCGGCTGGATAATTTCAATATGTGCTTTTCTTTTCTACATTGTGAAATTCATGAAGCCAGGATTTTGTTGTCTCTCACGGCATTTCTTCAGAGCGTTGAGAGCGGTGGCGTGTCAGCTCACGTAGACTCAAACACCCATGCCGCCAGCCCCCCATACCCCTACCCCGAACCCGGACAAACGATCTCCATTGGGCTTGATGCGCCAGTGGTGGCTTCGCTTGCCACCATCCCGCCAGGACCGCTTTGCCACCCTGGCACCTTTGCTGGCCGTGCTGCTGTTTCTGTCGGCCATCGTGGTGGCCATCACCTATCTGCGCTATGAAGAACTGGAGCGTGAGCAGGAAGCCGTCACCCGCGATGTGGAATACGCGCAGCAGCGCCTGCGCCTGCGCCTGCTGGAACGCCAGGAACAGCTGATGCGCCTGGCGCGCGAGGTTGACAACAAAGAAATCAGCAGCGAAGAGTTCGCGTTCCAGGCCGAAAACCTGATCAGCCAGTTCCCGGAACTGCTCGCCGTCAGCTGGGTGGACGGTCGACGCCATGTCCTGACCACGTACGCTTCGCCCAGCGCGCCGCCCTCTCTGGTCCGCCTGCCGGGGAGCACGCTCGCCCCCAACGAAACCGATGGCTCGTTTGACCTGGCGCGCGACCTGCGTCAGCCCATCTACTCGCGACCCCTGGGTGAAGATCCGCGCCAGGCCACACTGATGCTGCAGGTGCCATTGACCGAACAGGGCCGGTTCGCCGGCACGGTGATGGGCGAATACTCGGTCGACGGCCTGTTGCGCTTTGGCATTCCGCCCGAGATCATGGCGCGCTACGCCGTGGCCCTGATCGACGACCGCCAGCGCGTGCTCGCCGGCAGCCTGCAATCGCCCAACACCGTGCTGCGCCTGTTGCCCTGGTCGTCTCAGCCACTGGAGCACGAGGTGCCGGTGTCACCGGTCGGCAACGGGCTGATCCTGAAGGCGCAGGGTTACCGCACCTCGCAGGACATCGTCGGCAGCGGCTTCTTCTGGGTCATCGGTGCGCTCAGCGCGCTCACGGTCTGGATGCTGCTCGGCACCTGGCGTCACACGCGCCGGCGTGTGCAGGCGCAGCAGGCGCTGGTGGCCGAGACCAACTTCCGCCGCGCGATGGAAAACTCGATGCTGACCGGCATGCGGGCGCTGGATCTGCAAGGCCGCATCACTTACGTGAACCCGGCCTTCTGCTCCATGACGGGCTGGACCGAGGGCGAGCTGGTGGGCCGCACCGCGCCCTTCCCCTACTGGCCCGACGAAGACCACGACCAGCTCGCCGCCCGCTTGGAAGACGAGCTCAGCGGCCGCTCCACGCCGGGCGGTTTCGAGGTGCGGGTGCAACGGCGCGACGGCAGCATCTTCGACGCCCGCATGTACGTTTCGCCGCTGATCGACCCCAAGGGTCACCAGACCGGCTGGATGACGTCCATGACCGACATCACCGAGCCCAAGCGCATCCGCGAAGAACTCTCGGCCTCCTACGAACGCTTCACCACGGTGCTGGAAAGCCTGGACTCCGCGGTGTCCGTCGCCCCGCTGGGCAGCGACGAGATGCTGTTCGCCAACAAGATGTACCGCCTGTGGTTCGGCACACGAGGCCAGGGCCACCGGCACCTGGTCGACCTGGCGGGCACCCAGCCCACGCCCAGCCCAGACGACGGCGACGCAGTCGATGCCTTCGCCGGCATGCCCACCGACACGCTGACCGACGCCGGATCGGAAAACGCCGAGGTGTTTGTCGAAGAACTCGACCGCTGGCTGGAGGTGCGCACGCGTTACCTCACCTGGGTAGACGGCCGTCTGGCGCAGATGGTCATTGCCAGCGACATCACGCCGCGGCGCACAGCCGAAGAGCAGGCGTCCCGCCAGGCCGAGCGCGCCCAGACCGCCAGCCGCCTGATCACCATGGGCGAGATGGCGTCCAGCGTGGCGCACGAACTCAACCAGCCTCTGACCGCCATCAGCAACTATTGCAACGGCATGATCTCGCGGCTGAGCGAGCAGCGCATCAGCAACGAAGAGCTGCTCAGCGCGCTGGAGAAAACCTCGCGCCAGGCGCAGCGCGCCGGCCAGATCATCCAGCGCATCCGGGCCTTCGTGAAACGCAGCGAACCCAACCCGATGCCGTCCGACGTGGCGCAGATGGTGAGCAACGCCATCGAGCTGGCCGACATCGAACTGCGGCGCCAGCAGGTGCGCCTCTCGCCCTACGTGGCCGCGCGCCTGCCCAGTCTGATGGTCGACCCGATCCTGATCGAGCAGGTGCTGATCAACCTGCTCAAGAACGCCGGCGAGGCGATTGCGCAAGCGGGTCGCCCACCGGGCGAGCGCTACGTGGAGCTGCGCGTGGGTCCGCGCCGCCTGGACGACGAAGAAGTGGTGGAGTTTTCGGTGCGCGACTCCGGCAACGGCGTGCCCGACGAAATGATCGAGCGCATCTACGAAGCCTTCTACAGCACCAAGAGCGAAGGCATGGGCATAGGCCTCAAACTGTGCCGCAGCATCGTCGAGTCGCACCATGGCAGGATGCAGGTACAGAACATCTACAATGGAGAAGAGGTGGTGGGCTGCTGTTTCAGCTTCTGGATCCCGGTGCAGTCCCGGCTTCAGGCAGACAACACGGCGCCCGCTGCACCTTCCGCGTCGTTGACGGATACAGAAAGAGCGAGATGAGTTTGATCCCCAAAAAAGGCAACGTTTACGTGGTCGATGACGACGAAGCCGTGCGCGACTCCCTGCAGTGGCTGCTCGAAGGCAAGGACTACCGGGTCCGCTGCTTCGAATCGGCCGAGGCCTTTCTCAGCCGCTACGATGCCCGCGAAGTCGCCTGCCTGATCGCCGACATCCGCATGGGTGGCATGACCGGCATGGAACTGCAGGAAAAGCTGATCGAACGCCAGTCGCCGCTGCCCATCGTCTTCATCACCGGCCACGGCGACGTGCCCATGGCCGTGGAATCGATGAAAAAGGGCGCGCTGGACTTCATCCAGAAACCCTTCAAGGAAGACCAGCTGGTTGCCCTGGTTGAGCGCATGCTGGAAACGGCCAAGGACGCCTTCGCCACGCACCAGCAGGCCGCCAGCCGCGACGCCCTGCTCTCCAAGCTGACCGGTCGCGAAGCCCAGGTGCTGGAGCGCATCGTCGCCGGGCGACTGAACAAGCAGATCGCCGACGATCTGGGCATCAGCATCAAGACGGTGGAGGCCCACCGCGCCAACATCATGGAAAAACTCGGTGCCAACACCGTGGCCGACCTGCTGAAAATCGCCCTGGGTCAGACACCGGCCAAAGCCTGACAGACACCCCAACATAGCCATCGACGCCCGCCCTCACCGGCGGGCGTTTCCGTTTCAAAACCACTCCATTCCAAACGCCATGACCGCTCAACTGATCGACGGCAACGCCCTCTCCCGCCAACTGCGCGCCGATGTCGCCGCGCGCGTGACTGCCCTCAAGGCCAAAGGCATCACACCCGGGCTGGCCGTGGTTCTGGTTGGCGACAACCAGGCCTCGCAGGTTTACGTGCGCAACAAGGTCAAGGCCTGTGAAGACACCGGCATGCACTCGGTGCTGGAGACCTGGCCCGCGAGCATGAGCGAAGCGGAGCTGCTGGCCCGCGTGGACGCGCTCAACAACGACCCCACGATCCACGGCATCCTGGTGCAACTGCCCCTGCCGGCGCACATCGACGCACAGAAAGTGATCGAAGCGATTTCGCCCGCCAAGGACGTGGATGGCTTTCACATCGCCAGTGCCGGCGCCCTGATGACCGGCATGCCCGGCTTCTGGCCTTGCACGCCCTATGGCTGCATGAAGATGCTGGAGAGCATCGGTTACGACCTCAAAGGCAAACACGCGGTCGTGATAGGCCGCAGCAACATCGTGGGCAAGCCCATGGCCATGATGCTGCTGCAGCAGAACGCCACCGTCACCATCTGCCACAGCGGCACAAAGGACCTCAAGGCCATGACGTTGCAGGCCGACGTGATCGTGGCGGCCGTGGGCAAACGTAACGTGCTGACCGCCGACATGGTCAAGCCCGGTGCCGTGGTGCTCGACGTGGGCATGAACCGCAACGACGAAGGCAAGCTCTGCGGCGACGTGGATTTCGAGGGCGTCAAGGAAGTGGCGGGCTACATCACCCCGGTGCCCGGCGGCGTCGGACCCATGACCATCACGATGCTGATGGTGAATACACTCGAATCAGCAGAACGGGTGGATTAGCGCACTGGTCGGCGCGCTGGGGCTTTCTATCCCAGGGCACCGCGGAACCGGCTTCGCCGGGCCGCCAGTGCCGCCCCCTGGGGGGTGACGCCGCAGGCGGCGCGGGGGGTTACTTAGCTGTTCGCCAAAGCACAGCGCCCGAACACAGCCACTGCCCCAGCACCATCAGCGTGCCAAGACCGTGCCACAGGCGCAGGTCGCCGCCGGTGGCGCGTGCCGTCACGATCTTCTGCGCCACGCCGAACTCCTGCAGCAGCGCCAGCAACAGGGCCGCCAGCACGAAGCCCATGGTGGCCAGCACGCGCTGCATGACCAGCAGTTTCGCCGGATCCACGGACTCACCCGCCAGCGGAAAGTGGCCCAACGAGCGTTGGCGGCGCAGGATCAGCAACAACGCCAGACCAAGGCCCAGTCCGGCCCAGCATTGCAGGGAAAACAGCTTCGCAGCCACCGGCCCGGCCACCGCCGGGCTGCCCAGGCTGGCGAAGAGTGTGGGCACGGCCACAAAGCTGATGCCCGAGATGCCGCCCCACCAGAGCGCTGCGATGAAAACCGCCAGCCGCTGCATGGGCATCAGGCGTAGCGCACGGCCACGATTTCGAAGCGGCGCGTGCCGCCCGGGGTCTGCACTTCGGCGGTGTCGCCCTCTTCCTTGCCGATCATCGCGCGTGCGATCGGGCTGCCGATGTTGACCAGGCCGAGCTTGAGGTCGGCCTCGTCTTCGCCCACGATCTGGTAGGTCAGGGCCGCGCCATTGGACACATCTTCCAGGTCCACCGTCGCCCCAAACACCACGCGGCCACCAGCGTCCACGGTCGTCGGATCGATGATCTGGGCCGTCGAGAGCTTGCTCTCGATTTCGGCGATGCGGCCTTCAATGAAGCCCTGGCGATCTTTTGCCGCGTCGTATTCGGCGTTTTCACTCAGGTCGCCCTGGGCCCGCGCCTCCGCGATCGCGTTGATCACCCAGGGGCGGTCCACGGTCTTCAGCCGCTGCAACTCTTCCTTGAGCTTTTCTGAGCCGCGTTTGGTGATCGGAAAGGTGGACATGTGAACGCTCCAGAGTCTCGGCAAAAACGGGCTCGGCGGCCCGCAAGGTACAAAAGGAAACCGCCGAGCGTTGCCGGTCGGCGGTGTGAGGTGTCATTATGCCCCGGTGGGCATCCGGGAATCAACCGGGATGACCCGGTGTCAGGCGGTCAGCTGCGCGTGCATTTCCTGCACCGAAATCACGCCCAGGCTGTCCATGTACTTCATGCCCTCGACAGCCGCTTCCGCGCCGAAGATGGTGGTGAAGGTCGTCACACGGGCCAGCAGCGACGAGGTACGGATCGCTCGCGAATCGGCGATGGCATTGCGGCGCTCTTCCACCGTGTTGATGACCAGGCTGATGTCGCCGTTCTTGATCATGTCCACGATGTGCGGGCGGCCTTCGGTGACCTTGTTGACCGTGACCACCGGCACGCCGGCCGCAGCAATGGCCGCGGCCGTGCCGCGTGTGGCCACCAGTTCAAAGCCCATCGCCACCAGCGCGCGCGCAATCTCCACCGCGCGCGGCTTGTCGCCGTTTTTCACCGTCAGGAACACCTTGCCCGACGGGCTGCCGTCGGCCTTCTTCGGCCGAGGCAAATTGGTGCCGGCGCCGAGCTGGCTCTTCACGAAGGCTTCGCCGAAGGTCTTGCCCACGCCCATCACCTCACCGGTGGACTTCATCTCGGGGCCGAGAATCGTGTCCACACCAGGGAATTTGACGAACGGGAACACGGCTTCCTTGACGCTGAAGTACGGCGGGTTCACCTCGGCGCCGATGCCCTGCGCGTCCAGCGACTGGCCGGCCATGCAGCGCGCGGCCACCTTGGCCAGCTGGATGCCGGTGGCCTTGGAGACAAAGGGCACCGTGCGCGAAGCGCGCGGGTTCACTTCCAGCACGTAGATCACGTCCTGGCCATCCACTTCCTGGATGGCGAACTGCACGTTCATGAGCCCGATCACGTTCAGGCCTTGCGCCATGGCCGCGGTCTGGCGCTTGAGCTCGTCGATCGTGGCTTGCTTGAGGTAGTACGGCGGCAGCGAACAGGCCGAGTCGCCACTGTGCACGCCCGCCTGCTCGATGTGTTCCATGACGCCACCGATGAAGACGCGGCCGGTGTGGTCGCGGATCGCGTCCACATCGCACTCGATGGCGTCGTTCAGGAAGCGATCCAGCAGCACCGGCGAATCGTTGCTCACCTTCACGGCTTCGCGCATGTAGCGCTCCAGGTCTCGCTGCTCGTGCACGATTTCCATCGCACGGCCGCCCAGCACATAGCTCGGGCGCACCACCAGCGGGTAGCCCAGGGCGGCGGCTTTCTCCAGCGCTTCAGGTTCGGCCCGGGCGGTGGCGTTGGGCGGCTGGCGCAGGCCGAGTTCGTGCAGCAGCTGCTGGAAGCGCTCGCGGTCTTCGGCAGCGTCGATCATGTCGGGGCTGGTGCCGATGATGGGCACGCCCGCGGCTTCCAGCCCGAGGGCGAGCTTCAATGGCGTCTGGCCGCCGTACTGCACGATCACGCCGGTGGGCTTTTCCTTGTCGACGATTTCCAGCACGTCCTCCAGCGTCAGCGGCTCGAAGTACAGGCGGTCGCTGGTGTCGTAGTCGGTGGACACGGTTTCCGGGTTGCAGTTGACCATGATGGTCTCGTACCCGTCTTCGCGCATGGCGAGTGCGGCGTGCACGCAGCAGTAGTCGAACTCGATGCCCTGGCCGATGCGGTTGGGGCCGCCACCCAACACCATGATCTTCTTGTTGCTGGTTGGCTCGGCTTCGCACTCGCCATCGCCGTGGCCTTCGTAGGTGGAGTACAGGTAGGCGGTGTCGGTCGAAAACTCGGCCGCGCAGGTGTCCACGCGCTTGTAGACCGGGCGGATGTTCTGGGCGATGCGGCGCGCGCGCACGGCGCCGTCGGTGGTCTTGAGCAGCTTGGCCAGGCGGCGGTCCGAGAAGCCCTTTTTCTTCAGGCCGCGCAGCGTGTCGGCGTCGATCGCGTCGAGGCTGGTTTGCTCCAGCATGAGCTCGATCTTCACGATCTCTTCGATCTGCACCAGGAACCACTTGTCGATCTTGGTGAACTGGTGCACCTCGGCCAGCGTCCAGCCGGCGGCAAACGCGTCACCCACGTACCAGATGCGCTCGGGGCCGGGTTCGCCCAGCTCGCGTTCCAGGGTCTCGCGGTCCTGGGTTTTTTCGTTCATGCCGTCCACGCCCACTTCCAGGCCGCGCAGGGCTTTCTGGAAGCTTTCCTGAAAGGTGCGGCCCATGGCCATGACCTCGCCCACGCTCTTCATCTGCGTGGTCAGGCGGCTGTCGGCGGTGGGGAATTTTTCGAACGCGAAACGCGGGATCTTGGTCACCACGTAATCGATCGAAGGTTCGAACGACGCGGGGGTGGCGCCGCCGGTGATCTCGTTGCGCAACTCATCCAGCGTGTAGCCCACGGCCAGCTTGGCCGCGACCTTGGCGATCGGGAAACCGGTGGCCTTGGACGCCAGCGCCGACGAACGCGAGACGCGCGGGTTCATCTCGATCACCACCATGCGGCCATCGGCCGGGTTGATGGAGAACTGCACGTTGGAGCCGCCGGTATCCACGCCGATCTCGCGCAGCACGGCCAGCGAGGCGTTGCGCAGGATCTGGTATTCCTTGTCGGTCAGCGTCTGGGCCGGGGCCACGGTGATCGAGTCGCCGGTGTGCACCCCCATCGGGTCGAGGTTTTCGATCGAGCAGATGATGATGCAGTTGTCCGCCTTGTCGCGCACCACTTCCATCTCGTACTCTTTCCAGCCGAGCAGCGACTCTTCGATCAGCAGCTCGTTGGTGGGCGAGGCTTCCAGGCCGCGCTTGCAGATGGTCTCGAACTCTTCCGGGTTGTAGGCGATGCCGCCGCCGGTGCCGCCGAGCGTGAAGCTCGGGCGGATCACCACAGGGAAGCCCACCGTCTTTTGTACGCCCCAGGCCTCTTCCATGCTGTGGGCGATACCCGAACGCGCAGAACCCAGACCGATCTTGGTCATGGCGTCCTTGAACTTCAGGCGGTCCTCGGCCTTGTCGATGGCTTCCGGCGTGGCGCCGATCAGCTCCACGTTGTACTTCTCGAGCACACCGTTGTGCCAGAGGTCCAGCGCGCAGTTCAACGCTGTCTGGCCGCCCATGGTCGGCAGGATCGCGAAGCCACCGGCCGTGAGCGGGCGCTCCTTGGCAATGATCTTCTCCACCGTCTGCCAGGTGATGGGCTCGATGTAAGTGACGTCGGCCGTGGCCGGGTCGGTCATGATCGTGGCGGGGTTGCTGTTGATCAGCACGACCTTGTAGCCCTCTTCGCGCAGCGCCTTGCAGGCCTGCACGCCGGAGTAGTCGAACTCACAGGCCTGGCCGATGATGATCGGGCCGGCGCCGATGATGAGGACGGTCTGGATGTCTGTTCTTTTGGGCATGGTTCGCTTGTGTGTCGTTGCGCGGTCCGTTCAGGACTGGCGCTGGGTTTCCAGTTTGTTCAGCAGCGCCTGCACGCGTTCGGCAGGCACGTTTTTCTGCATCAGTTGCAGCAGGCCGTCGCCTTCGATCATCGGACGCAACACCTCGATTTCGGCCGGGTAGAACAGCGCGTCCCAGGCGGTCATTTCGGTGTTGAAGGTCTCGTCGTCCCAGGTCTTGCCCTTGGCCAGCAGCGTCACCAGCGGCATGGCCTTGTTCTCCACGAAGGCCTTGCGATAAGGCTTCTGCGCCCAGCGCTGGGCAAACCAGTCCTTGTGCGGCGCCTCAAGCGTCAGCATGCGCTTGGCAATCGCCTTCTCCACCGCAAACACCGGAAAACTGAAGAGCTTCATGGAAGGACCTTGGTGGGAATCAGGCGGGCACGCGGTCTTGCATGAGCGCAACGAACCGGTCGAACAGGTAGCCAATGTCGTGCGGGCCGGGCGAGGCTTCCGGGTGGCCCTGGAAGCAGAACGCTGGCTTGTCGGTGCGGGCCAGGCCTTGGAGCGTGCCGTCGAACAGGCTCACGTGCGTGGCACGCAGGTTGGCGGGCAGGTTTTTCTCGTCCACCGCGAAACCGTGGTTCTGGCTGGTGATGCTCACGCGGCCGTTGTCCAGGTCTTTCACCGGGTGGTTGGCGCCGTGGTGGCCGAACTTCATCTTGAATGTTTTGGCGCCACTGGCCAGCGCCATGATCTGGTGGCCCAGGCAGATGCCGAAAGTGGGCAAGCCGCTCTCGATGATCTCGTGCGTGGCGGCGATCGCGTAGTCGCAGGGTTCCGGGTCGCCGGGTCCGTTGGACAGGAACACGCCACTGGGCTTGAGCTTGAACACGTCGGCCGCGGGCGTCTGCGCTGGCACGACGGTGATCTTGCAGCCACGCTGAGCCAACATGCGCAGGATGTTGTGCTTGACGCCGAAGTCGTAGGCCACGACGTGGAACTTCGGCGCGATCTGCTCGCCGTAGCCGAAACCGAGTTGCCACTCGGTTTGCGTCCAGGCGTAGGGCGCTTCGGCCGACACGACCTTGGCCAGATCCTGGCCCGCCATGTTGGGTGCTGCCTTGGCGGCAGCGATGGCCTGGGCGCGGTGCGCCTCGGTCAGGGCTTCACCAGCGGCCAGCGCCACGATGCAACCGTTCTGCGCGCCGTGGGTGCGCAGGCGGCGCGTGAGCGCGCGCGTGTCCAGATCGGCGATGGCGACGGTGCCTTCGCGCTGCAGGTATTCGGACAGGGTCTCGGTGCTGCGGAAGTTGGACGCGAGCAGGGGCAGGTCTTTGATGATCAGGCCAGCGGCATGGATGCGCGAGGCCTCCACGTCTTCACGGTTCACACCGGTGTTGCCGATGTGTGGGTAGGTCAGCGTGACGATTTGCTGGCAATAGCTCGGATCGGTCAGGATTTCCTGGTAGCCGGTGAGCGAGGTGTTGAACACCACTTCGCCCGAAGTCTGGCCGGTTGCACCGATGGAAATGCCTGTAAAGACCGTGCCGTCGGCGAGCGCGAGAAGGGCTTTCGGATGGACGGGAAGCACGGTTTTCTCCAGAGATTTTTTGGACGCAACCGCGCCCGCCATGGGAATCAACCGGGGAAGATTCGCGCCCGCTCCCGGAGCGCCGCGAACGGGTCGCAGCCGGGGGAAAGGACGGGGAACCTGGGCAGGAAGCCGGGGCGGACGCAGCGGGTTGCGTCGATTGCGGGTAAACCCCGGAATTATAGCCGCTCACCCTCTGCGATCCGCCTCACCACGCCCCGAAAACGGGCATGTTTCAGGGCTCGTGCTGGCGGGTAACCCGGTTTCAGCGCCCGGCCGCGCTGGCATGCAGGCAGATCGCCGCAGCCGCCGCCACGTTGAGCGACTCTTCGCCGCCCGGCTGGGCGATGCGCACCTTTTGCGTTGCGAGCGCTTCCAGGGCCGGGCTCACGCCCTGCCCTTCGTGCCCGAGCACCCAGGCACAGGGCCAGGGCAACCTGGCCTGGTGCAGGAAATCGCCCTGGTGCGAACTGGTCACCAGCAGCGGCACCGACAGGCCGGCCAGATCGTCCACCGACAGCCCCTCCACCAGGTGCAGTCCAAAGTGCGCGCCCATGCCGGCGCGCAACACCTTGGGCGACCACAGCGCCGCCGTGCCCTTGAGCGCCAGCACCTGGGCAAAGCCCATGGCCGCTGCGCTGCGCAGGATGGAGCCCACGTTGCCCGCGTCCTGCAACCGGTCCAGCACCACCGCTGCGGCGCCGCTCTGCAACACGGCCGCTTGGGGCAGATCCCAGACAAAACCCACACCCGCCGGCGACTCGAGACCGCTGATGCCGGCCATCAGCGCGTCGGGAACGGTGACGATGTGGTCCGCCGCATCCCGCAGATCGTGCGGCGCCTGGCGCCAGAACGTCTCGGAAAAAACGGCGGTGACCGGCCGGTGTCCCCGGGCCAGCAGCGCGCGGCAGAGGTGATCGCCCTCCAGCCAGACCTGGCCCTGCTTGCGGTAGGCGGCGTTGTCTTGCGCGAGCACGCGCAGGCGCTTGAGCAGCGGGTTGTCGCGCGAGGTGATGGTGGTGGGGGCGTTCATGGCTTGGCTTGGGTGATGGCCAGCACGCGCGCGACCGGCGCAAAGGAGCGGCGGTGTTCGGGCAGGGCGCCGTGGGTTTGAAGCGCCTGAAGGTGGACCACGGTGCCATAACCTTTGTGGCGATCGAACCCGTATTCCGGATGCTGCAGGTGCAGCTCCTCCAGCAGGCGGTCGCGCGTGACTTTGGCGAGGATCGAGGCCGCCGAAATGGCGGGCACCAGCGCATCGCCAGACACAATGGCTTCTGCCAATACATCCAGCGCCGGCAGGCGGTTGCCGTCCACCAGCACCTTGTTGGGTTTGAGGCGCAGCCCCTGCACCGAACGCTGCATCGCGAGCATTGTGGCCTGCAGGATGTTGAGGCGATCGATTTCCTCCACCGAGGCCATCGCGATGCTGCAACACAGCGCCTTGGCGCGAATTTCGTCGTAGAGCTTTTCGCGACGCTTGGCGGTGAGCTGCTTGGAGTCGGCCAGGCCCCTGATGGGTTTGCGTTCGTCCAGGATCACGGCCGCGGCCACCACCGGACCGGCCAGCGGGCCGCGCCCAGCCTCATCCACGCCGGCCACCAGACCGGGCACGTCCCAGACCAGGGAGGCCTGTTCAGCTTTGAAGAACTTTTTCGATCGCATCGGTGGCCAGTCGGGCGGTGTCACGGTGCAAGGTTTGATGCAATTCAGCGAACCGCGCCTGCAAGACGGTGACTTTGTCGGGAGCGTCCAGCCAGTCCAGCGTGGCGCGGGCCAGTGCCTCGGGCGTTGCCGCGTCCTGCAGCAGCTCGGGCACGACGAATTCGCCGCACAGGATGTTCGGCAGACCCACCCAAGGCTGCAATTGTTTGCGGCGCATGATGTGCCAGGACAGGCGGTTCATGTTGTAGGCGATCACCATCGGCCGCTTGAACAGCGCGGCTTCCAGGGTGGCGGTACCGCTGGCGATCAGTGTGACATCGCAAGCGGCCAGCACGGCGTGCGATTGACCGTCAACGAGGATCAGTGCGTCACCCAGACCGCAGGCCGCCGCCAAGTGGGCGATGCGTTCGCGCAGCGCCGGCACCGCCGGCACGACAAAACGAAGCCCTGGCCGGGCCTTGAGCATCGCGACCGCGGCCGCAAAAAACCGCTCGGCGAGGTACTGCACTTCTGATGCCCGGCTGCCCGGGAGAATCGCCACCACGCAGTCCTCGTCGTGCAAGCCCAGCTGGCGCCGGGCGGCGGCGCGATCAGGCACCATGGGGATCATGTGTGCGATCGGATGGCCCACATAGGTTGAAGCGATGCCGTGCTCGGCCAGCAGGGCCGGCTCAAACGGAAAAATGCACAGCACATGGTCGGCCCCGCGCCGCACCTTTTCAATCTTCTCAGGCCGCCAAGCCCAGAAAGAGGGGCAGACGAAATGCACGGTGCGCACGCCCGCGGCCTTGAGGTCGGCTTCCAGTCCAAAATTGAAATCGGGCGCGTCCACGCCGATGAACAGCGCTGGCGGCTGTGCCAGCAGGCGCTCGCGCAAGCGCTTACGGATGCGCAGAATACCCAGCAGCTTGGGCAGCACCTCCAGATAGCCCCGAACGGCAAGCTGGTCGCTCGGCCACCAGGCTTCAAACCCTTGCTCGACCATGCGCGGGCCACCAATGCCTGCGGCCACCAGATCGGGCCAGCGCTGGCGCATGCTCTTCAGCAGCAGGCCGGCGAGCAGATCGCCGGACGTCTCGCCAGCCACCATCGCAAACCGGCGTTGCCCTGCTTCCATGGATGGGGCCGGCAAACCGTCAGCGGGCGATGCCGCGGGTCGCAGAGGCGAGAAAGCGGGTCATCATGTCCACATCGGGAGCGGCCTCGGGCATGTCGCTCGCCAACGCCTCGATGCCACTGCGTGACTGCTCCAGGGTGAGGCCCTGGCGGTACAGCAGCTTGTGCATCTGTTTCACGGCCGTAACCCGCTCGGGCGAGAAGCCGCGGCGACGCAGACCCACGACGTTGAAGCCGCGCACCGCCAGCGGATTGCCATCCACCAGCATGAAAGGCGGCACATCCTGCGACACCGCGCTGGCAAAACCGATCATGGCGTGCGCGCCCACCGACACGAACTGGTGGATGCCCGTGAGGCCGCCCACCGTGACCCAGTCGGCCAGGTGCACGTGCCCGGCCAGCGTGGTGTTGTTCGCCAGGGTCGTGTGGTTGTCGACGTGGCAGTCGTGGGCGATGTGGGTGTAGGCCATGATCCAGTTGTCATTGCCCACGCTGGTCACGCCACCCGCACCAGGCACACCCAGGTTGAAGGTGCAGAACTCGCGGATGGTGTTGCGGTCGCCGATGGTCAGCTCGGTGGGTTCACCCGCGTACTTTTTGTCCTGCGGGACCGCGCCCAGCGAGTTGAACTGGAAAATGCGGTTGTCCCGGCCGATGGTGGTGCGCCCTTCGATGACGCAATGCGCGCCCACCGTGGTGCCCGCACCGATCTTCACCTGCGGGCCGATGACGGTGTAAGGACCGATGCTGACCGTGCCATCGATCTCGGCCGCCGAGTCCACCAGCGCCGTGGCATGAATCTGTGTCACGAACTGATCTCCGCTGCGCTCAGGCGACGGTGCGCATGGTGCACATCAGTTCGGCTTCGCAGACCATCTTGCCGTCCACGGTGCACACACCCTTGAACTTGAAGATGCCGGCCTTCATGCGCTCCAGCGTCACGTCCATGATCAGCTGGTCGCCCGGTTCAACCGGGCGCTTGAAGCGCGCAGCGTCAATGCCGGCGAAGTAATAGACCGACTTTTCATCGGGGACCGAGCCCACCACTTCGAAGGCCAGCAAGGCGGCCGCCTGTGCCATGGCTTCGAGCATGAGCACACCGGGCATCACGGGCCGGTGCGGAAAGTGCCCTTCAAAAAAGGGCTCGTTCATGGTCACGTTCTTCAGCGCCTTGATGCGCTTGCCCGGTTCGAGTTCGAGCACACGGTCCACCAGCAGAAACGGATAACGGTGTGGCAACTTCTTGAGAATCTGGTGGATGTCCATCATGGCTTGGGCGTCACTTGGGTAGCTTGTTCGATGGCCTGCTCCACGGCCTTGAGCCGTTCGCGCAGGCGGTTGAGTTGTTTGAGGGAGGCGGCATTCTTTTCCCAGCTCGCATTGTCGTCGATGGGAAACATGCCGGTGTAGTGACCAGGCCTGGAAATGGAGCGCGTCACCACGGAAGCCGCCGAGATGTTCACGCCATCGGCCAGGGTCAGATGCCCGAGCACCACCGCACCACCACCCACGGTGCAATGCGCTCCGATGGTGGCACTGCCCGCCACCCCCACACAACCGGCCATGGCCGAGTGCGCTCCGATGTGCACGTTGTGGCCGATCTGGATCAGGTTGTCGAGCTTGACGCCGTCTTCGATCACGGTGTCGTCCAGCGCACCACGGTCGATGCAGGTGTTGGCGCCGATTTCGACATCGTTGCCGATGCGCACCGCGCCCAGCTGCTCGATCTTGGCCCACTGACCTTTGTGAGGCGCAAAACCGAATCCATCGGCACCGATCACCACACCCGGGTGCAGCACGCAGCGTTCACCCACGCTGCAACGTTCGCCCAAGGTGACACGCGGGTGCAGCAATGACTGCGCTCCGACCACGGCGCCCGCGCCGATCACCGTATGTGAACCCAGACGCGCACCGGCACCGATGCGGGCACCGGGTCCGACGGTCACGAAAGCGGCAATGTCCACGCCCTCACCGATATCGGCATCCGGGTGAACGCTGGACAGCGGATCAATCCGGGGTTCGGGTCGGGGCTCGTGCTGCGCGCGCCACCATTGGGTCAGGCGGGCAAAGTAGAGGTAGGGATCGTCCGTCACGATGCAGGCACCACGAAGAGCGGCCACGGCCTGCAAGGCCGGTGGAACGATCAGCGCCGATGCGCGGGTGGTCTCGATCTGGCTGGCGTAGCGGGCCTGCGCCACGAACGCGAGGTCGTGCGTGCCCGCCGTGGACAAAGGTGCGAGCCGCTGGATGAGCGCATGGGCGTCGCCCTGCAACTGACCACCCAGGGCCTCCACAATAGACCCTAGGGATCTCGACACCGTCAAACCCCCAGCGCCTTATTTGGCGCTGTTCAAAGCATCAATCACCTTGGCAGTGATGTCGAGCTTCGGGTTGATATAAGCCGCGTCCTGAATGATCAGGTCGTATTTTTCAGCCTCGGCGACCTTCTTGAGCGCGCGATTGGCCCGATCAACCACTTGTTGAAGGGCTTCACTCTTCCGGAGGGCCAGATCTTCCTGGAACTCACGCTGCTTGCGCTGGAATTCGCGATCCTGCTCCACCAGCTGACGCTGGCGGGTGATCCGCTGCGCCTCGGGCAGCGTCGGTGCTTCGCGTTCAAACTTTTCAGAAGAACTTTTCAGCTGAACACCGAGGGCCTGAATCTCTTTCTCACGCGGTGAGAAATCCTGCTCCAGTTTTGCCGTCAGGGATTTGGCCAACGCCGAGTCCCGGACGATCGAGTCCAGGTTGACAGCGCCGATCCGAACTTCCTGAGCCGACACAGACGTCCCTGCGGCCGCCATCAGAAAAACCGACAGCAACCCGTGCAAAAAAAGCCGAGGAAACTTGTTCATCAAAAGGACGTTCCGATCTGAAACTGGAATTTCTGGATTCTATCCCCGTCGAACTTGCGCACAGGGTTGGCATAGGCAAAACGCAGAGGGCCGATGGGTGAGATCCAGCTCAGACCCACGCCAACGGAGGCCCGCATTTCGCCGAAGTCCACCTTCTGCGATTCGCCAAACACGTTGCCCACGTCGACAAAGCCGAACCAGCGCAAGGTGCGGTCGTTGCCCGCACCCGGGAAGGGTGCGATGAACTCCAGATTGGCCACAAAATTGCGCGCGCCACCAATGTTGACGGTCTCACCCGTGGTGGATCCGATGACCGCCGACGTGGGGCCCAGGGTGCCCTGCTCGAAGCCGCGGACCGAACCCAGGCCGCCACCGTAGAAGTTGCGCAACACCGGGAAAGGCTTTCCGCCCATGCCCTTGCCGACACCCAGTTCGGTGTTGAAGGCCAGCGTGTATTGGCGGGTCAAGGGAACGTATTGCTGAAACTGGTAGCTCAGCTTGACATAGCGCTTGTCACTGCCCAGACCGAATTCTGTGTTGAAACGCTGCAAACGGCCATCGGACGGCACAAGCGCACTGTCGCGCTCGTCGCGGGCCCAGCCAATGGTGGCCGGCAGGTAGGTTCCGCCCTGGCCACGGTAGGCTTCGGGCAATTGATCGCCTTCATCGACCTTCACGCGCTCGGCACCCACACCGAAATACACGGTGTCGCGTTCGGTGAATGGCACCCCGAAGCGCACACCGACGCCCGGGGTGGAGATCTCGTAGTCACCACCTTGGGCGTCGTAGGGTCGCGTGGTCTTGTAGTACAGGTCGAAGGTGCGGGAAATACCGTCTGCCGTGAAATACGGATTGGTGGTGCTCAGCACGAACTGGCGGTTGAACTCACTGGTGTTGAGGTCCAGTCCCAGGTAGTTGCCGCTGCCGAACACGTTCTCCTGCTTGATGCTGGCCAGGAATGACAGCTTGTCAGCCTGGGAATAACCAGCGCCGATGGACAGGTTGCCGGTGGGCTTCTCAGCGACGCTCACCGTCAGGTCCACTTGGTCATTGGTGCCGGGCACGGGCTCGGTATCGATCCCGACCTCGGTGAAAAAGCCCAGACGGTCCACCCGGTCGCGCGACAGGCGGATGCGGTCGCTGTCGTACCAGGCCGATTCGAGCTGACGGAACTCGCGGCGGATGACTTCGTCGCGCGTGCGGTTGTTGCCTTCCACATTGATGCGGCGCACATAGACGCGGCGCGACGGCTGGGCGCGCAACACGAACGCCACCCGGTTGTTGACGCGGTCGATCTCGGGCGCGGCTTCGACTTGTGCGAAAGCGTAGCCAAACCCACCAAAGTAGTCGGTGAACGCCTTGACTGTGCGACTCACGTCTTCGGCGTTGTAGGCCTCGCCCACCTTCAGGCTGACGAGCGACTTGAACTCTTCTTCCTTGCCCAGGTATTCGCCCTGCAAGGCCACCGACGACACCACGAAACGATTGCCTTCGGTGATGTTGATGGTGACCGACATGTCTTGCTTGTCGGGCGAGATGGCCACCTGGGTCGAATCGACCCGGAACTCCAGGTAGCCACGTGTCAGGTAGTGCGAACGCAGGTTCTCGAGGTCGGCATTGAGCTTGGCGCGCGAATAGCGGTCGGACTTGGTGTACCAGCTCAGCCAGCCACCGGTATCCAGATCAAACAGGTTGCGCAGGGTGGCTTCACTGAAGGCCTGGTTGCCGACGATGCGGATGTCCTTGATCTTGGCCACATCCCCCTCGATCACGCTGAAGTTCAGGTTGACGCGGTTGCGCTCGCCCGGCGTGACCGTGGTGGCGACCTGAGCGGCGTACATGCTGCGGTTGATGTACTGGCGCTTGAGTTCCTGTTCGGCACGATCAGCCAATGCCTTGTCAAAAGGTCGGCCTTCGGCCAGTCCGACGTCGCGCAGGGACTTCTTGAGCACCTCGGCATCAAACTCCTTGATGCCGGAAAAGCTCACGTCGGCCACCGTGGGCCGTTCTTCGACGATCACCACCAGCACATCACCGTTGACCTGCAGGCGAACGTCGCTGAAAAGGCCCAGACCAAACAGCGAGCGGATCGCCGTGGAGCCCTTTTCATCGTTGTACTGCTCGCCGATCCGGAACGGCAACGAGGCGAACACGGTGCCGGGCTCCACACGCTGCAGGCCCTCGACGCGGATATCGCGCAGGGTGAACGGGTCCACCGCCCATGCGGGCAAGGCCGTCAGCAAGAGGGACGCTGCCGCTGTGAACGACAAGCCACGCAGTCTGTTTGTGATTATTTTCATGAGGATAAACGTTCAGCCTGCCAAGCGGGCCACATCATTGAACAAGGCGACGGACATCAACGCCAGAAGAATCGCAACACCACCGCGCTGCAGGCGCTCCATCCAGACGTCAGACACGCTGCGCCCGGTCACACCCTCCCAAAGATAATACATCAGGTGCCCTCCATCGAGGACCGGCAGCGGCAGCAGGTTGAGCACCCCCAGGCTGACACTGATCAGCGCCAGAAACAGCAGATAGGAAGTCAGGCCCAGGCTGGCCGATTTGCCCGCGTAGTCGGCAATCGTCAAGGGGCCGCTGAGGTTCTTGATCGAGGCCTCGCCGATCACCATGCGCCCCATCATCTTGAGCGTGAGCCAGGAAACCTCCCAGGTGCGCACGGCGCCCAGCCACAAACCGTCCACCGGCCCATGGCGCACCAGGGTCATGGCGGGCGCAGCACCCACGTAGGCACCAATGCGCCCGACCCAGGCGCCTTCGATCTGCTCGGGTTTCGGCCGCACCAGCAAGGTCAGGCGTTCGGCACCCCGCTGCAGCAGCCACTGTTGCTCGCGCGGCTCCCCCTGCGGGCCCACCGCTTCGCGGATCAGGGTGCGCAGACTTTGGCCATCGGTCACCGCTCGGCCGTCCACCTGCAGCACCAGATCGCCCGCGCGCAAGCCAGCGGCTTCGCCTGCGCCGCCCGGCAGCATCTCGCCCAGCTGGGGTGCGGTCCAGGGCGCCAGGATGCCGATGCGCCGGAACAGGCTCGCGTCGGCATCGCGCACGTCCAGCGTGCTCAGGGGCAAGGTGATGGCGTGCGCGGGCTCACCCTCTCCGCGCGCCACCCACAGTGTCATGTCTTCGCCCGACAGAGCCGCTTGAGTCAATTGCCAGCGCAGATCTTCAAACGACGACACGGCAACCGGCTCGGAATCGCTACCCGCGCCCATCTGTGAAACCCACTCGCCGCCTTGCAGCCCCGCCTGTTGCGCCAGCGAACCGGCCACCGGCGCCGCCAGCACCGGCTTGGGCTCTTCCACACCCGACCAGTTCACCACCGCATACAACAGCACGGCGAGCAACAGGTTGGCGACAGGCCCCGCTGCCACGATGGCGGCGCGCGACTTCAGCGGCTGGGTGTTGAACGCAAGGTGGCGTTCGGCAGCGTCCACCGGCGCTTCGCGCTCGTCCAGCATGCGCACATAACCGCCCAGGGGCAGGGCACACAGCACGAACTCGGTCGGACTGCCCTTGCGTTGCCAGCGCAGCAGGGGTTTGCCGAAACCGACCGAGAAACGCAGCACTTTCACGCCACAGGCCACAGCCACCCGGTAGTGCCCGTATTCGTGCACGGTGATCAGCAGGCCGAGGGCCACCACAAAAGCGATCAGGGTCAACATGGGCAGGGTCCTGCAATGACGGGGACAAGCTTGTTCAGGGACGACACCGACCGCCGGTGTCCGCGACCGTCAGGAGGTCCGGTCAGGCCGCGCAACGTGCAACCACCGTGCCAGCCATTGCGCGCGCCTCGGCATCGATGGCCATCAGATCACCCAGGCCCACCGGCTTGGAGGGGCTCATGGCGCCCAAAGTTGCATGGTTGACCGCGTGAATCTGGTCAAAGCGCAGTCGCCGGTCGAGAAACGCGGCCACGGCCACCTCATTGGCCGCGTTGAGCACGACGGTGGTGCCGACCGGACCGGCCAGAGACTCCCAGGCCAGTCGCAGACCGGGGAAGCGCTGGTCGTCCGGTTTCTCAAAACTGAGTGCGCCCAAGGTCGAAAAATCAAGCGCCGCAGCACCCGACGCGATGCGCTCGGGCCAGGAAAGCCCATAGGCAATGGGCACGCGCATGTCGGGTGTGCCCAGTTGGGCCACCACCGAACGGTCGTGGTACTGCACCATGGAGTGGATCACACTCTGCGGGTGGATCACCACCTCGATCTGCGCTGGCGCCAGACCGAACAGGTAGCGGGCCTCGATCACCTCCAGCGCCTTGTTCATCATGGTCGCGGAATCCACCGAGATCTTGCGTCCCATGACCCAGTTCGGGTGGGCGCAGGCCTCTTCGGGTGTGACGAGATGGAGGGTTTGCGGATCGCGCTGGCGGAACGGCCCGCCGGAAGCCGTGAGCACGATCTTTTCCACCCGGCGTTCCCAGCTGGCTGAATCTTCGGGCAGCGACTGGAAAACCGCCGAGTGCTCGCTGTCGATGGGCAACAACGTCGCCCCGCCCTCGCGCACCGCCCGCATGAACAGCTCACCGCCCACCACCAGAGCCTCCTTGTTGGCCAGCAGCAGCTTCTTGCCGGCCTGCGCCGCGGCGAGGCTGGGGGCCAGCCCGGCAGCCCCCACAATCGCCGCCATCACGGCGTGCACCTCGGGGTCGGAACTGACTTCGCACAGCGCGCGGTCGCCTGCCAGCACCTGGACCGACAAGCCCAACTCTTTCACGCGAGCGGCCAGTTGCGCGGCATGGGGCGCGCTGGCCATCACGGCGTAGCGCGGGGAAAAAACCTGGCACTGCTGGAGCAACATCTCCACCTGGGTGGCCGCGGTGAGGGCAAACACCCGGTAGCGGTCGGGATGGCGGGCAATCACATCCAGCGTGCTGGTGCCAATCGATCCGGTCGACCCGAGAATGGTGATGTTCTGTTGAAAAGCGGTCATGGTGTTCAGAGAGTGACCAGCATCATGGCCAGCGGCAGCACGGGCAGCAGCGCGTCCACCCGGTCCAGCACACCGCCGTGTCCTGGCAGGAGCTGGCTGGAGTCTTTCATGCCTGCGCTGCGTTTGACCAGCGATTCCAGCAGATCCCCCACCACGCTCATGGCGGTCAGGCCAATCACGGCCAGCCACGAAACCAGCTCGCCCAGCGTCTGCAGACGGGTGAACAGACTGGGTTGGTCTGTGAGCTGCTGTCCGTCGAACCAGCGCCATCCCAGTCCAAGCAACAGGACCCCCGCAAGCCCGCTGACCACACCTTCCCAGCTCTTGCCGGGACTCAGCGTGGGTGCCAGCTTGCGGCGTCCGAAGGCGCGCCCGCCGGCATAAGCCGCGATATCGGCCATCCAGACAAGGCTCAACACCGAGAGCAGAAAGCCCACCCCCAGTTGACGCGCCTGCACCAGCGCCAGCCAGGCACAGGCTAGCAACAGCAGCCCCAGCCCCAGCCGGATCGCCGCAGGCCAGACGCTCCAGCCAGCCACACCACGTCGCAGCATCACCACAGCCAGACCGACCCAGACCAGGGAAGACACCAGCCAGACCGGTCGCCAGGTCTGTTCCAGTCCACCCAGCAGCCAGAACGCCAGCAACGCCAGCCCCAAGCCCAGCCCCACGGCCTTGGCCACGGCGGGCGCACAGGCGTTCAGCCGCGCCCACTCCCAGCCGCCGGCCACCATGAGCAGCAGAGACAGCAGCACAAAGGGTTCGCTGGACGGGTAAAACAAGGCGGGCAACAAGACCGCCATCATGAGCAGCGCGGTGATGATGCGCTGTTTAAGCATGGTGTGGTCCGGCTTGGACACCCGTTGCCGGGCTCTTGACCACCTGATCCGATGTCTGACCAAAACGGCGCTCGCGACCGGCGTAGTCGGCGAAGGCGCGGTCCAGCTCCGCCGCATCAAAGTCGGGCCAGAGGCAGGGCGTGAAAAACAGTTCGGTGTAGGCGGCTTGCCAGAGCAGGAAGTTGCTGATCCGCATCTCGCCGCCGGTGCGGATCAGCAGGTCCGGATCGCCCGAATGGGCCAGCGCGGTGGTTTCACACAAACTGGCTTCGGTGATGTCACGACCCTCAGCCGCCAGCCGGCGCGCCGCCTGCGCAATGTCCCAGCGTCCGCCATAGTTGAAACAGACGTTGAGCACCATGCGCTGGTTGTGGGCGGTGGCGTCCTGAGCCCGTTGCAGACCCTGAACCACCCTGGGCGAAAGCCCGCTGCGATCACCCGGAAAATACAGGCGCACGCCGTTCTTGGTCAGCTTGGGCACCTCGCGCGACAAGGCCATGACCAGCAGGTCCATCAAACCGGACACCTCGTCCACTGGACGGCTCCAGTTCTCGGAAGAAAAAGCAAAAACCGTGAGCACCTGAACACCTCGCTCCAGGCAGGCTCGCACCGTGTTGCGCAGCGCATCCACCCCTTGTTTGTGGCCGGCCACCCGCGGCAGATGGCGGCGCTGCGCCCAGCGGCCGTTGCCATCCATCACGATGGCCGCATGGTGCGGCACGATGACAGGAGATGTCGGATCGGAAGGCAAGGAATCGGTCATCAAGACGCGGGTTCAGAAAACAGGCAAGGGTGACGCGAACGCGTCACACCGCCATGATGTCCTGCTCTTTGGAAGCGACCAGCCGATCCACCTCGTTGATCATGCGGTCGGTCAGCTTCTGGATGTCTTCTGTCGAACGGCGCTCATCGTCTTCCGACGCCAGCTTGTCCTTGACCAGCTTCTTGACCGACTCGTTGGCATCACGGCGCAGGTTGCGGATGGCCACCTTGGCCGACTCGCCCTCACCCCGAACGACCTTGGTCAGCTCCTTGCGGCGCTCTTCGGTCATGGGCGGCATGGGAACGCGGATCAGGTCGCCCTGGCTGGACGGGTTCAGGCCCAGATCGGACTCGCGGATGGCTTTTTCGATCTTCGCGCCCATGCCTTTTTCCCACGGTGCCACGCCAATCGTGCGGGCGTCGAGCAGCGTGAGGTTGGCCACTTGTGACAACGGCAACATGGATCCGTAGTAATCCACATGCACCGTGTCGAGCAGTTGGGGATTGGGTCGTCCCGTTCGCACCTTGGCCAGGTTGCTCTTGAACGATTCCACCGACTGCTGCATCTTGTGTTCGGCGGTTTGGCGGACTTCAGCAATGCTCATGAATGCTCCTCAATTCGACAGGTTTCGGTGAGTCGGTGGGTGTCAGACGTGGACCAAGGTGCCCTCGTCGCCACCGAGCACCACATTGCGCAGGGCGCCCGGCTTGAAAATCGAAAACACCTTGACGGGCAGTTTCTGGTCTCGGCACAGCGCAAAGGCCGTGGCGTCCATCACCTGGAGGTTCTTGGCCATGGCTTCGTCAAAGGTCAGCGCTGTGTAACGGGTGGCATTCGGATCCTTGTTTGGATCGGCACTGTAGACACCATCCACCTTGGTGGCCTTGAGAACGATCTCGGCACCGATTTCAGCGCCACGCAGTGCGGCGGCCGTGTCGGTGGTGAAAAAGGGATTGCCGGTGCCGGCCGCAAAGACGACCACCTTGCCCTCTTCGAGGTACTGCAGCGCCTTGGGGCGGACATAGGGTTCGACCACCTGCTCGATCGCGATGGCCGACATGACCCGCGCCACCAGGCCGGCTTTCTCCATGGTGTCGGCCAGAGCCAGCGAGTTCATGACCGTGGCCAGCATGCCCATGTAATCGGCCGTGGCCCGGTCCATACCCACCGAGCCACCCGCCACGCCACGGAAAATGTTGCCCCCACCGATGACGATGGCCACTTCCACGCCGAGACGCGTGACTTCAGCAATCTCCTCCACCATGCGAACGATGGTGGCGCGGTTGATACCGAATGCATCGTCACCCATCAGGGCTTCACCCGACAATTTGAGAAGGATGCGTTTATAGGCTGGCATGGGCAACTTTCAGGAAATCAGATATCGGTAGGCTCAACCGGCAAGTGTACCGAGGAGCCGGCACAGAACGACCCGGCGGGCGACACATTCACCGCAATAACAGGGCATCACACAAGACAACGGGCCTTGCGGCCCGTTGTCTTGTCTCTGCGAAGGGGCTGGCAGTGTCCAGCGTCGGATCAGGCGCCCTTGGCCGCGGCCACTTGCGCGGCGACTTCGGCGGCGAAGTCGTCCACTTTCTTCTCGATGCCCTCACCCACCACGTACATGGTGAAGCCTTTGACGGTCGTGCCGCTGGCCTTGAGCATCTGCTCGACGGTCTGCTTGTCGTTCTTCACGAAGGCCTGGTTGAACAGGCTGACTTCCTTCAGGTACTTCTGCACCGCGCCGTCGATGCGCTTGGCGGTGATCTCAGCGCTCTGCGCCGGCTTGCCGGCGGCCAGGAGTTCCTTGTTGGCCTCGTCAGCCTTGGCAGCGGCCACCGAGCGCTCACGCTCAATGAACTCGGCCGGCACGTCGGCGCTGGTCAGCGCCACAGGCTTCATGGCGGCAATGTGCATCGCCGTGTCCTTGGCGGGCACTTCTTCGCCGTCGAACTCCACCACCACGCCGATGCGGGTGCCGTGCAGGTAGCTCACCAGCTTGGCGCCGTTGCTGTAGTGCTTGAAGCGGCGGAAGCTCATGTTCTCGCCGATCTTGCCAATCAGGCCCTTGCGCACGTCTTCGAGTGTGGGGCCAAAGCTGTCCTGGCTGTAGGGCAGAGCACCCAGCGCTTCGACGCTGGACGGGTTGTGCTCGGCCACCAGCTTGGCGGCGGCGTTGGCCAAGGCCAGGAAGCTGTCGTTCTTGGTCACAAAGTCTGTTTCGCAGTTCACTTCAATCAGGCCACCGGTGGTGCCGTTGATGAAGCCAGCGACCACGCCTTCGGCGGTCACGCGGCTGGCGGCTTTGCCCGCCTTGGTACCCAGCTTGACGCGCAGCAACTCCTCGGCCTTGGCCATGTCGCCATCGGCCTCGGTCAGCGCTTTCTTGCACTCCATCATGGGTGCGTCGGTCTTGGCGCGCAGTTCAGCGACCATGCTTGCGGTAATTGCCATTTCAGTTCTCCGTTGGCCGCCTTCCCCGAATGGGCCGGGCGGACTTTTCAATTGATCAATTTTGCTTGTGAAAAAGGGGCTACAGGAGCCCCTCTTTCGCGCTGCGGCGAGGCTCAGGCGGCCGCATCTTCCTTGACTTCGACGAATTCGTCGGAGCCTTCGGCCTTGACAGCCTTGACGACGTCGTTGACGGCGTTGGAGCGGCCTTCGAGGATCGCGTCAGCGATACCGCGGGCGTACAGCGCCACGGCACGGGCCGAGTCGTCGTTACCGGGAATCACGTAGTCGATGCCGACCGGGTTGTGGTTGGTGTCAACCACGCCCACCAGCGGGATGCCCAGCTTCTGGGCTTCAAGGATGGTGATCTTGTGGAAGCCCACGTCGATCACGAAGATGGCGTCGGGCAGCGCGGTCATGTCCTGGATGCCACCGATGTCCTTTTCCAGCTTTTCCATTTCGCGAGCAAACATCAGTTGCTCTTTCTTGGTCATGCTTTCCAGGCCGGCTTCTTGCTGGGCCTGCATGTCCTTCAAACGCTTGATGGAGGTCTTGACCGTCTTGAAGTTGGTCAGCATGCCGCCGAGCCAGCGCTGGTCAACAAAAGGCACGCCGGCACGGCGGGCTTCCTGAGCCACGATGTCGCGCGACTGGCGCTTGGTGCCCACCATCAGGACGGTGCCGCGGTTGGCGGACAGGTTGCGCACGAACTTGGCGGCTTCTTCGAACATCGGCAACGTCTTTTCGAGGTTGACGATGTGGATTTTGTTGCGGTGACCGAAGATGTACGGAGCCATCTTGGGGTTCCAGAAGCGGGTTTGGTGACCGAAGTGGACACCGGCTTCCAGCATTTCGCGCATGGAGATAGACATGAGATTTCTTTCCAGAGGTTGGGACTAAAATCCAGCCCTGATCGTCATGAGCGAATGAGGCCAACAGGCTTCATCACAAGCTCCGACAACACCCGGTTGGGCTGGTTTGCGATTGCCTTGCTCTCGGGCTCCGGGAAAAATACCCAGAACACCCTCCAGCAAAGCCAATCAATTATAGCAGGCCCATCCTTGCCACTGACATTGCCAACATCTAGCCCAAAGTGGAAACGCTGGACTCCTCATTCGATGGCACCATCGAAACAATGACTGCGGCCTGATCACCATGCGGCGTGTCGGCATTCATGGAACGGAACCGCTGTACGGCCTGGAGGCGAGGCGCTCGATAGAGCGCACCGCCTCCAGCGCCCTGCCACCCCACACACTGATGGCCCGAGCAGGCCTCCGCGTGGCCGAACTCACCCGGGCCCTGGCCCCGCACGCCCGGTGCATCTGGATCGCCTGTGGTCCCGGCAACAATGGTGGTGACGGGCTGGTGGCCGCAACCCACCTGCAACACTTCGGCCGGTCGACCGGCGGCCTGCCCGACATCGTGGTCACGCTGTGCGGCGACCCGGCCCGACTGCCACCGGACGCAGCGCACGCCCTGCAGCAGGCGCTGGCCACCGGCTTGCAGATTCAAGACGCTCCGCCTTCAAGCTTCGATTTCGCCGTTGATGCCCTGCTGGGCATTGGCTGCCGTCGCCCGCCCGAAGGGCTGCTGGCCGATCATCTTCGCATCCTGCGTTCCAGCGGCGCACCCGTTCTGAGCGTCGACCTCCCCAGCGGTCTGGACACCGACACCGGTGTGCTGATGCGCGCACCAGGCGAGAACCTTCAAGTGTCCCAAGAGCGCCACACCTTGTCGCTTCTGACCCTCAAGGCCGGCCTCTTCACCGCGGACGGCCGTGATGAAGCCGGTCAGGTCTGGTTCGATGACCTGGGCGTACCACCCTGCGACGGCGTTCTGGCCCAGGCGAAACTCATCTGCGAAGCGCCGCACTCAACTGCGCCATGGCGACGAGCGCACGCGACCCACAAGGGCAGCTATGGCGAAGTGGTGATCCTCGGCGGACAAGACATCGCGCAAACCGGCGCGGGTATGACCGGTGCAGCGGTGCTGGCCGCCCGCGCAGCCTTGCACAGAGGTGCCGGCCGTGTCTATGTGGCGCTGCTGGGCGAGACCCTCAGTGAGCCGGCGGTGCGCTGGGACCCGGAATGCCCTGAACTGATGTTCAGATCGGTGGCGGCGCTGATGAGCAGCGCATTGATGCAAACCGCCGTTGTCGTTTGCGGGTGTGGTGGTGGCGATGCGGTGGCCGAGCTGTTGCCCGCAGTGCTTGCTAAGGCACCTGCGCTGGTACTGGATGCCGACGCACTCAACGCCATCGCCAGAAACAGCCACCTTCAAGCCCGTCTGCAGGAACGCAATACGTCCGGCTGGATCACGGTGCTGACACCCCACCCGCTGGAAGCCGCCCGCCTGCTCGGCAGCGACACCGCCACCGTCATGGCGGACCGGCTGGCGGCGGCCCAGAGCCTGAGCGACCGGTTTGCCGCCATCTGTGTGCTCAAGGGATCGGGCTCCGTGATCAGCGCGCCAGGGCGTATGCCGATGATCAACGCCAGTGGCAACGCGGCGCTGGCCACGGCCGGCACCGGCGACGTGCTGGCCGGCATGATCGGCAGCGCCCTGGCATTGCCTGCGGGGTGCTTCGAGCAAACCGTTCAACGGGTGGCTGGTGCCGTGCACCAGCATGGCCGGCTCGCCGACCGGTGGATACAGGCAGCGCACGCGGGTCACTTGACCGCCAGCATGCTGGCCGAACAGACCCTCTGAGCCAGCCCGGCTTCCGGCGCTTCAACCCAGCAGGATCAAGCCCACCTGCAGCACGATCACCAACACCAGCACCGACAGGTCGACGCCTCCGATCGGCGGGATGATGCGGCGCACCGGTCGAAGAATCGGCCCACACAAGCGATCGAGTGTGGAGAGCACCGGTGAACCGGGTTGCACCCAGGACAACACGGCATAGACCAGCAACAGGATCATCAAGCCCTGCAACACCACCCGCAGCAGCAGCTTCACGGCCAGGGTTGGAATGGCCAGCACCAGAGCTGCCGACGACGCCGGCATCCCGGCGAACAGCGAGGCCAGCATCAACCAAAGCCCCCCATAGGCCAGCGCCAGCAACAGGGCTGCCATCAGGCTGCCCCAATCGACGCGGCTTTGCGCCAGGGACTTGGGGAGGATGCGCCGCACCGGTCGCACCAGCCAGTCGGTGACAGCGATGGCCAGGCGCCCGGGCTGCGCTGACATGTGGATGCGCAAATGATTCATCCAGGCGCGCAGCAATGCGGCGGCGATCAGGAAAAAAAACAGGGTTTCCAGCAGGAAAAACAGAACGCTCATGAGAATGGACCCTTGATCAGAACAAGCCAGCGAAGGCCCTCGGCGACGGCGCCAGGTTCAGAGCAGGCCGCACCATTGCGCCAGCCTGCCCCCAACCAAAACAGACCCCGGTTCTTAACGACGCCCTTTGCGAACCTTGCCCGCCGAGGGCCGCGCATTGCCCCGCGCGGACTTTTTGCTCGCCGCGCGCTTGACCGACGCCTTGACCTCCTGCACCAGGGCGTCGGCAGCACTGGCCGGGCGGGGTTTTGAAGCCGCTTCGGACGGGCGGTTGCGCCGGGCTTTCCCGCCGCGTCCGGTGGAGGCGTCCCCATCACCCGCAGCGCCCGAGCCACCCGTCTTGTCGCGCATCGCACGCAGCAGCAGATCGTCTTCACCGGTGACCAGACGGAAGTCGATGCGGCGGCCATCCAGGTCCACACGGCTCACCTGCACCTGCACCCGGGTCCCCAGCGCGTAGCGGATGCCCGTGCGCTCGCCGCGCAGCTCCTGACGGGCCTCGTCGAACCGGAAGTACTCGCCACCCAGCTCGGTGATGTGCACCAGGCCCTCGACGTACATCGCATCGAGCGTGACGAACAAGCCGAAACTCGTGACCGAGCTCACCACACCGCTGAACTCCTCACCCAGGTGCTCGCGCATGTACTTGCACTTGAGCCAGGCTTCCACATCACGACTGGCCTCGTCAGCCCGTCGCTCGTTGGCGCTGCAATGCAGACCCGCCGCCTGCCAGGCGAGGGTGTCGGCAGAGATTTTTTTCACTGGCTCGCCTGCCACCGGCGGCTTGGCGCGGCTGGCCAGGCGCTTGCTGAGCTTGGCGTGCGCTTCACCTGGCGTCGGCAGGGCCGGCAACTGGTAGCGCTGCTGGGCCAGGATGGCCTTGATCACGCGGTGCACCAGCAGATCGGGGTAGCGGCGGATCGGGCTGGTGAAGTGGGTGTAGGCCTCGAACGCGAGACCAAAGTGGCCCTGGTTCATGGGCGTGTAGATCGCCTGCTGCATGGAGCGCAGCAGCATGGTGTGGATCTGCTGCGCCTCGGGCCGATCCTTGGTCGCTGCGGCGATCTGCTGGAACTCGGCAGGTTGCGGGTTGTCGCTGATGGTCTGCGACACGCCCATGGCCTTGAGGTAGTTGCGCAGGATGTCCTGCTTCTCCGGCGTCGGACCCTCGTGAACGCGGAACAGGCCCACGTGTTTGCCCTGGCTGATGAAATCGGCCGAACAGACGTTGGCCGCCAGCATGGCTTCTTCGATCAGCTTGTGCGCATCGTTGCGGGTACGCGGAACGATCTTCTCGATGCGACCCGATTCGTCACACACGATCTGGGTTTCGGTGGTTTCAAAGTCCACCGCTCCGCGCGCATTGCGCGCGGTCAGCAAGGCGCGGTACACGTCGTGCAGATTCAACAGATAGGGAATCAGCGGCTTGCGTTGCGCCGCCTCCGGCCCGCGCGTGTTCTGCAGGATGGCCGCCACCTCGGTGTAAGTGAACCGCGCATGGCTGAACATCACCGCCGGGTAGAACTGGTAGGCATGCACCTCGCCCTTGGCGTTGACCAGCATGTCGCAGACCATGCACAGGCGCTCCACGCCCGGGTTCAACGAACACAGGCCGTTGGAGAGTTTTTCCGGCAACATGGGAATCACGCGGCGCGGGAAGTACACCGATGTCGCGCGGTCGTAGGCATCGATGTCGATGGCCGAACCGGTCTGCACGTAGTGGCTCACATCGGCAATGGCCACCAGCAGGCGCCAGCCCTTGCCCCGGCCCACTTTGGCCGGCTCGCAATACACCGCGTCGTCGAAGTCGCGGGCGTCTTCGCCGTCAATGGTGACGAGTGGTACATCGCGCAGATCGACGCGGTTCTTGTGATCGCTGGAGCGCACATGGTCCGGCAGCGCCCGCGCCTGGGCGGTGGTCGCTTCTGAGAACTCGTGCGGCACACCGTACTTGCGTACCGCAATTTCGATCTCCATGCCCGGGTCGTCAATCTCCCCCAGCACTTCCTTCACGCGGCCGACCGGCTGACCGTACAAGGCGGGCGGCTCGGTCAGTTCGACCACCACCACCTGCCCCGGCTTGGCCGAGCCCGTGGCGCCTTTGGGAATCAACACGTCTTGTCCATAGCGCTTGTCTTCGGGCGCAACGAGCCAGACACCACTCTCCTGCAGCAGCCGGCCGATGATGGGCGACTTCGAGCGTTCAATGATCTCAGTCACCCGGCCTTCGGGTCGGCCCTTGCGGTCCTGGCGCACGATACGCGCCTTCACGCGGTCCTTGTGCAACACAGCCCGCATCTCGTTGGAAGGCAGATAGATGTCGGCCTGTCCATCGTCGCGGACCACAAAGCCATGACCGTCACGATGACCGGACACGACACCTTCAAATTCGGCCAGCAGGCTATTTTTTTCGTTCACTTTTTGAGTTCAATTTTTGATGCTATACTAGCGTTTTTCCTGAAATGCCCAGGTGGCGGAATTGGTAGACGCACTAGTTTCAGGTACTAGCGCTGAGAGGCGTGGAGGTTCGAGTCCTCTCCTGGGCACCAATGATAAGGGCTTGCAAACGCGATGTTTGCAAGCCCTTTTTTTGTTTTTCCGAATGGAAAAACAATGAAGCCGGCACGCACACAGCGCGCCGGCTTTTCACTTTCAGATCCGGGGTTTCGCGGATGACCACCTGAAGGCCATCAGCGCAGCATGCCAGAGCGGCCAAGGTCAAAACGGCACCGCCAGCAAGTCGTGCCCCTCTGCGGCCACGATGCGCGCCTTGGTGAATTCGCCCACCTTCAGCGTCTTGCTGATCTTCTCGGGCGGCAGCAGCCGCACCACGCCATCGATCTCCGGCGCATCGGCATAGCTGCGGCCCACGCCGCCCTTCTTGCCCATACCGGGCGCCGAATCCACCAGCACCTGCATGGTCGCGCCCACGCGCTCGCGCAGCTTGTCGGCCGACACACCTTCCGCCACCGCCATGAAGCGCGCACGGCGCTCCTCGCGCAGCGCATCGGGCACCGGGCCGGCCAGCGCATTCGCCGCCGCACCATTCACCGGTGAATAGGCAAAACAACCTGCGCGATCAATGCGGGCTTCCTGCACGAAATCCAGCAGGTGCTGGAATTCGGCTTCGGTCTCGCCAGGGAAACCGGCGATGAAAGTGCTGCGCACCACGATCTCCGGACACAGCTCGCGCCAACGCGCGATGCGTTCCAGGTTGCGCTCGCCGCTGGCCGGGCGCTTCATGCGCTTGAGCACATCGGGGTGGCTGTGCTGCAGCGGAACGTCCAGGTACGGCAGGCACAGACCTTCGGCCATCAGTGGAACGATGTCGTCCACATGCGGGTACGGGTACACATAGTGCAGGCGGACCCAGGCACCAAAGCCCTTGGCCAGTTCGCCCAGCGAGCGCACCAGATCGAACATGCGCGTCTTGACCGGCTTGCCATCCCAGAACCCTGTACGGTACTGCACGTCTACCCCGTACGCCGAGGTGTCCTGGCTCACCACCAACAATTCCTTGACACCCGCTTCGAACAGCTTGCGCGCTTCGGTCAGCACATCGCCGATCGGTCGACTCACCAGATCACCGCGCATGGACGGGATGATGCAGAAGGTGCAGCGGTGGTTGCAGCCTTCGCTGATCTTCAGGTAGGCGTAATGGCGCGGCGTGAGCTTGATGCCCTGTGCAGGCACCAGATCGACAAACGGGTCGTGCGGCTTGGGCAGGTGCAGGTGCACCGCCTCCATCACCTCGTGGGTGGCGTGCGGACCGGTCACGGCCAGCACGCTCGGATGCATCTGCCGCACCATGTTGCCGCCGCCATCGGCCTCGCGAGCGCCGAGGCACCCGGTCACGATCACCTTGCCGTTTTCGGCCAACGCTTCGCCAATCGTGTCCAGGCTTTCCCTCACCGCATCGTCGATGAAACCGCAGGTGTTCACGATCACGAGATCGGCACCGGCAAAGGTCTTGGAAGTCTGGTAACCCTCGGCGCTGAGCTGCGTGAGGATGAGTTCGGAGTCGGTCAGCGCCTTGGGACAACCCAGGCTCACAAAACCGACCTTGGGCGCCGCAGCGCCCGGGGTGGCAACAGTTTCAGTCATGGCCCGATTGTCTCAGACCCGGCTCGGAAGAACAGGTGACCGTGTCAGCGCTTGAGACCGAGGGCGGCCAGCATCTGCTCGCTGTTCTTCTGCATCTGCTCCTGCATCTGCGTGAACGCGCTGCGCGACTGCTCCATGTAGGTGCCCATCATGCCCTGCATCATGGGCGACTGAACGTTGGTGAACTGCTTCCAGACTTCGGGGTTGAGGCCCTTCGTCTGCTCGCTCATCTTGTTCTGCAGATCCATGAAGATCTGCACGTTCTTCTCCAGGTACGAGCCCATGAAGTCCTGCATGGCGTGACCGTAAAACCGGATGATGTTGGCCAGCACCTGCTCGGTGAAGATGGGCACGCCTGCGGTTTCTTCCTCCAGGATGATCTGCAGCAGGATGCTGCGGGTCAGGTCGTCATTGGTCTTGGCGTCTCGCACCACAAAGTGCTCGTTGTCCATCACCAGCGCCTTGACCTCGGCCAGCGTGATGTAGGACGAGGTATCGGTGTCGTACAGACGCCGGTTGGGGTATTTCTTGATGATGCGCAAGACGCCCGGGTTGGCGCTGCTGGCTTCTGCCTTGCTTTTTTGCACTGCTGGACTTTCAGAATGGGAGCGGCTCGGGAACCAGAGCTGGTCAGAGCATACGGCACATTCTAGGAACCCATCCTGACAGCTGTCTGCATGGGTTTACCCTGTGGGCTCCCGCGACGCCCGGTGGTGCGCTCCAGCGCATTCTGGACACAAAAAAAGGCCAGACGTCACCGCCAGGCCTTTGATGCATCGGAAAAGGTTTGGTAGGCGCGATTGGACTCGAACCAACGACCCCCACCATGTCAAGGTGGTGCTCTAACCAGCTGAGCTACGCGCCTACAAACTGTCCGAAGCCTCGCAGTATAGCAGCTTTACGGGCGACTTTTGCCTGCCTGCATCATTTTCGGCGCACCACGCGAACACCAGCCACATCACCCACCACCGCCATCGCTCTTGCCACCTGGCGGGAGTCGAGCACCTCGATGGTGAACGTCATCCACGCAACGCCTCTGACCGACTGGGTCTGTACACCAATCACGTTCATTTTTTCGCGGGCAAACACTTCGGAAATGTCGCGCAGCAGGCCTTGCCGGTCCTGCGCCTCGACCGCCACGTCCACCGGATACACCTCGGCCGAACCATCGCGCCCACCGCCGGTCTGTCCGCCCCACTGCACCTCGATGACACGGTCCGGGCTCTTGCGCTGCAGGTGCGCGAAGTCGCTGCAATCGCTGCGGTGGATGCTCACGCCCTTGCCGCGCGTCACGAACCCGCAGATGTCGTCTGGCGGGGCGGGTTTGCAGCATTTCGCCAGCTGCGTCATGAGCGAGTCGACCCCTACCACGAGAACACCGCCCGGCGATGGCCCGGTGCGCTTGCGCGGCTTCTTCAGCCACGCCAGCTCTTCGGCCGGTTCGGAAGGTTCAGCGGGTCGCAGATGGGTTTCGATGGCCCGCAGCGAGAGTTCGTCTTTCCCGACCTGCTCAAACAGCACCTGCGCTGAAGCCAGGCCCATGGCCGTGGCCAGGTCGTCAAACTTGAGTGCAGTGCGGCCCTCGCGCTGCAGCAGCTTTTCAACCGCGTCGCGGCCTCTGGCGATGGTTTCCTCCATGGCCAGGGCATTGAACCAGGCGCGCACCTTGCTCTTGGCCCGGTGGCTGACGAGGTAGCCCAGATCGGCGTTGAGCCAGTCCCGCGACGGCCCGCCTTCCTTGGCCGCGGTGATCTCCACCGTCTGCCCGTTTTGCAGCGGCGTGTTCAGCGTCACCATGGCGCCGTCGACGCGGGCGCCCCGGCAACGGTGACCCAGGTTCGTGTGCACGGTGTAGGCGAAATCCACAGCGGTGGCACCCTGGGGCAACTCCACGATCGCGGCATCGGGCGTCAGCACATAGATGCGGTCGTCGAACAGGCCCTTGGCACTGCCACTGAGGTCGCGTTCCCAGGCCAGCAGCTGGCGCAGCACAGCGATCTTGGCGTCGTATTCCGAACTCGCTGAGACGCCCGCATACCCTTTCGCGCCCGCTTCCTTGTAGGCCCAGTGCGCAGCGACGCCGTGCTCGGCGTGGTCGTGCATGGCCTGGGAACGGATCTGGATTTCAAACGCCCTGCCCTGTTCGTCACGCACCACGGTGTGCAGCGACTGGTAGCCGTTGGGTTTGGGCTTGGCAATGTAGTCATCAAACTCTTCGGCCACCGGCTTGAAGTGCGCGTGCACCAGCGCCAGCACACCGTAGCAGTCATCGGTCTGTGGAACCACCACCCGTAGCGCACGAATGTCGAACACCTGGTCAAAATCGAGCGCCTTGCCCCGCATCTTCTTGACGATGCTGTAGATGTGCTTGGGCCGGCCCTCCACCGAAGCCTGTATGCCCTGGCGCTGAAGGTCCTGCTCCAGCTGCTGGCGGACCTGTTCGACATGCGCTTCACGCTCGGCACGCTTCTCGTCCAGCAGGCGGGCGACCTGTTTGTAGGTGTGAGGCTCCAGGAAACGGAAGGACAGGTCTTCCATCTCCCACTTGATCTGCCAGATGCCCAGCCGATTGGCCAGCGGCGCAAACACATGCAGCGACTCGCTGGCCAGCGCCTCGCCCGGGTCGCCCTTGCACGCGGCGAAATAGCGCAAAGTCTGCAGCCGGGAGGCCAGCCGCAGCATCACCACGCGCAGATCGCGCGAAAAGGCCAGCAGCATCTTGCGCACGTTTTCGGTCTGGCTTGCCGCCAGCTCCGAAACGGGCGCCTTGCCGGGTGACACAACGGGCAGGGCCTGATCCTGCGCAGCCAGGCGCTCTTCGACCTTCTTGGCATGCACTTCGGCCGACTTGATGCGCGCCTGATGCTGCAGCTGGACCAGCTTGGTGGTCTCCATGGCCAGGGCGGCAAAGTTGTCACCAAAGGCCTTGGCAATCACCTCCTGCGGACGGTTCAGGTACGGACAGGTGTACACCAGATAGACGGCCGCCTGCATGGCTTCGGAGCCGCCAATGTCGCTCAGGATGGCCGCCACGGCATCGGCATGGGCCAGGGTGTTTTCGCCGGTATCCAGCTGCTCGGAGGCCAGCAGCGGTTCGGCGAAAGCGCGCGCCCGCGCCAGTGCCTGCGCCTGGTGGGGCAAGCTGTCGGAAGTGGCGGCCACGATGGCCGAAGAAGTTCCCAGGCCCGTTGGGGCCACCTCAGGGGTCGGGGCCCCCACGGGCGGAAAAGTGGCAAGCGAACGTTTCATCTCAACTCAAAGGGTCGGCTCATACCGCCCACATAAATTCCTGCACCACGGCGACCTGATCGGGGACCAACAGGGTTGGCGCGTGACCGACGCCGGCGAATTCAACACAGCGCGCCTTGGGGCCGCGCTGACCCATCTCGGCTGCGGTGGCCCGGGTCAGCAGATCGGAGTCAGCGCCCCGCAGCAACAGGGTGGGCGCATGGATGGCGTCATACAGCTCCCAGAGCGTGCGTTCACCGTCCTGCACAAACTGCAGCGCGGCCGCCTCTTCCATCCCGGTGGTCATCGCTTTGTAGGGCTGCGCGATGGCCGGGTCGTAGTGCAGCCACCAGCGCCCATCGCGCTCGCGCAACATGGGCCGGGAAAAAGCGAGCCATTGGGCCGGTGAGTGAGGCCCAAAGCCGGTGGAAATGGAGGCCAGGTAAGCCACCGCGTCCTGCTCGCTGGCGAACGATGGGTTCTGGCCCAGATAGTCGCCGATGCGCTGCAGGGCCGCCCATTCGATCACCGGACCGACGTCGTTGAGCACCAGCCGGCGCGGAGCCAGCGCGGGCTGGGCCGCGATCGCCATGCCGATGAGCCCGCCCATGCTGGTACCCACCCAGTCGATCGCGACGTCGGGAGCTTCGGCCCGCAGCTGCAGTACCAGCGCCGCCAGATCGGCCACGTAGTTGCCCAACTGGTACGCCATGGGATCGGCCAGCCAGTCGCTGTAACCCCTCCCGGCCACATCGACCGCCAGCACACGCGAACGCGGTGTCAGCGCCTGCGCCAGCACATCGAAATCACGCCCCTGACGCGAAAGCCCGTGCACACAGATGACAACATGGCGCCCCTGTGCCTCCGGGTCGGCCGACCAGTCCCAGAAGGCCATGCGGCGCACCCCACCGTCGCGGGCCGCTGGCCCGCTGACTGGCAAAAATCGAAGCTGTGGTGACTGCATGAACCGGGGCCTTCCCTGTGTCTCCGTGATAATGAATCAGGTGTTTTTCAACCTATCGTAATGGAACAGGAGCTTACCCATGCTTGCCAACAAAACTGCCCTTGTCACCGGTTCCACCAGCGGCATCGGACTGGGCATCGCCAAAGCGCTCGCGCGCCAGGGCGCCAACATTGTGCTCAACGGTTTTGGCGATGTAGAAGGTCCGAAAGCCGAGATCCTCGCCCTGGGGGTCCAGGTCGCGTACCACGGTGCCGACATGAGCAAGCCCGCCGAGATTGAAGACATGATGAAGTTTGCCGCTGAACGTTTCGGGCGTGTGGACATCCTGGTCAACAACGCCGGCATCCAGCACGTGGCGCGGGTGGAAGACTTCCCCGTGGAGAAGTGGGACGCGATCATAGCGATCAACCTCACCAGCGCCTTCCACGCTTCCCGCCTGGCGATTCCGGCCATGCGCGCGGCCAACTGGGGCCGCATCATCAACGTGGCCTCGGTGCACGGCCTGGTGGGCTCGGCCGAAAAGTCGGCCTACGTGGCGGCCAAGCACGGTGTGGTCGGCCTGACCAAGGTGACGGCCCTGGAAAACGCGACCTCCGGCGTGACCTGCAACGCGATCTGCCCGGGCTGGGTTCTCACGCCGCTGGTGCAGAAACAGGTGGACGCCAAGGCGGTTGCACTGGGCGTTTCCAATGAGGAAGCGAAGAACGTCTTGCTGGGCGAAAAAGAGCCGTCGATGCAGTTCACCTCCCCGGAGGAACTGGGTGAACTGGCCGTCTTTTTCTGCTCGCCCGCAGGCAACAACGTGCGCGGCGTGGCCTGGAACATGGACGGTGGCTGGGTGGCGCAATAACACGCCAACAACGCGAAACAAAAGGCCCGCGATGCGGGCCTTTTGCCTGGGAGCAGCGTTACTCAACGCAGCTGGATCGAACCGGTCACGGTCACGCTCACCATGCTCTTGCCCGCCTCGACCGGCACCGGGGTATCGGCCATTGAGGTCTTGGCTTCCATGGCCATCATGCGCGGGCGCACCGGTCCACCGCCCTGGTCGGCCGAACTGACCGACACCTCGCGCAGGGTGTAGCCACTGAAACCAAAACCCTTGGCCACTTCAGCGGCCTTGCCTTTGAAGCGCTCGATCGCCTGCCCCTGCACATCCGATTCGAGTCGCTGCTGGGCCTTGCGCGACAGCGAAAAACCCACCTCGCCCATCGTGAGCGTCTGGACCTTGCCGGCCGTGCTGCTGATGCGACCAAAGTCGCGCCCCTCCAGCCACAGTTCGGCGCTGCCCCGCCAACCGTTGATCTTGCCGTTGGTACCGTAGCGCGGATACAGGCTGAACTGCCCGGTCCGCAGTTCCAGCAACTCCGGCTGCGCCGCCAGCCGGGCCACGGCCAGCGCCGCGTCAAGCGCCTGTTTGAGCTGATTCTGGACCGCGGTGGCGTCGTTGCCTTCGCGCGTGGTGCTCAGGCTCATGGAAAGCCAGTCCTGCTCGACCTCCAGAAAGCTGCTCGCGGACAGGTTCACCACATGAGCCGGATCATGGGCCACGGCGGGGGTCTGGGCCCATCCAGCCGACAGCAACCCACCACAGGCCAATGCGACCAGCAGCGACCGAGCAGGAACAAATGAAATTTCAGCGCCGTTTTTCTTCAGGAAGGTTTTCAGCATGGAACTCTACTTTCTCGGCTGTTGATCAAACGACTGGTTGCGCAATTGCTCACGCAACCGCTGCCGTTCTTCGGCCGAGAGTCGGTAGGGTTTGACTTCCTCCGCGTCACTGTCGCTGTCCGAATAGCGCAAGGCATCACGCAGCCGCAACGGGCCACGCGGCTCACCCGCGGCAGAGTCCAAAGGCAGCACCATGGCCGCCGCCTGAACCTGGTCCTGATGGGCGGGTTTCTCCTCAGCGCCGACCATGGGCGAGAGAGACAACAAAAGACTTCCCAGAGAAAAAACCAGCTTCATGTTGGAACAGGGCAAGGATAAAAGCACCATTGTGGGAGGCAAGCATGGTAACGGTCCTGACCCCTTGGGCAACATTTGTAACAGCCTGTCAAGAACGCAAAAAACGTGGTCTGACAAGCACTTGCCGCTGCCACAATGGCCTCTGTTACATTTTCCGAGAGTTGCTGCCATGCCACAAACCAACACCCGCCCGAACAAGATCCTGGTCGTTGACGACGACGTCCGCATCCGCGATCTGCTGCGCCGTTACCTGATGCAGGAAGGCTTTGAGGTGATGCTGGCCGAAGACGGCAAGGCCCTCAACCGCGTGCTGCAACGCGAAGCGGTGGACCTGATCGTGCTCGACCTCATGATGCCCGGCGAAGACGGCCTGTCCATCTGCCGCCGCCTGCGCGCCAACGCCGACCGCACGCCCATCATCATGCTGACCGCCAAGAGCGAAGACGTGGACCGCATCGTCGGGCTCGAAGTCGGCGCCGACGACTACCTGGGCAAGCCCTTCAACCCGCGCGAACTGCTGGCCCGCATCCACGCAGTGCTGCGCCGCCGCCCGCCCACCGAAGTGCCCGGCGCACCATCGCAGGACGCCGAGATGGTGACCTTCGGCCCGTTCGAGTTCGACCTGAGCCTGCGCACCCTGCGCAAGGAAGGCGTCGACCTGCCCCTGACCACCGGCGAGTTCGCCATGCTAAAGGCCTTGGTGCGCCACCCGCGCCAGCCGCTGTCACGCGAGAAGCTGGCCCAGCTCGCCCGCGGCCGTGAGTTCGAACCGTTCGACCGCAGCCTGGACGTGCAGGTGTCGCGCCTGCGCAAGCTGATTGAAGAAGACGCCGCTTCGCCGCGCTACCTCCAGACGGTCTGGGGCGTGGGCTATGTCTTCGTGCCGGACGGCAACGCCTGATGTCCGAAGAGTCACGCGTTCCGTTTGAAACCCAGCCCGCGGCCCTCGAAACGGTCCCGGCGCCACTGGACAGCCGTCCGCCCAGAGAAGTCAGCCTTTTCTGGCGCACGTTTTTCCTGCTGGCCATGCTGCTGCTGGGTTGCATCATCGCGTGGCTGCAGACCTTTCGGGCCCTGGAGTTTGAACCCCGTGCGTTGCAAAGTGCCCAGCAGCTGGCCTCGCTGGTCAACCTCACGCGGGCTGGCCTGATCCACGCCGATTCCATCGCGCGGGTGTCCCTGGTCAAGACGCTGGCCGACGAAGAGAAGGTGCGCATCGCACCGCGCGAGCCGGGCGACACCTACCGGCTCTACAACACCGATTCCCTCAGCCGCCGCATCAGCGAACAGGTCAAGGCCCGCCTGGGTCCGGACACCGTGGTGGCGCGTGAGGTGAACAACACAGCCGGTCTGTGGATCGGGTTCAGCATCGACAGCGACCCCTACTGGCTGCAGACCGACCCCTCACGCGTCGAACTGGTCGCCGGCATCACCTGGCTGATCTGGCTCGGCACGGCCGCCCTGCTCTCCCTGGCCGGCGCCGCCCTGATTGCGCGACTGATCAACCGCCCGTTGAAAAAACTCTCGTTTGCCGCCAGTCGCGTGCGCGAAGGCGATTTCAACGCCAGTCAGCTCAACGAGACGGTCGCCACCAGTGAAATCCGCCAGGTCAACATCGGCTTCAACCGCATGGCCCAGCGGCTCTCCAAGATCGAGCAGGACCGCGCACTCATGCTCGCCGGCATTTCCCACGACCTGCGCACACCCCTGGCGCGCTTGCGGCTGGAAACCGAGATGAGCGTGGGCGACCCGCAGGCGCGGGAACACATGGCGGCCGACATCGAACAGGTCAATGCCATCATCGACAAGTTCCTCGACTACGCGCGCCCCGACCACCTGGAGCCCGAGCGTGTGAGCCTCAACCAGGTCATCGATGCCGCCGTGTTTTCGCTGGGCAGCGCGCCCGACGTGGAAGTGCACACGAGCATTCCTGCCGAGACGGTGGTCATGGGCGACGCGGTGGAACTGCACCGCGTGTTCTCCAACCTGCTGGAAAACGCCCAGCGCTACGGCAGGGAACCAGAAAGCGGCCGGGTGCGGATCGAGATCGCCGCCCGCAAGAAAGACGACTGGGTGCTGATCAAACTGCGCGATCACGGCACCGGCGTGGTCCCTGAAATGCTGGCCCAGCTGACGCAGCCGTTCTTCCGCGGCGACGCCTCCCGCACCTCGGCCACCGGCACCGGCCTGGGACTGGCCATTGTCGAGCGCGCGATTGCCCGGATGGGCGGGCGCTTTGCGCTGGCCAACAGCAGCACCGGCGGACTGGCCGCCCACATCAAGCTGCCGCTGGCCAAACCCTGACTTGAAGCCCGCTCAGGGCACCCTGATCAGCAGGACCACAGCCCGGGCTTCGATCGACAGACCCTGTCCCACAGGCCCCAGCTTTTCGGCTGTCTTGGCTTTCACGTTGACCTGTTGCCCCGCCACGCCCAGCGCGCGCGCGATGGCGTCGCCCATGGCGGCGATGTGGGGTGCCAGTTTGGGTGCCTGTGCGATCACAGTGCTGTCGATGTTGCCGACCTCGAAACCGGCCGCACGCACGCGTCGCATCGTTTCGGCCAGCAGCATGCGGGAATCAGCGCCCTTGAAGCGCTCGTCGGTGTCCGGGAAGTGACGACCGATATCGCCCAGCCCGGCCGCCCCCAGCAGCGCATCGGTGATGGCGTGCAACAGCACGTCGGCGTCCGAATGGCCCAGCAGGCCCATGGTGTGGGGAATGGTGACACCGCCGATGATCAGCGGGCGGCCGGGCACCAGGGCGTGCACGTCCCAGCCCTCGCCGATGCGGAATGGAAGAAGCACCTGGGTCATGAACGGCTCCTGAGAATGGCCTCGGCCAAGGCAAAGTCTTCCGGGTAGGTGACCTTGAAATTCTGCGCACTGCCGGGCACCAGCAGCGGCTTCTGACCAGCCAGCTCCATGGCGCTGGCTTCGTCGGTCACGCCGGCGAAACCGTTGCTGGCCTGTGCGGCCAGTGCCGCTCGCAAGGGGCCGATGCGAAACATCTGCGGCGTCTGTGCCAGCCACTTGTCCGACCGGTCCACCGTCGTGGCCACACGGCCACCGGCTTCGGACTTGAGCGTGTCGGGCAGCTTGAGCGCCAGCAGGCCGCCCACAGCGTCTGCCAGGCAGGCGTCGATCAGCGCATCAACCTGCGCCGGTGTGATCAGGCAGCGTGCCGCGTCGTGCACCAGCACCCAGTCGCTGTCGTCGGCCCCGCTGTCCAGCAAGGCCTGCAGGCCGTTGAACACGCTGGCTGCGCGCGTGCTGCCGCCCACCCGGGCGAGCTGGATGTGAGGGTCATCAACGCTCAAAAAGCGGTCGCCGGGCGACACCACCACCAGACAGCGCTCAATGCGGTCGACCGCCTGAAACGCCGCCAGCGTGTGCAGCACCATGGGCAGTCCGGCCACAGGCTGGTATTGCTTGGGCGCGGCGGTGCCAGCGCGCGAACCCGAGCCCGCGCAGGGCAACAGGGCATGGCAACGGAGTGCCGGGTTGGGGGGAATGGGGAGAGGGGCTTCGGTCATGGAGTGACCGCATTCTAGAATCACCTCTTTCACACCCCCCACCTCAGCAGGTGGGGGGTGTTTGTCATGGGAGCGGCAAGGCCCGAGGTCTTGCCGCCCACACCGCGCGAGCCACCAACGTCCATGGACCTGCCCAAACTCACCCCCGGCAAACGCTTCACCCTGCCCCGCCCCAGCGGCGCGGCCGACGCCCTGCTGCTGGCCCAGCTCGCCTCGCGCGAAAAAGCGGCGGGCCGCCTCACGGCCATCGTCACCGCCGACGCCACCGACGCGCAGCGCCTGATCGACGAGATGGCGTTCTTTGCGCCGGGCCTGCGCTGCGCGCTGTTCCCGGACTGGGAGACCTTGCCCTACGACACGTTTTCGCCGCACCAGGACCTGATCTCCGAGCGCCTGGCCACGCTCTGGCGCATCCAGCAACACGACAAGGACACCGGCGCCGACGTGGTGCTGGTGCCCGCGACCACCGCGCTCTACCGGCTGGCACCGCCGTCCTTTCTGGCCGGCTACACCTTCCAGTTCAAGGTCAAGCAGAAGCTCGACGAGGCCAAGCTCAAAGGCCAGCTCACGCTCGCGGGCTATCAGCACGTGACCCAGGTGGTGAGCCCGGGCGAATACGCGGTGCGTGGCGGCCTGATTGACCTCTTCCCCATGGGCTCGCAGGTGCCCTACCGCGTGGACCTGTTCGACGACGAGATCGACAGCATCCGCACCTTCGACCCCGACAGCCAGCGCAGCCTCTACCCGGTGCCCGAGGTGCGGCTGCTGCCCGGGCGCGAGTTCCCGATGGACGACGCGGCGCGCGCCAAATTCCGCAGCCGCTGGCGCGAGCTGCTGGATGGCGACCCGACCAAGAGCCGTGTCTACAAGGACATGGGCAACGGCGTGGCCACCGCCGGCATCGAGTACTACCTGCCGCTGTTCTTCGAGCAGACCGCCACCGTCTTTGACTACCTCGGCGAAGCGGCGACCGTGGTGCTGCACGGAGACCTCGAACCCGCCTTCCAGCGCTTCTGGCAGGACACGCAGGACCGCTACCGCCTCGTCAAGGGCGACCCCGAACGCCCGGCGCTGCCGCCTGAGAGCCTGTTCCTTTCGGCCGAGCAGTTCTACACCGGTGCCAACGCGCACGCGCAGCTGGCCATCCGCCCGGCGGTGGAAGACGTTGCCGACAACGCCTTCGCGCAGAAGCTGGGCGACCTGTCGGTGGTGCGCGGCGCCGAAGACCCGCTCTCGCGCCTGCAGAACCACATCCGCAACACCGCGCACCGCGTGCTGCTGCTGGCCGAAAGCGATGGCCGGCGCGAGAGCCTGCTGGACTTCCTGCGTGCCAGCGGCCTGAACCCGCCCGCCTTCGATTCGCTGGCCGAGTTCCAGGCCAGCGACGAAAAAGCCGGCATTGCCACCTCGGTGCTGACGGTCGGCTTCAGTTCGCTGGAAGACGGCATCGACTTCGTCACCGAAACCGAACTCTTCGCCGCAGGCCCGACCACGCGCCGGCGCAAGAAGCAGGAACAGGTCAGCGACGTCGATGCGCTGATCAAGGACCTGAGCGAGCTCAACGTGGGCGACCCGGTAGTGCACAACGCACACGGCATCGGCCGCTACCGCGGCCTGGTTCACATGGACATGGGCGAAAAGAACCCGGACGGCACACCCGCGCTGATGGAGTTCCTGCACCTCGAATACGCCGACAAGGCGGTGCTCTACGTGCCGGTGAGCCAGCTGCAACTGATCGGCCGCTACACCGGCGTGAGCGCCGACGAAGCACCGCTGCACCGCCTGGGCAGCGGCCAGTGGGAAAAAGCCAAACGCAAGGCCGCCGAGCAGGTGCGCGATGCCGCCGCCGAGCTGCTGAACATCTACGCCCGCCGCGCCGCGCGCCAGGGCCATGCGTTCCGCTTTTCGGCGCAGGACTACGAAATCTTCGCCAACGACTTCGGTTTCGACGAAACCGCCGACCAGCGCGGCGCGATCCACGCGGTGATCCAGGACATGATCAGCCCGCGCCCGATGGACCGCCTGGTGTGTGGCGACGTGGGTTTCGGCAAAACCGAGGTCGCCTTGCGCGCCGCGTTCGTGGCCGTCACCGGCGGGCGCCAGGTGGCCTTCCTCGCGCCCACCACGCTGCTCGCCGAGCAGCACTACCAGACGCTGGTGGACCGCTTCGGCAAGTGGCCGGTGAAGATCGCCGAGATGAGCCGCTTCCGCTCGCAGAAGGAAATCACCGCAGCGCAAAAAGGCATCGCCGATGGTTCGGTGGACATCGTCGTCGGCACACACAAGCTGCTGAGCGAGAAGACGCAGTTCAAGGACCTCGGCCTGCTCATCATCGACGAGGAACACCGCTTCGGCGTGCGCCACAAGGAGCAGATGAAGGCCCTGCGCGCCGAGGTCGACGTGCTCACGCTCACCGCCACGCCGATCCCGCGCACGCTGGGCATGGCACTCGAAGGCCTGCGCGACCTGTCGGTCATCGCGACCGCGCCGCAACGCCGCCTGGCGATCAAGACCTTTGTGCGCAGCGAGAGCAACGGTGTGATCCGCGAAGCCGTGCTGCGCGAGTTGAAGCGCGGCGGGCAGGTCTACTTCCTGCACAACGAAGTCGACACGATCGAGAACCGCAAGCAGAAGCTGGAAGAGATATTGCCCGAGGCGCGCATCGCCATCGCCCACGGCCAGATGCCCGAGCGCGACCTGGAGCGCGTGATGCGCGACTTCGTGGCGCAACGCTACAACCTGCTGCTGTGCTCGACCATCATCGAAACCGGCATCGACGTGCCCACCGCCAACACCATCGTCATGAGCCGCGCCGACAAGTTCGGCCTGGCCCAGCTGCACCAGCTGCGCGGCCGCGTCGGCCGCAGCCACCACCAGGCCTACGCCTACCTCATGGTGCCGGACATCGAAGGCCTGACCAAGCAGGCGGCGCAGCGGCTCGACGCGATCCAGCAGATGGAAGAACTGGGCTCGGGCTTCTACCTCGCCATGCACGACCTGGAGATCCGTGGGGCCGGCGAGGTGCTGGGCGAGAACCAGAGCGGCAACATGCTGGAAGTGGGCTTCCAGCTCTACAACGAGATGCTCAACGAAGCCGTGCGCTCGCTGAAAGCCGGTCGCGAGCCCGACCTGCTTTCGCCGCTGTCGGTCACGACCGACATCAACCTGCACGCCCCCGCCCTGCTGCCCAGCGACTACTGCGGCGACGTGCACCTGCGGCTGTCGTTCTACAAGAAGCTGGCCACCGCCAAGACCACCGACCAGGTGGATGCGCTGCTCGAAGAAATCGTGGACCGCTTCGGCAAGCTGCCGGCCCAGGCGCAGACGCTGATCGACGTGCACCGCCTGCGCTGCATCAGCGCGCCCTACGGCGTGGTGAAGGTCGATGCGGCACCCGGTGTCACGAACATCACCTTCAAGGCCAACCCGCCCATCGAACCGATGCGCATCATCGAGTTGATCCAGAAGAACCGGCACATCAAGCTGGCGGGCAACGAGAAGCTGCGCATCGAACGCGCCCTGCCCGAGGTGAAAGACCGGGTGCAGCTGGTGCGCGATGTGCTGCGCTCGCTCGGGCAGCCGCTGAAACCCGAGCCTGCGCCCGCCGCGGCTTGATCTGCATCAAAGTCACCCGCCGCAGGGCGCGGCGTTCACCTGCCGTTCACGTGCCGGCCAAGAAACTTCATCTTGGCGCCGCACCATCGCGGCTTCTGAACCGAAGGGAAACCCCATGAATCTGACCACTCAGCGCCCCTGGATCACGCCTGTCGTGATCGGCGCCTTTCTGCTCTCCGCCGTCACCGGCGTGCTGATGTTCTTTCACCTCGACAGTGGCCTGAACAAGACCGCGCACGAATGGCTGAGCTGGGTCATGGTGATCGGCGTCTCGCTGCACGTGCTGCTGCACATGCCTGCCTTCAAACGCTACTTCCACCAGACTCCGGGCCGCGTGGTCATGGGTCTGTTCGCTCTGGTGCTGGCGCTGAGCTTCATTCCGGCCGGCGGCAGCGCAGGCAGTGAGCCGGGTTTTGCACCCCCGGTACGCGCCCTGGCCAAAGCCCCGATCACCGTGCTGGCCCAGGTGGCGGGTACCAGCACCGACGACGTCAAGACCCGGCTGCAGGCCGCGGGCTTCACCGTCACCAGCGACCAGCAATCGGTGGCGGACCTGGTGGGAGGCGATCTGAAGGTGCAGATTCGTGCGATGAGCAAGGTGCTGGCACAGCCCAAGTCCTGAGCGGAACGGTCATCCCGGCTCCCGCGATAATTCCGGGATGACTTCAACCACCACCGAATTCGCCCCCGGCCTCACCGTTCAGGGCTTCACGCCGCCGCTGAACCTCAAGGACTTCAAGCTCATCGCGTTCGACATGGACTCCACGCTCATCAACATCGAGTGCGTGGACGAAATTGCCGACGCGGCCGGCCGCAAGGCCGAGGTGGCGGCCATCACCGAAGCCGCCATGCGCGGCGAGATCACCGACTACAAGGAAAGCCTGCGCCAGCGCGTCGCGCTGCTGCGCGGCGTGACGGTGGCCCACATGGAGCAGGTTCTGGCCGAACGCCTGCAGCTCAACCAGGGCGCCGAATCGCTGGTGAAAGCCTGCAAGGCCGCCGGGCTGAAAGTGTTGCTGGTCTCGGGCGGCTTCACCTACTTCACCGACCGCGTGCGGGATCGCCTGGGCATCGACTTCACGCGATCCAACGTGCTGGAAATCGAGAGCGGCCCCAACTGCGGGCAGCTCACCGGCCGCATGGTGGACCAGTCCTGGGGCGACATCTGCGATGGCGCGGAAAAGCGCCGCACACTGCTGGAAGTGGCGTCTCTGCTGGGCATCGAACCGGGCCAGTGCATCGCCATGGGCGACGGCGCCAACGACCTGCCCATGATGGGCGTGGCGGGCCTCTCGGTGGCCTACCACGCGAAGCCGAAGGTGCGCGAGCAGGCCATGGTCGCCATCAACGAAGGTGGGCTGGACCGGCTGCTCGAAGTGCTGCGCTGATGTAGCCCGACAACCGCGTCTGCAACTGTGCGCTCAGCCGGCATGTTGACCCGTTCCTGCCCCGCTTCAGAGTCACTCGCTCAAAGGCGGCTGATGCGGCTGGTGACAGGGTTCCTCGTCCTGCTGGCCCTATGGTGGCTGCCGGTCAGCGCACAAACCCCAGGCACACCGGCTGACACCAGCACGCCGGATGAGCTGCATGTTTTCGTTCGCGAGGGTTGCCCGCACTGTGCGAGCGCCAAGGAGTTCCTCGCTGCGCTGGGCCCCGAGGACCTGCGCGGTGTGCGCGTCGTTCTGCGCGACGTGAGCCAGGACGAACAAGCCCGCAGCGATCTGGAACGCCTCTCGAAGGCGGTCGGCGCCTGGCCGCCGGGTGTGCCCACCTTCCTGTTCAAGGGCACGGTGCTGGTGGGCTTTGACGACAGCGAGCACACCGGCCGTGCCTTGCTGGAACTGATCCAGCAGGACGGCGCCAGGCCCGCCGTTCGAGATCAGGTCGAGACACAGCTCTTCGGCCCCCTGAATGTCAACCGCCTGGGAATGCCGCTGTTCACGCTGGCACTGGGGCTGCTGGATGGATTCAACCCGTGCGCCACCTGGGTGTTGCTGTTCCTGCTGTCTTTGCTGGTGCGCCTGCGGGACCGCCGGCGCATGGCCGTGGTGGCCGGCACTTTCGTCCTGGCCAGTGGCGCGGTCTACTACGCCTTCATGGCCGCCTGGCTGAACTTCTTCGTCGTGCTCGGCCTCTCCAGCACCTTGCGCGTGGTACTGGGAACCGTGGCACTGCTGATCGGTCTGCTCAACGTGAAGGACTTTTTTGCCTTTGGCCGCGGCCCCTCGTTCAGCATTCCCGATTCGGCCAAACCCGGACTGTATGAACGGATGCGCCGCGTCATGGCGGCGCCCACGCTCGGACTGTCCCTGGTCTCGGTCATCACGCTGGCGGTGCTGGTGAACTTCGTCGAGCTGCTGTGCACCGCGGGCTTCCCTGCCATCTACACCGCCGTGCTCACGCAACACGAGCCGACGGCCGCCGGCCGCTATGCCTACCTCGGCCTCTACATCCTGGGTTACATGGCCGACGACGCGCTCATGGTGGGACTGGCTGTGAGCGCACTGAGCCGGCGCAAGCTCAGCGAGCGCGCCGGGCGCGTGCTCAAACTGCTCGCCGGCAGCGTCATGCTGTTGCTGGGTCTGGTGCTGCTGCTGCGGCCCGGCTGGCTGATGTGACACCCTTCCTTCGCGCACTGCTCAATCCCATGTCACCTTCAATCGGGTCCCGTCTTCGCAACCACTGGCGGGCGCAGTGGAAGAGCCACCTCGGCACGCTGGTGCTGGTGGTGCTCGTGTTCGTCGGCGTGCAGGCCTGGCAGACGCGCGAGGTGCCGTCGGGCTCCGCCCCCGACTTTGCATTCACCCTGATCCTGCCCGATGGCAGCCAGCGCAGCAGCACGCTGAACGCATGGCGCGCAGAACACCCCGGCCAGCCAGTGGCCCTGCATGTGTGGGCCGAGTGGTGCCCGATCTGCCGCGCTGAGGAACACAGCGTCACGCGGGTGTCGCGCGACTGGCCGGTGCTGACCGTGGCCATGCAATCCGGTCCACCCGATGCCGTGGCGCGCGTGCTGGCAAAACGCCAGTTGTCCTGGGCCACGGCGCTGGACACCCGGGGCGAGATCGCCCGGGCACTCGGATTCAGGGCAGTTCCCGCGTTCGTGGTCGTGGACGACCGGGGCCGCCTGCGCGGAGCCAGTGTGGGTTATACGAGTGAAATCGGCATGCGCCTGCGGCTGTGGTGGGCGAAGCTCGTCTGACGAGGAGCCTCTTCAGCCGCCCGCGCGCTTGACCTTGTAGCCCCCGGCCTGCAGCGAGGACATCACCTTGTCCACGTGATCGCCCTGGATCTCGATCACGCCATCCTTCACCGTCCCGCCCGTGCCGCAAGCAGCCTTGAGCTGTTTGCCCAGCGCCGTGAGGCCCGCGGCATCGAGTGCCAGCCCCTTGACCAGCGTCACCGACTTGCCGCCCCGGCCCTTGGTTTCGCGCGACACGCGCACGGTGCCATCGCCCGAAGGCACCACCGCCTGCTTGCAGATGCACTGCGCCACCGGTTGCCGGCAAGCGGGACACATGCGGCCCGCTTCGGTGGAATACACCAGGCCGCCCAAAGAAGACAACTTGTTTTTCATGGGCCCGCATCGTAACGCGGGGCTGTCCCGCGGGGGCCGACCGTTAAACTCGACCCCCCATGCCATTCATCTCCCTCGGGCTTGCCCCCACCCTCGCCCAGGCCGCCGCCGAACTCGGCTTCACCGCGCCCACCCCCATCCAGCTGGAAGCCATCCCCGCCGTGCTGGGCGGCGCCGATCTGCTCGCCACGGCCCAGACCGGATCGGGCAAAACCGCGGCCTTCGCCCTGCCGCTGCTGCAACGCCTGCAAAGCGGGCCCGTGCACACACCGAGGCGCGTGCGCGCCCTCGTGCTGGTGCCCACGCGCGAACTCGCCGCCCAGGTGGGCGAGGTGCTGCGCAGCCTGGCGCAACACCTGCCCTCCCGCCCGCGCATCGCGGTGGCATTTGGTGGCGTGTCCATCAACCCGCAACTCATGGCGCTGCGCGGCGGCGCCGACGTGATGGTCGCCACGCCCGGGCGTCTGCTCGACCTGGTGGAACACAACGCGTTGCGGCTCTCGGCGGTGGAGCTGCTGGTGCTGGACGAGGCCGACCGTCTGCTCGACCTGGGTTTTGCGGACGAGCTGGACCGCGTGCTCGCCCTGTTGCCCGCAAAGCGACAGAACCTGTTTTTCTCGGCCACCTTCCCGCCCGCTGTGGAAGCGCTCGCGGGTGGCCTGCTGCGTGACCCGCAGCGCGTGGACGTGCCCGCCCCGGCGCAGGCAGAGGCCGTGATCCTGCAACGCGCCATCGCGGTCGACGCGAGCCGCCGCACCCAGCTGCTGCGCCAACTGATCAAGGACAACGGCTGGGAGCGCGTGCTGGTGTTCGTGGCCACGCAGTACGCGGCCGAGCGGCTCGCGTCCAAGCTGCACCATGGCGACCTGTTCGCGACATCGTTCCACGGCGGTCTGAGCCAGGGCGCGCGCAAGCAGGCGCTGCAGGAGTTCAAGGAAAAGCGCTGGGACGTGGTGGTCACCACCGATCTCGCCGCGCGCGGCATCGACATCGCGCAGCTGCCCGTGGTGGTGAACTTTGACCTGCCGCGTTCGGCGGTGGACTACGTGCACCGCATCGGCCGCACCGGCCGGGCGGGTGAGAGCGGCCTGGCGGTGAGCTTCGTGAGTGCCGACACCGAGGCCCATTGGCGCCTGATCGAAAAGCGCCAGGGCCTGAGCCTGCCGCTGGAACAATTGCCCGGGTTCGAGCCCACCGATGTGGCTGCGCCGGCCGGGCCAGCGGGCGGCGGCATCAAGGGCAAACGCCCGAGCAAGAAAGACAAGCTGCGCGCGGCGGCAGCGAAGACCGGCCAGCCCGAGTAGCGGCGCAGCCATCGGCCACCCGCTCGCCGGGTGACCCACTGCGAAACATCAGGCGTCGGAATCGGAAGGCGCCGGCGAAGCCCCGGCATCGCCGATCACTTCCTGACCAGCCGGTCGTGGCTGGCGCACACCGGGCTTCGCCAGCAGCTCCACATAACACTGCTCGCCACCCGCCTTGGCCAACACATCGAGCAGGCCGATCAGCTCGGCCGGGTTGGCCGTTTGCGCACTGTCCTTGTCCGCTCCAAAGCGGCAGTCGAAATCCCAGAACGTCGCGCCTTCTGGCAAATCGCGGCGGCGTTCGCGCTTCATGTATTTGCGGATGTCGTGCTTGACGGCATCGAGCACGCGGTCGGGATTTTTGCCCTCGGGCCGCAGGGGATAGGTTTTTCTCATGGGGAGTCCTTCAAAGGGAGTGAGCGCCCAGGGAGGACGTGAACGGGGTAGCGATTATGCGGGCAAGTCGATCTGGTAGCTGCCTTCGTCCAGGTGCCGGTGCGGGCCGAACACCGCTTCGATGGCCGCGGTTTCGGCCAGCTGCCAGTGTTCGAGCACCGTGCGCTCCTCCACCGTGAGCGCCTCGGGGTCTGGCGTGTCGCCGTAACGGGCCACGATGGCCTGGTAGGCCAAATACACCGGCGCCACCAGCGCGGCATCGCCCAGAGCGGACTCCAGCGCTTTGCGGAACAGCCGCTCGGCCGCCTGGCGCTGGGCGGGCGTGGTGTCGTCGGAGACGTAGAGCTGGAGCGTGTAGGTCATGAAGGCATCGGGCACAAAGGGGTGCATCGGGGCGCGTTGCACAATGCTTTGATTATCGATCCCGCCTGCAGCTGCCACCCGCCACCGACGCCATGCAAACCACCCGCCCCACGCCCGACAAGGAAGCCATCGCCCTGCTGCCCGAATTTGACCGCCTGGGTCTGGACCGCATCACGCTGGTGGACAACGTGGTGCAAGCCCGCGAAGCCGCGGCTGCGTTGTACGACCAAGTAGCCTGGGGCTTCGACACCGAGAGCAAACCCACGTTCTTCAAGGACCAGGTGTCCGACGGGCCGCACATCGTGCAGCTCGCCACGCTGCAGCACGCCTGGGTGTTCCAGCTGCACGACCCGGCCTGCCGCGAGCTGGTGGCGGGCCTGCTCGCCGACGCCGCGTTCACAAAAGCCGGTTTTGGCCTCGGCGACGACACCAAGCGCATCGTGAGCAAACTGCTGGTGGAACCGGCCGGCGTGCTGGAGCTCAACCACGTCTTTCGCCAGCAGGGTTACCGCAAGGACATGGGCGTGAAGGGCGCGGTGGCGGTGCTGTTCAACCAGCGCTTCATCAAGTCAAAAAAGGCCGCCACCTCCAACTGGGCGAATCCACGGTTGAGCGAGGCGCAGCTGGTTTACGCGGCGAACGATGCGTATGCGGCGGCGCGGGTGCACGCGGCGCTGCGCCTCTCTTGAGGCATCACCCGACCGTCAGCGGGAAGAAGATGGGCGTGAGCGTGAGCACCACCACCGAATAGGTCAGACTCACCGGCAGGCCGGCGCGGAAGAAGTCGGTCACACGGTAGTGACCCGGCGACATGACCATCAGGTGGGTCTGGTAGCCAAACGGCACCAGGAAGCAGGCGCTCGCGCCGTAGGCCACGACCATCACGAAGGCCGTCGGGTCGACGCCAAAGGCCCGGGCGGTGGCCAGTGCGATCGGGAACGCCAGCGCGGCCGCTGCGTTGTTGGTCACGAGTTCGGTCAGCACCAGGGTCAGCAGGTAGACCCCGATCAGCGCGCCGTAAACCCCATGGCCATCAAAGGCTTGACGCATCGCATCGGCCACCAGCTGGGCCGCACCCGACGCCTCCAGGCCCTTGGCGAGCGCCAGCGCAGACCCGATCACCATGAGCAGCTCAAAGGGAAAGCGGCGGCGCAGCTCGGCCAGGGTCAGCAGCCGGGTGGCGAGGAACACCGCCATCAGCAGCATCAAACCCGGCAGAAGCCCCAGCAGCCCCGACGCCGATGCCGCGATCACGAGACCGAAGCCGCCCAGCGCCAGCGCACTCTGGCGTCCGCTCAGGTGCGGACGCACCAGGCTGTCGCCCAGCACGTGGAAGTTGCGGTCCAGGTTGCGGTGCTGAGCAAAGTCGGCGCCCACCGCCAGCAGCAGACTGTCGCCCGTTTTGAGCGGCACGCGCCCGAGCTGTCCTGTGAGCCGCCTGTCACCCCGGCGGATGCCAACCACCCCCGCATCGAACATGGTGCGAAAGTCCATGTCCCGCAGCGTCTTGTTGGCCAGCTCGGACTCGCTGGAGATGATGACTTCCACCAGGTTGGCCTTGAGCAGCGCGTCCGAACGGGTGCCAAACACCTCCAGCCCCTGGAAGTGCTGAAGGGCCTGGAACCGGGTCACTTCGCCGGTGAACAGCAGCACATCGTCCACCTCCAGCACCTCGTCCGGACCAACCGGTGAAATCAGGCGCCCCCCGCGCTCGATCTCCAGCAGGAACAAGCCGTCGAGGTGGCGCAAGCGGTTTGCTTCGATCGAAAGCCCCGCCAGCGGCGAGGACTGCGACACCCGGGCTTCCAGAAAATACGGCTGTGCACTGTCTCGGGCATCGGAAGCGTTGCGGGGCAGCCAGCGGGCACTGAACGCGAGCACTGCGATGCAGGCCAGTGCCACCGGCACACCGACCCACGCCAGCTGGAACATGCCGATCGGTGGCAGGTGGCTGCTGACAGCGAAGGAGTTGACGACCAGATTGGTGGAGGTCCCGACCAGGGTGGTCACGCCGCCAAGAATGGACGCGTAAGACAGGGGAATCAACAGGCGCGAGGCCGGAATGGCTTTCTGCCGCGAGATGCTTCCCAGCAGCGTGCCCACCACGGCTGAGTTGTTCAGGAAGGCCGAAAACGCCGAAGCCACGCCCATCAGCTTCAGGGTGGCGAAGGCTTCGCGTCCGCTCAGCAGGCGCTGTGTCGTGCGCTCCAGCAACACCGAGCGCTCCAGCGCCAGCGACACCAGCAGCAGCAGGATCAGCGTGGCCAGCGCCGGGTTGGCGTAGCTCGACAGCAACGTCGTTTCATCGATCAGGCCGAACAGGAAGTACGCCGCCGCCCACAGACTGAACAACACCGCGGCCGACCACCGACCATGCACCAGCAGGCCCAGCAACAGCAGGATCGACAGCAGCGTGAGAACGGCGGTCATCGCTGCTCAGTCGCACTTCAGCGCAGACCCCAGGCGGCAAAGTGGGGGTTGTCCAGGCCCGGTTTGCCGTAGCGCAGCGGCTGGCCGTCCAGCCGTTCGACCACGCCACCCGCACCGCTGAGCACCGCGTGCCCGGCGGCGATGTCCCACTCCATGGTGCGGCCCAGCCGGGGGTACACGTCGGCCTGCCCGCTGGCCACCAGGCACAGCTTGAGGGAGGAACCGGCGCTCACGTTGCATGCGACCTTGCGACCGGCCAGAAACGCGTCCAGCGCGGCCGCGTCGCCGTGCGAGCGGCTGGCCACCACCGACAGGCCTTCGGGCGGTACGGCGCGGCAGGCGATCGGTGTGCGCTGCCCGCCCTGCTCCAACCACGCGCCCAGACCCACGCCCCCGGCGTACAACGCGTCCAGGGCCGGGGCCAGCACCACGCCCAGCACCGGCTGGCCGTGTTCCACCAGCGCGATGTTCACGGTGAACTCGCCGTTGCGGCTGATGAACTCCTTGGTGCCATCCAGCGGATCCACCAGCCAGAATCGTTCACCGATGGCGGGCTGTGAGCCACCCGACACCGCCTCTTCGCCCACCACCGGTATCCCGGGTGTGAGCCGGGCCAGGGCTTCGGTGATCAGGTCTTCAGCCTGCTGATCGGCCGCTGTCACCGGCGAGGCGTCCTCTTTGCTGAGCACGTCGAAGTCGGTGGCGTACACCGCCATCACCAGTACGCCAGCGGCGCGCACGATGGGCACGAGTTGCTGCAACAGGTCGGCGTGGTTCGGTGCGCTCATGGACGGGACCCCATCGGTAAAACAATGCCGGCCATTCTACAGAATGGTTTAACATTGAAACTTCAGTTAAATGTTTAATACCAAGAAGGCCTTTTGAGCGGCAACCAGCTCACTGTCGAAGACTTGAACAGCCAGCGCCGCCGGGCGGTACAACTGCGCTTGGAAGGCCATGCGCTGAATGCGGTGAAACAGGCCACCCAGCTGAGCGCGCCCACCATCATCGCGGCGGTCAAGGCGTTCAAGACGGGTGGCTGGGCCGCTGTAACCGTCAACCCCCGACGCGGGCGACCGGCCGCGCAGGCCTCGGCATTCAGCCCGGCCCTGGAACTGGCCCTGCTGCGCCACATGCTCAGTGGCGACGGCCCGGTGGCCTGGAATGTGAACCACGTGGTGCAATGGTTCAGCGAACACGGCCTGGTGGTGGGGCGCACCGGCATCCTCCAGTGGTGCCGACGCATCGGCCTGTACCTGCCCGATCAAGCGCTGCCGCCGGGCCAGCCCGGTCACAGGTGTTATCGGCTGCGCAGCTTCACGCTGCGGCTCGACTCCGGCCACTACCAGGCCCTGGGCTGCCGACCCGTCAGCCGGGTTGCGGTCGACAGCCGGGGCGCCATCCACTGGCGCCTGCACGCGAGCGACGCCCTGCAGGCCAGCGACCATCTGGCGCTGTGGCGTCCGCTGGCCGACGCCAGCCGTAAACCCACCACGTTTCTGCTGGCGGGCGCCAGCGCCCTGCAGCGCCTGCCGGAAATCGCCGCCTGGCTGCAGCAACGCAGCGGGTCGGTGGCCCTCCAGGAACCCGAGGGGACCGCCGCCACGGACGCACCGGTCCGCCCCGCCACTCCCCGCCCCTATCTGTCACCCCAGTCATCCGAAAGCCCACCCATGACGCTGACCCACCTGCAACGGCTCGAAGCCGAGAGCATCCACATCATGCGAGAGGTCGTGGCCGAGACGGACAACCCGGTCATGCTCTACTCGATCGGCAAGGACAGCGCCGTCATGCTGCACCTGGCGATGAAGGCGTTCTACCCGTCCAAACCCCCGTTCAAGCTGCTGCACGTGGACACCCGATGGAAATTCCGCGAGATGTACGCCTTCCGCGACCGCATGGCCAGGGAACTGGGTCTGGAGCTGCTGGTGCACATCAACCCGGACGGCATCGAGAAAGACATCAACCCCTTCACGCACGGTTCGGCGATCCACACCGACATCATGAAGACCGAGGGCCTGAAGCAGGCGCTTGACCTCTACGGGTTTGATGCGGCCTTCGGCGGCGCGCGCCGCGACGAAGAGAAGTCCCGAGCCAAGGAGCGCATCTTCTCGTTCCGCTCGGAACAGCACCGCTGGGACCCCAAGAACCAGCGCCCCGAGCTCTGGAAGCTCTACAACGCGCGCAAGCACAAGGGCGAATCGATCCGCGTGTTCCCGATCTCGAACTGGACCGAGCTCGACATCTGGCAATACATCTACCTGCAGAACATCCCGATCGTGCCGCTGTACTACGCGGCCGAACGCCCGGTGGTCCACCGCGACGGCACGCTGATCATGGTCGATGACGAGCGCATGCCGCTCAAGCCGGGCGAAGTACCGATGATGAAAAAGGTGCGTTTTCGCACCCTGGGCTGCTACCCGCTCACCGGCGCCGTGGAGTCCGAAGCCGCCACGCTGCCCGAGATCATCCAGGAGATGTTGCTGACCACCACCTCCGAACGCCAGGGCCGCGTGATCGACCACGATTCCGCCGCATCCATGGAGAAGAAGAAGCAGGAAGGGTATTTCTGATGGCACACGTTTCCGACCTCATTGCCACCGACATCGGCCAGTACCTCAAGGCCCACGAACACAAGAGCCTGCTGCGCTTCATCACCTGCGGCAGCGTGGACGACGGCAAGAGCACGCTCATCGGGCGCCTGCTCTACGAGTCCAAGATGCTGTTCGAAGACCAGCTCGCTGCCGTGGTTGCCGACTCCAGGAAGTTCGGCACCCAGGGCGACGCCATCGACTTCGCCCTGCTGGTCGACGGCCTGGCCGCCGAGCGCGAACAGGGCATCACCATCGACGTGGCCTACCGCTTCTTCTCCACCGACAAACGCAAGTTCATCGTCGCCGACACCCCCGGCCACGAGCAGTACACGCGCAACATGGTGACCGGCGCCTCGACGGCCGACGTCGCCATCCTGATGGTCGATGCGCGCAAGGGCATCCTCACGCAGACGCGCCGCCACAGCTACCTGACCTCGCTGATCGGCATCCGCCACACCGTGGTCGCCATCAACAAAATGGACCTGGTGGACTACAGCGAGAAGACCTACCGCAAGATCGTCGAAGACTTCGAAGCCTTCGCCAGGCAGATCGGCCTGAGCAGCGTCACCTTCATTCCATTGTCCGCTTTCAAGGGCGACAACATCATCGAGCCCAGCGACCGCATGCCCTGGTTCCACGGCACCACGCTCATGGGCTACCTGGAAACGGTGGAAATCGACGAGGCACGCCAGCAGAAGACCCCGTTCCGCATGCCGGTGCAATGGGTCAACCGCCCCCACCTCGACTTCCGCGGTTTCGCCGGCACCATCGCGGGCGGCATGGTGAAGGTTGGCGACCGCATCCGCGTCCAGCCCTCGGGCAAGGAAAGCACGGTTGGGCGCATCGTCACCTTCGACGGCAACCTGCAACAGGCCGTGGCCGGCCAGTCCATCACGCTGACGCTGACCGACGAGATCGACATCTCGCGCGGCGACATCATTTCGCAGGCGCAAGCGCCCGCCGGCGTGGCCGACCAGTTCGAGACCACCATCGTCTGGATGCACGAAGAACCGCTCTTCCCCGGCCGCCCCTACCTGCTCAAGATCGGTACCAAGACCGTCACAGCCACCGTGACCGAGATCAAGTACCAGGTCAACGTCAACACCATGGAGCACATCGCAGCCAAGAAGCTCGATCTGAACGCCATCGGCGTCTGCAACGTGAACCTTGACCGCGCCGTTGCCTTCGACCCCTACGCCGAAGACCGCGACACCGGGGGCTTCATCCTGATCGACCGGCTTTCCAACAACACCGTGGGCGCCGGTCTGCTGCACTTCGCGCTGCGCCGCAGCCAGAACATCCACCTGCAGCACGTAGATGTGGACAAGGCTGCGCGCGCCGGACAAAAAGCCCAGAAGCCCTGCGTGCTCTGGTTCACCGGTCTCTCGGGCGCTGGCAAATCCACGATCGCCAACCTGGTCGAAAAGAAGTTGTTTGCCATGGGGCGCCACACCTACCTGCTGGACGGCGACAACGTCCGCCATGGCCTGAACAAGGACCTCGGATTCACGGAAGAAGACCGTGTGGAGAACATCCGCCGCGTGGGCGAAGTCGCACGTCTCATGGTGGACGCCGGCCTGATCGTCCTCACCGCCTTCATCTCGCCGTTCAGGGCCGAACGCCAGCTGGCCCGCTCGCTGGTGGCCGAAGGCGAGTTCATCGAAGTGTTCGTGGACACACCGCTGGCCGTGGCCGAGGAGCGCGACGTCAAGGGCCTCTACAAAAAAGCCCGGCGCGGCGATCTGAAGAATTTCACCGGCATCGACTCGCCGTATGAACGCCCACAGAACGCGGAGGTGGTGCTGCCGGCTTCGACCATTTCATCCGAGGAAGCGGCCGAGCGCGTGATCGAGCTACTGCGGGAACGTGGCGTGGTTTGACGATCCTGACAGGGTCAACCGCCTTCGAGACAAGCGCACAACGGCTGCCCATGGGTTGAAACCAGAGCACAAAAAGAAAAAGGGCTTGCTGCTAGATTTCTAGCAACAAGCCCTTGATATAAATGGTCGGCGTGGCGGGATTCGAACTCGCGACCCCTTGCACCCCATGCAAGTGCGCTACCAGGCTGCGCTACACGCCGACAAGCCTTGCATTATAGCCGGCTATTTGGACGATTCAGCCCTGAACACTCAGAAGCTCGCGAATTTCCAGCAGCTCGCGTCGCACCCCCACCCATTCCGCACCTGAGTTCTGGCTCACCGACTTGGTCAAAACTTGATCAGCGCCTCCAACCACCAGCGGTGCCGCAACCTCAAAGTCAATCACTTCGATCACGTCACTGTCTTCATGACGACGCTGGTCCCGTTCGGCTTGCACGAGCTCCTGCAGTTTGTTGCGCGCGCCACTGATGGTGAACCCCTGGTCGTACAACAGCTCGCGTATGCGACGGATCATCAGGACTTCGTGGTGCTGGTAGTAACGCCGATTACCACGTCGCTTCATCGGGCGCAGCTGGGTAAACTCCTGCTCCCAATACCGCAGCACATGCGGCTTCACGCCGCAAAGCTCGCCCACTTCACCGATGGTGAAGTAGCGCTTGGCGGGGATGGGAGGCAGCGTTTTTTCCATGAAAATCAAGGCGGTAGAGACCGAACCTTGAAATTTACTCTAACACAGGCCGACAAGGTTAAGCGCAACAAAATTTCCGTACAAACTGTTGCAAATGCCACTGTGAGAGGGTTCACCTCCTCGAACAGGTGAGCACTTCCGACGTAAAAAAGCCCGGCGGCCTAAGCCCCGGGCTTTGGTCACATCGCGGGATCAGTTGCCGATCACCGCTGTTTGCACCTGCTCCTTGAGCTTCGGGCTGGCGTGAAATGTGACAACGCGACGCGCTTCGATGGCGACCGGTTCGCCGGTGCGCGGGTTGCGGCCGGGTCGCGGTGCCTTGGTGCGGATCTGAAAGTTGCCGAAGCCAGAAATTTTCACATCGGTCCCTTCGACCAGGCTGTCCGTGACCAGATCGAAAAAGGCGTCGATCATGTCCTTGGATTCACGCTTGTTCAGTCCGATCTGATCAAACAGCAATTCGGCCAACTGCGCTTTGGTCAGCGCTGGGGTCTCCAGGCTTTCGACAGCAAGTTCCATGTGTTGATGCTCCATCCTGGTTTTTGTTTGCTCAAGCACGCAGCCGGGCAGCCACACGCTGGGCGAGTGCTTCGAGTGCGCCTTTGACCGCTCCATCGATCTCTTCGTCGGTCAGTGTAGCGTCGTCCCGGTTCAGGGTCAGGCGCACGGCCAGACTCTTTTCATCAGCGGCCAGGCCACCCGCAGGCGCGTAACCCTGCTTCTTCGGCCGGTACACGTCGAACAGCACCGCTTGGCGGAGCAGATTACCCCCGCCCGCATGAACCGCATCCATCACGGCCGCGTGGGTGACCGACTCCTTGACCACAATGGCCAGATCGCGATCCACGGGTTGGTGGCGGCTCACGGCCTGGAACACCGGCACATCGCGTTGCAGTACGGCATCCAGTTCCAGCTCAAACATCACGGGCGCCAGAGCCAGATCGTAGGCTTGGCGCCATTTGGGGTGCAGCTCGCCCACATGGCCGATGCAACGTTCACCCAGCCACACACTCGCACAACGACCAGGGTGCATTGCTGGATGTTCGCCCGGCCGGAAGCTCGCCTGCATCGGCGCCAACAGGGACTGCACATCGCCTTTGACGTCGAAAAAGTCGACCGCGCGATCGGCACGGCCCCACTGCAGCGCATCGACTGGGCCGTAGCAAAGACCTGCGGCCCGCATGGGCTGGTCAAAGCCAGCCACGGTGGTGTCGCTGTCCTTCACGGCACCGTCTTTGCGGAACACACGACCCAGCTCGAACAGGCGCACGCGCTGGGCCTTGCGATCCAGGTTGAACTTGAGGACCGCGATCAGGCTGCCGAGCAGCGAGGAGCGCATCACGCTCATCTGGCTGGCGATCGGGTTCAGCAGCTTGATCGGGTCGGTATTACCGGCCAACTCATGTTCCCAGCGCTCTTCCACAAAACTGAAATTGATGGTTTCCTGATAGCCGAGTTGCGCCAGTTGCCGGCGCACCGCGAACGGGCCACGCTTGGCCTCGGTGCGCAGCTTGGCGGTGATGGGCGCCAGCGGCGGATTCGTGGGCAGCTGCTCGTAGCCGATGACACGCGCCACTTCTTCGACCAGGTCCTCCTCGATCTGCAGATCGAAACGGAAGGCTGGCGGCGCCACGGTCACCGTGCCCTCGCCTTCGGTCACGTCCAGGCCCAAGCGGCGCAAGGCACCCGCGCATTGCGCTTGCGTGACCGGCATGCCGATGACCTTGGCCGCACGGGCCACGCGCAGCGTGACCGGCTTGCCTTCTGGCAATGCCAGCGTCTGATCGTCCAGCGGACCAGCCTGACCGCCACAAATGTCCAGCACCAGCTGGGTGATGCGCTCGACGTGTTCAACGGTCGTTGACGGGTCCACACCACGTTCGAAGCGGTGGCCCGCATCGGTGCTGAAGTTGTAGCGGCGCGAACGGCCAGCGATGGCCTTGGGCCACCAGAATGCGGCTTCGATGAAGATGTTCTGCGTGTCGTCGGACACCGCCGTTGCGTTGCCGCCCATGATGCCGGCGAGCGACTCGACTTCTCTGTCGTCGGCAATCACACCGACATGGGCATCCACCGTGACGGTGGTGCCATTGAGCAGCTTGAGCTGTTCGCCATCGCGGCCCCAGCGAACCTGCAGGCCGCCGTGGATCTTGTCGAGATCGAAGATGTGCGAGGGACGGCCCAGCTCGAACATCACGTAATTGGAAATGTCCACCAGCGGCGAAATGCTGCGTTGGCCGCAGCGGGCCAGGCGCTCGACCATCCAGGCTGGCGTCTGCGCTGTGGTGTTCACGCCGCGCACGATGCGACCACTGAAACGGCCGCACAGGTCGGGCGCCTGAACGCTCACCGGCAGCTGATCTTGCACCTGCACCGCGACCTTGGGGAACTCTGGCTGCAGAAGCGGCGCCCCCGTCAGAGCCGACACCTCGCGCGCGATGCCATAAACGCTCAGGCAATGCGCCAGGTTGGGTGTGAGCTTGAGCGTGAACCGCATGTCGTCCAGTCCCAGCTGCTCGCGGATGTTGCGGCCGATGACGGCATCTTCACCCAGCTCCAGCAGGCCGTTGCTCTCTTCCGAAATCTGCAGCTCCTTGGCCGAGCACAGCATGCCCTGGCTCTCTACGCCGCGAAGCTTGCCCAGCTTGATGGCGAATGCCTTGCCGTCCTCACCCGGCGGCGGCAGCAGCGCGCCGACAGTGGCACACGGGATTTTGATGCCGGCACGCGCATTCGGCGCTCCGCAGACGATATTGAGCGGAGCGCCCTGCCCCACGTCGACCTGGCACACGCGCAGGCGATCGGCGTTCGGGTGTTGCTCGGCGCTCAGGATCTGGCCCACCACCACGCCGGTGAAGGCGGGCGCAAAGGGGCGCAGCTCTTCGACTTCCAGACCGGCCATGGTCAGGGTATCGGCCAGTTGCTGACTGGTCAGGGATGGATTGCAAAAGGCACGCAGCCAGGATTCGGGAAATTGCATCGTGTCGTACCGAAGAGGTCAGCGAAACTGCGAAAGGAAGCGGATATCGCCATCGAAAAAGAGGCGCAGATCGTTCACGCCGTAGCGCAGCATGGTCAAGCGGTCCGGGCCCATGCCGAAGGCAAAGCCGATGTAACGTTCGGGGTCCAACCCCATGTTGCGCACCACATTCGGATGCACTTCGCCTGAGCCGGCCACCTCCAGCCAGCGTCCTGCCAATGGGCCACTCTGGAACTGGATGTCGATCTCGGCACTGGGTTCGGTGAACGGGAAAAAGCTGGGGCGGAAACGCAGCACCAGGTCGTCGGACTCAAAAAAGGTGCGGCAAAAATCGGTGAACACGACCTTGAGGTCCTTGAAGCTCACGTTCTCGCCAATCCACAGGCCTTCGCACTGGTGGAACATGGGTGAGTGCGTGGCATCGCTGTCCACCCGGTAGGTGCGACCCGGCGCGATGACGCGGATCTCAGGCATGGGAAGGCCCGCGTCCAGTGCGGCACGGTGGCGCTTGACGTGCTGCACCGCGTGCCGGATCTGCATCGGACTGGTGTGGGTGCGCAGCAGATTCGGCGCTTTGGCGCTGCCACCTTCGACGTAGAACGTGTCGTGCATGGAACGCGCCGGGTGATCCTCGGGCGTGTTCAGTGCGGTGAAGTTGAACCAGTCGGACTCGATCTCGGGACCCTCGGCCACCTCAAAACCCTGTGAACTGAAGATCGCCTCGATGCGCTCCAGCGTCAGGCTCACCGGGTGCAAACCACCCTGCCCGCGCTGCCGACCCGGCAGGCTCACGTCGAGCGCCTCGGCCTTGAGCTGTGTTTCGAGTTCGGCATCGGCCAGTGCTTGGCGGCGTTCATTGAGCGCGGCCTCGATGGCCTGCTTGGCCACGTTGATCGCGGCTCCACGGGTCTTTTTCTCCTCGACCGGGAGCGCCGCCATGCCCTTCATCAGCTCGGTGATGCGGCCCGATTTGCCCAGATACTGGGCTTTGGCATTTTCCAGATCGGCCGGGGTGGCTGCTTGCGCGAAGCCAGCGCGGGCGCTGTCAACCAGTGCGTCCAACTCGTTCATGTGTGTCTTGTGCAGAGAAATGAAAAAAGGGGTTGAGAGCAGCGAGGGAATCCCTCAAGCCTCAACCCCTTTGAGCGACGGGAAACCGCCATCACCCTTGCGGGCAACGACGTTCTCCGTCGTGAATCAAGCGGCCAGCTTGGCTTTGACTTGCTCCACGATGCTGTTGAAAGCAGCAACGTCGTTCACGGCCAGATCGGCCAGGACCTTGCGGTCGATCTCGATCTGGGCCTTCTTCAGGCCGTTGGCGAACTGGCTGTACGTCAGGCCGCAAGCACGTGCACCGGCGTTGATACGCGCGATCCACAGCTGACGGAAAACGCGCTTCTTGGTGCGGCGGTCACGGTAGGCATACTGACCGGCCTTCATCACCGCCTGTTTGGCGATGCGGAAGACATTACCGCGGCGACCGCGGAAACCTTTGGCAAGGGCGAGAACTTTTTTGTGACGGGCGCGTGCCGTTACACCACGTTTGACGCGAGGCATGTATGACTCCTTGTTCGTCGTTGATCAAATACCCATGCCGGGCAGCATCTGCGCCATGTGACCCATATTGGTCTCATGGACAGTCACTGCTCCACGCAGGTGGCGCTTGGTCTTGGTGGACTTCTTGGTCAGGATGTGACGTTTGAAGGCTTGACCGCGCTTGACGGTGCCACCGGGACGAACGCGGAATCGCTTCTTCGCGCTGCTCTTGGTCTTCATTTTGGGCATCTTCATGCTCCTTTTTCATTTGTGCTCGTGAGGCGCCGCGAACCTTCCGCGGACTTGTTGGCCCCGAGCCACTTTTATGAAAGGCTTTACAGCCCTTCTTTGGCACCCGACCTTTCGGCCGGAGCCTCGGACCGGCAGGAGACTACCCTGCCCGTCCAATTCTGTTTGCCTCTGAAATCTTCAGGTTGCCGGCTGCTCAGCGCTTTGCGCTGCCGCTTCAGGCGCCTTCGGACCGCTGCCACCGGCCTTCTTGCGACCAGGTGCGATCATCATGATCATCTGGCGCCCTTCCAGCTTGGGAAACTGCTCCACGATGATCGAATCGGCCAGCTCATCGCGAATGCGGTTCAACAACGCCAAACCCAAGTCCTGGTGCGTGATCTCGCGGCCACGAAAGCGCAGCGTGATCTTGCATTTATCGCCATCGTCAAGAAAGCGCCGGATGTTGCGCATCTTGATGTTGTAGTCACCGTCGTCGGTGCCCGGGCGGAACTTGATTTCCTTGATTTCAATGACCGTCTGCTTGGCCTTCGCTTCCGCTGCCTTCTTCTGCTCCTGGTACTTGAACTTGCCGTAGTCCATCAGGCGACAGACCGGAGGCACTGCGGTGGCCGCAATCTCGACCAGATCCACATCCAGCTCACCTGCCATGCGCAGTGCTTCCATCAGACTGACGATACCCAGCGGTTCGTTCTCTGGTCCATTGAGGCGAACCTCGGGAGCCATGATTTCACGGTTCAGTCTGTGTGCACGCTCTTCACGTTGGCGGCGGTCGCGAAAATTGGTAGCTATGGTGTATTCCTTGATGTGGGCTGTTCAGACAGGTGGGCAACCTTCGTCACCCTCAATGCACGAGTCCTGAGCACCGCAGCGAGGGGCATCAACCGGATGTTTGACTTCAAACTTTGGATGAAACGTCTGCCGCAATCAGTCTGGAAAAGTCTTCCAGCGGCATGACCCCGAGGTCTTTGTTACCTCGCGCCCGAACAGCCACGGCGCCGGCGGCCTTCTCTTTGTCGCCCACGACAAGGATGTAAGGCCGCTTCTGCAACGCGTGCTCCCGTATTTTATACGTTATTTTTTCATTGCGCAGATCGGTCTCGACTCTAAGCCCTTGATTCTGCAGAGTTTTCGTGATTTCACGACAATAATCGGCCTGTGAATCGGTGATATTGAGCACCGAAACCTGCACGGGTGCGAGCCAGACGGGCAATGCACCCGCGTGTTCCTCGATCAAAATCCCGATGAATCGCTCCAGGCTGCCGACGATGGCACGGTGCAACATGACTGGACGATGGCGCGCGCCGTCCTCACCCACGTACTCGGCATCCAGCCGCTCGGGCATGGAGAAATCCACCTGGATCGTGCCGCACTGCCACTGGCGCCCGATGGCATCCTTCAGCGTGTATTCGATCTTGGGGCCATAGAAAGCGCCCTCGCCCGGGGAAATCTCAAACTCGCACCCGGAGGCGCGCAAGCTCTCCATCAAGGCGTGCTCGGCCTTGTCCCAGCTTTCATCGCTGCCGATGCGCGCATCGGGCCGGGTGGCGATCTTGTAAATGATGTTCTTGAAACCGAAGTCGGCGTACACCTTCTGCAACAGCGCGGTGTAGGCCACGCATTCGCCCAGGATCATGTCTTCGGTGCAAAAGATGTGGCCATCGTCCTGCGTGAACGCGCGCACACGCATGATGCCGTGCAGGCCACCGGTAGGCTCGTTGCGGTGGCACTGTCCGAACTCCCCATAACGCAACGGCAGATCGCGATAGCTCTTGATGCCCTGCTTGAATATCAGAATGTGACCAGGGCAATTCATCGGCTTGAGCGCGTATTCACGCTTCTCCGACTCCGTAGTGAACATGTTGTCGCGGTACTTGTCCCAGTGGCCGGTTTTTTCCCACAGGCCTTTGTCCAGGATCTGCGGACCCTTGACTTCCTGGTAGCCGTTGTCACGGTAGACCTGCCGCATGTACTGCTCGACACCTTGCCACACCGTCCAGCCCTTGGGGTGCCAGAACACGGTGCCAGGCGAATGCTCGTCGATGTGAAAAAGGTCCAGCTCACGACCCAATTTGCGGTGATCGCGCTTTTCAGCTTCCTCCAGCATCGTCAGGTGCTGTTGGAGTTCGTCTTTCGTGGCCCAGGCGGTGCCGTAGATGCGCTGCAGCATCTCGTTGCGATGGTCGCCGCGCCAGTAGGCACCCGCCACTTTCATGAGCTTGAAGTGCTTGAGTTTGCCCGTGCTCGGCACGTGCGGGCCACGGCAAAGGTCTTCAAACTTTCCTTCGCGATACAGCGACACATCCTCATTGCTCGGGATGCTGGCGATGATCTCGGCCTTGTAGTGCTCCCCCAGGCTCTTGAAATAGGCCACGGCCTCGTCACGTGGCAGCACGCGGCGCACCACCGGCTCGTCCTTGTTGGCCAACTCGGTCATTTTTTTCTCGATGGCCACCAGATCGTCTGGCGTGAACGGTCGCTTGTACGAAAAGTCGTAAAAGAAACCGTGCTCGATCACAGGACCGATGGTCACCTGGGCATCGGGAAACAGCTCCTTCACGGCATAGGCCAGCAAGTGGGCGGTGGAGTGGCGGATCACCTCCAGACCATCGGCATCCTTGGCGGTGACAATGGACAACGGGCTGTCAGCCGTGATCTGGAAACTGGTATCCACGACCTTGTCGCCGATCTTGCCCGCTAACGCGGCCTTGGCCAGACCGGAGCCAATCGAAGCAGCCACCTCGGCCACGGTGACCGGACCGGGAAACTCGCGCTGAGAACCGTCGGGAAGTGTGATGTGAAGCATAGGGAAGTCCAGAAACAAAAAAGCGCGGCATGGGCCGCGCTGGAAGTGAGGAAGAAGGAATCGGGCAGGCGCGAACTGCAGGCCTCAGAAGGCCAGAGAAAACCTCTCGGTAGTTCGCGGTGTCATAACCATTTCGCCTTTCGATTTCTTAAGAACATCAGCGCTACATTTTAGCAGTCAACCCCGCACCAAACTCATCACACAGGCATCGGTCAGTTGCACTGAGTCCCCAGCGTCAGCTGAATGAGACAAGCAGAACCTCCCTTGCCAGCACAGGAAGCCGTTGCGCGGTTGTCCGCCTCTTCCTTGGAGCCTGCACTGCCGACCCCCCAGACCCCATTGGTGCCTCGTGCCAGCGATCCGCATTCACCGTATCCGGAGAACTCCCGCACCACGGCACAGACAGACGCGCCACCACATTCAAAAACAGCATCACTGTTGGCCTCTGGCTGCGACGAGTAGTTGACAGAAATAGCGCCCACCCCAGTCGATGGGTTGACCGCAATAGCCCCTCGCGGTGTTGAGTCACTACCCCCACCTCCGCAGGCCGCCACCACCGACGCAACGACCAATATAGACAGCAGTTTCCAGTTGATTTGCACTTGAAGCTCTCCTTGTTCTTCGACAAAGCTGTTCTACCACGCATGGCCCATACGTTTCTTCCACAAACACAGCCAGGCGACAAATGCATCTAGTCTATCGCTCGACATACCCGCAGCGTGTATGAAATTGGCGACAGCAAGAACATGGCCTGGTCACGCCAAAGTGCGCCAGGCCATTCCATTCGGGCTCTATGGGTAGGGCGACGCGCGCCCGCTGGATCTCAGTGGAACTGCTCTTCTTCGGTAGAGCCAGTGAGGGCCTTCACGCTGGAAGAACCGCCCTGGATCACGGTGGTCACGTCGTCGAAGTAACCCGCGCCCACTTCCTGCTGGTGCGACACGAAGGTGTAGCCCTTGTCACGCGCGGCGAACTCCTGCTCCTGCACCATTTCGGTGTAGTGCTTCATGCCTTCGCCGCGGGCGTAAGCGTGGGCGAACTGGAAGGTGTTGAACCAGTTGATGTGGATGCCGGCCAGCGTGATGAACTGGTAGCGGTAGCCCAGCGCGGCCAGGTCTTCCTGGAAGGAGGCGATCTGCTTGTCGTCCAGGTTTTTCTTCCAGTTGAAGGAAGGCGAGCAGTTGTACGACAGCAGCTTGCCCGGGCAGGCGGCCTGCACGGCTTGCGCGAATTCACGAGCGAAGCCGATGTCAGGCACGCCGGTCTCGCACCACACCAGATCGGCGTAGGGCGCGTAGGCCACACCGCGACTGATGGCTTGCTCCAGACCGTTCTTCACCCGGTAGAAGCCTTCTTGTGTGCGTTCGCCGGTCAGGAACGGCTTGTCGTTGGCATCGTGGTCGCTGGTGATCAGGTTGGCGGCTTCGGCATCGGTACGGGCCAGCACGATGGTGGAGACACCCATCACGTCAGCGGCGAAACGAGCGGCGATCAGCTTTTCGCAGGCTTCCTGCGTGGGCACCAGCACCTTGCCACCCATGTGGCCGCACTTCTTCACAGCGGCCAGCTGGTCTTCGAAGTGAACGCCAGCGGCACCTGCGGCGATCATGTTCTTCATCAGTTCGAAGGCGTTGAGCACGCCACCGAAACCGGCTTCAGCATCGGCCACGATGGGCAGGAAATAGTCCACGAATTCGCTGGAGCCTGGCTCGATGCCACGGCCCCACTGGATTTCGTCGGCGCGCTTGAAGGTGTTGTTGATGCGGCGGACCATGGTCGGCACCGAGTCGTAGGCGTACAGCGACTGGTCGGGGTACATGGTTTCGCTGGTGTTGCCGTCGGCGGCAACCTGCCAGCCCGACAGGTACACGGCTTCCAGGCCGGCCTTGGCCTGCTGCATGGCCTGGCCTGCGGTGATGGCGCCAAAGGCATTGACGTAACCCTTCTTGGCGCCGCCGTTGACCTTGTCCCACAGCTTCTCGGCGCCGCGCTTGGCCAGCGTGTGCTCGATCTGCATGCTGCCGCGCAGACGCACGACGTCAGCAGCGGAGTAGCCGCGCTTCACGCCTTTCCAGCGCGGGTTGGAGGCCCAGTCTTTTTCCAGGGCTTCGATCTGCTGTTGGCGGCTCAGTTGCTCGTTGAGGGATTGGGGCATTTGAAGACTCTCCGTGAGGTTGATGAAAAGGGGTCGGCGTGGTCACCATGCGAGCTCGATGCCGATGTATGAACTTTAAGTCTTATAGAAGAGTTTTGAAAGCTCTTATGTCTTATAGAAGACAAATAATTATTCCTTTAAAATCAACTATATTTTTATAAATTTCCTCAATGCGGAAAACTTTTTCTTGTATTGAGAAATTTTTGTGCAACGCAAAACATTGCGATTTCACATTGAGGAATGACGTTCTCTCATCCCGGAACAGTAACCGCAGCACGAACCGCATGCGTTCTCAACAACCAGAAAAACACGTTTTCAGTGCCCCCAACCTGCGCAGAGTGGGTGCGCAAAGGCATGAAAGCCGCCTTCGGGCATGATCGACGCCCATGCACGACTCCATCACAGCAAGTCCCGCCGTCAGGCGTTGGTGGGCATATGGCAGCCTGGCTTTGAGCATGTCACTGGTCGGCAGCTATGTGGCTCTGTCCAAACCGCTGGTACTGGTGTTCCCGGTTTTTCTGCTGGCCTGGCTGCGGTTCGGGATCGGGGGGCTCGCCATGTGGCGATGGCTGCGCAAGCCAGCGGACGAAGCCTTCATCTCTCCGCGCACTCGCCGCCTGCTGTTCCTGGAGTCTTTTCTCGGCAACTTCCTGTTTTCAATCTGCATGCTGTTCGGCGTCAGCTTGACCACCGCCGTGGCGGCCGGTCTGGTGATGTCGTCCATCCCGGCGGTGGTGGCGATATTGAGCTGGCTCTTCCTGAAGGAACGCATCGGACGCCGGACCAGCGCCGCCATCGCTTGCGCCGCGCTCGGCATCGGCTTGTTCTCGCTGCAAAAGCCCGATGCCGGCATCGCCGCTACGCCCGAATCCTCCTTCTTGGGTCTGGGCTACGCCGTGTGGGGCAACCTGCTCGTGTTCGCCGCGGTCGTGTGCGAAGCGTCCTACGTCGTAATCGGCAAAAAGCTGACCGAAGGCCTTGGGCCCAAACGGATCTCGGCCATCATCAACCTCTGGGGTTTTGCGCTGGTCACGCCGTTTGGCTTGTGGACCGCTTGGCACTTCGACTTCGCCGTGGTCAGTGGTGACATCTGGGCTCTGCTGTTTTTCTATGCATTGGCGGCCAGCGTATGGACCGTCTGGCTGTGGATGACCGGACTGAAGATTGTTCCGGCCTCGCGTGCGGGTGTTTTCACTGTCATGCTTCCGGTGAGCGCTGCGGCCGTCGGCGTGCTGTTCATGGGTGAACGGTTGACGCCCATGCAGATGCTGGCGTTCGGTATCGCGCTCCTGGGACTGATACTGGCCACCCTGCCCGCTCGCCAATCGGCCAAGGGCTGAACTGTTCAGCCAGCGATCACAGGCAAAACAGGCCCGTGGGGTTGGTCAGCCCCATCCAGAGCGCCCAACCCGACGTCAGCGCCAGTGCCAAGCCGGCCAACCGGATGGCCCAGGCGCCCGACTGACCGCCCCGCAGGCGCAGCAACAACCAGGGTGCTGCCGTCAGGGAAATAGACGTGCCCAAAGAAAACAGAGCCATGATGGCGGCCCCTTCGAACACGTTCGCAGAGAGCGACGCGACCAGCAAGGCGGAATACAGCAACCCGCACGGCATGAACGCCCAGCCGACCCCCAACACAATGGGGGCACGAGGCCCCAAGCGGGTCAGCACCGGCCGCGCCTTGCGCCACAACGATTGGCCCAGGCTGTCAATCCAGGCAGGTTGGCGCGCCTGCCAGATCAATGCCAGGCCCAGGAGAAATGCCGCGGCATGGAACATGGTCCAGACCGGCCGAATCGCTATGGTGTTGGTCCCCAGAACCGCAAGCCCCTGGACCGACCCCGCCGCAAAAGCGCCGAACAGCGAATACCCAAGCATGCGACTGAACTGGAACGTCCACAGCGCCCGCGTGCTGCGTTCCCCTGCAGCGCGGCTGATGCCGGCACAGGCTGCGCCGCACATGGCAACACAGTGGGGTCCACCCACGATGCCCATGAACAGGGCCGTGATCGCCATGGAAGTTTGCATGAAGGAACTTTAGCAGCGCGTGGGTGATATATGGCGAAGGCAAGTTCTAACCCGCCCCCATGGGGAGTGGGTATTGGCCCCACTCACACCCGCTCGTGAGCACCCCACGTGGACAAAGACCCGCCACGGTCCAAAAGCTGACCTTTCAAATGATCTTTGAAAACCGCGCCCGGTCCCGATCAACCTGCAGATTTTTATCAAACACCATGGCAATGGCACGGACCAGGTACCAACCGGTCGGCGTGACCTGAACACCGCTGTCATCCAGGGTGACCAAGCCGTGCTCGGCCAGTCCGGCCAGCACTTCGAGCTCGCGCGCGAAGTAGCTCTTGAAGTCGATCAGGTGACCCAGTTCGATCGATTCGTACTGCAGCTGTCCTTGGCACATGATGGACATGATGACGGCGCGGCGCAGCAGGTCATCCCGCGTGAGCACCAGACCCCGCACGATGGGCAGCTTGCCCTGATCCAGGGCATCGTAATAATCCTCCAGCGTCTTGGCATTCTGGCTGTAGGTGGCTCCGATGCGACCGATGGCGGAAACCCCCAGGGCGATCAGATCGCAGTCGGGCTGCGTGCTGTAGCCCTGGAAGTTGCGGTGCAGGCGGCCTTGGCGCTTGGCCACGGCGAGTGCATCTGTCGGCAAGGCGAAATGGTCCATGCCCACATACACATACCCGGCATCGCTCATGGCATCCAGCGATGCAGACAACATGGACAACTTGTCGCCGGGGCTGGGCAGCTCTGCCGAAATGATGCGACGCTGCGGCTTGAAGCGGGAGGGAAGGTGCGCGTAGGCGTACAACGCAATGCGGTCGGGACGCAACTGGTTCACCTGAGCGAGCGTGCGCGCGAACGACTCGGGCGTCTGCAGCGGCAGACCGTAGATCAGGTCCACGTTGACCGACTCAAAACCGATCTTGCGGGCGGTTTCCACCAGCGCGAACACCTGATCGGCAGGTTGCACGCGATGCACCGCCTTCTGAACAGCGGGGTCGAAATCCTGGACACCAAAGCTGAGGCGGTTGAAGCCCAGTCTCGCCAGCGTCTGAAGCCGCTGGTCGGTCACGGTCCGGGGGTCCACCTCGATCGAATACTCTCCGCCCGGCACCAACGTGAAGTTGCGCCGGATCATCGTCATGAGGTCCTCAAGCTCTGGATCGGACAAAAAGGTGGGCGTGCCGCCACCCAGGTGCAACTGGGACACGCTGTGCCCCTTGCCAAAATGCTGGACCTGCAACTCCACTTCACGCGACAGGTAGCGCAGATACTCGGCCGCCCGTTCGTGGTGCTTGGTGATGACCTTGTTGCAGGCGCAGTAGTAACAGACCGACTCGCAGAACGGAATGTGAACATAGATGCTGAGCGGCAGGGCCAGCGATCCAGCTCTGCGCTGCTCGAGCGCTTGTATATAGTCGCCCTCGGTAAAGGCTTCGACAAAGCGGTCAGCCGTCGGGTATGAGGTGTACCGCGGACCGGGAACATCGAATCGCTTGAGCAATTCATCGGAAATGGCGTGACTCACAGACTGTTCTCCAATGCTGAACCCCGAATGTGCACCACGCTTGCAAGTCCTCCCTTGATCTTGATCAATCGTGCGCGCATTCGGAAATTTTCGCTCCGGTGAGGAGCGTGGCACACAGGCATTTCCTCGACACAAGTCCCAGCTATGCGTTAAGCTCACCACCGATTTCCGGATAATTTATGGACGCACAAAGCATCAAAGTCGCCTGTTCAAGTTGCAACCTGCGGGAATTGTGTCTGCCCATGGGTCTCAACCCCGACGAGATGGACAAGCTCGACAACGTCATCTCAGCCCGGCGACGCATCAAGCGCGGGTCGGCACTTTTCAATACGGGCGACAGATTCACCTCGCTGTACGCCGTGCGTTCCGGGTTCTTCAAGACCTGCGTCACCACGGCCGATGGCCGGGATCAAGTGACCGGCTTCCAGATGACTGGTGAGATCATCGGCCTGGATGGCATCGTGAGTGATCGTCATTCCTGCGATGCCATCGCACTGGAGGATGCTGAAGTCTGTGTGATGCCGTTTGATCAGGTCGAGGAACTCTCCAGGGAGTTCACCACCCTGCAGCACCATGTGCACAAGATCATGAGCCGTGAAATCGTGCGCGACCACAGCGTCATGTTGCTGCTGGGCAGCATGCGAGCGGAAGAACGCCTCGCGGCTTTCCTGCTGAACCTTGTTCAGCGCCTGCACGCCCGCGGTTTTTCCCAGTCCGAACTGATTCTACGGATGACCCGCGAAGAAATTGGCAGCTATCTCGGCATGAAGCTGGAGACGGTGAGTCGCACTTTTTCCAAATTCGTGGAAGAAGGCATCATCGAAGTCAAACAGCGTTACGTCCACATCAAGAGCACTGAAGGTCTCAAGTTGATCGTGAACCCGCCGACCAGCCCCTGACTTGGATTCACTCAAAAAAAGCTCCAGCGAGATGCAACCCGCTGGGGCTTTTGTTTTGGCGCTCAGCCGCAAGAACCGTTCTTGGCGCAATCCTGTGGCCGCTGATCCGGAGGAACGGGACAACGGTTGACTTCAAAGGGCGACATCGACAGCAAAGTCGTGAGCGCGCTCGAAACCATGGCCACGACCCAGAAAGTAAAAAACGCCAAGGTATAAACCGCTGGGCGCGACAATTCCAGCGGCGAGCCAAACCAGTGGAGATCGCTGGGATCGATCATGGCAAAAACGATCATTTCCAGCACCGCGGCGACCAGAAATGCTGGCCAGGCTATCCACATCCATCTATGAGCGGTCATTCCTGTTTCTCCTCGGGTACTGTTGTGATCGATGGGATGGTCGCGGCCGCGACGGGCTATTCCTTCGCTGGAGGAACCACAGGCGAAGCCGCGTGGTTTCGTGCCTGGTGGGCCGGTTGAAGCTTGATCAGTGCCTCGGTCCGCGCTTGTCCATCCAACGTCTGGGCCGCCTTCAGGTCCCGCTCAAAGTCGGCCTTGTTCAGAACCGGATCAGCGCCCTCCACGGCGATGACGGCCGTGATGAGGGCTGCTACCACCACCACCAATGGACCACCCACCACCAGCCACATGTGGGGAACGCGCCACCAGGGAATGGGCGGTTGTTCACTGGAAGGCGTTTTGAGTGTTGTGGTGTTCATAGCGATCTCTGAGTCGGGTTGACTGCTGACAAGCGGTGCTCAACGTGGCACCAGGAAGGCTGCCTTTTCAGTGACAGATACACCATCATCCTCGGCAGCCTTGATTTCGAAATGGATGGGGTGCGACCCGGTGCCTGCAGCACCCGGGGGAACCTGCACCCGGATGACCGCAGAGCGCACTTCCGTCGGCAAGACCTCAATCTCCGATTCCGAGGCAATGGTGATACCAGGCAGCCCGGAAACACTGATCACATAACGTTGCGTGCTCTCGGTCGCATTCATCACCTGCAAACGGAAGACATTTTCGATGCGCCCCTGCTCAACCATGCGAGCCAACGCGCCTCTGTCCCGGATCACGTCCACCTTGAGCGGTTTACGAAGAAACAGGCTGATCATGACGGCGAGCGTGATCGCCAACAGAATGCCGGTATAAACCAGCACCCGCGGGCGCATGGCCCTACGGATCATCTGCTGGGTATTCCAGCCTTGCGCGATGCCGTTCTGGGTCGAGTACTTGACCAGTCCACGCGGATAGCCAACCTTGTCCATCACTTCATCGCACACATCGATACAGGCACCGCAACCGATGCACTCGTACTGAAGGCCATTGCGGATATCGATACCTGTCGGACAAACCTGAACACACAACGTGCAGTCCACACAGGACCCCAGACCGAGCGCCTTGGGGTCGGCTTTCTTCGAGCGAGGACCACGCGGTTCTCCGCGCTTTTCGTCGTAGGTCACGATCATCGTGTCCTTGTCGAACATCGCACTCTGAAAGCGCGCGTAAGGACACATGTACTTGCAAACCTGCTCACGCATGAAGCCGGCGTTGCCATAAGTGGCAAAACCGTAGAAGAAGATCCAGAAGGTCTGCCAGGGGCCCAGCGATGCAGCCAGCGAGACTGCGGCCAGCTCCCTAATCGGCGTGAAGTAACCCACAAAGGTAAAACCGGTCCACAGCGAGAACAGTATCCAGAGCGCGTGCTTCGACCACTTCTTGCCGAACTTGCCGGCTGAAAACGCCGAATCATCCAGGCGCATGCGCGCCGAGCGATCACCCTCGACTTTTTTCTCGATCCAGAGAAAAATTTCTGTGTAGACCGTCTGCGGGCAGGCGTAACCACACCACAAACGTCCGGCGACAGCCGTGAACAGGAACAACGCCAGAGCGGCAATAACCAGGAGACCCGTCAGGTAAATGAAGTCCTGCGGATACAACACCAGGCCAAAAATGTAAAAGCGGCGCGCCTCAAGATCGAAGAGCACCGCCTGTCGAGCATTCCACTCGAGCCAGGGCAAACCATAAAAAACGATCTGGGTTATCCAGACCGTGATCCAGCGCCACTGAGAAAACAGACCCGAGACAGATCGTGGGTATATCTTCTTGCGCGAGGCGTAGAGCGAAACCATGACCTCATCGTCTGCAGGAACCCCTTTGGGCGGCGGTTCCGGGACGATGGGAATGATGGTGGTCGGATTGGCGCTGGTGACTGGCTTGGCGGAACTCACGAAGAACCCGAGGTTGGAAAATGGAAAAGAGTCGCAGCGGTCGACTCGACCGCTGCGACTCTCTTTAAACGATCAATTGGCCGCTTTGTTGGACATGCCCCAGACATAGGAGGCCAGCACATTGATCTGTGCTTCGTTCAACAAGGCCGACTGCCCAGGCATCTGGTTGTTGAAACCGTTGTTCACAGCACGCACGATGGCTTCTTCGCCCCAGCCGTGAAGCCAGATACCGTCGGTCAAGTTGGCTGCACCCACCGCAGCCATACCCTTGCCGTCCATGCCATGGCATGCCGCACAAGCAGCGAACTTCTCTTTGCCCTGGGTGGCCCGAACGGAGTCGTGAGGGCTGCCAGACAGGCTCAGCACATAGTTCGCCACATTGCGCACGTCTTCGGCGGTACCCACCGCAGCTGCCATCGGGGGCATGACACCGATGCGGCCCTGCGTGATGGTTGTCTTGATGGTCGCATGATCGCCTCCGCCCAGCCAATCCTTGTCGGTCAGGTTGGGGAAGCCTTTGGCACCACGGGCATCAGAACCATGGCACTGGGCGCAATAATTCATGAACAGGCGTTCACCGATCGCCATGGCTTCGGAGTCACCGGCCATCTGCTCGGGTGTCATGCCGCTGAATTTGGCGTAAATGGGGGCAATTGCGGCCTCCACCTTGGCAACTTCAGCGGTGTGCTGACCCCGTGAAGTCCAGCCGAGCACACCCTGGAACTTGCCGAACATGGGATACAACGCACCGTAGGCCAGAGCGAAGATGACCGTGATGACGAACAGATACACCCACCACCTAGGCAACGGGTTGTTCATTTCCGCCAGATCGCCGTCCCAGACATGCCCGGTGGTGTTGTCTGCATGGGTGTTCGCTTTCGTGGTGCCGCTGATCCAGAGCAGGATCAGGCAGGCGAGGATGCTGACCAGCGTCAGTCCACCCACGTAGAGGTGCCAGAAATCACTTGTAAAGTCGCTCATGATGTTTCTCTTGTTGGTGCCGCGGTTTAGTCGTCAGTGAAGGGCAGCTGCGCTGCCTCGTCAAAACCGGCCTGGTTGCGTTTGGACCAGGCCCAGACCACGATGCCGACGAAGGTCAGCAGGCTGACCACCGTGACGGCGCTGCGGAGATCGTTGATGTCCATGGCGGGGCCTCCGTATTTATTGGTTGGTGCCAGTCGCCGCGGCGGGAGCTGGTGCAGCAGCTGGATCAACTGGCGCTGCAGGTGCAGCTGCCTCGGTCGCAGGAGCCGCATCGGCAGCTGGAGCCGCATCAGCGGGAGCAGCCGCGGGAGCGACCACTGCAGCCGGGCGGCTGGCGCTGCGAGCGGTGCCCAACACCTGCAAATAAGCGATCACGGCTTCCATCTGGGTCTTGCCCTTCACCGCCTCGACCGACTGCGCGATCTCTTCGTCGGTGTAAGGCGCGCCCAACGTGCGCAGCACTTCCATGCGCTTGGGCATGACGTCCGCATTCACAGTCTTCTCGCCCAGGAATGCATATGCCGGCATATTCGATTCGGGCACGACATCACGTGGGTTGGTCAGGTGAGTACGGTGCCATTCGTCGCTGTAGCGGCCACCCACACGGTGCAGGTCAGGACCAGTCCGCTTGGAGCCCCACTGGAACGGGCGATCGTAGACAAACTCGCCTGCCACCGAGTAAGGGCCATAACGCAGCGTCTCGGCCTGGAACGGACGGATCATCTGCGAGTGGCAGTTGTAGCAACCTTCACTCACATAGACGTCACGACCCGCCAGTTGCAGTGCGCTGTAAGGTTTGAGGCCTTCGATCGGTGTGGTGGTGGATTTCTGGAAGAACAGAGGAACAATTTCGACCAGACCACCCACGGCCACCACGAGCGTGATCAACACGATCATGAGGAAGTTGTTGGTCTCGATCCGTCCGTGGCCTTCGACTTTTTCGTTGTTTGCCATTTGTTACTCCTCAGGCGTGTGCGGGGTTGACGGCGAGGACGGGCACGTCCACAACACGGCCCTGACGCATCGTCATGATGACGTTCCAGAGCATGACCAGCATGCCACTGAGGTACAGCACACCACCCAGCAGACGGATCACATAGAACGGGAAGGTGGCTTTCACCGACTCGACAAAGGTGTAGGTCAGGCTGCCGTCGGGGTTGACCGAGCGCCACATCAGACCCTGCATCACACCGGCAATCCACATGGCGGCGATGTAGAGCACGATACCGATGGTGGCCACCCAGAAGTGCAGTTCAATGGCGGGCACCGAATACATCTTCTTCTGGCCAAACAGGCGAGGAATCAGGTAATACAGCGAACCCATAGACACCAAGCCCACCCAACCCAGAGCGCCGGAGTGCACGTGGCCCACGGTCCAGTCGGTGTAGTGCGACAGCGCGTTGACGGTCTTGATGGACATCATCGGGCCTTCGAAGGTGGACATGCCGTAGAACGACAGGGACACGATCAGGAAGCGCAGGATGGGATCGTCACGCAGTTTGTGCCAGGCGCCCGACAAGGTCATGATGCCGTTGATCATGCCGCCCCAGCTGGGAGCCAGCAGGATCAGGGAGAACACCATGCCAACCGATTGCGTCCAGTCGGGCAGTGCGGTGTAGTGCAGGTGGTGAGGACCCGCCCACATGTAGGTGAAGATCAGCGCCCAGAAGTGGACGATGGACAGGCGGTAGGAGTAAACCGGGCGCTCGGCCTGCTTGGGGATGAAGTAATACATCATGCCCAAGAAGGCTGCGGTCAGGAAGAAGCCAACCGCGTTGTGGCCGTACCACCATTGCACCATGGCATCCTGCACGCCGGCGTAGGCCGAGTAGGAGTGCGTGGCGCTGGTCGGGATGGCCAGGTTGTTGAAGATGTGCAGCAGGGCGATGGTGATGATGTAGGCACCAAAGAACCAGTTCGCTACGTAGATGTGCTTGACCTTGCGAATACCGACGGTACCGAAGAACACAATCGCATAAGACACCCAGACCACCGTGATCAACAGGTCAATCGGCCAGATCAGCTCGGCGTATTCCTTGCTCTGGGTCAGACCCATGGGCAAAGTAATCACTGCCGAGACGATCACGGCGTTCCAGCCCCAGAACGTCAGCCAGGCCAGCTTGTTCGAGAACAAGGCGGTGTGGCAGGTTCGCTGCACCACGTAGTAGCTGGTCGCAAACAGCACCGAACCACCAAACGCAAAAATTACCGCGTTGGTGTGTAGCGGACGTAGGCGACCGTAGGTCAGCCATTCAATGCCCATATTGAGCTCGGGCCAGGTCAATTGGGCCGCGATGATTACACCCACCAGCATGCCCACCACGCCGTAGATCACGGACATGACGGCAAACCCGCGGACCACACTATCGTTGTAGACCGCCGGTTGGCTGGTCTTCGTTGTCACGGACATACAGAACTCCTCATAAATGTCACTTGGCGAGTGTCTACAGGCACCCGGCTAATCGCCTTGACTTAAGTCAATCACCTCGGAGAATGCGCTCGCCTTCTCGTTCGATGTTGTCAAATTGCCCCGCATGGAGCGCCCACCAGAAAATGCCGATGATGGCGAAGACCAGAACCACGGAAAGCGGGACCAGCAAATACAAAACGTCCATGGTGTGTGCCTCTGGAAATCTGGGTTCAAAACAGGCGCGATCTTACGCCGGCCACTCCATACCTAGCCGGGTATCTGAGCGTCGTACAGGAATATGGGTCGTTAGCCGCAACGCGTTGCCGATGACCAACAAGGAACTGCCCGCCATACCCAAACCGGCCAGCCATGGCGGCATCCAGCCGATCAGGGCCATCGGAATGCTGACCGCGTTGTAGAGCGCGGCCCATATCAGGTTCTGGCGCACGATGCGCATCGTGGCCCTGGCCAGCTTCAGCGTCAAGACCACGTCCATGACCTCGCCGCCCTGGATCACATAGTCCGACTGGGCCTGAGCCAGGGGGGCCGCATGCCCGAGAGCGAACGAGGTATCGGCGCGCGCCAGCACCGGCCCGTCGTTCAGGCCATCGCCGACCATGGCCAGGCGACGGCCCTGGGACTGAAGGTTCACCACCTCGGCCAACTTTTGTTCCGGCGTGGCGCCAGCGATGACATGGTCCACTCCCACCGCCAGTCCGACCTGGCGCGCGGCAGCCTCGCGGTCACCAGACAGCAGCCAGGTTTGTATGCCCAGCTCGCGCAAAGCGGATACGGCCGCCTGGGCGTCTTCGCGCAAACCTTCCTGCAACTCGAATGTCGCCAGCCAGCCCAGGTCGTCGGCCAGATGGGCCTGAGGCGCCCCTTCCGGTTCATCGGAAGACCCAACGCTCACGCCACAAAATGCCGCCGAGCCCAGGCGCAGTTGCCCACCATCTGCAAGGATCGCCTGCATGCCTTGACCGGCCATCTCCAGCATGTCCGTGAAGCGGATGTGTACATGATCCACACCGACCGCATCGGACTGCGCCTGCACCAGCGCCCGTGATACGGGATGCAATGAGCCCTGCGCCAGCGAAGCCGCCAGCAACAGCACGTGGCCAGGGTCAACACCCTCCCGGGTACGCACCGCCTGCAGCTTCAGCTGATCGTGGGTGAGTGTTCCGGTCTTGTCAAAGATCACGGTGTTGATCCCGGCCAGGGACTCAAAGGCCTGCAGGCGGCGAACCAGAATGCCCCTCCGGGCCAGCGCGCCGGCCGACGTGAGCATGGCGGCCGGCGTCGCCAGTGAGAGCGCACATGGACAAGTGACGATCAACACCGCTACCGCCACCGCCAGCGCTTTGCTGTGATCGATCTGCCACCAGTACCAGCCAGCGAAGGCCGCCGCCAGGAGCACCAGCACCAGAAACGGCGCCGCAATGCGATCGGCCAGAACGGCCAGCCGCGGTTTTTCGGTGGACGCTTTTTCCATCAGCGCAACGATCTGTGCAAAGCGGGTGTCGCGCCCCAGACGCTGAACGGCCACCTGCACAGGGCCACCCAGGTTGAAACTGCCCGCCACCACAGCCTGCCCACGGGTGCGCACTATGGGGTGTGACTCGCCCGTCAGCAAAGCCTCGTCAACCGTCGCGGACTCGCTGCGAATCTCGCCATCGCCGGGAAACGCCTGTCCAGCCTGAACACGCACCACGTCACCCCCCACGAGTCGCCGAACCGAAACCGACTCAAAGCTACCGTCGGGCTTCATCCGCTCGCACACCTCGGGCAAGCGGTTCATCAGGCTATCGAGTGCCCCCGCAGTGCGGTCGCGCGCCTTGAGCTCCAGGTAGCGACCGCCCAACAAGAAAAACACGAACATGGTCAGCGAGTCGAACCAGACCTCATGTCCCCAGGGACCGGTCGGATCGAACGTGGCGGCCGAGCTCGCGATGAAGGTCACCAGAATGCCAATGGACACAGGGGTGTCCATGCCCACCCGGCCGCGCATGAGGTCGCGCCAGGCACTGCTGAAAAACGGGCCACTGGCAAAAAACACCACAGGCAAGCTCAACACCCAACTGGCCCAACGCAGCAACTGGTCAATATCAGGGGGGATCTCACCGGGCGTGGCCACGTAGGCGGGCCATGCGTACATCATGACCTGCATGGCGCAGAAACCGGCCACGAACAAACGCCACAACGCGCGGCGGGTTTCGCGCAGGCGTTCGCTGATGGACAGCGCTTGTTGCATCGGTAGCAGCCGGTAGCCGGTCTCACCGACCACTTGCGCCAGGCTGGACATGCGGGTCAGGGTCGTGTCCCAGCGCACGGTCAGGCGCCTTGTGGCGGCATGCACCTGGGCAAGCTGCACACCGGGCAGATCTTGCAATGCGCATTCAACCGTGTCGGCACACGCCGCGCAATACATGCCCTGCACCATCAGTACCGACTCCGCCACCTGGTGGCCATCGACTTCGGAAAATTCGGTGAAATCCTGCTGTTCGACCGGATCGTCCAGAACAGCGAAGTTGTCGGTGACGGTAAGCGGGCCCCGGTGCGCGCCAAACAGACTGGGCGCAGCAACGCCCTCACCCGTTTGCTCGACGCGACCAGAGGCCGCGGGATCGCTGGGCAAGGAACGCCCAAGCGATGGCCCCACCGGGGGCGCGGTGACGGCCTCGTTCATGCGCTGAGGGTAATTCAACAGGTGCTCCAAGCGCTTGATTTAAGTCAACCGCTCCGGGGCGGTCTTTGTTAGCCTATTGTCTGTCCAACAACAATTTCACTGGAGAACAGCATGTACAAGCGCATCCTCGTGGCGACCGACGGTTCCAAACTGTCGCAAATGGCCGTCGAACACGCCATCAATCTGGCCGATATCACAGGCGCAGAAGTGGTGGCACTCAAGGTAGTGCCGCGCTATCCGCAGACCTATTTTGAGGGGGGTGTGGCGCTTGCCGCGGCGGAAGTGGCCCGCATCGAAAAGCAGTGGCAGGACGAAGCCATGGAGGCGGTCAACGCCGTGAAGTCTGCGGGACAGCTGCGCGAAGTGAAGGTCAAGCCGATCACCGTGAAATCCGATCTGATCGCAGAAGCCATCATCGCGGCAGCCAAGCGCAACAAATGTGACCTGATCGTGATGGCATCGCATGGTCGTCGAGGCCTCAAACGCCTGCTGCTGGGCAGCGAAACCCAGCAGGTGCTGACGCATTCGCACACGCCTGTGCTGGTATTGAGGTAACCCCCCACGCCGCCTGCGGCGTCACCCCCCCCCCCGAGGGGGCAATGCGAGCGGCCCGGCGAAGCCGGTTCCGCCGCATTCTGGGGTTAGGTCACGCGCTCCGGTTTGACTTCTGCAGCGCGTTTCTTTTTTTCAGGCGAACTCGCCTTTGTACTGCTCGCGCAGCAGGTTCTTTTGCACCTTGCCCATGGTGTTGCGGGGCAGTTCGTTCACCACGAAGCAGCGTTTGGGAATCTTGAAGTTGGCCAGCCTGGCTTTCAGGTCGGCGATCACCCGTTCGGGTTGCACCGTGGCGCCGGGCCTGGCGATGATGACGGCCACGCCCGCCTCGCCAAAGTCTGGGTGCGGCACGCCGATCACTGCACTCTCGGCCACGCCGGGCATTTCGTTGATGGTGCCCTCAATCTCGGCCGGGTAGACGTTGTAGCCGCCCGAGATGATCAGGTCCTTGCTGCGGCCGACGATGGTCACGTAGCCGTCAGCGTCCACCTTGCCCACATCGCCGGTCTTGAAAAAGCCGTCGGCCGTGAACTCTTCGGTCGTTTTCTCAGGCATGCGCCAGTAGCCCTTGAACACGTTGGGGCCGCGCACCTGAATGCCGCCGATCTCCCCCGGCGACACGGCTTTGCCGTCGTCTTCCACCACGCGCAGCGTCACGCCTGGCAGCGGAAAGCCCACGGTGCCGCCGCGCCGCTCAGTCGCGCCGCCGTAACGCGCGTCCGGGCCGCAGGGGTTGGAAGTGAGCATCACGGTCTCGCTCATGCCGTAGCGCTCCAGGATGGTGTGCCCGGTGCGGCTCTGCCAGTCGGTGAAGGTTTCGATCAACAGCGGTGCCGAGCCGGCGATGAACAGACGCATGTGCGCAGCCTGAGCCAACGTGAGCGTTGGTTCGGCCAGCATGCGCACATACAGCGTAGGCACGCCCATGAAGACCGTGGCCTCCGGGAATTTGGCGATCACCCGCTTGGGATCGAACCTGGACAGCCAGATCATCTTGCTGCCGTTGATCAGCGCTCCGTGGATGGCCACGAACAGGCCGTGCACGTGGAAGATGGGCAGTGCATGGATCAGCACATCGTCGGGCTGCCACTGCCAGTAGTCGCGCAGCATCACGGCGTTGCTGCGCATGTTGCCGTGCGCGAGCATGGCGCCCTTGCTGCGCCCGGTGGTGCCGCTGGTGTAGAGAATGGCAGCGACGTCATCGTCCTGCCGCACCGCTGGCGTGTGGTGGTCGCTCTGGTGGGCGGCGCGCTCCAGCAGGCTGCCGCTGCGGTCATCGCCCAGGGTGAACACATATTTTGTGCCCGCGGTGAAGGCGATCTTGCTGACCCAGCCGTGGTTCTGCGGGCTGCAGACCACCACGGCCGGTTCGGCGTTGCCGATGAAGTATTCGATCTCAGCACTCTGGTAGGCGGTGTTGAGCGGCAGGAACACATGACCGGCGCGCAAGGTGGCGAGGTAGAGCACCATGGCTTCGACCGATTTTTCCACCTGCACCGCTATGCGCGAGGCGGCGGGCAGCTCCAGCGAATCGAGCAGGTTGGCCACCATGGCGGTGGCGCGGTCGAGGTCGCGCCAGGAATACGTCAGGCCGTCGTCGGTCTCCACTGCGGTGCGTTCGAGATCGGTGGGAAAGGCGTCGCGCAGGGCGACGAACAGGTTCTGGTTGCTCATGGGTGGATCGGATAGAAACGTTCAGAAGTGGGGTGGACGTTTGGCCAGGAATGCCGCAATGCCTTCGCGGTGCTCGGGACTGTCAGCGTAGTCGTAGGCGGTGGGCAGCAGCGCTTCGGCCCCCTGCCCGCCCGCGAGCGCACGCAGGACCTGTTTGTTCAGTCGGGCTGCCAACGGAGCCAGGCGCGTCATGCGCTCGGCGCGCTGCAAGGCTCCGGCTGGCACCTCGGCGTCGTGCAGCACGGTCTGCAGGAAACCGCGCGCGAGCATCGTGGGCGCGTCGAGCACCGCGGCCTCCAGCAGCATCTGGCGCGCCGTGGCCAGACCGACCTCGCGCGCGACCAGCTCGGCCTCGCGCGGCGCCATGGGAAAGCCCAGCTTGGCAATCGGTGCGCCAAAGCGGGCACCCTGCCCCGCCACGCGGATGTCGCAGCAGCTGGCGATCTCCACGCCGGCGCCCATGCAGTTGCCCTCGATCTGCGCAACGATGGGCAGGTCGCAGGCCAGCATGGACGAGAGGCCGCCCCAGACATCGTTCTCGTGAAAGTCGCGCAAGCCCTCGGGATGGAAACGGAAGTCGCTGTACTCGGCGATGTCACCGCCCGCACAGAAGTGCCCGCCCTCGCCCGCCACCAGCACGGCGCGCACGTCGGTGCGCTGCTGCAGCGCGGTGAACACCTGCCGCAGTTCGCGCCACATCGCGCGCGACATGGCGTTGAACTTGGCCGGGTTCGACAGCGTCACCCGTGCGACGGCGCCATCGATCTTCAGACGGACATGACCGGACATGCGATCCTTTGTTGTGTGAATCTCAGTCGAGCTTGGCGCCCGAGGCCTGGACCACCTGGGCCCATTTGCGGATTTCGCCCTTGACGAAGCCATCGAACTGCGCACCCGTCAGGTTGGGGAATTCGGCGCCCTGGGATGTCCAGACGGCCTTGGCTTCGTCGGCCTGTGCGGCCTTGCGGATCTCTTCAATGGCACGGGCTTGTGCATCGGCAGGCGTGCCTTTGGGCGCCCAGATGCCGTACCAGGTGGTCACGTTGTAATCGGGAAGACCCACCTCGGCCGCGCTGGGCACATCCGGGAACGCCGGGTTGCGTTTGTTGCCCGAAACCATGAGCGCCTTGATCCGGCCACCCTTGATGTGACCGGCCGAAGAACCCAGGCCGTCGAACATCATGTCGACGTTGCCGGCGATCAGGTCGTTGAGCGCGGGGCCCGCACCGCGGTAGGGGATGTGGGTGATGAAGGTCTTGCTCTGCTGCTTGAAAAGCTCGCCCGCCAGGTGGTGCGAAGTGCCGGCGCCGGCCGATCCGTAGTTGAGCTTGCCTGGCCTGGATTTGACCTGTGCAAGGAAAGCCTTGAAATCCATGCCGCCGTATTGTTTGGTGTTCACCACCAGCACCTGCGGCACGCTGGCCACCAGGATCAGGGGCACCAGGTCTTTTTCGATGTCGTAATCCAGCTTGGGGTACATGCTGGGCGCGATGGTGTGGTGCACCGCGCCCATGAACAGCGTGTAGCCATCGGGTGCCGCCCGCGCGGCAATACCGGCGCCCAGCGTGCCACCGGCACCGCCGCGGTTGTCGATCACCAGCGCCTTGCCAGCGAGGCGTGTGAACTGGGCCCCCAGCGGGCGGGCAAACGCGTCGGTGCCACCGCCGGCCGGGAAGGGCACGATCAAGGTCACCGGTTTGCTGGGCCAGGCGCCCTGCGCATGGCCGGTGCTGCCATAGACCGCCAGGCCGGCCGCCGCCGCGCGCAACACATCCCGCCGATTGAATCCGTTTGTCTGCATGGGTTTGTCTCCGTTGTGGTTGTGGAAAAGTCTGCGTCAGGGAAGCAGATCCTTGATCGCCGGCGCGACCGGGATCTTGCTTTGCGCGAGGGCGGCCCGGTTTTTGTCGAGCTTCTTGGGATCGTAGAGGTAGTTGACCATCAGGCCGTAGGACTGCTTGAAGCCCTTGGCCGACGGATCGGCCGCCCAGTTCAGGCGCTCGACCCGGGCACCGTTGCCCAGATGAAAACGGGCCACCGGGTCCAACGGTTTGCCGTCCTTGAGCTCCTGGGCCAGGTAGCGCGCGGCCCATTGCTTGAGGGCCACGCGCGGCGCCGATTTTTCGGCCAGTTCGGGGGCTGCTTCCCAAGCCTGCAGCAACTCTGCTGGTGCGTTCTTGTTCAGCCAGCCCCGCAGACCGGGAATCGGCGAAAGCGTCGCAAATGTCTTGAGGCGCGGAAACTCTTCGTGCAGGCTTTCCACCACGCGCTTGATCAGCGAGTCGCCAAAGCTCACGCCACGCAGCCCGGCCTGGGTGTTGCTGATCGAGTAGAAGATGGCGGTGGTGGCTCGACCCAGATCGGCCGGTGCTGCGGATTCGTCCAGCAGCGGCGTGATGCTGGCGGCGATCTCATTGATCAGCGCCACCTCAACGAAGATCAGCGGCTCACCCGGCAGGCGCGGGTGAAAAAAGCCGTAGCAGCGTCGATCACTGTCGAGCCGGTTTTTCACATCGTCCCAGCTGCGGATGTCGTGCACCGCCTCGTATTTGATGAGCTTTTCCACCAGCGAAGCGGGCGAGTCCCAGCTGATGCGGCGCAGCTCGAGGAAGCCCACATCGAACCAGGTGGAGAACATGTACTCCATCTCCACGTCCAGCGCCAGCAGGCGCTTGTCGGCTTTCAACAGGGACTGCATCTCGGCGCGCAGGTTCACCAGAAAGGGAATGCCGTCCGGGTGGGCACTGAAGCGCTGCAGCAGGCGCCGGCGCGGCGACACGGTCGCGCGCCGGTACAACACCTCGGCGGCGGCTTCGTCGGGCGTGCCCACCGCGGCCGCGTACTCCACCTGAGCCGCCTTCACCTGCTCTGGATCGGCCACGAAACGTTCACTCATGAGCAACCACAGGTCACGCCGGTGGGCTGCCGAAGCACTGGCATACCAGTCGATCAGGGCCCCTGCGCGCCGCCCACCTTCGACCTCGCTCACCAGCGGATCGACGATGGCCTTGAGCTCGTCGAGCATGCGGCGCAAGGCGCGCGGCGACATGGCCTCTTCGCCCTGGCGCAACCGGGCCTTGAGCCGGTCCTGCGTGGACCGCGCCGCCACCGGTGCCGGTTTGCGCAGACGTGCGACGTGTTCGGACAGCCATTCGCGGGTGTTCATGCCGTGATCCTCGACTTCTGGTTGCGGGCGAGTTCGCGCAGCGCCACGCGCTGGCGGGTCAGGTGGGTGCGCATGGCGGCTTCGGCGCCCTCGGCGTCGTGCGCCTTGAGCGCGGCGTACACCGCCATGTGTTCAGACAGGCTTTGCTCCAGGCGTCCCGGCGCGTGCAGCTGCTGCAGGCGCGCGAGCTTGACGATCTTGCGCAGGTCGCCAATCACCTGCGCCAGCCAGCGGTTGTTGGCCAAGAGGATGATGGCTTCGTGGATCGCAAAGTTGGTTTCGTAATATTCGGTGATGCGCTTGCCTTTGGCGTTGCGCTGCAGGCGGTCGTGCAACTGCTCCAGCGCAGCCAGGTCGGCGTCGGTGGCATTGCGCGCGGCCTCGAAAGCGCAGCGCCCTTCCAGCAGCGCGATGACTGGAAAAATTTCGTCCAGGTCCTGCTCGGTGATCTGGCTCACAAAGCAACCCCGGCGCGGTTCATGGCGCAACAGGCCCTCGGCCGTCAACACCTTGAGCGCCTCTCGCAGCGGTGTTCGCGAGATGGACAGCTCGGCGCACAACGCGGGTTCATCGATGAAACTGCCGGGCGCCAGAGCGCCCGCAAATATGCGGTCACGCAGCTTTGCGGCCACTTCATCGTGCAGGGAGTTGAGCACCAATCGCATCTGTGATTACCTGTAATTACAGATAATGCTAAACAGACTGCTGGCCTTTGGCGTCGGGAATTACCCGTACCCTGATCGTGAAAAAAGTGGCAGAGCTGGTGTCCGCCACGGCGCCCGTCAACGCCGGCGGCTCAGGTGCGTCGACCGCACCACCACCAGAGCCCCACCCCACCCACGATCATGGGCACGCAGAGCCACTGGCCCATGCTCATGCCCAGCGTGAGCAGGCCCAGATGGGCATCGGGCTCGCGGAAGAATTCGGCGATGAAGCGGAACACGCCGTAGCCGAACAGGAAGACCGCGCTCACCCGCCCGGTGGCCCGCGGCTTGCGCGCGTAGAGCCACAACAGCACAAAGAGCAGCACGCCTTCCATGAGGAACTGGTAGACCTGCGAAGGGTGGCGCGGCAGATCACCCGCGCCACGAAACACCATGCCCCAGGGCAATGAGGGATCGGCCACACGGCCCCACAGCTCGCCATTGATGAAGTTGCCCACGCGCCCCGCAGCCAGACCGGTGGGCACGCAGGGCGCCACAAAGTCCATCACCTGCAGCCAGGGACGCTGGCGGCTGCGTGCGTACCAGACCATCGCCAACAGCACCCCCAGCATGCCGCCGTGAAAGCTCATGCCCCCCTGCCAGACCGCAAACACCTCCAGCGGATGGCTCAGGTAATAGGCCGGCTTGTAGAACAGGCAGTAGCCGATGCGGCCACCGACCACCACGCCCATGACGCCGAGAAAGAGGATGTCTTCGACGTCGCGTGAGGTCCATGGCTGGGGCTGGCGGATGGACGCGAAGGGTTCGTGCTTCAGGCGCGCTCGACCGAGCAGCACAAAGAGCGCAAACGCCGCGAGGTAGGTCAGGCCGTACCAGTGAATGGCCAGGGGGCCGAGTTGCAGCGCGACGGGATCGATCTGGGGATGAATCAGCATGGCAGCGATTGTGCAGCCTACAGGTGACCGGGCTGTCCACGCGCCAAAAACAAACAGCCTCCGGAGAGGCTGTTGTGGCTTCAGCGCCGTGGCTTCAGTCGCCCAGCAACGAAAGATCGCGCACCGCGCCCTTGTCGGCCGAGGTCGCGAGCAAGGCGTAGGCCTTGAGGGCCGCAGACACCTTGCGCGGGCGCGGCTGGGCGGGCTTCCAGCCCTTGGCGTCCTGCTCGGCGCGGCGCTTGGCCAGTTCTTCGTCGCTCAGCAGCACGTTGATGCTGCGGGCGGGAATGTCGATGCGGATGCGGTCGCCGTTGCGCACCAGGCCGATGGCGCCACCCGCCGCGGCTTCGGGCGAGCAGTGGCCAATCGACAGGCCCGAGGTACCGCCGGAGAAGCGGCCGTCGGTCAGCAGCGCGCAGGCCTTGCCCAGGCCCTTGGACTTGATGTAGCTCGTCGGGTAGAGCATTTCCTGCATGCCCGGGCCGCCCTTGGGGCCTTCGTAGCGCACGATGACCACATCCCCGGCCTTCACCTTGTCGGCCAGGATCTCGGCGACGGCTTCGTCCTGCGATTCGGTCACGTAGGCCGAGCCCTCGAACACCAGGATCGACTCGTCCACACCCGCGGTTTTCACCACGCAGCCGTCGAGCGCGATGTTGCCGCGCAGCACCGCCAGGCCGCCCTCTTGCGAGAACGCGTGCTCGCCCGAGCGGATGCAGCCCTCGGTGCGGTCCAGGTCCAGGCTGGGCCAGCGCGTGGCCTGGCTGAACGCCACCTGGGTGGGGATGCCGGCCGGGCCGGCCATGTAGAAGGTCTTGACGGCGTCGGAAGGATGGCGCGCGATGTCCCACTGATCCAGTGCATCCTTCATGGTCTTGGCGTGGATGGTGGGCACGTCGGTGTGCAGCTTGCCGGCGCGGTCCAGCTCACCCAGGATGGCCATGATGCCGCCCGCGCGGTGCACGTCTTCGATGTGGTACTTGTTGGTGTTGGGTGCCACCTTGCACAGCTGCGGCACGGCGCGCGAAAGGCGGTCGATGTCGGCCATGGTGAAGTCGATCTCGGCTTCCTGCGCGATCGCCAGCAGATGCAGGATGGTGTTGGTCGAGCCACCCATGGCGATGTCCAGCGTGATGGCATTCTCGAAGGCCTTGAAGCCCATGGAACGCGGCAGCACCGAGGCGTCTTCCTGCTCGTAATAGCGCTGGCACAGTTCGACGGCCATGCGGCCGGCGCGCTTGAAGAGCTGCTCGCGGTCGGCGTGCGTGGCCAGCACGGTGCCGTTGCCCGGCAATGCGAGGCCCAGGGCCTCGGCCAGACAGTTCATGGAGTTGGCGGTGAACATGCCCGAGCAGGAACCGCAGGTCGGGCAGGCCGAACGCTCGACCTCGGCCAGATCGGCCGCGCTCACCTTGTCGTCCACGGCCATCACCATCGCGTCCACGAGATCGAGCTTCTTGAACTCCATCACCTGGGTCTGCGGGTTGGCCAGGCGCACCTTGCCCGCTTCCATCGGACCGCCGGAGACGAACACCACCGGGATGTTCAGGCGCATCGCGGCCATCAGCATGCCGGGGGTGATCTTGTCGCAGTTGGAGATGCACACCAGCGCGTCGGCACAGTGCGCATTGACCATGTATTCCACCGAGTCAGCGATCAGCTCGCGGCTGGGCAGCGAGTACAGCATGCCGTCGTGGCCCATGGCGATGCCGTCGTCCACCGCGATGGTGTTGAATTCCTTGGCCACGCCACCCGCGGCCTCGATCTCACGCGCCACCAACTGGCCCAGGTCCTTCAGGTGCACATGGCCGGGTACGAACTGCGTGAAGGAGTTGGCGACCGCGATGATGGGTTTGCTGAAGTCGCCGTCCTTCATGCCGGTAGCACGCCAGAGCGAGCGGGCACCGGCCATGTTGCGGCCGGCGGTGGAGGTCTTGGAGCGGTAAGCGGGCATGTTGAGGTCTTTGTCTGGGCGGATCAGGGGGCAAAAAACGCAGCCCTGGATTATCTCCCACGCCCAGAAGGTGATTGCCGGCCGCGCTATAAGCAGGGCACAACAACACCCCACCACCGGAGACCCCCATGGCCAAACCGACCGTCATTCCGATCCAGCCCATGAACCCGCGCAGCCGCAACATCACCCAGGGCAAATCGCGTGCGCCCAACCGCTCCATGTACTACGCCATGGGTTACGAAGAGGCCGATTTCGTCAAGCCCATGGTGGGCGTGGCGAATGGGCACAGCACCATCACCCCGTGCAACTCGGGTCTGCAGAAACTGGCCGACGCGGCCATCGCCGGCATCGAGGAAGCCGGCGGCAACGCCCAGGTGTTCGGCACACCCACCATCTCGGACGGCATGGCCATGGGCACCGAGGGCATGAAGTATTCGCTCGTGAGCCGCGAGGTGATTGCCGACTGCATCGAAACCTGCGTGCAGGGCCAGTGGATGGACGGCGTGCTCGTGATCGGCGGCTGCGACAAGAACATGCCCGGCGGCCTGATGGGCATGCTGCGCGCCAACGTGCCGGCCATTTACGTGTACGGCGGCACCATCCTGCCGGGGCGCTACAAAGACCAGGACCTGAACATCGTGAGCGTCTTTGAAGCGGTGGGCCAGAACGCGGCCGGCCACATGAGCGATGCCGATCTGCGCGAAATCGAGATGCGGGCGATCCCGGGACCGGGCTCCTGTGGCGGCATGTACACCGCCAACACCATGAGTTCGGCCTTCGAGGCGCTGGGCATCTCCCTGCCCTATTCCAGCACCATGGCCAATCCGCACGACGAAAAATTGAACTCGGCCCGCAAGTCGGCCAAGGTGCTGATCGAGGCGATCCGCAAAGACATCAAGCCGTGCGACATCGTCACGCGCAAAAGCATCGAAAACGCGGTGGCCGTGATCATGGCCACGGGTGGCTCGACCAACGCCGTGCTGCATTTCCTGGCCATTGCACACGCCGCGGGCGTCGAGTGGAACATCGACGACTTTGAGCGCGTGCGTGTGAAAACACCGGTGCTCTGCGACCTCAAGCCCAGCGGCAAGTACCTGGCGGTCGACCTGCACCGCGCTGGCGGCATTCCGCAGGTGATGAAGATGCTGCTGAACGCCGGCCTGCTGCACGGTGACTGCCTCACCATCACCGGCCAGACCATCACCGAAGTGCTGCAGGCGGTGCCCGACGCGCCGCGCGCCGACCAGGACGTGATCCGTCCCATCGACCGCCCCATGTACGCCCAGGGCCACCTGGCCATCCTCAAAGGCAACCTGTCACCCGAGGGCTGCGTGGCCAAGATCACCGGACTGAAAAATCCCGTGATGACCGGCCCGGCGCGCGTGTTCGACGACGAGCAGTCGGCGCTGCAGGCGATCCTGGACGGCCGGATCAAGGCGGGTGACGTGATGGTGCTGCGCTACCTCGGCCCCAAGGGTGGCCCGGGTATGCCCGAGATGCTGGCGCCCACCGGTGCGCTGATCGGCGCAGGACTGGGCGAGAGCGTCGGCCTGATCACCGATGGCCGCTTCTCGGGCGGCACATGGGGCATGGTGGTGGGCCACGTGGCGCCCGAGGCCGCTGCCGGCGGCACGATTGCCTTGGTACACGAGGGCGACAGCATCACCATCGACGCCCATGCCCTCAGGCTGGAGTTGAACGTCGCCGCAGATGAAATTGCCCGCCGCCGGGCCGGCTGGACCGCTCCTGCGCCCCGCTACACGCGCGGCGTGCAGGCCAAGTTTGCGTTCAACGCCGCCAGCGCGAGCCGGGGCGCCGTGCTCGACAACTACTGAGCTGTGAGGGCCCAGCGCTGGCTCAGCGGCGCTTGCTCTTCATGCCCAACGCCTGGCGCTGGCGCTCAATGCGGTCCTGCTTTTTCTGGTCCATCTTTTCCATCTCCTTGCGCTTGGTGTAGCCGGTGCTGTCAGCCCAGGCCCACCAGGCCACCGCCATGGCAAAGGGCGACAACACCCACCACCAGGACAGCTCGGCGACGAATCCAATTTCCAAATACTTCAGTAGCAACAGGCCGACGCCCGCGATGAGGAAATACATCACACCCTCCAGTAAAGGTCCGATAAAGCCCGGCAAGAAACTGTAAGCGAGCGTATCCGGGCCGTCCCACTGGGTAAAATCCAGCCTGTGAGTTTTTCACGTTCACCCACTAGGACAACACCATGAAACGCGCTCTCCTGATTATGGCCGCTGTGGCCGCCATCTCCGCTCCCGCCATGGCCGACGAGGCCCTGGCCAAGAGCAAGAACTGCATGGCCTGCCATGCCGTGGACAAGAAGCTGGTCGGCCCTGCCTACAAGGACGTGGCCAAGAAGTACGCCGGCAACGCCAAGGCCGCCGACATGCTGGCCGAGAAAGTCGTCAAGGGCGGTTCGGGCGTTTGGGGCGCGATCCCCATGCCCGCCAACCCACAGGTGAGCGCGGCCGATGCCAAGAAGCTGGTTGCCTGGGTGCTGAGCCAGAAGTAATCCACTTCCCGCTGCTCCAACAAAAAACCCGCTGGAGTCCAGCGGGTTTTTTGTTGTCTGTTCCTGGCGCTTGAAGGCGCCAGGGTCACAGGATCAGTTGTTTTCAGACAATTGATCCAGGATGGCTGGGTTCTCCAAGGTGGAAGTGTCCTGGGTGATGGCTTCGCCCTTGGCGATCGAGCGCAGCAGGCGGCGCATGATCTTGCCCGAGCGGGTCTTGGGCAGGTTGTCACCGAAACGGATGTCCTTGGGCTTGGCGATCGGGCCGATCTCCTTGCCCACCCAGTCGCGCAACACCTTGGCGATCGCCTTCGCTTCGTCTCCCGTGGGACGCGAGCGCTTGAGCACCACGAAGGCCACGATGGCTTCGCCCGTCAGGTCGTCCGGACGGCCCACCACGGCGGCTTCGGCCACCAGGTCGGTCTTGCCGACCAGCGCCGATTCGATTTCCATCGTGCCCATGCGGTGACCGGACACGTTCAGCACGTCGTCGATGCGGCCGGTGATGCGGAAGTAGCCGCGGTCAGGACTGCGCACCGCGCCATCGCCGGCCAGGTAGTAGCCCTTGAGCTCTTCTGGGAAGTAGCTCTTCTTGAAACGCTCGGGATCGCCCCAGATGGTGCGGATCATCGAAGGCCAGGGCCGCTTGACGACCAGGATGCCACCCGCGCCGTTGGGCACATCCATGCCCGCTTCGTCCACGATGGCGGCGGTGATGCCCGGCAACGGCAGCGTGCACGAACCTGGCACCAGCGGCGTGGCGCCCGGCAGCGGCGTGATCATGTGGCCACCGGTCTCGGTCTGCCAGAAGGTGTCGACGATGGGGCAACGCTCGCCGCCAATGTGTTTGTAGTACCACATCCAGGCTTCGGGGTTGATGGGCTCGCCCACCGAGCCCAGGATGCGCAGGCTGCTCAGGTCGGAGCGCGCAGGGTGCACTTTTTCGTCGCCTTCGGCCGCCTTGATCAGCGAACGGATCGCGGTCGGGGCGGTGTAGAAGATCGTGCACTTGTGTTTCTCGATCATTTGCCAGAAGCGGCCGGCGTTCGGGTAGGTCGGCACACCTTCAAACACGATCTGGGTCGCGCCCGCAGCCAGCGGGCCGTATGCGACGTAGGTGTGGCCGGTGATCCAGCCGATGTCGGCCGTGCACCAGAACACATCGCTGTCCTTCAGGTCGAAGGTCCAGTTCATGGTCAGGTTGGCCCACAGCAGGTAGCCACCGGTGCTGTGCTGCACGCCCTTGGGGGTGCCGGTGGAGCCGGAGGTGTAGAGCACGAACAGCGGGTGTTCGGCGCCCACCATGACCGCCGGGCAGTCGGTGGACTCCGAGGCCATCACCTCATGCATGTAGCTGTCTCGACCCGCCACCATGTTGCAGGCGGTGGGCGTGCGCTGGAAGACGATCACGTCCTTGACGCACTCGCAGCCACCCATGGCGATGCCTTCGTCCACGATGGACTTGAGCGGCAGTTCCTTGCCCCCGCGCAACTGGTAGTTGGCGGTGATCACGGCCACGGCACTGGCGTTCTGGATTCGTTCCTGCAAAGCCTTGGCAGAGAAGCCACCGAACACCACGCTGTGCGTCGCGCCGATGCGGGCGCAGGCCTGCATGGCCACCACGCCTTCGATCGTCATGGGCATGTAGATGACGACGCGGTCGCCCTTCTTCACGCCACGGGCCTTCAAGGCATTCGCAAATTGCGACACCTTGGCCAGCAGTTCCTTGTAGGTCACCTTGGTCACTTCGCCGCCATCGGCTTCAAAGATGATGGCGGTCTTGTTCTCCACCGGCGTGCCCATGTGGCGGTCCAGGCAGTTGTAGGAGGCGTTGAGTTCGCCGTCTTCGAACCACGTGTAGAACGGTGCGTTCGACTCGTCCAGCACCTTGGTGAAGGGCTTGCTCCAGGTCAGGGTTTCGCGGGCGCGCTTGGCCCAGAAGCCTTCAAAGTCGTTCTCTGCCTCGGCGCACAGGGCGTTGTAGGCATCCATGCCCGAAATGCGGGCGGCCTTTCGGGTCGCTTCGGTGGGTTCAAAAACGCGGTTTTCGACCAGGGTGGATTCGATCGACGACGAAGGCGCGGACATGGGCAGTCTCCTCAGGTGTTGTGGGAACAGGTAACGCGTGAATGTGCGCAAAGGCTCTTACGAGCCACTTACATAGGCTGGCACGGGCGACCCTGCCCCAAATAGCCGCTCGATCCGGGCGACTGCCAGGAAGGACTTGTAGCACAGCGGACATCAGCTCGCTCCTACAATCGGGCCCGCCCACTACGGGTTTGCCCGCACCAACAGCACTTGTACCCTCCATGACCACACCCGTCAAAAACACCAGCACCTTGCAGGCCCTGCCCAACCTGATCTTCGCCAGCCGCTGGCTGCAGTTGCCGCTGTACCTGGGACTGATCCTGGCGCAGGGCATCTATGTCTTCCATTTCTGGGTGGAGCTGGTCCACCTGATCGAGGCCGCTTTCGGCAACACGAACGCGCTGGCCGCGCTGGTCAAGAGCATTGGCTATAAGGAGTCGTTCGACGTCACCTCGCTCAACGAGACCATCATCATGCTGGTGGTGCTGGCGCTGATTGACGTGGTCATGATCTCCAACCTGCTGATCATGGTGATCGTGGGGGGCTACGAGACCTTCGTGAGCCGCATGAACCTGGAGAGCCACCCGGACCAACCGGAATGGCTGAGCCACGTGAACGCGTCGGTGCTCAAGGTCAAGCTGGCCACCGCGATCATCGGCATCTCGTCGATCCACCTGCTCAAGACTTTCATCAACGCCGCCAACTACGAAGAAAAGGTGCTGATGTGGCAGACGATCATCCATGTGGTGTTCCTGCTCAGCGCCATGGCCATCGCCGTGACCGACCGTCTGATGAGCAAACCCGCAGGTAGCGATCACTGAGCCCCTGCCATCGTTACCCGGAAGCGGCCCTTGTGGCCGCTTTTTTGATTCTGGCGCCAGTAAAAGCTCAACGGCCGACCATCTGTTGTGGGACCACCCAGCGGTCGAAGTCCTCAGCCGACACGTGGCCCAGCGCCAGCGCAGCCTCGCGCAGGGTCAGGCCCTCCCGGTGTGCCTTCTTCGCAATCTCGGCGGCCCGGTCGTAGCCGATGTGCGGGTTCAGTGCTGTCACCAGCATCAGCGACCGTTCGAGCAGCTCGGTGATGCGCTCGCGGTTGGGTTCGATACCGACCGCGCAGTGCGCGTTGAAGCTCGCCATGCCATCGGCGAGCAGGCGCACGCTCTGCAGGAAATTGTGTGCCACCATCGGCCGGAACACGTTGAGTTCGAAGTTGCCCGACGCACCACCCAAATTGATGGCCACGTCGTTGCCCATCACCTGGCAACACAACATGGTCAGCGCCTCGCACTGCGTCGGGTTGACCTTGCCCGGCATGATGGACGAGCCCGGTTCGTTTTCGGGGATCGACAGCTCCCCCAGCCCGCTGCGCGGGCCGCTGGCCAGCCAGCGCACGTCGTTGGCGATCTTCATCAGGCTGGCCGCCAGCCCCTTGAGCGCGCCGTGCGCGTGCACCAGCGCGTCACAGCTGGCGAGTGCTTCGAACTTGTTGGGCGCGCTCGACAGCGGTAGCTCTGTGTGTCGGGCCAGCTCGGCGGCCACCTGGTCTGCAAAGCCGGCCGGGGCATTCAAACCGGTCCCCACCGCCGTGCCGCCCAGCGCCAGTTCACACAGGTGCGGCAGTGCGGCGCGCACATGACGCTCGGCGTGCGCCAGCTGCGCGGCCCATCCCGAAATCTCCTGACCCAGCGTGAGCGGTGTGGCGTCCTGCAGGTGGGTGCGGCCGATCTTCACGATGTCGTCGAACGCCACGGCCTTGGCGGCCAGGGTCTCACGCAAATCCGACAATGCGGGCAGCAGCCGCTGCGTGAACCCCTCCACCGCGGCCAGGTGCATGGCGGTGGGAAACACGTCGTTGGACGACTGGCTGCGGTTCACGTCGTCGTTCGGGTGCACCAGCCGCCCCTCTCCCCGCGCGCCGCCCAGCAACTCGCTGGCGCGGTTGGCCAGCACCTCGTTCAGGTTCATGTTGGTCTGCGTGCCCGAACCGGTCTGCCAGACCACCAGCGGGAATTCGCCCACGTGCCGTCCGGCGATGACTTCGTCGGCTGCCGCCACGATGGCGTCCGCCCGGTCGGCGTCCAGCGAAGCCAGAGACGGGTTCACCACGGCACAGGCCCGCTTGACCTCGGCCAGCGCACGGATCAGCTCGGTCGGCAGACGCTCGCCCGAGATCGCGAAGTGCGCCAGTGAGCGCTGCGTCTGCGCGCCCCACAGACGGTCTGCGGGCACCTCAATGGCGCCCATGCTGTCGGTTTCGATGCGGGTTGTTGACAGGGTGTTCATGGCATGGCTCCGGTCGTCAGCCGGTGAAAGGCTGGGCCTGTCAAAATAGCAGGCCGATCCCACCGTAGCAGACCTTGCGCCGCGCCACCAGTGCGGCACCTGTTGTCCACGTCCACACCATTGCCCCAAGCCATGACCACGAGCATCCGCCAGAACGACCTGATCGAATCCGTTGCCGCCGCACTGCAGTACATCAGCTACTACCACCCGGCCGACTACATCGCCCACCTGGCGCGCGCCTACGAGCGCGAGCAGAGCGCCGCCGCCAAGGACGCCATCGCGCAGATCCTGACCAACAGCAAGATGAGCGCCACCGGCCACCGCCCGATCTGCCAGGACACCGGCATCGTCAACGTGTTCCTGAAGGTGGGCATGGACGTGCGCTGGGAAGGGTTCTCCGGCAGCCTGGACGACGCCATCAACGAAGGCGTGCGCCGCGGCTACAACCACCCCGACAACACGCTGCGCGCCAGCGTCGTGGCCGACCCGCAGTTCGACCGCAGGAACACCAAGGACAACACGCCGGCCGTGATCTTCACCGAGATCGTGCCCGGCAACACGGTGGAAGTGACCGTGGCTGCCAAGGGTGGCGGCTCCGAGAACAAGTCCAAGATGGTCATGCTCAACCCGGGGGACAACGTGGTCGACTGGGTGCTGAAGACCGTGCCGACCATGGGCGCCGGCTGGTGCCCGCCGGGCATGCTGGGCATCGGCATCGGCGGCACCGCCGAGAAGGCCGTGCTCATGGCCAAGGAAAGCCTGATGGACGACCTGGACATGTACGAGCTGCAGGCCAAGGCATCCAACGGCGAGAAGCTCAGCAAGGTCGAAGAGATGCGGCTGGAGCTGTTCGAGAAGGTCAACGCTCTGGGCATCGGCGCGCAAGGCCTGGGCGGCCTGACCACCGTGCTCGACGTCAAGATCAAGATGTACCCCACGCACGCGGCCAGCAAGCCCGTGGCCATGATCCCCAACTGCGCCGCCACGCGCCACGCGCACTTCGTGCTCGACGGCAGCGGCCCGGTCTACATCGACCCGCCGAGCCTGGACCTCTGGCCCGACGTGGCCTGGACGCCCGACTACGTGAAGAGCAAGAAGGTGGACCTCAACGCCCTCACCGCCGCCGAGGTGGCGAGCTGGAAACCCGGCGACACCCTGCTGCTCAACGGCAAGATGCTCACCGGCCGCGACGCCGCGCACAAGCGCATCCAGGACATGCTGGCCAAGGGCGAGCAGCTGCCGGTGGACTTCACCAACCGTGTCATCTACTACGTCGGCCCGGTCGATCCGGTCAAGGGCGAGGCCGTCGGCCCCGCCGGTCCTACCACCGCCACACGCATGGACGGTTTCACCGAAATGATGCTGGCCCAGACCGGGTTGATCGCCATGGTCGGCAAGGCCGAGCGCGGTCCGGTCGCCATCGAGGCGATCAAGAAGCACAAGTCGGCCTACCTCATGGCCGTGGGCGGTGCCGCCTACCTCGTCTCCAAAGCCATCAAGACCGCCAAGGTCGTGGGCTTTGCCGACCTGGGCATGGAAGCCATCTACGAGTTCGACGTGGTCGACATGCCCGTGACCGTGGCGGTGGACGCGGGCGGCACCAGCGCCCACATCACCGGCCCGGCCGAGTGGAGCAAGCGCATCGCCTCGGGCGAGTTCAAGGGTATCTCGGTGGCCGCTGCTTGAAGACCATCGGCGTCTTTGACAGTGGGGTGGGCGGCCTGAGCGTGCTGCGCGCCCTGCTGCTCGAAATACCGGAAGCCCGCTACGTTTACCTCGCCGACGGTGCGCACGCCCCCTACGGCGAACGCAGCGCCCAGCAGGTAACCGAGCGAGCCCAGCACATCACCGCCCGACTGCGCAAAGACCAAGCGGTCGATGCCCTGGTGGTGGCCTGCAACACCGCCACCGCCCAGGCCATCGAATCGTTGCGCCAGCAACACCCCGACTGGCCCATCGTAGGCGTGGAACCCGCTCTGAAACCCGCTGCTGCCCTCAGCCAGACCGGGCACATCGGCGTGCTCGCCACGCGCGGCACCGTCGAGAGTGAGCGCTTTGCCCGCCTGCGCACCCGGATCGAGTCCGAATCCAGCCGCGCGCTGCACTTCAACTGCCAGGCCTGTGATGGCCTCGCCGATGCGATCGAGCGCGGCGACGAAACCACAACACGGGCACTGTGCGCACGTTACCTGGATGCTTTGCGCGCCCACGCCAGCACCCCTGACCCCATGGACACCCTGGTGCTGGGCTGCACGCACTACCCGTTCGCGGCCGACATCCTGCAGGCGCTGTCGGGACCCGATGTTCGCCTGGTTGAAACCGGCGTGCCGGTGGCACGCCGCACGCGGGCGGTGCTGGGATTGCCCGAGACCCACCCCTCAGATGGCGCGACACCGCAGATCACGCTGCTGTCCACCGGCGACCCGGCACCGCTGGCGCAGGCCGCGGCACGCTGGCTCGGCACCACCGTGGGTGCCACCCACATCAGCGTCTGATCCGGCGAACAACCCGCTTGCAGACGTTGAGGTCAGCCGTTCGCCGCGCCTGGACCGGACAAGGCCGCCCGACGACCCCGCTCCATGTTCACCGGCAGCAGCAAAACCAGCCCCAGCAAAAACAGCAGCGCCGTGAGCCCGATGGCCAGACGCTGGTTGCCCCCGGTGGCCCAGGTGATGGCCCCATAGCTCAAGGGCCCGATGATGCTCGCCAGCCGCGTTGCAAAGGTCCACAACCCGTAGAACTCGGCCAGTTGCCTGGGCGGAGCCAACATGCCCGCCATGGCGCGCCCTGACGACTGGCTGGAGCCCATGCACAGACCCGCGATCGCGGCCGCGTACCAGAAGCCGCCCTTGGTGGTGGTGAGTGCGGCGACGACGCAGGTCGCGATCCACCCGACCAGGGTGATGCCCAGCGCGAGCTTGTGGCCCAGCCGGTCTTGCCAGTAGCCGAAGGCAAACGCGCCCAGTGCAGCCGCAATGTTGAGCACGAAGATCAGCACCATCGTTTCCTGCTGCACAAAGCCGATCACCTGCTCCGCGTAGATGGCCGCCAGCGTGATGGTCACGGTCACGCCGCCCTGGTACGCCGTCGCACAGGCCAGCAACCACATGAAATCGCGGTAGCGCCGGGCATCGTGGTAGGTGGCCTGCAGGCGGCTCAAGGCAGCTTTCAAGCCGCTTTCAGCCGACCGGATCTGAGGTTCGGCCCGTTCTTTCAGCAACTTGAAGGTGAACAGCGCCGCGAGCGCAAAAAGGCCGGCGGTGATCCACATCGTCACGGGCACGAACTGGGCGGCGGTCAGCCCCTGCCCTTGGGCCCGGATCACGTACACCAGGCTCAGACCGAGCGCCAGCATGCCGCCAAAGTAGCCAAAGCTCCAGCCCCAGCCGCTGACCCTGCCCATGGCAGCCGGTCGCGCAAGTTCAGGCAGGAATGCGGCGATCAGCGACTCGCCCCAAGCGAAGCAGACGTTGGAAACAATGATCAACAGCACCGCCAGCGCCACCATCCCGGGCCCGACGAAAGCCAGCGCCGCCGTAGACAGCACACAACCCGTGGTGGTGAACATCAGCAACCGCTTTTTGGCACCGTAGCGGTCGGCCCAGGCGCCCATGGCGGGCATGGTCATCATCACAATGGCATGTGACACGCTGAGCGCCAGCGTCCAGGCGAACGTGGCCCAGGCGGCACCGCCGGCGACAGCGCCCACAAAATAGGCCGCAAACACCGCCGTCAGTACCACGGTGGTGTAGCCCGAGTTGGCGAAGTCGTACATGGCCCAACCGAACACCTCGCGCCTGCGCACGCCGGGGTTCAGGGCCTCGGTGGAAAACAGTGCCATCAGGGCCTCATGCGTTCATGCCGCGTCGACGTACCCGAAGCGGTGACATCGGCCTGGGGCCTGCGCACACGGCAGACCACTGATCCATCGGGCTGGTCAGTGCAGATGGCGAGGCTTGCGCCCACCGCCATGACCCGAGGAACCGCCACCATGCCCACGGGGCGGGCGACCCAGCTGCATGGAGTTGACGAGGGCATCAAAGCGCTGGGTGAACAGCTTGTCGATCGAGCCGACCACATCGCCCAGCTCGGCGGCATCAAAGTGCCGCTCCATGATGTGGACCACGTCCTGCACCAGCAGATCGCGCTGCACCTGCATGATGGCCGCGGGCGTGGGGCCGACAAAACACATCATGAAGTCGTCGCGCGCCTCCTCTTCCGAGGACTCGTCTTCTTCATCGAACTCTGTGTCATAGAAGGACACTTCAAGCGGTGCACCGGCCGAAGCGATGTCGTTCAAGCCCATGCAAGCCTCTTCGATCACCTGGCGGAAATCCTCATCGCCCGGCACCGTCCAGCACATCTGCAACACGTGCGCTTCCGCGTCAAAGCGGATACCCGGCTCGTCCTCGTAGCTGCTCTCGGCCGCTGCCGCCAGCGAGCGGCCACCGGCGTACTGCCAGAGTGGCTTGAGCGCATCCTGAATCTGGCCGTAAGCCACATCCTCGCGCAAGGGCACATCGCCATGCACGTGGATTTCAAAGGGCGCGTTGTATCGGGTCATGGAAACTCACTGTACCGGTGAAACCGGAAAAAACCTAGGGGACATGGTGCCTCGAACCGGGGTCGAACCGGTACGCCCCCTCACGGGAAAGCGGCGGATTTTAAGTCCGCTGTGTCTACCAATTTCACCATCGAGGCAAGCCGGTCATTGTCGCAGGTTCGCCAGGCGCGCTTGGCGCGTCGCAACCTGGTCAACCCCTGTTCGGCTCGCTGTGACACGGAAACGAAAAAAGGGGAAGCATGGCTTCCCCTTTTTCTTTGATGCTGGAGCGGGAAACGAGACTCGAACTCGCGACCTCAACCTTGGCAAGGTTGCGCTCTACCAACTGAGCTATTCCCGCAAAATCTTTTACCAACCAGTGACTGGAGGCGCGACCCGGAGTCGAACCGGGCTAGACGGATTTGCAATCCGTTGCATAACCGATTTGCTATCGCGCCCTATGCGATGAATCGGAAAACCCATTCATCCCAATCGACAAAAAAGGGAAGCTCGGCTTCCCTTTTTCAAAACTGGAGCGGGAAACGAGACTCGAACTCGCGACCTCAACCTTGGCAAGGTTGCGCTCTACCAACTGAGCTATTCCCGCATGTTCCTGATGTTTGTCAGAAGCTGGAATTCTAGCGCAGAAAAACGCCTCTTTTCAAGCCCCCGCAAATTTTTTGACTCAATGTTTCACGGCATCGGGTGCGGGTGCCGCCGGGCGCACGGACGCTGCGGCCACCTGCGCCGCGACCTCTTCGTCGGTCAGCGGAACCGGCTGGCGCTCCAGCGCTATGGCCAGCACCTTGTCGATCCATTTGACCGGTACGATCTCCAGACCCTGCTTCACATTGTCGGGAATCTCGGCCAGATCCTTCACGTTTTCTTCGGGAATGATCACGGTCTTGATGCCACCGCGCAAAGCCGCCAGGAGCTTTTCCTTCAAGCCACCGATCGCGGTGACTTCACCGCGCAAGGTGATCTCTCCGGTCATGGCCACGTCGGCACGCACCGGGATGCCTGTGAGCGACGAAACCAGTGCCGTGGTCATGGCCGCACCGGCGCTCGGTCCATCCTTGGGCGTGGCGCCATCGGGCACGTGGATGTGGATGTCGCGCTTGTCGAATTGTTCGTCCTTGATGCCGAGAGACCGGGCACGGCTGCGCACCACCGTGCGCGCCGCCTCCACCGACTCCTTCATCACGTCACCCAGCGACCCGGTCCGCGTGATCACGCCCTTGCCGGGCATGATCGCCACCTCGATGGTCAGCAGATCGCCACCCACCTCGGTCCACGCCAGACCCACGACCTGACCCACCTGGTTCTGCGCTTCGGCACGCCCGTAGTTGTACTTGCGCACCCCCAGGAATTCGCTCAGGTTTTCAGCATTCACCACCACCGTGGGCGTGTACTTTTTGAGCAGCAGACCCTTCACCACCTTGCGGCAGATTTTGGAGAGCTCGCGCTCCAGTGAACGCACACCGGCTTCGCGGGTGTAGTAACGCACGATGTCGCGCACCGCATCGTCCTTCACCTCCATCTCACCTTCGCGAATGCCGTTGTTCTTCAGCTGTTTCGGCAACAGGTAGCGGATCGCGATATTGGTCTTCTCCTCTTCGGTGTAGCCCGAGAGACGAATCACTTCCATCCGGTCCAGCAGGGCTGGAGGGATGTTCATCGAGTTCGACGTGGCAACGAACATCACGTCGGACAGGTCGAAATCGACTTCGACGTAATGGTCGCCAAAGGTGTGGTTCTGCTCCGGATCCAGAACCTCCAGCAAGGCGCTCGACGGATCGCCGCGGAAGTCGGTGCCCAGCTTGTCGATTTCGTCGAGCAGGAACAGCGGATTGCGCGTACCGATCTTGGACAGGCTTTGCAGCACCTTGCCCGGCATGGCGCCGATGTAGGTGCGGCGGTGGCCACGGATCTCGGCCTCGTCGCGCATGCCACCCAGGGCCATGCGAACGTATTTGCGACCAGTGGCCTTGGCCACCGACTGACCGAGCGAGGTCTTGCCCACACCGGGCGGACCGACCAGGCACAGGATCGGCGCCTTGACCTTGTCAACGCGCTGCTGGACCGCGAGATATTCGAGGATGCGGTCCTTGACCTTGTCCAGGCCGTAGTGGTCTTCGTTGAGCACGGCTTCGGCGTGCGCCAGGTCGTGCTTGATCTTGGTCTTTTTGCTCCAGGGCAGGGCCACCAGGGCATCGATGTAGTTGCGCACCACGGTGGCTTCGGCCGACATGGGCGACATCAGCTTGAGCTTCTTGAACTCGGCATCGGCCTTCTTGCGCGCCTCGGCTGGCATCTTGGCGGCCTTGATCTTCTTCTCGATCTCTTCGATGTCGGCGCCCTCTTCGCCTTCGCCCAGTTCCTTCTGGATCGCCTTGACCTGTTCATTCAGGTAGAAGTCGCGCTGGTTCTTTTCCATCTGGCGCTTGACCCGACCACGGATCTTCTTGTCGACGTTGAGGATGTCCACCTCGCGTTCGAGCTGTTCGAACAGGTTCTCCAGCCGCTTGTTGACCAGATCCAGATCCAGCACGACCTGCTTGGATTCCAGCTTGAGCGGCAGGTGAGCGGCGATGGTATCGGCCAGGCGCCCCGGATCGTCGATGCTGGAGATCGAGGTCAGGATTTCCGACGGGATCTTCTTGTTCAGTTTGACGTACTGGTCAAACTGCTGCATCACGGCACGGCGCAGCGCTTCGAGTTCGGTCGACAGGATGTCGGCGCGCTCGATCGCGGGGTCCACCGGGTTGACGCTGGCAACAAAGTGGGTCTCGCCATCGGTGATCGACAACACCTTGGCGCGCTGAACGCCCTCCACCAGCACCTTCACGGTGCCATCGGGCAGTTTCAGCATCTGCAGGATGGTGGCGACGCAACCCATCTCGAACATGTCCTCCGTGGAGGGTTCGTCCTTGGCCGCGGCTTTCTGGGCCACCAGCATGATGCGGCGCTCCGCTTCCATGGCGGATTCCAGCGCCTTGATGCTTTTCGGGCGACCCACGAACAGCGGGATCACCATGTGCGGGAACACCACCACGTCGCGCAAGGGCAGCAGTGGCAGGTCAACCGGCGTGCTGGGCAAAGGGGTTTGTCCGGACATTTCTCAACCTCAACAAAATGGTCTTGGGCAGATGCGGATGGTCAACACCGTGTGCATCATCAACTTGGCATGCATTCACTCACGCATGCCTGCTACCGATCAGGCCTGTTTGGCCGCTTCGCGGTAGACCAGCAGGGGAGGCTTGTTCTCTTCGATGGTGGACTCGTCCACCACGACCTTCTCCACGTTGCTCATGCCTGGCAGATCGAACATGGTGTCGATCAGCGCGTTTTCCAGTATCGAGCGCAAGCCGCGCGCGCCGGTCTTGCGCGCCAGCGCTTTGCGGGCGATGGCTTTGAGGGCAGCGGGGCGGACTTCCAGCTCCGCGCCTTCCATGGACAGCAAGCGCGCGAACTGCTTGACCACGGCGTTCTTGGGTTCGGTCAGAATTTCGACCAAGGCATCTTCGCTGAGCTCGGACAGCGCGGCAATCACCGGCACGCGCCCCACGAGCTCGGGAATCAGGCCGAACTTGATCAGATCCTCAGGCTCGATTTCCTTGAAAGATTCTGTCAGGCTGCGCTGCTTCTTGCTCTTGACGACGGCATTGAACCCCATGCCGGAGGCCTCGGTGCGGTTTTCAATGATCTTTTCCAGCCCGGCAAATGCGCCGCCGCAGATGAACAGGATGTTGGTCGTGTCGACCTGCAGGAAATCCTGGTTCGGGTGCTTGCGGCCGCCCTGGGGCGGTACCGAAGCCATCGTTCCTTCGATCAGCTTGAGCAGCGCCTGCTGCACACCTTCGCCCGACACGTCGCGCGTGATGGACGGGTTGTCAGACTTGCGGGTGATCTTGTCGATCTCGTCGATGTAGACGATGCCTTGCTGGGCACGCTCTACATCGTAGTTGCAGCTTTGCAGCAACTTGGCCACGATGTTTTCAACGTCTTCACCCACATAACCAGCTTCGGTCAGCGTGGTGGCGTCGGCCATGACAAACGGCACATTGAGCATGCGCGCCATGGTCTGGGCCAGCAAGGTCTTGCCGGACCCCGTGGGACCGATCAGCAGGATGTTGCTCTTGGCCAGTTCCACCTCGTCCTTGCGCGCCGTCAGTTTGTGGCGCAGGCGTTTGTAGTGGTTGTAAACCGCCACCGCCAGCGCCCGCTTGGCCCCTTCCTGACCAATCACGTAGCTATCGAGGTTGCCCTTCAGTTCGGCGGGCGTGGGCACGTCATCGCCGGACGCCTTGACCGATTCCAGTCCCGGCAGTTCGTCGCGGATGATGTCGTTGCACAGCTCGATGCACTCGTCGCAGATGAACACCGAGGGCCCCGCGATCAGCTTCTTGACCTCGTGCTGGCTCTTGCCACAAAACGAGCAGTAGAGCGCTTTTTCACCGGAGACGGCTTTTTTGTCGGCCATGAGATTGGGAGTTCAGATAGACGGAGAGGAGTGCAACGGGAACAATGATAGTTCAAGCCTGCGATGTACCAAATGCCGAAAAAGAGCCTCTTTTGGCACGAATCAGGCGGTTTGGTGGGAATTTTGGACCGACGAACGCCACGAGAAGGGGCGCCACCGGTCCATCGGCATCAGGCTGCGATAGCCCCACGCTTGTCGATGACCTTGTCGATCAGGCCATATTCGGCCGATTCTGCGGCCGACATGTAGTAGTCGCGTTCCGTGTCGCGCGCGATGCGGTCCAGAGGCTGGCCGGTGCGCTCGGCCAGGATCTTGTTCAGCTGCTCGCGGGTCTTGAGAATCTCGCGCGCCTGGATCTCGATCTCGGTCGCCTGACCGCGGCTGCCACCCGAAGGCTGGTGGATCATGATCTTGGAGTTGGGCAGCGAGAAGCGCTTTCCCTTGGTCCCTGCGGCCAACAGGAACGCACCCATGCTGGCAGCGAAGCCGCAGCACAGGGTCGACACGTCGGGCTTGATGAAGTTCATCGTGTCAAAGATCGCCATGCCGGCGCTCACCGAACCGCCGGGCGAGTTGATGTAGAAAGAAATGTCCTTGTCCGGATTTTCACTTTCCAGAAACAGCAGCTGAGCGACCACCAGGTTGGCCGAATGGTCGTTGACCTCGCCCACAAGAAAGATCACCCGCTCCCGGAGCAGGCGCGAGTAGATGTCGTAGGCGCGCTCTCCGCGGCCCGAGGTCTCGATCACCATGGGCACCATGCCCAAGCCCTGAATGTCCATTGCGCTCATGCGTTTCTCCATGTGTTGATGCATAACATGCCACTACTGTAACCAACCTGCCAAAGCCGCCACAGGGTTGCGGCTATGGCCGAAGCATGCATATGGCGTGCCTGTTGAAAAAGGCAAGCGCCGGGGAACAAAAAAGGGCGGATTGCTCCGCCCCTCCGAATCCCGCGCGACCGCAGGCCCCGACCGATGCCGCAAGCGGCCCGAACACCGGGCCGCTGTGTGCAAAAGATCAGGCTTGACCCATCAGCTCTTCGAAGCTGATCGACTTTTGATTGATCTTGGCCTTGGACAGCACGAACTCGGTCACGTTGTTTTCGATCACGATGGCTTCCACTTCGGCCATGCGGCGGTTGTCGCTGGTGTACCAGCGCACGACGTCGGCCGGCTTTTCGTAGGAAGCGGCCAGTTCGTCGATGTGGGCCTTGATCTGTTCGGACGTAGCGTGCAACTCGTTGGCGCGCACCAGCTCGGCCACCACCAGGCCCAGGCGCACGCGGCGCTCGGCCTGGGGACGGAACAGGTCATCGGGGATCGGCGCCTTGTCGGCGTCTTTCACACCGCGCTGCTTGAGGTCGGCACGGGCGCCTTCGACCAGGCGGTCGAGTTCGGCTTGCACCACCGACTTCGGCAGATCCAGCTCGGCCTTGGCGGCAAGGGCGTCCATCGCGGCCTGCTTGTTGCGGGCCTGCAGGCGGTGCTTGACTTCGCGCTCCAGGTTTTTCTTGATGTCGGCGCGCAGGCCTTCGACCGTGCCTTCGGCGATGCCGAGCGACTTGGCCAGCGCTTCGTCCACGTCGGGCAGGTGGGCGGCTTCGATCTTGTTGACCGTGACCAGGAAGTCGGCGGTCTTGCCGGCCACGTCCTTGCCGTGGTAGTCCTCAGGGAAGGCCAGCGGGAAGGTCTTGGACTCGCCCGACTTCATGCCGCGCACGGCATCTTCAAATTCCTTGAGCATCTGGCCGTCGCCGACGATGAACTGGAAGCCTTCGGCCTTGCCGCCTTCAAAGGCTTCGCCGTCGATCTTGCCGGCGAAGTCGATGGTGACGCGGTCACCGTCGGCTGCGGCCTGGTCTTGAGCGCGTTGCGCGAAGGTGCGGCGCTGCTTGCGCAGGATGTCCAGCGTGCGGTCAATGGCGGCGGCGTCCACTTCGGCCGAGATTTTTTCGACTTCAGCGGTGGACAGGTCTTCGATCTTGACTTCGGGATACACCTCGAAGACAGCGTCAAAAGCCAGCTGGCCTTCGGGCGATTCTTCCTTTTCGGTGATCTTGGGCTGACCGGCGACGCGCAGCTTGGCTTCGTTGGCGGCGGTGGCAAATGCCTCACCGACCTTGTCGTTCATGACTTCGTAGTGCACCGAGTAGCCGTATTGCTGGGCCACCACGCTCATGGGCACTTTGCCGGGACGGAAGCCGTCCATCTTGACCTTGCGGGCCACGTCCTTGAGGCGCTTGGTCACCTCGTTCTGGATCACGTCGGCCGGCAGCGTGAGCGTGATCTTGCGCTCGAGCTTTTCAAGGGTTTCAACAGTCACGGTCATGGCTTTCTCCAAAAGGATGTCGGTCAACCAGCCACTCTGGCCAACCGGAAAAAATCTGTTCGTCTGAGAGGTGGTGCGCGGGGGGGGACTCGAACCCCCACACCATTGCTGGCGTCAGGACCTAAACCTGGTGCGTCTACCAATTTCGCCACCCGCGCGCCTGACACTCGGGCAAGTCACAGCAACGGTTGAGGCTGTGAGACTTGGAACCCCGCTTTTCGGCAACCTTCTATTGTAGCGGTTGGTTGCCCTCGCCTTTCGCCACTGGCCCAACGGCGTCCAGACGCTGACGCAGCGCCCGCACAGCGCTCTCCGGCGTGGTCAGCACCGGCAGGTCCACCACCTGCTGCACCGCCGCCTGCGCGCGCGCCATGCTGAACTGGGCGAGCGCAATGACGCTGCAGCCCTGGCGGGCCAGCGCCTGCGCGGCCAGAACCACTTGCGCGTCGTGGCCGGCCGTATCGCCCGCGTTGAGCGCGGCGAGCGCACCACCGGCGAGCTGCGTGCGGAGATCGGTTCCCGCCGGAAACTCCGGCGGCATTGATGCCAGCGTGGGGGCGAACGAAGCGATCAATCCGATCCGTCCCCCCAGCGCCACCGCCTCAGCCACCATCGCTTCGTTCGGTTTGAGCACAGGCAGGTGGGGCCGCTTCGCCGCCACCGCTTCGATGCACGGCCCGAAGGCAGAGCAGGTGAACAGGATGGCCTGCGCGCCCGTGCCTTCGGCATAGGCGACAAGCGTCTCGAAGCGCCGGTGCATCGCTGCATCCAGCCCCTGCCCGCTGCGGGCCAGATCGGCAGACAGGCTGTCGTCGAGCAAATTCATCCGAATCGCCTCGGGCCAGGCGTGCTGCAGCTCGTCGTTGATCGGCGCGACCGAATGCGCCAGTGCATGAATGAGCGCGATGCGCGTCACGCCGGCATGCCCACACGGGACCTGCGTGCACGCTGCAGTCCCATCACCAGCAACAACAAGGCCAGTGAGGGCAGGAACAACCACTCCTTGGCCGGGCGTTCGGCCGGCACCTCGGCCGACACGATGCGGAAGCCCTGCTCCATGCCCAGCTTTTCAGCCGGGCTGCCAAACTTCACGGCGGCAATCAGCAGCTCGTCGCCCTGCGCCATCACAGTCAAGCCCGCGCTGGCCATGCGCTCGCGGGCGGTGCCTGGCTCGCCCAGGGGCAGCAGCACGCCTTTGCGGATGTCATCGCCGTTCATGTTCATGCCTTCGATCCAGACGCGCTTGCCCGAACCGGCAGGGGCTTGTTCGATGAGAGACGTCATCTGGGCCGCGGGCACCTCGTCAAACGGCGGGTACAGCATGTCCCACCAGTAACCGGGGCGGAACAAGGTGAAGGTGATCAGCAACAAAGCCAGGGTTTCATACCAGCGCGACTTCACCAGGAAAAAGCCTTGCGTGGCCGCCGCAAACACCAGCATCGCCACCGTGGCACTGACCACGGTGAGGATCAGGTGCAGGGGGCCGGTAAGTCCGATCAGCAGCAACTGGGTGTTGAAGATGAACAGGAACGGCAGGATGGCCGTGCGCATGCTGTAGTAGAAGGCGGTGATACCGGTCTTGATGGGATCGGCGCGCGCAATGGCTGCCGCCGCAAACGACGCCAGGCCCACCGGCGGCGTCACGTCGGCCATGAGGCCGAAATAGAACACGAACATGTGCACCGCGATCAGGGGAACAATGAGGCCGCTCTGCGCGCCAAGCTCCACCACCACCGGCGCCATCAGCGTGGACACCACGATGTAGTTGGCCGTGGTGGGCAGGCCCATGCCGAGGATCAGGCTGATGAGCGCCACCAGCACCAGCATGAGCATCAGGTTGCCGCCGGAGAGCAGTTCCACCAGTTCGGTCATGACCAGGCCCACGCCGGTGAGCGACACCGTGCCCACGATGATGCCGGCGGCCGCCGTGGCCACGCCAATGCCGATCATGTTGCGCGCGCCGGTGGCCAGGCCATCCACCAGGTCGACAAAACCCTGCCGGGTGGCAGCGCCCAGGCCGCCATGTCCGCGAAACACCGCGATGATGGGCTTTTGCGTGAGCATGACGAAGATCATGAAGAGCGTGGCCCAGAAGGCGGACAGGCCTGGCGACATCTGTTCCACCATCAGGCACCAGATCAGCACCACGACCGCCAGCAGGTAGTGCAGGCCGGACTTCACGGTGGGCCCGGTTTCGGGCAGTTCGAACACGGGCGCGTTCGGATCGTCCAGCTCCAGGGCGGGCTGTCTGGCGCCAAACCAGAGCAGACCGACATAGCTGGCCAGCAGACCGGCGCCGACCACCCAGATGGCGGCGTCGCCCATGGCGGTCTTGATCCAGCCAATGCCCCAGTACACCGCACCGGAGAGCACGATGAACCCGGCCACGGTCATGGCAAACGACATCAGGCGCTGGCCGGCCGTGGCCGTGCCGCGGCGCGGCAGTCCGACCATGTTGGCCTTGAGGGCCTCCAGGTGCACGATGTAGAGCAGCGCGATGTAGGAGATGATGGCCGGCAGGAACGCGTGCTTCATCACCTCGATGTAGGGAATGCCGACATACTCCACCATCAGGAAGGCGGCCGCGCCCATCACCGGCGGCATGATCTGGCCGTTCACCGAGCTCGACACCTCGACCGCGCCGGCCTGATCGGGCCGGTAGCCGACCCGCTTCATGAGCGGGATGGTGAAGGTGCCGGTGGTCACCACGTTGGCGATCGACGAGCCGGAAATGATGCCGGTGGCCGCCGACGAGAGCACCGCCGCCTTGGCTGGGCCACCGCGCATGTGGCCCAGCAGCGCAAAGGCCGACTTGATGAAGTAGTTGCCGGCACCCGCCTTGTCGAGCAGCGAGCCAAACAGCACGAACAGGAAAATGAAACCGCTGGACACACCCAGCGCCACACCGAACACGCCTTCGGTGGTCAGCCACTGGTGGCTCATGGCGCGGTTGAGAGAGAAGCCGCGGTGGGCGATCATGTCGGGCATGTACGGACCGCCAAAGGTGTAGCCCAGAAAGACCAGCGCCACGATCACCATGGGCAGGCCCAGCACGCGCCGGGTCGCTTCGAGCAGCAGCACGATACCGACCGCGCCGGTGTAGACGTCCATCGTTGTGGGCTGGCCGGGCCGGGTGGCCAGTTCCTTGTAGAACAGGAACAGGTAGGCGGCGCAGAAGGTGCCCACCAGGGCGAACACCCAGTCGGTGAGAGGCACATGGCCACGCGGTGAGCGCCGGAACGCGGGGTACGCCATGTAGGACAGAAACACCGCAAAGGCGAGGTGGATGGCGCGGGTTTCGGTGTCGTTGAACACCAGAATGCCCAGGCTGAACGGCAACGGCGAGGCGATCCAGAGTTGGAACACAGACCAGGCCAGTGCGACGGCCAGCAGCATGCGGCTCATCCAGGGGCCGGGCGAGCGACCGCCGGTGTCGTTGTCGGCAACCAGCTGGTTGACGTCCACTTCGGGTGCGGTGGGGGTGTTCATGCGGACTTGTGTGTTGTGGTTTTGAAAAAGAGACCAACAAAAAAGCCCTGACGGGTCAGAGCTTTTTTACGGCGTCAGTCCGGGAGGACCTCGACAATCTGCAGGAACTTACATCCAGCCTTTTTCCTTGTAGTACTTCACGGCACCGGGGTGCAGCGGGGCCGACAGGCCATCCTTGATCATGCTTTTCGGATCGAGACCCACGAAAGCCGGGTGCAGTTTTTTGAACTCGTCGAAGTTTTCGAACACGGCCTTGACCAGTTCGTAAACCGCCGCATCAGAAACTTTGGCCGAGGTCACGAACGAAGCCAGCACGCCATAGGTGGGCGTGGGGTTCGGGTGTCCGGCGTACAGGCCGCCGGGGATGTTGACCTTGGCGTAGTAGCTGTTGGCCTTCACCAGTTTGTCCACGGCCGGACCGGTCATGGGCACCAGCTTGGCGCCGCAGGTGGTGATCGGGTCCTGGATGTTGGCGCTGGGGTGCCCCACGCCGTAGAAGAAACCATCGATCTTGTTGTCGCACAGGGCCGCACCGTGTTCGTCGGCCTTGAGCTCGGCGGCCAGGCCGAAGTCGCTGATCTTGCCACCGCTGCTGGCCAGGTATTCGTCCATCGCGGCGCGCGTGCCCGAGCCAGGGTTGCCGACGTTGAACCGTTTGCCCTTCAGATCGTCGAACTTGGTGATGTTGGCTTCCTTGCGGGACAACACGGTGAAGGGCTCGGGATGGATGGAGAACACCGCGCGCAGGTCGGTGTGCTTGCCGTCTTTCTCGAACTGTTTGGCGCCGTTGAAAGCGTTGTACTGCACGTCCGACTGGGACACGCCGAAATCGAGTTCACCCGCCTTGATGGTGTTGATGTTCACCACCGAACCGCCGGTGGACTCCACCGAGCAGCGAAAGCCGTGCTTGGCGCGGTCCTTGTTGACCAGCCTGCAGATGGCACCGCCCGCGGCGTAGTACACGCCGGTCACGCCACCCGTGCCGATGGTCATGAACTTCTGCTGTGCCTGCACGGGAGCCAGGGGGGCCGACAGCGCCAGAACGGCGGCAGCGAGCGAGAAGCGGGAAGCGGTGGCTTTCAGGGATATGGTCATGCTGACTCCTTGTGATTTAACTAGACGAACCGGGCGCCCTCGTGAGGCGAAACCGGAAGGGACATGGACCAACCCGCATGGGACACAGCGGGTGGGCCATCGGGTGCAAGGCAAGCCGCGATGCTACCCCGCTGTCACACGGGGTCCGACCGGGTTTCACCTTGGGTATTGCATCTGTAATGATTCAGTCAGAAAACTTATACAACAAGCCGGCGCGGGAGGCCAATGCCCCTCAGGCCATCGCGGCCATGGCCCGGTCCATGCTGCTGCGCAGGCGCGTCACGATCTGCGCAAGTTCGGCTTCGGTTGAGATGAAGGGCGGCGCCAGCAACACGTGATCGCCGCAACGGCCGTCCACCGTGCCGCCCATGGGATAGACCATCAGGCCTTCGGCCATGGCTTCGCTCTTGATGCGCGCGTGCAGGCGCCGCGCCGGGTCGAACCACTGCTTCGACCCGCGGTCGGCCACCAGCTCGATGCCCCAGAACAGCCCGCGCCCGCGGATGTCGCCCACGTGCGGGTGATCGCTGAAGGCCTGCTGCAGCAAGGCCTGCAGCGTGCGCCCGCGCGCCTTCACCTGGTCGAGCAGGCCATCGCGCTGGATCACGCGCTGCACCGCCAGCGCCGCCGCGCAGGCCACCGCATGGCCGAGGTAGGTGTGACCATGCTGGAACAGCCCGCTGCCCTGGCGGAACGCCTCCACCAGCCGCCCCTGCGCCAGCACCGCGCCAATGGGCTGGTAACCGCCACCCAGGCCTTTGGCGATGGTCAGCAGATCGGGCACCACGCCTTCCTGCTCGCAGGCATGCAGCGTGCCGCTGCGGCCCATGCCGCACATCACCTCGTCCAGGATGAGCAGGATGCCGTGGCGGTCGCACAGCTCGCGCACGCCCTTGAAGTACCCCGGCACGGGCGTGAGCACGCCGGCGGTGGCGCCACCGATGGTCTCGGCCACGAAGGCCATCACGTTCTCGCCCCCGAGTTGGTCGATGGCCTCGGCCAGCTCGGCCACCAGGCGCTGACCGTACTGCTCGGGCGTCTCATCGGTCCGCCGGTCCCGGTACTCGTAGCACGGCGCGACATGGGTCACGTCCATCAGCAAGGGTTTGAACTGCTCGCGCCGCCAGGCGTTGCCGCCCACCGCCAGCGCGCCCAGCGTGTTGCCGTGGTAGCTCTGGCGCCGGGCGATGAAGTGGCGCCGCTGCGGCTGGCCGATCTCCACGAAATACTGCCGCGCCATCTTCAGCGCCGCCTCGACGGCCTCCGAGCCGCCGCTGACGAAATACACGTGGCTCATGCCGGCCGGTGCGGACTCGATCAGCACATCGGCCAGTTCTTCGGCCACGGCGGTGGTGAAAAAACTGGTGTGGGCATAAGCCAGCCGATCGATCTGCGCGTGCATGGCCGCGATCACATCCGGGTGACCATGCCCCAGGCAGGAGACTGCTGCGCCGCCGGAAGCATCCAGGTAGGACTTGCCTTGCGCATCGGTGAGGGTGATGCCTTGCCCGCTCACGGCCACGGGCAGATCGTGGTGCAGCTGGCGATGGAAAACGTGGGTGGGATTCATGCGGCAACGAAGGATTGAAAGGACGGTCTGCGCAGTTTACGGAGCAGCGCCCGCCGCCGGGAATGCTTTTTTGTCCCCGTCCCATGCCCGTGGTTTATGGTTGCATCGCGTCAGCGGCCCATGACTTCCGGACATGGCAAACGATGCGATCGGCATTTTTCAAAACGCCGCCTTCTGCCTACAGTGGGGTCCATGAGCTCCAACCCTCCTCCCATGCAGCACGTCTGCGTGCTGGGCGCCGGCATCGTCGGCCTGGCCACGGCCTGGCAACTGCACCGCGACGGCCACCAGGTGACCGTGGTCGACAGCGCGCAGACCGGCGCTGGCGCCAGCGGCGCCAACGGCGCGCAACTCAGCTATTCCTACGTGCAACCGCTGGCTGACCCGGCCCTGTGGCTGCAGTTGCCCAAGCTGCTGCTAGCGCCCGACTCGCCCCTGAAATTCCGCCTGCGCATGGACCCGCACCAATGGGCCTGGGGCCTGCGGTTCCTGGCCGCGTGCCGCGGCAGCGTCTCGCGCCGCACCACGGCCAGCCTGCTGACACTGGCGGCCGAGAGCCGCGCCGCCTTCGAGCAGCTGATGGCGCAGACAGCATTGCCCTGCGATTTCTCCGCCACCGGCAAACTGGTGCTCTACCCCGACGCCACGGCTTTCGCCAGTGCGCGCCAGCAGATGGCGCTGCAAAGCAGCCTGGGCACGGTGCAGCATGCCCTCACGCCCGCGGAGGCTGTGGCCATCGAGCCCGCACTGGCCCACCACGCGGCAAGCTTCGCGGGCGCCATCCACACGCCGAGTGAATGCGCCGCCGATTGCTTCAAGGTGTGCGAGGCACTGCAGCACCGCCTGCAGGCGCTCGGCGTGCGTTTCCTGTTCCAGACCGAGGTCACGCGCCTGGCACGCGTGGGCACGCGCATCGTGGCCGCCGAAACCCGCGAGGGGCCCATCAAGGCCGATGCCTTCGTGGTCGCGCTCGGCAGCGGCTCGCGCCGGCTGGCCGCCCCGCTGGGGCTGGACGTGCCGGTCTATCCCTTGAAGGGCTACAGCATCACCGTGCAGGCCAGCGAGGCCGCAGGTGCGGCGCCGCGCGTGAACGTGACGGACGCTGCGCGCAAGGTGGTGTTCGCCCGCATCGGGAACCGCTTGCGCGTGGCGGGCATGGCCGAGCTGGTGGGTCACGACCGGGCCATCCCCGCCGATCGCATTGCGTCGCTCGTGGCCAGCACGCGCGCACTGTTCCCGCAGGCCGGCGGATTCGAAGATGTCCAGCCCTGGGCCGGCCTGCGACCGGCCACGCCCACCGGACTGCCGGTGCTGGGACGGCTGCCGGGTTCGCCCGCCAACCTGCTGTTCAACACCGGCCACGGCGCCCTGGGTTTCACGCTGGCGTTTGGCAGCGCGCGGCGCGTGGCCAGCGCGCTGAACGTTTAGGGCGCTGACCTATCCCACCTGCAGCAGCGCCTGCTGCATGCAGCGCGTGAAGGCGCGCGAGGTCAGTGAATTCGGTCGTGCCATGGGACGCAGCATGTGCACGGTGGTGGGCAACTCGGGTTCGAGCATCAGCACATCCACCCGCTCGGGATCGGCTGAAGCCGCGGTGCAGCCCTCCACCAGGGCCACGCCCACGCCGTGGTGGGCCAATGCCAGCGCCACATGGTAGGTCTGCACGGTCATCACCTCCTGCAGGCCGGTACCGCTGTCGCGCACCGCGTGCGCGAGCAGGACGCCCAGCGGGTCCTGTCCGTCGAGCGCGATCACCGGCAGCTTGGACAGCTGTGCCAGGGTGATGGTGCCGGCCTTGACCTGTCGGGCGGGCAGCAGCCCCTTGGGCACCACGCAGACCACGCGCCGTTGCGCCAGCTGTTCCTGCGCCAGCGCGGGGTGGGAAACGGCGCTGAAGACGTAACCCACATCGGCCTCCTGCAGCACCAGCGAAGAGACGATCTGCGGCGAGTGCAGCGCCTCGTGGTGCACCACCACGGCAGGATGTTTCTCGCGGAACAGGCGCATGGCCCGGGGAAATATCTCGTAGCTCAGCGCCAGCACGGTGAGCACACGCAGCTCGCCCTTGCCGCGCCCGGCCTTGAGGCTGGCAGAGAGGCGCTGCACATCCTCGAGCTGGTTGAAGAGGCGCTCGATGTGCGGGTAAAGCGCCTGCGCCTCCACCGTCGGCCGCAGCCGCCCGCCCTCCCGCTGGAACAGCTGGAAGCCGAGCTGCAGCTCGGCGTGTTGCAGCGTGCGGCTGACGGCCGGCTGCGTGACGTTGATCATGCGGGCCGCCGCACTCACGCTGCCGGTGAGCATGACGGCGTTGAAAACTTCGATGTGTCTGAGGCGCATGCAACATTGTGGCGTCAGCGCCAGGCGCTTCCACCAGAACACCGCGGAACGGGCTTTGCCCGGCCGCAGGTGTTGCCCCTGTAGGGGGCTGAGGGCCGCGGCTCCGAGCCTGCCTGCGCAGGCTTGGAAAGCCCGAAGAAGCATCGCTTCTGGCGATGCTGCGGCCTGCAAGGCACGCCGCAGGCGGCGCGGGGGTGTTACCGCCTGACCCGGAACCAGGCCGCGTACATGGCCGGCAAGGCCAGCAAGGTCAAAACGGTGGCCACGATCAGGCCGCCCATGATGGCCACGGCCATCGGCCCCCAGAACACGCTGCGCGAGAGCGGGATCATCGCCAGCACGGCCGCCGCAGCGGTGAGCACGATGGGCCGCATGCGGCGCACCGCCGCTTCGACGATCGCGTCCCAGGCCGGCACGCCGCGCGCACGGTCCTGCTCGATCTGGTCGATCAGGATCACCGAGTTGCGCTGGATCATGCCCATGAGCGCGATCACGCCCAGCAGGGCCACGAAACCGAACGGCCGGTTCAGCAGCAGCAGCGCGCCGGCCACGCCCGCCAGGCCCAGCGGGCCGGTCAGGAACACCAGCAGCGAGCGGCTGAAGCTCTGCAACTGCAGCATCAGCAGCGTGAAGGTGATGAACAGCATGATGGGGATGCCGGCGGCGATCGACGACGAACCCTTGCTGCTCTCCTCCACCGCACCCGCCACCTGCACCTGGTAGCCCGCCAGACCGCGGCCGGCCCAGCTGTCGCTGATCTGCTTCAGGGCGGGCTGCAGCTCGGCCGTGACCGTGGCGCCCTGCAGGCCCTCGACCACATCGCTCTGGACGGTGATCGCAAAGTCGCGGTTCTCGCGCCAGATCACACCCGGCTCCCAGCCCGGGACCGGCCGCGCGATCTGCAGCAGCGGGATGTTCTTGCCGCTGGCGGTGGGCAGGTAGCCGTTGCCCAGGGCAGAGAGGGAGTTGCGCTCGTCCAGCGGCTGGCGCAACACGATGTCGATCAGCTTGTCACCGTCGCGGTACTGCCCCACGGTGCTGCCTGTGAGGTTGGTGTGCGAGGCCTGCGCAATGGACTGGCTGCTCACGCCGAGCGCGCGCGCCTTGGCCTGGTCCACCTCCAGGCGCAGCACCTTGACCGACTCGTTCCAGTTGTCGTTCACGCCGCGCGTGTTCGGGCTCTGGCGCATCACGGCCTTCACCTCGTCGGCCAGACCGCGCAGCACCGCCGGATCGGGCCCGACGACGCGGAACTGCACAGGGTACGGCACCGGTGGCCCGTTGGCCAGCAGTTTCACGCGCCCGCGCACCTCGGGGAACTCCGTGGCCAGCAGGGCCGGCAGCTTCTTGCGCAGCGTTTCGCGGGTGGCGAGATCCTGAGGCAACACGATCAATTGCGACACGTTGGACTGCGGAAAGATCTGGTCGATCGGCAGGTAGAAACGCGGCACACCCGAGCCCACCCAGCTGGTCACGCTGGTCACACCGCTCTCGCGCGCCAGACGGTTCTCCAGCCGCTGGCTCACCTCGTCCATGGCCGTGATGCTGCTGCCCTCGGGCAGCCACACGTCCATCAGGATCTCGGGTCGGCTCGAATCGGGGAAGAACTGCTGCTGCACCTTGCCCATGCCCACCATGCCGAGCACAAAGGTCGCGATGGTCAGGCCGATGGTGATCCAGCGGTGCTGTACGCACCAGTTGACCAGCGCGCGAAAGCGCACATAGAACGGACCGTCAAACACTTCATGTGCCGGGCCCACATGGGGCTTGACCTTGAGCAACCTCACACCCAGGTAAGGCACGAACATCACCGCCACGATCCACGACAGCACCAGCGCGATCACCGTGACCGCAAAGATGGCGTAGGTGTATTCCCCCACCGTGGAGTTCGCCATGCCGATGGGCAGGAAACCGGCCGCGGTGATCAGGGTGCCGGTGAGCATGGGCATGGCGGTGGCGTCCCAGGTGAAGGTCGCCGCCTTCATCATGGTGTAGCCCTCTTCGAGCTTGCGCACCATCATTTCCACCGCGATGATCGCGTCGTCCACCAGCAGGCCCAGCGCGATGATGAGCGAACCGAGCGAGATCTTGTGCAGGCCGATGCCCCAGTACTGCATGGCCAGGAAGGTGATGGCCAGAACCAGCGGGATGGTGATGAACACCACCAGGCCGGGCCGCACGTCCAGCACATAGCGGCGCAGGCCACGGCCGCCCGGGCGCTTGTGCAGACCGAGCGCCAGGAAGCTCACCGCGAGCACGATCACCACCGCCTCGATCAGCACCTTGACGAATTCGCTCACCGAGCGCGCCACCGCGGTCGGCTGGTCCTGCACCTGCACCAGTTTCATGCCAGCGGGCAGGTGCGCCTCGATGTCGATCACCGCGCCTTTCAGGGCCTCGCCCAGCGCGATGATGTCGCCGCCCTTGGCCATGGAGATACCCAGCGCGATACTGTCTTCCCCGTTGTGGCGCACCTTCACCTGCACCGGATCCGCATAACCCAGGTGGATGTCGGCGATATCGCCCAGCCGCAGTTGTGTGCCATTGGCGGCGCGGATCGGCATGGCGCGCAGCTGTTCCGACGAGTTGAACGCACCCCCCACCCGCACCTGCACCGCGTCGCCAGGCGCCTGCACCGCACCCGCCGATTCCACCGCATTCTGCTGGCCCAGCGCGGCCAGCACCTGGGGCATGTCCAGACCCAGCACCGCCAGGCGCTTCTGCGAGATCTCGACGTACAGCTTTTCATCCTGGACGCCAAACAGCTCGACCTTGTTCACGTCTTTCACGCGCAGCAGGCGCTGGCGCACGTCGTCGGCCACCTGCTTCAGATCGGCGGGCGAAAAGCCCTTGCCCTGCAGCGCGTAGATGACACCGAAGACATCGCCGAACTCGTCGTTGAAGAACGGCCCGACCGCACCCTGCGGCAACGTGCTGCGCATGTCGCCGATCTTCTTGCGCGTCGTGTACCAGATCTGGGGCACCTCGTCCGGCGGCGACGAGTCCTTGACCTGGAACAGCACCACCGACTCGCCCGGTTTGGAATAGCTGCGGATCTTGTCGGCGTAAGGCACCTCCTGCAGCGTCTTTTCGATCCGGTCGGACACCTGCTCGGCCATCTGCTGCGCCGTGGCGCCGGGCCAGTAGGCCCGCACCACCATGGCGCGGAAGGTGAACGGCGGGTCTTCGTCCTGACCGAGCTGGAAGTAGGCCGCCACGCCCAGCAGCATCAGCACGATCATCAGGTAGCGCGTGAAGGCCTGGTGGTCCAGCGCCCACTGCGAGAGGTTGAATCGCGAGACCCAGGAGCGGGCCCCGTCGGTGGTGTTCGGATGGTGTTCGCTCATGCCGTTCTCACTGCGCGGCGGGCGCGGCGAAACGCGTCACCTTCTGCCCCGGCGAGAGCACATGCGTGCCCGCAACCACCACCTCTTCACCCGGCTTCAGGCCCTCGGCGATCACGATCAGGTTGCCATTGGCCCCCGCCACCACCACCGGGCGCGGCTGCACCGTCTGGCTCGCTGCGTCGAACACCCAGACCGCGCTGCCATTCGGCTTGCCCGAGACCGAAGCCATCAGCGCGCTGGTGGGCAGCTGGATCATCGCGGGCCCCGCGCCTTCCGGGGCGGCCAGCGTCACATAGGCGGTCGCGCCCAGGGGCACCGCAGCCCCGTCCGGCAGAGACAGCTTGACCTGGTAGGTGCGCGTGGCCGCATCGGCGCTCGCGGCCACCTCACGCACCACGCCCCCGAGCGGGGCTCCATTGCCGGGTGCACCCGTGGCCGCAGCCCAAAGGCGCACCTGCGCCGGCTGGCCCACGCGCAACTGCGCCAGCCGGTCTTCCGGCACGGCAAACACCACATCGCGGGCGCCATCGCGCGCCAGGCGCACCACCGGCGTGCCCGCGGCCACCACCTGGCCCACCTCGGCTTCCACGGCCAGCACCACGCCGGCCGCGTCGGCCAGCAAGCGGGTGTAAGTGGCCTGGTTGCCCTGCACCGCGCCCTGCGCCTGGGCCTGGCGCAGGCTGGCCTCGGCGGCCTGCAGCGTGGCCTGGCGGCGCTCGATTTCAGCCCCGCTGACAAAGCCCTGGGCCTTCAGGTCGGTGAAACGCTTCAGGTCGGCCGCGGCCAGATTGCGCTGCGTCTGCGCCGCGCTCACCTGCGCCTGTGCGGCCTGGCTGGCCAGGGCCAGGTCGTTCGCATCCAGTTGCGCCAGCAACTGCCCCGGTTTCACACGCTGGCCCACCTCGGCCGGGCGCTGCAGCAGCTTGCCCCCGACCCGGAAGCCGAGCCGCGACTCGACGCGTGCCCGCACCTCACCGGCGTACTCGCTCTGCGCGCCCAGGCCCGTGGCCACCACGGTGATCAACTTGACCGAACGAATCGGCTCCTGGGGTGCTTCCGGCCGCGAGCAGGCGGCCAGTGCCAGCACGGCCGTCATGGCAAAGACAAAATGCGGTGTTTTCATGACGTTGCAAAGTTCCGTTGAAATCAGGCGTGGAAATGCTTAAAAACTGGGGCACCAAATTCGTTGGTCCGATGCGCCCGAGTTAATGACTGACTGGTTAGTAATCAAAATTGTAGTTCAATCGAGGGACGCCGGGGCGCCCGGAGCAGCCGACACTCTGCACAATGCGGTCCTTTGGTGTCCCCAGACACTGGCAGGCCTGACACCCGCCCTGAAACGCCACCCGGCCGAGCGCCCATGACCCATCTGCCCCAGACCGCCGAAACCACCACCACGCCCCTCCCGGGCGCTGCGCCGCTGTCTGCCGGCGTGGGGCACTACGAGAACTTCCCGGTCGCCTCGCTGCTGTGCCCGCCCGCCCTGCGCCCCGCCGTGATGGCCATCTACCACTTCGCCCGCACGGCCGACGACATTGCCGACGAAGGCGACGCCGATGCCACGCAACGCCTGGACGAACTCGCCGCCTACCGGCAGGCGCTGCAGGCGAGCGTCACCAGCGGCGAGCCCCTCCCCACCCGCTGGAACGGCGTTTTCGCGCCGCTGCGCGAGGCCGCCCAGCAGCACGACCTGCCCGCGCCCCTGCTGCACGACCTGATCAGCGCCTTCGAACAGGACGTGCGCCACACCGCCGCCGGCCACCACTACGCCGACACCGCCGAGCTGCTGGACTACTGCCGCCTCTCGGCCAACCCGGTGGGCCGGCTGCTGCTGCACCTGTATGGCGTGAACGATACCCCCTCGCTCGCCCGGAGCGACCAGATCTGCAGCGCGCTGCAGCTCATCAACTTCTGGCAGGACATCAGCGTGGACCTGCCGCGCCAGCGCCACTACCTGCCCACCGACCTGCTGCAGCGCCACGGCCTGCCGCGCGAAGCCTTCGACGACGGCGCCAGCCCCGATGCCGCCACCCAGGTGCGCATGGCGCAGGCGGTCGCCGCCCTCTGCGCCCAGGCACGCGCCCTCATGCAGCAGGGCGCGCCACTCGCCCGGCGCATCCCGGGGCGTGCCGGCTGGGAGTTGCGGCTGGTGATTCAGGGCGGCCTGCTCATCCTCGACAAGATCGCCGCCCTGCAGCACCGCAGCTGGCAACAGCGCCCCCGGGTGGGCGCCCTGGACCTGCCCCGCCTGGTCTGGCGCGCCCTGTGCATGCGCTGACCCCTAACGGATCCGCCCTCATGAACACGCCCCCCCGCTCGCCCTTTCAGGAATCCGCCATGCGACGCTTTCAATGCCCGACCCTGGTCGCGGCCCTGCTCGGTTGCTGCCTGTCCCTGCCCGGCTGGGCGCAGCAGAGCCCCGAACCGGCCCCGCAGCCCGCGGCGGTGCCGGCCCGCACCAGCGTGGGCGTGGCCCGGCTGGACACGGTCTGGATCCAGCCCGAGCGCGAAGCGCCGGCCCATGTGATCGCGCGCAACGAATCGAAGCTCTCGGCCGAGGTTTCGGGCACCTTGCTGCGCTGGACCGCCGATGTCGGCGCCCAGGTCGCGCGCGGCCAGGTGCTGGCGCAGATCGATCCGCGCGACGCCGAGCTGGCCGTGCAGCGCGCCCAGGCGGCACTCGACGCCACGCAGGCGCGGCTGAAGCTGGCCCAGGCACAGCTGCAGCGCTCACGAGATCTGGTCGCCCAGGGATTCTTTTCAAAGGAAGCGCTGGGTCAGCGCGAGACCGAAGTGACCCTGGTGCAGACCGAGGTCAGCGCCAACCGCGCCCAGCTCGCCACCGCCCAGCGCCAGTTGGCCAAGACCACGCTGCGCGCACCGTTCGCCGGCAACGTGAAGGAGCGGCTGGCACAGACCGGTGAATCGGTGGCGCCCGGCAGCGTGCTCTATGTGCTCAGCGAGTCGGGCGCGGCGGAACTCCAGGCCACGCTCAGCCCGGCCGACGTGCCCGGCCTGCGCGGCGGCAGCGAGCTGCGCTTCGTGACCATCGGGGAGGCTGTGCCGGTGAAGCTGCTGCGCGTGGGCAGCACGCTGAGCGCGCCGGCACGCACCCAGACCGCGCGCCTGGCCTTTGCGCAGACCGCCGCGGTTTCGCCACCGCCCGCCGGCACCAGCGGCACGCTGCGCTGGCGCGAGTCGCGGCCGCACCTGCCACCGGCCCTCATGGTGCGCCGCAACGGCGGCTTGGGCGTGTTCGTGCAACAAGGCAGCGGCGCGCAGACCACGGCCCGCTTCGTCACCGTGCCGGGCGCCCAGGAAGGCCGGGCCTCGGCCCTGCCCGCCACACTGGGCGGCGACACGCTGGTGGTGGTGAGCGGCCAGGCGGCGCTGCAACCGGGCGTGGCCATCGAGGTGAAGCCGGTCAGCGGCCGTTCGGCGAACTGAACCAGGACGCCCCATGAAATTCATGCGCGCCCTCCTCACCAACCACCCACTGGCCAACATCGCCTTTGTGGTGGTGATGCTGCTCGGCCTGGTCAGCTACAACACCATGCCGCGCGAGCAGGACCCCGAGATCAACTTCAACTGGGTCAGCGTCACCGCGGTGCTGCCGGGCGCCAGCGCCGAGGAGGTCGAGCGACTGGTCACCAACCCGCTGGAAGACGCCATCAAGGGCGTTGCCGACGTGCGCTTCGTCATCTCCAGTTCGCGCGAAAACATCTCCAGCATGCTGGTGCGCTTTCGCGAGATCAACGAGCGCACCTTCGACAAGCGCATGGCCGACCTGCGGCGCGAGATCCAGAACAAGGCCACCAGCGAGCTGCCGCGCGAAGCCAAAGACCCGATGATCCTGGAGATCACCACCAGCAACGGCTTCCCCACCGCCGCGCTGATGCTGATGGGCCAGGCCGACGACGAGACCCTGCGTGTCAACGCGCGGCGCATCAAGGCGGACCTGGAACGCATCGCCGGTGTCGACCAGGTCTACGCCTCGGGCCTGCGCGACCCGGAAATCCTCATCAGCCCCAACGCCCAGGCGCTGGCCGCGCGCGGCCTGCTCGCCTCCGACGTGGCCGACGCGGTGGCCGCGTGGTGGCGCGACACCTCCGGCGGCACGCTCAAGACCCAGGGCGGTGCCTGGTCCATCAGCGTCAAGGGCGTGATGACCGATCCGCAGGCGCTCGAAGGCCTGCCCGTCACCTCTGCCCAGCGCCCCGGCATGGCCGCGCGGCTCGGCGAGGTGGCCCGCATCGAACGGGCGCGCGCACCGGCGGCGCAATACGCCGCGGCCGACGGTCAGAGCGCCATCTCGCTGGCCGTGACCAAGAAATCGGGCACCAACACCCTGGTCCTCGTCGATGTGCTCAAGACCTACATCCAGAACCAGAACAGCGTGCTCGAAGCGTCGGGGCTGAAGCTCGTGCTGACCGACGACCAGACCGTGCCCACGCGCGACGCCATCGGTGTCATGGAAACCAATGCCCTGGTGGGCATGCTGATGGTGCTGGCGGTGTGCTGGGTCTTCCTGGGCTGGCGCATCGGCTTGCTGGTGACCATGGGCATCCCGTTTTCGCTGCTCGGCACCTTCGCCGTGCTGGGCACCCTGGGCCACACCGTCAACGTTTCGGTGCTGCTGGGCGTGGTGATCGCGCTGGGCATGCTGGTGGACGACGCGGTGGTGGTCGTCGAGTCCATCTACTACCGCATGGAGCGGGGCCAGCAGGCCCTGGCCGCGAGCCTGGACGCCATCGGCGAAGTGTGGAAACCCGTGGTCGCCTCGGTGGCCACCACCATGGCGGCCTTCCTGCCGCTCATGCTGCTGCCCGGCATCATGGGCAAGTTCATGTTCGTGATCCCCTTCGTGGTCACGCTGGCGCTGGCCATCTCGCTGATCGAAGCATTCTGGATGATGCCCGTGCATGTGACCGCGATCGGTGTGCGCTTTGACCGCCCTTCGCGCGTGCAGGCCTGGCGCGAGCGCTTCAACCGCGGCATCCGCCTGCGCTACGGGCAGGCGCTGGGCTATGCCCTGCGCCGACCGAAGCGCTTCGCCCTCGTGGGGGTGGTCGCGGTGGCCGTTGCGGTGGCCCTGATGGCGACCGGCATCATCCGCGTGCAGTTTTTCGCCTTCGATCCGATCCGCGCGTTCTATGTCAACGTGGACATGCCCCAGACCGCGGCGCTGGAAGACACCCTGGCCGAAACCCAGCGCGTCGAAGCCGCGGTGCGCGCGCAACTGCGTGGCGTGGGTCTGGACGGCGAAGCGCGCGCCGTGACCAGCACCGCCGGCCTCAAGTTCACCGAGACCGAACCGGTCTACGGTGATCTGTACGGCCAGGTCTTTGTCTCGCTCAACCCGCGCACCGACGGCTCGCGCGAGGTCATGACCGTGATCGAGGACATGCGCAAGACCATCGAGAACCTGCCCGGACCCGGCCGCAAGAGCTTTACCGCCCTGGCCGGCGGCCCGCCGGCGGGCAAGGCCATCAGCGTCAAGGTGCGCGGTGACGAGTTCGAGCCGATCCAGCGTGCGGCCGATGCCCTGAAGACCATCGTGGCGGCCATACCCGGCGCCAAGGATGTGCAGGACGACAACCAGCCCGGCCGTGCCCAGCTGCAGTTGCAACTGGACCCCGATGCCGTTCGCGATGCCGGCCTCAACGCCGCCCTCGTGGCACGGCTGGTGCGCCTGAGCGTGGATGGCGAGGTCGTCGCCTTCACCCGAGACGGCGGCGACAAGATCGAGCTGCGCGTGCGCTCCGACCAGGCCCTGCGCGAGGTCGGCAACCTGCGTGTCGATCCGGCCAGCCTGCTCGACGAACCCATCGCCCTGCCCAACGGGCAGACCACCCGCCTCGGTGCCTTGGTGCAGGCCGAGGCCACACCGGGCCGCGGTTTCATCCGCCACCACAACCTGCGCCGCACCACCACGGTCGAAGCCAACCTCGACAAGGCCATCACCGACACCACCGTGGCCAACGACATCGTCAAGACCGAGTGGGAAAAGATCCGCGCGCAGCACCCCGGCATCGACCTCGACTTCTCGGGCGAGCTCGAAGACATCGAAGAAAGCCTGGACTCGATGCAGGTGCTGTTCCTGCTGGGCGTGGGCCTGATCTACCTGATCCTCGCGGCGCAGTTCAAGAGCTACTGGCAGCCGTTGATGATCCTGGTGACCGTGCCGCTGGCCTTCACCGGCGTGGCGTTTGGCCTGGCGATCTCGAACAACCCGCTCTCGCTCTACACGCTCTACGGTGTGATCGCGCTCACCGGCATCGCGGTCAACTCGGCCATCGTGCTGATCGACGCCGCCAACGACCGCATGCAGCGCGGCATGAGCACCATCCACGCCATCATCCAGGCCAGCCGCCGGCGCGTGGTGCCGATCCTGATCACCACCACCACGACCATCGGCGGTCTGTTCTCGCTGGCGTTTGGCCTGGGCGGCCAGAGCCTGCTCTGGGGCCCCGTGGCGGCCAGCATCGTCTGGGGTCTGGCGTTCTCCACCGTGCTCACGCTGTTCGTGGTGCCGCTGCTCTACCTGGGTTTCATGCGCCCGAAAGCCGCCCGGGCGACGCGCCGGTGGTGGCGCTGGCGAAGGCCTGCCACGGCCTGAGGGCGGACCTCAGCTTTGCAGGCCCGGTTCAACAGCCTTCGAATCCCCACACCGGCAACCGATGGCGTGCGCGCTCTCGACCGCGCCCCAGTCCGAGGGCATGGCGCTGTCCGCGATGTTCGGTAGCAGGAAATAAAACGTGGCGCCCTGATTGAGCTTCGAGGTCGCCCAGATGCGCCCGCCGTGGCTCTCGACAATGCGGCGCACCAGGGCCAGGCCGATGCCATCGCCCTTGAACTGTGGCTCGCTGTGCAGCCGCTGGAACATGCCGAACAGTTTTTGGGCGTGCTCCGGATCGAAGCCGATGCCGTTGTCGCGAACAAAGAACACCGGGCCATCCGGGTGCGGGTGCCAGCCGATCTCGACCTCGCTGATGTCGCGATGCCCGGTGTACTTCAGTGCGTTGTCCAGCAGGTTGATCCAGACCTCGCGCAGGAGCACCGCATCGCCCTGGATCGCCGGCAGATCCGGCGCGATGCGCCACTGGATGTTGCGCAGCCCCGCGTCGTCGTGCAGGCCCACCACCACCTCGCGCAACATCGCGTCCAGATCGACGCGTTCGACGTTCAGGCCTTCGCGCCCCATGCGCGAAAACGACAGCAGGCCTTCGATGAGGTTCTGCATCCGGCCGGCAGCCTGCACGATGCGGTCACAAAAGCCCAGACAGTCATCGACCGAGCCCTTGGCCAGGCTCTCCTTGATCAGATGGGCGAAGCCGGCCACGTGGCGCAGGGGCGAACGCAGGTCGTGCGAAAGTGCGCAGGAAAACTCTTCCAGCGCACGGTTCGACTCTTCCAGCTTGCGGGTGCGCGCCAGCACCAACTGGTTCAGTTCTTCGTTGCGCTGCCGCTTTTCTTCCAGTCGCATCTTGTAGAACGTGATGTCCTGGACCGACCAGCTGCGCGGTAGCGCGTACCGGCCATCTTCGCAAGCCGGCACACCGCGGCAGCGCACCCAGCGCTGCTGGCCATGCCGGCCGATGACACGGAACTCCACGTCGAGCTCTTCACCGGCTTCTACCCCGTCCGCCAGGCTGCGACGCAGATCCGACACATCCTCCGGGACGGTGAACGCCAGCAGGCCCTCGAATTCGCGCGGCGCTTCGTCCGGCACCATGCCGAGAATGCGGAACACCTCGCTGGACCAGCGGGGCCGCCCCGTTTCCACTTCGGTGTCGATGCGCCCCAGCCGGGCCAGGCGCTGCGCCACCTCCAGGCGCTGCTTGAGCTCCACGGTGTGGCGCTCCTGCTGGCGGCGTTCCGTGATGTCGGACTGGATCGACAGGTAGGCACACACCTCGCCATGGGCGTCGCGAATGGGCTCGATGTTCAGCGCCACGTGGTACGGCTCACCCGACTTCTTGTGGTTGACCAGTTCAAAATTGGAAACCGACTGCCCCTGCCGGATGAGGGAGGCCAGCCGCGAAAGCTCCGCCGTGCTGGTCTGCGGGCCATGCAGCAGTTCGCGTGGCCGCTTGCCGACGCACTCAGTCAATGACCAGCCGGTCACCCGCGTGTAGGTGGCATTGACCCATTTGATGCGCCGCTCCCGGTCGGTGACCACCACCATGTTGGTGCTGCCGTCCACCACCTTCTCGAGCATGCCCAGCCACAGCGTGAGGTCGTCGATTTCCAGTGCGTCGTTCATGCCCGATATTTCGACACATATTACAAGGGGGTTAAAGCAAAGCTGTGCAGAAAAAAGGCCGCATCCGCAGTCAATGTGACCCGTCGCGCATTTCCTGGCGAGCACCCGGCGGAAGGCGAAATCACAGGGCTCAGAATCGCGCCGGCTTGCATCAAAAAGCAGAGCACGGCATTCAACCTGTGCGAATTAGAGAGATCACCTGCGATGCGCACGCACGCACGCAACTTGCGTAAACGCAATACGCACCCATGTGATCAATGGCAAAAAAGAAAACATAAGTGATCCAGCACGCGTTTCAAGGCAACGCATCCGTATTTTCACGAAGCAAACGCTTGCTTAATTCAGGCACGCACCAAGAAGCCGTTACATCCTTTGGGCTCACTGGTGAAACCATGACCCCGCATCCCACTCCCCCGCAACATGCGCATTCAGGCCCATTGATGCAAGCATTTCAGACTCCGACCAAGACTTCCCGGTCCACCACCCAGCTGGCAGGTTGCGAGGTGTGCGCAACACGTTCGGTCTGCATCATGAGCTGCGTGGGTGAGAGCACGGCACAGACGCTGGCTGGAGTCATCCACGAGCGCCTTTTTCGCAAATCGGACGTGGTGCAGGTGGAGGGCGAGGTGGCCGACCAGATCACCATCGTCAAACTGGGCACGGTCAAAGCCATACGCCGGGGTGTCGATGCGATAGAACGGCCGGTGGCGCTCTTTGGCCGCGGGCAGCTGATCGGCGCCTACGGCCTGCTCGGCCAGCGCAACCAGGTCGGCGCCAAGGCCCTCTCGGCGGGCCGCTTGTGCGTCATCGACATCGCGGCCCTGTACCGGCTGGGTGTCATCGACCGGGTGTTCCTGGGCTGCGTTTACACCATGATCTCGGCATCTTTCGGCCATCTGGCCGACTGGGCCCATGTCATGCGCGTCAAGAGCATCCAGCAACAACTGCTGGGGGCCTTGCAGTTGCTGTCGAATGATCAACGCAGCCAATTGATCCGCCTGCCCAGCCATGTGGCGCTGGCCGAGCTGCTATCGACCACGCGCGAATCCGTGGCACGCAACCTGCGCCTGCTGGAACAGCAGGGCCTGCTGAACCGCCGGGACCGCTGGCACTGCCAGCTCACCGACCCGCAGATCGTCGACGTTGTGCTGCAGCCACCCAACCGGTCCTGATCGCCCCGTCCGCGGCATCCTGAGGCCACCCGTTCAGGAAAAGGCGCCGATCGCTTCGCGCAACCGCGTGGCTTCGTGTTGCAAGCCGCGTGCGGCGGCCGCGATCTGCTCGACCATGGCCGCGTTCTGCTGGGTCATCTGGTCCAGCAGGTTGACCGATTCGCTCACCTGGGACACGGCACCGGCCTGTTCGGTGGTCACGGTGCCGATGCCGTCGATGAGGGTCGACACATCCACCACCTGGCGCTGGCTGTCGGCGATCATCTGGCCCGCCGAACTCACCAACGCCACGCCCGCCTCCGCACCGGAGCGCCCCTGGGCAATCAACTCACGGATCTCGTGCGCAGCGGTGGCACTGCGCTGCGCCAGCGAACGCACCTCACCCGCCACGACAGCAAATCCACGCCCTTGCTCGCCAGCGCGGGCCGCCTCCACCGCCGCGTTGAGCGCGAGGATGTTGGTCTGGAAGGCCAGGCCGTCGATCACGCCGATGATGTCGGTCATGCGCTGACTCGACTGGTTGATGTTCTGCATGGTGCTCACCACCTGACGCACCGCCTCACCGCCGCGCTGGGTGGCCGTGCTGGCCAGACTGGCCTGGCGCGCCGCCCGCACGGCGGACTCGGCGTTCTGCTGGATGCTGGTGCTGAACTGCTCCATCGAGGCCGCGGTTTTCTGCAGGTTCGCGGCGGCCTGCTCGGTGCGCGCACTCAGGTCATCGTTGCCTGTGGCGATCTCGCTGCTGGCGTCGGCCACCTGGGTCGCGCGCACCTGCACATCGTCCAGCAGCGCCTTGAGGTTGAGTCCGGCCTGGTGGAGCGCGCGTTGCAGGCGGCCGATTTCGTCCACACGCCCCAGCTCATCGGGCGACGGTGTCTGGCCCGAAGCCACGTGTTCGGCCTCGCCCAGCACCAGCGCCAGTGGCCGGACCACCTGCACCTGGAGCCGCCCCATCATGAGCAGCAACAACCCCAGCTGGATGCCGATGCCGCCCAGGGCGACCGGCCACGAGGCGCCGGTCACCAGCCAGCCAGCACAACCCGCCACAAACACCACCATCAAGGCCAGCCGCAGGCGCCACGCCAGCGGCATGCGACGCCCCCAGGACATCCAGGCCAGCCCGCCGCCACGCATCACCAGGCCCTGGCAGAAGCGCAGCCCCTGGGCGCGCCCCTCGCGAAAGCGCCGGTACAGGGATTCCGCCGCCTCGACCTCTGCCCGCAGCGGCGTTGTGCGCACCGACATGTAACCCGCCAGCTGGCCCCGGCGGTACACCGGTGTGGCATTGGCCCGCACCCAGTAGTGGTCACCGTTCTTGCGCCGGTTTTTCACCAGCGCCGACCAAGCCCGCCCCTGGCGCAGCGTGTTCCACATGTCGGCAAAGGCCTCACGCGGCATGTCCGGGTGGCGCACCAGGTTGTGGGGCTGCCCGAGCAGCTCCTCGCGCGAGAAACCGCTGACCTGCACAAAAGCTTCGTTCACATAGGTGATGTTGCCCTGCAGATCGGTGGTAGACATCAATGTTGCATCCGCCTCAAGGACGAATTCCCGCTGGGTCACCGGCTCGTTGATTCGCATGAAATGCCCCGCCTTCTTGAAAGAGGTTTACGGCAACAGGTCCGTTACCGTTCTGCAAACTTCGGCAGACAGCGGTGGGAATCCATGGTTACAGATGGGCTCTGCGCCACAACCTGACACCAATGTGATGCTGGGCGCATTTCCGGGCGAAGGCCTGGTTCTAATTCAAGAATTGCCTTGATTTAATCTAGGCATCAACCAGTCCCATACGGATCTGAAGCGATACAGCCCTATAAAAAGAACACCCATCGCCCCACCCCGGGGCCTCCAGAAACCTGCAACCGCGGAGCTCACGCCCGCAGCGCCCATGCCCACGACCGCCGCTGCCCAGCCTCACAAGGCAGCCCTCCACCGCCACGTCCGGTGCAAGCTCTGCGCCGCCCCCCAGAACTGCCTGATCGGGCGCCTGCCCGTCGAACATCGGGCCCGTCTCGCGCCCCACATCCGGGAAGTGGCCTTCCAGAAAGACGAATGCCTGCTGACGGAGGGCGTCGTTTCGGACGTCATCCGCATCATCAAACGGGGCACCGCCATGACCACCCGCCTGGGTCCGGACCGGCAGGAGCACCCCATAGCGCTGCTGGGTCGCGGGAGCCTGATGGGCAAATTCGGCCTCTTTGACCAGGCGCCCCAGCTGGGCGTGACCAGTGTGTCAGCCGGCCGCCTGTGCGAACTGCGCATCGACGACCTGCAGAAGACCCGGGCGATGGACCCTGCCTTCATGCACTCGCTGCACACCGCGATGGTCCGAGCCTTCGGCCACCTGGCCGACTGGTCCCAGGTGGTTCAGCTGCGGGGCTTGCAGCGCCAGCTCATGGCCACCTTGCTGCTGCTGTGCCAGGAACAGGGCAACGCCGTGATCCAGCTGCCCAGTCGCGCGGCGCTCGCCAACCTGCTGAGCACAACGCGCGGATCGATCACCCGCAGCTTGCACCAGCTCGCAGAGCAGGGCGTTCTGCGCTGCATCGACCGTGGGCACTGCGAAGTCCTGAAGCTTGAACTGAGCTGCATCGACGCGGTGGACGAGAACGGCTGATTACACTCAGGCAACCCCGCCTGAGCTCATGAATCCCCAAGACTACGTTCAACAAAAAGCCGCCGCCTCGGGCAGCAGCTTCTATTACGCCTTCCTGTTCCTGCCGCCCGAGCGCCGCGCCGCCATCACGGCGTTCTACGCCTTCTGCCGCGAGGTGGACGACGTGGTCGACGAAGTGACCGACCCCGGCGTGGCGCAGACCAAGCTCGCCTGGTGGCGGCGCGAAGTGGCGCAGGCCTTTGCCGGCGAGAAGAACCATCCGGTGATGCAGGCGCTGATGCCGCACACCGCCAGCTACGGCATCGAAGCGCGGCACCTGCTGGCCGTGATCGACGGTTGCCAGATGGACCTGGACCAGAACCGCTACCTCGACTTCGCCAACCTGCAGCAGTACTGCCACCTGGTGGCCGGCGTGGTGGGCGAAGTGGCGGCCAGCATCTTCGGCCAGACCCAGGCGCAGACCACCGCCTACGCCCACCGGCTGGGCCTGGCGTTCCAGCTCACCAACATCATCCGCGACGTGGGCGAAGACGCGGCGCGCGGGCGCATCTACCTGCCGGTGAACGAGCTGCAGCGATTCGACGTGAAGGCGCACGAACTCATCAAACGCGGCGCCGCGCCCGGCATGGACACCGCCGACTTCCAGCGCCGTTTCCTGGCCCTGATGCGGTTCCAGTGCGAGCGCGCCCTGGCCACCTACGACGAAGCCCTGGCCCTGTTGCCCGAAGCCGACCGCCGGGCGCAGAAGCCCGGCCTGATGATGGCCAGCATCTATCGCACCCTGCTGCAGGAAATTGCCGACGACCCGCTGCTGGTGCTGACGCAGCGCGTGAGCCTGACGCCGCTGCGCAAGTTCTGGCTGGCCTGGAAGGTGCAAGCCTTGGGTCGCCTTTGAGCACACGGCTTGCGATTGTTGGTGCGGGCTGGGCCGGCATGGCCGCGGCCGTGGCGGCTGCCGATGCGGGCGCCGATGTGACGGTGTTCGAAGCCACCCGCACCTTGGGTGGCCGCGCCCGCGCACTGCATGTGCAACGGCCCGACGGCCAGCCCCTCACGCTCGACAACGGTCAACACATCCTGATCGGCGCCTACAGCCAGACGCTGGCGCTCATGCAACGGGTGGGCGTGGACCTGGACCAGGCCCTGCTCTGCCTGCCGCTGGCCCTGCCCTACCCGGACGGTAGCGGCCTGCAGACCCCCGCCTGGGCATCGCGCTGGCCGGCGCCCTTCGATGCGCTGGTGGCGATCGCCAGCGCGAGCGGCTGGACGTGGGGCGAGCGCCTGGCGCTGGTCCGTGCTTCGCTCGGCTGGCAGCGGTCCGGCTTTGCGTGCCCGCCTTTGATGACCGTGGCCGAACTCTGCGCCCGCCTGCCGGCGCGCGTGATGGATGGGCTGATCGAGCCGCTGTGCGTGTCGGCCTTGAACATCCCGGGCGCGCAGGCCAGCGCGCAGGTGTTCCTGAACGTGATGCGCGATGCGTTGTTTGGCGCGGGCCATGCCGGGCTGGGCGCATCCAACCTGCTGCTGCCGCGCACGGACCTCTCGGCGCTGATGCCCGACGCGGCGGCGCAATGGCTGTCGACCCGACACCCGGACACCGTGCGCCTGCGAACCGGCGAACGGGTGCTGGGCCTGTGCCCGCAGGGCATCGCGTGGCAGCTGTACACCGCTGAAGGCGCAGAGACCTTCGACCGCGTGATCTGGTGCACGGCCGCGGGCCCGGCCGCACAGGCCATGGCGCAGGCCGCATCCGATGCGGGTGCTGCGGGTGACACCGGCACCGCGAGCCAGCTCGGCGCCTGGTCGCGCACCACCGCGGAGCTGCGTTTCACCGCCATCACCACCGTCTACGCCTGGGCACCCGGCGTGCGACTGGCCGCGCCCATGCTGGCGTTGCCCGCCGAACCCGGCGCGTTGCGCGCCCCGGCGCAGTTCGTGTTTGACCGTGGCCAGCTCACGCCGCACGACGCGGCGGCGCAAGGCGTTCTCGCCTTCGTGGTGAGCGCCAGCGAGGGCGAGCGAGACGCGCTGCAGGCGCGCGTGCTGCAGCAGGCAGCGGACCAGTTGGGCTTAATCGGCCTGCAGGCGATCCAGACAGTGGTGGAAAAACGCGCCACCTTTGCCTGCACGCCCGATCTTCGGCGGCCGGCGGCCGCCATCGCACCAGACTTGTGGGCAGCGGGCGACTACGTGGAAGGCCCCTACCCCGCCACGCTCGAAGGCGCGGTGCGCAGCGGACTGGCGGCCGGCCAGGCGGTTTGACGGCGGCGCTTGCGGAAGGGCCGGCGTTCCGCGCATCATGAAACCTTGCCACCCACGAGACACCCCATGAACGCCACGCCCCTGAAGCCCGAACAGCTGCGCCTGAACATCGACCCGGCCACGCTGGGCTTTGCCGACACGGCGGAACTGCAGACCACCGAGCTGCCCTGGATCGGGCAGGAGCGTGCGCAGAACGCAGCGCGTTTCGGCCTGGCCATGGACCAGGCCGACTACAACCTCTTCGTGCTGGGTGAGGTGGGCAGCGGGCGCTCCTCGCTGCTGCGCCAGCTGACCCAGGCCGTGGCGGCGGGGCGCCCGGTGCCGCCCGACCTGTGTTACCTGCACAACTTCGACGCCCCCGAGCGGCCGCGCGCCCTGCGCATGCCCGCCGGCCAGGGCCGCGAACTGCGGCAGCTCATGACCCGGTTTTCGCGCGGGCTGCAAACCGAGATCCCCCAGCGCCTGGGCAGCGAAGACTTCAAATCCGAGAGCGGGCGCATCCGGGCCGCCTACCAGAGCGAAGAGGCCAAGGCCTACACCGAGCTGGACGCGTTTGCCGAATCCCACGGCTTCAACCTGTTCCGCGAATCCGGCCATCTCGTGTTCACACTGATGGGCGACAAGGGCAGCGCGCTCACCGAAAACGAAGCCCGCGCCCTGTCCAAGGAGCGGCGTGCGGAGATCGACAAGGCCGAAGAGGCGCTGCGCCAGGAAATCGCACGTTTCCTCGACAAGACCCGGCCCATGGAGCGCGTGATGAACGAGGCCCTGGCCGCGCTGCGCCGCCAGGTCGTCAAGCCCTGGCTGGACCACGAGATGCAGGAGATCCGGGTCAGCCTGAAGAAACAGATCAAGGACTCGGTCAAGCTCGGCAGCTACCTGGAACAGGTGCAGCACGACGTGCTGGAGCACATCGAACTGTTCATCGCGCAGGACAGCGACGACGAGGTGCGGCAGGAAGCGCTGACCCAGTTGCTGCTGGGCTACCGGGTGAACCTGGTGGTGGACAACGCGGGGCGCACGGGCGCACCGGTGATCGTGGAAGACAACCCGGTCTACCACACCCTCTTTGGCCGCATCGAATACCAGGCCGAAGAAGACATGATGCTGACCGACTTCTCGCGCGTGCGGGCCGGCAGCCTGATCCGGGCCCACGGCGGCTTCCTGCTGCTGCACCTGCGCGACCTGCTGTCCGAGGAACTGGTGTGGGAGAAGCTGCGCCGCTTCCTGCGCTCGGGCCGGGTGCAGATTGAAGAGCCCGGCAGCTCGCCCATGCCGATGGCGGCTGTGTCGCTGTTGCCCGAGGCGGTGGACGTGGCGGTGAAGATCGTGCTGATCGGCTCGGTGGAGGAGTACTACGCGCTGCAGGAAGGTGACCCGGAGTTTTCGCGCCACTTCCGCGTCAAGGTGGACTTTGCCGAAAGCTTCCCCGCCAGCGGCGACACCCGCGCGGCCAGCGCGCTGTACGTGGCGCACACCTGCCGCAAGCTCGGTCTGCCCCATTTTTCGGCGGCTGCCGTGGCGCGACTGCTGGAAGACTCGCACCGCGAGGTCGACGACCAGGCCCGCCAGAGCGCCATCTTCGCGCGCACCGAGGCGCTGGTGGCCGAGAGCGCCGCGCTGTGTCGCGCACGCGGCGCCGCCCTGGTGGACGCGCTGGATGTGGACGCCGCCCTGACCGCCCGGCGTCAGCGCCACGACTACCCCGAGCAACGTCTGCGCGAATCCATCGCCGAAGGTGAACGTCTGATTTCGCTGCAGGGCGCGCGCGTGGGCCAGATCAACGGCCTGACACAGATCGATCTGGGAGACTGGCGCTTCGGCCTGCCGGTGCGCGTGACGGCGCGCAGCCACGCGGGCACACGCGGCCTGCTCAACATCGAACGCGAGGTCGAGATGTCGGGCCCGATCCATGACAAGGGCGTGCTGATCCTGCACAGTTACCTGACGGCGCTGTTTGCCCATCTGACACCCTTGGCGCTGAACGCCTCCATCGTGTTCGAGCAGGAATACCAGGGTGTGGAGGGCGACTCGGCCTCTTGTGCCGAGCTGTTCGCTCTGCTGTCCTCGCTCTCGGGTGTGCCGTTGCGGCAAGGCATCGCCGTGACCGGCGCGCTCAACCAGCACGGTGAGGTGCTGCCGGTGGGCGGTGTGAACGAGAAGATCGAGGGCTGGTTCCGTGTCTGTGACGCGGCGGGTCTGGATGGCACGCAGGGTGTGCTGCTGCCGCAGCGCAACCTGCGCCACCTGATGCTGGACCGTGCCGTTGTGGATGCCGTGGCCCAGGGCCGCTTCCACATCCACACCGCCAGCCACGTCGGCGAAGGCCTGGCGCTGCTGAGCGGGATGGTCTCTGGCATCACCGATAACGCGGCAGGCCCATACCCCATGGACAGCCTGCTGGGGCGCTGCGAACAGACCCTCAAGGCCTACCGGGAAGCGTGCCGGCAAGCCGTTGCGGAGACGAAAACACCTTGGAGCCCATGACCCATCGATCAACGCCCTGCACATTCTCGGGAACCTGTGGCGCCTGATGCCCTCCCACCTGCTGTTTGTTCAACCCCAAGAGAAGGAGCCCCCGCGGATGACACGCACACATCGCTTTCGAAACACCCTCGCTGCACTCGCCACCGGACTGGCACTGCTGACGGGCCACACCGCCAGCGCCCAGAGCATGGTCAGCGTGAAAGGCAGCATCCTGAACATGCGTTCGGGGCCCGGCACAAACACCGAGGTCCTGTGGGAACTGCGAAAGGGTTACCCGCTCAAGGTGGTCGCCCGCCAGGGCAACTGGCTGAAGGTCAGTGATTTCGAAAACGACCGCGGCTGGGTGGCGCGCTCACTCACGGGCCGCACGCCGCACCACGTCGTGAAGTCCCGGGTCGCCAACATCCGCTCCGGCCCCGGCACACAGCACCGCATCGTCGGCAAGGCCGAATACGGCGAGCTGCTGCGCACGCGCGAGAAGCGGCCCGACTGGGTGCGCGTGGAGCGCGACAACGGCAAGACCGGCTGGATCGCCAAGCGCCTGCTGTGGGGCTGGTGAGCCACTTCATTGCATGAAAAAGGCGGACCGGGGTCCGCCTTTTTCATGGTGCCTGCCGACTGCGCAACCTGATCTTCTGCGTCAGGGCGCCTGGACCGGCGCCACCTCCGGCACGGGCTCCGGGTTCGGCGGCACGATAGCGCCGATGATGTCGCTCATGCTGATGGTGCCCAGGTGTCTGCCCTTGCTGTTGACCACGTTGGCGGCTTCCTTGCTCTCGGCGCTGAGCTGCCGCGCCGCCTCTTCGATCACCAGGCCCGGGTCCACGTCCGGACCGTCGACACGCGCGCCCGACAGCATCAGCGTGCGGCAGCGGATCACGCGGCCACGGTTCACATCGCGCACGAAGCTGGCGATGTAGTCGTCCGCTGGCTTGAGCACGATCTGCTGGCCCGTGCCCTGCTGCACCACCTCGCCGTCGCGCAGGATGGCGATGCGGTCGCCCAGGCGCAGCGCTTCGTCCAGGTCGTGCGTGATGAAGACGATGGTCTTGCCGATCTCCTGCTGCAGGTCCAGCAGCACGCTCTGCATGTCACTGCGGATCAGCGGATCGAGCGCAGAAAACGCCTCGTCCATCAGCAGGATCGGCGCATCGTTGCTCAGCGCCCGCGCCAGGCCCACGCGCTGCTGCATGCCGCCCGAGAGCTGGTTGGGGTAGTTGTCTTCGTAGCCCTTGAGGCCGACCCGCTCGATCCAGCGCACCGCGTTGTCGCGCCGCTTCTTGCGCGGCGCGCCCTGCACCTGCAAACCGTATTCTGCGTTCTCCAGCACGGTGAAGTGCGGGAACAGCGCGAACTTCTGGAACACCATGGCGGTCTGCTCGCGGCGAAAGCGCAGCAGTTCGCGCGGGTTCATCTTCATCACATCCACCGGCTGGCCGTTCACCTGCACCAGCAGCTCGCCGGCCGTGGGGTCGATAAGGCGGTTGATGTGGCGGATCAGCGTGCTCTTGCCCGAGCCCGAGAGGCCCATCACCACCTGGATGCCGCCCGCGGGCATGTCGATGTTGATGTCGCGCAGACCCAGCACATGGCCGTGCACATCGCGCAGTTCCTGTTTGCTCATGCCCTCGCGCACCGGCCCGAGAAACTTCTCGGGCGTGGGACCGAAGATCTTGTACAGATTCCTGATCGAGATGCCGGCGGGCGCGGCCTGCGGTGCGGTAGACAACGCGACAGCTTGTACGGGGTTTTGCATCAATGAATCCTGTTCGAAAACGTGGCGGCTGCCAGCCTGGGGTTACGCGCAGCGACCCCAGCCCAGGACACCGCCGGGCTGGCTTTGCCAGACGGCTGGTGTCGCCCCCCGGGGGTGACGCGAAGCGGCGCGGGGGGTGTCATCCGTGCACCACCTCCAGGTGACGCTGCAGGCGCTTGCCGTAGGCCTGCGACGTGCGGTCAAAGATGATGGCGATGCCGACGATAGCCAGGCCGTTGAAGACGCCCATGGTGAAGTACTGGTTCGAGATCGCCTTGAGCACCGGTTGCCCCAGGCCCTGCACGCCGATCATCGACGCGATGACGACCATGGCCAGCGACAGCATGATGGTCTGGTTCACGCCGGCCATGATGGTCGGCAGCGCCAGCGGCAGCTGCACCTGGTGCATCTTCTGCCAGGTCGACGAGCCGAACGCGTCGGCCGCTTCCAGCAGGTCTTTGTCAACCAGGCGGATGCCCAGGTTGGTGAAGCGGATCACCGGTGGAATGGCGTAAATCACCACCGCGATCAGGCCCGGCACGCGGCCGATGCCCAGCAGCATCACCACCGGGATCAGGTAGACGAAACTCGGCATGGTCTGCATCACGTCCAGCGTGGGGTTGACCACCCTTTGCAGGCGGTCCCAGCGGCTCATGGCGATGCCCAGCGGCAGGCCGACCACCAGCGCGACCACGGTGCAGACGAAGATCATCGAGATGGTCTTCATGGTGTCGTTCCACATGCCGAAGACGCCGATCAGCAGCAGCGTGATCACGGTGCCGATCACGATCTTGAGCGAGCGCGACGCGAGCCAGGCAATCAGCGCGATGCCGCCCACCACCAGCGGCCAGGGCGACTGCGTGAGCAGGCGCTCCGAGGCCAGCAGGAAATCGCGCAGCGGATCAAACAGGCGCTCCATCATCTCGCCGTGTTCGCGTGTGAAGCCGCGAAAGGCACCGTCCACCGTGCGCCGGATTTCACCCAGAGCGCCAGAACCGAGCGAGGGAAATTCTTTCAACTAGGCCATGCCTTGCTCCTTGGTTTGGTCGGAAAAGCACCCGGGAACCCAAGGGGCTCCCGGGCGCAAGAAAGGTCACGGCGCCGCAGGGGCGCGGTGACCTTTGCATCAAGTTCGCCTCAGAGCGAGGCCTTGACCTTTTCCGCCACTTCAGGGCTCACCCAGCCGCTCCAGACTTCGGGCTGGGTCTTGAGGAAGTGAGCCGCGCCATCCGCACCCGTCGCCTGGTTCGCGCTCATCCAGGCCAGCAGGGTGTTGACCGTTTCGTTGCCCCAGGCGCGCTGCTTGAGGTAATCAATGGCAGGGCCGCCCGCCTTCTGGAAGCGGTCGGTGACCACGGTGAACACCTCGGCGCGCGCCCAGTCGGTCTTCACCGGCTTGTCGCATTCGGCCTTGGCGTTGCAGGTCTCAAAGGCTTCCTTGTCGTGCGGGTAGCCGGCGTCGAGCTTGACCATATCGTACTTGCCCAGGATGGACGTGGGCGCCCAGTAGTAACCCAGCCAGCCTTGCTTGCGCTCATAGGCCTTGGCGATCGAGCCATCCAGGCCAGCGGCCGAACCGGTGTCGAGCAGCACAAAGCCCTGTTTGGCCGCGTCCCAGGCCTTGAAGGCGTTGACCGTGGTGAGCTGGCAGTTCCAGCCCGAGGGGCAGTTGTGCACCGCGCCCTTGCCCTTGTTTTCGGCCGAGGGGAACAGTTCCGGATGCTTCAAGGCATCTTCGATGGTCTTGATCGACGGGTTGGCATCGGCGACGTACTTGGGGATCCACCAGCCTTCAACACCACCGTCTTTCAGCGACTCGGCAGCGTAGTGCAGCTTGCCCTCTTTCACGGCAGCGTCCAGCGGCTGGCGCACGGCGTTGATCCAGGCTTCGGGCGCCACGTCGGGTTGGCCTTTTTCCATCATCGCGGTCAGCGTCGGCATGGTGTCGCCGGGCACGAGTTCCACTTCGCAGCCGTAGCCCTTGGACAGGATGATGTTGTCGATGTGGGCCAGTACCTCGGCCGACTGCCAGTTCATGTTGGCCACGGTGACTTTGCCGCAGGCCTGCGCGACCGCAGCCTCCGGGGCCGCTGCGGCGGCGGGGGCCGCTCCTTCCTGCTTGCCGCAGGCGCTCAGCGCCAGGGCGGCGGTGAGCACGGCGAGGGAGAGATGGGGGGTGTGGGACATGGTTTCCTCCGGGTTTCGGTTGGTGTTGTCCACCGACGCGATGCGCCACTGGATGTGCAAAGCACAACCCACAACCTGAAGAAAACGAACGCTGCTGCAAACCAGGTGACCAGCCGCTCAACCAACAGGGCGTTGGATTGAACTGAGCCAATCAATATACTTTTTTATCTAATCCGCACGCAAATACTGAGGTTTTTCATATAACGGTATCCGATCGCTTCACTCGACATTTCGCTCATCGCCGAGGGCTTTGACCGCCTGGTGAGCGGGGCGCTCCACGCAGCGCACGATCCAGTCGTGCGTGATGGGGTGCTCCTCCATGAGGTGGCGCGCCGCGCGGGCCCAGTTCAGCACGCTGACGACGCACAGGTCGGTGACGGTGAAACGGGAAGCGGCCAGAAACGCCTCCCCGCGTTCCTGCTGCTGTTGCAGTTGTCGCTCGATCACGCGCAGCGCCACCGCCAGGCGCTTTTCTGCAGCGGCGGCCAGCTCGGGCTTGCGCCTTTCGGCGGGCATCACCATGCGGTGCATCAACACCGTGAGCGCATCGGCCTCGCACTCGTTCACCGCCCAGAAGCTCCAGCGCAGCGCCTCGGCGTCTTCGCGGGCGCTGGCGGGCGAGATGCTGGTGCCATCGGGCCGGCCGTGGTGGCGCGCGAGGTAGAGCGCGCAGGCCATGCTCTCCCACACCACAACCTCTCCGCCCTGCTCCGGCGACCGCTGGTCCACCACCACCGGGATGTGGCCGTTGGGGTTGAGCGCCAGGAATTCTGGCGTGCGCGTGAAGCCGCCCTGAAAGGGCGTGGGCACGTGGACGAAGTCCAGACCGAGTTCGGTGGCGGCCCAGAGCGGGCGCACCGCGCGCGAGGCGGGGATGCCGTAGATGGTGAGACTCATGGAGTCAAGATGAGGAAAGTTCAGCCCAGCGCGCGGCACAAGGCCAGCAGCTCGGACACGGTGATGTGGGGCGCCAGCGGTGCGTGTTCCCAGGCATGGCCTTCGCGGTTGACCCACGCGAGCTGCATGCCGGCGTTCAGTGCACCCACACCGTCGAGGTGCGCGTCGTCGCCGATGTGCAGCACCTGCGACGCTGCCACGCCGGCGGCCTGCGCGGCAGCGTGGAAGATGCCCGGATCGGGTTTGGCGGCGCCGAACCCATGGGCATTGAGCGAGGCCCGGAAATGCGCGCCGATGCCCACGCGGTGCACGTCTGCGTTCCCGTTCGACACCGCCACCACCGGGTAGCGGCTGCTCAGCCATTCCAGCGCGGGCAGAGCGTCGTCAAACAGCTCCACGCGGTGGCGTTCGGCAAAGAAGACCTCGAACGCGGGCTCGGCCAGGGCCGGGTCATCGCCCGCGCGCTGCAGCAACAGCCGGATGGACTCGCGGCGCAGTCCGCTCATGTCGTGCGCCAGGTCGGGCCGGGTGGTGTTCATCTGGTTGCGCAGCTCGCGCAGCGTGCCCGGCGCGGCAGACAGCGCGGCGGTGGCCGGCGCGTGTTCGCTCAGCCAGCCCTGCAACGCGTCTTCGGCACGCGTGATGGTGGGCCAGATCGGCCAGAGCGTGTCGTCCAGGTCGAGCGTGATGGCGCGGATGCGCGAGACGTCCAGGCCGGCGTCGATCACAGGGGGAACAGGTGAGCTGGGTTCGAGGGTGTGAATCGGAATACCTCCGCCTTATCGGCTGCGGTGCGAGCTTGTTTGGGAGCGGCCCGGCACGCGCTCATGTCTGCGGGAGAATAGCGCATGGCATTCCAACAAGAACCTCCCTTTTCGCATGGCCAGTCGGCCGGTACGGCCGTTGTGCTGTGCAACCTCGGCACCCCCGACGAAGCCACCGCCCCGGCGGTGCGCCGCTACCTCGCCGAGTTCCTGGGGGACCACCGCGTGGTCGAGATCCCCAGGCCGATCTGGTGGCTGATCCTGCACGGCATCATCCTGCGCACCCGGCCCGCCAAGTCGGCCGCCAAGTACGCCAGCGTCTGGACACCCGAGGGCTCCCCGCTCAAGGTGTGGACAGAAAAGCAGGCCACCCTGCTGCGCGGCTACCTGGGCGAGCGCGGTCACCAGGTCACCGTGCGCTACGCCATGCGCTACGGCAACCCGTCCATCCCCGCCGTGCTGGACGAGCTCAAGGCGCAGGGCATCACCCGGGTGCTGATCCTGCCGGCCTACCCGCAATACAGCGGCACCACCACCGCCAGCGTGATCGACGCGGTGGCCAGCTGGAGCCTGAAGGTGCGTTGCCTGCCAGAACTGCGCTTCATCAACCGCTACCACGACGATACCGGCTACATCGAAGCGCTGGCCAAGAAGATCCGCGCGCACTGGATGCACCACGGCCAGGCCGAGCAGCTGGTGATGAGCTTTCACGGCGTGCCCGAGCGCACCCTGCACCTCGGTGACCCCTACCACTGCGAATGCCACAAGACCGCGCGCCTGCTGGCCGAACGGCTGGGTCTGGCGAAAGACCGCTACAAAGTCACCTTCCAGTCGCGCTTCGGCAAGGCCAAGTGGCTGGAGCCCTACACCGAGCCGACGCTGATCGCGCTCGGCCAGCAAGGCGTGAAGAGCGTGGACGTGGTCTGCCCCGGCTTCACCAGCGACTGCCTGGAAACGCTGGAAGAAATCAACATGGAAGCGCGTGAGGCCTTCCTGCACGCCGGTGGCCAGACCTTCCAGTACATCGATTGCCTGAACGACAGCCCCGACTGGATCCGCGCCCTCACCGACCTGGCCGAACGCCACCTGCAGGGCTGGCCCACGAAACAGGCCGACGATCCGATGGCGCTCAAGGAAAGCCGCGCACGGGCGCTCGCGCTGGGCGCCAAGGACTGACGCGACACCTTGGCGCCCTGGCCTTCATCATGAACAAACTGCCCGCCCTCTTCGCCTTGTGCGCCCTGGCCAGCCTGGCGGCGGGCTGCTCCACGCAGACGGCTTACTACAGCGGCCAGGGCTGGCAACGCCAGCAGTGTTTCAAGATCGAGGACATGCAGCAACGGCAGCGCTGCCTGAAGAGCGCCAGCACCTCGCACGAGGACTACCAGCGCGAGGTCGAAGCCCTCCCGTCCAGGCCCTGATCTCAGGCTCTCAGTGCACACCTGCTAGAAAGCGCTGCACCAGATCCAGCTGCTCCGGCACATTGAGCGCCGGCGCATGGCCACAGCCCGCGATCGTCACCACCAGCGCGCGCGGCCCGCGGTCGCGCATGGCTTCGGCGGTGTCGGCCAGCAGCAGGTCGGATTCCGCGCCGCGCAGGCACAGCACCGGTATGTGAATGCGGTCGTAGGCGTCCCACAGCTCGTAGTCCGCCGGATGCTGGGTGAACTGCATCACCATGGCCGGGTCGTAGTGCGGTGTCACGCGGCCATTGGGCAGGCGGCGGGTGGAGCTTTCGGTGAGCAGCTTCCACTGCGCATCGGTGAGGAATCCATAGGGCTTGTAGATGGTGCGGAAGTACTGCTCCAGTTCGCCCACGGTGGCAAACGAGGCCGGATTGCCCGCGTAGCTGCGGATGCGCTCGACCGCGGCATCTGCCAGCTTGGGGCCGATGTCGTTGAGCACCAGGCGCTGGATGCGGCCCTGCAGCGGGCCGGCCGCGCACACCATGCCGATGGCGCCACCCATGGAGGTGCCCACCCAGTGGAAGGACGCCACCCCGAGCTGATCCACCAGCGCCGTGGCGATGCGCGCATAGAAGGCCAGGCAGTACTCGGTCTCGGGTGTCGGGCTCCATTGCGACAGGCCGCGACCGATGGTGTCGGGGCAGATCACGCGGTGGCCGAGGGCGCTCAGGTGCGCGGCCAGTGCGTCCATGTCGCGCCCGGTGCGCGCCAGGCCGTGCCAGGCGATCACGGGTGTGCTTTCGGCCACACCGGGCGCTGGCGCCCAGTCCATGAAATGGATCTCGCGGCCTTCGCACTGGAGGTAGCGCGACTGGGGAACCACAGCGGAGGTGTTCATTTCAGGCCCCTGAGTTTCGCGAGGACCGAGCGCTCGCGCAGCTTGCCGACGATGCCGGTGGGAAAGTAATACACCGACAGGACGAACAGCACGCCCATCCAGAGCAGCCAGCGGTCGGGCGTGAGCAGCGCGGGCAGCAGCGGAATGCCGGCTGTGGCCTCACCCGCCAGGCGCAGCAGGTCCTGCAGGTAGCTCTGCGCCAGCACGAACAGCACGCTGCCAATGAGCGCACCATAGAGCGTGCCCATACCGCCGATCACGACGATGAGCAGGATGTCGAGCATGATCTCGAACGAGAGCGAGGTGTCGGGTCCGTTGTAGCGCAGCCAGAGCGCGAGCAGGCAACCCGCCAGTGTGGCGAAGCCGGCCGAGAGCACGTTGGACAGCGTGCGGTAAACGACGGTGCGGTAGCCCAGCGCCTCGGCCCGGAAATCGTTCTCGCGGATCGCCTGCAGCACGCGCCCGAAGGGCGAGTTCACGATGCGCAGGATGGTCAGGAAGATCGCCGTGACGGCCGCGAAGATCAGGTAGTAGGTGATCAGCTTGCCGTTGAGATCGACCTCGCCGAGCGGCGTCACCAGCGGTTCTTCGCTCAGCGTGAAGCCGGGCGAGAGCAGCTCGGGCACGCTGAAGCTCAGGCCGTCTTCACCACCGGTGAAGTCCGACAGCTGCGAGGCCAGGGTGAGGAAGGCCGAGGCCACCGCGAGCGTGATCATGGCGAAGAAGATCGCGCGCACCCGCAACGAAAACAGGCCGATCATGAGCGAGAGCACGAACGAGATCAGCAGCGCGCAGATCACGCCCAGCGCGATCGCACCCCAGGACGGCTCTTCGACCGCGTTGAGCGAAATCGCCACGCCGTAAGCCCCGATGCCGAAGAACATGGTGTGGGCAAAACTCACGATGCCGGTGTAGCCCAGCAGCAGGTCAAAGCTGGCAACGAGGGCCACGAACACCAGCACCTTGGCCGCCACGTTGAGCGCCTTCACGCCCGGGAACAGGAAGGGCGCGAACGCCAGCCCCAGGAACAGGATCACCAGCAGCGCGGCGAGCCAGCGGCTGCGCGGCAGGTCGTTGGAGAGCAATCGGTGAAGCATCAGATCCTCCTGCTCAACGGTTGGTCACTGGATAGACACCCTGCGGCCGCCACAGCAGGATGGCCACCATCAGCGCGATGTTGGAAAACAGCGCCACCTTGGGCACCAGGAAGCCGGTGTAGTTGGCCATGAGACCGACCAGTAGCGCGCCGATCAGCGCGCCCAGCGTGGAGCCCAGGCCGCCGATGATGATGACGATGAAGATCAGCACGTTGACCTGCGCGCCCATCTGCGGGATCACGCTCTGCTGGTACAGGCCCCACATCACGCCGCCCAGGCCAGCCAGCGCGGAGCCGGCGACGAACACGCCGACGAACAGGCGCCTGATGCGGTAACCCAGCGACTCGACCATCTCGCGGTCCTGCACGCCGGCGCGGATCAGCAGACCGACCTTGGTGCGGTTGAGTGTCCAGACCATGGCGGCGAACACCGCCGCACCCACCAGCACGGCCAGCAGGCGGTATTTCTCCACCGCGGCGTCGCCCATGAGCACCGCGCCGCGCAGCGCCTCGGGCAGCGGCAGCGGGATCTGTTCAGGCCCCCAGATCACCTTGATCAGCTCCTCGCCGATGATCATGCCGCCCATGGTGATGAGGATCTGCTTCAGGTGCATGCCGTACACCGGGCGGATGATCAGACGCTCGAACACCAGACCCAGCGCACCCGCCACGGCCATTGCCACCAGCATCGCGGGAAACAGCGCCAGCAGGTTCAACCACAGGCTGTCGGCCGTGGTGTAGCTGCCCATGGTGCCCAGCACGGTGGTGGCCACGAAGGCACCGAGCGCGATGAACACGCCGTGGCCAAAGTTGAGCACGTCCATCAGGCCGAACACCAGCGTGAGGCCCGAGGCGATGATGAAGACGATCATGCCCATCGCCAGCCCGGCCACGGTGAGCGTGAGCCAGGTGGAGGGGCTGCCGATGGCGGGCAAGGCGGCCAGCGCGAGCACCGGCACCAGGGCCATGGGTTTCCAGTCTAGGTCTTTGAACAAACTCATTGGTGTGCTCCCAGCGAAAGGCCCAGCAGTCGCGACTGCATCGATTCATCGGCAGCCAGTTCGGCCATGGAGCCGCTGTGCACCACGCGTCCGTCGTCCATCACGGCCACCGTGTCGCCGAGTTGTCTGGCGAAGTTGAAGTTCTGCTCGACCAGCAGGATCGTGGTCTGTGCCGCCTTGAGCTGGCGGAAGGCTTCGATCATGTTCTGGATGATCGCGGGGGCCAGGCCCTTGCTGGGCTCGTCGATCAGCAGCAGCTTGCGCGGTTCGACGATGGCACGCGACACGGCCAGCATCTGCTTCTGTCCGCCGGACAGCTTGCCCGCCGGGTGCGTCCAGAACTTCTTCATGGCCGGGAACAGGCCGAAGATCCATTCGAGCCGCGTGGTGTCGATGTCGTCCAGCGTGCGCGCGCCGCGCGCGGCCAGCAGCATGTTCTCGCGCACCGAGAGGTCCGAGAAGATGCCCATGCTTTCGGGCACGTAGGCCACGCCGCTGTGCGCGATGTCGGGCGTGGGTTTCTGCGTGATGTCCTGGCCGTCGAGCACCACCGTGCCCTGGCTGGCGTGCCACAGGCCCATGATGGTGCGCAGCGTCGTGGTCTTGCCCGCGCCGTTGCGGCCCAGGAGCATGGTCAGTTCGCCCTTGGGTACCACCAGGTCCACGCCGTGGAGGATGTGATAAGCCCCGATGTGCGTATGAACACCTTCGAGTTTCAGCAGCGCCTCGCTCATGCCGCGACCTCTTCTTTTTCTTCGGGGTTGATGCCGAGGTAGGCCTGCTGCACCACCGGCGAGGCGATCACGGTCGCCGGGTCGCCGTCGGCCACCAGCTCGCCGTTGTGCAACACGATGATGCGGTCCGAGAGTTCGCGCACCACGTCCATCTTGTGTTCGACCAGCAGGATGGTCTTGGTCTTGTCGGCCTTGAGCTGGCGGATCAGGTTCAGGATCACGGGCACCTCGTCCACGCTCATGCCGGCGGTCGGTTCGTCGAACATGAACACCTGGGGTTCCAGCGCCATCAGGATGCCGACCTCCAGCTTGCGCTGGTCGCCGTGCGGCAGGCTGGACGCGAAGGCGTCGCCCTTGTCGGCCAGCGCCACGGCTTCGAGCACCTCGTCGGCGCGCACCACCAGGTCGCGCCGGTCGCTCCAGATGCGCCAGAGGTTCAGGCCCGCGCCCGCCCTCGCCTGCACCGCCAGCCGCACGTTCTCGCGCACGGTGAGGTTGGGGAACAGGTTGGTGAGCTGGAACGCCCGGCCCAGCCCGGCCTGCGCGCGGGCCGGCGCACCCAGCGAAGAGACGTCCACCCCGTTCAGGCGAACGCTGCCCGCCGAGGCCCGGATCTGCCCCGAGATGAGGTTGAAGTAGGTCGTCTTGCCCGCGCCGTTGGGGCCGACGATGGCGGTCAGCGTGCCCGGCTCGAAAGCGCAGGACACAGCATTCACCGCCACGTGCCCACCGAAGCGGACCGTGAGATCGCGTGTTTCAAGCATGAGGTCTCCAGGCGCCCGGAGCAGGCGCAGCGCAAGTGCGCGAGCAGTCGCCGCCATTGCGGCGACCCACCAGAAACACCGCGGAACCGGCTTCGCCGGGCCGCAGGTGTTGTCCCCCTTTCAGGGGGAAGCCGCCTCAGCGGCGCAGGAGGTCAAGCGCTCTCAGCGCTTGTTTTTAATAGGCACATTCATGTCCGCCGGCTTGATCTCGCGCACCAGCTCAGGCACGCCCCATGGGAAGGCCGGGTCCACCTTGATCTTGAAGTGGTACATGCTCTGCATCGCCTGGTGGTCTTCCTTGCGGAAGGTCATCGTGCCCTTGGGCGTCTCGAAGCTCATGCCTTCCATGGTCTTGATCAGCGTGTCGGTCTTGGTGTCACCGTTGGTCTTCTTGAGCGCGGTCACCAGGGCCATCGCAGCGCTGAAGCCGCCAGCGGTGAAGAAGTCGGGTGGGCTCTTGAACTGGCTGTAGTGCTGGGCCACCATGGCATCGTTGACAGGGTTCTTCGGGATGCCGAAGTAGTAGTACGTGGCGCCTTCCATGCCGGGGAAGTTCTTGTAGTTGGCCATCGCCGGCAGGATGTTGCCGCCGGTGGCGATCTCGATGTTGTAGCGCTTGAGGTCGAGGTCGGCGATCTTGAACGGGTTCCCTGCGCCGGCCCAGATGATAAAGATCACCTTGCGGCCCGGCAGGTCCTTGAGCTTGTCGATCAGGCGCTGCGCACCGGCGGTGAAGTCGGTGGTGCTGGTCGGCAGGTATTCCTCGTGCACGATCTTGGCGGTCTTGACCGCGTCCTTGAAGGCCTTCACGCCGTCACGCCCGAACGCGTAGTCTTGCGCCAGCGTGGCGATGTTCACGCCGGCCTTGTCCAGCGCCACGGCGTTGGAGATCGCGTCCTGGCTGCTGTTGCGGCCGGTGCGGAAGATGTACTTGTTCCACTTGTCACCCGTGATGGAGTCGGCCACGGCGGGCTCCACCAGCAGGATCTTCTTGTATTCCTCGGCCACCGGCAGCATGGCCAACGCCACGCCGGAGCCGGTCGGGCCCACGGCGATGTCGGCCTTGTCGTCGGCGAAGGCGGCCGCCAGTTGGGCCTTGCCCACGTCGGGTTTGAACTGGCTGTCTTTCTCGATCACCACCAGCTTCTTGCCGCCCACCATCATCGTGCCGCCGGTGGCGTAGTTCAGGCCCATCATCAGGCCCGTGTGGGTCTGCTTGGCGTAGGCTTCGAGCGGGCCGGTCTTGTCGTAGACGTGGGCAATGCGGATCTCGCCCTTGTTCGACTGGGCAAAGCCCAAGGTGGCCGTACAGGCGAGCGCGATGACCGCCAGGCGGCGGGTGGTGTTGTGCATGTCTTGTCTCCTGGTTGGAAGTGTCACAGCGCGTGGCGCCGTGTCTTTCACATTGCAGGGTCCGTGCCAAGGAGACAAGTATTTGATTTCAAACAGATTTTTCTGTGACGGTTGGGCGCCTGTCTGAGTTTCAGACAGTCACGGGCGGATACACATGTCTATTATTCAGACACTTGTCTGAATTTCAGACAGATCCGCAGAACCCGCCGGGGCACCCAGCTTGTCGTACAGGCTGGCGCGCGAGATGCCGAGCAGGCGTGCCGCCGCAGCCCGGTTGCCCCCGCTGCGCTGCAGCGCCGCCGCGATCGCGCGCTGCTCCAGTTCGGCGATCTGTTCCGGCAGGGGTCGGGTGTCGGCCCCGCCCGCAGCCAGCGCCTGCGCAGGAGCGGGCACCACGGCAGGCTCGATGCGGTCCAGTCCCGATTCGCGCAGCACCGTCTCCACCTGCGGCGCCGCGATCTGCGGCGAGTCGCTGCGCAGGGCCAGCTGCTCCAGCACGTTGCGCAGCTCGCGGATGTTGCCGCGCCAGGGCTGGGCCGCGAGCAGGGCACGGGCGCAGGGCAGCAGGTCGATCTGCTCACCCGCGCCGCGCGCGGCGATGTCCTCGCACAGGGCTTCGATCAGCAAGGGCACGTCGTCGCGCCGCTCGCGCAGCGGCGGCACCCGGATCGGCAGCACATTGAGCCGGTAATACAGGTCTTCGCGGAAGCTGCCCTCGCGCACCATGTGCTGCAGGTCGCGCGAGGTGGCCGCCACCACGCGCACGTCAAAACGGATCAGTTTGTTCGAACCGAGCGGCTCGATCTCGCCTTCCTGCAAGGCGCGCAGCAGTTTGACCTGCACCGACATCGGCATGTCGCCCAGCTCGTCCAGAAACAGCGTGCCGCCGTCGGCCAGCTTGAACTTGCCGTCGCGGCCCTTCTTGTCGGCCCCGGTGTAGGCGCCGGGCGCCACGCCGAAGAACTCGGCCTCCAGCAGCGTATCGGGCACGGCCGCCATGTTCACGCTCACGAACGGCCGCCCTGCGCGCGGGGACGAGGCATGGATGGCGTGGGCCAGCAGTTCCTTGCCGGTGCCGGTTTCGCCCAGCAGCAGCACCGGGCTGCTGGAAGACGCCGCGCGCCGCGCCTGGCGTTTCACCTCCAGCGCGCCCGGGCTGGTGCCCACGAAACTGGCGAAGGTGTATTTGCTGCGGCGCTGGCTGGCCAGCTCGCGCCGCGCGTCGCTCAGGTCCTGCTCCAGCCGCGCGAACTTGGCAATCAAAGGCTGCAACGTGGTTTCGGGGTGGTCAAACAGCACGATGCCCAGCACACCAATCACCTCGCCCGCGTCGTCGCGCAGCGGGATGCGGCTGACCACGAAGGTGCCCGCCTTGTTGGTGAGCAGGTCGATCAGGATGGGTTTGCCGGTGGCCAGCACCTGGTGCATCTGCGTGTTCTGCACCACGCTGGAGACCGGGTGGCCGACAAAGTCTTCCTCGCGCTCGAAACCCAGCGCGGGCAGGAAGCGGCGGTACTGGTCGTTGATCCAGACCACGCGCGCCTTGCGGTCCACCAGCATCATGCCTTCGCTGGCAGTGGCGAACAGGTCGAACATGGAACGCGCGGCGAGCTCCAGGATGCTCTGCGCGTCGCGGGGAAGTCGGTCGTCTCGAATCATGACACATGGTACCCCCCGCAGCGCTGCGCGCTACCCCCCAGGGGGCGATGCGAGCGGCCCGGCAAAGCCGGTTCCACCGCATCCTGGGTAAGGCATTTCGCGCCGGGGAAGGTGACAGCCGTTCGGTCGCTCAGACCGGCAGCAGACCCGCATCCACCAGTTGAGCCCTCACCTGCAACGCCGATTCGAAGCGAACACCACGCCAGCCGTGAGCATTGGCCGCGTCCAGGTTGCGCTGCACATCGTCGATGAACCAGACCTCATCGGCACCCAGGCCGAAGCGCTCGACGGCCAGCGCGTAGATACCCGGGTCGGGCTTGATCTGTTGCACATGGGCCGAGAAGATGCCGTCGTCGAAAGCGCTGAAAAACGCCTTGTCGCGCAGCAGTCGCTCGGCGTACGGCGCCGGCATGTTGGAGAGGAAGCACAGCCGATGGCCCTGCGCGCGCAGTTCGTGCAGCAGGGCCTCGGTACCTTCCAGTGTGGCCAGGTGCGGCGGGATGGCCTCGATCACCGCCTGCACATCCTGCACCTGCAGGCCGGTGCGCGCGGCAATGCGTTGCGCCAGTGCATCGGGGTCGATCTGACCCAGGTCGAACAGTGCCCAGTCGCCACCGGGATCGAAGCCTTGAAACAGCTGCTGCGCCAGCGCCTGCGCGCCAGCGTGGTGGGGGGCGTGTTGCGGCAGCAGATGCTGCAGCAGGGTCAGCGGCTGCCAGTGCAGCAGCACGCCGCCGAGATCAAAAATGACCGTCTTCTGTGGGCTCATGCCGCCATTGTCGTGCCCTGCCCCTCAGCGGAGGGGGCCAACGATCCGGCGTCGGGCCGCCCCAAGCCGGATCAGCCCCCCTTGGGGGGCAGCGACCCGCGCAGTGGCGGAGCGTGGGGGCCAACGATCCGGCGACGGGCCGCCCCAAGCCGGATCAGCCCCCTTGGGGGGCAGCGACCCGCGCAGTGGCGGAGCGTGGGGGCCAACGATCAGGCGTCGGGCCGCCCCAAGCCGGATCAGCCCCCTCGGGGGGCAGCGACCCCCGCGCAGCGACGGAGCGTGGGGGCCATTTCTTCAGGACCGCCGGTGCCAGGCCAACAGGCGCGGCGTGACCAGCACCAGCACCACGATGGCCAGCAGCGTGGCCGACATGGGGCGCTGGAAGAACACCGCCACACTGCCTTCGCCGATCGACATCGCGTTGCGGAACTGCGCCTCGGCCAGCGGGCCCAGGATCAGGCCCACGATCACCGGCGCGGTCGGGAAATCGAACCGGCGCAGCACCACGCCCACCAGCGCCAGACCGAACATGATGAACAGGTCGAACGAGCTCTGACGCATGCCGTAGACGCCCACCGTGGCAAAGATCAGGATGCCGGCATACAGCGGCGCCTTGGGAATCTTCAACAGCTTGACCCACAGCCCCACCATGGGCAGGTTGAGCACCAGCAGCATCACGTTGCCGATGTAGAGCGAGGCGATCAGCGCCCACACCAGGGCAGAGGACGTCTCGAACAGCTGTGGCCCGGCGTTGATGCCGTAGTTCTGCAGCGCGCTCAGCAGGATGGCCGCCGTCACCGAGGTGGGGATGCCCAGCGTGAGCAGCGGCACCAGCGTGGCCGTCACGGCCGCGTTGTTGGCGGCTTCGGGGCCGGCCACACCTTCGATGGCACCGGTGGTGCCGAACTCCTTCTTGAACTCGGGGTCGGCCAGCTTGCGCTCCGTCGCGTAGCTCAGGAAAGTGGGGATCTCGGAGCCACCCGCGGGGATGGTGCCGAAGGGGAAGCCGATGAAGGTGCCACGCAGCCAGGCGGGCCAGGACCGCTTCCACTCGGTGCCCGTCATGTGCGCCTTGTTCATCTTGTTCAGGCTGGCTTCGCTCCTGCCTTCGTACAAGGCGTTGTAGAGCGCCTCGGTCACGGCAAACAGGCCCACGGCCACCAGCACCACCTCAACGCCGTCCAGGAATTCGATGACACCGCCGGTGTAGCGCACCTGGCCGGTGATCTGGTCCATGCCCACCAGACCCAGCGCCAGACCGAAGAACAGCGCCGTGATGCCGCGCAACGTGCTCTGCCCCAGCACCGCGCTCACGGTGGTGAAGGCCAGCAGCATCAGGCAGAAATATTCGGGTGGTCCGAGCTTCACGGCGAACTCGGCCAGGATGGGCGCGAACAGCGTCACCAGCACCGTCGCGATGCTGCCGGCCACAAACGAGCCGATGGCCGACGTGGCGAGCGCGGCGCCGGCGCGTCCGCTCTTGGCCATCTTGAAGCCTTCGAGCGCGGTCACCATGGTGCCGGTCTCTCCGGGCGTGTTGAGCAGGATGGAGGTGGTCGATCCGCCGTACATCGCGCCGTAGTAGATGCCGGCGAAGAAGATCATCGACGCGGTGGCCTCCACCTGACCGGTGATCGGCAGCAGCATGGCCACCGTGACCGCCGGGCCCAGGCCGGGCAGCACGCCGATGGCGGTGCCCAGCGCGCAGCCGGCCAGCGCCCACAGCAGGTTGATGGGGGTGCCGGCGGTCACAAAACCGCCGAGCAGGTTGTTCCAGGTTTCAAGCATGGTGAATTCCTTTCAGGTCCGTCACACGGCTCACAGCCAGCCGGTGCCCGTGAGGCCCGGCAGGTTGACGGCGAGGAATTTGGTGAACAGCCAGAAGGTGGGCGCCGAGATCAGCATGCCGATCACCGCGTCTTTCACCGTCTGCATGGCATTGCCCGCGGGCTTGCCTTCGCTGATGCGCAGGCCTCGCACCGCCAGCGTGAAGCACATCGCACAACTCAGGATGAAACCGATGGTGGTGATGAGCGCCGCGTTGCCCAGGATGCCGGCCGACACCCAGACCATGGCGTGCCAGTCGCCGCGGGCCGCGCCCGAGGGCTCGGGCATGTTGCGAAAACCGCCGGTGCGCACTTCCCAGATCAGAAGCACGCCGCACAAGCCCATGGCGGCCGACACCACCCAGGGCAGGAAGTCCGGACCGACGCCCGCATAGCCCGCGTCCGACGGAATGTTGGCCGCGCCGTAGGCCAGCCCGGCGGCCAGCAGCACGGCGGCAATGCCCAGGGCCAGCTGGCCGGGGTTGTGGTCCGCGCGCGCGGGGGGGTCTCGGGAATCGGTGGTGTTCATGTGGGCCTCCAAAAAAAAGGCCGCGACAAAATGTGCCGCGGCCGGTGGGCAGCGCGCCGTGCGCGGCGCTGCCGCGTCAGGCCATGCCGGCGCGCACCATGGTGGCACGCAGGCTGGAGAAATCGCGGTCCACGAATTCGTCAAAGGCCTTGCCGGTCAGCAGCGCGGGTGTCCAGTTGTTCTTGACGAGCGCATCGGCCCAGGCCTTGCTCTTGGTGGCCTTGACGATCATGTCGGTGAGCGCGTCGCGCTGCGCCTGGGTGATGCCGGCCGCGCCGTACACGCCGCGCCAGTTGCCGATCTCCACGTTGATGCCCTGCTCCTTGAGCGTGGGCACGTCGATGCCTTTCACACGCTCGCCGGAGGTGATACCGATGGCGCGCATCTTGCCGCTGTCGATGTACTGCTGGAACTCGCTGTAGCCACTGCCGCCAATGGTGACGTTGCCGCCCAGGATGGCCGCCACGGCTTCGCCGCCGCCACGGAAAGGCACGTAGTTGATCTTGGCCGCGGGCACGCCCACCGACTGCGCGATCTGTGCCGCCGCGATGTGCTCGGTGGCGCCGCGCGAACCGCCGCCCCACTTGACGCTGCCCGGGTCTTTCTTGAGCTGTTCGACCACATCCTTCATGGTCTTGAAGGGCGAATTGGCCGGCAGCACGAACACGTTGTATTCGGTCGTGAGGCGGGCAATCGGCGTGAGCTGGGTGACCGACACCGGCGGCTTGCCGGTGATGATGCCGCCCAGCATGACGGCGCCCATGACCATCAGGGCGTTCGGGTCGCCCTTGGAGCTGTTGTAGAACTGGGCCAGGCCGATCGCGCCCGCCGCACCGCCCTTGTTTTCAAAAGTCACCGAGTCGGCCACCTTGGCATCGCGCAGGGCTTCGCCCAGGGCGCGGCCCGTGCCGTCCCAGCCACCGCCCGGGTTGGCGGGGATCATCATCTTGACGTTGGCAGCGGCCCAGGCCAGGTTCGGCAAGGCGCCGGCAGCGGCCATGGCGGCCAGGGATTTGAGGAAGGTGTCGCGACGCATGTGAAGTCTCCATTGGGTGTTGATCGACGGAGCCTATGTTCCTGTCGCACGCTGTCAATCGGCTGTCCAACATCTAAGGAGAAACCCTAGTGAACATATGTACCCCCACGCTCCACCGCTGCGCGGGTCGCTGCCCCCCAAGGGAGCTGATCCGGCTTGGGGCGGCCCGGCGCCGGATCGCCGCACAACACGCACGCCCGGCGCTGCCGATAATCAAAGCCGAATGAAACTGCTGCTGATCGAAGACAACCCCACCATGCAGACCACGCTGCAGCGCACGTTCGAGCGGCGTGGCATGCAGGTGCTCACCTGTGGCGACGGTGCGCGTGCGCTGGCGCTCTGGCAGGCCAGCCTGCCCGACGCCGTGCTGCTCGACCTGAGCCTGCCCGGGCGAGACGGCCTGCAGGTGCTGGGCGACGCACGCGCTGCCGGCCTGACCACGCCGGTCATCATCCTCACCGCGCGCGGCACCGTGGGCGACCGCATCATCGGCCTGAACACCGGCGCCGACGACTACCTGCCCAAGCCCTTTGACCTGGACGAACTCGAAGCCCGCCTGCGTGCCCTGGTCCGCCGCTCCGCCAGCGCCAGCGAAACCGTCAACGGCCCGATCGGTCGCACCGCCGTCTGGTGCGGCATGCAGCTCGACAAGGACAACGGCGCGGTCTACTTCGAGGGCCAGCCACTCGAACTTGCGCCGCGCGAACTGGCCCTGCTGCGCGCCGTGCTGCAGAAGCCGGGCCACGCCATCGCCAAGGAGCGACTCACCGAGCTGGTGTTCCCGGGGGAAAGCCAGGTGCAGCCGGAGGCGATCGAGGTCGTGGCCTACCGCCTGCGCAAGAAGATCGCCCACACCGGTGCCCAGCTGGTCACGCTGCGCGGCCTGGGTTACCTGTTGAAAGCCACAACGTGAAGTCCCGCTCGCTCTCGCTGCGGCGCACCCTGCTGCTCGGCATCCTGCTGCCGGTGTTCGGCTTCGTGCTCATCAACACCGTGGTGCTCTACCGCCAGGCGCTCGCCGCCGCCGACACGGCCTACGACCGCACGCTGCTGGCCACCGCCAAATCGCTGGGCGAACAGCTGGAGGTGGTGAGCGGTGGCGCGGGTGCGCGGGTGACGTCATCGCTGGCCTACTCCGCGCTGGAGGCCTTCGAAGCCGACAACCGCAGCCGCATTTTTTACCGGGTCAGCGGGTTTGCCGGCGAAATGGTCTCCGGCTTCGAAGACCTGCCGCCCGCCCTCCAGCGCCTGCCCGACCAGAAGATCTACGCCGCCCTGGTGCACTTCTACGACGACCAGTACCGCGGCGTGCCGGTGCGCATGGCGGTGCTGCTGCAGCCGGTGGCCGGGGTGGCCGGACAGGGCATGACCACCATCCAGGTGGCCGAAACCCTGGAGCTGCGCCAGACGCTGGCGCGCCAGATCCTCATCGACACGCTGTGGCGCCAGGCGGCGCTGGTGATCGTGATCGCGGGCGTGGTGGTGTTCGTGGTGCAAAGCGCCACGCGTCCGGTGCGCGCGCTCAGCCACTCGCTCTCGGCGCGCAGCGAAAACGACCTGTCGCCCCTGCCCACCGGCAGCGCCCCACGCGAGCTGCTGCCCCTGGTGGAAGCCACCAACCAGCACATGCAGCGCCTGTCGCAGTTGCTGGAACACCAGAAGCGCTTTGTGCGCGACACCTCGCACCAGCTGCGCACGCCGCTGGCCGTGCTCAAGACCCAGGTGCAGTCGGCGCGCCGGGGCGATGTGGAGCCACAGCTGGCGCTGGAAGAAATCGGCCACACGGTCGAACGCGCCACCGAACTGGCCAACCAGATGCTGGCGCTGGCCAAGGTCGAACAACTGCGCCAGGAGACCGACGCGCCGGTGGTGGACTGGGCCGACGTGGTGCGCGCCGTGGGACTCGATCTCTCGCCACTGATCGCCGAGCACGCGCTCGACTTCTCGCTCGATGTCGTCAGCGCGCGGGTGCGCGCACACGAATGGGCGCTGCGGGAGCTCAGCCGCAACCTGCTGCACAACGCCATCAAGAACACGCCCGAAGGCTCGCGCCTCGCGGTGACGCTGGTGCGCGACGCCCACGCCGCGGCGCTCACCATCAGCGACAGCGGCCCCGGCATCTCGGCCGCGTTGCGCGAGCGCCTGTTCCAGCCTTTCGCCACCGACCCGCAGCGCACCGGCGCACCGGGCAGCGGCTCGGGTCTGGGCCTGGCGATCTGCCACGGCGTCACGCTGTCGCTCGGTGGCAGCATCGACCTGATCAACCGCGAAACCCATGGACAGGTCCTGGGGCTTGACGCGACCGTCCGCCTGCCGCTGGCCTCCACCTGAACCTAACAAACCTTTCGATGAAGAACGTTCCGTCCACCAGCGCAGGCAGCGGCAAGATCCGGCTCGACAAATGGCTCTGGGCCGCGCGCTTCTACAAGACCCGCAGCCTGAGTTGCGAAGAAATCGACAAGGGCCGTGTGCGGCTCAACGGCCAGCCGGTCAAACCCTCGCACGACGTAAAGCCGGGCGACACGCTGGAGATCCGGTCCGGCCCCATCGTCCGCACCGTGCTCGTGCGAGCACTCAGCGGCGTGCGTGGCCCGGCCCCGGTCGCGGCCCAGCTTTACGAAGAAACCGCCGAGTCGACGGCCCAGCGACTCGCCGCCGCCGAACAGCGCCGGCTGGCGCCCGAGCCCGCCCACAGCCTGACCCAAGGTCGCCCGACCAAACGCGACCGGCGCCACATCGAAGGCCTGCGCGACGAGGGCAGCGCCCCGGGCTGGAATCAACGCTGGAGCGCTTCGCTGGACGATGACTGATCGTCGAGCGGTCGGTCAGTTTTTTCGAGTGCCCAGCCACACCACCGTGGCCACCACCAGCAGGCCACCCGCCACCTGCACCGGCGCGATGCTCTGCCCCAGGATCGCCCAGGCCAGCATCAGCGCAAAGATGGGTTCGATGTTCATGATGGCCGAGTTGCCCACCACGCCCAGCCGCGGCAACAAGGTGAACATGATGGTGAAGGCCGTGCCATACAGGACCGTGAGCCCGAGCAGGCCCCACCAGCCCGCCACAGCCACGGGAAAATGGAACCCGCCCTGTGTCGCCACCCCCGCCAAGGCCAGCACCGCCACGATGCCCATCGTGCTCGCGGTGCGCAGGCGGCCATCCAGATCGGCCGTCTCGTGCTGGGTCAACACCAGCGCGAGTCCGAAGGTGGCCGCCGCCGTGAGCGCGAAGGCCACGCCCACGCCAATCTGCGCCCAGTGACCCGAGGCACCCAGGCCCGAAGCGGCGCCGGACACATCGAGCGCCAGCGCCAAGCCCAGCAGCATCACCGGCATCGCGCGCACCATGCGCGCTTCGGGTCGGTGGCCGTAGACCACCCGTGCCCAGAGTGCGGTCCACAGGGGATAGGTGTTGAACGCCAGCAGCGCCAGCGCCACCGGCAGACGGGCCACCGACGAATACAGGCACAGGCTCTGGACACCGACCAGCAGGCCGATCACGGGCAGCGCCCTGCGGTGCCGCTGATCGAGCCGCACCGGCACGTGGAACCAGCGCAGCAGAAATGCCACCACCAGCGCCGTGACCCCGCTGCGAAAGACCACCGCGGTGGCGACATCGACACCGTTGTCGAAAGCCATGCGCGCCGCCACGTGGTTGGCCCCCATCATGAAGGCGATCAGCAGCAGCGTGGCAAAGGCGGCGCGCGACAGCGCCGGGCGTGTAGTCGAAGACATGCGCAAAAGGTCCTTGTGCGAGCAGTCCCAAGAAAAAACCCGTTCCAGCTTGCGCTGAAACGGGTTTCTCTGATTGGCGGAGCGAGAGAAATTCACACTGGCATATTTTTCAATTCAAAATCAACGGTGTTTCACGGTCATCAAGCCAGGATGCCTACACCCGTGCCGACAAAAAAGCCCGACATCGGAATTCCGACATCGGGCTGAAAGCCGGTGCTCTGAGGGCCGGGCAACTGCGGAAACTATTCGGTGGCGCGGATCTTGTCGGCTGCGGCGCGGTCAAGCGCGGCGGGGTCGTTGCGGGTTCCGACCAGGTCGCGCAACAGGTTGTTGTTCTCGCGCTGCTCGGTGGTGGCGCGGTTTGTGCTAAGGCGGAAGCGCTCGTTGTCGGCTTCCATCTGGCGTTTGAAGCGCGCGCCGGCCCGGTTCTCGCGGTACAGGTCGACACCCAGTTCCAGGATGTTCGATTCCCCGAGCATCAGCTCCACGGCGCCCTTCTTTCGCGCGACGGTGCAGCCGATCTTCGGTCCGCCCTGGCCAGCCTTCACGGCCAGCAGCAGGATCGCGCCGAACTGCGTCTTTTCGTTTCCGGCCGTCAGTGCTGCCTCCAGTGCCTTGCTGTCCGCACTGATGGCGTCCGCCTGGGCCTTCACTTCGGCCCGGCAGTGGCTCAGGTAGTTCTTGTAGTCGGTGTCTGGCCCGGTCAGGGCGTCCGAGACAGCGGCCACGCCAGTGGTGAGGGCTTCGCCCCCGGGGATGCCGGCACAGCCGGACAGGGCAAGGGCAACGGCGAGCAGAAGTGCAAGGCGAGTGCGTTTCATGGTCATTCCTTCGGGGTAGTAGGTGGAACAAATCGGCAGTACACGCGGCGTTCCCAGCGGTCTTTGCAGGTGGTGCCGGCGCATGTTTTGATTTCGCCGGGCATCCATTGCAGGTTCACGATTGAGTCAGCGCCACCGCAGACAAGCGGGATGACGTGATCCTTGAACCAGCCGGGGCAGGAGCCAGACTGAAGCCCTGTGGACGGGCACGGGTGGATGCGCTGGAACTCTCGCAGCACGGCGCGCGAGCGCTTGATGTTGCCGTCCGCATCGCGCTCCGGTGGTCCGCCGTAGCGCGGGTCCTGTGCCAGCGCCAGCGAGGCGACCAGCAGCAGGAAGACCAGCAGGGTGATGGCTCTGGTCATGGCGCGGTCAGGACTTCGCCCGGGTCTTTGTTCGCGATGTGCTCGCTGTACCAACTGACGCCGCGCACCACCCAGAGCGGGCGGACGTAGGACAGCGCGGTGAATGCTTTTCGGGTCACCCACGGCATGCGCGCGGCGACGATCTGCATGTCGTGGCGCAGCATCTTGCCCAGCAGCTTGTCTGCGGCAGCACGCCCGGCATCGTCAACGATTCCAAGCTGCCAGAGCTGGCACAGGCCATCGTGTGTGAGCGAGGGCCGAACGAACGCTTTGTCGTTGTAAGCCGGGCCGCTGGCGCCGTCCCATGCATACCAGCGGCGCATGATCAGCCGGCCGTCAATGGTGAGCTGTACAAACTCATTGCCACCGGGTTCGACGGGGAAGATTCCGGCGCTTGCCACGTACTGTTCGTACTGCTCATCAAGCACGTAGCGATAACCTGACCTGTAGCGGACGACTTGAAGTTCATCGGTCATGTCAGCCCTCCAGCATGTCGGCGATGCGCCGCGCCCAGCCGCGCGAGAAGTGTGGCCAGGTCTTCAGGTCGGTCATGAAGCGCAGGCGCTGCGACAGCATCCGGCGCAGCACGAAATCAGGCGTCGATGCGCGCGCCATCATGATGGTCTGCGATCCGATCACGCCGTCGTCCTTGGCGCCGATGGCGCGCTGCAGCCACTTGGCGGACTGCACCACCCCGCTGTTGACGGCAGCGTCGAAGCAGGCATGGCGCAGGGCAGGCGGAAGTTCATCGGCGCGCAGCGGTGACCAGTAGCTTGCGTGGTAGACCCGTTTGGCCTCGGACTCCGGGAACTCGCGCATGTCGCCGACGTAGCCGGCCGCGCGCGCCACGCGCTCCGTGACTCCCCAGCGGGTTGCCCCACCCGGGTCTGCCGGGTGGTCAACATAGCCGCCCTCGGTGCCAAGCAGCACGCGGAAGCATTCGTCAAAGCTGGTTGGTGTGCTCATGGCTTGTCGTCCAAGTCGGCCCAGTCGCTTTTCAGCATGTCGGCCATGTCGTCAACGATCCGCGCCGGTCCCTTGCATCCATCACGGCTGCGGCGCAGGTTGCCCAACAAATGGGCGCGCCAGACTATGCCGGCGCAGGTGATGGCCAGGCCAACCCGGAGCGACAGGCCGGCGTTGACCCAGCCCTGTGCGGGCGCGTGGTCCTGCATCGACAGGAACAGGCTGGCCAGCAGCGACATGCATGTGAAGATGAGGCCGATCTTGATGATCACGCCCTCCTTGATGTCGTGGCGAAGGATCACCGTCACCAGCACCGCGACCACGAACATGCTTGAAAGCACGCTGATCATCTGCATCGTTGGTGTCAGCATGGTCAGTCCCCCTTCTTCCATGGGATGAAGTCAGAGAGCTTGACGGTGCGGATCATTTCCACGGCGCGCTCGCGCAGGACATCCACGAGGTTCAGGCCGAACAAGCCAAGCGCGAAAGCCATCGCCCCGATGGCGCCCTCAGATTTGAGGCTCATCCACTCCGAGAGCCCGGCCGTGCAAGCCCCGGCGATGACCATGCCGCAGAACACATTGAAGTAGCGGGCCTTCCACGTCGATCCCGGCACTCCGCGCAGGGACACGATGGCGCCCAGAAGACCAATGAAGAAGTGGCTCTGAACGATCTTGAGAATGAATGCGCCAACTGCGCTCAGGAAGGCATAGAAGGCGTTCGGGTCTTCGTTCACTGCACAGCCTCCGGCCACACCATCTCCGGCAGTTCGGCAAAGAACGCCTCAGGCGTCGGCATTTGGCGCTTTCCTGCCAGCACGGCGGCCAGCGCCTTCGTGCCTCGCTGGTAGCAGTCATCCATCCACTGCGCGAACGCAAGGCACTCGGCTTGGTACGGGCCGGCGTACCCGGCGCGCATAGCACAGGTGACGCGGTTGTCATAGCCGCGGGCTCGCGCAGCAGAGTCGATGTGCTCGTCCAGCTTGGCGATGTACTCGGCCTGCACCTCGGCGGGCGCCCTTTCGACTGGCGGCAGGTCGGGCAACTCTGTGCGTTTGCCGGTGATGGCGTCGTGTACGTATCGCATCAAGCCCTCCAAGACAGCACGCCAGTCCCGGCGTCGAAGGTGTTTGCGCCGCCCGTGGTGGTCGCGCGAACTCCGGTGAGCACGTCCGCACCGAGATCGATGAAACCGGAGAGCGTCATGGTTCCGACCTGCCCAACAACCTGCACTTCCCCACTGATCCACCAACGGAAGGCGGATGCCTTGGAGCGCTTCAGCTCCAGCTTGCCGTGGAGGACGTTGGCCGCTGCAGTGCTCGTAAGCTGCACGCCAGCGGAACTGGACCGGCTAGATGAAGCTGTGCCTGAGGTTCCGGTCGATGCCGCCGCGTAGCCCGACGTGACAGCAGCGCTGGTGATGAGCTGGAACAAGGGCTCAGACGTGCCGTTCGTGCTCAGGCCATAGAACTCCAGCGTCGCCTGCGCGGCCCACGCCGGTATGCCTGTGAAGTCGAAGGCTGTGCCCGCGAGTGCCGCTTCGGCCCCGCTCTGCAGCCCTTCCTGAATCCAGGCCGAGTACGCTGCGCTCCATGTTTCGTTGCAGTCAAGATCGGTGTTTTTCCCGGTGTCGCCATCGGCCGGTGTCGCCGGACGGCCTGCCGTGGTCCACGTCGGGAACCGTGCGGCGCCGCCCACGTTGCGCACCGTCTCGTCCGCCCGCACAGCATGAGACCCGGTCGCGCTGGCCGGGACAACCGGCGCGCTGCTGAAGGTCTTTATCCCGGCGATGGTTTCGTCACCCGTGCTACCGACGACTTCGGAGCGTCGGGGGACTTGTGATCCTGTGGCGCCAGCGATGGCAACGAGGTGCCCCGTCATCGTGTCGCCGGCTTTGCTCACCTTGGCCGCCAGGGACGGGAGATCAGCAAGGGCTGCAGCGATGTCGTCAAGGGCGGCGGCCACAGCAGCCACATCGGCGGCAACGGCAGCAACGGCGTTCACAGAACCGATCGATCCTCCCACCGTCAGCACGCTGGCGATGTTGTCGGCCAGCAGAACCACGTCTGCCAGCAGCGCATCAGCGTCCTCGGTGCGGGTAATGGGCAGCTTCGCAGACCGCCCTACGTCCACGCGCAGCTGCTGCGTCAGGATGGTCAAGCGGTCCAGCGCCTGGTTCATCACCGCCGGGTAAAACCCGCCCTGGTTGGTGATGTCGATGGGTTGAAGCTCTGGAAGATCGCTGGTGACGACAACGCTTTCGAGCAACGGCAGGGGCGCGACAAGCACCACCTCGCCGCCGGGGTCAACCTCCTGGTCAGAGTTCAGCGTGACGGTGTAGTCGGTGGTCAGAACAAGAGTCGACTCAGCGCCCAGCGCGTCGGCCTTGATCACCAACAGCTCGGTGTCGTTGAACACCTTGAACTCGAAAGGCAGGGTATCAACGATCCCATCACCATGGAACGGACCCGCCTTTCGGTTGGTTGAAGAAATGGGCATTGCGTGATCTCCAGAATGATGGCCGGTAGGCTATCGCTGGCCGGAGTTCACACGCGCACCTACTCCTTGCTCTCTGGGCTGGCGGTGCCTGTCAACATCCCACGGCTGAAGTCGACCACGCCGGTCGGCTCGATGCGGCCGTCCTGCACGCCGACCAGATAGCTCAACGGGCGCGCGGCCCAATACAGAGGCAAGCCGGTCATGATCGACACCGCTGTCCCGACATCCTTCACTGCGCGCGCCTTGTTGCCGTCGTTTACCAGCGCCTGATAGACCGAGTACGGAGCACCAACAGACCCTTCAAGCAGGCTGACTCCAGGCGACAGGCTCACGCGGTCGTCCATCGGGTTACCGTTGAAACGGCTGATGCCGGCGTTTGCGAACTGCCCAACGAACGGGATGCCGGCCAGGGCGAACTTGGCCGATCCCAGCAGCAGCACCTCGGACAGCCAGTCGTCCAGATACCAGCCGTCGTCGTCATCGTCCCCGGGCCCGCCGCGCATGGCGATGGCTATGGCCTCGGCAATCCACGCGGGAGCGAGCATTCCGAAGAACACGATGCCGAGCGCGCGCCCTGCCCCTTTGCGAAGACCCACCCCGTCTGCGACCTTCTTCAGCTCGGTGGCGTTGGTGTTCGCCAGCATGTTGAAGTAGCCGATGAACTGCGTGAACAGGCGGCCGTAGGCGGGCCCTGTCTCGATGCGGCTCACGTCCTCTGGCAGGGTTGACCCCTGGGTCTGGCGGATCACGCCATCCGCGAAGCGCACCGCGTCGTCGTTCGACTGCCCTTCTTCGATAGCCTGGTTGTAGGCGCCGGTCCAGACGATGGGCCCAACCACGTTGTCCATGGCCGACTGCAGGAAGTACCCGTGCTTCATGGTCCAGGCCTGCCCACGCTCGTAGAGGCTCGGGTCCAGCAGGATGTCGGACATCTGATTCTGGATCGCCGAGATCTCGTTCTCCATTCGGTTCTGCATGAAGATCGACGCTTCGGACACCTGCTTGGCCATCTTGCGAGGGCTCGCCATGTAGTTGGCAGTGGCCTTCATCAGCAGGCTCGGCTTGACCTTCACTGCTGCACCTGGGAGACCGGTGATCTGCTGGATGGTGTTGGAGATATTGCCGAACATCAGCGCCATGCCAGAGCGCGAGCGGATGGTCGACAGGATTCTTGACAGGCTGCCGTCCCCGACGATGGGCGTCTCCACCTGCTGCGATGCCGCGCGTTTGATCCATGGCACCAGCATGCCGTCAATGGCCGCCGGGTCGACGCGCGCGAGCTTGGTGCTCAGGCTCTTGTCCGTGATGACGCGGTTCACGTTGCGCACCACCGGCTCCATGTGGGCGAACAGCAGCACCTTGTCGATGTGCTGGGTAAGGCTGCGCAGGTCCAGCTTCAGCGGGCGGTTGTATTCGACGCGCGACTTGGTGAACCCCTTGCTGGTCGTCGGGAAGGAGTAGGCCATGTTCTGGTTTTCCTGCTCCGACAACTCGCGCAGGCTGGCGTCCTTCACGATTCTCGGGTCGGCCTGGGCAGGAACATAGCCACCCTGGTAGACCCCGAACGGCGTGGAGAACTCGTTGGCCGTGACCTCCTCGAAGTAGCGTCCAAAAACGTCGCGGTGCGCCTTCTGTGCCAGCGGCTTCATGCTGTCGAGCAGGTTCCACACGCCCTGGGCGAAGTCGTAGTGCTGCTTGCCGATCACGCCCGTGCGGTGCATGCGGTCCATGAACGCATCCCATTGGGTCGTGTCCATCTGGCCTTCGCCGAGATCCTTTGCCCACCCGCGGCCCAGCAGCAGCTTGCGCTTGTTGGAGTCGTTGCCGGTGTGCAGCACCGCGTGCAGCAACTCGGCCATGCCGACGCCGTTGTGCCCGCGCCCGAATGTGTATCCCAGCTCAGGTGCGTCGATCACGCCGGCCTTCATGGATGGGGCGATGGTCTTGATCAGATCGAGGTATGCGCGGCGCGTCACTGCGCGGTCGGCGCGATAGCGGTCGGCGGCCTCTTTCACCGGTTGGAACAGGAAGCGCAGGAACGGCCCGCCGAATTTACCGTCCTTCGCCTCGGCCCACTGCTCGACGCGGCGCAGCAGAGCCCCCGCATACTGCAGCTTCTGCCCGGCGGACTCCATCGGCGTTATGGCCGACGCCTCGCCCGGGATCTGATCCGGAACACCGATCTCCTCCAGCCTGGCATCCAGCTCGTCGACGATGTCCTGGCGGTCCAGCAGGTTGCCGCCGACTTCCATCATCCGGCTGTTCTTGGCCAGGTGCATGATGGCCCCGATCTCGTCGGTCAGGCCACGGAACTCTTCCATGGTCATCTCGTCCATCGGCTTGGCACCCAGAAGCCCAGCTTCGATGGTCGGCTGCAGGATTGCGTACATCTCTGGGTTGTTGGTCTTCAGGATCTCCAGATAGTTCGCGGCGCGCTCGCCACCACTCTCTCCGATGCCGTACTGGGCCAGCAGGAACTTGGCCACGTTTGCAACGTCCGGATCAACCCCTTTGGTGACCAGCTTCTTGTTACCGAACTTGGCCACGCTGCGGAAGAACTTCAGGTCGCGCTGCACCTCGTTCAGGGCATCTGCCGAGATCTTTGCGGCGTAGGCGTTCACCAGCTGGTTGCGCTTCTCGATACCGGCGGCCTCGATGTCTCCAGCCTTGAACGCCTTCGCAGACGCGCGGGCCGCCTTGGCTTCGGCGTTTGAATAGAGGTGCGGCTTGATGTTTCCAATCTGCAGCGAGTCGATCATGCGAGTTGCGAAGTCGCGCGCGGCCGCGTTCAGGATCTTCGGCTTGCCGGTGGCCTGGCGGATGGCGTTCAGCTCGGACGCAATGAATCGGGCGCGGGCGTCGTTGTAAATAGCCCGGTCTGCCGCCTGCTCGATGGCTTCCGGCGTGGCCAGCTCGCCGCGCAACTCCAGCATGGCCTTGTCGACCATGGCCTCGATGACCTGATTCGGCGGCTCTGCCGCCACCAGCGCACGCACCAGTTCGCCGCCGGTCTTGAACTGACCGTTGAGGCCCGGGATCATGTCCACGGCCAGGTCTGGCTCCATGCCGTTCTTGGACACCATGCGGCGCTTCTTCAGCGACTCGGCATCGGCGGGCGAGATCTCCGGGTTTGCCGGGTTCAGGAAAAGCTTGTTGGAGCCAGCCTCCTGCCCTTCCTGTGCTGCTCCGGTCAGCCACTGCCAGGCCTGGTAGATCGGCCGGCTCATGACATCTTTGGCGACTTCGATACGCAGGTTCGATCGCTCAACGGCCGCCGCCTTCTGCAGTTTCTTGATCTCACGACCGCGCGCGTTTCTGGTGTAGGCCATGTCGCGCAGCGCGCTGGCCTGCAACTTCTCGATAGCCGTCTCGGTGGAGTAAGAACCAAGCTCCTGGTAGGCGGCGAACTCCTGTTCGCTCATGCCGGCCTGCTGGGCGGATTCGAACAGCGGGCGCATGGAGCGCGCGGCCTTGGCAATCTCGATCTGCTCCTCGGTGGCCAGCATGCGGTCCATCACGCTGCGCACCTCGTCGTTGAGCTCGACGTTCAGCGCCTTGATGTCGCGGTAGATCGAGATCATCCATGAGCGAAAGCGCTGGAACAGCGACTGAATCTCGACGCCCGGTGCGTTTCCTTCGAACAGGTAAGCCTCGAAGCCGCGGGCGAACTTCTCGTGGTAGGACTCACGCTGATCCGGGCGCAGGTTGTACCACTGGTCTATGGATTCCAGGCCGAACCACTTCATCAGGCCGTTGGTGTCCTCCAGCAGGCGCTGTTCCTGCTCGTTGTTCGTGTCCGCGCCGAAGGTCTGGGCCCCTTGCGCAATACGCACGGCCATGTCGATCTGGACCTCAAGGAAGAAGTGGCCGGCTTCATGCAAAAGCGATGACAGATCGGCCGTCTTGAACAGCGTGATCACGCTCTGGGTCTGAGTGATGTCCGCCCCGATGGCGATCTGCGCGCGCGGGTTCTTCTGGTCCTTGTTCAGGATGCGCATAGCGCCAAACTGCTCAAGAAAATCCCGGCGCGGCGTGTTGATGGCCGCCTGCTCATTGATTGGATCGACCGTCTGCCCGACATTCTCGGCCGGCATGATGGCCGGGTCTGTGACATTGCTGCCATCAGTTCCTGGCAGGGAGTCGGCCAGTTCGCCAGATGGAATTGCCGGCTCTCCCTGGCTCACGCTCTGGCCGTCCTGATTCATCAGTGTGCCGCCGACAGGCTTTCCAACGCCTTCGGCCTGGATCTGTATCGGGTATTTCTGCAGCAGCTGTTCCGGGGTCAGGCTCAACTTTGCCGCGGTCACGGCGTAGAAGTTGGACAGCAGCGTGCTGTAGGCGGCATTGACCTCGGGGCGGAACCGGCCGGTGGCGTCAAGTTGCTGGGCGAAGTAGCCCTTCACGGCCTCGGCGCTGGCCTGGTAGACCTCGGCGTTCTGGGACTGTGCCATCACGACATCGACCTCGTCCTGCAGCTCCTGGGCCCGCTCCTGCATGAACACCGTGGCCTCGGCCTTGCTCATGTCCCGCGGGTTGAACTTCAGGTGGTCCAGCAGCGGCTGGGCGTACTCGGTGGGAGCGATCTCGGCGGCGTAGACATCGACCGGGATCACGACGTCATTGCCGGTGAGAACCGCGTTCTCCAGCTGGTCCTGTATGACCTGCGGCATTTTGTCCATCTGGACGCCGAGATCCTGCGCCATCTGGTTGAGCACGCGCCCATCAATGTAGACGTCGGTCACCTCGCCTTCGGCAGCGGCCTCCTTCACGAAAGCCTGGAAGCTCTTTGGTTCGCGCTGCAGAACCTTGTCCGCCTTGGCCAGATCGGACAGTTGGGCGAACGTGTTTGCCTTGTATTCGGCCTCCACAGCCTGCTGAGCTTTGCGCTCTGACCTGTTGATGGCGCTGTCGATTCCCTTCATGATCGTGGTCTGCCCGCCGACACCGACCAGGGTGGCGATCAGGGTTTCAGCCGCTGCGCCGGGACGCTCCTTTAGGTAATCGGCGAACGTGGCTTCTGGCTTTAGCACCGCCCACTCGTTCAGGTCCTGAAGCACCGTGGCCACCTGCTCTCCGGGGACTTCTGCCGCAGCCTGGCGCAGCAGCATCTTTCCCAGCCCGGTGTTTGCCGACAGGTCGCCGATCAGGCGGGACACGGGGATTTTCTCGGTCGCGTACTCGATGGCCGCCTGCGATGCGCCGTAGGTCGCTGCCTGCACCGGTGCAATCCCCTTGTCGCGCGCCTGGCCGTATTCCTGCCCGAACACGGGCGCCGTCATGCCGGTGAGCGCGGCGCCTTGACCGCCCGGAGCCAGCGCCAGCGGAAGCGCGGCCATGTTCCTTGCCAGCGAGCCGACACCCGAGTAAATCCCGCGCTCGACCGTGCTTTCACCCTTTGGCATCCACGCCTTGGAGCTCGCATCGATCGATTGCCGGTAGTCGGACAGGCCAGACGACACGCGGCGCAGCGGGTTTTCCGGGAGGATGGTGCCGGCCAGCGGGTCCATGATGGGCGCCAGAAGATCGACGGGCGCCTGAACCATGCCAACGACCCCGGAGCTTGCGCCCAGCAGGCCAGACATGGCGGCCGGGCCGAGCCCCCGGATGGTGCGCTCGATGGCGCCCATGTTCTCGACGTTGTCGTGGGCCAGCTCGGCGAAGTTCAGGTCGGACAGTTGACGGGCGAGAACCGGCGAGTCGGCGACCATCCGGGTGATGTCCTGCTGCCGCGCGATCCGGGCCAGCTCGTCCTGCTTGGCCGCCGCGGTGTCGATGTCCATGCGGAAGCGCTCGGCCAGACCCTTGGCCTCTGCAGCCTTGTCCGGGTTCCGAGGAAGCGCCATGTCCAGCGTGGAGGTCAGGCGCGTGGTCTGCTGCTCGACCTCCTGATCCAGCACCATGTCGCTGTTGCGGCGCGCGCTCGGCATGTCAACGACCATGCCTCCCTGCTTCTGGCCGCGCTCTTCCTCGTCAAGCAGGATGTCTGAAGGGTTCATGTGTCAGTTCTTCGGTTTGCCGTCTGCCACCCACATCTGGGCGATTGCGGATTCGGTGACGGGGAGGCCGCGGGCCTTGCGCCGCTGGATGGCGTCCATGCGGTAGGAGGCCGGGACAGATGCCAGCGGCACCTTGTCGATGCCCTTGCCGTCGGCCGCGCGGACCGTGACGTAGGCTTTGCCCAGGTCGTCGTCGTCCATGGTGATGACAGGCTTTGTCTCGTCCCGGAAGAACCCACGAACCCGGGCGACGTTGACCTTCTCCTTCTGGACGATCTCTCCGATCAGCTCGTTGCTGGCGCGCTTGCCCGGGTTCTGGGCCTCCCAGTTGTTGACCTTGTCCTGGATCTTGTGCTTGAAGGTGTCGAGCGCTTCCTGCTGGGAGTCGCTCAGCTTGCTGCCGGTCTTCGGGATGATTCCGAGGTCGCGGGCTCCGGTCTTCACCGCGTCCTGCACGGTGAACAGCTGCAGGCCGGAATGGTCGCCCTTCTCCACCGCGGCGCGCGCGGCGACGATCTTGCCCTGGGCGGACTTCAGGTCGGAGTCGCTCATGTGGTTGCCGTAGTTGCGCAGCAGGTCCCCCGCCGTCATCTTGGCCAGTTCTGCCGGCGGCGTGTCGGCGAAAGCCAGCCATGCGGCGATGTTGGTCTTGCGCGCGACGTTGCCTTCCTCGGCCCGGCTGCGCTGGTACTTGCGCAGCTTCTCCCGGTCCTCGGGGTGCATCTGTGCAAGAACAGAAGGCGACAGCTTGCCGCCGCTCTGCAGCGTGGTCCACGCCTGGGTCATGACGTCGTCCTGGCGCTGCTTGAGGAAGTCGCGCTCCTGCTTCACCCGGGCGATCACGCGGGTTTCGATCTCGGCACGTTCCTTGCCTTGGTACTTCTCGCGGATTTCGGACATGGCGGCCGAGGTGTCGGCGCCGTATTTGTCCAGCAGGCCGTCGCTCACGCGCTGCACCTTGGCCTCCATCACGCCTTCGTCGACCAGCTTGGTGACGGTCAGCCGGGCCTCGTTGCTGAGCTCGCCCTTGTGGATCTTGAAGTACTCATCGGCGAACTCGTGCATGTCGGCATCGATGGCCGACTTGATCACGGTGGCGTGGCCCATGCTCAGGTTCTTGATCGTGGTCGCCTCGACCTCCGACCCAGACCAGCCGCGCAGCCTTCCTTCCTCGGCGGTCGCGGCCTTGATCGCACTGACCGACTGGGCCAGCGCATCCGGGTCGCCGAACATCAGGCCCATCTGACCGATGTTCGTGGCGATCGTCCCGGACTGCACGCTCAGCGAGTGGTTGGAGAACTCCTTCGCGGTGTGCTCCATCAGCCCACCCTGGAACTGGGTGGACAGGGCTCCGGCCTTCTCCATGAAGATGGCGCGCTGCTTGTCGTTGCCCAGGCCGGCGGCGATGCTGCTCAGCGTCTCCTGGTACTTCTCGCCGTATTCGACGCTGAGCGACTTCTTGTCCGGGCGGTCCAGTGCGGCCTTGCCCTGGAGGTGCACATAGCCCTGCTCAGGGTCGTAGGTCAGCGCCAGCCGCGACTGCACCGCCTGATTCAGGGCCTCATTAACCCGCACCTGGTTGGCCTGCTCCTCGGCATCCAGCTGCACCTTCATGGCGATGTCGCTGAGCCTGCTCAGGCTCTCGCGCATCGGGTTGGGCCGGTTGGCGTCGGCCATGAGCTGGCGCGTGTCGACCTGGACTTCCTGCGGCCGGGTGTTGAAGCGGGCACCGTTTGGTGCGTCAGGCTTCACCAGCCCGGGCGCCGAGTAGCGCGCGCCTGACGTGGTGGTCGGGGAAACGCTGGGCGAGTTGACGAGTGGGACGGTTGGCATCTTATCGGCCCCGGTTGTATTGGTAGTAGGTGGCGGCGACCTGGGTCGCACCTCTCAGCAAGGCGTTGCTGATCCCCTGACTGGACCCGGCCGGCTTGAATGGGGCACTGGCCAGAGGGGCGGTCACGTAGGAAGGCTTGCCGCTTTCGATGGCCGCGGCGTTGGCGTTCGCGTTGGCCGCTGACATGCGCCCGTTGGCGCCGGCCATCAAGCCCGCCGTCATGCTGTTCACCCCCTCGGTGCGGTAGCCCCACGCGGCCCGGATGGCGTTGGCGCTGATGGTGTTGGCGTCGATCTCGCCGATCATGTCGGTGCTGGTCAGAACACCCACCGCGGTCTCGCTGGACAGGTCGATGCCGTTGGCGGCGATGGACACACGCTGTTTGGCCTTGAACGCCGCGGTCTCCAGTCGCTTGGCCTGCTCCTGACGCTGGCCGGAATGCAGCGCCCCCTGTGCCGCGCTCTCAGCCAGCCGGGCGTTGATGCGTGCGAGAGCCTCGTGCAGCTTGGCTTCGACCATCGCAGACCGGCCGGCCATCCGGGCTTGCTCGCCCTGGATGCCAATCGACTTGCGCTGCAGATCGATCATTCCGTTCTGCCAGGTGTTTTGCTCCAGGGCAAAACTGTGCTGTCGAGCGCTCAGCTGGTACTGCATCTTGGCCAGCTTTGAGCTGTTGATGGAGTCCTGAATCCCAAGCACCGTGCTGCTGATGGCGCCGGCGTACATGCCGTAGCTGCCCATGCTGGACTTCGCCGCTCCTGAACCGTAGTTGCCGTAGTTCGCAGCGTCCCGGAGGTCGAGCGTGTTGGCCGCGTTGTAGCTGCTGGAGTAAGTGATCATTGTGGGCTCCGATCATGTGGTTCTTGGCCTCGGTGACGCGCACCGATCACCCGCCGATGGCGACTTCGAGCGAGATCGACGAGATGGTGAGCGGCAGCGGGTCGGCCTGACGGATGTACACCGACGCGCTGTCGGTCCACGCCGCTTTGTTCACCACCTCGACCTCCTCGGTCTTGAGCCTGGGCGGGGAACCCCACGGCTCGGTGGTGCGCTGCTTGGCCTCGACCAGCATGTCCAGCGACGGCCCGGTGAAGATGCCAGACGAGCGGTACACGCGCAGCCAGACCTTGTTCACGTTCTTCACGCGGCCCTGGGCGAAGCCACCGCTGCGCAGTTCGATGGCCACCGGCAGCGTCTGGACGTCGGCCAGGATACGGAGACCTATGTGGATCAAAGAGCCCTCAACATCCAATGTGATCTGGCCTCCCGTCACCGTCCTGCGTGGGTGGACAGCGCCGTCGACCAGGATCGACACCTCCATTCCCTCCAAGTGACCAAGGTTGATGACCACGTCAGTAGGGGCACCCTCGTAGGTCAGGCCTGAATCTACGAAGAACGCTTCCTCTTGCACCAAGTCAAGCTCATCGTCAGGGTCGCCGAACGACCTGGTGTGCAGGCGCTCGATGTAGCGCTTGTCCACCCCTCCGATGGTCCGCTTGATCACGGCGTAGAGAACGTCTTCCTCGCCCTCTGCCACCACGACGATGGATTCGAACAGACCGTCCTGGGTGTCGTGCCGATGCCAGGCGCCGATCTGCTGCTCCGGGATGTAGGTCAGGCCGATCAGCGTTCCAGAGCTGGACACGAACCAGCAGATCGGGATCGGCGCCTTCGAATAGGCCATGTCAACGATGGACTTCTGATCGAACAGGTGGGGCGCCCGCAGCGACAGGTCGCCCGTGATGTATCCGCCCGCGTCGTTGTTGAAGCCCATTTCCCGGACGTGCCCGCCGCGCGCGGCCGCGTACAGGATCGAGTTGTTCACCAGCAGCGGCTGCACGTTGTTCGACCCCACATAGGACTGCGGCGAAGCCTTGGTGGTGATCCCGCCCTCGGTCTCGACGCGCCACTCTGCCGAGTTGGTCAGAAGCACCATGTCCTGCAGCGGGACGATGTGGCGGATGGAATTCACCTCGCGCGCGGCGATCTTGTAAGACAGGCTGTCGTCCTCGCGCGCCGGGAGCGAGTAGGTCAGGTTCTTCTCGGTGCCGGTCCGTGTCGCCCAGATGTTTTGCGGCTGCGTGTTGGTGCCCGCAAAGATGCGCCGCTGCAGGTGGTAGGCCACGGCCGCCGGGTAGTTGTTGGCGGAGACGAACGGGTCACGCAACAGCGGCGGCGTCCGGCTCAGGTCTGGCGTGATGCCGTCGTCCTTGAACGTCAGCTCGTCGGTCTGCCCAACGTACCCGAACAGGCCGTTGTCCTGGCGGTAGACGTAGTAGCGGGTCGCTCCGGTGACGGCGGTCCACACAATCGCGTTGGACGCGCCTGTCTGCAGCAGGTTGTTCGTGATGTTGGTCTGGCCCTCGGTCCCGCCGAGCGATTCTTCGCTCTCCTTCACCGCGGTGATCTTGTATTTGTAGTGCTGCAGATCGGTAGGACTTGCCGCGCGCGTGGCTGTGACAGTCGGTGCACCCGTTGGCGGGTCTATGTCCGGGGCGAACGCGATAGTCGCCAGAACCCACTTGGTAGAACCCAGCCGGCGCAGCTCGCGCGGAGGGTGATCAGGGTGCACCAGGGTCAACACGTCGGCCGACTGCACGAAGTGGATGTCGAACAGCTGCGACTCGGTGTAGGTCGTCGGAATCTCGTAGATGGTGCTGGGCAAGGCGTACCAGAACGATGCGTTCGGTGGTGTCTCCTGGGCGTGTGCGACGGTGCAGTAATAGTTCGTCCCACCGCTGGCCACCAGGTCGCCGGCCTCGTAGTAGCGGCCGAACGTGATGGTCCCGGACCCTGCCCCGGTAAGGTCGATGGCAGCACCGCCAGACGTGGCGGCAACCTTCAACGTGTCGGCCGCAGCGCTGACCACGTAGTAGGTGGCGTCTGCAACCAGCGGGGGCGGAAGCGTGGTCGTGCTTTCGAAGCGAACCGGTGTGGTGTCGGCGTAGCCGTGGGCAACGCTGGTCAGGGTCTCGGTGCCGGTGTCAACCGCGGTTACGGTCTTGGTGGCGAGGTAAGCGTCAGGCGTGCCAGCCAACAGAGTGGCACCGTTCGTGTGGAAGCGCACATAGCCCTCGCCGAACTCCAGCACCATGGTCTGCGTGACCGAGAACGAGAACGGGATCACGCGGGTCTTCTTGGCGCTGGTCTTGACCTCGCGCACGAACCCGAACCCGGCCCGGTTGGTGATGGGACCGTGCGGCAGCACGATCATGTTCCGGCACTTGGCCAGGCCGGTCTGGTACTTGATGTCATCGATGCGGCCCCAGAACTCGGGCGTCACCTCGCCACCGGCAAACGACCGTGAAAAGGTCCGTGCGTCAGACATGCTGTCTCCTTATCGGTTTTGCAGGTGGTAGGGCATGTAGCCGATGCTGGACGGGCCCTTCTCGTCGTGGCTCTGTCCAGCATCCGCCAGGCTGGCCTTGCCGATCCACTGCAGCGCCATGCTTTCGCAGAACTGTGCCGCATTGCGCCCGGCGTCACCCTTGATCAGCGGGCCGGCCAACATTCCGGCGAGGCGCCAGCTCACGGCCAGCGTGAACAGGTTGGAGAACTTGGATGGGTCGGTCACGCGGTAGATGTACTTGACCTCGGCCAGCTCGACGTTGCAGCGGATCACCACCTGGCCGGTTGCCAGAGATTCCATCTCGTACTGCTCACCGGAGCGCATGCTGCCGTCGTCGATCTCGTCGTCCACAGCATCGGGATGGGTGACAGCGACGATGCGCAGCTGATCGGATGGAAGGGCGTAGGCGTAGGCCCACTTGGTGGTCGTGTCGTAGCTGATCTGCGCCAGGGTCTTGCGCTTGGTCGCAAACTTCCATGAAGCCTTCGGGTCTTCAAGAACCGTGTCGCGTGCGATGGGATAGAAGCGCGCGCAGTGTTCGGCCTGTGCGCTCCCCTCGGGTGGGTTGATGCTGGTCACGGTGGCGCTGTCGCCGTTGTGTGCCAGTGCCAGGTTGCAGATTTGGACTTCTGAAGCCATGTGGTCCTCGCTATGAAAAAAGGGGCTGCACCCGTGAGAGCGCAGCCCCTTGTCGGCCTGGGCTGTGGATCAGCCCCGGGCTGGGTCGGCCTTCTTGTCGGCCTCGGCCTGGAGCTTGGTCATCGCGGCCATGGTGTCTGGCTCTTTGCCTTCCACCTTGACCTTGGCGGTTGGCTCGGACTTGGCGGCCTTGACCTTGGCGGTTGGCGCCTCGTCTTCCACCTTGACCATGCCGGGCTCCAGCACCGCGTCGTCGGCCACCTCGAAGGGCGTGCCGGCAGGAACGCGGGAGCCGCCGGAAAAGACCATCTTGGTGTGCGTCACTTTCATGGCTGGTCTCCGCTATCAGGCGCCAGCGGCGTTCGGGTAGGCCTTCCAGGCAGCGAGGTCCTTGCACAGGAACGCATCCACAGCACCCGCAGTGATGGCGGCCACGCCCGTGTTCTGCAGGATGCCGAGGTAGCGCTCGTAGGGCACATTGCCTGCGAACGGCAGCTTGCCGGCGTACAGAATGGTGTTGGCAGCGATACCGGCAGCAGCGTCGAACACCGGAGTCGTCAGGTGCTTCGAAGCACTGGCCGGCGTGAGGGCCGCAGCAGCATCCGAAGCGAGCGTGAACGACAGGGTGCCGGTGGCAGCGGCCGTGATCGCGGTGGTCACCTTGATCACCAGGTACAGCTGATCGGCGTGGCCCAGGTCGGCGGGCACCGTGCCGAGGTCGATCTGGTCACCGATGAGGTAGGACGCCGCGGCGCCAGTGTTCAGAGCGACGGCATCGCAGAACTGATTGAATTTGTCGACGATCATGATGATCTCCTATGTTGGGTTTGTGACCCCCCAGCCGAAGCCGGGGGTGTGCATTACACGACGCGGGCCTCGGTGTTCAGCAGCGCATCGGTGCGCTTGAACGGCACGTCGTCGAAGGTCATCACGCGCTTGCCTTCGACCGTTTCCCAGGACAGGTTGTTGGAGACCTTTTCCAGGATGCCCAGGCGCAGCGCTTCGCGGATCGTGCGGTTGCCGTACCAGACGGCGCGGCCACGGCTGTAGTTCGGAATGCGCTCGGTGGCAGCGACCATGGAGTTGATCAGCGCCTTCTGGGCGGTCGCGCGGTCAGCGGCGGTGCCATCGACGGTCAGGGCCGACACGTCGATGTTGGCCACGCGCACGACATAGCGCCAGTCGCGCAGCACCAGGCCGGCGTCTTGCCGGTAGTGCGTGCGATAGGCTTCCATGCGGCCACCGGCACCGTCCACGTTCTCGATGGTGATCTGCCCTTTGTTGGTCATGGACAGACCAGCTTTCGACCCCTTGGGGTAGATGCCGTGAACGGTCGAGTCTCCCCACAGCACCAGCCACACCGAGGTGCTGCCGGCGGCGTCTGCACCACCGTGGTTGATGATGTTGTCGGCGTTCTCTGCGGACAGCGAGTTGTATCGCGGAGCCAGGCCGGTGAAGGCGGCTTCGTTGCTGGCCTCGTTGCCGTAGAAGATGGTGGACGCCATCTCCTGGGCCATGCCTTCGATGAAGGCGCGGTCTTCGCTCATGCGGAACGCGGCGGTGTTGCCGTTCAGGTCGGCCAGTGCCACATCGACCTCGGCGTAGGCTTCCAGCATGCCGCACGAGTCGGTAACCTGAGCGGTACGCGACTTGCCGGGCTGAACGCCTTGGTACAGCTTGCGCCAGGTGGGGGCAGGAATGCCGGTGCGAACGGTCGACTTGTGGCCCGTTGGCAGGTTGCCTTCCACGTAGACCATGTCTTCGTTGATGGGGTTTTCCTGCGTCAGGATCTCGCTGATGATGTCGATCTTGCCACCCGGGTCAAGGCGGCGGGCGACATCCAGCATGGTGGGGAACTTGTTTTCGAGTGCAGCCATTTTGATCTCCTATGGGGTTATGGCGTTGGTTCAGCTTTGGGTGCCGAAGAGGACTTCGGCTGGGTCACGTCGGGATGCAGGCCCGGAGCCACTCGAAGGAGTGAAGCCATCGGGGCTGATCGCCTTGCCGGCGCGGTAGAGCAAGCGGATGATTTCCGGGTTGCTCGCGAGGCCGGTTTTGTTCAGCAGGTCATTGAGTGCAGGCGTGCCGAAGGCATCCACCGCGCGCTTGGCAACGCCCAGGTTCTTCTCCAGGTTCTCGCCGCCGAACTCGCTGTCGTTGATCGACTGCTCGCTCCACTGCGCGTGAACCTTGGCCACTTCAGCCGCCTGGTGGGCGAGCATCGATGGCGCCACCTTGGCCAGGATCGTTTGAGCCTGGTCTTGCGGCAGCTTCAGTTCCTTGGCGACATCGGCGTAGGCCGCGAGAGCCTCACCACTCAGCACCACCTCGTCGGGAAGGCTGAACGTGTAGGTCTCGGGTACTGCCGGTGCCGGTGCTGCAGGAGCCTGTGCGGCCGGAGCCGGAGGCGTTGCAACAACCGGCTGGGTTGCCCCCTGCTGTTGGCCGCTCTGGTCGACGCTGGGCGCTACTGCGGGAGCAGCGGGTGCAGCGGCGGGAGTTGCGGCCGGAGACGTGACGCCATCATTGGCTTGAGCGTCCATCACTTGCGGGTCCATTTGTGTGTTCCTTCAACATCTCGATGTACAGGTCAGGGGCGTGCGCGTTGACCATGGTCAGCAGCGCGTTTCCTTCATTCCGGTTGCCTTCGTTGAAGGCCATTTGCATGGCATTGGTGTTGAAGCTCAGCCGGAAAACCCCTGTTCGCTCCAGAGTCCGCCAGACGATGCGGCGCCCCCTTTTGCTTCCCATGAGCCACTTGACGTCGTCCTGCTCGACGATCTGTGCGTTCTTGAGGCGGCGCTTTTCAAGCACCTGCTCACGCTCATTCGCTTCGAAGTCCGTAGGGTCGTGCTCACTCATGGCCGTGACTCTATTGCTGGGTCATGGAGTCACGCGCACGGGCCTTGCTGCAGGCTGGATCAGAAAGAACAAAACCCGCACAAGGCGGGTTCGTTATGGTGAAAGCTTGCTCACCCGGAAATGAAAAAGCCCGCACAGTGCGGGCTTGTTGGGGTGTCGGTGCAGACTGGATCGGGGTTGGTGTTTACAAAGACAGTGCTTTACACAAAGCACGAAAGCGCCATTCGGCAATGTGCTGGTGACCATACGGGGTTGGGTGTGTATTGTCTGGGTTAATTACAATATCTGAGTTTCCGTTTCCGGCTGGCGCACCAAGTCTCCCTGTGCCTGTGATCTCCATATCAGTCACATTGTCAATAAACAAAACACCGTTCTCTGCGGCGGCAGTTGCTATTGCAACACGCCGGGCCTCTACATCAAGGGAATGTGGCTGAAACGGGCCGAATGCTATTTGTAAACACCCCGGAATCCCAGCATTGATTCCGGCGAATACTTCGCTTGCGGCTGCCGTATGGTCTACTGCTGTGACGTTCAATCCATTGGTGTGAATAATGACGTCGTGCGGGAGCCCAACAACATCATGCTCGTACCGCTCCAGTAGGCTTTTCTTCAACCCATTGTTATTGGCAAGATAACCAGTTGATCCTATGGCTGAAACTGTTTTCTTGGTAGCGCCAATTATTCTCAAAAACCTAGCAGCCCATCCGTCGTGATAGCCTGCAGTGGACCCGCTACCCTCTGAGAATGAGTCTCCCAAAATCATCACAGAAGGGCCGACTTGCTCTTTTTTACCGATGACCGCGGAGGACGATATGTTCCAGCCTCCAAATTTTCCGCCAGAAAGCTCAACCTCTATTTCCCGCATACCAGAAGCAGAAAATTCAACAAGCACCCAATAAGAACTGCCATTGGAAGGAACGGCTGGTACTATTCCGGCCATTTTTCGAACTCCGTTTTCAGTAACCCAAATCCTTCCATTGCTGGAAAAGCCTTGCCCCATTATCTTGAACTCTACTTGAACAGCATCCGTGATGATGGTCCAAGATGCAACCGTTGCAGCGGTAAATGCGGCAGCAACACCAGATGCCTGAGCGTCGTAATTTACCGGAAGGCGGAACAAGGTGCTGGGAAAAGCTGCACCCGTCTCGCATCGCGTTGACTCAAGAATCAATGCTGAGTCTTTTGCAATATTTACAGCACCTGAAATTGCAGACGCCGCGTTTGCTACACCAAGCGTGATAGTTGGAGCACCAACCATTAAATCCCAAGAGACAGGCATTCTCGACAGAAGCATTGTCCTGAGAGCATTCATCGAGCTACCGCCAGACAAAGAATCCCGCATCTGCGCCCGCTGAGCTTGGGTAGGCTCAGACCCGCCGATTGCTAGGCCGGTGGTGCCCATCGTCACTAGCGACTTCTCACCCCCGTCTGCATCACGGATGCCGACGATGTCATCGGTTGCGTCGTCGTAGACGAACGGAGAGCCTGATTTGAGCTTTGTCATTTTGAATTCCTCGATCAGCTGTAGATGGTCTTGCCGGGAGCGAACAGCTCCATGTCGGTGATCTGCAGGCCCATGTCGTATGCCGTTGGCTTGCCCTCGTACTTCGACTCACTGGAACTGGTCACGAGCACCTTGGCGTGCAGCGTCATCACGGTGCCAACGTCGGGCATGTCCTTGATGCCGAGCTTGGCCAGTTCCTCGGTGGACAGAGAGATGTGCAGGCCGTAGGGATAGGGGCTCTCGTCGGGAGAGCAGCACTGCGGCTCCAGCACATTGACCTTGGACGGCTTGCGCTTCATGTTGATCATTGGGGTCTCCTCAGTAGCCAGAGAACATGGCCATTGCGTTCTGCGGCGCCACGGCTTCAGCCTGGGCCACATCCTTCATCGTTGCAGCCTGCTGCTGCTCCTGCTGGGATTGCTCGGCTTGGGCCATGGCCTCGGCACGCTGCTGGCGGATCACGGCCACCTGCTCGCCCGGGATGATCAGGTTCGGGTCGATGCCCAGCATGTCGGCGTACTCGTCTGCCCATCGATCGCTGTCGAACTTGTCGAGCACCTCGGGCTTGATCATGGCGACCTGGCCCAGATTCCCGACGAACCGATCGATGCTGTTGGTTGACACCGCCCGTTGAGCCTGGGCCAGCATGGACACGTACTCGACGCGCAACTCGACGCCCTGCAGCTCTGGAGGAGGTGGAGGCAAGGCACCGACCTCGGCCAGCCGGTTGAACGTCATGTCGATCATGGGGTCCAGCAGCTCGTTGTGCAGGCGCTCCAGCACCGGTCCCAGCATCAACAGCTTCTCTTCGTGGCGCTCGGCCACCTCGGTAGCCGTCATGTTGGTGCGCGTGCTGTTCGCGATCATCATGAACAGGTCGCTGTAGAAGGCCGACTCGATGCGCCCGCGCACGTCGTGGATGTCTTCCAGCAGGTGGCTAAGGTCGATGTTCACGTCGAACGCGGTCTGAATCCGGCCGTGCTGGCTGTTCATGTTGACGTAGCTCACACCGCCAGGGAGCATGGACAGCTTCTGGTTCTGCATCTCCAGCGGGACCTGCAACGGGGGGTTGGTCTTGTAGTCGATGCCCTGGCCCTTGCGCAGCTGCTGGTGGTAGAGTTGCTTCAAGTCGCCCAGTGCCTCCATGGCCGGGCTCTCGCCGTAGGTGTCTCCGGATGTCGTGGTCCAGCGCGGTGTGAGGGCTGGGAAGGTCTTGAACCCGCTGTCGAGCAGGAAGCGCTGGTTGTCGGACCCGGCTTCGAAGTAGGCGGACCGAAACGGCATGTTCCGGTTGTCCTTCAGCCGGTGGTCGCGGTCCAGTCGAGGCTCGATCAGGTGGATCAGGTGCACCTTCGAGCCCAGCAGGCCCCGGTCGTACATGTTCTTCACCGTGGGCGACACGTTGGCCATGCCGAACTGCTGCACCACCTGGGAAACGGTGCGCTCCATGTCGCGGTACATGGTGTTGATCACGCCGCGGTCATCCTGCGCCAGGGTGTATTCACCGATGGTCAGCGAGTGGTGGCGGATCACGTCCTGGAAGTCCTCGACAACCACCGAGCAGCCGGTGCCGAACGCGCCGATCTCCTCGTACATGGTGTGCAGCGCGCGGTAGCTGTTGGAGCGCTGGAATACCGTCATCATCACCCGCTGCACCTCGTGCAGCCAAGCCTTGACGGCGCCGAAGTCGGCCATCTCAGGGTCTGGAGTGGACAGGCGGAACCACGGGCGGGCCGGGCTCGTGGCCCCACCCATCAGGCCAGCGCCCAGCGTGCGAAGGGCTCGAGACCCGGCAGAGTCGATGATCTTGCCGGGCTTGCGCTTGCCGTCATTCTGCTCGCCGATGTTGAATCGCCCGGCACGCGGCTTCAGGTAGGTCGCGATCTCCTGATACTGGCCGTCCCACGTCGAGCGCTCGGTCTTGAGCGTGGCGTGACGCTGCCGGAACAGGTCGATGGCCTGCGTGCCTTCTGGCTCTGCCATGTCAGGCCCCCAGTGCCGTGGTCTTGCCCAGCGTGCCAGGAGCGGCGCCACCGGCACCGGTCAGGAGGGTGGAACCGGCGCCCAGTGCCCCGGCCTTGTCGTTGCCGGTCAGCATGGCGCCGATGTTCGGGGCCTTGCGGGTTGCCTTGTTGTTGGCGATGTCGGCGTCACGCGCGTTGCGCTCGGCCAGGGCCTGCGCCTTGGCTGCGGCATCCTTCTGGGCACTGAGGGCGGCCCACTGCTGGCCAAGGGCGGCCTGCTGCTGGGACAGGCTGGCGTTTGCCAGCTCCATCTCCTTGGCCATGCGGTCCTTCTCCATAGCAGCCTGCTCATCGAACTGCTTGGCGGCCTGGCGCTGGCCCTTCTTGGCGGTCTGATTGGACTTCTCCGCGCTGGCGGCTCCAACCACGGTTGCCACGCCGATCACTGCTGAAACTGCCATGTCAGATCTCCTTCGAATAGACGATGTCCTGCACCCCGTAGCCCATCCGTGGGAGGATTTCGGCCAACGGGGTGTTCTCTTTGGCGTGCCAGAGCATCATCTGAGCGCCTCGGGCCTTGCCCTCCTGCTCGGTCATCTTCATCATCCGAATGCCGAAACCACCGTTGCGGTGGTCGGGGTGGACATAGACGATGTCGTTCTGGCAGACGGTCAGCCCGGCGTAGTGCGGGTGTGTCAGCAGGAAGTTGACGCTGTAGCCCACCAGCTGATCGCCCTTGAAAGCTGCCAGTATCATCAGCTGCCCGGCGTCCTCGATGGCCCGATACGAGGGCTCATGAGGGTCCAGCACCATCAGCTGCTTGTTGCGCGCGATCTCTTCCCAGTGCTCGCGGAACAGCAACGGCGCCAGTTCGAGCATTTCGGTGACGTTGGACTCTCGGATGTTCATGGCCGGGAGTGTCCCCGGCGGCTGTTACTTCACGCGCACCCCAGGTATGCAGTCGAAGATGACGTGGATGCGGTCGGTGTCGCCAGCGTTGGTGAAGCTGTGGGGCAGCTTGTGGTTGAACAGGTACAGGTTTCCGGCGGCCATGTGCATGGTCTCGTCGCCTGATTTCATGGTGCAGCCGTCGTTCGTGCTCAACACCAGGTGGAAGCGCTTGTAGTGGTCGGCATACGCGCCCTCGTCGATGTGCTCTGTCACCACGCCGCCGGCTTTGAGCTTGACCACCAGGACGTGGCCGAGGTCCTGAGCGGACAGCGCGTCGGTGCATGCGTCGATCAGCTCGGCCACGCTGTTGAGGGCGCTGATGTTCTGGCTGTAGTTGACCGACTCTCCGGGCGTCATGTACTGCTCAGGCGTGAACCCGCGCGGGCCACGCAGGTAGATGGTTTCCGTGTCCTTGTGGTCGGACCCGATGAACAGCTGCCGGATGGTGATCTGCTGGAACAGGTCGCTGTTGGCGGCCAGGTCGTTCAATGCCAGCGCGGTGTCGAGCTTGGGCATCTTGATCTGTGTGAAGTTGTTCATGGTCAGGCGTAGGGGTCATGGTCGATGCGCTGCGTGACGCCCTGCAGCACGCCGGGAAGCCGTGGCCGGCGGGCTACCGGCATGGCGAAGGTCAGGGCCAGGGAGTCGGCTTTGTCTGGGGAGCGGCCGAGGATCAGCTTGATGTCGTCCTTGCTGTCCAGCCGGAACTTGTCGCCCTGGAACGTGTAGGTCATGGCCAGCAGTTCCTCCTTGAGGCCCTCGTCGTATGGCAGCGCACCGCCAGCACGCACCCACTTGGCCAGCAGGAAGTACATCTCGCTGCGCTTGTTGAAGTAGCGCCGGTCCAGCGCCGTGCCGTTGAAGTAGACCTCCACCGGGCTGCGGTTGGCCTGGCGCATGGCATCCACCACGCCCACGCCGTAGCCGCCGGTCGCGTCCACAAACACAGCATCCGGGTCCACCTCGTCCATGACGATGCCCACCTGAGCGGCCACCAGCGTGGTGTCTGGAATGCGCAGTTCCTTGATGGGCCAAGCCTGCGGGCCACGGCGGCGGGCAACAGCGCTGGCGTCGTCGCCCTGGCGAGCCACGTCCACGCCCAGCACCTCGGCATGCTGCTCCAGCATGTCCTGCTTGTAGGGCGCCCTGGCCATTGCCGCTTCGATCTCGTCCGGTCCGAACAGGGCGTTGCTGCCGGCGGCCGGGAACACGCCGCGAACGCGCACGCGCACGAAGTCGCTGTCCTCGCCGTAGTCCTCGACCCACTTGGCCAACTGGCGCTTGTTGGTCATTCTGGCCGTGCGGCTGTCGATCTGCCTGACGATCCAACGGTGCTTGAACTTGCCGAAGCACTCCCTGAATCGCCCGATGTTCCGCGTCGGGTTGCCGAACACGGCCCAGATGATCTGGGTGTTCTCGTCGGTCAGCGCGCCCTCGGACACTTCCCAGATCAGATCAGGGATGGCTGAGCCCTCATCGAACACCAGCAGAATGCGTGACCCCTGGTTGTGCAGGCCGGCGAACGCCTCGGTGTTGCGCTCGGACCAGGCCACCATGTCGATGCGCCAGGTCTTTTCGTGGTCAGGGTCGACGCTGAACAGCGCGGTGGCAGTCAGGGTGAACCAGTGCCTGAACAGCATCAGGCGATACCACTTTGCCACCTCGGCCCAGGTCTTGGTCTTGAGCTGGTTCTCGGTGTTGGCCGTCACCACGCCCTTGGTGCCCTCGTAGGTCGTGATCGCCCACAGGATGATCCAGGCCACCAGGGCGGACTTGCCGATGCCGTGGCCGGATGCCACAGCGATTTGCACAGCATCCTGCACCGATGCACCAGCACGCAGGGCTTTGCCGATGTCCTCCAGCACGCCGCGCTGCCAGTCGTCAGGGCCTTCTCCGTAGTTCGTCAGCTCCCCAGATCCCCACGGGAAGGCAAAGAGCACGAAGCCCAGCGGGTCCAGGCTGTACCGCGCGGCCTCCTCGATCAGTTCAGCCTCGTACTTGCTTAGCGACACGCTCCCTCGCTTCCTTGAGGCGCGTGGCCAGCTCGTCGCCCACTTCAAGCTCGATCTTGTCGGTGAAGAGTTTCAGGTGGCGGCCCAGAAGCTCCAGGCTCCCGCGCTTGTCCCAGAACTTGATCTTGGCTGTGTGCTCAACGTCCCCGGGCTCACCACCTGGCGCCTTGCTGGTCACCACCTCGATGGCCGAGATCGATGCGGCAACCTCAGACGGCAGCAGGTGCACCGGCAGCAGCTTCCCATCCTCTGTGAACACCCGGCGGATGTCAGCGAACGCCAGCCGGCCGATCTCCATCAGCACCCGGTCGGATGTGATCTCGGTGCGCTCAGCCCTCTCGGTCTTCAGGGTGTTGGCGAATGACCTCACTTTAGGATTGCTCAATAATTGAGCAGCCTGGACATGGGCACCTTTCTTGCTGTAGCCGGCACGGATGGCCGCCTGGGTTCCGTTCAGGTCGATCATGTACTGACGGCAGAACTCTTCCTGCCTCTTGGTCAGTGGCGTTTCAGGGTGGAGAACGCCTTTCGGCCTGGTCTTCTTACTTTCGGCCATATTTCCACTCACTAGGGGTTTGGTTGCGACGACGGCCGCTAAGCCATGATGCTACGGTGCTCTTCTTGGTGTCCATGGCGTCGGCGATCCGCTTGAGAGACCAGCCTTCTGCCTTCAGGCGCCGGGCCATTCCGATCTCCCGGTCGGTGTGCCGGGTGTTGGGGTGGTCCTGGCCGATAAGCCGGCCCCTCTCATTCACTGCTACCAGGGGGGTTGCCATTGGTGTCCTCCTCGTCGCGGAAATGCTCGGGGAACAGCACCCGGAGCTTGTCTGTGGTGCGGTCGATGGCCTTGACCCGGGCGTCTGGGTCTTTGTCGATGGGGACGGCGGCGGCTTGGCGCAGCTCTTCCTGGGCTTTGGGGGGGAGTGGCCATACCTGCTTCATGAGCGGTCCTTCGTTCTGTTGATCTGCGCCAGCGCCATGGCGGCCACCCCGAGGCAGGCTCCCGCGAACAGGCCGACTGTGAATGCGAGGTAGGTCATGAGTTGCCTTTCTTGTGCTGGTTGATCTTCTTCGACCACTCGCGCACACGCGCATGGCCGGCTTCCTCGTTGCCTTCGCCGAACATCTTGGTCAGCGCGGCGTCGTATTCGGGGGTGCGTTGCTTATTTTTCAGGCAATCGAACAGCTCACGCCCGCCGGCCAGTGCCCTGGCAGCGCAGTCATCGCAACCAGCGTGAAAGCGCCCGGTGATCGGGTTGTGGCTGGCGGTTGTGCAGGCTTCGCAGCTCATGCGCGAGCTCCCAGGCCAGCGAACGGGCTTTGAATAGCTTTCCATGCCTCACCGCGGCGAATCTTGCGCACCATGCTGGCGCTGATCCCGTAGTCCGGCCCGACGACATGGCTGGCCCTGGAGTCCATGCGGATGGCAGCAGCCGATGCCTCCCCGCCTTCCAGCTTCGCGGTTTTCCTGTGACTGATAGAAATCCGCAGGCCCTTGGTGTGCGAGCTGTACCCCCCATCTGCACCGGTTTCTGCGCGGCGCTCGGCCGTCGTCATGGCCTTGGCGTGGGACCAGCAGAGGCACATCTGGTCCTTGCACTTGCTGGCGGCGATTTCCCCGCGGGCCAGCGGGCGGCCGATCTTGAGCTCCACCAGCAACCGGCGAACCATCATGTTCTTCCCGTCGACCCAGATTCGCGGGTAGCCGGATGACGTGACCCGGCCTTCCCAGATCATGCAGTCGCCCTCTTCGGTGCACTGTGCGTAGATGGATTCCACGAAAGCGCGCTGCTCGTCGTTGAGTTGGTCGATCCTCATGCTGTCAATCTCAGTGCGTCGTCCAGCAGGTCGCGCTGGGTGAATGGGTAGTGCTTGTCGAATCCCTTGGTTCCGAGGCCGTGGATTCCGAGCGGGCCGCGATGGTGGTCTGGGCACAAAGGCACCAGCGTCCTGAAATCGCCCCGGCCCCAGCCGCCGCCGCGGTAGTGGTGCAACTCAACGGGTCCGGGTGCGTGCGGTCCGTGGATGCGCAGGCAGGCCAGGCAACCGAGTTCGGCCAGCTTGCCCTTATGGATCATTTCGGCGCGGGTCATGCGGCCATCCGTTCGGACTTGTAGACCGGTTCAACGCCACTCTGTGCAGCCATCGCAACCAGATATTCCATCCAGTCGCTGAAAACCGACTTCAGCATTGATCTGGTGCACTGCGGCAACATGATGACCTTCCCATCAAATGCAGCCATCCGCGTTTCGCCGTTCCAGCAGGCGGTCAGAACGTCCTTCCAATCGTCTGGCGTCACATGCTGCATTGAGCCGTTGATGCAAAGCTGCTTCTGATCTGCGAAGCCTTGCAGGTACGGCCATTGCGCGGCGTTCTGCTCAAGCGTTCGGGTTGGCTCCGACACTTGCACCATGTAACCGTCTGGCGCGCTTTGAACGGCCTTCACGGCGCTGTATCGTGCTGTTTGGTGTGCGAGTACAAATGTCTTTTTCATGCCGCCACCTCGAAAAGCTCAAGCTGCGCGATTTCCTGCCGGGTCGCGTGATTGCGGTACATCGGCCCAGGCTTGACCAACCCCGTGCGCCTTGCGGCCAGCGGCATGAGGCCAGCGCGGCGGGCGCACTTCGGACCTACGGGATAGGCTCCAATCAGCACGGCGGCTGTCAGCATTCGGCGATTGCAGAGGACGCAGTTCACGGCTGCACCTCAATCCCGATTGCGGCCAGCGCCTCGCCAACGCTGTTGACCACCATGCAAGGGCCACCGCGCCAGTTCAGGTGCCACTCGACCTGATCCGTGGTCAGTTCGCGGGCGCTTGGCTTCTTGCTGCCATCCTTGATCTCGATCAGCACCGTCTTGCGCTGGAATCCCACCAGCAAGTCAGGAACACCACCGCCAGCAGCCGCAAGGCTCTGCACAGTAGCGCCCGCCTGGCGCAGCGCCTTGACGATTTCCGTCTGGTTGGCATCGATCTTTCCGCGCTTTCTCACGACTTCCCTTTTCATTGATTGCACAAGCCGGTCGGCGGGTGAAACTCCCACTTCGGCCCAAGGTTGCACAGCGCAAAACCCTGCGCCGCCATTGCGGTGTTCGCTTTCGGGTTGATGTGCTGGCAGTTCTTGCATTGCTTGATCACCGGTTGACTCTTTTGAAGACCTACAGAATTCATCTCTTTCCTCTATCTGCCCTTTGGTGGACGGACCCAGCCATCCTGCTGAGTCCTTCACTACTGCCCTCTGGAGCCACGTAGACCCGCCAGACGTTCAACGCAACGGCTCTGGCTTCGCCACCGTTCCCCCTGTTTCTGCGTCTTTCCTTTGGTAGGGGGTTCTTCCCGCGCCGCCAAAGGGATGACCAACCGGCGCGGTGCTGTGTGCGATCTGCTCACCGCATCTGCAGCACCTTTTTCAGTTGCATCGCAACGCTGAACACGCCCATGCGCTGGTGCGCGTCGTTGAAGTCCTCGCCCACTACATCGCTCATCCAGTACGGCCATCCGATCTCCTTCGCTACGCGCTCACCCGTGCGGCTGGCGTCGTTGTCCGCCAGCACCACGCCACTTGGCAGGGCTTGAGCAATCTTTTTCATGTTCCCGGCGCTGAACGTGGTGTGCAGCACATAGGGTGTCTTCAGGTTATTCAGGGCTGCACGGGCCGACAGTGCGGTCGCGTAGCCCTCGCAAAGCACATGAATGCCCCGCTGCCCCATGACGAACTCGGCGCCGCCTGAGCGCTGGCCGTACAAGAATTTCTTGTCGCCCTCTGGCTTGATCAGCTGGCATCCGACGATCTGCCCACCGCAGCGCATGGGGATAACCATCACGTTGTCGGCCTCCCGGTTCCACACGTTCGCCAGGTCTTCAGGGAAGCCCTTGGACGCGAGATATGGATGCGGCGCGAGCTCACACTCGGACAGGATGTATTGCGCCCTGCTGGCGGCCTTCTGTGCAGCCTCTCGGGCTTCCCGCGCGCCCTGGTCGGCGATTTGCCGAACGCGGGCCACAGCCTCTGTTGATTGACCTTGCTCGCGCCAGACGGCGGGCTCTGTCTGAGTCGCCCAGTTCTGCACAAAGCCCACATCGCCCATGAACTTCACGGCGCCGTTCTTGCTGTGCGGCTTGTCGTCGGTGGGCACGCGAACCCAGCGGCCAACCGGTGGAAGTTGGCGCAATGTGACGCCATGCACGCCGCAGAACTGCACAAAGTTCATGCTGCCTTCCTAGACTTCGCCCAGGCGATCTGTCTGCTCTTGACCCAGCGCGCCACCTCAAGCGAGGCAGGCATTGGCACAGGCTCAACATTTCGCGGCCACACGGTGAACTTTTCGCGGTACTTGTGCGACACCCAGCCATCGGAATAGCCGCGCTCCTTTGCAATACCCAGAAGCTGGCTGTACCACTGCTGCTTGATCGCCTGGTCTTTCACGTTGCCGCCCGGCGTGAGCTCTTGGAGCTCGCCAGGGTTAACGACGATTTCCGAGCGCTTGGCACGCATGAACCCGCAGCACGCGCACACGTCCGAACGGCCAGGCCAGAAGGCGCTGCAGCGCGGACACTTGGCGGCTTCCTTCTCGTTTTTGGTGAGCTCGCGGCGCGGCTTGTCCTTGCCTTCGTCAATCGCATTCACGCCGTTGGTGTAAACGTCCTCCCACTCCTCAGCAAAGCGCAGGTAGTTGCCGGAGTGGCACAGCCACAGTGCAAACTCTTTGCCGGGGTTGGATCGCATCACGCGGCCCATCTGTTGGACATGCGAGGCAAACGACTTCGAGAACGGTCGCGCGCTCACGCCGATCATCACGTCGGGCACGTCGAACCCCTTCGTGAGAATGTCCGTGGCGATCAGCCCGTGAATCGACGTGTCGGGCTTGGAAAAGTCCCGGATGGCCTCGGCCTTGAACTCGTCGTCGTCTTTGTAGGACAGACTCACGAAGTTGTACCCTGCCTCGCCGAACTGCTTCGCCAAGTCAGCGGCATGAGCAACGCCAGATGCGAACACAACAGTCTTGCGCGGACCGCCGAACACTTCGTGGGTTTTCTTCACCCACTCCGACACGACATCGCCAGTGATCTGCATGCCGCGCGATTCGGTTTCCTTTGATGACCACTCCCCGGCCACCTTCTTGGCGCCGGTCATGTCGATTTCCTTGGCGATGAACACGCGCAGCGGTGCAAGCCGACCGCGCTCCACGAGCTCGCCCGTGCTGATCGCGGAAACCACATGGCTGTAGATGCTGCCCAGGCCTTTGGTGAATGGCGTAGCCGAAAGGCCGACGATCTTCACTTGCGGGTTGTTGTTGATGAACTCGACCGTCTGACGGCGCGTGTTGTGCGCCTCGTCCACGATCAGCAATTTCAGGTTTGGGAAACTTCCGCGCTTCTCCAGCGTCTGCGCGCTGCACACCTGAATCAGTTCTTGCGGGCGGAACCTCCAGTGCCCAGACTGCAGCACCCCGTGTCCAATGCCGTACTTGTCCAGGCGCTCGCTGGTCTGGTTGCACAGCACGATCCGATCCAGCACCATCGCGGCGCGGTTGCCCTTGATGGCTGCGGCCTCCAGCAACTCCATCGCCATCTCGGTCTTGCCTGCGCCCGTGGGCGCGACAAGCATCTGCGATCGGTGGCCACCCATGAAGCCCTCGCGCAGCTTGCCAAGGATGGCTTCTTGGTAGTCAAAAAGTTGGAGGTCTGAATGGCTCATGCTGCTGCCTTCTCCGCCTGCTTGCGCCAGTAGTTGATCTGCTTCATGCGCTCGTTCGATTCGCGCATGTAGGTGTCGCGCGATGCCTTGAGTGCAGAGACTTCGATTTCCAGGCACCGCACGCGCTCGCGGAGCTCGGCGATGGTCTGCGATGCAGCGGTTTTTTCTTCCTCGCTGGCATCCATTGCTTCAACGGCCAGCCGATCCGAAAGGCGCTCGTTCTCTGCGGCCAAGTCGGTGATTGCGTGGTGCGCTTCGGCCAGTTCGTCGCCAGCGTCAGGCGCCTGCTCGGGCTGGTTCAGGGTTCGCTTGGGCTTCTTCGGCTCAGTGCCACGGGCGACTTGTGCGGCCTCAGCCACAGACAAAGCACCCTCTTTAACCATGTCTGTGAGCCCGGCTTTGTGCGCAACTTTTGCGTCCCGGATCGTGCGCGTGGTCACGCCCGCAGCCTTCGCCATGTCATCGTTTTTGGAAAAGGTGGAAGTTACTTCCTCCTTTTTCGGGCGGCTTGCCGGAGCCCACTCGGAGCAGGCCACAACAGCAGCTGCGCGCTGCGATCCCGTGAGGTGACGGCGGTGCAGGTTGTTGCTCAGAACAAAAGCCACAGGGTCGGCAGATGCATCGAAAGAGAACTGCTGTGGCTTGATACCGAGCTCAACGCATGCGCTATACCGATGCCATCCGTCAAGCACCATGCCATCATGAACAATGATCGGTTCGCGCTGGCCGTTGGCTTGTATATCGGCCTTGAGCGCTTGAAAGTCGTCGGAGCTCATGGCCGGGAAGGCCGCGCTCAGTGGGTGCTGGGTGTAGTTCATTTGCCGTGATGAGGTTTGTGGTTCTCGAAAGCGTCAACCCACAGCGCCAGGCGGATCGATCGCATGCGGAAAACGTGGACAAGAAAGCGGGCAGCGCGCGCCAGAAATTCGGAGTTCATGCCTTACTCCCTACGGTTCCCTGATCCGCGCCGACGAGTCCCTCGCGTTTCAGAATCTGCTGCAGCACACTGGCTGCATGAATCTCGGAAACAGCCCACTTGTGAAGCACGTCGCGGACAACTTCGGACTTGTCTTTGCCAGTCGAACGCTGGATGGCTTCAAGAACCGCGTCAGCCTCTGGCGTGACCTTGGCGCGAAGGTCTATGAGGGGGAGGCTCATTGGTCAGGCCCCTTGCTCTACGGGGCTTGCCTCGGCTGTGATGCCAGCGGGTGCGGGTTCTGCAACACGCTCCCGAATGATTCGCTGCGCTGCGGCTCGGTCAGTCAGGGGCAGGTTGTCCAGATCCAAGATGCCGCCGGAGACAGCCACGAAAACATCGGCCATGCCGAGTTCGATCTGCTTGTTCGCATAGGCCACCTGGTTGCAGTAGCCCCGGCTTGTCCCCGCCTGTTGGGCAAAAGATTCGCGCTCAGCGATGGGCAGGCCGGTGAAGTAAGTTTTGAAGTCCATACCGTGGAGTTTACCCGTGGGTAATCTAAAGTCAATACCCTGCGGTAAATTACCCTCTGGTACCTTCTTTGGCATGGACGTTTTCGACCGCCGAAGAGACAAGCTCCGCGAAATCCTCAAGGGGATGACGCAGGCCGAGCTATCGCGCGCGTCTGGTGTTGCCGCCAGCTACATCAGCAGAAACCTGAAAGAGCCTGGCGACGACGGGTACAAAGCCATCGGCGAGAAGACGGCCCGAAACTTTGAGAGAGGGGCCAAGAGGTACGAGGGATGGATGGACGAGATCCAGACCAACCTGCACCAACTGCACCGGCCACCAGCAGTCCAAGCAACCGCTTTAAAGATCGAGACAGAAGACGTGGAGATTCGACAGTTCGACGCCGGGGGTGGCATGGGTGGCGGGCGTCTGCTGCTTGACGACCAGCCGGGAGTCATCAAAGGGTGGCGCGTGGACCGCGAGTGGGTTCGGCACAACGTGCGCAGCTACTCTTCAATCGAAAACCTGTGCATCGTGACCGGCTTCGGTCCTTCGATGCGCCCGATGTTCAACCCTGGAGACCCCCTGCTGGTTGACCGTGGCGTCAATGTTGTTGAGACCGATGCCGTCTATTTCTTCAGGGTTGGCGACCATGGGTTCATCAAGGCCCTGCAGCGTATCCCGACTGCGGCAGGCCTGGTGCTGCGTGCCAAGTCAAAAAATCCCGACTACGATCCGTTCGACATTGACCAGAAGACGATGGACTTCGAGGTTCTTGGCAAGGTGCTCACGGTCTGGAAAAGCGAGCAGTTTTAAGGGCATCCAATGACGCATTTCGTATCTCGCATGAAATCAATGGCAGTCGGCCTTCTGATCCTTTCGCCAGTAGTGGCAGCACCACAAGCGGGGGCAACTTTGGATGACGCCACCGTCTACGCAAGGTGCATCATCGACAGACAAGTTCCAGATCCGAAAAACATCCCTTTCGCTGACAGCAGCGCCTGCCTCACCAGCATGGGAATACCAGACCCAGGCGAAAAATCCAGAAAAGAAGCTAAGGATCGCTGGCGTGACTGCCTGATAGACAGAGCGCTCGCGTTAGATGACGGGGTGTCTTCCGTGTCAGATGTGGCAACGGTCATTGCCCCTATGTGCGAAGCCGAGTGGGGGGCCGTGGCTGACACACTTTGGGCGATTCCATCAATCAAGTCAAAGCTGAAAAAAGAAGTCAGGTCTTATGGCAGTGAATCTGCTGCCCAGATCGTCCTGCTTTCTCGCAAGGTCAAGGCCGAAACGAAGCCGCTCAAAAACTGAGGTCTATGCACCGCCTCATGAAGCCCGCCTCGCGCGGGTTTTTTTTCGTCCACCTGAAAAAAGTTTACCCGTAGGTATTGACACATGGATTACCTGCGGGTAAATTCTCTCCATGCCGCAACGAACAGCGGTCAACCAAGTGGAGCGAAGCATGGAACTCAACATCGAACGCATCGACTCAGGCCCCGCCTGCATGGATGCCACCGCAACCCAAGAGCCGTCGAGCTACGCCGACATGCTGGCCGGATTCAACCGCGCCGCGATGGCTTGCGATGCCAACGCACTGGCACCGTGGGCGCCGCTGGTGATCGACAACGAGCGCCGCCAGCAACTCGGAATGCGCTGGGATGAAAAGAACCTCCCGCAGCGCCAGCAGACCCTGACGGAAGTCATGACAGAAGCACTGGACTACACCAACGGCCCGGTGATGGCAGAGGCCATGCAGCTTCTGCTGAATGTGGCTTTTGGCGCTGACTTGGTGAATGCACCGTCTCAGGCTCGCGGGTTGGTTGAGCGCATGGGCCGCTGCTTCGCTTTTCACAACAGTGAGGTGGCGTGATGAACGCGCAGCACACACCGGGTCCGTGGACCATCAGCGAGCTTTATGCGTCTGGCGAAAAGTCAGACCAATACATCTTCATCGAACCCGGTGTTGCCGTGATCGAACGGAAGATTGAAGGCCAAGATCAGTGCGACATGCCTGATGCTCACCTGATCGCAGCGGCGCCCAGTCTTTTGGCGGCTCTTGAAATGATGGTCGAGCGCAGCATTGATCCTCCAGCACCTGACTGCCGGTGCCACATTTCGCCACCATGCAATGACTGTGTGGAGAACTGGGGATTGCGTGAGGCATTCGAGTATGCCCGCGCCGCCATTGCAAAAGCCACCGGGGTTTCAGCATGACCCGCGCCGACTACTTAGTCATGGCCGCTTGCGCGCTGTCAACGCTGGCGATGCTGCTTACCAAATTGCCGGGGGCCTGATGCCACTCCTGACCCTGTTCACCGAATACCTGATCCGCGCCCGCATCTGGTGGTACGAGCTGGCCTTGACGCAGATCGACCCAGGCCATGCAGATGTTCCGGAAATCATCCTGCACCTGTGCAACCTCTCCGACCAACTGGACAACCTGAAACCATGAGCACCAACACCGACCCCGCTATGAAAGACGTGACCGAATGGATCAACCGTTCGGTTGGCCAGCACAAGCGCAGCATCAACGAAGGCTCGGCAAGCGCCGCGCGACTCATCGACAAGAAAGCGGTGTCCGAATGCGGCTTCGGCGTCTGCGCTCGTGACCCGGATTGCTTTGACCACCTGTGCCCCGCGCATCCCGGCCTTGACGCCATGGTGAGTCTGCCCGTAATCGACGTCCCGTTTCTCGACTCGCAGCTCAAGTGCGATCTGCCCATCGAAATGATCGAGCCCGTCAAGTCCGTTGTCCGCCAGGGCTCTGCGCTCAAGACCGCCGCGCTGGTCATCGCCGCAATGCTGGCGCTGGCCTGCACTTTCTACGTTTCACAGTGAGAACTGCCATGGACTTGCAAGAAGCATTTGAACGCCACGAAGACGAGTACCTGAATTTCAAGATGGTTGAAAAGCCGATGCACAACAGGCCTGACCTTTGCGCGTTCTTGCTGCTGGACAAACTGTTGCCGAACAAAGGCAGAGACATGGTTTGCGCAGCGGAACACGACGAGTTTTTCCTAGACGCCGATTGTGAAAAGTTGGCCGCAGTGGCGACGGAAGAAGACATCCTGACACTGATTCGCTGCGGCGTTCGCTACGACAGCGACACAGACAGCCTGGCGATGTTCGCCTGACCAACCACACAAGAGAACCACATGAGCAACGAGATTCAAACAAAACAAGCCGGCGCGCTGGCGCAGGCATCTGGCCGCATGGCCGTCGCCGACATCATCAGCCACGTCGCGCTTGTTCAAGAGGTGATGCGCGCGGTGATGAAGCCCGACGTGCATTACGGGATCATCCCGGGCACCGACAAACCCACGCTGTACAAGCAGGGCGCCGAGGTGCTGTGCATGGCCTTCCGCGTGGCCGACACCTATCAAGTCGAGGACCTTTCGACTGCCGACACGGTGCGTTACCGCGTGACATGCACCGGCGTGCATCAGGTGAACGGTGTTGTTCTCGGCACCGGCATGGGCGAGGCGTCCAGCGGTGAAGAGAAATACAAATGGCGCAAGGCCTGGGACGAGGAATTCGACGCCACCCCGGCGAACATGCGCCGCATCAAGTCGGGCAAGTACAAGACCAAGCAGGTACGCACCGAGCCCGCCGACCTGGCCAACACCATTCTCAAGATGGCGAACAAGCGCGCCAAGATCGCCATGACCATCAACGTGACGGCCTGCGGTGACATGTTCGGCCAGGACCTTGAGGACATGGACGAGGCGCTGCGAGACCACTTGATGCGGCATGGGAAGGATCAGCAAAACGAGCCCCAGCCGCAGGCACGCGCAGAACTGCAGCCCTACTCCGCCGCCGACTTCACCAAGAACCTGCCGCAGTGGGCGGGCATCGTGAAGTCTGGCCGCAAGACGCCCGACGAACTGATCGCCATGGTGGGCACCAAGGGAGTGCTGTCCGAAGCCCAGAAGCAGGGAATCCGCGATCTGGCGAAGCCGCAGGACGTGACCGATGCGCCGATCAAGAACGAGGTGCCCGCTGAACCGGCCATGAGCGCTGCGGAACAGGAAGCGCACGCCGAGTTCCTGGCTGGGCTGGAGGGCTGAGTGATGGCGCACAACGATGACACCGCAATCAAGTTCGCCATGGGCGTGCTTGAGCAGATTCCGAAAGCCAACAAGGATCAGATGGAAGACCACATGACGGCTGTTCTGCTGGTTTTTTGGAGCGCGCTTTGGGGAAGCTTCGGAACCGAATATGCCAAAGGCTTCATTGAGGCCCAACTCAAAGGCATGGAAGGCCAAGCCGACAAGTTCGTCAAGACCACAGCCCACTGAACCACACACCGGAGAACACCATGCACCTGCACTCAGAAATCCAAGGAAGCCCGGAATGGGCCGCACTGCGCAGCCGCTACTACACGGCCAGCAACGCTGCCGCAATGAAGGGCTGTCACCCGACCAAGCAGCGCAACGAACTGCTGCGCGAGACGAAGACCGGCATCGTTGCCGACGTGAGCGACTTTGTGGAAGTCCGCGTCTTTGCGCCAGGGCACGCCACGGAATCCGCTGCGCGACCTCTTGCCGAGGTCGAAATCGGTGAAGACCTCTATCCAGTTGTCGGATCGCTTGAGGTCGAAGGCCTGCCGCTTCTGGCGAGCTTCGATGGACTCACGATGGACTATTCCATTGGCTACGAACACAAGCTGTACTCCGAAGAAATCGCCAGTCACATTGCACAGGTCGGCGAGCCGCCGCTGTACTACGTCTGGCAGCTTGAACAGCAGCTTCTGGTTTCAGGTGGACAGCGAATCCTGTTTGTCACCAGCGATGGCACACCGGGTAAGTGGGCACAGTGCTGGTACACCAGCAAGCCTGAGCGCCGCGCCGCGCTGATCGCGGGATGGAAACAGTTCGCCAAAGACCTGATCGAGTTCACACCAACAGCCGCCGAAGTCAAGCCCACCGGCAAGGCCCCGGAAACCCTGCCCGCACTGCACATCGTCATTCAAGGCGGCGTGTCGGCCAGCAACTTGGATGAGTTCAAGGAAACAGCGCTGGGCGCGATCCGCTCGGTCAACCGCGAGCTGACCACCGATGTTCACTTTGCCGATGCCGAGAAGGCTGTGAAGTGGTGCAGCGACATCGAGGACCGCATCAAGGCCGCGAAGGACCATGCACTGAGCCAGACGGCCAGCATCGATGCCCTGTTCCGCACCATGGACGAAATCAGCGCCGAAGCGCGCCGCGTTCGCCTGGACTTGGACAAGCTGGTGAAGGCACGCAAGGAATCCATGAAGGCCGACATCGTGGCCAGCGGTGTTGCCGCCATGGCGAAGCACATCCGCGAGCTGAACGCGGCCATGCCTGCCAACTACATGCCCCAGGTGCCGGATGACTTCGGCGGCGCGATCAAGGGCTTGCGGACCATCGACAGCATCACGAACGCGGTGGACACTGAGCTGGCCCGGGTCAAGATCGCGGCCAACGACATCGCGAACCGCATCCATTCCAACCTCGCAGCCCTGCGCGATGCTGGGATTGGAATCCCTCCTGATCTGGCAACGCTGGTGGTCAAGGCAACGGACGACTTCGCCGCAGTGATCGCTCAGCGAGTTGCCGTCGCCAAGGCCGCAGAAGAAGCGCAACGCGAGCGCATCCGGGCAGAGGAAGCGGCGCGGCTGGAGCGTGAGGCTGAGGCCGCGCGCAAGGTCCGCGAGGCAGCGGAAGAAATGGCGCGCAAGCGTGAGCAGGAAGAGGCTGGACGGCTGGAGCGCGAGCGTGCCAATGCTGTGCAGGTTGAGGCTGACCGCATCGCCCGTGAGCAGGCCGAAGCTGTGAGCGCTGCGCGCATCCGTGAAGAGCAGGCCGAAATCAGCCAGCAAGGCGCCGATGCGCTGGCCTACGCCATTCAGTCTCCAGCAGTTCAGGACACGCTGAACACCACCATCGACAAGATGGCAACGGCTGCGGTCGTGTCGCGTGGCTACAGGCCAATATCGTTCGGCGTTGACCTCGCATCGAAGCCGGACATCGGTACGCCAGAAGACGACGGCGCCCGCCTCACCCTGACCCAGCTCAACGCAGCAATCGCCCCGGTCAGCATCAACGTCGCCGGCCTGTCAGCGCTGGGCTTTGATCCGGTCGAGCAGGTGAAGGCTTCGCGGTTTTACAGGGAATGCGATCTGCCTGCGATCTGCAGGGCCATCAGCGCGCACGTCCTGGCTGCTTGCGCTGTGGAGGCTGTGGAATGAACGTCTATTTTGAGTTTGGAGCAGTTCCACTTGATTGCGTCGGCAGGGTGGCGTCTTGGCGCCGTCCGCGCGATGCCATCAAGCACGCACCGATGGTCGTTGTGATGGAAAGCAGCGACACCGACGAGGGCACCTACACCCCTGCATCCAGTGTGACTGTAGTAGGACGCGACCAGCTTCTGGCCTTGCGCTCTGCCATTGATGAAGCCCTCAAGAAAGGCGGTGAAGCATGAGTACGACCAACGACAACAAGAAGCCCGGCCTGCTGATGCCAGCGCTTCGCCACTACGCCTTCTGGGCCGTGGACATGGCAACCGCCATCGTGGGTTTCGTCTACGGCTTCGGCCTTGAGGTCAAGTCCTGGCCAGCCTTGATCGGCATCCTGCTTGTCTCTCGCTGGGTCGTGTTCGTCGGCTTCGGTGCCCACGACCTTGGCGCGCGCCGCAAGCAGTGGGAAGCCGAGAAGAAAGGCGGTGCGCAATGAGCTTCCACGCACCAGAGCAGTACCGCCTGTCTGCAATCAATGCGGAACTGCTGGAGGCGCTGAAAGCGATTGTTGCGGACAGGGACGAAAACGCGAATGGCCCAGAGAAGTACGCTCCAAAGAGCCCGGGCAACAATGTCTCTTACTGGTCACCGTCAGCAACGATGGTTCACAGCGAGTTCATCGCAGCAGCCCGCGCAGCGATTGCCAAAGCACAAGGAGAGCAACCATGAGCCGCATCGTTTGCCAGTTCTCGTGCGGCGCTGCTTCTGCTGTAGCCACGAAACTTTCCCTGTCGGTACACGGACTGGACAGGTGTGTGATCTTGAATGCCTACATTGAAGAAGAGCACCCAGACAACCGGCGCTTTGCGGATGACTGCGAGCGCTGGTTTGGTAAGTCAATCACCAACCTGAGGGACACCAAGTACGACGCAAGCGCGATCAAGGTTTTTGAAACGGTGGGCTACATCAAGGGGCAGTACGGCGCTGCATGTACCACACGCATTAAGCGCGGCCTGCTGCGGACGTTTGAGCAGCCTGGCGACACGCTGGTTCTTGGATACACCGCCGAGGAAGAGGACCGCTACACCGATTGGCTGGAAGCCTGGCCAGACCGCAAGATTATTGCCCCGCTGATTGCTCGCGGGCTGACAAAACAGGACTGCAAGGCGATGGTCGAGCGCGCCGGGATCAAGCTGCCAGAGATGTACCTGCTTGGCTACGACAACGCCAACTGCATCGGGTGCGTGAAAGGTGGTCTTGGCTATTTCCGAGCTGTGCGAGAAGACTTCCCGGCGCAGTTCGAGCGGCTGGCCCAGGCCGAAGACAAGGTTGCCGCACTGCATGGTGAAGGCGCATACATCCTGCGCCACCGTTCAGGGCCACTCAAAGGACAACGCTTTCCACTTCGTCAGTTGCCAGAAGGCAAAGCGCATCGCGGAGAACCGCTGCCAGCGTGCGGATTGTTCTGCGATGGCGCCGAACAGGAATACGCAGCATGAGATCAGATACATGTGCAAAACAAATTTTCAAGGAGAGCAACAATGATTGACGAACAGAAGCTGCGCGAGCTGGCGGAGGCTGCAACGCCGGGGCCTTGGCACTGGGACGGCGATCCAGTAAAAGGTGACCCGCTTGACCGGGTTCGATTCCGAGTGGTTGCTACTGGGCGGACCATTACGCAGTGCTACTACAGCAGCAGCGACGGCATGGCTCAGAAAGAAGCTGAGTGGATAGCTTCCACAAACCCATCCGCCATCCTCGCCCTGCTTGATGAACTGCAGACGCTTCGTGAGCAGAAAATCCAATTGCAGGAGTTTTCAAAGCTGGCGTGCCGAGCGCTTGATGACTGCAGCCGCGTGCTGACAACTATCGACGTCGAAGACCTGTACGAGCAAGACCAGATTGATGAACTTAACGCCCGCGTAACGAACCTCGCTGTGCAAGCCATGGTGCTGAACGGACTAACACACGGCGGGCAGCTTGACGCCGAAATTGATGCGTCACTCAAGGAAGCGGTAAAGCAGGCGCGGATTGATGCGCTTGAAGAGGCGAAGCAGGCCGTTGATGGCGAAGGATTCAGAGAGCCAGAAGGCGAATATGAAGCTGGGTACAACAAGGCGTGTGACATCTGCGTTGCCGCCATTGAATCCCTGAAAGGAAAAACACCATGAGCGACAACCTGAAAGAGCGCGAGGCGTTTGAAGCGTGGCTTCCAACTCAATATTGGTCGTCAATGGACCCTGAAAACGGGGCCTACACAAGACTTTGCACCCAAGGCGCATGGGAAGCATGGAACGCCCGCGCGGCTATTGAAGCAAACACGCCAGCGGTGCCGAATGCGAAAGCACAGAGCTGTGTACCCACCGACTTCTTGTCGCACAAAGAAGCGTGGAGAAGGGCGTTGGTGCGCTGCAAGGCCGCAACTACCACCGTTGCCGACATGGATTACTGGTCTCACGAAATCAGTACCTTTGACGCTGCATACGAAGAGCTTGGAGCGTCCACGATGCCTGACGGCCAACTGCTTCGCTTCTATGGCGTTGGTGACTACCAAACACTAGTTGCGGCTCAGGCTGCACACATCGAGAAACTGCAAGCAAAGGTGCCGCGCGACAACATCCCGGCGTTCACAACTGCCAGGGAGGGTTGATCATGGGACAGATAACAGCGGCAACAATTTCTATGATCCGCCGCTCCGTAGATGCTGGCATCTTCCCGCCACTCACGTTACACGAGTACAGGCAGCTTGCATATTTGGCTGAGCACGCACTGATCGCAGCATCCCCCCAGCCGCAGCCAGTGCAGGCAGGAGATGCAACCGATTCCGTCAACGAGACGAACGCTGTCTTGGCCTCTCGTTACTTCGATCTGCTAAAGGTCGTTGAATCCTACGAGGCCCACGGCGTAACGTGCCAGACCTTCCGGCACTTTGTCGATCAGCCGTGTGCTGAGTGCAACTCGCGGCAGGCGCCACAAGCCGCGCAGCAAGCCGCGCCCATTGCGCGACCACTGAGCGATGAGCAGATCGCGGAAATTATGGAACTGGTGGATGAGTTGGCACATGCGGCAGCATCACTAAAACCGTACTTCCAAGAGCGCAGCGCTATTGAATCAAGGCTGAGTGCCCACGGCAGCAAAGGAGATTGACATGCTGACCGACAAGAAAATTGACGCCATCACGTACGAACAATGGGGAGTCAGCGCAAGGTACTTATACCCTGCGTACCGGGTATATGCACGCGCCATCGAAGCTGCAGCAGAAGCCCCGCTGTTGGCACGCATCGCCGAACTGGAGCGACAGCTTGCGCAGCCTGCGGGTGAGCCTGTGGCGCACTCCGTTGTCTCAGGCGCACTATTCGATTTCCTGGGTTTTTTGACATCTCAAAAAGATCAGATCGTGTTTTCAGCGTCAGACGACGCGGCGCCAGCAGTGGACGCAATCCGGGCTTTCTCCGCGAAGCGAGGGTTGTGCCTAGACAACGCAAAGGTCAGAGAGTGGATTGATTGCTTGGACCACCCAGCACACGGAAAGGATGCGCCATGACAACCGAGCGAACCTTCAAATGCAACCTGTGCCGCGACACCATCAAGCCTGGTGGATTCGCAGCGAAAGAAGGCTTCGGCGTTCACTTCGTTGCGGGCGGAGATTCTGTGTTAAAGCGCCCCAGCGAGTGCGAGCACCACATCTGCCACCAGTGCGCGACGAGCATCCACGACGAGCTGCGGAAGATCATGCCCGCAGGGCATTGCGAGAAAGCTGAATCATGACCACCGAACAAGACCCAAACGAGATCATCAAGCGCGGCGATCTGCCGAAGATGCTCCATGTGTGCAGCGACACCGTGCGCAAGATGTACAACGCCAAGAAGCTGCCGCCCTACGATGTGGCGCTGTCACGCAAGACCTCGGGGTGGAAGCGGTCCACCCTGGTTGCGCATGGGGTGAAGGTATGAGCGCCACCGATGAACCTCGCCTCGGCGTCGGTTCGATTTAATAGTTGGGATGATGCCCGGATAGGAAACACGATGACAGTCAAGGACCTAATTGAAGCCCTGAAACAGGCGCCACAGGATGCGACGGTGTACGCCTACAACTGCGACACAGAAACTGATGAACAGGTGTGCGGCCTGCTGATTGAAACAAACGGAGCCGCTAAGGCTGTGACGGTCTGCACTGCGGACAACTAAGGATTACGAATGAAATGCGAACACTGCGGACGGCCGGCGATGCGTGGACTGATCCTGTGCAAACGCTGCGTGGAGATGTTTTTAGGAGAGAGCTTATGAACGCCATCCCACGCATGGACGACTCGCTGATATGTCGGCTGCTAAACGTCAGGATCATTGGCGCTGGCCGTCTTCCAAAGGAAGACCTACAGACGATTGATGATGCAATTGAAGCGATCAAATCCGTCACCCAGCCGAGCGAAGTAGAGAAACTCATGGACGCGGCAGGTCTTTGCAGGAGGTGCGCCGCGCCGAAACACGAACAACTACCGCCGAATTACATGCTGGCGAAGTTGCAAATGGTGATGCCGCTGATGCAGGAAGCGCGAGACGCTTTGACTGCAATTTCAGTTGAACAGATGAAACTTCGAGGCATCTCCGCTACATTGGCAGAACGCATGGACGAAGCTGGAACCTTCTCGCTTGACAACTGGCTCGCGCTGCAGGCCATCTATTAGATCACCGGCCTGAAGTGTCCTGTGCATCTGTCAGTTTGGTGTTGAGCCACGCCGAAAAGTCTTCCATCATCTTCCGCCTGAGAGGTAGATGTGTGGCTCGGTTGTAGGCTGACTTGACCTTGTTTTCCGGCACATGCGATAGCTGAAATTCCACGGCATCCGACAGGTAGCCGTGTTCATGCGCCCAAGTACTGGCGATTGTTCGGACCCCGTGCCCTGTCATGCGCCCCTTGTAGCCCATCCTCGCCAACAATGCCAGTATCGCGTTCTCGCTGATCGGTCGATCCGGTCGGTGCTCGGCGGGCAGCACGTAGACGCTTGAGCCGGCGCGCGGCTTGAGCACCTTCAGCAGATCCTGCGCAGCCCTGGACAGCGGAACCACATGCTCCCGGCGCCGCTTCATCTTGCCGGCCGGGATTAGCCATGTGTCGCCGTCGATTTCATCCCAGCGCATGAACCTGAGTTCGTTTGTGCGGACCCACGTCAGGGCCAGCAGGCGCAGCGCCAGGACGGATTGAAGCTCGCCCTCGATGGCCAGGCGATCCATGAAGGCAGGCACCTCGCGCAATTCAAGCGCGGCGAAGTGCTCCACCTGCTTTTTCCCGAAGGCGCGTTCAGGCTTGATGCTGCGCGGTGGGTTCTCCGTGGCATGGCCTTGCTCGATGGCCCAGTCCCACAGCTGCGCCAGCCACATCCTGACCTTGCGCACGTAGTCGTGCTTTCCGCGGGCATCCAAGGTGTTCAGCGTGGCCAGCACGTCGGCCCGGGTGATGTCCTTCATGATCCGGGCGCCCAGCATCGGCTGAACGTGCATCTCGAAGGCCCTGCGCTCGTTCTCAAGGTAGGAGGTTGACAGGTCTTTGCGTCCGGACCAGTAGGCGGTGTGGGCCTCGTCCAGCGTGACGGCGTTGTGCGAAGCCTTGCGCGCCGCGTTCGGGTCCTGCCCTGCCCTGAGTACCGCCTTGGCCTCATCGCGCTTCTGGCGTGCCTCCTGCAAGCTCACGGCAGGGTATGGGCCTATCACCAGGGTCTGAGGTTTTCCGTTGACCCTGTAGGCTAGGCGCCACACCTTGGCGCCTTTTGTGGAAACGTAGAGAAAAAGCGACCCGCCGTCGAAAAGTTTCTGCGCCTTGTCGGTCGGCTTGATGCCGGCGCACCGTGCGTTTGTGAGCTGATTTGTTGGCATCCTGTCCCCGTCACTTTTTGCGTGCCACCACGGATGCCGCCAGGGTGCCTACGGTCTATCGCCGTGAACGTCTGGAAATGTCGGGCTATCCGGGTGGATGGAAGCGCAATCATAGAGGGAGAAAAAGAAAAAACCCGCGATACCGTTGGGCATCGCGGGTCAAACTTGGCGGAGCGAGAGGGATTCGAACCCTCGATGAGGCTCTACACCCCATACTCCCTTAGCAGGGGAGCACCTTCGGCCACTCGGTCATCGCTCCGGAGCCTCATATTATGCCTCAAGTTGCCCCCTCTCCCGAGGGGACCGGGGCTGTGGCTGCCGACTTCAGCCGGCGATGCTGTCTTCGGTGCGGTCCAGATCGAACTCCCGGTGCAGCGCCCGCACGGCCAGCTCCATGTACTTCTCGTCGATCACGACCGAGGTCTTGATTTCCGAGGTCGAGATCATCTGGATGTTGATGCCTTCGTCGCTCAGGCACTTGAACATGCGGCTGGCCACGCCGACATGGCTGCGCATGCCGATGCCGACGATGCTGACCTTGCAGATGCGGGCGTCGCCCACCACGTCGGCCGCGCCGAGCTCGGGCACGACCTTGCCCTTGAGCAGGTCCATGGCCTTCTGGAAATCGTTGCGGTGCACCGTGAAGCTGAAGTCGGTCTTGCCGTCCTTGCTCAGGTTCTGGATGATCACATCGACCTCGATGTTGGCCTCGGCCACCGCACCCAGGATCTGGTACGCGATGCCTGGCTTGTCGGGCACGCCGAGCACGGAGATCTTGGCTTCGTCGCGGTTGAAGGCAATGCCGGAAACGACGGCTTGTTCCATTTGTTCGTCTTCCTCAAAAGTGATCAGGGTGCCGGAGGCGGCTTCTTCATTCAGGTCGATGTCCCAGGGCGTGAAGCTCGAAAGCACACGCAGGGGCACCTTGTACTTGCCGGCAAATTCCACCGAACGGATCTGCAGCACCTTGCTGCCCATGCTGGCCATTTCCAGCATCTCTTCAAAGCTCACACGCAGCAGGCGGCGCGCTTCGGGCACCACGCGCGGGTCGGTCGTGTACACGCCGTCCACGTCGGTGTAGATCAGGCATTCGGCCGCCTTCAGGGCTGCGGCCACGGCCACGGCCGAGGTGTCGCTGCCGCCACGGCCGAGCGTGGTGATGTGGCCGTCCGGATCCACGCCCTGGAAGCCGGTGACGATGACCACCTTGCCGGCATCCAGATCGGCGCGCACGCGCAGGTCGTCGATCGATTCGATGCGCGCCTTGGTGTAGGCGCTGTTGGTCTTGATCGGCACTTGCCAGCCGGCGTAGCTCACCGCGTCCATGCCCTCGGCCTGCAGGGCAATCGCCAGCAGAGCCGAAGAGGCCTGCTCGCCGGTGGCGGCCAGCATGTCGAGTTCGCGGCCGTAGGCGCTGTCGGTCTTGGCCGGTGCCAGCTCTTTGGCGAGGCCCAGCAGGCGGTTGGTTTCGCCGCTCATGGCGCTGGGCACCACCACCATCTGGTGACCGGCCCTGTGCCATTTGGCGACGCGGCGCGCCACGTTGCGGATGCGCTCGGTCGACCCCATGGAGGTGCCGCCGTACTTGTGAACAATCAAAGCCATCGGGTTGGATTGGGTTGGAAAGATCGTTGAAACAGGAGCCGCGGTGCCGGGGCGCTGCGGTGATCCTGCGGGGCGCGAAACGCGCTGGACAAAGCCTTGGAATTATATCGGCGAGGTGCCGGTCAGGCGGGCAAAGGCCAGACGCCCACCTTCGCGCGTCACGAAACCGCTGGCCACCTTGATGCGGATGCGGTGGCCCCGCGTTCGGCAATCGGCGATCTGGTCCAGCAGCTCGTCCAGCTGGGCGGCGCTGGCGGCCACGCCCGCACTGCAGCGCAGCCAGTGGCGCAGCGCATTGGCCTGGCGCTCGCGGCTCAGCAACTGCAGGCCCTGGATGGCGGGCGGCATGCCGGTCTGCGCCAGATCGATCCGGGCCAGATCGTCGAGCAACACCTGCGCCTGTGCCGCGTGACCCGCACTGCGCGCCAGCAGGGGGCGAAAGCCTGGGAAACAGGTCTCCCAGGCCGGCATCAGGATCGCCCGGATGCGGTTTCGGGTGTAGCGCAGGTCGGTGTTGGTCGGATCGTCCACAAAGGCATGCCCTGCCGTCTCCAGCCATTCGCGCAAGGTCCGGGACGGCAAGCCCAGCAAGGGACGGCCAAACACCACGCCGTGCCGCTGAAACCGGTCCGGCATGGCCGCCAGACCGGGCAGTCCCGCGCCCCGGCTGAGCGCGAGCAGCAGGGTCTCGGCCTGGTCGTCGGCGTGCTGCCCGAGCAGCACCGCGGATGCGCCCGCCTGTTGGGCCATGTCGGCAAGTGTCGTGTAGCGCACGTCCCGCGCAGCGTCTTCGGGGCTCTGACGCGGGGCATGTGCCGCCTGCACCCGGCGCACCTGCAGCCCGATGCCATGGAGCTCGCAAAAACTGACGGCAAGTGCTTCAAAGCCGTCGGCCGCCGCCTGCAGCCCGTGGTGCACATGCAGGGCCTGCACCCTGCCCGGCCAGCGCTGTTGTGCCGCCAGCAGCAGGGCTGTGGAGTCCGCGCCAGCGCTATAGGCCACAGCCACCGTTGTTGGTGATGCGCAGGCATCTGCGCTCGCAGGCAACCAGCGCACGCACCACGCCGCCAACGCCTGCTCGCAGGGGTTGGCGGGTGCGGATGGCACGCTCACCTCAGCGCTTGTCCGACTTGCTCTCGGCTTTGGTGTCGGTGTAGCGCCCGTAGCTGTTGAGGCGTGCGTAGCGGCGGTCCACCAGTTCCTTCACCTTGAGGTCGGCCACCTGACGCCACGCGTCGGTCAGTGCGCGTTTGAGGAAGGCGGCCATCTGCTTGTGGTCGCGGTGCGCGCCACCCACCGGTTCGTTGACGATCTTGTCCACCAAGCCGAGCGCCTTGAGGCGGTGTGCGGTGATGCCCAGCGCATCGGCCGCATCGCTGGCGCGGTCGCTGGTCTTCCAGAGGATGGAGGCACAGCCTTCAGGGCTGATCACCGAGTACACCGAGTACTGCAGCATCAGCACCTGGTCGGCCACCGAGATGGCCAGGGCGCCGCCCGAGCCGCCTTCACCAATGATGGTGGAGATGATCGGCACTTCCAGTTGCGCCATCTCGAAGATGTTGCGGCCGATCGCTTCGGACTGGCCACGTTCCTCGGCGTCGATGCCGGGATAGGCACCGGGCGTGTCCACGAAGGTGAACACCGGCAGCTTGAACTTCTCGGCCAGCTTCATCAGGCGCAGCGCCTTGCGGTAGCCCTCGGGCTTGGTCATGCCGAAGTTGCGCAGGCCACGCTCCTTGGTGTCGCGCCCCTTCTGGTGACCCAGCACCATGCAGGGCTGGCCATTGAAGCGTGCCAGGCCGCCGACGATGCTCAGGTCGTCCGAGAAGTGGCGGTCACCGTGCAGCTCCTGGAAGTGCGTGAAGATTTCCCGCAGGTAGTCCAGCGTGTAGGGGCGATCCTGATGCCGCGCGATCTTGGTGATCTGCCAGGGCGTGAGGTGGCTGTAGATGTCTTTGGTGAGCTGCAGGCTCTTGCCCGACAGCTGCTCGATCTCGGCGGAGATGTCGACCGCCGATTCGGTCTGGACATAACGCAGTTCTTCGATTTTGGATTCGAGATCGGCAATCGGTTGCTCGAAATCGAGAAAGTTCTTCTTGGCCAAGGTGTGACTCCTGTGGTCTTGTGGCGACCCTTCCGCGGTCCGCATGCAGGCGGTTCGCGGTTCCGTGTCCTGAAGCATCAGGACGGTGTTTCAACGACGTCTTTTGGTATCAATAGGCCACAGGGGCCGGGTCCAGCGAGCGCCAAATATACCAAGTCGCCACACTGCAGAACGGCGCCCAGGTGGCGGCCACTTCGCGGATCTCGCTGCGACTCACCGGCTCTCCCGAAAAATAGCAGCGGCTGATGCCGTTCTGCAGGCCCACATCGTCCAGCGGCAGCACGTTGGGCCGCATCAGGTGGAAGATCAGGAACATCTCGGCGGTCCAGCGGCCAATGCCGCGGATCGCCACCAGCTCGGCGATGATGGCCTCATCGTCCATGTCGGCCCAGGCATTCACATGCACCTGGTCGTTGGCAAAGTGCAGGGCCAGGTCCACCAGGTACTCGACCTTGCGGGCCGACAGGCCGGCCGCTCGCATGTCGTCCACCTTGAGCTTGAGCACCTGGGCGGGCAACATCTTCTTGGGCAACACGGCAAAACGGTCCCAGACCGATTGCGCAGCCTTCACCGAAATCTGCTGGCCCACGATGCTGCGCGCCAGTGTGACGAAAGCATCCCCCCGCGACTGCAGGCTCACACCGGCATGTTGCGGAATGAGTTTTTTCATCACCCGGTCGCGCTTCATGAGGTGGCGGCAGGCCTCCTGCCAGTACAACGGTGCGTCGGGTCCCACATCGGGCAACACAGACGACGCCATCAGCTGCGCTCCCAGGTGGTGCCGGTGGCACTGTCCTTCAGCACCACGCCCTGCGCCAGCAGGTCCTGGCGTATGCGGTCGGCTTCGGTGAAATTTTTCGCCGCCTTGGCGGCCGCACGGTCCGCGATCAGCGCCTGGATCGTCGCCTCGCCCAACCCACCTGCAGCAGCGCCACCGCCCTGCAAATAAGCCGCCGGATCGATCTGCAGCAGCCCCAGCGTGCCACCCAGGGCGCGCAACAGCCCGGCCAGTGCCGCGTCCTTGCTGCGGTTGATTTCGCTCGCCAGATCAAACAACACGGCCACCGCTTCGGGCGTGCCAAAGTCCTCGTCCATCGCGGCGCGGAAGCGCTGGGCAAACGGATGCGACCAATCGATGGTGACCACCGGCTCGACAGACACCAGCGACAGAGCGGTGTACAGCCGTTTCAGCGCGGCACGGGCATCGTCCAGGTGCACGTCACTGTAGTTGAGCGCGCTGCGGTAGTGGGCACGCAGGATGAAGAAACGAACCGTCTCGGCGTCGTATTTCTCCAGCACTTCGCGGATGGTGAAAAAGTTGCCCAGGCTCTTGGACATTTTTTCGTTGTCTACCCGCACAAAACCGTTGTGCATCCAGAAGCGCGCCAGCGGTTTCCCGCTCGCCCCCTCGGACTGGGCAATTTCGTTTTCGTGGTGCGGAAACTGCAGGTCGGCCCCGCCGCCATGAATGTCAAAGGTTTCGCCCAGCATTTGGCAGCTCATGGCCGAACATTCGATGTGCCAGCCCGGACGGCCAGCGCCGTAGGCACTCTCCCACTGGGCTTCGGGCGGCTCATCGACCTTGGCGCCTTTCCAGAGCACGAAGTCCAACGGGTCCTGCTTGCCATCGTCCACCGCCACGCGCTCGCCAGCCCGCAGGTCGTCGAGCGACTTGCCCGAGAGCTTGCCGTAGCCCGGAAACTTGCGCACGGCGTAGTTCACATCTCCGCCCTCGACCCGGTAGGCCAGGCCCTTGTCTTCGAGGCGGCGGATGATGTCCAACATCTGAGGCACGTATTCGGTGGCCCGCGGTTCGAACGTCGGCCGCTCGATGCCCAGCGCGTCGGCGTCCTGGTGCAGGGCGTCGATCATGCGGTTGGTCAGCGTGGTGATCGTTTCGCCGTTTTTCAGTGCGCGGGCGATGATCTTGTCGTCGATATCCGTGACGTTGCGGACATAGGTCACCCGGTACCCACTGGCCTTGAGCCAACGCTGAACCACGTCGAAGGCCAGCATGGAGCGCGCATGGCCCAGATGGCAAAGGTCGTACACCGTCATGCCACAGACATACATGCGCACATGGCCGGGTTCCAATGGCTCGAACGGCTCCGGACGGCGGGACAGGGTATTGAAAATGCTCAGGGTCATGGAAACAAAATCGGGCAGCGTGCGCAAGCAAAGGGAAGCAAAGGCCGAACACAGCGCCTTCCGTCTGCACCTGCCAGCAGGCGCGGAGCGGCACAAAAGATCGGGAGCAGTGGGTGCGAGCGGGCCGAATGTCACACCCGACCGACGTCAGGAAGCCATTGGACTTACACCCTCAGATACAATCTGTCAGTATAGCCAGCTTGGTCTTGAGCGAGCACACACAGACAGGCGCTATATTCATGTTTTCAGGCCCGCTAGCGGTCTTCGATCTGCCCGCATTCGCTCTTCTGAGGTCCCATGCATCACCCCGTCAAAACTTCGTCCATGATGTCCGCTCCAAGTCGCGGCAGCACCTCCACCCTGGTCACCTCCCGGCTGCGCCTGCTGGCGCTCTCGGTGGCAGTTTCGGCCGCGCTGGGGGCTACTGTGGTCATGGCCCAGACCGACGACTACGCCGAGGTGAACCGCCTCATGCGGGCCGGGCAACTCAGCGAAGCCTTGAGCAAGGTCGATCAGTACCTCACCAGCAAACCCCGCGATCCCCAGATGCGCTTTCTCAAAGGCGTGATCCAGACCGAAGGCGGCAAACACAGCGATGCCATTGCCACCTTTTCCAAGCTGACCGAAGAATTCCCCGAGCTGCCCGAGCCCTACAACAACCTGGCCGTTCTTTACGCCGGACAAAGCCAGTTCGACAAGGCACGCGCAGCCCTCGAAATGGCCATCCGCACCAACCCCAGTTACGCCACAGCCCATGAGAATCTGGGTGACGTATACGCCAAGCTGGCCAGCCAGTCGTACAGCAAGGCACTGCAGCTGGATGCCGGCAACACCGCCGTGGCCCCCAAGCTCAGCCTGATCCGCACCCTGTTCAGCGCCGACGCCAAGGGCGGTGCCCGCCCGGGCACGGCTCCGGCGGCAGCGGCGCCCGTTGCCACCGCACCCGTGGCGGTGGCCAAGCCAGCAGTCCCGGCACCGACACCCGCTCCTGCCGCTTCAAGCAACGCCGAAGCCGCCGTGGAAGCCGCCGTGTCCTCCTGGGCCAAGGCCTGGTCCAGCAAGAACATGCAAGGCTACCTGGGCGCCTACGCCGGCAACTTCACGCCCCCCGGTGGCCAGGCCCGCGGCGCGTGGGAAGCGGATCGCAAGGCCCGCATCCTGCCTCGTTCGCGTATCGGCGTGGACATCAGCGACCTGTCGGTAACGGTTGATGGCGATCGCGCATCGGCCAGCTTCAAGCAGGACTACAGCTCCGACACGCTCAATGTCACCAGCCGCAAGAAACTTGATTTCGTCAAGAGCGGCAGCCGCTGGTTGATCGTGCGCGAATCCACGGGTTCCTGATGGCCGGTCGGCGGTACTTCCAGCATGGCCACGCCAGCATTCCCACCGCCAACCTGAGTTCTGGCATTGGCGGCCTGCTGCGCCCGACCACTGGACTGGCCGTTCTGGCTGCGTTGGCGCTGGCCATCGGTTTGATCAGTTCCTGCGTGGGTCCGATGGGCTTGTCTGGCGGTCTGCTGGACCGGATGACCGCGGTGGTCACCACCGCCGATCCAGCCAATGCATCATCCGCTCCGTCCATGCTCGACAACGCGCTGAGCAAGGTTCAGGACGCAGCCCAGTTGCTTGGAACGCCAAAAGAAGATTCCGGGCTGCAATCCAGCCCGCTCTCCGGCGAAGCCCTGCAACAGGTGATGCCGCTGATGGGCCAGGCCGAGGCCCGCCTCATTGAAATCTACCAGTTGATCAGCCAGGGATTGGCGCGCGAAGCACTCACCAAGGCCGACGCACTGGTGCGTGATCATCCGAACTTTCATCTCGCGCACCTGGTGCATGGCGACTTGCTGAGCCTGCAAACGCGCCCGGTGCACAAGCTCGGCGATGTGCCCGACACAAAGGCGCTGGCCGCCTCTGAGCAACTCAAGACGCTGCGAGAAGAGTCACACCGCCGGCTGCGGGCCCTGATGGAGCGACCACCCGCCGGGAGCATCCCCGAGCAGTTCCTCGCCCTGTCGTCGCAGAGCCGGCATGCCATCGCCATCGATGCTTCCCGTTCGCGTCTGTACCTGTTTGAAAATCAAACCCCCTCTGCATCGGGCAGCCTGATCGCAAAAGCACCCCAGTTGCACCTGGTGGGTGATTTCTACATCTCCGTCGGGCTGTCCGGCATCGAGAAAACCGTTGAGGGTGACAAGCGCACGCCGCTGGGCGTTTACTACATCACCAGCAACCTCAATCCGGACAACCTGCCCGACCTGTACGGCGTGGGTGCGCTCCCGATCAACTACCCCAACCCGCTCGACGTGCAACGCGGTAAAACCGGCAGCGGCATCTGGCTGCACGGCACGCCAAGGGAGCAGTTTGTGCGCGCCCCTCAAGCCTCCGATGGCTGCGTGGTGCTGTCCAACCCGGACCTGGAGCGGCTGCTCAAGACCGTGCAGATCCGCACCACGCCGGTCGTGATCGCACCCGAACTTCAATGGGTGCAACCCGAGGCACTCGACACCGAACGCCAGGCCTTTGAGGCGGCCCTGGAGGCTTGGCGCGTCGCCAAGAGCGAAGGCAATCTGGGACAACTCAAGGGGTTTTACTCCAGCCGGTTCCTGAACCAGGGCCGCGATCTGGCCCAATGGTGGCCGCGTGTCGAGAGCGAACTGCGTCCCGAAAAAGGCCCTCGGGAGCTGCAGCTCAAAGAACTCTCCCTGCTTCGCTGGCGCGATGCCCAGGACACTATGGTGGTGACCTTTGGCGAGGTTCCCTTGGGCCAATCCCGCGGCGTGACGCGCCGACAGTACTGGGCGCTGGAACGCGACCAGTGGAAAATATTCTCCGAAGGTACCCTTTGATGCAAAACACGTCTTTCATGCCACGCCCGTTGCGCCGTCATCTGGCTTCCCTGCTCGTCGCGAGTGCTGCAGTGGCCCTGTTCCCGGTGGCCGCCTGGGCCCAGGGCACGCCGGCCGGCGAGGCGCCCAAGGTGCGCCTGAGCACCTCCATGGGGGACATCGTGCTGGAACTGTATCCAGACAAGAGCCCCAAAACGGTCGAAAACTTCCTGCAATACGTGCGCGACAAACACTACGACGGCACGGTGTTCCACCGCGTGATCAACAACTTCATGATCCAGGGCGGCGGTTTCAACGCCGATTTCCAGCAAAAGGCGACCCGTGCGCCCATTCCGCTGGAAGCCAGCAACGGATTGAAGAACGACCGCGGCACGATCGCCATGGCCCGCACGCAAAACCCCAACTCCGCCACGGCACAGTTCTTCATCAACGTGGTGGACAACGCCGCCTTGAACGCCCCCAACCCCGACGGCCATGGCTATGCCGTTTTTGGCAAGGTCACCGCAGGCATGGATGTCGTGGACAAAATCAAGCTCGTTCCAGTCGGCAACCAGGGCATGCATCAGAACGTGCCCAAGACACCCCTCACCATCCTCAAAGCCACTCTGGAGAAATGAACATGGCCAACCCCCAAGTCGAACTGCACATCGCCAACTTTGGCATCGTCACACTGGAACTGGACGCCGAGAAGGCCCCGCTGTCCACCGCCAACTTCCTGTCGTACGTGAACAAGGGGCACTACAACAACACGGTGTTTCACCGCGTCATCCCCGGCTTCATGGTGCAGGGTGGCGGCTTCGAACCGGGCATGAACCAGAAGCCCGCCGACGCACCCATCAACAACGAAGCCAACAACGGCCTGAAGAACGAGCTCTACACCGTGGCCATGGCGCGCACCAGCGACCCGCACTCGGCCAGCGCCCAGTTCTTCATCAACGTGGCCAACAACGGTTTCCTCAACCACACCGCTCCCAGCGCGCAGGGCTGGGGTTACGCCGTGTTCGGCAAGGTGGTCGCCGGTTCGGACATCGTGAAGAAGATCGAGGGCGTGGCCACGGGTCGCAAAGGCTTCCATGACGACGTGCCCAAGGAAGACGTCGTGATCGAAAAAGCCGTCGCCATCTGACCGTCGCCAGCTGATGGCGGGGGCTCCCTGCCCCGTCCCCATGCCAGAAACGACCCCCGACCGCTTCGCCACGCTGAGCGCACCCGCGCACTGGCAAGCGGTCGATTTCATTTCTGACCTGCATTTGCAGGCCGCAGAACCCGCCACGCTCGCCCTGTGGCAGCACTATCTGCAACAGCCCCCTGCGCAGCGCGCCGATGCGCTGTTCATTCTGGGCGATCTCTTCGAGGTCTGGATCGGTGACGACGTGCTGGCACCCCAGGCGCAAGACACCACGCCGTCCTTCTGGCGGACCTGCGCCCAACTGCTGCGGGAGCACAGCCGCCACACCCCGGTGTACTTCATGCACGGCAACCGCGATTTCCTGCTCGGTGCCAGCGCACTGGGCGCCTGCGGGATGCAAGGACTCTTCGACCCGACCGTGCTGGCGTTTCAGGGCGAGCGCTGGCTGCTCAGCCATGGCGATGCCCTGTGCCTGGCCGACACCGACTACCAGCAATTCCGGGCCGTGGTGCGTTCCGCCGACTGGCAGCGCGATTTCCTGGCCAAGCCGCTGAGCGAACGCGAGGCGATCGCCCGCGGACTGCGCGAGCAAAGCGAGGCCCGAAAACGCGGCAGCGCGCACGATCCCAGCCTCTGGGCTGACGTGGATGCGGGTTCGGCCAGAGAGTGGCTGCAGGCGGCCGGCTCACAGACCTTGATACACGGCCATACCCACCGCCCGGACCAGCACGACCTGGGACAGGGCCTGCGGCGTGTGGTGCTCAGCGACTGGGATGCGACCGCCCTGCCACCGCGTGCCGAAGTGCTTCGCCTCAGCGCGCAGGACGGACTGCAGCGACTGCCCCTGTGCTGAAGCCGGTGACCCGTTTGCTGCAGCGCTGGCTGCCCAGGCGCTGGCGCAGCCCTCTGCCGTTGCCCGCGGCGCTGTGGCGCGATACGCTGCAGCAACACGCCTTCCTGTCCGCACTGACCACAGCGGAGCAGGCCCTTTTACAGCAACTCTGCGGCCACTTCCTGCTGGAGAAGGAATTCCACGGCGCCCACGGTCTGGTGGTCACCGACGCCATGGCGCTGAGCATCGCGGCACAGGCCTGCCTGCCGCTGCTGCACATCGCCAGCCCGACCGCCCGGTGCCCTCGCAACCCGATCGATGCGCTGGACTGGTACGACGACTTCGTGGGCATCGTGGTGCAACCGGGTGCTGCTGTGGCCATGAGGGAGTCCATCGACGCCGCGGGCGTGGTGCACCGCTACAGCGAGGTCCTCGCGGGCGAAGCCATGGACCGTGGCCCGGTGATGCTGAGCTGGGAAGATGTGGCACAAGCCGGTCAGGTGGCCGGCAGCGGAAGCAACGTGGTGATCCACGAATTCGTGCACAAGATGGACATGCGCGGCATGCAAGCCGGCGACACCCCGGATGGCGCACCCGCGATGAGCCAGGGCTTGTGGGGCGCGGCCCATTCGGCCCAGTCCAGACAACACTGGCGGCGGACCATGACCGAGGCCTACACACAGTTTCGTGAAGCGCTGAATCTCGCTGAACGTTTTGGCGGCGAACGCCCCTGGTTGGACAGTTATGCCGCCAAGGACCCGGCGGAGTTCTTCGCGGTGACCTGCGAGGCCTACTTCGTCAACCGCGAGCGCTTCGCCCTCGAATGCCCGACCCTGCTACCGCTGTACGACGGGTTCTTCCGGACTCACCCGATGTAGACGGCCACCGCCCACCTAGCCAAGCAGGCGGTCGCCACGCCTCAATGTCTCTCAACGCTTGAGAAGGACCTTGAGCGCGTTCTGCAGGCGGCGCGCAGCGCCTGGGTCAAAACCACCGGCCAGCACGCGGGACACATCCTGGGCCCAGGTATCGGCCGGCGCGGCTTCGTGGCGGCGCGTGAGCAACTGCAGTTGCAGCATGCGGCGGGCATCCAGCAGTTCGGCCGGCGTGGGCACTTCGGCCGCCATCTCCAGGCGCAACAAGGCATCGGCAGGCACCGCGGCGGGCGCACCCCCGTTCAGGCTCTGGGACCACGCGCTGCGGGTTGCCGCGTTGACCCGCGAACCCAGCGCCTGCGCCGTCGGCAACTGCGATGCGTCGCGCTGTTCCCAGGCGGTCAGCAGCTGGGTCAACACCTCACCGTGCGCCTGCGCCGCAAGCTTGCGAAGCGCCGCTTCGGCGTGTTCGATCGCCTGACGCTGGGCACGAAAGGCGGCATCTCCCAGGCGCGGGCCCCGCGGCTCGCGGTCAAACCGTTCGCCGCCTCGCCCATCGCGGGCATCTCGCCCGTCCCCACGGCCGCCAAAACCACCCCGTGCATCGCGGGTGTCGCGGCCCGGAGGACCCCGTCGGTCATCGCGTCCGGCGGGTTCGGTCTTTTTCATGCCCGGCCGGTCATCGCCACGCACCGCCACGATCTTCTTGAGCGGGGCGGCGGGCTTGGCGGGTGCCGGAGCCTCCGCCGCGGCGACTTCGTCCACGGCATCGGCCAGCGCTGAGCCGTCAGCTACCGGAGCCATCGGCGGTTCTTCCGCCTTCACGTCGGTGGCGTCGGCCTCGGCAGGCGTGGCAACGGCATTCGCCCCGTCACGAGCAGGTTCAGCCGCAGCCTCCGCCTGACCGCGCAAGGCGGCTTCCAGCGCCCCCATGGCGGTGCGAATCTGTTGGGCGTCGCCGCTCGCGCTGGCGGCATCCACCGCCTGCGACGCCTCCAGAACGCGCTGGTCATGGGCATTGAGTGCCGTGGACGCCTTCTCGCGCTCGCTGCTCTTGCGGGAAAAGGCCTCGTCAATGGGTTGGCGGAAGGCCTCCCACAACTTTTGTTCCTGTTTGCGCTCCAGCGGCACCGCGTGCGCCTCGGCCTGCCAGCGCTGCTGCAGCGCCTTGACCGCGTCAATGCGCAACTGGGGCGCTGCGCCCATGGCCTTGGCTTCGTCGATCAAGGCACGGCGACGCTCGACGCTTTGTGCCTGCGCGGCTTCGAGTCCGGCGTGCGCGGCGTGCATGGCGGTTTTCCAGAGCGGCTGCATTTCGGCAAACGCCTTTTCACTCAGGTGACCGGCTTCCCGCCAGCGTTCGGAAAATGCGTGCAGCTCACGCACCTGGGCCTTCCAGTCGGTGCTGTGCCCATGCGTGGCTGTCCAGGCCTTGAGCTCTTCTATGATGGCCATGCGCTGGGTCTTGTGCGCCTCCGCCTGCTGACGGACCTGGGTCAACCAGACTTCAACGCTCTTGTGCGCCTCGGTGCAGGCTTCGTCAAAACGCTTCCACAGCGCGTGGTTGGGCTGACCACCCTGGTCGGTCGCCTTCCATTGATCGCGCAGGCTGCGCAGGGTCTCCTGCATCTTGCGCCCGCCCAGTCGCTGGCCCTCCGGCGGCGCCAACAATGCCTCGGCCTTTTTCACCAGCTCTTCACGCAGCTGATCGGCGCGCCAGCGCTGCCAGTCTTCCAGATCACCGGCCTGGGTCAGCGCCGCGTGAGCGCGGGCCTCCAGCTCGGGACCAATGAGGCGAGCGTGCGACTTCAGCACCGCACGCACATCGGCCGCGGCCTTCGGCGTGGCTTTTCCATGGCCTTCGGCCAGCTCGCGCTCCAGCACACCCAGGGCCCGATCCAGCTCTGCGAGCACCTTGGCCCGACGTTCCTGGGCGGCCTGGGCATCGTGAGCGGTTTTTTCGCCCGGCACAGCGGTAACGACACCGCGCGCGGCACGCAATTCATCCGCCCACACCGGCACGGCCGGCAGCGGTGCCTGCGGGTTGGCATCGGCTGCGACCGCCTGGGCCAGGGCCGCTTCAAAAGCCTCCCACACCAGCTGCAGCTGGCTGCGCGAAGCCTGAAGCATGGGGGGAAATTTCGGTTCAACGCTGGGCCACTGGGCGTCATCGGCCAGGGTACTGGCCTGCTGCTGCCATTGGGCCACGTCGGTGCGCAGCGCTTCGGCGCTCTGCTGGGCTTCGCGCCACGGCTTGGTCGACATCACCTCGATGCGTTGAGCCATCAACACCGCCGACTCGCGCTCCACCTGAACACGGTGCTGCACATCTTCGATCGCCTTGACGCGTTCGGCCAAGGCCTGCTTCAGCCCCGCCAACGGTTCGCGCGACAGCGGAGCGCCCGCCCGGGCCGCATCGCGCTGCCAGGCCATGGCATCGGCCAGGTTCAGACGGGACTGCCCGATGAGGGCCTCGGCCTTGACGGCCCATTCGGCGGCAATCTGCTCCTGGGCCTTCAAACGCTTGTGTTCGTCCAGCTTTTCCTTCAGCGGCTTGGCCGCTCCCCGGTCACGCTGCGAGAGCTCCTTGAACACTTCGGTCATCTGCTCCAGACCCGGTTCGCCGGCCAGCCATTCGCGGATGCGCGATGCGCGCTCGCCGGAAGTGGGCGCAGAAAACGCGCCACCGGTCAGGGCATCCAGGGGGTGTGCGGCGTTGGCAGGGGCTTGCTTGGAGCTGGCGGGCGTGTTCACGGCAGATTCCGGGGCATTGGACTGGGGGGGACTTCTTCGCAGGGAAAACAGCGACATACAGAGATCGTTCTAGATATAGGGGCCGGCGCATCAGCGCCTGGCGAAGCCGGTATTGTCGCTGCTGTTGCTGCTCATGCCGATCAGGCACGCCCAAAAACAAGAAACCCCGGTGAGCAGAACCCACCGGGGTTGACGGCGGGCAATTTGCACTTGCCGTCAGTTTTGGCGGAGGGAGTTGGATGTCTCTCCAGCCTGGAAGCAACAGATTGCTCCCGTTTGGAACCGGTGGGCGGATGCTCCGCGTCACCGGTTTGATGCCCATCCACGACGGGCAACTGAAGGTTAACCGGGTTCCTGATCCGCTTCAAGACGCAGCCCCGACCAACGTCATGGAAATTTTCAATCGCAAACGGCGCGTGATGAAAGTCACTCGGTTAACAGCAGTAACAACACCCGGGCGCACCCGAATCGACCAGCGGTACTTCTGGGACGCCGACCGGCGAGCATCGCTGATCCGGGCTGGCATCCGTGCTAGCACGGAACACTAAAGGGGGCCAATACCTCCACTACATATACCTCAAAGTATTTATGAATCATGTTTTAAAAATTGACTTGATATTAAACTGCCTCTAACATTCGCCGGTTTTGCCCTTCAGGGTAAACCCGAGCCGCTGACCCAGCAGGGTCCATCGAACGCAAGGCTCACAAAGCCCGCCTCGATGAGGTGCCCAGCCAGCCGCACAGACCCACACGGTCACCGCGGCACCGACAGGAGAGACATCATGAATGACACCACCACCCGCCACCACAAGAGCACCCCAGGTGCCAAGGCATCCTTCAACACCGCCCTCAGCGACGTGGTCCAGGGCTTCCTCGCCATCACCCACAACAGCGTTGCGCTGCTGGGCACCGTTCTCGCCGTGGGCCTGATCACGCTGGCCGCGCGCCACGACCTGCGCAGCGACGCCGAGCAACACCTGCTGGGCTGGCTGCAGCAGCGCCAGGTGGCCGCCGCTCCCGTGGTCGCGTTCGAACCCGAACCCGAAGCCGTGCAACGGGTGACGGCCGTGCAACCCACCCAACTGCCCAAACAACAGGCCAACGTGGCCTTCTGGCTGAGCCGCAAGTACCGGGTTGCTCCGGAGCCGCTGGGGGTCCTGGTGGCAGAAGCCTTCGAGGTGGGCGAAAAGGCGCGGATGGACCCAACCCTGATCCTGGCGGTGATGGCCGTGGAGTCGCGCTTCAATCCTTTTGCCCAGAGCCCCGTCGGTGCGCAAGGCCTGATGCAGGTGCTCACGCGCGTGCACACTGAAAAATACGAAGACTTTGGCGGCCAGCTGGCGGCGTTCGACCCCGTGTCCAACCTGCGGGTGGGTGCACAGGTGCTGCAGGACTGCATCAAGCGGGCGGGGTCCATCGAAGGCGGTCTGCGCCTGTACGTCGGTGCGGTCACCACCGATGGCAGTGGCTACATCAACAAGGTGATGGCCGAACACCTGCGCATCCAGAGCGTGGCGCTGGGCAAGCCCATGCCCACCCGCTTCCCCAGCTACAGAACCATACCGGTCGTCGCACCCGCTGATACCGAGACACTGCCAACGCCCGACGCCACCGAACTGGAAGCGGCCGAAGCTGCCCCCGTTGCGGAAACCGTGGAACCCCTGCTGCTGGCCAGTTCGTGATCCCTGGCCGGGCCCGAGAATATTGCCCACTCGGGCGCCTAGCCGCCCTGCTCGGATAAACTAGGCCCCGCACGCAACTGGCGATAGGCACTCAAGGCACAGGGCTCACAGCCCAAGCTTCGGTGCTGACGTGGCCCCCCTGCCCCCATCCGGGACACCAGGGACAACCACTGGGAAGCGTGCCGCCTGGCTGCCAAGACAGGTGATCAGCCGTTCGCCTGGGCAGCCCCTGCCGTCGTCACCCGCTGACGCGCGCCGGGATCCACGTTACCCAAGACTGCCAACCATGTACGACCGCAACATCCTCATCGAGCAAACCGATCCCGAGCTGTTTGCCGCCATCCAGGCCGAAAACGCGCGCCAGGAACACCACATCGAGCTGATCGCCAGCGAGAACTACGCCTCGCCCGCCGTCATGGCCGCCCAGGGCACCCAGCTCACCAACAAATACGCCGAAGGCTATCCCGGCCGCCGCTACTACGGCGGTTGCGAATACGTGGACATCGCCGAGCAACTGGCCATTGACCGCGTCAAGCAGATCTTCGGTGCCGACGCGGCCAACGTGCAGCCGCACTGTGGCGCGTCCGCCAACGAAGCCGTCTTTCTGGCTTTCCTGAAACCCGGCGACACCATCATGGGCATGAGCCTGGCCGAGGGCGGCCACCTCACCCACGGCATGCCGCTGAACATGTCGGGCAAATGGTTCAACGTGGTCAGCTACGGCCTGGACGCCAACGAAGCGATCGACTACGAAGCCATGGAGCGCAAGGCGCGGGAAACCAAGCCCAAACTCATCATCGCCGGCGCATCGGCCTACAGCCTGCGCATCGATTTCGAGCGCTTCGCGAAAATCGCCAAGGAAGTCGGCGCCATCTTCATGGTGGACATGGCCCACTACGCCGGCCTGATCGCCGCAGGCGTCTACCCCAACCCGGTGCCTTTTGCCGACGTGGTCACCTCCACCACCCACAAGAGCCTGCGCGGCCCGCGGGGCGGCATCATCCTGATGAAGGCTGAACACGAAAAGGCCATCAACAGCGCCATCTTCCCCGGCCTGCAGGGCGGCCCGCTGATGCACGTCATTGCGGCCAAAGCGGTCGCCTTCAAGGAAGCGCTGCAACCCGACTTCAAGGCCTACCAGCAACAAGTGCTGACCAACGCACGCATCGTTGCCGAAACCCTGGTTTCGCGCGGACTGCGCATCGTCAGCGGCCGCACAGAAAGCCACGTCATGCTGGTCGACCTGCGCGCCAAAGGCATCACCGGCAAGGAAGCCGAGGCCGTGCTGGGCAGCGCCCACATGACGATCAACAAGAACGCCATCCCCAACGACCCGGAAAAACCGATGGTCACCAGCGGCGTGCGCATCGGCACCCCCGCCATGACCACGCGTGGCTTCAAGGACGAAGAAGCCCGCCTGACCGCCAACCTGATCGCCGACGTGCTGGACAACCCGCGCGACCCGGCCAACATCGAGGCCGTGCGCGCCAAGGTCAACGCGCTGACGTCCCGGTTCCCGGTCTACAAGTGATCCCCGGCGGCGCCGCGCAATGAAATGCCCCTTCTGCGGTCATCTGGAGACCCAGGTCGTCGAGACCCGGATCTCCGAAGACGCGGACTTCATTCGCCGCCGCCGCCAGTGCGGCCATTGCGAAAAACGCTTCACCACCTATGAAAGGCCGGAAGTCAGCTTCCCGGCCGTGGTGAAGAAAGATGGCCGGCGCGTCGACTACGTGCCGGCCAAATTGCGCGCGTCCTTTGCCCTGGCGCTGCGCAAACGCCCGGTCAGCACCGAGCAGGTGGACGCGGCCATTGAGCGCATCGAAGAAAAGTTGCTGAACCTAGGTGCCCGCGAAGTCCCAGCCACCCGGCTGGGCGAAATGGTCATGCGCGAACTCAAGAAGCTCGACAAGGTGGCCTACATCCGCTTCGCCAGCGTCTACCGCAGCTTCGAAGACATCGACGAGTTCCGGGCGCTGGTGGACGAAGTGCGACGCTGATGCCCTCACCTGTGATCGGCATCACAGGCTCAGGAGTACTTTTTACCGCTGGTCGCGCGGCATATGCCGGTCAGCTGGATGGGCCCAATACGACAACATCCTGCCGATAGCATTGATGTCATGGTTCCTGCCAATACACCCCTTTCCGTCCCATCTAGGATCTGCACCCTCGGCTTCTCCTTGATCGAGCTGATGGTGGTCATTTCCGTGCTGGCGATATTGGCCAGCATCGCCGCCCCAAGCTTTCAGGACTCGTTCGAGGCCTATCGAGTGGCGTCGGCACGAGAAAACCTGGTCTCGACCATTCAATTTGCGCGTACCGAAGCCATCCGCACTGGACAGCCGGTTGTGGTACGCCGAAAAGCCGATTGCGCCAGCAACAACTGGGGTTGTGGATGGGTTGTATTTCGCGACACCAACGGCAACAACACACAGCAAGCTGGTGAAGCCTCGATCAGAGAAACGGAAACTCAGCGAGGTGTTTCCATACGATCCAACGCAGGCAGTGCGGACTTCCAAGCAGTCAACATCTTTGGGCAGTTTGCGGGGAGTCCATTTTTTTCGTTTTTCATTGGTCCGACGCCCAATGACGACGCCAACAACTGCACACGAGTAGTGTTCAGTTCTGCCATGCGAGCCCTGTCGACCAAAGGATCAGGTTCCGGATTCTGTCCCTAAGACTTCATTTGTGAGATTCATTCACATGCCACGCTTCCCTGTCTTCAGAGCCCAGTCCGGTGTCAGCCTGATCGAGTCGCTGGTGGCGCTGTTTGTGCTGGCACTCGGCATTCTCGGGCTCGCCGGTCTGCAGACCCGTACATTGACCGAAACCCGCCTCACGAATGCGCGCGCCGCAGCTGTCCGCATGACCACAGACATTCACGAGCGGATGTTGCTCAACAACGGTGCCATGGTGGATAGCATCAACAACGCCACACCGTTTCCCTACGTGGTTGGATGGGGTGGCGTGCCTGCTGGCACCAACTGCAACACCACGGCTTGCACCCATGCGCAGCTGGCTGGTTTTGACCTCTCCCAGTGGAAAAACACCCTCTCCACAGTACTTCCCGGTGGTGATGGACTGATCTACCAGAGCACAGACGACCCTAGGGAGTTTGGTGTGTTGATCGCTTGGACCGACAACATCGATGACAAGGCTATAGGAGACCTGGCCGATTACACCAACCCATTCACCGTATCGGTCACCACCAATGTGGGCACCGCCGCCTGTCCGGCCAACATGATCTGCCACCTGACGAGGGTTCGCCCGTGAGAACACCCCGACATCACCCCTCCCCCCACGCCAGGCATAGCGCGCCCAAGCGCCGGGCGCAGGCCGGCGTTTCGCTGATCGAACTGATGGTGGGCATCACCGTCGGCATGCTCGTGTCCGTGGCAGCCGTGGGAACCTTGGTATACAACCGCGTGTCCAGCACCATGGTGGCCGACACGGTGGCCCTGCAGCAGGACGCGGCCACGGTGATGCGCATGATCGGGCGCCAACTCAAACAGACCGGAGCGGTTCCGGTGGTCAATGACCCTCTTGCACCGCTGAAATTTGGCTATCAGGATACCTACTTAGGTTTACCTCAGGGGACCCCCACACCTGCGCCTGTTTCTGTTGACGGCACCAATGTTGCCTCGGGAGACACGCTCAGAGTCAGCTACACCTATAACCCCAACCAGGCTGCCACCGTCGGGGACTGCATGGGCGAAAGCCCGGATCCTACGATTCCGGCCGAACGCGACATCATCAACACTTTCAGCCGGGGTGTGGACGGTCAGTTCCTCTGTCAGGGCACTAACCAGCCCAACGCCCAACCCGTTGTGAACAACGTGGAAGAGCTCCAGTTCTGGTACGCCGTGCGTGATCCGGCCACCAACCAGCTCAGGTACTTTGAGGCCGGTGGTTTCGCGGACTGGACCACCGTCGAAGCAGTTCAGGTTTGTATTCGCCTGGCAGGCACCAGTGGCAACAACCCGACCGTAGGTGTAGCCAGCACCGGCTGCACTGGGCAAGCCGTGGCCGACGACGGCCGCATCCGCCGCGTCTTCCGCCAGGTCTTCACCCTGCGCAACCTCCAGTCACAGGGCTGACTCTCATGCCACGCATTATTCGCATTCTCCCCGACGCCGGATCACAACGCGGCATCTCGTTGATCGTGGTGATGGTCATGCTGCTGCTGGGCAGCATTCTGGTGCTCGGCTCCACACGCACCAACTGGCTCAATGAATCCCTGGTTAGCAACGAGAGCGACTACCAGCGCGCTTACGTCGCGGCAGAAGCCCTGATTGCCGATGCCGAAACCGATATTCGCGGCATTCTGCCCGGGGGCATTCCTTGCAACAGCAGCGCCAATTTTTTTGGCTGCCGCAACCGGTATGGCGCAGGTCTTCCGTTCATTCCAGAGTCTCCTGTTCAAGACAGTGAAGATCTTCAGGCTGCCATCCCGAACTTCGCGACACTGCCTTGCCGTCAAGGGATCTGTCTGATCACAGCCGAGGACGACTTGGGTGCCAACTGGTGGAACGACGATTTGGTTGACATGACCGCCGACACCCGGACACCTAATGCGATTGCAGCCACCTATGGTGAATTCACCGGCGCCAATGTCGGCACCACCGGCAATCCCTTGCTGGCCGCCGATGCCGACGGCAACTACAGCGGCTGGTACTGGATTGAAGTGATGGAGTTCAACGTCTTGAGCGGCGCCATGGGACCAGCCCCCGTGGGCAACCTACCGGTACCGACGGTGGATCGACCCTATGTTTACCGCATCACTGCACTGGCGCAGGGCCGCAAGCCCGGTACCCGTGTCGTACTGCGATCCGTATTCGTACCCGATGTGTACGACCCCGAAGTTTAATTGTCCGGGAGCCGAAAATGAAGAAACCAAATCGCAAGATGACCCAGTCTCTCTGGGTATTGGGCAGTGGCTTGCTTGCTTCGGCCAACGCCTTGGCCGCACCCATGACCTTCAGCCAGATTCCGCCCGGCGCTGGTGCCAAGGAGCCTGCACCCAACATCATTGTGTCCGTGGACGATTCGGGCAGCATGGGCTGGGACATCAACGGCTGCATGACCATGGATTTTCGTACCGATGTCTACGGTAACTTGACTGACCCAACCAGGCCAGCGGGAGCACCGACGTGCCCTAGTCGGACATCCAACACCAATCCATCGCGCATGGCGTCTTTGCGTGCAGCCATCGTCAAGACCTTTGGCGATGGCGGGACCAACAAGGGAATCATTTCGGATGACCGTATCCGGCTCGCATGGCAAGCCATGTGGGACAACGGAAGGACTTCTCGTCCCAGTGGTCAGCAAAACAACCAAGACCTTTTGACAGCAGGACAGCTCAACACCATCAAGCCGTTCTCGGGCACTCATCGTTCGAACTTCAACACCTTCATCTCAACGCTAAGCCCAGTCAACGGAACACCATCACACAAGATGATGGCCAACGTTAACAGCTACATGTCGTCCACGGGTTCGACAGGCCCATTTGCGACCAGCCCTGGGACAACCGGGGCACCCTATCTGTCCTGTCGCCGGTCCTACCACATCCTGATGACCGATGGAGCGTGGAACTCTGAAACAACGGGTGCTGGAAACAAGGGCAACGTTGACGGCACGGCTCGCACCCTCCCCGATGGCACCGCGTACACCACAAACACGAATCAGACCCGCGTCTACCGGGATGCATGGGGTGGAACCAAAGGGACCTTGGCTGACTGGGCGATGGCCAACTGGGCAACGGACTTTCAATCCAGCCTGGACAACAATGTCCGTGCGCTGTTCCCCGTCAATGGCAACGAGACCGTCGGAGGCACATCGCTCAGCCGCTACTGGAACCCCAAAAACAATCCGATGACCTGGCAAGGTGTCACCCAGTACACCATCGGCTTCGGGAACTCTGCGACCACGTGGAATGGTGCTCCCAATTGGAACTCCACCACCGATGACACCTATGGTGGTGACTACAACACTCTGGTCAATGGCCCTACAACTTGGCTGAACCTTTTCAATACTTCCGAGAGTCAGACCACGCTGGAAGGACGTCGCGCTTCCGATCTGTGGCATGCGGCCTTGAATGGACGCGGCAGGTATTTCCCCGCTCGGACACCAGAGGCGCTAGAAAATGCGTTCGAGGACATCCTGAAAGACATCCTCGCCCAGACCGCCAAGCCATTGGTCTCGATCGCAAGCAATACTTCCCGCCTGTCCAAGAATGGTTTGGCTTATGTGGCCAGCTTCAACTCTGAGAGGTGGAGTGGTGACGTCAAAGCCTACCCAATCGACGACGACACGGGACTGCCGGCCCTGACACCAACGTGGAAGGTGTCCACGCTGCTGGACTCCACCAATACGTCGGAGTTTTCCCACAGCACGCGCGTGGTGTTGACCCACAATGGATCGACAAGCACTTCAGCCTCGGGCATTGCGTTCAAGTGGAGCACCCTCTCAACTGCCCAGAAAAGCTTGCTGACCAATGGCACCGCAGACACCAGCACCATTGGAGAAGAAAGACTGAACTACCTGCGTGGGGACCGTTCGAAGGAGCAGCCAGCGACAGGGGGCTATCTTCGCCAACGTGACTCACGCTTGGGCGATATCGTGAACTCGAATCTCTGGTATGTGGGTAAACCACTGCGCATGGACACAGACTACCCTGGCCACGCCAGCTTCCGTTCATCCTATGCCAGCCGCACCCCAGTGCTGTACGTTGGAGCCAACGATGGCATGTTGCATGGATTCAATGCCCAGACGGGCAAGGAATTGCTCGCCTACGTCCCGCTGGGCGTCTATACCAATCTGCGCAGCTACACGCAACCTGACTATGTACACAAATACTTTGTTGACGGGCATCCGTTCGCGGGTGACGCTGACTTGGACCAAGGTTCTGGCACCAATTGGCGCACGGTTCTGGTGGGAACTTTAGGTACAGGCGGGAGAGGCTATTTCGCACTGGACGTCACCAACCCAGCGGGTTTTAACGACTCCAGTGCAGGATCTATCGTCCTGATGGACAAAACCGCCAATGTCGACGCCGATGTGGGTCATATCTTCGCGGCCCCCACGGTGGACAACCAGACCAGCACGCTGTCGCAACAGATCGTCAAGCTCAACAATGACCGTTGGGCAGTGATCATGGGCAATGGCTACAACAGTACCAATGAACGCCCTGTCTTGTTGATTCAGTATCTGGATGGATCAAAAGAGCTCAAGAAAATCATTGCCCACAGTACCAATGCGCAGACCAACGGCTTGGGTGCTCCGGCCAGCTTCGACGTGAATGGCAACGGTACCGTGGACGTCGTTTATGCGGGTGACCTCAAAGGCAACCTTTGGAAGTTCAATCTGGTCAGCGAGAGCGATTCGAACTGGGGGGTAAGCGCATGGTCGGGCTCAAGCACCTGCAACAACTCCACGGCCTGCAAGCCCTTGATCGTGGCGAAGGACTCTGGCGGTGGTGCGCGCCCCATCACCGCTGCCCCCATGCTCATGATCCATCCACAAGGGGGTCTGCAAGTGCTCTTCGGAACTGGCAAAGACCTAATCGCAAGCGATCGCGACACAAGCGCCCCTCCGCGCGAGACGATCTTCAGTGTATGGGACTTGAGTACCTACCGGATCGAGAGTGGCAAACTGGTGGCAGACGATACGGACCCCGTCGACGAAAGCAATGGACGCAGCAGATTGGTGGCGCAGACGGTTACTGGTTCCTCGGGCTCCGGTCTGGTTGAGACGTCTGCAAACTCGGTCACCTACGACCGCACGGACTCCGACACAAAGCGAGGTTGGTACTTTGACCTCCCAGTGTCCGGCGAACGCGTGCTAATGGCACCGCGCTTCTTTGATGGACCCAACCTGTTGTTCAGCAGTGTGGTACCCAAGCAAGTGATAGAGGGTGAGACCTGTGATCTGGACTCGGCACAGGACCGCAACTTCCTGACAATCCTCAACGCCATCAGTGGTGCGCCTCCCAAGACATCTGTCTTTGGCGACGAAATGGACCCCTCAGGCAACGCTACTCGTTTGCAATATGGATCCGGCGAATTCATCACTTTGGTGGATTCGAAGAATCGCAAGACCACTGCCATCAACACCGACTACTTCTGCACCGGTGGCAACTGCGACGATGACTCGAACCCTAACGAAACCTGTGTTGGCAGTCAGTGCGCCAACTGTACCGGTCCCGACTGCCCCCCAACGAATTGCGTCGGACCTGACTGCAGTTGCAATGGACAGAACTGCACTTGTGTTGGCCCGGAATGCGCATGCGAGGGCCCCGGTTGCCGTGGTGGTTGCGGCCTGACAGGCGGCGTGCTGGACCTCTGCCGTAGCGGTCTGTTTGGTGCACGCACCGACTGGAGAGAACTGCGATGAAAGGCCATGACATGACCGAACTTCAAACCAGGCTCAGTTCGAACGTGGACCACAGGCAAAGAGGTTTCACACTGATCGAGTTGATGATCGTTGTTGCGGTGATCGGCATTCTGTCCGCCATTGCCTTGCCTAGCTACGACGCCTACATCAGACGGACCCACCGATCCAACGCCAAGTCGGCCTTGTTGCAAGTGGCGCAATGGATGGAACGTGCGTCGACAGCACAGGGAACTTATCCGCTCACCGCCAACGTGCCCACCGGCATCCTGAACGTGGAAGGTAGCCGGTATGTGTTGACGGTTGCTTCGGCAGACGGTAGCACCTATACCTTGACCGCCACCACCCAAGGACCTCAAGTTAGCGACGAATGTGGCAACTTCACTTTGACCCAGGCTGGAACCCGAGCGGTCACCGGGTCGCTTCCCGTTGACGAATGCTGGGGTCGATGAGTAGGGCCTCGCCGGTGCCGCTGGCCGGTATGGTGGAGACCCTGTCGCAGGCTCGCCAGGCCCTCAAGCTTTCCAACCCCAACCCCCGAGTCGGCTGCATCCTCACCGCCCCCGATGGCCGCGTGATCGGCCAGGGCCACACCCAGCAAGCCGGGGGCCCTCACGCAGAAGTCATGGCCTTGCGCGATGCGCAGGCCCGTGGCGAGTCGGTCATCGGCGCTACGGCCTTTGTCACACTGGAACCCTGCTCCCACCACGGCCGCACGCCGCCGTGTTGCGACGCGCTGATCGCGGCGAAAGTCGCCAAAGTGGTGGTGGCCACGGCCGATCCAAATCCGCTGGTGGCGGGCCGCGGCTTGGAGCGCCTCCGCGCTGCGGGTATCGCGGTGGAGCTGCTGCCACCCGACAGCGAAGCCGCTCGCGCTTCGCGCGAACTCAACATCGGCTTCTTCAGCCGCATGATCCGGAAAACGCCCTGGGTGCGCATGAAAGTTGCCGCTTCACTGGACGGCAGCACGGCGCTGGGCAACGGCGTGAGCCAGTGGATCACGAGCGAGGCTGCGCGCACCGATGGCCATGCCTGGCGGGCCCGCGCCTGCGCGGTGCTGACCGGCATAGGCACGGTGCTCGAAGACGATCCGATGCTGGACGTGCGGCTGGTGGACACACCGCGCCAGCCGCATCTGGTGATCGTCGACAGCCGGCTGGAAACCCCGCTGACCGCCCGCCTCTTCGGCCCGCCGGCCCAAGGGCTGGCGCGCAAGATCTTCATCTATTGCGCGGCCACCGAACCGCAGAAACAGGCGGCGCTGGAAGACTTGGGTGCCACGGTGATCTGCCTGCCCGGCCCGCAGGGCAAGGTGGACCTGGCAGCGATGCTGCTCGATCTGGGCCAGCGCGAAGTCAACGAGCTGCATCTGGAAGCAGGCCACAAGCTCAATGGGTCGTTCATCCGCGAAGGCCTGGTGGACGAACTGCTGCTTTACCTGGCTCCACTGCTGCTGGGCTCGGGAGGCCATGGCATGGCCGGTTTTGGTCCGCTGCAGAAGCTGGATGACGGCACGAAGCTCGCTTTTCACTCCATCGATCCAGTGGGTGAAGACCTGCGGATCGTGGCCCGGGTGCGCGGCCACGACGATTTTCTGCACCCCTGAACACTCCCTCTGCCCTGGGCGGGCACCCCTTTGGCGCCCGGCTAACCGGCATTTCTGCCTTTCCGGTGACCCTCGGCCGGAAAGCGCGCGCAAACCCTGCGAAAATACGCGCCTATGTTTACCGGCATCATCACCGGCGTGGGGCGTATCGCCGACCTCCACGCTCAGGGCAGCTCTTTGGACCACGGCAAGCGACTCACGATCGAGGCGCCTCCGGGCTACCTCGACGACGTGGGTCTGGGCGACAGCATCGCGCACAACGGTGCCTGCATGACCGTGACCACGCTGGACGCACCCAACCACCGCTACACCATCGATGTGTCGGCCGAATCGCTGGCCTGCACGGCAGGCCTGGCCACGGTGGGCAACCGTGTCAACCTTGAAAAAGCCTTGCGCGGCAATGATCGGCTGGGCGGGCACATCGTTTCCGGCCATGTGGACGGCATCGGCACCGTGACCCGTTTCGCCCGCGTCGGCGAAAGCTGGGAACTGCGGGTGATGGCGCCGCCCGAACTGGGCAAATACCTCGCCTACAAGGGCTCCATCACCGTCAACGGCGTGAGCCTCACGGTGAACCAGATACAAGACAGCGTCGCTGGCTGCGAGTTCAGCATCAACCTCATTCCCCACACGGTGGAAAACACCTCCCTCGGCCAGTTGGCCGATGGCAGCCAGGTCAACCTCGAAATCGACACCGTGGCGCGTTACGTGGAACGCATGCTCAGCGCCTCCAGCACCCCACACAAGGACCCTTCAGCATGAACGCCCCTGAAACCCTGGCGCCCGTGGCCATCTCCCCTGTGGAAGACATCGTCGCCGACATGCGCGCCGGTCGCATCGTGATCCTCGTCGATGAAGAAGACCGTGAAAACGAAGGCGACCTCGTGCTCGCCGCCGACCACGTGACACCCGAAGCGATCAACTTCATGGCCCGCTTCGGCCGTGGCCTGATCTGTCTGACGCTCACGCGCGAGCGCTGCGAACAGCTCAAGCTCCCGCCCATGGTCGTGCGAAACGGTGACAAGAAAGGCACGGCGTTCACGGTATCGATCGAGGCCGCGGAGGGTGTGACCACCGGCATTTCGGCGGCCGACCGCGCGCGCACGGTGCAGGCCGCCGTGGCACCCAAAGCCCAGGCCGACGATCTGGTGCAGCCCGGCCACATCTTTCCGCTGCAGGCTGTCGAAGGCGGCGTGCTCATGCGCGCGGGCCACACCGAAGCCGGTTGTGACCTCGCCGCCATGGCCGGCTGCTCGCCCGCCTCGGTGATCTGCGAAATCATGAAGGACGACGGCACCATGGCCCGCCTGCCGGACCTGCAGTTGTTCGCGGCCGAACACGGTCTGAAGATCGGCACCATCGCCGACCTGATCGAACACCGCAGCCGCAACGAGAGCCTGGTGCAGAAGCTCGGCACCCGCAGCCTCAACACCGCCTTCGGCGAATTCACCGCCCACGCCTTCCGCGATGGCCCCAGCGGCGCCTTGCATCTGGCGCTGGTCAAGGGCCAGTGGACACCCGACCAGAGCGTGGCCGTGCGCGTGCACGAACCGCTGTCCGTGCTGGACGCGCTGGAAGTGGGCCGCTCCATGCACAGCTGGAGCCTCGAAGCCAGCCTGCGCCACATCGCCGAATCCGGCGCGGGCGTGGCCGTGCTGCTCAACTGCGGCGAGACGGCCGCGCAATTGCTGGCCCAGTTCGAAGGCACGGCCCGATCGGCCCAGGCCCCCGAACGCGGCCGCATGGACCTGCGCACCTACGGCGTGGGCGCACAGATCCTGCGCGAATGTGGCGTGCACAAGATGCAGCTCATGGGCAACCCGCGCCGCATGCCCAGCATGACCGGCTACGGCCTCGAAATCACCGGATACCTCAGTCGCAACGCCTGAACTTCCTCACACACCACCAGAAAGAAACTCCCCATGTTCGGCGCAGACAAAGGCACCCACAACCTGCTCGATGGCAAGAAACTCGCCATCGGTATCGTGCAGGCCCGCTTCAACGAAGGCATCACCGATGCGCTCTTCAACGCCTGCCACGCTGAGCTGCTGGCGCTGGGCGTTCTGGAAAAAAACATCACCCATGTGAAGGTGCCCGGCGCGCTCGAAGTGCCCGTGGCCCTGCAGGCACTGGCCGAGCGCGACGACTTCGACGCCCTGATCGCCCTGGGCTGCATCATCCGCGGCGAGACCTACCACTTCGAACTCGTGGCCAACGAGTCCGGCTCGGCCGTGACGCGCCTGGCCCTGGACTACCAGGTCCCGATCGCCAACGCCATCCTCACCACCGAAAACCTCGAGCAGGCGGTCGCCCGCCAGGAAGACAAAGGCCGTGACGCAGCACGCGTGGCCATCGAAATGGCCCACCTGCTGGAAGACATCGGCTGACATGAACGACACCACCTCCACCACCAGCAGCGTCCCCAAGGCGCGCAAGGCCGCCGACAAATCGGCCCGCACCCGCGCCCGCGAGTTCGCCCTGCAGGCGCTCTACCAGCACATGGTGGGCCGCAACGAGGCCAGCGACATCGATGCCTTCACGCGCGACCTCTCCGGCTTCCACAAGGCCGACAGCGTGCATTACGACGCCCTGCTCCACGGCTGCGTGGCCCAGGCCGCGACACTCGACACGCTGATCACACCCCTGCTCGATCGCCCGCTGGTCGAGCTCTCGCCCATCGAGCGCGGCGTGCTCTGGATCGGCGCCTACGAGCTCCAGCACTGCCTCGACGTGCCCTGGCGCGTGGTCATCAACGAGTGCATCGAGCTGGCCAAATCCTTTGGTGGCACCGACGGCCACAAATACGTCAACGGCGTGCTGCACCAGCTCGCCGCGCAGTTGCGACCGGCCGAGATCGCCGCCGCTCCGAGCAAGGCGCCAGCGCGCAAGCCATCGGGCCCGTGCAGCGACGGCGCCGACGAAGCCTGAGACCGGGACACCAGCCACAGCATGCGGATTTCCCAACGCGCCCAGCGGGTCGAGCCCTTTTATGTGATGGAGCTGGCCAAAGCCGCAGCCGACATGGCCGCCGGAGCCCGGCCCGGCGACCGCCCGATGATCACGCTCAACATCGGTGAACCCGACTTCACCGCTCCGCCGCTGGTGCAGCTGGCCGCCGAGCGCGCCATCCACGACGGACGCAGCCAGTACACCGCGGCCACCGGCCTGCCCGCCTTGCGCCGCGTCATCAGTGGCTGGTACGCGGCGCGCTTCGGGCTGGACATCGATCCGGGCCGCATCGTGATCACCGCGGGCGCCTCGGCTGCGCTGCAACTGGCCTGCCTGGCGCTCATCGAGGCCGGCGACGAGGTGCTGATGCCGGACCCGAGCTACCCCTGCAACCGCCAGTTCGTGCAGGCGGCCGAAGGCAAGGCGGTGCTCATTCCCTCCGGCCCGGCCGAGCGCTTCCAGCTCAGCGCGGCCCATGTGGAAGCGGCCTGGACGCCCGCCACACGCGGCGTGCTGCTGGCCTCGCCGTCGAACCCCACCGGCACCAGCATCGCGCGCGACGAGCTGGAACGCATCGCCCGTTTCGTGCGCGAGCGCGGCGGCGTGACCCTGGTCGACGAAATCTACCTCGGGCTGAGTTATGAAGATGCCTACGGCCACAGCGCGCTCGGCCTGCCCGACGGCCTGGGCGACGACGTCATCAGCATCAACAGCTTCTCCAAATACTTCAACATGACCGGCTGGCGCCTGGGATGGCTGGTGCTGCCGCCCGCGCTGGTGCCCGTGGTGGAGCGGCTGGCGCAAAACCTGTTCATCTGTGCCAGCACCATCGCGCAACACGCGGCGCTGGCCTGCTTCGAGCCGGAGAGCCTGGCGGAATTCGAGCGCCGCCGCGCCGAGTTCAAGGCCCGGCGCGACTATTTCATTCCCGAACTCAACCGCCTCGGCCTCACGGTGCCGGTCATGCCCGACGGCGCGTTCTATGCCTGGGCCGATGTGAGCGGTCTGTGCGGGCGCTGGGGCATCCCGCCGCAGGGCGCACGCGCCGACGAAGGCGGCAGCTGGGCACTGGCCTTCGAGCTGATGAAACGCTGCCAGCTGGCCACCACGCCCGGCCGCGATTTCGGCAGCGCGGACCCCGGGCGCTACCTGCGGTTTTCCACCGCCAATTCGATGGCGCAGCTGCGTGAAGCGGTGGCCCGGCTGGAGGCGGCCCTGTGAGCGAACCGGAAGGTAGCCCGTTCACCTGGCCAGTCCGCGTGTACTGGGAGGACACCGACGCCGGCGGCATCGTGTTCTACGCCAACTACCTGAAGTTCTTCGAGCGCGCCCGCACCGAGTGGTTGCGTGGTCTGGGCATCCAGCAGCAGCGCCTGCGCGAAGAAGCGGGTGGCATGTTCGTCGTGACCGACACCCAGGTGCGCTACCTGCGGCCGGCCCGGCTGGACGATTTGCTTTTGGTTACCGCCCGTGTGCTGGAAGTCGGCAAGGCCTCCCTCACAATCAGGCAGTCTGCGCTCCTGAAAGCGCAGCAGGTTGGTGAAACAGATGTGCTGCTCTGTGAAGGCAGCATCCGCATCGGCTGGGTGAATACCGCTACCATGCGACCCCAGCGCATCCCCACCGCGGTGCTGGATGTCATGCCCTTGCCGGGCAGCCCGATCACCTGAACCTTTCTCCTTCCAACCACTCCGAACGACATGACCCAAGAACTCTCCATCGTCCAGTTGTTGCTCAACGCGAGCTGGGTGGTCCAGGCCGTGGTGCTGTTGCTGGTGGTGGTGTCCATCATCAGCTGGGCCGCCATCTTCCGCAAAGTCTTCGCGCTCAAGCGGGTGAACGCGCACAACGAAGATTTTGAGCGCGAGTTCTGGTCAGGCGCCAACCTCAACGACCTCTACGCCGCCGCCGCCCAGAGCGCACGCCACGGCGGCCCGCTGGAGCGCATCTTTGCCAGCGGCATGCGCGAATACCAGAAACTGCGCGAACGCCACATCACCGACAACGGCACCCTGCTCGACGGCGCCCGCCGCGCCATGCGCGCGAGCTTCCAGCGCGAGCTCGACGTGATGGAAGCCAATCTCTCCTTCCTTGGCACGGTCGGCTCCGTGGCGCCCTATGTCGGCCTGTTTGGCACCGTCTGGGGCATCATGCACGCCTTCACCGGCCTGGCCGCTCTCGCCCAGGTGACGCTGGCCAGCGTGGCGCCCGGCATCGCCGAAGCCCTGGTCGCGACCGCCATCGGCCTGTTCGCCGCCATCCCCGCGGTGGTGGCCTACAACCGCTTCGCCCACGACATCGACCGCGCGGCCAGCCGCATGGAAACGTTCATGGAAGAGTTCTCCAACATCCTGCAGCGCAACCTGGGCAACCAGTCTGCCTCCGGTCACTGACATGGCAGCGTCGTCCCGTCGCCCACGGCGCACCAAGAACGAGATCAACATGGTCCCGTTCATTGACGTCATGCTCGTGCTGCTGATCATCTTCATGGTCACGGCGCCACTGATCTCGCCGAGCCAGATCGATCTGCCCAGCGTCGGTCAGGCCAACGCGCAACCCAAGGATTTTGTGCAGGTCATCATCGACAAGGACGAGGGCATCGAGGTGCGCGAAGGCCTGTCCAACAAAGACGGTCGCAGCATCAAGATGACGCAACTCGCCGAGGAAGTGCGCAAGCTGCAGGCGGCGTCAGAAGGCGGTGAAGCCGACAAGGTACCCGTGGTCATCAGCGCCGACAAGGGCATCAAGTACGAGACCGTGGTCAAGGCGATGGACACCCTGCAGCGCGCGGGTGTCCAACGTGTCGGCCTGTCGGTCCAGACCACGCGTTGACCCATTCCGACATGCAGATCACCGCCGACACCCACGACCTCAAGCCACCCCGCCCGGGCCGCTGGCTGGGGCCTGTCGGCCTGGCGCTGGTGGCGCATGCCCTGCTCATGGGCGCGCTCACCTGGGGCGTGCACTGGCAGCAGGACGAACCGCTGGTTTCGTTCGAGGCCGAACTCTGGTCCGCCGTGCCGCGCGAAGCCGCGCCGCGCGCCGTGCAGCCGCCCCCACCGCCGCCGCCACCACCTGAACCCAAACCCGAACCACGACCCGAACCCAAGCCCGAGCCACGACCCGAACCCAAACCCGAACCACGACCCGCACCGCCGCCGCCAGCGGTGAAAGAGGCCGAAATCGCCACCGCCCAGGCCAAGAAGAAAGCCGAGGCCGAGAAGCGGGAAGAGGCGAAAAAGATCGAGGCCAAACGCAAGGCCGAGGCGCAGGAAAAAGAAAAAGAGGCGAAGAAGGAAGCCGCCGAGAAGCTCGCTGCCGACAAAAAAGCCCGAGAGAAGAAGCTGGCTGACCAGAAAGCGGAGAAGGCCGAAAGGGCCAGAGAAGTCGCAGAAGAGAAGTTGCGCGACCAGCTCCGGCGCGAACAGGTGGCCCGCGTGATTGGTCAGGCCAGCGCCAGTGGAAGCCCTGATGCGCGAGGTTCTGCGGCCCGATCAAGCGGCCCGTCGTCGGGCTACGGCAACCGGGTGCGTGAACGCATCCGCCCCAACATCCGCATCTCGCAAGAGCTTCCCCGGAATCTGCTGACCGAGATCGAAGTTCGGACCTCGGCCGATGGCACCATTTCCTCGCGCCGCGTGGTGAAAAGCAGTGGCAATCCGGCTTGGGACGACGCCGCCCTGCGCGCCATCGACCGCACCGGCAGCCTGCCCCGCGACACCGATGGGACTGTGCCATCGCCGATGATCGTGGAGATGCGCCCGCTGGACTGACCCGCACTGCCCTCCGCGCCGGGGCCTGGCTCAGGCTCTCAGCGCAGCAGCAGGGTCGGAATGCGCGCCGAACGCAGCAGGTCGTCCGTCTTGCTGCCCAGGAACAGGCTGCGCAGCGGCGAGTGGGTATAGGCGCCCATCACCAGCAGGTCGATGCCCTTGGCCTGGATGGCTTGCGCGATCGTGCTCTCCGGGTCGCCCGGCACGATCTCACCCGCCACGTCAAAGCCCGCCGTTTCCAGCGTCTGCGTGGCCCAGGCCATTTGCTTCGGCCCATCCTGGCTGGCCTTGCCCGACATCAGCAGCTGCACCGGCAACCCCTTGAACAGTCGGCTACCGGCCACCATCTCGACACCCCGGCGCGTGATGCTGCTGCCGTCGAAGGCGATCAGCACACGCTCGGGCGCCTTGAAGCCATCGGTCACGGTCAGGATGGGGCGGTTCAGCGCCCGCGCGACCTGCTCCACATGGCGACCGAGCTCGCGCTGCGTGCTGTGGGCCGACTCACCACGGCGACCCAGCACGAAGAGGCGCACGCCGGCTTGCTGCTCGTGCAGGGTTTCATCCAGATCGCCGTGGCGCTGGCGCGTGTCCACCGGCGCGGCGCCCGCAGCCAGGGCGCGTTCGCGAAGAGCGTTGAGGAAAATGCGCGCCTGCTCGCGCTCGGCACGGGTGCGCGCGGCGTCCTGCTCACTCAGGCTTTTCAGCAGGCTCTGCTCGGCATTGGCCTGCAGCGCACCGCTGTGGTCCTGGCCGCCTTGCAGCGCCGGGTGGCGGTCGATCACATGCAGAAACTCCAGCGGCGCGGCCATGCGTGCCGCGGCCCAGGCGGCGTAGTCGGCCACGTGTTGAGCGTAGGGCGAGAGGTCCACACAGGCCAGCACCTTGTTGTCTTGTTGTGTCATTTTCGTGCTCCTGCTCAGTGGCCCGTCAGCATGTCGTCGGCGCCGTCCTTGTCGTGCACGGCGAATTTGTCCACCATCGTGGCACTGGCATCGTTCAGGCCGATCACCTCCACCTCGGTGCCCTCGCGGCGGAACTTGAGCACCACCTTGTCGAGCGCGCTGATGGCGGTGATGTCCCAGAAGTGCGCGCGGCTGACGTCGATGCGCACCTTGTCGATCACTTCCTTGTAGTCAAAGGCGTTGGCGAAACGCTCGGCGCTGGCGAAGAACACCTGGCCGGTGATGGTGTAGGTGCGCGCGCGGCCTTCGTCTTCGGCCAGTGAGCGGATGCGCAGGATCTGCCCGACCTTGTGCGCGAAGAAAAAGCCTGAGAGCAACACGCCAGTGAGCACGCCTTTGGCCAGGTCGTGCGTGGCCACGGTCACCACCACGGTGGCGATCATCACCGCGCTGGAGCTCCGGGGATGTTCACGCAGGTTCCTGATGGAACTCCAGTTGAAGGTGCCGATGGACACCATGATCATCACGGCCACCAGTGCGGCCATGGGGATCTGCTTCACCCACTCGCCCAGGAACACCACCAGGATCAGCAGCACCACGCCAGCCACCAGGGTGGACAGGCGCCCGCGCCCGCCCGACTTCACGTTGATCACGCTCTGGCCGATCATGGCGCAGCCCGCCATGCCGCCGATGAAGCCGGTGGCGATGTTGGCCACGCCCTGGCCCACGCACTCGCGGTTCTTGTCGCTCCTGGTGTCGGTCAGGTCGTCCACGATGGTCGCCGTCATCAGCGATTCAAGCAGGCCCACCACCATCAGCGTGAGCGCATACGGAAAGATGATCTTCAAGGTTTCGAAGTTGAGCGGAATGTCGGGGATCCGGAACACCGGCAGGCTGTCGGGCAGTTCACCCATGTCGCCCACGGTGCGGATGTCCAGGCCCATCCAGATCGAGAAGATGGTCAGCACCACGATGGTCACCAGTGGCGAGGGCACGGCCTTGGTGATCACAGGCAGGCCGTAGATGATGGCCAGGCCCGCCGCCGTCATGGCGTACACATGCCAGGTCACCCCGATGGTCTGCGGGTTCAGCTCCGGCAGCTGCGCCATGAAGATCAGGATGGCCAGCGCGTTCACGAAGCCGGTGACCACCGAGCGCGACACGAAGCGCATCAGCCGACCCAGCTGCACCCAGCCCGCGATCACCTGCAACACGCCGGTGAGCACCGTGGCGGCCAGCAGGTATTCCAGCCCGTGGCTCTTCACCAGGCTCACCATCACCAGCGCCATGGCACCGGTCGCCGCGGAGATCATGCCGGGCCGCCCGCCCATGAAGGCGATGATGGTGGCGATGGAGAACGACGCGTACAACCCCACCTTCGGGTCCACGCCCGCGATGATGGAAAAGGCGATCGCTTCGGGGATCAGCGCCAGCGCGACGACCAGGCCGGCCAGCACGTCGTTGCGGACGTTGGACATCCAGTCCTGTCGGAAATTCTTGAACACAGCAAACACTCCAGGGACAAAGCGGACAAACCGCCACCGCACAAAACGACGCAGGGGAATAAGGGACTACCGACACGTTGAGCGCAGGCACAACGGTCAACCGGAGGCACTCCGGCCATAAAAGTCAGCAAATTTCGATCCAATCCTCGACTGCGCCTTATCCGGACTGTGCACAAGCACGCGCGTTGGTCAGGTGGCAGTGGACGAGGGGATTGCTGGAGCTTACAAGGGTCACTCCGGGAACGGGACCGAGCCGGGTGGGTGACGCCATGCAGCGCAGCCCGGTGGTCATGGGGCTTTTGATTCTAACGGGAAGCACTCGGCAGTGCCCGGCCCGGACGGGGCGACCCAGGCAGCGTCAAACGGTGCTCTGTGCCTGGACCGGGCCCGGTCCAATCGGGTGTTCATGGCCTCGAAATGCCGGGGCAGGAAGTGGCTCTTTTTGCCCATCTCGGTGCTCAGATCGGGCAGGACGCGGATCTCGAACGGATCGGTGCCGTTGATGACGGCCACCGGATGGAAGGGGCGCCCCTCCTGAAGCCGGACCGGAACCACCGCGGCAAGCTGCGGCGCAGCCTCCGTGAACAGCGAGCAGCTGGGGTCGCAGAACGAGGCATCGGCCGCGTGCCAGCGCCCGCCGAGCCGGGCCGCGGCGAAGTGGTGTTTCACATGGGAGCGCATCTGCGCGCGCCAGCCATCGGGCATGAGCGCACCCAGGGTGCCCATGTCGAGCGGGGCCTCGACAAACCCCGCCTCGATCCCTGTCGCGCGCATCAGCGCCACCTGCAGGTTGGCCTTGGTGGTGCACAGGCCACTGCCCCGCGCCAGGGTGTCGGACGCCAGCTCCTGCCAGAGGCCAAACCGGAAAGGCATGGACTGAACGAAACGGAAGATGGCTTCGGCGGTGTCGGCTGGCGTGGTGCACTCCAGCGATTGCGCCAGCTGGCGGATCGTTGGGTGTCCGTGATCGCACAGGGTTTTCGGGTCGGGCAGGTCATCGGGAAAGCGGGCGCCGAGCTCGGACCGATCGACCGCCAAGAGGGCCTCGGCCCAGGCGCTGCGCAGGTGTTGTGCCGCAGCGGAGCGCCAGACCGCCTGGGTGGCATCAAGGCTCCAGACCAGGGTGTCGGCGTCCAGCGCCTGCCGCGCCGGGCCCCGGGCGGCGAAGTGGTTGCCCGGCCCCCACCAGTCCCCGCCACCGGCCAGCCGCCCGGCGAGCACCAGATGCACCGGGCGCCCGCTGTGGTTCGGCAGCGTCTGCCCCGGCTGGAGCCGCTGCACGGCGCCCAGGTTGAAGAGATGGCTGGTGAGGAGCCCCAGATGCGGGCCCAGCGGTGAATCGCCAAACAAAGACAGCAGAACAGCCCGCGGCGGCAGCCCCGATGGATGCGACATGATGTTTCCTCCCTGACCAATCTGACCGCCTTGTGAGGCGGCTCTGGAAGCCATTCTTCCATTGGTCGGGAAAGCCGCCATGCAAACATTGCTGGCGCGCGCAGAACCCGGACGGACCGGGCGAAGCGGACCCGCTCAGTCAGCGGCTGGCGTGGTTCCGACGCCCGCGAGCACGTCCTGCAGCACGCGCTGGAGTTCGGCCGCATCCACCGGCTTGTGCAGCACGGCGGCAAACAGCGCACTCACCAGCTCGGGTGCGATCTCGTTGACATGACCGCTCATCAGCACGATGGGTGGGGGTGCCGTGGTGGCGCGGATGCGCTGCGCCAGCCCGACGCCGTCGAGGCGCGGCATGGACTGGTCGGTCAGCACCACATCCCAGCGCTTGCCGGTCTGCACGAACTGCGCCCAGCCTTCTTCCCCGTCGCGCGAGCGGGTCACGTTCCAGCCCTTGCGCTCCAGCAGCGCGCTCCAGGCGTGGCGCACCAGTTGGTCGTCGTCCACAAACAGGAGCTGGCGTCCCGGACCGGGCCCCCCGCCGGGCGCTGTGACCGGATCGACCGTTGCATCGCGCCGGCTGGCGGGCAGGTAAAGATGGAAGCAGGCGCCCCCGTCGGGTTCGTTGCGCAGCCCGAGGCCGCCGTGGTGGCGCACCACGATGCCCTGTGCCACCGACAGGCCCAGCCCGGTGCCGCGCCCCTTGGCCTTGGTGGTGAAAAACGGTTCGAACACCCGGTCCAGGTGCTCGGGGGCCACGCCAGCGCCGTGGTCGCGCACGGTCAGCACCAGGTAGTGACCGGGCTCCAGCCCGGCTGCGCCTGGCGGCACGGCCTGCGCCGGAGACAGCGGCAGGTCCAGGGCAGCCAGCGTGAGTTCGATGCGACCCTTGCCCTGCATGGCGTCGGCGGCGTTGATCAACAGGTTCACCAGCACCTGCTGCAGCTGCGTGGGGTCGGCATCGACCTCGTCGTCGTCCACCCGGTAGTCCACCACCAGTTCGCAATCGCGCGTCAGGCCCGAACCCACCATCTGCCGGGTTTCCTCGATCAGGTTGGTCCAGTGCAGGCGCCGCAGTTTGGGCGCGGTCTGGCGGCCGAAAGCCAGCAGCTGGCGCATCAGGCCATCGGCATAGCGCGTCGCTTTCAGGGCCTGCTGCAGGGCTTCGTGGCTGGGGTGCTGGGTGTCCGGCAAGTCTTCGACCGCCAGCCTGACCCAGCCGGTGATGGCGGCCAGCGAGTTGTTGAAATCGTGGGCGATGCCCCCGGTGAGGCGCCCCAGCGCCTCGGTTTTCTGGCTCTGCATCAGCTGCATCTGCAGCGCTTCCTGGCGTTCGTGGGCGCTGCGCTGCACCTCGGCGTCGTGCCGCACGCGCAACAGCAGTCCGTTGACCCCATTCGCCAGCTGGGCCAGTTCGTCATCCCCTTGCACACGCACCAGCCCCGAGGCGCTGGGACCGTGCTCGGTGATGCCCTTCAGGTCGGCGTGCAAGCGCTGCAGGCGCTGCAGCATCAGACGGTCCAGCAGCAGCACCAGCAGTGCGCTGGCCAGAAGGCCCGCCACGGCGGCCAGACCCATGCCACTCCAGGCCAGCGCTTCGCCTTGCTGCTGCAGCCGCCGGTCCAGCCCCAGCACCAGTTCGGCCACAGGGCGACCGAGGTGGTCGCGCAACACGGCGTGCAGCTCGTCGAGCGTGTCATCCACCGGCTCGACGTGCACGTCCTGCCCGTCATGACCGGGGTTGGCGAACGACAGGCGCGTCGGCATCATCAACACCTCGGCAAAGCCCGCCAGCTCGCGCTCTTCGAAACGGCGCACCATGGCGATGGCACCCTGCGGTTTCTCGCCTTCCAGCCCCGGCAGGTGCACCGCGGCCACCACCACCAGATCCAGCTGGTCATCCGTCACCCGCAGGGTTTGCAGCGCGTTCTTGGGGTTGCTGGACGCCAGGACCGGTGCGGCGAGTTCGGCCAGGGGGGCGACGCGCTCGGGCAACACGCTGGCCAGTTCGCCCTCGCCACGCCGGGCGACGGTGGCCAGTACCTTGCCCTGCGCATCGAACACCACCACCTCGGCGATGCGGAGGTAGCCCATGTTTTCGACATCGAAGTTGTCCGACATGAAGCCAGCGTCCTTGCCCTGCACGTAGTCGACGGCATCACTCCAGAACGCATAGTCGCGGGCGGTGGCGCTCAGGGACAGGAGCTGCTGGTTGAGGACGCGACGGGCGCGCTCGCCCTCGCGCGCGGCACGATCGGCTTCCAGATGGCTGAAAGAATCCCCGACGAAGTAGCGCGCTCCGAGCATGGCGCTCGAAGCGCACAGTCCGACGACGACCAGGACCAGCGCCCAGGCTTTGTGTTGCAGTTTCATGGCTTTCCTGATCATCGGCACCGTTGACGGCAACTGAAGCGACAAACCCGGTGCGAGCGTGACAGGCTGCGCAGAATGATGGCCTGTGACCGCCTCCACGCGCGGATCCGGGGTCAATCGAACACGATTTCGGCACGCCGCTCGTGCGCCTGGGCCGTCCAGCTCGCCAGCGCCGCATCGGTCGGGAAGAACAGCGCCCGGTCGTCCAGCTGCAGTTCACACTGCGCACCGGCACGCTGCAGGGCCAGGCGCACTGGCAGGCCGCGCACCAGCTCGCCCTGGTCGGTGAGCTCGCGCTTCGGGGGAAATTCGCGCACCAGCGTGGCCACGGCGGGCGCCGTACCGTTCACCGCCACGCGCAGGAACTTGCCGAAGCGGCAGCGGGCCGCGGCCAGGTCCCAGATCTGCTGGATCTTCAACCGCAGGCCACCCGAAAAACGGTCCGGCTGGGCCACGGCCTGCACGACGATGAGTTCGTCGTCCTTCAGCAGGTTGCGGTGCAGGTTGATCAGGTTCTCGTCGGCGCTGACTTCCAGCACCGCCGTCTTGTCGTCGATCTTGAACAGCGCGAGCTTGCCGCGTTGTCCGTTGATGATGCGGAAGTCGGTCACGATGCCGGCCAGGATCACCGGGTCGCGGCTCTCCTTCACGTCGCCCAGCTCGGTGCGCGCAAAACGCCGCACCTCGCGCTGCACCTCATCGAACAGATGACCCGAGAAATAGAAACCGAGGGCGGTCTTCTCCAGCGTCAGCTGCTCTTTCACGCCCCAGGGCGTGGTGGACACCAGGTCGGGCTCCTGCGTGCTGGATCCGTGGTCGTCTTCGCCCATCATGTCGAACAGGCCACCCTGGTTGGCGTTGGCCACGCTGGCGGCGGCGAAGTCGAACGCCACCTCCACCGAGGCCAGTACCTCGGCGCGGTTCAGGTGCAGCGAGTCGAAGGCACCGGCCTTGATGAGTGCTTCCACCGTGCGCTTGTTCAGACGCTGGCGGTCCACCCGGCGGCAGAAATCGAACAGGCTCTTGAATGGGCCGGTCTCGGCACCGTTGGGGCCTTCACCGCGGCCTTCGCGCGCCGCCACGATGGCGTCGATGGCCTGCTGGCCCGTGCCCTTGATGGCGCCCAGGCCGTAGCGGATGGATTTGTCGGTGATGGGCTCGAAGCGGTGGAACCCGCGGTTCACATCGGGCGCCTCGAAGCTGATGCCCATCTTCTTCGCGTCTTCCCACAACACCTTGAGCTTGTCGGTGTCGTCCATTTCCACCGTCATGTTGGCGCAGAAGAACTCGGCGGTGTAGTGCACCTTGAGCCAGCCGGTGTGGTACGCGAGCAGCGAGTACGCGGCGGCGTGCGACTTGTTGAAGCCGTAGCCCGCGAATTTCTCCATCAGGTCAAAGACCTCGTCGGCCTTGGCTTCGCTGATGTCGTTCCTGGCTGCGCCGGCGCGGAAGATCGCGCGGTGCTCGGCCATTTCTTCGGCCTTCTTCTTGCCCATGGCCCGGCGCAGCATGTCGGCGCCGCCGAGCGAATAACCGCCCAGGATCTGCGCGGTCTGCATCACCTGCTCCTGGTAGACCATGATGCCGTAGGTCTCGCTCAGCATCTCGGCCACCAGCGGGTGCGGGTACTCGATCACCTCGCGCCCGTGCTTGCGCGCCACGAAGCTGGGGATCAGGTCCATGGGGCCCGGGCGGTACAGCGCGTTCAGGGCAATCAGGTCTTCGAGCCGGCTGGGTTTGGCGTCTTTCAGCATGCCCTGCATGCCGCGGCTTTCAAACTGGAACACGGCTTCGGTCTGACCGCGCGAGAACAGCGCATACACGCGCTGGTCGTCCAGCGGAATGTCTTCGAAGCGGAAGTTCTCTTGGCCCTTGTGGCGCTTCATGATGAACTCGCGCGCGATCTCCAGGATGGTCAACGTGGCCAGGCCCAGAAAGTCGAACTTCACCAGGCCGATGGCCTCCACGTCGTCCTTGTCGTACTGGCTCACCGCCGAGTCGCTGCCCGGCTGCATATAGAGCGGGCAGAAGTCGGTCAGCTTGCCCGGCGCGATCAGCACGCCGCCGGCGTGCATGCCGATGTTGCGCGTCATGCCTTCGAGCTTTTGCGCCAGCTCGATCAGGGTCTTGACGTCGTCTTCCTTCTGGATGCGCTCGGCCAGCACCGGCTCCATCTCGATCGCGTAGTTGTTCTTGTCGCCCTCCGGCTTCGGATTCGGCGGGTACTGCAGCGTGACCGACATGCCCGGCTTGTTCGGGATCAGCTTGGAAATGCCGTCGCAGAAGCCGTAGGAAAAGTCGAGCACGCGGCCCACGTCGCGGATCGCCGCGCGCGCGGCCATGGTGCCGAAGGTGGCGATCTGGCTCACGGCGTCCTTGCCGTAGCGGTCCTTCACATAGTCGATCACGCGGTCGCGATTCGACTGGCAGAAGTCGATGTCGAAGTCGGGCATGGACACCCGCTCCGGGTTCAGGAAACGCTCGAACAGCAGGTTGTACTGCAGCGGGTCGAGGTCGGTGATGAGCAGCGCGTACGCCACCAGCGAACCGGCACCGGAACCCCGGCCCGGACCCACCGGGCAGCCGTTTTCCTTCGCCCACTTGATGAAGTCCGACACGATCAGGAAGTAGCCCGGGAAGCCCATCTTCAGGATGGTGTTGAGCTCGAACTCCAGGCGCTCCACGTAGCGCGCGCGCACGGCTTCGCGTTTGGCCTCGTCGGGAAAGAGGTGCTTCAGCCGCCCCTCCAGCCCCTCGTACGAGACGTGGCGGAAATAGTCTTCCACGGACATGATCACGCCATCCACCGGCGGGATCGGGAAGTTGGGCAGCTGCGGTTTTCCCAGCACCAGCGTGAGGCTGCAGCGCTTGGCGATCTCCAGCGTGTTGGCCACGGCGCTGGGGATGTCGGCGAACAGCGCTTCCATCTGCGCCGCACTCTTGAAGTACTGCTCGCGCGTGAAGCGGCGCACGCGCCGGTTGTTGCCCAGGATCTCGCCGTCGGAAATGCAGACGCGCGCTTCGTGCGCCTCGTAGTCGTCGGGCTCCAGAAACTGCACCGGGTGCGTGGCCACCACCGGCAGGTGAAGCCGGGCCGCCAGCTGCACGGCGGCCGTCACATGGCGTTCATCGTCCACACGGCCGGCGCGCTGCAGCTCGATGTAGAAGCGGTGCGTGAACAGGCCGGCGAGCTTCAGGGCCACGTCGGCGGCGCGGTTCGCATCGCCCTGGATCAGCGCCTGCCCGACCGGTCCGGCCTGCGCGCCCGAGAGCATCAGCAGACCGCCGTTGAGTTCTTCCAGCCATTCGCGCTGCACCAGCGCCCCGCCCCGGCCGTCGCTGCGCGTCCAGGCGCGCGCCAGCAGCTCGCTCAGGTTCAGGTAGCCCTGCTTGTCCTGCACCAGCAGGATCACGCGCGGCGCGGCCGGCTGGTGGCTGCCGGGCATGGCGTTCGGGGTTTCTTCGGTGAAACCCTGCAGCATCACCTCGGCGCCCAGCAAGGGCTTCACGCCCTCGCCGCGAGCGGCCTTGTAGAACTTGACCGCGCCAAACAGGTTGCTCAGGTCGGTGATCGCCAGCGCAGGCTGGCCATCGGCGGCGGCGGCGGCGACCACGTCGTCGATGCGGTTGGTGCCGTCAACGACGGAGAACTCGGTGTGCAGGCGAAGGTGGATGAACATCGGTCTAACTTGTCTCGGGGTGGGTCTGCGGGCGAAGCTCAAAGCCCTTCAAGGCGCTTTGTCCGAACGCTGGGCCTTCCAGGCGCGCACGGCGTCGGCCATGGTCGCTCGCGTCTCCTCGGGCAAGGCGTGGCGGCGCCAGAGGTATTCGCCCACGAACATCAGAGCGATCAGCGGACCACCCAGCAGGTTGGCAAAGGTCGACCAGGCCGCCACCGGCGCGAACAGGAACAGCCCGGTGGACACCAGGGCCATGCCGGCAAAGAACAGGCACCAGGCCAGCGTGACCTGGCGGGTGTAGACGGCCTGCGCGGGCGAGAGCACGCCGCCGTGCACGCTGCGGGCCATGCGCGTCACCAGCGACTCTTCGGGCCCGAACAGGCTGCGGCCAAAAAATGCCGACAACAGGATGTACACCCCCAGGTGCTCCAGGTAATACAGCAGCGCCACCTGGCCCTTGAGAAAGGGCCAGAGCCACACCAGACCGGCCGCCACCGCCATGCCGATCAGTGCGCCCAGCCAGCGGGCGGGCAAACGCCAGAGCAGCAGCGCCAGGGCCGTGCTCATCGGGGTCAGTGCCAGTGCTGCCCCCCAGCCCGAGGACTCGTTGCCCGCGCTCGTGACGTGGGCGATCAGGGCCCAGGCCACCGCCAGCACGGCAATACCCAAGCCGCGCAACACAGGCCAGAGCATCGTTTTCGGTGCAGCCACCACCGGGCGCTGCGGCGCCAGCCCGGCGCCGATCGGTTCGGGCAGCAGGGCATCGGCGGTTTCGGGCAACTGGGGCGGCATCAAGGGGGGTGTTTTGTCTGGGAGAAGGTGCGGCCCGACGCGAGGGAGAGGACGCCTTGTGAGGGTGCCGGGCACGCCCGCTGGATCGAGGCGCGCCGGTGAAACCGTTGGAACCATTTTAACGAGTCCCCTGTCGGGCACGGTCTTTCAGGCCCTCCCTACAATCCCGGTGCGCCATATTGCCGATCTTCGCCCTGACGAGCCCCGCCGTGACGTCCCGCCTGTGCCCCGTTCGTGTCAGCGCCTACACCGCCGTATCCGCCCTGGGGGCGGGCAAACCGGCCCACCTTGACGCCGTGATCCACGGCCGCAGCGGTCTGAGCCCGCTGGGACGCCACGACTTCGGCGTTGCCCCTCTGGCCCAGACGCTGGACACCTGGGTTGGCCAGGTGCAGGGTCTCGAAGACCCCCTGCCCGACCCCTGGCGACACTGGGACTGCCGCAACAACCGCCTGGCCTGGCGGGGACTGCAAAGCGATGGCTTCATGAACACCGTGCGGCGCGCCACCGAACGGCACGGTGCGCACCGCGTGGGGCTGGTGCTGGGGACGTCCACCGCCAGCATCGGCGCCACCGAAGACGCCTATCAGCAGCTCGCCCAGTGCGGCGAATTTCCCCCTCAGCCCGACAACCCCGCGTTGCACACCTTGCATTCGCTCACCGGCTTCGTCCAGGAAGCGCTGGGCCTGCGCGGCCCGGCCCAGACCATTTCCACCGCCTGCTCGTCCAGTGCCAAGGCCTTTGCCTCGGCCGAGCGGCTCATGCGCCTCGGGCTCGCCGATGCGGTGGTCGTGGGCGGGGTGGACAGCCTGTGCGGCAGCGTCGTTTTCGGCTTTCACGCGCTGCAGCTGGTGTCGACCGAGCCCTGCCGCCCCTTCGACACGCAGCGCCGCGGCATCAACATCGGCGAGGCCGCTGCCTTCGCCCTGCTGGAGCGCGCGCCGGACGGCCTGCAGCTGCTGGGCTGCGGCGAGTCCAGCGATGCGCACCACCTGTCGGCGCCCGATCCGGGGGGTCAGGGCACTCAGGCCGCGCTCGACATGGCGCTGTCCAGGGCCGGACTGCCGGCCAGCGCCATCGGCTACATCCACCTGCACGGCACCGCCACCCCCCAGAACGATGACGTGGAAGCCCGCCTGATCGCGCGCTGCTTTGAGCCCGGCACACCGGCCAGCGCCACCAAAGGCATGACAGGCCACACCCTGGGCGCCGCCGGGGCACTGGGGGCGGTGTTCGGCCTGCTGGCGCTCGAGCACGGCGTCCTGCCGGGCACGGCCAACACCACGTCGGTGGAGCCGGGCATGCGGGCCTACCTGCGCGTCGAGCCCACAAGGGCCAGGGTGCGCCATGTGGTGAGCAACAGCTTCGCCTTCGGTGGCAGCAACTGTGTGCTGGTGTTCGGACACGGCGCGGGAAACAGGCACCCATGAACACCTTCACCACCCACGTCGAAGGCATCGCGCTCTGGGCCCCGGGCCTGCCGGGCTGGGCCACCGCACGCGCCGCCTTTCGCGGCGAAGCTCCCCTGCAGCAGCCACCGGCGACGGTGCCGCCCCCGCTGATGCTGCCCCCGGCCGAACGCCGCCGGGCCCCGCTGACGGTGGCGCTGGCGCTGGCGGCCAGTGAAGAAGCCATCCGCGCATCGGGTCAGGAACCCGGCGGTTTGCGCGCCGTGTTCTGCTCGGCCCACGGCGACCTGCCCATCATCGACCACCTCTGCAGCACGCTGGTGCACACGCCTATGTTGGTATCGCCAACCCGGTTCCTGCATTCCATCCACAATGCGCCCGTGGGCCTGTGGAGCATGCTCAACAACAACGTCTACGCCAACACCGCTGTCAATGGCGCCGGTCACAGTTTTGCCAGCGGCCTGCTGGAGGCCCTGGTGCTGTGCGAGGCCGAACGCTGCCCGGTGCTGCTCACGGGCTACGACACCGCCGCGGTGGGCGCACTGAAACACACCACCCCCAGCGAGGGCGCACTGGCGGTGGCGCTGGTCCTGAATCCGGAAAGCACCCGCCACACACAGGCCACCTGGCGCTGGCGGCTGGCAACGGGTCGCGCCGCCGAGCCGGACCTGCGCAGCGACGCGGCGCGCGCGCTGGGCGGCAACGGCATGTCCAGCGCGCTGCCGGTGTTCGAGTCGCTGGCGCGGGAAGAACGGGCATCGTTGGCGCTGCCGCTCTCGCTCCATCAAACCCTGTGCATCGATGGCGCCGCGCCAGATGACGATGCCCCGGCGCAGCGACATCCGGCCACCGCCGATGCCCTGGGCGGCCGATGAAACAAGCCGTTCCGAACCGCGTTTGAGGCGATACTCCACCATGGTCAATACCCCTCCCCTTCACGATGTCGTCATCCTCGGTGGCGGCCTGGCCGGGCTCACGCTGGCCATGCAACTGAAACGGCGCGAACCGGACATCGACATCCTGGTGCTGGAGCGGCGCGCTCACCCGGTTCCCGAGGCCATCCACAAGATCGGTGAGTCGTCCGTCGAAATCGGCGCGCACTACTTCGACAAGGTGCTCGGCCTCGGGGAACACCTCAGGGAACGGCAGTTGCGCAAGTTCGGCTTCCGCTTCTTCTTCTCCGAAGGTCGGCGCGACATCGACCAGGTCACCGAAATCGGGGCCAGCCGCCATCTGTCGGTGCCCAGCTACCAGATCGATCGCGGTATCTTCGAGAACTTCCTCGCCATCGAAGCCCAGGAGCGGGGCATCCGCTTTGTCCAGACCGCCATGGTGCGGCAGGTCGAACTGACCAGCGCCGAACCGGCCTCCCAGGCGCCGCATCAGGTGGTCTATGAACACCTGGGCACATCCCACACCGTCAACGCGCGCTGGATCGTGGACGCCTGTGGCCGGGCTGGCCTGCTCAAACGCAAGCTCAACCTGGCCGAGCTCAACGACCACCCGGCCCACGCGGTCTGGTTCCGCATCAAGGACCGCATCCACATCGACGGCTGGAGCGACAACACCGCCTGGCGCGCGCGCTGCGACCCCCAGGCACGCTGGCTCTCGACCAACCACCTGGTGGGCGCCGGCTACTGGGTCTGGCTCATCCCTCTGTCGTCCGGTTCGCACTCGGTCGGCATCGTGGCCGACCCGGCGATCCACCCACTCGCCACCATGGACACGTTCGACAAGGCCATGACCTGGCTGGAACAGTACCAGCCGCTGCTGTTCGACGAGCTGGACCCCAAGCGGGACCTGCTGCAGGACTTCGCCTTCTTCAAGCGCTTCTCCTACGGCTGCAAACAGGTTTTTTCGGCCGACCGCTGGGCCCTCACCGGCGAAGCCGGCCTGTTCCTCGACCCGTTCTACTCGCCGGGCAGCGACTTCATCGCCATCAGCAACACCTACGTCACCGAACTGATCGCCATGGACCGGCGTGGCGAACGGCTGGGCGCGCGCGCGCAGATCTTTGACCAGCTGTTCCATTCGTTCTACGACAGCACGATGGTGCTGTACCAGGACCAGTACCCGCTGTTTGGCGACCCGGAAGTGCTGCCGGTCAAGGTGATCTGGGACTACACCTATTACTGGGGCGTGCTGGCCCAGTTCTTCTTCCACCAGCGCCTGACCGACCTCTCATCGCTCGCCGCTTTGCGCAGCGAACTGGCCGAGTGCCAGCAAATCAACGTGCTGGTGCAGGCGTTCCTGCGCCAATGGTCGCTGGTGAGCCAGAAGCGCAACCCGGCGGTCATGCTCGACCAGGCCGAGATACCCTGGTTCGCGGAACTCAACCGCAGCCTGAACGACGATCTGGACACCGAAGGCTTCCTGGCGCGCATCCGCGAATCCCACCTCCGTCTGAAACAGCTGGCTGGCGAAATCATCCTGCTGGCCCAGACCGACCATCCGGACCTCCAGGCCGGCGAACTGACCGCGTTGCTGCCGCCAACCGCTGACGCGGGATCGTTATCGAGCGGCGCCCGCATGCTGCCCGAAACCGTCTTCTGAAGCTCCGGATCCCGCCTCATCGCGGTTGACCCGCCGCCCGCTGTTCGCCAGGGCGGAAAGACTATCATTCGGGGCTTCCAGCCGCCCATCAACGCTGTCCGCCCGTCGGCATTTCAAAGTCTCATCCCATGAATCCAAAGGCCCAGGGGGAACCAGGCCCCACCTGCGACGTGCTCGTGATCGGCGGCGGCCCCGCCGGCTCGACCGTGGCCAGCTTGCTGGCCGAAAAGGGGCACCACGTGGTGGTGCTTGAAAAAGCCCACCACCCCCGCTTCCACATCGGCGAATCGCTGTTGCCGGCCAACCTGCCGCTGTTCGAAAAGATGGGCATCGCCGAGCAGATCAAGGCCATCGGCATGCACAAGCCCGGCGCCGAGTTCGTGTCGCCCGATCACGATTGCACACAAACGTTTCATTTTGCCGATGCCTGGGACAAGTCCATGCCCAGCGCCTACCAGGTCCGGCGCGCGGACTTTGATCACATCCTGTTCCGCCACGCCGCCGCCAAGGGCGCTCAGGTGCACGAAGGCGCCAAGGTCACGAAGGTGGATTTCCTCGCCGAAGGCGGCGCCGACATCACGGCGCGCTGCGACGATGGCCAGGAGATGCAATGGCGCGCGCGCTTCGTGATCGACGCCTCGGGGCGCGACACCTTTCTCGCCAACCGCTTCAAGATCAAGCAGCGCAACCCGCACCACAACAGCTCGGCGGTCTACGCGCACTTTGACGGCGCACAACGGCGCGAAGGCGCCGATGAAGGCAACATCACCATCTTCTGGTTTGCCCACGGCTGGTTCTGGTTCATTCCCCTCACCAACGGCACCACCAGCATCGGCATGGTGACCTGGCCGTACCACATGAAGACGCGCGGGCAGCGCAGCCTGCAGCAGTTCATGATGGACAACATCGCCACCTGCGCGCCGCTCGTTGAACGCCTCAAGGACGCCCGCCAGGTCAGCCCCGCGGAGGCCACCGGCAATTTCTCCTACGTCTCGCAGAGCAACCACGGACCCAGCTACCTGATGCTGGGCGATGCCTACGCCTTCATCGACCCGGTGTTCTCATCCGGTGTCTGGCTCGCCATGCACAGCGCCGTGGTGGGCGCAGACACCGTCGACACCTGCCTGCGCGAACCGCAGCGGGCCGGTGCAGCGCTCAAACGCTTCGACCGTGTCATGCGCCACGGGCCCCGGGAATTCTCCTGGTTCATCTACCGGGTCACCAACCCCATCATGCGCGACTTCCTCATGGGTCCCCGGAACGTGCTGCGGGTCAAGGAAGCGATCCTGTCGGTGCTCGCGGGCGACGTGTTCGGCAAGACGCCGATCTGGCGCTCGATCCTCGTTTTCAAGGCGATGTACTACACCGCCAACATCCTGCAGCCCAAACGCGCGTTCATGGCCTGGCAGCGTCGTCGATTCAACATCCGCAAGGTGGACGACCCCGCCCTGTACAACGCATGAGCTTCCCACACCGCCGCCATGCATGGCCTTCCCTCCGGCAGGTTGCCGCCTGCGCCTTGCTGCTGTGCGGCGCCGGCCAGACCGCGCAGGCTGCCGACGAAAAGCCGCTGTGGGAAGCCGGCATCGGCGTGGCCACGGTCAGCTTCCCCGCCTACCGGGGATCTGACCAGCGCCACCAATTTCTCCTCCCCACGCCCTACTTCGTCTACCGCGGCGAGTTCCTGAAGGCCGATCGCGACGGCGTGCGTGCGCAATTGTTCGACTCGGACCGCGCGGAGCTGACCGTCTCGGCCGCGCTTTCGCCACCGGCCTCCAGCGACGACATCCGCGCGCGCGCGGGCATGCCGGACCTGAAGGCCAACTTCGAACTCGGGCCGCAACTGAACCTGACCCTGTGGCGCACGGACGACCGCAACCGCGAACTCAAGCTGCTGCTGCCGCTGCGCGCCGCTTTCACGCTGGAAAAACAGTCCCGAAGCCTGGGCTGGGTGCTGCACCCCAAGCTCAACCTGGACATCAGCGACCTGTCCGCCTTTCCCGGCTGGAACCTGGGGCTGCAGCTCGGCCCCCTGTTCGGCGACCGCAAGCAGCACGACTACTTCTATGGCGTCGACGCGGCCTACGCCACCGCGGATCGCCCGGCCTACGCGGCCGGTGGTGGGTTCGCGGGCATGCAGGCCATCGTGGGCGTGTCCAAGCGCTACCCCAAACACTGGGTCGGTGCCTTCCTGCGCTACGACAACCTGAACGGAGCACGCTTCGTGGACAGCCCCCTGGTGCGTACCCGGAATTACGTCGCCGCGGGTGTGGCGGTGTCCTGGATCCTGGGTGAATCGACGACGCGCGTCCTGGTTGATGAGTGAGCGCCACCCGCCGAACGGTCCGCTGTGGACGCTGTATGAGCATGTCGCCATGCTCATCGGGCTGGGCAGCCTGGCCGCGCTGTGCCTGGCCTGGCTGCCGTTCGCCATGCTGCTGCACCCGCTTCTGCCGCGCACGGTCGGCCAGCGCCTCGGCCGCCGCGTCATCATGGGGGGTTTCCACTTCTACCTGCGCCTGCTCAGCGGCTTGTGCTCGTGCCGTTTTGACCTGAGCGAACTGGACACGCTGCGCGACCAGGGACCGCTGATCATCGCCGCCAACCACCCCTCCCTGCTCGACGCGGTGCTGATCGTCTCGCGGCTGCCCAACGTGGTCTGCGTCATGAAAGCGGCCCTGATGCTGCACCCCTTGTTCGGGTCGGCGGCGCGGCTGGCGCGCTACATCCGCAACGACGGCATGCTGCAGATCGTGCAGCAAAGCCGGGAAACGCTGCAGACCGGCGCGCAGGTGCTGATCTTCCCCGAAGGCACACGCACCAAGGCCTTTCCGCTGGACCCGCTGACCCCGACGCTGGGACTGATTGCCCGGCGCTCGGGTGCCCCGGTGCAGACCGTGTTCCTGGAGTTTTCGACCCCCTACCTCGGCAAGGCCTGGCCCCTGTTCCGCAAGCCCACGCTGCCGCTGCACTGCCGCGCCCGCCTCGGTCGCCGGTTCGATGCGCCCACCGACCACTCTGCCTTTACCCAGACCCTGGAAGCCTACTTCCGGCAAGAATTGACGCCCCCCGTGCCAACCGCCTCCCATGCCTGAGACCACGCCCACCCCATCGACCACCCACCTGGTCCTGATCCCCAGCTACAACCCCGGACCGCAGGTGCTGGAAACGGTGCGCCAGGCGCGCGCGCAATGGACGCCCGTCTGGGTGGTGGTGGATGGCAGCACCGATGGCACCGACCGCAGCCTGCAGGCCCTGGCCCAAGGCGACGAGGGCCTGCGCATCATCGTGATGCCGGAAAACCGCGGCAAGGGATCGGCCGTGCTCGAAGGTATCGGCCTGGCCGCCCAGGCCGGTTTCACCCATGCGCTCACCATGGACTCCGACGGCCAGCACCCGGCCGACCTGATCCCCACCTTCATGGCCGCGTCGTTGAAGGCCCCACAGGCCATGGTGCTGGGCAAGCCGGTATTCGGCCCCGAGGCCCCCGCCCTGCGTGTCAACGGCCGCAAGGTGTCCAACGGATGGGCGAACCTGGAAACGCTGTGGATGGGCATCGGCGACTCGCTCTACGGATTCCGTGTCTACCCCATCGCGCCGCTGGCCCGGATCATGCAGGCCAACCCCTTCATGCGGCGTTTCGATTTCGACCCCGAGGCGGTGGTGCGGCTGTGCTGGGCCGGCGTGCGGCCGATCAACATCGACGCGCCCGTGCGCTACCTCAGCGCCGAAGAAGGCGGCGTCTCGCACTTCAAATACCTGCGCGACAACACCCTGCTCACCTGGATGCACACGCGGCTCTTTCTGGGCTTTGTATTGCGCCTGCCATTGCTGATCTGGCGCCGTCTGCGTGCCTCCGGAGATTGACATGACCGAACCCCAGGAACGCACCAGCGCGCTGAAGTCCGATCCGCGCATGAAACACTATTTCGGCAGCGAAGACGAACGCCGCCGCATGACGCAGACCCTGTTTGACGAAGCCGCGCCCGGCTACGACAAGGCCGAGGCGCTGACCGGGCTGGGCAGCGGCGCCTGGTACCGGCGCGAGGTGTTGCAGCGCAACGGCCTGAAGCCCGGCATGGCCCTGCTGGACGTGGCCGCCGGCACTGGCCTGGTCACCGTGGCAGGGGTCGAACTGGTCGGGCCTCAGGGCCGCGTGTGGGCGCTCGACCCATCGCCCGGCATGCTGGCCGAACTGCGCAAGAAGGTGGATGTGGAAACCATCGTGGCCTACGCCGAGGCCATTCCGCTGCCCGATGCGCAGGTCGATTTTGTGTCCATGGGCTACGCGCTGCGCCACGTCGGCGACCTGAACCTGGCGTTTGCCGAATACCTGCGCGTGCTGCGCCCGGGCGGCCGCGTCTGCATCATGGAAATCAGCCGACCACGCAACCGGCTGCTGCGCGGCCTGCTGCACTTTCACATCGCCGTGGTCGTGCCGGTGCTCGCGCGCCTCACGCGCCGCCACGCCGACGTCCAGCGCCTGTGGGCCTACTACGGCGACACCATCGAATCGGCGCTCGAACCCGAACTTATTCTCGATGCGCTCAATCGCGCCGGTTTTACCGATGTGGACTGTTCGGTCACCATGGGTGTTTTCCGCGAATACACCGGGCGCCGACCGTGAACACCACCGAGGTCTTCCTGATCGCGATGCTGATCATCTTCAGCATCCCCTGGCTCGTCTGGCGGGTCTTCAAGACCGACTATTTCGCGCCACTGGTGGTGGTGCAGATCGTCATGGGCATCGTGCTCGGCCCGGGCGTGCTCGGCCACTGGTTCCCCGCCTACTACGAATTCGTCTTCACGCCCACGGTGGTGCATTCGCTCAACGGCATCGCCTGGTGGGCGGTGATGCTGTTCGTGATGATCGCGGGCGTCGAACTTGACCTCGGCAAGGCCTGGCAGCACCGGCGCGAAAGTGGCATCACCGCCGGCCTGGCGCTGGGGGCCCCGCTGCTGCTGGGCTGTGGCGCGGCCGCCGTGCTGCTGGGTTTTGACGGCTGGATGGGCCCGAAGGCACAGACCTGGCAGTTCGTGGTGGGCATCGGCATGGCCTGCGCCGTCACCGCCCTGCCGATCCTGATCCTGCTGATGGAGAAGCTCGACATGCTGCGCCAGCCGCTGGGCCAGCGCATCCTGCGCTACGCCAGCCTGGACGACATCGCGATCTGGGGCGTGCTCGCGCTGATCCTGATGGACTGGAGCCGCATGGGCAAACAGCTCGCCTTCCTGGTCGCCTTCGTGGTGCTGGGCCTGGCGTTTCGCCGCCTCATGGCCTGGCTGGACGAGGCGGATCGCTGGTACGTGGCGCCGATCTGGCTGGCCCTGTGCGGCCTGGGTGCCGACTGGGCGGGCCTGCATTTCATGGTCGGCGCGTTCCTCGCCGGTGCCATCATGGACGGTCACTGGTTCAACCAGGAAAAGCTCGATCTGCTGCGCCACCATGTGCTGCTGGTGATGATGCCGGTGTTCTTCCTCTCCACCGGCCTGCGCACCAACTGGGCCGTGGGCGGTACCGAAGTGTTCGCCGCCGCCGCGCTGCTGCTGGTGGCCTCGGTGGCCGGCAAACTGATCGGCGTGCGCATCGCCGCGCGGGTGCTGCACTGGGCACCGGGCGATGCGTCGATCATCGGCTGGCTGCTGCAGACCAAGGCGCTGATCATGATCATCTTCGCCAACATCCTGCTGGACAAGCAGGTGATCACCAGCGAAGCCTTCACCGCCCTGCTGCTGATGGCCGTCGCCAGCACCATGCTGACGGTGCCGATGGTGGAGCCGCAGATGCGCCGCTCGCGCGCGCTGGCGGGTTCAGCCGGTCAGAGCACCTGAAAGCGAGCTGATCAAGAGGTGGTGCAGCCGACGCGCTCGACCTTGATCGAGCCCATCACCGACACGCCCTTGGCGGCGTTCTCGCCGCTCATGACGGTGGTGCCGCTGCTGGCCGAGGCCAGGCGGGCACCGCAGTGCAGCTTGATGTCCATGCCGCCCATGACGTTGACCGCCGCGCGCAGGCAGTACCAGCCGTTGGGGTTGAGCAACTCGATTTCCGAGCCACCCATGACGTTCACGCCCGGGTTCACCATGATCAGGCTCGGGCCCGGCGTGACCTCGCGGTCTGCCGTGCCCTGACCAATGCCGAACACCTTGACCGACGTGGCCAGCGTCCTGTAGGCGGGATTGGGTCCGAAAGGGTGTTCGCCCCAGGCTTTCAGGCAGGCCTGCAGCGCACCGCTTTCGCTGTCCTGGGCCTGCGCCAGTCCGCTGGCGCCACCCAGGATCAGACCGGCGATCAGGACGCTGCGGGTGAAGCGGTTGCAGGGGGGTGTCATGGGGTTGGGGCTCCTTGGAGTGTGGTCTCGGCCGATGCAATCAGATCATCGCGCCGTTGATGGAAATCACCTGTCCGGAAATGTAGGACGCGCGGTCCGAGGCCAGGAAGGCCACCAGGTCGGCCACTTCTTCCGGGCGGCCCACGCGCTGCATCGGCACCAGACGTTTGACCATGTCAGCATCGAAGGTGCCCTCGATCATGCTGGTGGCGATGAGCCCCGGTGCCACGGCGTTGACCGTCACACCGCGGCTGGCCAGCTCCAGCGCCAGCGACTTGCTCGCGGCGTGCAGCGCGCCCTTGGCCGCCGAGTAGTTCACCTGCCCCCGGTTGCCAGCCACCGCCGCCACCGACGAGATGCTGACGATGCGGCCCCAGCGTGTGCGCATCATGGGCATGGTCAGCGGCTGGGTCACGTTGAAGAAACCGTTGAGTGACACGTCGAGCACGCGGTCCCACTGCTCGCCGCTCATGCCGGGGAACACCGCGTCGTCGTGGATACCCGCGTTGTTCACCAGGATCTGGATCGCACCCGCCTCGGTCAGCGCTTCCAGCGCAGCGGCGGTCGCCGCACGGTCGGTGATGTCGAAGGCCACAGCCTCGGCGCTGCCGCCCTCGGCCACGATCTGCGCCGCGATGGCCTGCGCCTTCTCCAGACCCCGGTTGGCGTGCACGATGACGTGGTGGCCGTCGGCGGCCAGTCGCTGGCAGATCGCGGCACCGATGCCACCGCTGCCGCCGGTGACGAGGGCGCGCCTGCTTTTCGCTGAAGAGGTCATAAGGTTTGAGCGTCGAGCACCACCGAGGCCCGGCCTTCGATCAGGCAGCGTTCTCCGTGGTGGAGGTGGAACTGGTAGAGGATGAGTCGCGCATCACCCGAGAGCCGCTCGGCGGTGATGCGCAGCGGCCCGGTCTGGTCGTCCAGCCGGTCCACGTGCAGACTGAGGCCGCGCACGCTGGTGAGGTAGCCCTGGGTGGGCGCAGCGGCCGACTGCGCGAGCAAGGCACCGTGCACGGCCATGGCCTGCGCTGCGTACTCCACGCCGGTGGCGGCGCCCAGGCGGTCGGCCGCACGCAGGGGATTCAGGGGGTCGGTGTGGCTCAGCGCGTCGCAGACGATGCGCTGCTCGCTCCATTCGAGCACGTTCTCCAGCAGGCACATGCTGCCCTGGTGGGGAATGTGCGTGGCGATCCAGTCGCGGTTCAGCACGACTGCATTTCCACCCGAAGCTGCATGGGCGCGAGGTAGTCGAGCACCACCGGGCCGGCCGCGCCACGCGCCAGGCGCTGCAGCAGGGGCAAGGCACGCATGGCCGGGATGTGCTGGCGCAGCCCTTCGAGAGCCGCGTCCTCCAGCACATCGGCGGGCGCCCGGCTGGGTGTGACCGTGATCGACGCCAGCGAAGCCTCGCTGCGCTGCGCACTGAGCAACAAGGCCACGCCACCGCAGTCGGGCGTGTCGCGCTTGGCGTGCAAGGGTTCGGGGTATTCGCTGTCGTAGGCCACCAGCAGCACCGGCTGGCCGTCCAGGGCCACCTGGGCCAGCGCGTCCAGCAGGCCGGCGCCGAAGCTGGCGTCGAACGCACCGAGCACCTGGCAGGGCGCCATGCTGCGCGTGGCGATGCCCCAGTAGCCGGCCGCGGCGTTGTGCACCGAGTTGTGAAATCGCGTGGGCGAGATCTGGCGATCCTCGCCCGCGAGCTGCTCACACAGCGAATGGCAGTTGTGGCCGTCGGCGCCCGAGGCGGCGAACACGGTGGCCAGCGTGGACGCGTCGGCGCCCGCGTGGGTCACGGCCTCCTGCCCCACGCCCAGGCTGAGCCGGATGACACGGCTGGCGCGGCGGCGCTCGGCCGGGGGCAGCAGCAGGGGCACGGGCAACACGCTCGGTGCGGACTCATAGGCCGCATCACCACGCAGCACCGCCGCTGCGCTGGGCCAGTCGGGCAGTCCGGGTGCGATGAGGCCGATGCCGTTGATCCAGGCTTGCAGCGGCGTTGCGATCATGCGGCGACTCCAAGAACCAAGCTGCAGTTGCTGCCACCAAATCCGAACGAATTGCTCAGCGCATGGCGCAGCGGCGCGTCGGTTCCGTGCAGCTGGTAGCGGATCGGTATGGCCGGGTCCAGCGAGCCGGTGCCGGGGCTGCCGGGCAGGCGGCCATCGGTCAGTGCCATCGCGCAGATGATCGCTTCGATCACGCCCGCCGCGCCCAGTGTGTGGCCCATGTAGCCCTTGGTCGAGTTGCCGGGCACGGTGTCGCCGAACAGCGCATTCACCGCCTGTCCTTCGGCCGAGTCGTTGGCGGGCGTGGCCGTGCCGTGCAGGTTGATGTAATGAATGTCACTGGCGCCCAGGCCCGCCGAGCGCAGCGCGGCCTCCATCGCCAGGCGCGCGCCCAGGCCCTGCGGGTGTGGCGCCGACATGTGGTACGCGTCGCTGGACTCGCCTGCGCCCAGCAGCAATGCGGTGCCCGGCGCAGGCTGGTCCGGGCGCTCCAGCAGCGCAAACGCTGCGCCTTCGCCGATGGAGATGCCGTCGCGCGCCGCGTCGTAGGGCCGGCAGGGTTGTGACGAGGTCAGTTGCAAAGAGGCAAAACCGTAGAGCGTGGTCAGGCAGAGGGTATCGACACCGCCCACGATGGCCGCGTCGATCTGGCCCAGCGCGAGCTGGCGCGCCGCCGCGGCAAATACCTTGGCGCTGGACGAGCAGGCGGTGGAGATCGCCATCGCCATGCCCTCCAGACCGAAGTAGTCGCGCGTGAACTCGGCGAGCGAGAACGCGTTGTGCGTGGTCCGGTAATGAAAATCGTCGGGCAATGCGCCGCTGACCGGATCGCGCCGCCGGTAGGCCAGCTCGGTCTGCAGGATGCCGGCGGTGCTGGTGCCCAGGAACACGCCCACACGATCGGCGCCGTAGCGAGCGACGGCCTCACGCACACGCTGCGCGAATCCGTCTGTCTCCAGACCCATCAGGGTCAGCCGGTTGTTGCGGCAGTCGTAGCGGGCCAGTGCCTCGGGCAGGCGCTGCGCGTCGACACCCGCGACCTCGCCCACCCAGGTGTCGAGCGTCACCGATTCAAAGGCACAGGGTGCGAGCCCCGAGCGCTCGGCGCGCAGGGCCTCGCGGTTGGCCGCCAGCCCTCGGCCCAGGGCGGTGGTCAATGTGTAAGCTGAGAGTTGCAGTGGGGTCACGTGAGGCGGTGGATCGTCTAAACCCGCAGTGTAGAGGAAGGCACCGATCAGACCGGCACCCGGCACACCAGCATCACGTTGGCAAAGGGCTTGCCTTCGCTCATGGGTTCGGTTTCAACCTCAAAGCCCAGCGCGGTCAACAGCGCCTGCCATTCGGCCAGGCTGCGGCAGTACAGGCGCGGCGGACGGCGGCTGCGCGCCAGGGTCACCGCGCGGTCCACCCAGTTCGACACCAGAAAGGGCCAGCCCGCTTCGGCGTCACCGACACGGGTGAGGAACAGGCCACCGGGCGGCAGGGCTGCGCGAATGCGTCGCAGCAGGCGCTCTTGCGAGGCGGGGTCCACGTAGTGCAGCGCATCGAGGATGGTGACGGTGTCCACCTGACCGACATCCACCTGGGTCATGTCGCCCTGCTCCACCTGCACCAGCGGGTGGTGGCCGCCGAACGCCGCCACCGCGCGTTCGACATCGCGCGACATCAGTTCCACACCGCGCAGGCTCTGGAAACGGGGCGGGGGCGCCCAGCCGGCCGGCCACTGCCCGCGCTCCGACAGGCGCTGTGCCGCCAGCAGCCAGGCGAACAGGCAACCCTGCCCGCAACCGAGGTCGAGCAGCCGCCCGCCCCTGAACAACAGGCCGCGCCGCAACAGCTCCCGGAAGATCGGGTCGCCGCCCAGCTTGCCCCAGGCGTGGAAAAAAGCGAAACGGCCTGCCGCCCAGAAGAGGCGGCTTGCGTCGGCTCGCAGGATTTTCAGAAACACCCGGGGCGCTGGCCCAGCGCCGCCCTGCGAGCTCGCTTGGGAACGGCCCGGCGCTTCGCTCACAGGAATACCTTCGCCCTGCGGGCTGCGGTGCGAGCTCGCTTGGGAACGGCCCGGCGCTTCGCTCATGCCAACGCCTGCTGAAGCGTCACGGCCCGCAAGGACTCGGCTTTCAGCCGGTCGAGCAGCAGCGGCAAGGTGGCCAGGATCACCGGCTGCCCATCGGGCGTGAGCGCGGCGTGACCGTCGTGCATGAGCAGGATGTCGCCCGGCCCCAGCCCTCGGATCAGGCGTTGCAGCACCTGCTGTGGACGGCCGTCGCGTGTGTCGTAGGGCCGGCGGGTCCAGGCGGCCAGTTGCAGATCGAGCCCGGCGAGCACCGGCTCCAGGAAGGGGTTGCGCAGACCGGCGGTGGGCCGGAAAAACAGCGGGGCCTGGCCGGTGATGTCAGAAAGCGTGGCCTGTGCGGCCGCGACATCGGTGCGCATGCGCCGGGGGCCGAAGAGGGAAAACGCGTTGGAGTGAGAGTCGCCGTGGTTCTCGACCCGGTGACCGCGCGCCACGATCTCGCGGCAGAGCGCCGGGTGTGCCCGCGCGCGCCAGCCGATGCAGAAAAAACTGGCCTGGGCGCCAGCCGCGTCCAGCAGGTCGAGCACGCGCGGCGTGACCTCGGGGTCGGGCCCGTCGTCGATGGTCAAGGCCAGTTCGCGCCGCGCCTGTGAGTGCGCCGGCAGGCGGGTGAGATTGGGGCCGAGCAGGCTGGAACGCGGCAACAGGCCGGCCACCGTGATCACCGCGTGGTTGAGCGCCACGGCCCCCAGTGCCCAGGGCCAGACGGCTGGCACGGCCACCGTGCCCAGCGCGGCCCCCGCGTGCAGCAGCGCGGACGCCTTGATCGCAGGGGGGACGGTCCAGGGCCGGCTCATGGCAGCGCCGGGAAGTGCCCCAGTGAGAGGAACCGCTGCCACAGCGGCAACCAGACCGCCCAGTCGTGTTCGCCCGGCAAGGTGATGTGGGTCGCTTCGGGCATGTGCCGGGCGAGCAAGCGCATGCCATCGGCAAAACGGTCTTGCGCCCCATAACCCATGAACATCGGCACCTGGGGCAAGGGCTGCTTGAGCCACTGCCAGAGGCGCACGTCGGGGTCGGTCTGCTGATCGGGGCCCGCCTGCCAGGCGTCGAGCCCGCCAGCGCGATCGATCGCGTTGGTGGTCAGCCGACCGCCCGCGTAGGGAGCGAGCAGGCACAGGCCGTGCACCTCGCCCGTGCGCCCGGCGAGGCAGGACAGCGCCAGTTGACCGCCGCGCGAAATGCCCCCCAGCCACACCCGCTGGTAGCGCGCACGCGCTGGCGCCAGCCAGTCCTGTTCCAGGCATCGCAGCGCCAGCTGGTTGTCGGCACCCTCGGCGTGCAGGTCGGGTGCGATCAGGTCCAGCGCCAGACCCCGCTGCTGCACCTCGGCAAACAGGCCCGCCTGCACCATGTGCTGCGGCGTCATGAGGGCCCCGGGCAGCATCAACAGCACGCTGTCGGCCCCACAGAGCTGGCTTTCGGTCGGATTCATCGATCCGCTGTCGCCTTCGGATACACCAGCACCGCCGCCAGCAGCAGCGACATCAGTGCGCCCGGCCCCACGGTGATGCCGATGGCGTTGAGCACCGGCACGTTCGACGTCGCCAGGGCACCAAAGCCGATCGCGGTGGTCACGGTCGCGACCGACAGCGACATCAGCGTTGCTGCGTCCAGCGGTTCGCCGCCGGCCGCGCGGTCAAAGAACAGCGCGTAGTTGGAGCCCACGGCCACGGTCAGCAGCATGCCCACCAAGTGCAGCAGATGCAGGCGCTGGCCCGACAGGTGCAGCGCCGTGATCACCACCATCACCGTGATCACCAAGGTCAACAGCACACGCAGCAGACGTCCGGGTGAGCGCAAGGTCACAGCGAGCAGCAGCACAATCGCCAGAAAGCCCAGCAGGGACAGCCGAACCGCCTCACCCACGTAACCGCCGTACAGGGATTCGAACTCGGTCTTGAGGTCGACAAACACCGCGCCACTGCCCGCCAGCGCCGCGCGCAGGCGCTCGACCGGCAGGCTGGCGTCGGGCGCACCGGGCGCCGGACGCAGCGGCATCATCACGTTCCAGCCGCCGTCCTGGCCGGGCATCAGCATCGAATCCACCGCCAGCGCCAGCGCGCTGCCGTCCAGATCGGCGCGCTGCATCACACCGGCGGTGCGTGCCGCCTGCACGTCGGCCACAAACGGGCCGAGCCGGGACGCGGACAGGGGCGAATCGACCAGCGCCGCCTGCAGCCGCGCCTGCAGCACCGGCGCCTCGGGCAGGCTGGCCAGGCGTTGCTGTTGCAACTGGGCGCTGGGCAGGAAGCGGGCCGGGCTGTCGTAGCCGCCGATCACGCCCTCCTCCACCAGCCGGTCCAGCTGCTGGCCGGCCCGCTCGGCCGCCTGCAGCGCAAGCTCCGGGCTTTTTGCGTGGATGCTGACCAGGTAGCGGGCATCGGGTGCGGCCAGGTCGTCGCGCATGCGCGCGTCGCTCTCGGCCTCGGCCTGGCTCACGGTCGACAGCGCCGAGAGGTCGGCGTGCCAGAGGTTGTCGCGCTGCTGCCAGAGGTAGCCCAGCGTCACAAGCGCGAGCAAGCCCACCACCGCACGCAGCCGCCAGGCCTGCCCCAGCAAGGCATGAACCCGGTGCACCCAGGCCCCGGGCGCCGGCACCTCGAACGCGGTTCCGGCCAGCACGGGCAGCACAAAGCGCGTCACCAGCGCCGCCGTCATCACGCCGGTCAGCGCGTACAGACCCAGCTGGGACAGACCGGGGAAGCCCGAGAACAGCAGAGCGCCGAAGCCCAGCGCCGAGGTCAGCACGCCCAGCCTCACCGTGGGCCAGAACTGCTGGCGCCAAGCGGCCAGGCCCATGCGCCCGGATTGCACAAAAAAGTAGATCGCGTAGTCCACCGCTTCGCCGATCAGGGCCGTGCCGAAGCCGATCGTGATGCCGAACACCGTGCCATGCACCAGACTCACCACCACCACGCCGGCCAGTGCGCCACTGAACATGGGCAACAGGCCCAGCGCCAGCAGGCGCGGCGAACGGTAGACCCAGAGCAGCACACCCGCGATGCCCAGCATGCTGATGAGGAAGAGTTGCGAGGTTTCGTTCTTGATGGTCTCCCGCGATTGCACGGCAAACTGCCCGGGGCCCGACATCTGCAACGCCAGACCGGCCTGGCCCGTGGCCTGCACGGCCTGCGCAAAGGCCGCACGCACACCGTCGATCGCGGCCGCCTGGCCGTCGGTGTCCGAGCCCAGGGCACGCGTCTGCAGCAGCAGCATGGCGCGTTCGCCGTTGCGCGAGGCCCAGACACCCTCGCGCATCTGCGGTTGCGATGCCGGGTTGAGCTGGCCCAGCACGGCCAGCACCTCCCCCGTGGGGTCGTTCAACAGATACGGCTTGAGCAACAGACCGGCCGGCGACGAGAGCAGGTCGATGGTGTCGGTCACGGCCGACAGCAGCCCCTCTTCGGTGAAGCGCTCGGGGGTCACCGCGGGGCTGAGGCGGTAGCGGTGGCGCAGCAGCACATCGCGCTCACCCTCCAGCCCGCCCGCTTCGCCGTTCTGCACCGACACATAAGCCGGATCACTGGCCAGGCGCTTGCGCAGCTCGCGCGACACGGCCGCGCGCTGCGCGGCATTCCCACCGCCCACCGAGACCATGAGCAGGCGCGAGACCGTGCCGTCCCGCAACTGGCTGGCGAGCGCCTGCTGTTCGGCACTCGGCTTTGAGGGCAGGAAAAACGACATGTCGGCCGAAAAACGGCTGTTCCAGACCACCGCCACCCCGGCCAGCATCAGGGCCAGCCAGACCAGAAACACCCGGACCGCGGCCGACCTCATTGGACTTCGATCGGTTCGATGCTGATTTCCGAACGGTCTCCGTCGACCTGCAGGTACTCGATGTGGCGGACCTGGTTCTTGCCGCCGCTGACGGTGATGCGCTGGAGCAGTGCGGCGATGGCGGGTTCGCTCGGGACCAGTGTCAACACCCACTGGCTGCTCTCTCCTTGCAGGTTGAGCGTGTAGTTCTGCTCCAGCGCCCGCCGGTTGCCCGAGAGCGTGCTGCGGATGCTGTCCACAAACGCCAGCGCTTCGGGTCGGCTGGCGAGGTTGATGGTGAGCTTGCGCTTGTCGCGCTCCATGCTGAGCATGTCCTTGTCCAGCACGAGGGTCTCGGGTTTGGGCAACAGCGTGCGTTTCTCCAGCCGGTCGGGCGGGCTGTACACCATCTCGCCGCTGGCCTGGACCGGCTTGTCGAGCAGGGCCATGTGACGCTTCTCGACAAAACGCGCCCGGCCACCCTTGTGGCTGGCCAGGTCGGTCATCAGCTGTTCAATGCTGTAGGCCGCGTGCGCCCCGGTAGACAGACCCAGGCCCAGCAGCGCGACGGCAGCACAGCGACAGAACCACGCAAAGGTGGTGGCGCGCAATCCGGGCAGCCCTGGAACCGGCTTCGCCGGGCCAGAGGCTGCGTCCCCCCTCGCAGAATGGGGGAAGGCGCGAAGCGACGCAGGGGGGTTTCTCATTTTTTCCAGAAGTCGAAGAAGTTGAACCAGTTGTAAGGCGCCAGCCGGCACAGACGGGCGAGGTTGTCGGCGTAGGCCTGCACCGCTGCCTTGATCGCCGCGTCACGCCCACCGCGTTCGATGTTCGAGAAGTCGGCCAGCTGTTCGAAATGCAGCTGGTAGCGGTTGCCCCCGAGGTACAGACCCGCCATGAGGAACACCGGCCGTTTGAGCATCGCCGCCATACGCCAGGGACCCAGGGGGAAAGCAGCCTCCTGACCCAGGAAATCGACCGGTATCGTGGCGTCATCGCTCAGCGAGCGGTCGGCCAGCATGCCCACCAGATACCCTTCGTCGAGCTTGTCGCGCACCTCCAGCATCGACTCCAAGTGTCCCAAGGAGATGATATCTTGCATCGCCTTGGGGTTGATGGCCGCGAGCGTGGCGTTGAGCTTGCGCGCGTTCTGCTCGTACATCAGCATGGCCACGCGCAGCCCTTTCTTCCCACGCCCCATGGCACGCAGCACCTCAAAGCTGCCCAGGTGGGCCCCCATGAGCAGCGCGCCGGGCTGTTTTTCAATCGCCGCCAGCAACGCCTGGTCGCCCTTGACCTCGATGTCAAACACGTTGAAGCGGTCGTTCAGCAGGTAGATGCGGTCGTGGATGGTGCTGGCGAAACTGAACACATGGCGGTAGCCGTCGCGCCAGCCCGCGTAGCGGCCCAGGACGCGGTGCAGGTAGGCGCGGCTCGCACGGCGCGCCGCGGGCGCAAACAGCACGAAATAGACGGCGATGCCGTGCAGCACCAGGCGCCCCACCCTCCGGCCGAACGAAAGCGAGATCCAGACCATCAGGCGCAGGATGGCCAGGTTGCTGCGCTCCTGGCGCCGCATCCACTCGGGTTGTGCGTCGGTGTGACCGGGCTTGTTCGTCATGACACGGCCGGCTGCAGGCTGCCCGAGGCGACATCGCGATCGCCACAGCGCACCACAAAAGACAGCCCGCCACGCGCCCCGTCCTGCAGCGTGAACACCAGTTCGTCATCCGGTCCGCAGGGGCTGAGGAACTTGGCCTGCGCGACCTGCCAGGCGCCGCCCGCGAGCCCCAGGTGCGCTTGCGCCAGCAACACGGCCTGATCCAGCAGGACCACGCCGGGCACGATGGGATGCCCCGGGAAATGCCCGGCAAAAGCCGGATGGTCGGGCGGCACGCGCCAGACCCGATCAAGCACGACCATGACCCAAGCGTTCCTGGTAAAGCGCCAGCAGCGCCGTGCGCGGCAGCTTGCCGGTGCTGTTGCGCGGCAGCGCGTCAACCAGCACCAGCGGGCGCGGCAGGAAGACCCGGTCGATGCGCTGGCGCAAGGCGCGCTGCAGCGTGTCCGCCGACACACCAGGAGCCACCACGAACGCCGTCAGCCGTGTGATGCCTTCGACCTCCTCGCCCGCGGAGTCGGGCAGAAAAAAGGCGCCGTCGAGCACGCCATCGATGGCACACAGCTGGTGGTTCAGGTAGGCCAGCGAGCTGCGTTTGCCCGCGATGTTGATCAGGTCGGCATGCCGGCCGTGCAGGAGAAAACGACCCTCGCCCTGGAGTTCGATGATGTCCGACAGCGGCACCCGGCCTTCCACATGGCCCTCGCGGGCATAGGTGGTGTCGTTCTCCTGCTCCAGCACGACGCCCGGCAGCAAATGCCACATGGGGCCGTCGGTGGTGCGCCGGCAGGCCAGCTGGCCCGACTCCGTCGAGCCGTAAATCTCGCGCACCGGTGCCCCGCTGCGCTGCTCGGCGCGCGCAGCGAGTTCGGTGCCCAGCGGCGCGGTGGCGGACAGGCACATATCCAGCGCCGGCCACTCCAGATCGGACGCCAGCAAGGCCGACAGGTGGAAAGGGGTGGTCACCAGCATGCGCGGCCGCGGCACGGCCTGCAGCGCGTCCACCACATCCTGCGGGTAGAACGGCTTGCCGCTCCAGAAACTGCAGCCGCCGTGCAGCGCGAGCAAAAAGGTGGACTCGAATCCGTAGCTGTGCTGCGCCGGCACCGTGCCCACGAGCACCGTTCGCCCGCCCCCCAGAACCAGCCCGACCGCCTCGGCCTGCCCGTTCTGCACCAGCCGGCCCCAGGTCTTGGCGTGCGGCTGCGGCAGGCCCGTGGAACCTGAGGTGAACAGGATCGCCACCACGCGGTCGGTTTCCACCATCGGCATCTCTTGCGCGGGTGAGCGGGGCAAAGTGGCCAGATCGGGAAAATCGATGCAAGGCAGGTCGGCCACGTCGAACGGACCATCCACCACACCGAACGCGCCGGGATGCTCCTGCGCCAGCCGCTGCAGGGTGACCCCCGAGTGCGAGGCCGGTTGCAGGCTGGTCTTGCCCGCGAGCACGCAGGCGGCAAACAGCACGGCGAAGTGGTACCGGTCTTCACACAGGTTGAGCACCCCCTGGCCCGCAGGCAACACGCTGGCCACCGCCTGGGCATCGGCCAGGAAGTCGCGCACCGTCACCGAGCCCGAAGGACGCCAGGCGAGCACGTCGTCCAGCCCGTGAGCGCTGATCAGGGGCAGCCGGTTCATGCGCTGCCAGCCTGAAACCGCCAACAACCCCTGGCTCGCGAAACGCCCCAGGTCATTTGGTGCGCTGGCTGGCGATATGGGTCGTCAGCGCACGCAGGGACGCGTAGATCTTGTCGTTGTTCTCGTTGTCCGAGCGCAGCTGGAAACCGTAGTGCTTGGAAATGACGAGCGAAATCTCGAGCATGTCGATCGAGTCGAGACCCAGCCCCTCGCCGTACAGCGGATCGTCGGGTTTCACGTCCTGGGGCTGCACGTCCAGGTTGAGGGCCTCCACGATCAGCGCAGCCACCTCGCTCATGAGGTCTTCGAAAGAAACGCTGGCAAAGTTTTCAGACATGGGGATTCCCTGGTTGTCAGTGGGTGTGCGTCGGGACGGCGGCAAAAACCAGCACGGCATTGCTGCCACCAAACGCAAAAGAGTTGGACAGGGCAGCGCGCATGGGCGTCTGGCGACGGCCCTCGACCACATGGTCTACCCCCTCGCAGGCCGGGTCAAGCCGGCCTTCCAGGTGCGCCGTGGGCGGTATGGCCTGCTCGCGCAGCGCCAGCACGGTGGCGAGCGCCTCGATGGCTCCCGCTGCGCCCAGCAGGTGACCATGCATGGACTTGGTGGCGCTCACGGGCAGCGAGGGCGCCCGATCGCCAAAAACCTGGCGCAGGGCCGCAATTTCCACCGGGTCACCCTCCTGGGTTGCGGTGCCGTGGGCATTGACGTAATCGATGTCATCGGGGGTCAGCTCAGCGTCCCGCAAGGCGGCCTGCAGTGCACGGGCCTGACCCTGGGCGTCGGGGCGCACCAGGTGGCTGCGATCACAGCTCGCACCGTAGCCCACCATCTCGCCCTGGATGCGGGCACCACGCGCGATGGCGTGGTCCCAGTCTTCGAGCACCAGCGCCGCGCCGCCCTCGCCCAGCACCAGGCCGCGGCGATCGGACGAAAACGGTCGACAGGCCGAAGCCGAGGTCTGCTCGTTGCCCGGCGAGATCAGGCGCATGGCTTCCCAGGCGCGCGCCACGCCATAGGTTTGTGTGCCGTCGGAGCCGCCCGTGATCGCCACCGTCGCCTCGCCCGAGCGCACGCGGCGGAAGGCTTCGCCGATCGCCACCGAAGAAGAGGCGCAGGCCACGGTGTGGCTCATGCTCACCCCGCCCAGACCGAGCTGGATGGACAGGTGCGCATTGACAGCGTTGTTCATGCCCATCACCACGCCCAGCGGCGACAGGCGCTCGCGCCCGTTCTGCCACATGTCGCGGTAGCCTTTTTCGAAGGCCATGATGCCGCCCAGCGCCGTGCCCCAGATGCAGGCCCAGTCGTTGCGTTGTTCCAGATCGGCGGGCAGGCGCTCCAGCCCGGCGTCTTGCCAGGCGTCGAAAGCCGCGGCCACACCCAGATGGGCAAAACGCTCCATCATGGCTGCGAGCGGTTTGCCCAGCGCTGCCACCGGGTCAAACCCGGTGCAGCTCACGAACGGCATGGACAAGGGCCTGGGCTTGTCATCGGTCTGGAGGTAGCTGACCGCCGAACGACCCGCGAGCAGGTGTTCAAAAAAATGGTCCACACCTCCACCGTAGGGGCTGACCAAACCCAGCCCCGTGATGGCCACCCGGCGCCGGATCATGATGCGGAAGCTTTGGCTGCGCGCAGGGAATCGATCAGTTTCACCATCTCGCCGACAGACTTTGGGATCGCCACAGTGGAGTCGATGGAAATCCCCAGGCGGTCTTCCGCCTCGAACATCAGCTCGGCGAGCATCAGCGAGTCAACACCCAGGTCAGCGAGCAACGCATCAGGAACCACCGCCCCGGGCGCTGCGCCCAGGCGATCATGGAGAAATTGGCGGATCAGTTCGGTCGATTGCATGGCATACATTTCATGGCTGGCTGTCTTGCTCGACCCCGACACCCGGTAACGAATGCCCGGCAGGTCCGGCCGGTTGGCAATGTGCTTCAACCCGGGCGCAGACTGCCGATCAGCGCGTAATTTTCAGTGATTTGATTGTACAGCCGGCACAATGCAGGCTGTTCCTCTCCGCTCCCCACCATGACCCCTCCTCCGCGAGACGCCGCACGCGCACAAGTGCCGTTTGTTGCCATGCCAGCCTCCGAAATCACGCCCCGCCCGACCGGGACGTCGGGCTGGCTGCGCAGGCTCGGGCGGCGGTTTGTCATCCACTGGCCGCTCAAGGCGTTTGGCACCACGGCTTTCATGGGGTTGTTTTTCTGGAGCTATTTCTGGATCCTGGAGCACCCGCGCAGCGTTGCCGTGGTCATGCCCGAAATCTGGCTGGACCACTGGGTTGGTTTCGTGCCGTCCGCGTTCCCGATCTACGTGTCGCTCTGGTTGTATGTGTTCCTTCCGCCAGCGGTGATGGGCAACCTGCGTGCCCTGGTGTGGTTTGGCGTCTGGGTGGGGGCCATGTGCCTGTTCTGTCTGGCGCTCTTCTGGTGGTTTCCGACCCAGACACCACTGGTCCACATGGACTGGAGCCTGTACCCCGGTCTGGCGGTCGTCAAGGGGGTGGACGCGGCCGGCAACGCCTGCCCTTCGCTGCATGTGGCTTCGGCGGTGTTCAGCTTGTGCTGGATGCACCGCATCCTGGCCCAGCTGCGTTCACCCGCCGTGCTGCGGTGGATTTCGGCGGTGCAATGTGTGGCGATCGTCTGGTCGACCATGGCCACCCTGCAGCATGTGGCCCTCGACGTGTTTGCGGGTGTTGCGGTGGGCCTGGTTTTCGCGGCCGCCTCGCTGGCCCATGTGAAGAACACCGCAGAGCCGACCGCCGCTTCATGAGCCCCGCAGGGGGTGTTTCGCTTCAGTCGCGCAACACGCGCAAGACGTCCGAGTGGAACTCGCGGCTGTAGAGAATGGCCACCACCGTCAGCGTGCCCAGCACCATCGCCAGCGGCGATACGAACCACGCCAGCGCGGCAAACGAAAAGTAATACGCACGCAGACCGTCGTTGAAGGTTTCGGCGGCGGCGCCCACCATGGCGGCCGCACGGTCGGCGTACTGGTTGCGGTCGAACTTGCCCGATTCAAAATCTTCGGGCGGAGGCATCGCGCCGATCACCAGCGCGACAAAGGTGTACTGGCGCATGCACCAGGAAAAGCGGAAAAACGCATAGACGAAGATCGCCACCAGCACCAGGATCTTGAACTCGAACACGATCAGCGAGGTGGCCTGCGCAAAAGGAATCTCGTTCATCAGCTCGGACGCCTTGTCGGTCGTGCCCAGCAAGGCGAACAGACCACCGATCACCAGGATCGACGTGGACGAGAAGAAGGCCGGGGTATTGGACAAGGTCTGGGTGATCAGGCCATCGAGCATGCGCGGGTCGCGCATCGCGGCCTGGCGCATCCAGTAGGACCGGTAGCGGTTGGTGGTCACCAGCAGCGAAGAACGGCGGCGCCCCCAGACCTTGGCGAACCAGGCATAGCCCACCCACAAGGCAAAAAAGCAGACCAGCGCCAGCCAGTCTGCCCAGGGGAGGATGTCAAAGATCTTCATGCGGCGGATGTTAGCCGCACGAAGCCGCCAACCGGCCGCTCAGCCCTTGAATTTTGCCGCCACCTCGGCGACACGCTCCCCGAACAGGCGCGCCGTTTCCAGATCACCGGGCAGCATCTCGTTGGCGCTCGCGTCCGACGGGCTTTGTGCGATCGCGCCGCTGTACGACACCAGGTAGTTCACATCGTCGCGCTGTGCAGCCTTGGTGTTGCTGGGCATGAGGCCCTGGCTCACCCAGATCATGCCGTGCTGCATGGACAGCGTGAACAGGTAATGCAGCGTGGACAGTTTGTCGCCGTTCATGCCGGCGCTGTTGGTGAATCCGGCCGCGAGCTTGTCTTTCCACTGCTGGGAAAACCAGGGTTTGCTGGAGGCATCGGCGAACTTCTTGAACTGCCAGCTCACGCTGCCCATGTAGGTGGGTGAACCCATGATGATGGCGTCGGCCGCAGCCAGCGCTTCCCAGCCGCCTTCGGGCAGATTGCCGTCGGCGTCGATGGCGATCAGTTCGGCCCCTGCGCCACTGGCCACCGATTGCGCCATGCGCTGGGTGTGACCGTAACCCGAGTGGTAAACCACAACAACGTTTGCCATTGGAGATCTTTCAGAAAAGCGCCGCAGCGCGGGTGGGGAAAAGGGACTCGCGGATCACTCAGGCCGAGCGGCGGGCGTCCAGGCTGAAGGCACCGGCACCAAAAGCCGCGAGTGCCAGCAGACCACCCGTCACACCGATGTTCTTCATGAACATCAGGTGCTGCATCATTTGCTGCTCGGCCGGCATGGCCCAGTAGTTGTGGAAGAAGAACGAGGCACCCAGCGTGAACAGCGCCAGAGCCAGGGCAGCCCAGCGCGTGCCGAAGCCGACGATCAGCGCCAGGCCACCCAGCACCTCCACCGCAATGGCCACCGCAGCGGCCACGGTGGGCATGGGCAGGCCCACCGATGCGATGTAACCGGCCGTGCCGGCAAAACCGGTGATCTTGCCGATGCCGGCGGGCAGGAACAGGGCCGCCAGCAGCAGGCGGGACAACAGGGCGAGGGGGTTTTGCAGGGTGTGCATGGAAATGTCCTTGGAATGAAGTCTGGGGTGGGTCAAAAAGCTTGTCTGTGCGTCAGGCCACAAGGTCAAACACCAGCACCTCGGCGTCGTCGCCGCGAGCCAGGGTGAGTCGCTCGGCCTCGGCGATCAGCGCCGCGTCGCCGGCCTGCAGACGCTGGCCGTTCACGTCGAGCGCGCCGCGCACCAGGTGCACGTAGGCCTTGCGCTTCGGGTCCAGCGCCAGCTCGGCGCTTTCGCTGCCGTTGAAGAGGCCGGCGTACAGGGCCGCGTCGGCGTGGATGCTGACCGAGCCCCTGGCGCCGTCGGGCGAAGCCACCAGGCGCAGCTGGCCGCGCTTTTCGGTCTCGGAAAAGCTGTTCTGTTCGTAGCCGGGATCGATGCCCTTCACATTGGGTTCGATCCAGATCTGCAGGAAGTGCGTGGTCTGGTCGGGTGCGTGGTTGAACTCGCTGTGGCGCACGCCGCTGCCGGCGCTCATGCGCTGCACGTCGCCGGGCGGGATGCCCTTGACGTTGCCCATGCTGTCCTTGTGCGCCAGGTTGCCCGACAGCACGTAGCTGATGATTTCCATGTCGCGGTGGCCGTGCGTGCCGAAGCCGGTGCCCGGGGCGATGCGGTCTTCGTTGATCACGCGCAGGTTGCCCCAGCCCATCCAGGCGGGGTCGAAATACTCGGCGAACGAAAATGAGTGGAAGCTCTTGAGCCAGCCGTGGTCGGCGTAGCCGCGGGCGCCGGAACGTCGGATCTGCATCATGGTGTCTCGTCCTTTCAAGGGGGTGGTGCTGACCGTTTGCGGGACCGCAGCGGCTGGCATGGTTTGAATTGTGGAACCGCCACCCCCCGATGTGTTTGCACGGTTTTGATGGCATCATTCAATTCAATTGAACGCACCAATTTCGCAAGCACCATGGCCAGTTCCAGCCCCCGCGCCGCACTTTCCCCCGAAAACCTCGGTCTTCTCGAAGCCGTGGCACGGCTCGGCAGCATGGCCGCCGCCGCGCGAGAACTCGGCATGGTGCCCAGCGCCCTGACCTACCGCATCCGCCAGATCGAGGACGCGCTCGACGTGCTGCTGTTCGACCGCAGCGCGCGCCGCGCCCAGCTCACCCCCGCTGGCGCCGAGCTGCTGCGCTCGGGGCAGTACCTGCTGAACGAGCTCGATGCGGTGGCCCAGCGCGTCAAGCGCGTGGCCACCGGCTGGGAGCCACAGCTCACCATCGCGGCCGATGCCATCATCGCCCGCGCCACCCTGTTCGAGCTGTGCGAGGCCTTTTACGCAGAAGGCGCTCCCACGCGCCTGAAGCTGCGCGCCGAAACGCTCTCGGGCACGCTCGAAGCCCTGCAAAGCGGCCAGGCCGATCTGGCCCTCGGCGTGCCCAGCGAGCTGGCACAGCCCGAAATCCAGACTGCGCCGCTGGGCAGCGCACAGTTCGTCTATGCGGTGGCGCCCCACCACCCGCTGGCCTCGGCCACACACAGCCTGTGCGACGAAGAGCTGCGCGTGCACCGCGCCGTGGCCGTGGCCGACAGCACCCAGCGCGGCAATGGCGTGACCTACAACCTGCTGCCCGGGCAGGACGTGCTCACCGTGCCCACCATGCAGCACAAGCTCGAAGCCCAGCTGCGGGGCCTGGGTGCGGGCTTCCTGCCGCTGCCGCTGGCGCAACCCTTCATCAACGCCGGACGCCTGATCGTGAAGACCGTGCAGCGGCCCAACCGCAGCATCCGCCTGGCCTACGCGTGGCGCCAGCCGCGCAGCGCGGGCGACACCGGGCGCGCGCTGCGCTGGTGGCTGGAGCGCCTGCAGCACCCCACCACGCGCGCCGCCCTGCTCAACAACCACCACCAGATTTGATGCAAACGGGGCTCACGCCACCATGCAGGCTGCTACAGTCAACCTCAAACTCCCGCAACACCCAGCGCACCGAGACATGACCACCAGCAAAAAAACCCGCGCCGCTGCCGCCAAACGCCAGCCGGCCAGTCCTTCCAGAAAAACCAAGATGACCACACCCCTGCACTTCGCGGTGGTGGGCGCCGGCATGGCCGGCGTGGCCTGCGCACGCACACTGCTGCAGGCGGGTCACCGCGTCACCCTGCTTGAAAAGAGCCGCGGCTTCGGTGGCCGCATGTCTACCCGCCGCAGCGAATTTGGCGGCTTCGACCACGGAGCTCAGTACTTCACCGTGCGCGACAAGCGCTTCGCCCAGGCCCTGCTCACGGCCCAGACCGTGGTGCGACCCTGGAGTGCGAACACGGTGCGCGTGCTCGACGAATTCGGTCACGTGCTGGCCAGCTCCCCGCCCCCCTCCGAACCGCATTTTGTGGCCACCCCCGGCATGAGCGGCCTGGTCGAGCACTGGGTCCAGCCCCTGGCCCACCCGGAGCTCCACGGCGACCTGCCCGCGCGCACGCTCACCGAAACCCGCGTCACCCACATCGAACGCGACGTGCTGCATCCCGAGCAGTGGCAACTGCGCACCGAAGACGCCGAAGGCGGCCAGCATGTGCTCGGTGGTTTCGATCGCGTGGTGCTCGCCATCCCGCACCTCCAGGCCCACGACCTGCTGCTGGTCTCCGGCCACTCGCCCGAGCTGCGCCAGTCCCTGGCGCCCGTGCAGGTGGCCCCCTGCTGGACGCTCATGGTCGCCTACCCCCAGGCCATGCAACCCGGCCTGCCCCAAATCGGGCCCCAGTGGAACGCCGCGCGCAGCGTGCACCACCGCATCAGCTGGCTCGCGCGCGAAAACAGCAAGCCCCGCCGCGAACCGATCGAACGCTGGACCATCCAGGCCAGCCCGGAATGGTCCAGCAAACACCTGGAAGACGATGCCGAACGCGTCAAGGCCAAGCTGCTCAAGGGCTTCGCAGAGATCACCGGTATCCGCGCCACACCGACCCACGCCGAGGTGCACCGCTGGCGCTTCGCGCAGACCCAGCAGCCGCTGGGCCGGCCCTATGTGTACGACAAGTCGCTCGGCATTGGCCTCTGCGGCGACTGGTGCCTGGGCCACCGCGTGGAAGACGCCTTCGTCTCCGGACTCGAACTCGCTCTCGAAATGATTTGACCCCCCCTGCGCCGCTGCGCGGCTTCCCCCCCGGGGGACCACACCAGCGGTCTGGCGAAGCCAGTCCCGCGGTGTGTGCTGGCACAGACACGCGCTTCGAGTACATGGCTTTGTCGGTTGCTTCGTCCTACCGCGGGCGCTTCGCGCCCTCTCCCACCGGCCCGCTGCACGCGGGATCGCTCGTCGCGGCGCTGGCCAGCTGGCTTGACGCCCGCGCCCACGGCGGCATCTGGATCGTGCGCATCGAAGACGTGGACACGCCGCGCTGCGTGCCCGGTGTCGACCGTCTCATCCTGCAGCAGCTCGCCACTTGCGGCCTGGTCAGCGACGAACCCGAGGTCTGGCAATCAGAGCGGGGTGTGCTCTACCTGCAGGCACTGAACCAGCTCGTCGTCAAGGACCGTGCCTACCCCTGCGGCTGCTCGCGAAAGGACATCGAAGCGGCCTTGCACGCGGCAGGGCTGGGTCGCGAGCGCCATCACGCGGCCGTCTACCCCGGCACCTGCCGCCCCGAAAACGGCGGGCTGCAAGGCAAGCCCGCGCGCGCCTGGCGCTTTGCGGTGCCGAGCGAGCCGGCTGTCATGACGTGGACCGACCGCCGCCTGGGCCCGCAGGCACAGAACGTGGCCCGCGAGGTCGGTGACTTCATCCTGCGACGCGCCGACGGCCTCTGGGCCTACCAGCTCGCCGTGGTGGTGGACGACGCCGCGCAGGGCATCACGCACGTGGTGCGCGGCGAAGACCTAGCCGACAACACGCCGCGCCAGATTGCGCTGCAGCGGGCGCTGGGCCTGCCCCTGCCGGCTTACCTGCACACCCCGCTGGTGCTGGGCGCCAATGATGAAAAGCTCAGCAAACAGAACGGGGCACAGGCACTGGACCTGAGCGAACCGGTGCTGGCGCTGCACCAGGCGGCCGCGACACTGGGACTGCTGGCCGCTCCGGGATCGGTGCCGGAAGCCCTCGCCGCCTGGGTCGCTCAGTGGAGGGACGCTCAGTCTCTCAGCCTTTGCGCCCGCCCATGACCAGCAGCAAGCCCCCCACCGCGATGGCACCGATGCCCGCCCACAGCGGCACATTGACGGTCTTCTTTTCCTTCACGGTCAACTCCAGCGGGCCCAGCTTCACGGCCGTGCTGTCCTGGGTGTAGCTGAAGCCGCCGTAGATCAGGGCCAGCGCGCCGCCAGCGATCAGGACCAGGGCAATGAGTTTGGTGGCGTTCATGGTGATTCTCTGAAAAGGTTGTGGAGTCTGTCACCCCCATTCTGCCCCCGACGGGAAATCAGGGCACGCGCCGCGCCACCAAGCCGGGCTCCTACAATCTCCCACCCCTCTCGCGCCGCACCATGAACCCTGACATCCCCGACAACGCCACCGCCGACCAGGCACCCCCTCCCGCCGGAACACCACAGCCCGATGGCGTGCCCTTCATGCGCGTGATCAAGAGCTACGTGCTGCGCGCCGGGCGCACCGGCCCGGGCCAGGCCCGCGCCTACGAGCAGTTCGGTCCGCAGTTTCTGCTCAACTACGACGCCAGCCAGACGCTGGACACCACGGCCGCCTTCGGCCGCGCGGCGCCGCTGATCATGGAGATCGGCTTCGGCATGGGCGGCGCCACCGCGCACATCGCCACCGTGCGCCCTGGCGACAATTTCCTCTGCTGCGAAGTGCACGAACCCGGCGTGGGCGCGCTGCTCAAGCTCGTAGGCGAAGCGGGCCTGCAGAACATCCGCATCTTCCGCCACGACGCGGTCGAAGTGCTTGACCACATGCTGCCCGAGGGCAGCCTGGACGGCGTGCACATCTTCTTCCCCGATCCCTGGCACAAGACGCGCCACCACAAGCGCCGCCTGATCCAGACCCCGTTCGTGAACCGCCTGGCGCGGCACCTGAAACCCGGTGGTTACCTGCACCTCGCGACCGACTGGGAACCATATGCCCAGCAGATGCTGGAAGTCCTGAGTGCCGAGCCGCTGCTGAAGAACACGGCCGCGGCTGGCAGCGACGGCTACGTGCCCAAGCCGGACTACCGGCCCTTGACCAAATTCGAGAACCGCGGCATCCAACTGGGCCACGGCGTGTGGGATCTGGTGTTTGTGCGCGCCTGAATTGAAACACCCCCCGCACCGCTTCGCGTCACCCCCCTCCAGGGGCGGCACTGGCCGTCTGGCAAAGCCCGCCCGGCGGTGCCTGCGGGTGGCGTTGTTTCATGCGGTGAGGGTGGTGCTCCCGCGCCGCGGAAAACTGATACCGAACATCGGGTCAATCGTCCTCGTCCGAGTCCAGTGCCGCGTCGGCACCGGCACCGATGAGCTGGCCGCCGATGCGGGCCGTGCCGACCGCCGCGTCCACCGCGAGGCCGGCCACGCCCACTACTGCCGATGCAGCCACATCGACCACGGCCACCACAGCGCAGCCGCTCAGCAGCAGGCTGCTCACACCAAGCGCCAGCGCCAGGCGGGCACGGATGACGGTGTCGGAGAGGTTGGCGGCTTTGATCACGGCGGGGTCCTGTTGTGAAGGCGCAGAGAATACCCGCATTTCCTTCGCTCACCCTCCTCCGCCGTGGCCCGATCCTCCAAGAACCCGCTCATTCCCGCCCGCGACGGCGTGTCGCCCAGCTGCGTCGCACTGCCTGGGGTCAAAGCCGGTGACGCCCGCTGGCCCGGCGTGATCGACTTTCTGGACGAACGCCTGCCAAAGGTGGGGCGCGCGGCGTGGGCCGAGCGGCTGGCCACGGGCGCGGTGCTGGACGAAGCGGGCCAGGCCGTACCGCCCGAGGCGCCGTACCGGGGCAATACGCGGCTGTATTACTACCGCGAGCTGCCGGACGAAGAGGTGGTGCCATTTGAAGAAGCGGTGCTCTACCAGGACGCGCATCTGGTGGTGGCCGACAAACCGCACTTTCTGCCCGTGACGCCGGGCGGGCGCTATGTGCAGCAGACTTTGCTGGTGCGCCTTCAACGCAAGCTCGGCCTGCCACAGCTGGCACCGCTGCACCGCATTGATCGCGAAACCGCCGGGCTGGTGCTGTTGGCCGTGAATCCCGCCGAGCGCGGGACCTACCACGCGCTCTTCAGTGGGCGAACCATGCAAAAGACCTACGAGGCCATCGCGCCGGCCACCGACGCATGGACCTGGCCGCGCACGAGCAGCAGCCGCATCGTGGAACACCCGGCCGATTTTTTTCGCATGAACGAGGTGGCTGGTGAGCCGAACAGCGAGACACGCATCGATGTGCTGGAGCGGCGCGGCGACTGGGCGCGCTATGCGCTGGAACCTGTCACCGGCAAACGCCATCAACTTCGCGTGCACATGAACGCACTCGGCCTGGCCATCGTGGGCGACCAGCTCTACCCGACCGTGCTGCACGGGCCGGACGAAGCGGAAGATTTTGCGAACCCGCTGCGCCTGCTGGCGCGGGGCATCGCCTTCACGGACCCGGTGACGGGCGAGCCGCGTGCCTTCCAGAGCCAGCGGGTGCTGGACTGGCCCACCTGAAACGGTTCAGCCCTCAGCCAGTGCCTGCGCCCGGAAGCGGGCCGGGATGGGCGCCACGCGCCGGGTTTCGCGGTCGATGAACACGATGCCGATCTTGCCGCGCGCCACCTCGCGGCCCGAGTCCACGTTGTCCATGCGGTAGACCAGGTCGAAACCGTACTTGTTGGGGTCCTGCGGCAGCAGGCTCACCCGCATGGTCTCGCCATGAAAGCCCTCGGCCTTGTACTGCGCCACGATGTCGCCGACGACGATGGGATGGCCGGCGACATCGGACTCGGTGTAACCCAGGGACTTGAAGTAACGCACCCGGGCTTCAGACACCAGCGTCAGCAGTTGCGCGTTGTCCAGGTGCCCGCCCTGGTTGACGTGGCTGATGTAGATCGACATCTCCGTGCTGAAAGCGAAGTGGTCGGGCAGATCGATCTGGATACGCGGCATGGCTTCAGGGTCCCGGGCAATCGCTGACAGGCGCGCAGGCGATCACACCCGCTCGGCCACCCAGGCCTGCACCGAAGCCAGCGCCTTGGGCAGGCCACTCGCATCGGTACCGCCGGCCATGGCCATGTCGGGCTTGCCACCGCCCTTGCCGCCCACCTGCTGGGCCACAAAGTTCACCAGCTCGCCGGCCTTGACCTTGCCCATCACGTCGGCGGTCACACCCGCAGCGATCTGCACCTTGCCGCCGTCCACGGCGGCCAGCACGATGGCCGCCGACTTGAGCTTGTCCTTCAGCTTGTCCATGGTTTCTCGCAGGCCCTTGGCGTCCGCGCCGGCCAGCACCGCCGACAGCACCTTGATGCCCTTGACCTCGACCGCCTGGTTCACCAGCTCGTCGCCCTGTGCCGAAGCCAGACGGCTCTTGAGGGCGTTCATCTCTTTCTCCAGATCACGCATCTGGTCCAGCAACGCGCCCACGCGCGCTGGCACCTCGCCGGGCGTGACCTTGAGCGTGCCGGCCACGCCACCGAGCGTGGCTTCCATGCCCTGCACATAGGCCAGCGCATTCAGACCCGTCACCGCTTCCACGCGGCGCACGCCCGCAGCCACACCGCCTTCTGCGGTGATGGTGAAAAAGCCGATGTCGCCCGTGGCCCCGACGTGCGTGCCACCGCAGAGTTCGCGGCTGGAGCCGATGTCGAGCACGCGCACGGTCTCGCCGTACTTCTCGCCGAACAGCATCATGGCGCCGGTCTTCTGAGCTGATTCGATGTCCATCACGCGCGCCTGCGTCGCCGCGTTGGCCACGATCTCGGCGTTCACGCGCTGCTCGATCTCGCGGATCTGCGCGTCCGTCACCGGCGCGTTGTGCGTGAAGTCGAAACGTGTCTTGTCGGCGTCGACCAGGCTGCCCTTCTGCTGCACATGCGTGCCCAGCACCTCGCGCAGGGCCTTGTGCATCAGGTGCGTGACGGAGTGGTTGCGCACGGTGGCGGCGCGCTGGGCGGTGTCCACCGCGGCGGTCACCGTGTCGCCCACGGCGAGCGTGCCCTGCTCCATCACGCCGTGGTGGCCGAACACGTCGGACTTGATCTTCTGCGTGTCGCCCACAGAGAACTTGGCCGAGCCGCTGGTGATCACGCCTTCGTCACCCACCTGGCCGCCGCTCTCGGCGTAGAAGGGCGTGGTGTCCAGCACCACGACGCCCTGCTGACCGGCCTTGAGTTCGGCCACTGCCGTGCCGTCCAGGTACAGCGCCACGACCTTGGCCGAAGCTTCCAGCTGCTCGTAGCCGACGAAGCTGTTGCCGACGCCGGTGTACTCCAGCGCCTTGTCCATCTTGAACTTGCCGGCCGCGCGGCCCTTGGCTTTCTGCGCTTCCATGGCGGCGTGGAAACCGGCCTCGTCCACCGTCAGACCGCGCTCACGGCAGACGTCGCCCGACAGGTCGAGCGGGAAGCCGTAGGTGTCGTGCAGCTTGAAGGCCACGTCGCCCGGCAGCACTTTGGCGCCATCGGCCAGGGCGGCGTCGAGGATTTCCATGCCGTTGGCCAGCGTCTCATAAAAACGCTCTTCCTCCACCCGCAACACCTCGGAGATGCGCTGCGCCTGGCTGGCCATGTTCGGGTAAGCCTCGCCCATCACGGCCACCAGATCGGGCACCAGCTTGTGGAAGAACGGCGTCTTCTGGCCGAGCTTGTAGCCATGGCGGATGGCGCGGCGCACGATGCGGCGCTGCACGTAGCCGCGGCCTTCGTTCGACGGGATCACGCCGTCGCTGATCAGGAATGCGGTGGCGCGGATGTGGTCGGCAATCACCTTGAGCGACGGGTTGCTCAGGTCAGCGGTGCCGGTCTCGCGGCCGGCGGCCTTGATCAGCGCGTCGAAGATGTCGATTTCGTAGTTGCTGTGCACGTGCTGCAGGATCGCGGCCAGGCGCTCCAGACCCATGCCGGTGTCCACGCAGGGGGCGGGCAGCGGCGTGACGGCGCCGGTCTCGTCCATGTTGAACTGCATGAACACGTTGTTCCAGATCTCGATGAAGCGGTCGCCGTCTTCATCGGGGCTGCCCGGGGGGCCGCCGGCAATGTGGTCGCCGTGGTCGTAGAAGATCTCCGAGCAGGGGCCGCAAGGGCCGGTGTCGGCCATCATCCAGAAGTTGTCGCTCTTGTAGCGGCCGCCCTTGTTGTCGCCGATGCGGATCACGCGCTCGGGCGGCAGGCCGATTTCTTTGGTCCAGATGTCGTAGGCCTCGTCGTCCTCTTCGTACACCGTGGCCAGCAGGCGCTCGGCCGGCAGCTTGTAGACCTCGGTCAGCAGCTCCCAGGCCCACTTCAGGCTCTCGCGCTTGAAATAGTCGCCAAACGACCAGTTGCCCAGCATCTCGAAGAAGGTGTGGTGGCGCGCGGTGTAGCCCACGTTTTCCAGGTCGTTGTGCTTGCCGCCGGCGCGCAGGCAGGCCTGTACCGAGGCCGCGCGCACGTAGGGGCGCTTGTCGGTGCCGAGGAACACGTCCTTGAACTGCACCATGCCCGAGTTGGTGAACATGAGCGTGGGGTCGTTGCCCGGCACCAGCGGGCTGGACGCCACCACGGTGTGGCCCTTGGAGGCGAAGAAGTCCAGGAAGGTCTTGCGGATGTCGGCAACGGAGGCGGGGCGGGTCATGTCGGTGGTGCTTCGTGCAGGTTCTGAACAGCTTTACATTATCGCCCGACCGGGCGTCCGGGGCGCTGAGCGCGCCTGCGGGCAGGCAGCTAGCGGACGTGGCCAACGCCGCCCGGCGCATGCCCTTCGAGCGTGGGGCGCACCGCCGTCAGGAAATTGCTCAGAGACTCCGGCAACACGGCGCCTTTGCGCCAGGCCAGACCCACCTCCAGATGCGGCAAGGTGTGGGCCAGCGGTCGGGCTTCGATGCGGTCACCCTCCAGTGACCACGGCCGGTACAGCATGTCCGGCAACACCGAGCAGCCGGCGCCGGTGGCCACCAGGCTGCGCACGGCTTCCACCGACGAGGTGCGGATCAGCACCGTGGTGTCCGCACCGCCGGCGTTCCACAAGGCGGTGGTGGCGTCACCCAACTCATCCACCTGCAACAACACGAGCGACTGCCGGGCCAGCTCGGTGGCCTCGATTTTTTCCTCGCCGGCCAGGCGGTGATTGACCGGGAGCCACACCCGCCAGCCCGAACGCAGGATGGTTTCGGTTTCCAGCGCCTGGCGGTTCTGCAACTGCGACACCACGATCAGCGCCACGTCGAGCTCGCCGCTGATCAGCAGGTGCTCCAGGTAGTCGCGCCGGTCTTCGGTGATCTGCACCTGGATGCGCGGGAACACGCGGCGAAACCGGTCGAGCAGGAACGGCAGGTAGTAACCCACCATCAGGCTGGTCACGCCCACGTTGAGGCTGCCGGTGACGGTGTGCGGCCGTGAGGCCAGTGCGTCGCGCGCATTGCGCATGGCCACGTCGATCTGGTGCGCATGGCGCAGGAACTGGTGACCGGCGTGGGTGAGCGACATGCCGCGGGCCCGGCGTTCAAACAGCAAGGTGCCCAGATCGGCCTCCATCTGCGCAATGGCCTGCGACACGACCGATTGCGAAACCCCCAGCTCGTGGATGGCGGCCGAGATGGAGCCCGATTCCGCGACCGCTATGAAATACCGAATGCTCTTGAACGAGGTGCTCATCGGGTCATTTCGCCATTTCAGGCACTCTTTTGGACCAACTAAAGGGTAAACCCGCAAATGCACCGCTTTGAGGCACAGGGTAACTCCCTAAAAAAGCGCTTCCTGGTGCGAGGTTTCTGTTTTACCGATGGATTCTATTGTTTGCCCGGTATGGTTCTGCACAGGGGCAATACCTAAGATGCCTCTCAGGCTCGCACCAGCGCGCCCCAACCACCCCTGTCAGGAGTTCCTATGTCCCAAACCCGCACACTTCTAATTGGTTTGCTGGCGGCTGCCTCCGCCACCGCCAGCCTCGCAGCCCCGCCCAAGGCCATTGGCAAGGGTGAGGGACAGCTCAACATCATTGCCTGGGCAGGCTACATCGAACGCGGCGAAACCGACAAAGCCTACGACTGGACCACCAGCTTTGAAAAAGCATCGGGTTGCAAGGTCAACGTCAAGACCGCCGCCACCTCCGACGAAATGGTGTCCCTGATGAAAGCGGGTGGCCACGACATCGTGACCGCCTCGGGCGACGCCAGCGGACGCCTGATCGCCTCCAAGCTGGTGCAGGAAGTGAACGTGGGCCTGGTGCCCAGCTACAAGAACATCGACCCCCGCCTGCAGAACGCGGCCTGGCACACCGTCGACGGCAAACACTACGGCGTGCCTTACCAGTCGGGCCCCAACGTGCTGATGTACAACACCGACGTCTTCAAGAAAGCACCCGACTCCTGGTCGGTGGTGTTCGAAGAACAGAAGCTGCCCGACGGCAAGTCCAACAAGGGCCGCGTGCAGGCCTACGACGGCGCCATCTACATCGCCGACGCCGCGCTGTACCTGATGTCCAAGAAGCCCGAACTGGGCATCAAGGACCCGTACGAACTCAATGAAAAACAGTACGCCGCCGTGCTGGAGCTGCTGCGTGGCCAGAAGAAACTGACCCACCGCTACTGGCACGATGCCACGGTGCAGATGAACGACTTCAAGAGCGAAGGCGTGGTCGCTTCGGGCTCCTGGGGCTTCATGGTGAATTCGCTCAAGGGCGAGAAGAAGCCGATTGCCTCCGTGGTGCCCAAGGAAGGCGCCACCGGCTGGGCCGACACCACGATGCTGCATGTGAACGCCAAGAACGTGAACTGTGCCTACCAGTGGATGGAGCACCAGCTCAGCGACCAGCTGCAGGCCCCGCTGGCCGAATGGTTCGGCACCGTGCCGGTGACGCCAGGCGCCTGCAAGGCCAAGGCCCCCGGCGGCAGCGACTTCTGCAAGGTCAACGGCTTCGACGACCTGAACAAGATCAAGTTCTGGAAGACCCCGCAGGCCAAGTGCGCCAGCCAGGGCACCTGCGTGCCCTATTCCAAGTGGGCGATGGACTACATCGCGATCATGGGCGGAAGGTAGAAGGAATCACCCCCCGCGCCGCTTCGCGTCACCCCCCTCTCTCGCCTTCGGCGGGAGGGGGACGGCACCAGAGGCCCGGCGAAGCCGGTTCCTCGGTGCCCCTGGGTGGGGTTGGTTCGTGCGGTGCGGGTCGTGCTCCGACGCCATGGACCACTGAACCGAACCGCACCCCTGACTGAAGATTTCTGCATGACCGACGCCATCGAGTTCAAAGACGTTTCCAGGCACTACGGCCACGTGAAGGCGCTGGATGGCGTCAGCTTCACCGTGCAGGAAGGCGAGTTCTTTTCCATGCTGGGGCCGTCGGGCTCCGGCAAGACCACCTCGCTGCGGCTGATGGCCGGCTTTGAGCAACCGAGCCGGGGCAGCCTGACCCTGATGGGCCAGGAAGCTTCGGGTACACCGCCTTACGAGCGCGACGTGAACACCGTGTTCCAGGACTACGCGCTGTTCCCGCACATGAACGTGCTGGACAACGTGGCCTACGGTCTGATGGTGCGCAAGGTGCCCAGGGCCGAGCGCCATGCCCAGGCCCGCGAGGCCCTGGCCATGGTGGCCCTGCCCGACCACGCCGAACGCACGCCGGCCCAGCTCTCGGGCGGCCAGCGCCAGCGCGTGGCGCTGGCGCGGGCCCTCGTCAACCGGCCGCGCATCCTGCTGCTGGACGAGCCGCTGGGCGCGCTGGACATGAAGCTGCGCGAGCAGATGCAGGTCGAGCTCAAGGTGCTGCACCGCAAGCTGGGCATCACCTTCGTCTATGTGACGCACGACCAGGGCGAAGCGCTCTCCATGTCGGACCGCATCGCCGTGTTCAACCAGGGCCGGATCGAACAGATCGCCAGCCCTCGCGAGCTCTACCACCAGCCGCGCACGCGCTTTGTGGCGGACTTTGTCGGCAGCGCCAACGTGATCGACACCGCGCTGGCGCAAACGCTCACGGGCCGGCCGCAGGCGTTTGCCGTGCGTCAGGAAAACATTGCCATGCACCCGGCGGGCAACGTCCCCGCAACGGGGCGACTGCAGGTCGAGGGCGAGGTGCTGGCCATCCAGTTCCTGGGTGCGAGCCAGCGGCTGGAAGTGCAGGTGGGTGGGCAGGTGATCACCGCCCTGCAGGCGGAAAGTGAAGCCGCGTCGGCGCTGGCCGCCCACACCCGAGCGGGCCAGCGGGTAGCCCTCAGCTGGGCACCGCAGCACATGGTGATGCTGGGCGCCTGAGGCCCCCATGCGTGCCCTCTCCAACTTCTTCTACCAGCGGCGCACGCTCACGCTGCTGCTGATGCTCACGCCGCCGCTGCTGTGGTTCGGCGTGGTGTACCTGGGCTCGCTGCTGACGCTGCTGAGCCAGAGCGTCTTCGTGTTCGACGACATGAGCATGTCGGTGGTGGCCGAGTTCACCACCGACAACTTTGCCAACCTGCTGGTGCCGGCCAACCTGGACATCGTGCTGCGCACGCTGGGCATGGCCGTCGCCGTGACGCTGGCCACCGCGCTCATCGGCTTTCCCATGGCCTGGTACATGGCCCACCACGCCAGCCCGGCCGAAAAGGGTTTCTTCTATGTCGGCGTGATGCTGCCCATGTGGGCCAGCTACATCGTCAAGGCCTACGCCTGGACCGTGCTGCTGGCTCAGGGCGGCGTGATTTACTGGGTGATCAATGCACTCGGCCTGCAAGGCGTTCTGCAGGCGGTGCTGGCGATTCCGGTGATCGGCGGCGACACCCTGGCCACGTCCAACCTCGGCCGCTTCCTGGTGTTCACCTACATCTGGCTGCCCTTCATGGTGCTGCCCATCCAGGCCGCCATCGAACGCGTGCCGGCCAACCTGCTGCTGGCCTCGGGCGATCTCGGTGCCCGCCCGTTCCAGACCTTCCGCACCGTGCTGTGGCCCCTCGCCTTCCCGGGCGTGGTGGCGGGCTCCATCTTTACCTTCTCGCTCACGCTGGGCGACTACATCATTCCCCAGCTGGTCGGCCCTTCGGGCCTGTACATCGGCAACATGGTCTACACCATGCAGGGCACCATCGGCAACATCCCGATGGCGGCGGCCTTCACCTGCGTGCCCATCGTGCTGATCACCATCTACCTGGCCATGGCGCGCCGACTGGGGGCCTTCAATGCGCTCTAAACCCACCCTGCTGCGCATCGCCGCCTACGCGGGCCTGGCCTTCCTGCACCTGCCCCTGCTGTTCATCGCGCTGTACGCCTTCAACAGCGCCGACAGCAACTACAGCTTTCCCATGGAGGGTGTGACCCTGCGCTGGTTCGCCCGCGCCCTCGAACGCACCGACATCCACGAGGCCATCTACCTCTCGCTGGCGGTGGCCGCGATGGCCACCATCATCGCGATGGTGCTGGGCACGCTCACCGCCGCGGCCCTGAACCGCGACCGCTTCTTCGGCAAGGACGCGTTCACCACCCTGCTGATCCTGCCGATCGCCCTGCCCGGCATCGTCACCGGCATCGCCCTGCTCTCGGCCTTCCGGCTCATGGAGGTCAACCCGGGTTTCTGGACCATCGTGGTCGGCCATGCCACCTTCTGCGTGGTCATCGTGCACAACAACGTGGTGGCCCGCCTGCGGCGTCTGCCCAACCGCTTGTGGGAGGCGTCGATGGACCTCGGTGCCGACACCCTGACCACGCTGCGCCACATCATCCTGCCGCAGCTCGGCACCGCCCTGCTGGCCGGCGGCATCCTCGCCTTTGCCCTCTCGGTCGACGAGCTGATCGTGACCACCTTCACCGCTGGCACCGACAAGACACTGCCCATCTGGCTCATGGGCCAGCTCGGGCGCCCTCGCGAAGCGGCCATCACCAACGTGGTGGCGCTGGTCATCATGGTCATCACCATGCCGCTGATCCTGCTGGCCTGGCGCCTCACCCGCGAGGGCGACGCCAGCCCGAACGCCCGCTGAACACCCCGCTCCCGTCCGCTCTGTTTCAACCCAACCTCTGGAACCCGACATGGCTGCCACCCGCTTCACCACCCAGCTCCTGATCAATGGCCATAGCGTGGCCGGCGAAGGGCGCGTCGAACCCATCCTCAACCCCAGCACGGGCGAACTGCTGTGCGAAGTGCGCGAGGCCAGCGCCGACCAGCTGCGCCTGGCGGTGGACGCGGCCAGCGCCGCCTTCCCCGCCTGGGCCGCGCTCACGCCGCGCGACCGCAGCGGCTACCTGTTCAAGATCGCCGATGCCATCGAAGCCCATGGCGACGAGCTCGCCATGCTGGAGTCGCTGAACTGCGGCAAGCCCCTGGCGGCCGCGCGCAACGACGAGATCCCCGCCATCGCCGATGTCTACCGCTTCTTTGGCGGCGCCATCCGCAACCTGTCGGGACCGCTGGCGGGCGAATACCTGGCGGGCCACACCAGCATGATCCGGCGCGACCCGCTGGGCGTGGTGGCCTCCATCGCCCCCTGGAACTACCCGCTCATGATGGCCGCCTGGAAGCTCGGACCGGCCATCGCCATGGGCAACACCGTGGTGCTCAAACCCTCGGAAAACACACCGCTGACCACGCTGCGTTTCGGTGAACTGCTGGCCGGCATCCTGCCGCCGGGTGTGGTCAACATCGTCTGCGGCCGTGGCGACACCGTTGGCGCGCCGCTGATCCGCGACCCGCGCATCCGCGTGGCCTCGCTCACGGGCGACGTCTCGACCGGCAGCAAGATCATGGAAGCCGCCGCGCGTGGCATCAAACGCACCCACCTTGAGCTGGGCGGCAAGGCACCGGTGATCGTGCTCGACGACGCCGACCTGGGGCAGGTGGTCGAAGGCCTGCGCACCTTCGGCTACTACAACGCGGGCCAGGACTGCACCGCCGCCTGCCGCGTCTACGCCACGGAAGGCATCTACGAGAAGCTGGTGGCCGACCTGAGCAGCGCGGTCTCGTCCATCAAGGTGGGCAGCCAGCAGGAACCCGGCGTCGAGATGGGCCCGCTGATCTCGGCCCGCCAGCGCGACCGCGTGGCCAGCTTCGTCGACCGCGCGGCCCAACTGGCCCACACCGAGGTCACGGCCGGCGGCGGCACCGTCGGCAACAAGGGCTTCTTCTACAAACCCACGGTCATCGCCGGCGCGCTGCAGGAAGACGAGATCGTGCGCAGCGAGGTGTTCGGGCCGGTGGTGTCCATCACCCGCGTGAAAGACGCGGAACAGGCCGTCGCCTGGGCGAACGACTCCGAGTACGGCCTGTCCAGCTCGGTCTGGTCGAGCAACGTCGGCACCGCCATGAACATCGCATCCCGCCTGCAGTACGGCTGCACCTGGGTCAACACCCACTTCATGCTGGTGTCGGAAATGCCGCACGGCGGCATGAAACACTCGGGCTACGGCAAGGACATGTCGGTCTACGCGCTGGAGGACTACAGCTGCGTGCGGCACATCATGATTAAACACTGAGGCACCCCCCGCGACACTAGGAGGCACCCCCTGCGCCGCTTCGCGGCTTCCCCCTCTCTCTCGCCTTCGGCGGGAGGGGGACGGCACCAGAGGCCCGGCAAAGCCGGTTCCTCGGTGCCCTGGGTGGCGTTGCTGCGCGCGGTGCGGGTCGCACTCCGGCGCTGTGCAACCTGAGACTTCATGGGTTGGGCCTCTGCCCGACACCACGCACGAAACTCAGCCCTTGCTCTGCGCCTTCAAAAAAGCCAGCACCTGCGGCTCTTCGGTGAACGCCACGTTGAAACGGAACCAGGGGCTGGGCTGGAGGTCGGGCGCGAACAAATGACCGGGGCCGAGCAGGATGTCCTGTTCCGCCGCCTTGTAGGCCAGCTCGGTCGCGTTGGCGATGTCGGGGTGGCGCGTCCAGAGGAACATGCCGGCCTTGGGCTCGCAGAACAGCTCGAACCCCAGATTCTCCAGCTGCTGGGCCACGCGCTGGTGCGCCTGCGCCAGGCGCTCGCGCAGGCTGCGCAGGTGTTTGCGCCAGCGCCCGTCCACCAGCGCGCCATAGGCCAGACGCTCATTGAACTCGGACGAGGTCAGACCCGAGATCATCTTGAGCTGGGCAAAGTCTTCCAGCAGATCGGGCGGCGCAGCCAGGAAACCGACGCGAATGTTGGGCGAGATGGTCTTGGAAAAACTGCTGATGTAGACCACGCGCTGCAGCTGGTCCAGGCTGGCGAGCGAGGGCCGCGGCTCGGGGTCGAGGTCGGCGTAGATGTCGTTTTCGACCACGGTGAACTGGTGCTGCTCGGCCAGCTGTACCACGCGGTGCAGGTGCGCGAGGTTGGCCACCGAGCCGGTGGGGCTTTGCAGCCGCGGCTGGGTGAAAAACACCTTGGGTTTGTGCTCCAGCACCAGGGCTTCGAGCGCGGCCAGGTCGTAGCCGGCCGGCGTGCGCGGCACGCCGATCAGTCGGGCACCCAGGAAGCGCAGCGAAAACAGCAGGTTGGGGTAACCCGGGTCGTCCACCAGCACGGCGTCGCCCGGGCGCACCAGGCGGCGCGCCACCAGGTCCATGGCCTGGCTGGAGCCTTGCGTCAGCAGCACCTGGTCGGCGCTGACGGCGATCTCCTGCTCGGCCAACAGGTCGCGCACCAGCTGGCGCAGCGGCGCAAAACCCTTGGGTTCGCCGTAACCGCCCAGGTCCACGTTTTCTGCCGCCAGCGTGCGCAGGCTGCGGCGCAGGCCTTCCTCAAAAAGCCAGTTGCCCGGCAACCAGCCACAGCCCGGCTTCATGCGCAGCGCGCGGGCTTCGAACACCCGGCGCAGGTACCACATGGAGTCGAAGTTGTAGTTCGCCGTCTCGGCGGGCACGGTGCCGGGCGCCTGCGGCGCCACACCTTCGCGCTTGCGCACGAAAAAGCCCGAATGCGGGCGCGAGACGAAATAGCCCAGCGCCACCAGCCGGTCGTAGGCATCGACCACGGTGTACACGCTCACGCCGTGGGCGTGAGCGAACTGGCGGATGGAGGGGGCCTTGGAGCCCGGACGCAGGTTGCCGCTCTGGATCAGGTCGCGAAACCCCTCGACGATCTGCACCACGAGCGGGCTGGTGCTTTTGGGGTTCAAGGTAAACATCGGCGGCTATCAGGGTAATTCTGTATAGGTCTGTGGGGCTGCACAGTGCATCGCTGTGCAGGCACTGTCTGTATATGTTAGCGGCGGCCCGCGAGCCCTACAGTCCGCCCCAGTCTGAAATTTCTTCATGATCGGAGCCCTCTGTATGCAACGCGAATCCCAAGCCACCAACGCCATGCTCATGGCCCGCCGCCAGGCCGCCATCCCCCGCGGCGTCGGCCACAGCCACCAGATTTTCATCGCCAAGGGCGAAAACGCCGAGATCTGGGACGTGGAAGGCCGCCGCTACATCGACTTCGCCGGTGGCATCGCCGTGCTCAACACCGGCCACCGCAACCCGGCCGTGATCGAGGCCGTGAAGGCCCAGCTCGACCAGTACACCCACACCTGCTTCCAGGTGCTGGCCTACGAACCCTACGTGGAACTGGCCGAGCGCCTGAACGCCAAGGCCCCGGGCGACTTCGCCAAGAAGACCCTTTTCCTGACCACCGGTGCGGAAGCGGTGGAAAACGCCATCAAGATCGCCCGCGCCCACACCGGCCGCTCGGGCGTGATCGCCTTCACCGGCGGCTACCACGGCCGCACCCTGCTGACCCTGGGCATGACCGGCAAGGTTGCGCCCTACAAGACCGGTTTCGGCCCCTTCCCCGGCGAGATCTTCCACGCCCGCTTCCCGAACGCGCTGCACGGCGTGAGCGTGGACGATGCGATCGCCTCGGTCGAATCCATCCTCAAGAACGACATCGAAGCCAGCCGCGTGGCGGCCATCATCATCGAGCCGGTGCAGGGCGAAGGCGGCTTCAACGTGGCGCCGCCCGAACTGATGCAGCGCCTGCGCGCGCTGTGTGACCAGCACGGCATCCTGATGATCTGCGACGAGGTGCAGACCGGCGCCGGCCGCACCGGCACCTGGTTCGCCTGCGAACAAAGCGGCATCGCGCCCGACCTGATCACCCTGGCCAAGTCCATGGCCGGCGGCTTCCCGATCTCGGCCGTGGTCGGTCGTGCCGAGGTGATGGACGCACCCGCCGCTGGCGGCCTGGGCGGCACCTACGCCGGCAGCCCGATGGCCTGCGCCGCGGCCCTGGCCGTGCTCGACGAGTTTGAAAAACACGACCTGCTGCAGCGCAGCCGCGACGTCGGCGCGCGCATCACCGCCAGCCTGCAGACGCTGGCCAAAAAGCACAACTGCATCGCCGACGTGCGCGGCCTGGGCGCCATGGTCGCCATGGAAATGTGCAAGAACGGCGACGTGCACCAGCCCGATGCCGACCTCACCAAGGCCCTCGCCGCCGAAGCCACGAAACGCGGCCTGATCATCCTGACCTGCGGCACCTACGGCAACGTGGTGCGCATCCTGGTGCCGCTGACCGCCAGCGACGCCTTGCTGGACGAAGGCCTGGCGATCATTGCTGCCTCGCTCGACGCGCTGCAAGGCGCATGAGCGCCGCGCCGGGCCGCCCCAAGCAAGCTCGCACCGCAGCCCGCAGGGCGAAGGTATCCCAATGAGCAACGATCAGCCCCCCGACGGCGCAAGCAGCGCAGCACCCCGCCCGCTCGCGGGCGTGCGCGTGCTCGACCTCTCGCGTGTGCTCGCCGGTCCCTGGGCCGGTCAGCTGCTGGCCGACTACGGCGCCGAAGTCCTGAAGGTGGAACGCCCGGGCGCTGGTGACGACACGCGCAGCTGGGGTCCGCCCTGGTGGGGCGAAGGCGCCGGGCGCGTGGCCGCGTATTTCGTCTGTGCCAACCGCGGCAAGCGCTCGGTGGCGATCGACATCGCCAGCGCCGAAGGCATCCAGCAGGTGCGCGAACTGGCGCGCGAAGCGGACGTGCTGATCGAGAACTACAAGGTCGGCCAGCTCGCCAAGTACGGGCTCGACGCCACCAGCCTGCAGGCCATCAACCCGCGCCTGATCTACTGCTCGATCACCGGCTACGGCCAGACCGGCCCGCTGTCGCACAAGGCCGGTTACGACTTCGCGATCCAGGCCGAAGCGGGGCTCATGAGCATCACGGGCAACCAGGGTGAAGAGCCGCAGAAGGTCGGCGTCGCCGTGACCGACCTGATGACCGGGGTCTACGCCACCACCGCCATCCTCGCCGCGCTGCACGAACGCGCGCGCACCGGCAAGGGACGCCACATCGACGCCGCGCTGTTCGACGTGCAGGTGGCCATGCTGGCCAACCAGGCCAGCAACCAGCTGATCGGGAACAAAACGCCCACGCGCATGGGCAACGCGCACCCGAACATCGTGCCCTACCAGGTGTTCCCCACACGCGACGGCCACATGGTGCTCGCCGTGGGCAACGACGGCCAGTTCGCCCGCTTCTGCGAAGCCTGCGACCACCCGGAAGTCTCGCGCGACGCGCGCTTCTCGACCAACCCGGCGCGCGTGGAGCACCGCGCCACGCTGGTGCCACTGCTCACCGGCTGGACACTGCAGCGCGACACCGCCGACTGGGTACAGCGGCTGGATGTGGCCGGCGTGCCCTGCTCGCCGATTCTTGACATTGCTCAAGTCATGGCGCACCCGCATGTGGCGGCGCGCGGTTTGCGCACAAGGCCCGAAAGTGCCACAGTGCCACCCATGATCGCCAATCCGATGGTGCTGGACGGGCAACGCCCCGTCGCCGACCTGCCGCCACCCGTCCTCGGCGCCCACCAGGCACGATGGTTGCATGACCAGTCCTGAATCTCTTTCAGTCCACTTTTCCGACCCGATCGCGCCCATGACCACCAGCAACGCACTCGTCACCTTCACCGGTGTGCAGAAAACCTACGATGGCCACACCCTGGTGGTCCGCGACCTGAACCTGGAGATCCAGAAGGGTGAGTTCCTCTCGCTGCTCGGCCCCTCGGGCTCGGGCAAGACCACCACGCTGATGATGCTGGCGGGCTTCGAGTCGCCGACCTCGGGTGAGATCAGCCTGAACGGCGTGCCCATCACGCGCACGCCGCCGCACAAGCGCAACTTCGGCATGGTGTTCCAGAACTACGCCCTGTTCCCGCACATGACGGTGGCCGACAACATCGCCTACCCGCTCACCGTGCGCAAGCTCGGCAAGGCCGACGTCGAAGCCAAGGTCAAGCGCGCGCTCGACATGGTGCAGATGGGTCACATGGGCAGCCGCTTTCCCGGCCAGCTCTCGGGCGGCCAGCAGCAGCGCGTGGCGCTGGCCCGCGCGCTGGTGTTCGACCCGCAGCTGGTGCTGATGGACGAGCCGCTGGGCGCGCTCGACAAGCAACTGCGCGAACACATGCAGCTGGAGCTCAAGGCACTGCACCGCCGCCTGGGCGTGACCTTCGTCTACGTGACACACGACCAGTCGGAAGCGCTCACCATGTCGGACCGCGTGGCGGTGTTCAGCGAAGGCGTGATCCAGCAGATCGACCAGGTCGACCGGCTCTACGAAACACCGTCCAACCGCTTTGTCGCCAGCTTCGTGGGCGACAACTCGGTGCTCGACGCCCAAGTGGTGCAGACCACGGGCGAACACTGCGAAGTGGCGCTCGCCGACGGCACGCGACTGACTGGCGTCAACGTCAACCAGGCGCAGGCCGGCGAGACGGTGCAGTGCAGCGTGCGGCCCGAACGCATCACCGTGGTGAACGGCAGCGGCCCCACCGTCAACCGCCTCGGCGCGGCCATCGGCGACGTGATCTATTTCGGCGACCACCTGCGCCTGCGCTGCCAGGTCAGCGGCCAACCCGAGATCAGCGTCAAGGTGCCGTTGCAGCACCTGGGCCAAATGGACGCAGGCCAGGCCGTCCACCTGCACATCCCGCCGGAGCACCTCCGTATTTACCGCTGAACCCGATTTCCCGTTCCCCGTTCCTCAACCCTGGAGTTCAATCCGATGAAACTGAAACCCGTTTTCCTGGCCGCGGCCATGATGGTCGCCCTGCCGGTGATGGCCCAGAGCCAGCTCACCGTCGTCAACTTCGGTGGCGCCAACGGTGCCGCCCAGAAAAAGGCCTACTTCGAGGCCTACGAAAAGGCCGGTGGCGGCAAGATCACCGCCGTGGAATACAACGGCGAACAGGCCAAGATCAAGGCCATGGTCGAAGCCAAGAAAGTCACCTGGGACGTGGTCGAAGTCGAGAGCCCGGACCTGAGCCGCGGCTGTGACGAAGGCCTGTTCGAGAAGATGGACTGGGCCAAGGTCGGCAACAAGGCCGACTTCCAGAAAGCCGCCGTGCACGAATGCGGCGTCGGCACCTTCGTGTGGTCCACCGTGATGGCCTACGACGGCGACAAGCTCAAGACCGCGCCCACCGCCTGGGCCGATTTCTGGGACGTGAAGAAATTTCCCGGCAAGCGCGGCATGCGCAAGGGCGCCCGCTACAACCTCGAATTCGCCCTGATGGCCGACGGCGTCAAGACCGCCGACGTCTACAAGGTGCTGGCCACCAAGGACGGTGCCGAGCGCGCGTTCAAGAAGCTGACCGAACTCAAGCCCAACATCCAGTGGTGGGAAGCCGGCGCACAGCCGCCCCAGTTCCTGGTCGCCGGTGACGTGGTCATGACCACCGCCTACAACGGCCGCATCGACGCCGCCCAGCGCGAAGGCAAGAACCTCAAGATCACCTGGACCGGCGGCATCTACGACCTGGACTACTGGGTCATGCCCAAGGGCACGCCCAACAAGGACGCCGCCCTGAAGTTCATCGCCATGTCCAGCTCGCCCGACGCGCAGGCCGAATACGCCAAGAACATCAGCTACGGCCCGACCAACAACAAGGCCCTGACCAAGCTCGACGCCAAGGTGCTGGGCATGCTGCCCACCTCGCCGGCCAACAGCAAGGACGCGCTGCAGTTCGGCATCGGCTTCTGGGCCGACCAGGGTGAAGCCCTGGAGAAGCGCTTCTCCGCCTGGGCAGCGCAGTGATGAGCGCCAGCGGAACCGAACTCCAGCCGTTCGCAGGGGCCACCCTGGAACGAATCGCCCCTGCAGGGGGCACTCCCCAGGCCTTGGCGGGGGGAACCCTCGCCGCGCAGCTGCACCGCGCCGAACGGCGCAGGAAGCTGCGTGCCCTGGCGCTGACCATGCCCCTGCTGGTCTTTTTGCTGGTGTTTTTTCTGGTTCCGCTGGGTTCCCTGCTGGTGCGGGCGGTTGAAAACCCCGAAGTGGCCGACGTCCTGCCCAACACCGGGCAGGCGCTGGCCGACTGGGACCGCAACAGCCCGCCGCCGGCCGCCGCCTACGCCGCCATGCTGGCGGACCTGGGCGGCATCGAAGAAACCGCCCAGGCCGGCGTGCTGGCCCGCCGCCTCAACAGCGAGGTGGCTGGCGCCCGCTCGCTGGTCATGGGCACCTACCGCGCCCTGCCGCTGGGCGACAACCTGAGTGCCGACGAAGCACGCAGCAAACTCATCGAACACGACGCGCGCTGGGAAGAACTGCCCTACTGGCAGACCATCGCCAAAAACAGCTCGCGCTGGACGCCCGACTACCTGCTCGCCGCGCTCGATTTCAAGCGCAACGCCCAGGGCGACATCGAGCGCGTGGGCGCCGAAGAAGCCGCCTTCAGCGACATCCTCGGCCGCACCTTCCAGATGAGCGCCGTGGTGACCTTCTTCTGCCTGCTGCTGGGCTACCCGCTGGCCTACTGGCTCAGCACACTCTCCGAGCGCAAGGCCAACGTGCTGCTGATCCTCGTGCTGCTGCCCTTCTGGACCTCGGTGCTGGTGCGCATCGCCGCCTGGATCGTGCTGCTGCAGAACAACGGCCTGGTCAACCGCTTCCTGATCTGGATCGGCGCCACCGACGCGCCGATTCCCCTGCTGTTCAACCGTCTGGGCGTGATCATCGCCATGGTGCACATCCTGCTGCCCTTTGCCATCCTGCCGCTGTACAGCGTCATGAAGTCGGTGCCGCCCAACTACCTGCGCGCCGCCATCTCGCTGGGCAGCACGCCGCTGGCCGGTTTCTTCCGCGTCTACCTGCCGCAGACCTACCCCGGCGTGGCTGCGGGCGGCCTGCTGGTCTTCATCACCTGCATCGGCTACTACGTGACGCCCGCCCTGCTCGGCGGCCCGGCCGACCAGATGCTGAGCTACTACGTGGCACAGTACACCAACGTCGAAGTCAACTGGGGCATGGCCTGCGCGCTCGGTGGCGTGCTGCTGACCGCCACCATGGTGCTCTACGCGCTGTACCGCAAGGTCGCCAAGGCCGAGCTGAGCCTCGGGTAACAGGAATCCGTTATGAAGTTGTTGCCCGTTTTCCCCGCCTACTACAACCTGCTCGACAAGCTGGGCTGGTTCGCCCTGCGCGGCGCCGGCATCGGTGTGATCGTCTACCTGCTGCTGCCGGTGGTGGTGATCATCCCGCTGTCGTTCAGCGACAGTTCGTTCCTCGCCTACCCGATCGAAGGCTGGTCCCTTCAGTGGTACCGCGAGATGTTCCATTCCGACGACTGGATCCGTGCCGCGAAAAACAGCTTCATCGTCGCACCACTCGCCACCCTGCTGGCCACCGTGCTCGGCACGCTGGCGGCCATGGGCCTGGCCAACACCAAATTCTTCGGCAAGGGCTTCATCACCAGCCTGCTGATCGCGCCGATGGTGGTGCCCATCGTGGTGGTGGGTGTGAGCAGCTACCTGTACTTCGCCAAGTGGGGGCTGAACGACACCTACCTGGGCCTCGTGATCGTGCACGCCGCGCTGGGCGCACCGTTTGTCGTCACCACCGTGCTGGCCACGCTGCAGAGCTTCAACCACAACCTGGTGAAAGCCAGCCTGAGCCTGGGCGCGAGTCCGCTGGAGACCTTTTTCCGCGTCACGCTGCCGGTCATTGCCCCCGGCGTGATCTCGGGCGCGCTGTTCGCCTTCGCCACCTCGTTCGACGAGGTCGTCGTGACCCTGTTCCTGGCAGGCCCCGAGCAGGTCACGTTGCCGCGCCAGATGTTCACCGGCATCCGCGAAAACATCTCGCCCACCATCGCCGCCGTGGCCACGCTGCTGATCCTGTTCACGACCGCGCTGATGCTGACGCTGGAGTGGCTGCGCGGCAGAAGAAAATAGGTCATGCCCTTCACCACCGACACCACCCTGACGGGCCAGCACGCCAGCCTGGTTCCCCTGACCACCGCACACCACGACAACCTGGTCGAGGCCGTGCGCGACGGCGAACTCTGGAAGCTCTGGTACACCGCCATCCCCACACCCGAGGGCATGGCTGTGGAAATCGAACGCCGCCTGTGCCTGCAGAAGACCGGCAGCATGTTGCCCTTCGCCGTGCTGGATGCCAACGGCAAGGCGGTGGGCATGACGACCTACATGAACATCGACGCCGCCAACCGCCGCGTCGAGATCGGCTCCACCTGGTACCGCACCGCCGTGCAGCGCAGCCCGCTCAACACCGAGTGCAAACGCCTGCTGCTGGCGCACGCCTTCGAGGCGCTGGACTGCATCGCGGTGGAATTCCGCACGCACTTCTTCAACCACCAGAGCCGTCGCGGCATCGAGCGCCTGGGCGCCAAGCTCGACGGCGTGCTGCGCTCGCACCAGATCAACCGCCACCCCGACGCACATGGCGCGCTGCGCGACACATGCGTCTACAGCATCGTGGCCAGCGAATGGCCGACGGTGAAGGCCCACCTGGATTACCAGCTCAGCCGTCCGCGAGCCTGAATTCATGAGCGACCCCACTGCTTTCAACCAGCCTATGGGCGGCAACACCATGCCGCGCTTCGGCGGCCTGGCCAGCATGATGCGGCTGCCCGTCGCCACCAGTGCCAAAGGTCTGAACGCCGGCTTCATCGGCGTGCCACTCGACACCGGCACCAGCCACCGCCCGGGCGCACGCTTTGGCCCGCGCCAGATCCGCGCCGAGTCCTGCCTGATCCGGCCCTACAACATGGCGACCGGCGCCGCGCCCTTCGACGCGCTGCAGGTGGCCGACCTGGGCGACGTGGCGATCAACACCTACAACCTGCTGAAGTCGGTGGACCTCATCGAGCAGCACTACCGCCCCATCATCGAGGCCGGCTGCATCCCCCTCACGCTGGGCGGCGAACACACCATCGCCCTGCCGATCCTGCGCGCGATGAAGGCAACACACGGCCCGGTGGCGCTGATCCATGTGGACGCGCACGCGGATGTGAACCCCGACATGTTTGGCGAGGCCATCGCGCACGGCACACCGTTCCGCCGCGCGGTGGAAGAAGGCCTGCTGCAGGGCGACAAGGTCTGGCAGATCGGCCTGCGTGGCAGTGGCTACTCGGCCGAAGACTTCGACTGGCCGCGCCAACAGGGCTTCACCGTGGTGCCGGCGCACGAGGTCTGGTGGCAATCGCTCGCGCCATTGATGGCGCAGATCCGCGAAAAGATCGGCCCCGACACGCCCACCTACCTCAGCTTCGACATCGACGGCATCGACCCCGCCTACGCCGGCGGCACAGGCACGCCCGAGATCGGTGGCCTGACCGTGCCGCAGGCACTGGAGATCGTGCGCGGCTGCCGCGGGCTGAACCTCGTGGGCTGCGACCTGGTCGAAGTGTCCCCGGCCTACGACACCAGCGGCAACACCGCCCTGCTCGGCGCCAACCTGCTGTTTGAAATGCTGTGCGTGCTGCCGGGTGTGCAATACCGGTGACGGCGCCGCAGCGCGTTTGGCGCTAACCTCTTCTTTTTACCGAACCGAGCGAGACACCCATGGACATGAAAATCGAAGATTTTGATAAAACCTCCCCCCTGGCCCTGCTGAAGGACCCGACCCTGCTCAAGACCGACGCGTTGATCAACGGCGAGTGGGTGAAAGGCAGCAGCCGCTTTGACGTGCTGGACCCGGCCACCGGCCAGAAGCTCGCCGACGTGGCCAACCTCGGCCCGGCCGATGCCGAGAAAGCCATCGCTGCCGCCAACGCCGCCTGGGCCGGCTGGAAGGGCAAGACCGCCAAGGAGCGCAGCATCATCCTGCGCAAGTGGTACGACCTGCTCATGGCCAACCAGGACGACCTGGGCCGCATCATGACCGCCGAACAGGGCAAGCCGCTGGCCGAAGCCAAGGGTGAAGTGGCCTACGGCGCAAGCTTCGTCGAGTGGTTCGCCGAAGAGGCCAAGCGCGTCAACGGCGAGACCCTGCCGCAGTTCGACAACAACCGCCGCCTGATGGTGCTCAAGCAGCCCATCGGCGTCTGCGCGGCCATCACGCCCTGGAATTTCCCGCTGGCGATGATCACGCGCAAGGTCGCGCCCGCGCTGGCCGCCGGCTGCCCCGTCATCATCAAGCCCGCCGAACTCACGCCGCTGACGGCGCTGGCCGCGGCCGAGCTGGCGATCCGCGCCGGCATCCCGGCCGGTGTGCTCAACATGATCACGGCCGACGACCAGAACTCCATCGCCGTGGGCAAGGTCATCTGCGCCAGCGACGTGGTGCGCCACATCAGCTTCACCGGCTCCACCGAAGTGGGCCGCATCCTGATGGCGCAGAGCGCGCCCACGGTGAAGAAGATGTCGCTCGAACTCGGCGGCAACGCACCCTTCATCGTGTTCAACGACGCCGACATCGACTCGGCGGTCGAAGGCGCCTTCGCCAGCAAATACCGCAATGCCGGCCAGACCTGCGTCTGCTCCAACCGCCTGTACGTGCAGGAAGGCGTGTACGACGAGTTCGTCGCCAAGTTCGCCGCCAAGGTGAAGACCGCCAAGGTCGGCAACGGCTTTGAAGACGGCGTGAACCAGGGCCCGCTGATCGAGGAAGCCGCACTGGTGAAGGTGCAGCGCCACGTGGACGACGCCGTGGCCAAGGGCGGGCGTGTGGTGGCCGGTGGCAAGCGCCTGGCGGGACAGTTCTTCGAACCCACCGTGGTGGCCGACGCCACCGCCGACATGCTGTGCGCGAAAGAAGAAACCTTCGGCCCCTTCGCCCCGGTGTTCAAGTTCAGCACCGAACAGGAAGCCATCGACGCGGCGAACAACACCGAGTTCGGCCTCGCCAGCTACTTCTACAGCCGCGACATCGGCCGCATCTACCGCGTGGCCGAAGCGCTGGAGTACGGCATGGTCGGCATCAACGTCGGCATCCTGGCCACCGAGCACGTGCCCTTCGGTGGCGTGAAGCAGTCCGGCCTGGGCCGCGAGGGCTCGCACCACGGCATGGACGATTACGTCGAGATCAAGTACCTCTGCCTCGGCGACATCCTGAAGTGAAGCAGTAAAGCACCCCCTGCGCCGCTGACGCGGCTTCCCCCTCTCTTGCGCCTTCGGCTTGGAGGGGGACAGCGCCTTGGGCCGGCGGAGCCGGACCCTTGGCGCTTCTGGGACGGAGGCGCTTGCGTTCGTGGCGAAGCGCGCCGAAGTCGACCGGTCACATGGAAAAGATCGGCGCTCGATCCGGCGCCGATCAGTTCACCACCTGCCAGCTGCCATCGGGCTGCCGGCAGGCCCGGCCGTAGACGTCGTCGGGTCGGCCGCCCACGATCGCCCGCATGGTGTATTCGCGGCAGGGCGCGCCGGCCGACTCATAGGTGCGCGTGGGCGTCACGGTGTACTGGTTGCGCGTGTCGGGGTTGACCCACTGGGTCGGCTGCCCGGTCTGCGATGTTTCCAGCACCTGCGCGGTGCGCATGCGGTCGGTGCTGTCCATGGAGCGGCCCACGTTGGCGCCGATGTTGGCGCCAATCAGCGCGCCCACGATGGTGGCCGCCGTGCGGCCTGTGCCTCCGCCCACCTGCGAGCCCAGGGCACCACCGAGCACACCACCGACGACCATGCCGCCGGCTTCGTTCGGACCACCCGGTGCAGCACAACCAGCCAGCGCCGCAGCGAGCGCGCCAACGAGGACCATACGTGCCGGAAAACGTGCGGGAAAACGCATATGCAACTCCTTGAAAAATGTGTCAGAAAGACGCTGGATCGGTCATGACGTTGGTCTGTCTGGGCGTTTCCGGAACCCGGAACAGCCGCAGCGAGAGGCGCCACGCCCGTGCGTTATCATTCGAAGCGTTTTTGCGGGTGTAGTTCAATGGTAGAACGGCAGCTTCCCAAGCTTCATACGAGGGTTCGATTCCCTTCACCCGCTCCAATTTAGGCTTTCATGAGCTGTCATGAACAGTCAAAATATCAAATAAATCAACAACTTACAGCACATCAAGCTGTCAAGTGCGATCATAAGCCGTCATTGCAGCGCGGCTTATTTGGGGGTACAAACTAGGGGAACAGGGCAAATTTGCCCCACTTCCACAAGGCTTGTTCCCCCATGTTGACCGAAATTGCCTGTAAAGCCGCCACCTGTCCAGACGACCGGCCGCGCGTGCGCTTCACCGATGCCGGCGGCCTGTATCTGGAGGTGACGCCCAACGGCGCAAAGCGATGGTTCTGGAAGTACCGGTTCGACGCGAAGGAAAAACGGCTGTCGCTGGGCAGCTATCCCGCCGTCAAGCTCAAGGCGGCGCGCCTGGCCAGGGATGACGCCCGCCGGCTCCAGTCGCAGGGCAGCGATCCGGTGCAGCGCCGCAAGATCGACAAGGCAACCGCCCGTATCAACTCGGGAACCACCTATCAAAAGGTCGCCATCGAGTTCCACGCGATCAAGGTCAAGGAATGGAGCGCGGCGCACTTCACGAAGTGGATCAGGCTGCAGGAGGCAAATCTTTTCCCATGGATTGGCCCGCTCCCCATTGCCGACATCACCGCGCCCCTGCTGCTGGAAACCCTGCGCCGCGTGGAGGCCCGGGGCCGAAATGAAACCGCCCACTCCCTGCGCCAGTACGCCGGCCAGGTGTTCCGCTACGGCATGGCAACAGGGCGATGCACCCAAGACCCTGCCCATGCGCTGCGCGGCGCCCTGCAGGCCGTTATCGTCAAGCACATGGCCGCCGTGCTGGAGCCCAAGCAAGCCGGCGAACTGTTGCGCGCCATCGACGCCTATCAGGGGCACCCAACGACGCGGGAAGCCCTGATTCTGAGCGCCCTGCTCTTTCAGCGCCCGGGCAACATTCGGCAGATGGAATGGGCCTGGGTGGATCTGGACGGCGCCATGCTGACCATCCCGGCCGCGGCCATGAAGCGCACCGTGCAAGGCAAGCGCACAGGAAAGCCGCACCTCGTGCCACTGGCGCCGCAAGCCGTGGCGAGCCTCCAGCGAATGCACACTCTATCGGGGTCTGGCCGCTACGTGTTCCCCAGCCTGCTGACCGGCGAACGCCCCATGAGCGACAACACCGTGAACGCCGCGCTGCGCCGCATGGGCTACACCAACAGCGAGATGACGGCGCACGGCTTCCGGGCGATGGCGCGCACGATCTTGGGGGAGCATCTGGAGACCGACCCCGAAGTGATAGAAGCCCAGCTCGCGCACGGCAAGTCCGGGCCGCTGGGCATGGCCTACGACCGAACCACCTACATGGCGCAGCGGCGAAAGATGATGAATGAGTGGGCTGACTACCTGGACAAACTGCGCAAAGGCGCGGACGTGATCGCCCTTCGCGCATGAACACCGCCATGCCCAGCGGCGGCCTTGAGCTGGGCACAAAAAGCGGCGGGGCACGGTGTTGGACCACCGGCCCCGCCTGACCACTACCGAAACGGAGCTTCGACAATGGCTGAACAGACTGTAAACACAATCAATCCTGAACCCTGCGATGTCTACTTGGAGCCGCGCCGGGTCGCCATGCTGACCAGTGCGTGCGAGGAAATCGAACAGTTGACCCGTGTGTTGAGCACGTTGGGCCATTCAATTGATACGGAACTGGTGCGCAGAAGCGTTGCGGTGCGCGTCCACGACTTGAACCGAGTTGTTCACAGTGCGCTGATCGAGTCTGAGAGCAACCCCTTTGACATGAAGAAAGCAGGCGCAACCGTGTACGGCCCGACCTGGTGGGGTGCTACTGCGTGATCGCCCTTCGCGCGTGAACACCGCCACGCCCAGCGGCGGCCTTGAGCTGGGCACCAAAGGCGGCGGGGCACGGTGTTGGACCACCGTGC
>Ga0154507_102_pt1 | contig 180715 bp, 177 predicted proteins | sample RifGroE1_FD_115986 | JGI IMG/M metagenome (GOLD analysis project Ga0154507, IMG submission 115986) | Burkholderiales bacterium GWE1_65_30
CTCGCACTCAAGCTGTCAAGGTCACAACCCCAATGCAAAACGCGGTGGCTGCACCGGAGTGCCAACCACCGCGTCAGCGGTTTAGTTCAACTTTGATTTAAACCCGCAAAACGGCGGATAACACCGCAGGCAGTCGTTAAAAAATGTCGCATGGCCATCCCCATAATTTGTTTGAAATCAAATCTGTAGCGCTTCGCTCTGTATGCCCGAACAGGTTTAACAGATCCGACAAACCCGACTGGTGTCCCGGCGCCTGAACGGGTTGACGGGTCGGGCATGAAAGCCGTTGGGCAGTTTACTTGGGAGCACCCAGTTGCAGCGCCAGAACCTCCAGACCGCAGCAACTGGGAACGGCGCCTTTGCGACGCCGTGCCAGATGCCCGCTCCGGGTCGAAACTCGGCATTGACCCACCTCCACTGTGTTGACATTGTGTCGACACAGTGGCGAACACCAGCTTGGGCAGCCTACGGTGCATTTCCGCGCCAAAACCCCATAAATCCAGCGAAATCAACAGCTTGCGCGAGCTGATCTATACGCGCGTCGCCCTGGCACGACCGTTGCAAAAGAGCACCCAGGCCATCCTGCCTTTGCCCTTTTCAAGAGGTCCCCATGAGCATTGAAGCCACCCTGATCGCACCCGATCAACTCGCCACGCTGCAAGCCGCCGAACCGGTGGTGATCATCGACACGCGCGACGCCGACACCTTTGCGGCCGGCCACATTCCCGGCGCGGTGAACCTGCGCGAGGTGTTCACCTTTCTCGCCACCTCCACGCCCGAGGGCCTGCAGGCGCTGAAGGCCACCTTTGCCGACGCGCTGGGCAAGGCCGGCCTCTCGGGCGCCGAGACCGCCGTGTTCTACGAAGACGCGATGAACAGCGGCTACGGCCAGTCGTGCCGCGGCTACTACCTGCTCACCTGGCTGGGCTACCCCAAGATCAAGGTGCTCAACGGCGGCTTCAGCGCCTGGAAGGCCGCTGGCCTGCCGGTGTCGACCGAAACGACCACGCCCACGCCTGCCTCCTTCCCCGAGCTGCCGATGAGCGACGTGATGCTCACGCAGGCCGATGTGCAGGCCGCGCTGGGCACCGACACGGTGTTGCTCGACGTGCGCGATGTGGACGAGTGGATCGGCGACAGCTCTTCGCCCTACGGCAAGGACTTCGCGCCGCGCAAGGGCCGCCTGCCCGGCGCGAAGTGGATCGAGTGGTACCGCTTCATGAAACCCTCGGCGCAGGGCCCGGTGTTCAAGACGCCGGACGAGGTGAAGGCCGAGTGCGCCACCGCTGGCATCGCGCCGGACGACACGGTCTACCTGTATTGCTTCAAGGGCGCGCGCGCGTCCAACAGCTTCCTCGCGCTCAAGCAGGCCGGGTTCTCGGACGTGCGCATGTACTTCGGTTCCTGGAACGAATGGTCGCGCGACGAGAGCCTGCCCATCGAGACCGGTCTGCCGGTGGCCAAGTCCAGCAAGCCCGCCGGCTTGGCGCTGGCGGCCTGAACCGTTTTCTTTTCAACCCCGTTTTTTCACCTTTCTGGAAACCCCATGTCCTCCACCGACACCCTCGAACCCACAGCCCCCGTGACCACCGTCAAAGCCTACTTGCGCCCGATTGACGGCAAAGGCCTGGCCGAATTCGCTGCGGGCGGCAAAGCCAACCCGGCGCGCCGCGGCACCAACAAGGTCCACACCGTGATGGAGGGGCAGTACCGCTCGCTGTCGCACGTGGGCGAGAAGCACGTGGTGGTGGTGGACGAGCCGCTGCACCTGTTCGGTGAAGACACGGCGCCCGCGCCGGGCGAGATCGTGCTCTCGGGCCTGGGCGGCTGCATCGCCGTGGGCGTGACGGCGGTGGCCACCTGGAAGGGCGTGAAACTCAGCAAGCTCGAAGTGTTTCTGGAAGGCGACATTGGCAACCCGGCCGCCTGGGGCGCCGGTGGTGCGCTGGAAAAGACGGCGCCCGAGATGGGCTTTCAGGCGATCCGCGTGAAGGTGCTGGTCGAAGGCGACGCGAGCCGCGAGGTGCTGGACGAGATCGTGCAGCACGCCAACTTCTATTCGCCCGTGGCCAACACCATGCGCAACCCGATCCCGTTTGAGATCTCGATGGTTTGAATGCCCCTCACCCCAGCCCTCTCCCGCGAGCGGGAGAGGGAGTGGGACTTCCCGTTCGCCCTGCGCCTGTCGAAGAGCCTCCACACCTTGGAACTGTCAATGAACCCCGCCGACCTGCCCCCCGAACTCGCCACCCCACCCGCTGGTCTCCTTGAGGCGGTGCGCGCCATCGCGCAAGGCCCGCTGGCCGAGCAGGCCTACGCCATCGACCGTGGCGCTTACCCGGTGGGCCTGATGAAGCAGTTGGCCGCAGCAGGCGCGATGAGCGCCCACCTGCCCCAGCCGGACGGCACGCCGGGCGACTACGGCCAGGCGATCCTGGCCATGGCCGAGGCGGCCAAGGTCTGCGGTGCCACTGGCTTCATGATGTGGTGCCAGTGCGTGGCCGGGCTCTACATGCAGGCCTCGGACAACCCGGCGCTGACGGGCGAACGCCTGGCGCGCCATGTGCGCGGCGAGTCGCTGGGCGGCACCGGCCTGTCGAACCCGATGAAGAGCTTTGCGCAGATTGAAAGCCTGTTGCTCAAGGCCACGCCGGTCGAAGGCGGTTACATCGTCAACGGCACCCTGCCCTGGGTCAGCAACCTCGGGCCCGACCACTACTTCGGTGCCATCGCCAGCGTGCAGATCGACGGCGCCTGCGCTGGCCGCGAGATGATGTTCATGCTGCGCTGCGACGCGCCCGGCGTCACGCTCAAGACCTGCCCCGAGTTCTCGGGCATGGAAGGCACGGGCACCTACAGCGTGCACTGCAAAGACCTCTTCGTCGGCACCGACGACGTGGTGGCCGACCCGGCCAAGCCGTACATCGCGCGCATCCGCGGCGGCTTCGTGCTGCTGCAGTGCGGCATCGCGGCGGGCATCATCCAGGGCGCGATCGACAGCATGTGGGCGGTGGAGGGCCAGCTGGGCCATGTGAACCAGTTCCTGGAAGACCGGCCCGCCGAACTGCAGGCCGAGTTCGACGCGCTGGTGGGCCGCATCATGAAGCTCGCCGAGACGCCGTTCGACACCTCGACCGACTATTTCATCGACGTGCTCGACGCGCGCGCCCACGGCGCCGAGCTCTGCCTGCGCGCCGCCAACTCGGCCCTGATGCACCAGGGTGCGCGCGGTTACCTGATGAGCAGCGAAGTGCAGCGCCGCGTGCGCGAAGCGCAGTTCGTCGCCATCGTCACGCCGGCCATCAAACACCTGCGCAAAGAGATCGCGCGGCTGAGCGCCGAGGAGATGCCTGAATGAGCGCAGCTTCACCCTCATTGACCACGGTGACCGCAGCGGTCCAGGCGCTCGCTCCCTACCGCCAATACATCTGCCACGCCTGCGGTTACATCTACAACGAGGCCACAGGCGACGCCGACAGCGGCCTGGCCGCCGGCACGCGCTTCGAAGACATCCCCGACGACTGGGCCTGCCCGCTCTGCGGCGTGACCAAGAGCGACTTCGAGCCCTACAGCGCGCCCAGCCTGGACGAGCTCCGCGCGCGCGCTGGCGGCGCAGCCCCGGTGGCGGTGCGCGGCGGCACACCTGGGGTGGTCATCGTCGGTGGCGGCCGCGCCGGCTGGCAGATGGCCGAGGCCCTGCGCGCGCTCGACGCCGCCCTGCCCATCACCCTGGTGAGCGCCTGCGCCGCCGACGTGTACGACAAGCCCCTGCTCTCGGTGGCCGTGGCGCGCCAGATGGACCTGGCCAAGCTGGTGAAAGAAACCGGCGCCGACGCTGCACAGCGCCTGAACGTGCGCCTGCTCGCCCACACCGACGCCGTGCGCATCTGCACCGACACACGATGCCTGCGCACCACGCGCGGCACGCTGCGCTACGACCAACTGGTGCTGGCCCACGGCGCGCAGGCCACGCTGCCACCCGCGCTGCCCGCTGCGTACTGCTGGCGCATCAACCACCTGGGCGCGTACCAGCGCCTGCGCGCTGCGCTGGGTGACACGGCGAAAGACGTGGTGATCGTGGGCGCCGGCCTGATCGGCAGCGAGCTCGCCAACGACCTCGCACTCGGCGGCCACCGCATCACCCTGCTCGACGTGATGACCGAGCCGCTCGCGCGCTGGCAAGCCGCACAGGCCGGAACGCAACTGCTCGGCGCGTGGAAAGACCTGCCCATCCGCTTCGTCGGCGGCGTGCAGGTGGCCGGGGTGGAGAAGCTGGGCGACAGCTACCGCATCACCACCGCCTGCGGCCAGAAGTTCGTCGCCGACCAGGTGATCGCCGCCGCCGGCCTGACGACGCCGCCGCGCCTGGCGCAGAGCGCTGCGCTGGCCTGGAACAACGGCATCGCGGTGGACGCGGCCACGCTGCGCACCAGTGATCCGCGCATCCACGCCCTGGGCGACTGCATCACCATCGCCGGCCAGGCCAGCCGCTTCATCGAACCCATTGCGCGGCAGGCGCGGGCGATTGCGGCGCACATCTGCGGCCACGAGCCGGTGCCCTACGAAGCGCGCGCTGCGGTGGTGCGGGTGAAGACGACCTCGCACCCGATGACGCTGCACTGAACGCCGCGCTTGCCCTGGGCGGCTCCGTTTCATGCTTCGGGGTGTGGTGCTCAAGGCCCCGAAAGCACCAGCCCCGCCACGGCGGCCTGCCATATTCAAGCAACGTTTAATGTGAAGCCACCGTTTTAAAGCTGGCTTTAAAACACGCCCTCAAGACGCCGGCGAACCGTTCCGCGGCCTACACCTGCAGCACCGGGATCACGCGCCGCGCTGGCTTCTCCGCCCGCGCGCGCAGTTGGCCACAGCCACCGTCCACGTCCTGCCCGGCCGACTGGCGCAGCTTGGTGAGGATGCCGCGGCGGTGCAGGCGGCGCGCGATGTCGGCGGCTTTCTCCCAGCTTGGGCGCGTGAACGGCATGCCCTCGACGGCGTTGAACGGGATCATGTTGAGGATGGCGTACTTGCCGGTGAGCAGGCGCACGATGCCGTCGAGTTCTTCGTCCGTATCGTTGATGCCGTCGAGCAGCGTCCACTGGTATTGGATGGGGTAGTCAGTCGCGCGGGCGTAGATCTCGCCCGCCACCACCAGTTCTTCCGGCGACAGACGCGGCGCGCGCGGCAGCAGCTGCTCGCGCAGATCGGCCCGGGTGGTGTGCAACGAGAGCGCCAGCGCCGGTTTCACGCGCCCCAGCGGCAGCGCCTCGAAAACGCGCGGGTCGCCGACGGTGGAGAACACCAGGTTCTTGTGGCCGATGTTGCCCACCGTGCCCAGCAGGTCGATGGCTTCGAGCACGTTGTCGAGGTTGTGCGCGGGCTCGCCCATGCCCATGAACACCACCTTCTTCACCGGCCGCATCGAGCGCGCCAGCGCCACCTGCGCCACGATCTCGGCGCTGCCCACCTGACGGATCAGCCCCGTGGTGCCGGTCATGCAGAACACGCAGCCCACGGCGCAACCGATCTGGGTCGAGACGCAGACGCCGTCGCGCGGCAACAGCACGGTCTCCACCATCTGGCCGTCGCCCAGCTTCACCAGCAAGCGAGCCGAGCCGTCTTCGCCGGGGTGTTGTGATTCGAGTCGCGCCAGCGCCGTCAGCTCGTCGGCGATGGCCGGCAGTTCGGCCACCAGCGCAGCGGGCAGGAAGTGTTCGACCTGGCGCCGGCCGCTGGTCTGCGGCAGGGCCAGGCTCCACAGGCGCAGCACGCGCTGCTGGTGGCGGGGGTTGGCGCCGAGCGCGCGCAGGCGCTCGCGCAGTTGTTCGATGCGCATGGGTTGGATTGTCCCAGCAAGTACCACAAGCACCATGCCCGCGTCGGTGGAAGAATTTGGCGCCGCGGCGGACAATGCGCTTCCTCAGGAGGCCCCACGATGAAATCCGTAACCCACATCCAGCGCAACCCGAACGGCCATTGGGTCGGCGACGGCTTTCCGGTGCGCAGCATCTTTTCGTACGACAACAACCCGGCCGCGTTCTCGCCCTTCCTGCTGCTCGACTTCGGCGGCCCCACCACCTTCGACCCGACCCCGAAGCGCCGCGGCGTGGGCGCGCACCCGCACCGCGGTTTCGAGACCGTGACCATCGTCTACAACGGCGAGGTCTCGCACCGCGACTCCACCGGCGCAGGCGGCACGATCGGCCCGGGCGATGTGCAGTGGATGACGGCAGCCGCCGGCATCGTCCATGAAGAGTTCCACAGCGAAGCCTTCGCCCGCAGCGGCGGCCCGTTCCAGATGGTGCAGCTGTGGGTGAACCTGCCCGCGCGCCACAAGATGGCGTCGCCCGGTTACCAGGGCATCACCGCGGCGCAGACGCCCACGGTGGAGCTGCCCGACGGTGCCGGCACAGCGCGCCTGATCGCGGGCTCGTTGCTCGGCGCGACAGGTCCGGCCAGAACCTTCACGCCCATGCAGGTGTGGGACGTTCAGATCAAGGCCGGCCACACCGTGACCCTGCCAGCGCCCGAAGGCCACACCACCGTGCCGCTGGTGCTCAAGGGCCGGGTGAAGACGCAGGGCGGCGCCGAAGCGACCGACGCCGAGATGATCGTCTACGAGCGCGCGGGCGAGGGTGTGACGCTCACCGCCGTGACCGACACCACCCTGCTCTGGCTGGCCGGTGAGCCCATCGACGAACCCGTGGTGGGCTATGGACCGTTCGTGATGAACAGCGAGGCGGAAATCCACCAGGCGTTCGCCGATTTTCAGAGCGGAAGAATGGGCAGGCTCTGACAACCCGTAGCCAGGAGAACACGATGCTCGAATTGGTGATCAATGCCCGCGCCGCCGACCTCGGCCACGGCCTCATGGTGCGGCGCGTACTGCCCTTTGCGAAGCGCCGCAACGTTGGCCCCTTCGTCTTCCTGGACCACGCCGGCCCGGTGCCGCTGCCGCCGCAGTACGACCGCTCCGCCGACGTGCGCCCGCACCCGCACATCGGCCTCTCGACCGTGAGCTATTTGCTCAGCGGCCAGATCACACACCGCGACAGCCTGGGCACGCTGCAGGTCATCCGCCCCGGCGAGGTGAACTGGATGACGGCCGGGCACGGCATCTCGCACAGCGAGCGCTTCACCCACCCCGATTCCTACGCCGACGGCGGACTGGAGCTGATGCAGCTCTGGGTGGCGCTGCCCGAGGCCGACGAAGAATGCGAACCCGCCTTCACCCACTACCCCGCCAGCGATCTGCCGGTGATCGAATCGGACGGCGTGTGGATGCGCCTGGTGGCGGGCAGCGCCTACGGCGAGAGCAGCCCGGTGCGCACCCACTCTCCCCTGTTTTACCTGCACACCGAGTGGCAGGCCGGCGCCAGCAAGGCCCTGCCCGGCGGCCACAAGGAGCAGGCGGTGTACGTCGCCAAAGGCGAGATTCAGCACGCCGGCGAGGTCTACCAGCCCGGCCAGCTGCTGGTGTTCGGCGACGACGTGGATGCGGTGATCACCGCGCGCACGCCCGCCACGCTGATGCTCTTCGGCGGCGAGCCCCTGGGCGAACGCCACATCTTCTGGAACTTCGTGTCCTCGCGCAAAGAGCGCATCGAACAGGCCAAGGCCGACTGGGCGGCCGGCCGCATCCCGCTGCCGCCGGACGACAAGGACGAGTGGATTCCTTTGCCGGGTTGAAGCGCTCTCAGAGACCCAGCTCGGTCAACCCGGGGTGATCGTCCGGGCGGCGTCCCAGCGGCCAGTGAAACAGCCGCTCGCTTTCATGGATCGGGCGGTCGTTGATGCTGGCGTGGCGCTGCTCCATGTAGCCCAGCGGATTGAACTGCCAGTTCTCGTTGCCGTGCGAACGGAACCACTGCCCCGAATCGTCGCGCCACTCGTAGACGAAGCGCACCGCGATGCGGTGGCCGCCAAAGGCCCACAGCTCCTTGATGAGCCGGTAGTCGAGTTCCCTCGCCCACTTTCGCACCAGAAACGCGTGCACCTCGGCCCGGCCCACCGGGAACTCCGCGCGGTTGCGCCAGCGCGTGTCCTCGGTGTAGACCTTGACCACACGGTCTGGGTCGCGAGAATTCCACGCGTCCTCGGCCCCGCGCACCTTTTGCGCGGCGGACTCGGCGGTGAAGGGTGGCAGCGGCGGGCGGGGTTCCATCAGTACTGCTTGTAGGGGAGAAATTTCCCCGACATCACGATGTTCACGCGGTCGCCGTTCGGGTCGGCCTGGCGCTGCATGTCCATCTTGAAGTCGATCGCGCTCATGATGCCGTCGCCAAACTCTTCGTGGATCAGTTCCTTGAAGGTCGTGCCGTAGACGCTCACCAGTTCGTAGAAGCGGTAGATCAGCGGATCGGTGGGCACGCTGGTGGGCAGCGAGCCTTTGTAGGGCACAACCATCAGCCACTTCTGCTCATCGGCGCTCAGGCCAAAGATTTTTCCCAGCACCTTGGCCTGCGCCGGTGTGGCGGTCATCTGGCCCAGGCACAGTGCTGTCGTCCATTCTTTGGACTGGCCCACTTTCTTGGCCACATCGGCCCAGCTCAGGCCTTTGCTGACTTTGGTGGAGATGATTTTTTCGGTGACGTCGAGTCGGCTCATGGTGTTGCCTCTTGGTGTTGAAGAAAAAAGGAAGGGGATGTTCGTCAATGCGCTTTCGCGCGGCTGACCAAAAAGTCCACGATGTGGTTTCTGAGGTCGTAGTAGCCATCCAGGTGGTGCAGCTGCGCGCGCGTGCGGCTGCGCGGCAGCGGGTTGACCACCACCTCGGCCATGCCGCCGGGCACATAGCCCTGGTCGGTTTCCTGGCCGTTGGTCATGAGCAGGATGCGGTCGGCCAGCAGGATGGCCTCGTCCACGTCGTGCGTGATCATGAAAACGGTCTGGTGCGTCTCGCGCACGATGGCCATCAGCTCGTCCTGGATGGTGCCGCGCGTGAGCGCGTCCAGCGCGCCGAAGGGCTCGTCGAGCAGCAGCATCTTGGGCTGGATGGCGAACGCGCGCGCGATGCCCACGCGCTGCTTCATGCCGCCCGAGAGCTGGCTCGGCTTCTTGTCGATGGCGGGGGACAGGCCGACCAGCGCGACGAACTTCTCCACGTGCTCATTGATCTGCGCTTTGCTCCACTCGGGCCAGCGCGACTTCACGGCAAAGGCGATGTTCTGCCGCACGGTGAGCCAGGGCATGAGCGCGTGGCTCTGGAACACCACGCCGCGCTCCAGACTCGGGCCGCTGATCTCGCGCCCGTCCATGAAGCAATTGCCACTGGTGGCCTTGTCCAGACCCGCGAGCACGTTGAGGATGGTGGTTTTGCCGCAGCCGCTGTGACCGATGATGCAGACGAACTCGCCTTTGTCGATGGTGAACGAGACGTCGGCGAACACCGGCTTGTCCGCCTGGTAGGCCTTGGCGAGCTGTTCAACTTTGAGGAAACCGGACATCGGAGAAACCTTTTGAATGGGGGCGCTCACAGGCGCCACAAGGGCTGCGCTTTCGCGCACGCTGGTGTCACTCCACATAGGTCACCGCCTTCTGCAGTTGCGCAAACATCAGGTCGAGCAACATGCCGACCACGCCGATCAGCAGCACGGCGAAGATCACGTTGGTGAGCGAGAGGTTATTCCACTCGTTCCACACGAAGTAGCCCACGCCCGTGCCGCCGACCAGCATCTCGGCCGCCACGATCACCAGCCAGGCAATGCCCATGCTGATGCGCATGCCGGTCAGGATGGTGGGCGCCGCGGCGGGCAGGATCACCTGGAAGGCCTTGCGCAGCGGGTTCACCTCCAGCGTGCTGGCCACGTTGAGCCACTCGCGCTTGACACCGGCCACGCCAAACGCGGTGTTGATCAGCATCGGCCAGATGGAGCAGATGAAGATCACGAAGATGCCGCTCACGTCCGAGTCCTTGAGCGTGTAGAGCGCCAGCGGCATCCAGGCCAGCGGGCTGATGGGCTTCAAGACCTGCACGAAAGGGTTGAAGGCCTTCTGCATCAGCGGCGACATGCCGATCAGGAAACCCAGCGGCAGCGCCACCGCCATGGCGAGCACGAAGCCGAGGCCCACACGCGCCAGCGAGTGCGCGAGCTGGATGCCGATGCCCTTGTCGTTCGGGCCCTTGTCGTAGAACGGATCGGACAGGTGCTCCCAGCTGGCCTTGGCCACTTCGACGGGCGGCGGGAAGCCACTGCTCTTTTCGGCACCGGGGTCCTTGCCCATCATCTTGGCGTATTCGATCTCCTCGGCCGTCATGCCGGCCGATGAGCCACCGATGGACGGGCCCGTGGTCGCGAGCTGCCAGGCGCCAATGAAGCACACGAAGATCAGCAGCGAGACCACCGCCGCGCGCAGGTTGAGGCTGGGAGTCTTCATGTCATGCCTTGCTGATGGCGAAGCTCTTCAGGTACTCATCGGGCTTGGCCGCATCGAAGGCCTTGCCCATGATGGTGTGCTTGGTGTAGGTCGGGCCGGCGGTGAAGGGCATGCCCAGGTCCTTCATGTGCTTGCGCGCGTCGGTGATCAGGAACACCTTCTCGGCGATCTGCTTGTAGTTCACATCGCCCTTCACATAGCCCCAGCGCTTCATCTGCGTGAGCATCCACACGGCCATGCTCTGCCAGGGCATGGGGTCGAAGTCGGCGCGGTCGGGCACGTTCTGGATCTTGCCCAGGCCGTCGGCGAACTTGCCCGAGAGCACCTGGTTCAACACCGCCTCCGGCTGGTTCAGGTACTGGCTGGGCGCGATCACCTTGGCGATGAGTTCGCGGTTCTTGGGCTGGCGCGCCATGGCCGCGGCCGTGAGCACGGCGCGGTAGAGCGCGGCGAAGGTGTTGGGGTTCTTCTGGATGAACTCGGTGCTGGTGCCGAAAGCGCAGCAGGGGTGGCCGTTCCAGAGGTCCTTGGTCAGCAAGTGGATGAAGCCCACCTCGTCGAACACCGCGCGCTGGTTGAAGGGATCGGGGCCGAGGAAGCCGTCGATGTTGCCGGCGCGCAGGTTGGCCACCATCTCGGCGGGCGGGATCACGCGCAGCTGCACATCGGTGTCGGGGTTCAGGCCGTTCTCGGCCAGGTAGTAGCGCAGCAGGAAGTTGTGCATCGAGAAGTCGAACGGGATGCCGAACTTGAAACCCTTCCAGTTCTTCGGGTCGCGGTTGTCCTTGTGCTTCAGGGCCAGTGTGATGGCCTGGCCGTTGATGTTCTGGATCGTGGCCACGTTCATTGGCGTGGCGTTGCTGCCCAGCCCCATGCTGATGGCCAGCGGCATGGGCGAGAGGAAGTGCGAGGCGTCGTATTCCTTGTTGATCATCTTGTCGCGCACCAGCGCCCAACCCGCGGTCTTGGTGACCGAGACGTTCAGGCCCTGCTTCTGGTAGAAGCCCAGCGGGTGCGCCATGATCAGCGGTGTGGCGCAGGTGATCGGGATGAAGCCGATCTTCAGGTCGGTCTTCTCCAGCGCGCCCTGCTTCTCCTGTGCCATGGCCTGCATGCTTGCGACAGGCAGCACGCTGGCAATCGCCGCCATGGCCGTGCCCTTGCCCACCGCGCGCAAGAAATTGCGGCGCTCTTCGTCGTGCGGGAAGATGGCCTTGACCAGCGTGGCCTCGATGAAGGCGTTGCTGTAGGCCTCGAACTCGGCGGTCTCGCTGCGCGCGCGCAACTCGCGGGCTGCCGCGTCGGCCTCCACCTCGGCGTGGTGGTCGGCCGGGCTGTGGTCGCGCCCACAGCTGCACTTCATCATGAGCGGACGGTCGGCGTTGTAGGGATCGAAGAATTCGGACATGGCACACCTCGTGAGTTGATGACGGGGTGTGCATTGCAAGCGACGGGCCAACAGCGGGCCAGCGCGGCGGAATTGGGACGCCTTGCCGCATTTCGCAGACACCCCACCGACCCCGTGTAGGGCCAGCCCTACACGGGCGGCCGTTTCAGGGCGTTTTGGGCGCGCGCGCGTGGCGCTCGGCGTAGAGCGCGAGCTCCACGTCGTTCTTGGTGCCGGTCTTTTCCAGGATGCGCGCCCGGTAGGTGCTCACCGTGTTGGGCGCCAGCCCGAGCTGCGCACCAATTTCGCTCACGGTCTGGCCCTGGGTGAGCAGGCGGTAGACCTGGTGCTCGCGGTGCGAGAGCGCTTCGGGCCCGGCCTGCGCACCGCTGTGGCCCACCGCGGCGGCGAGCGCTTCGGCCGTGGTCGGCGTGAGGAACACGCCACCGGCCGCCACCTTGCGCACCGCGGCCAGCATGTCATCCGGGTCGGCGCTCTTGTTCAGGTAACCGCTGGCGCCGAGCTTGATGCAGCGCACCGCGTACTGCTTCTCGGGGTAGGTGCTCAGCATGAGCACCGGCAGCTTGGGGTACTCGCGCTTGAGCGCCTGCAGCACATCGAGCCCGTCGATGCCGGGCAGCGCGATGTCGAGCAGCACCAGGTCCAGCCCGGTGCGGCCCTGCAACGCAGCCACCTGCTCCAGCACCTCGGGACCGGTCTGTGCCTCGGCCACCACCTGCACGTCGGGCGCCTCGGCCAGGATCTGCTTGAGCCCTTCGCGCACGATGCGGTGGTCGTCGCCGATCAGCACGTGGATGGTGTCGGTGGCGACAGAGGCGTTCATGTTTCTTCCCGCGGCAAGGCGATGGTCAGGCACATGCGCGTGCCCTCGCCCGGCGCACTGCTGATCTCGATGCGGCCGCCGAAGTGCCGCGCGCGCTCGCGCATGCCCATCACGCCATAGGCGTCGGCCGCCTCGAACGCGAGGGCTGGGGCGCCGACGCCATCGTCCTGCACCAGCAGCGACAGTTCGCCGCCCGCCACTTGAATGGCCACCCGCAGGTGCTGCGCGCGCGCGTGCCGCCCCACGTTGCTCAGCATCTCCTGGAAGATGCGGAACACCGCCATGGCCAGGGGCTCGGGCGGGTCGGGGGCGTCGTCCACGTCCATGCACCAATCCAGTGCCAGCTCGGCCGACTGCACGAACTCCTGCGCCTGCCACTCCAGTGCCGCCCACAGGCCCTGGTGGTCCAGGATGCTGGGGCGCAGGTCGGTGATGATGCGGCCCACGTTGTCCACCGCGTTCTCGATCAGGCGGCTCATGTTCTGGCACTTGCAGCGCATGCGCGTGCGCATGTCTTCGGCCGCGTCGGCGCTGCGCTGGGCCTGCTCGGCCAGGCGCTTGTCCATCCAGTTCACGTCCATCTTCAACGCCACCAGCAGACTGCCGAGCTCGTCGTGCACCTCGCGCGCGATGCGCGTTCGCTCTTCCTCGCGCACGGTTTCCGACCAGGCCGCCAGCTCGCGCACCTGTTTGAGTGCGGTGGCCAGCGCAAGCGTGCGCTCACACACATGTTCTTCCAGCTGGTCCTTGGCGCGCTGCAGCGCGTCGGCCGCGCGCTTGCGCTCGGTGATGTCCACGAAGGTGATCACGGCGCCGCGCACCTGGCCGTCTTCCAAGATGGGGTGGCTGGAGTACTCCACCGGAAAGGCCGTGCCGTCGCGGCGCCAGAACACTTCGCTGTCGATCCGGCAGGGCAGGCCCTGGCGAAAGGCGTTGAAGATCGGGCACTCGGCTTCCGGGTAGGCGCTGCCGTCGGGGCGGGAGTGGTGCGTGAGGTCGTGCATGTTGAGCCCGATCAGCTCCTCGGGCTCGTAGCCGATCAGGCGCGCACCGGCCGGGTTGATGAAGACACAACCCCCGTCGAGGTCGACGCCGTAAATGCCTTCACCCGTGGACGCGAGCAGCAGCGCCAGCGGGTCGCGCCAGGCCTCGGCCGGCGGGGGGCGGAAGGTGGTGGGGGCATCGGTGTGCATGCCCTTCCCAAGCAATGGATGTGCCAAAGCGGTGCACTCGGTCATCCCCCAGGCCCCGGCAGGCGCGGCACAATGGTGCGATACCCCCACCCACCATCGCCATGGCCTTGTTCGACAGACTGTTCGGCTCACGCCCCGAAGACCGCCCCGAGTCGCGCCTGCCCGCCGAGCGCCAGGCCGCGGTGGACGGTTCGCCCAGCGCGCACGAAGCCGCGCGACTGCTGCGCGCACCCACCGCGCTGATGCAGCTCAGCGAGGCCGAGGCGCTGACCGTGGTGGGCTTCATGCGCCCGCGCCGCTTCGCGAGCGGCACCACCATCATCCGCCAGGGTGAAGCGTCCGACACCGGTTTCATGGTGCTGGTGCTGGGCGGCGAGATCACGGTGGAGACCCTGATCGCGCGCCGCAGCAACCCCGTCACGGTCACGGTGCTCGGCCCGGGCAGCCTGATCGGCGAGATGTCGCTGGTGGACGGCGCCGCGCGTTCGGCCTCGTGCACCGCCAGCAGCGACGTGCACTGCGCCGTGCTGACGCGCGAAGCGCTCGAAGCCCTGATCGCCGAACAGCCCGCCACCGCCGCCAAGCTCATGACCGCCGTGGCCCAGCGCCTGGCCGAGCGGCTGCGCGACAGCAGCCACAAGCTGCATATCTACGGCCGTCTGGTGCAGACCATGCAGCAGGAGATTGACGCGCTGATGCCGACACCGGACCGGCGGCAGAGGTAGGGCCCCCACACTCCGCCGCTGCGCGGGTCGTTGCCCCCCGAGGGGGCTGGGCCTGCCTTGGGGCGGCCCGGCGGCTGGCCCGTCACCCCCACACTCCGCCGCTGCGCGGGTCGTTGCCCCCCGAGGGGGCTGATCCGGCTTGGGGCGGCCCGGCGCCGGATCGGTAAGGCCCCCACACTCCGCCGCTGCGCGAGTCGCTGCCCCGTTCAGCCCAGCAACTCGATCTCGCCGTAGTGCAGGCGCAGCACCCCCCGGGTTTCCAGCGTCTTGAGCGCCTTGTTCACGCTCTGGCGGCTCACGCCCATCATGCGCGCCAGCACCTCCTGCCCGAGGCGGATGCGGCGGCGCGGTGCTTCGCGACTGCCGTAGCCTTGCGCCAGCAGGCGCAGTCGGCGCTGCAGGCGTTCTTCGAGCGGCAATATCGCCAGCTCCTCCAGCACGGCAAACGCCACCCGGAGCTTGCGGCAGGCCAGCCGGGCCAGCTCGCGCCACTGGGCCGGGTGGCGGTCCAGCCAGTCCACCAGCGGGTCGCGCGGCACCACCAGCACCCGCGTACCGCCTTCGGCCACCGCGTCGTGGGTGCGTGGCAAACCGTCGATCAGGGCGATCTCGCCAAACCACTGGTAGGGCTCCAGGTAGGCCAGTTCCGCCGGCTGGCCCTCGGCATCGAGCGCGCCGATGTGCAGGCCGCCTGCCGTCACACAGCACAGCCCGTCGGCCTGCCCGCCGCGCGAGAACAGCGACTGCCCGTGGGCCAGCGGGTGCATGCGTCCCAGCCGCAGCAGCACGTCCTGCAGCTCCGTCGGACAGGCCGCAAACCAGTCGTCGCTGGCCAGGGCGGCCCGCAACGCGGCCGGTACAGGGTCTGAGTGGGGCATGGGGTGACGCTGGGGGCGTGCGGGATTGTCGAAATTTTGACAGACAGGCGGCGCCGGAACGGGCATTCTCGCGGCTCCCACAAGAACGACGGACACAAGCATGGACAACGCCACCCGCCAGCTGGTGCAGTACGCCCGTTACCACCGCGACCCACGCAACATCGCCACCCACACCATCGGCATCCCGCTCATCGCCTTCGCCATCGCTGCGTTGCTGGCCCGCGCCCAGTGGGAAGCCGCGGGCCTGGTCATCAGCGCCGACTGGGTGGTCTGGACCCTGGTCACCGCGTGGTACCTCACGCTCGGTCAGCGGGCGCTGACCGTGGCCACCGCCGCGGTCCTGGCCGGGCTGGTGGCCCTCGCGCACCCGCTGGGCACCGCGCCCCTGAACGCCTGGCTCGGCTGGAGCCTGGGTTGCTTCGTGGTCGGCTGGGTGTTCCAGTTCGTCGGTCACTACTGGGAGGGTCGCAAACCCGCCTTCGTGGACGACCTCCGCGGCCTGCTGATCGGCCCGATGTTCGTGGTGGCCGAAGTCGGCTTTGCCCTGGGCGCCGGCCGCGGCTTGCACGCGGCGATCGATGCCGCCGCCGGCCCGGTGCGGCGCCACGCGCCCGACCGAAAGCACCAGGCTTGAGCCCGCCGCCCGAAAGCCCGACCAGCGCACCGCCGGGCCCCGTGCTCGTGATGGGTGCGGGCAGCGTGGGTTGTTTCGTGGGCGGGTGTCTGCAAGCCGCCGGTGTTCCGGTGGATTTCGTGGGCCGAGGCCATCGCCTCGCCGCGCTGCTGGCCAGTGGCCTGCAGCTGACCGATCAGGACGGCCGCGACCAGCGCATCCCACCCGCCCGCCTGCGGCTGCACGGGCAGGTGCCGGCGGGTCTGGCGCCCTCGCTGGTGCTGCTGTGCGTCAAGAGCGGCGCCACCGCCGACTCGGCCCGAGAACTGCAAGAACGCCTGCCCGCGGGCACCACGGTGCTGTCGCTGCAGAACGGCATGCAGAATGCCCAGCTGGCCAGCCAGGCGGCACCGGGCTTGAACGTGATGCCGGGCATGGTGGCCTTCAATGTGGCCCATGGGCCCGATGGCCGCTTTCACCGGGGCACCGCCGGCCAGCTGGCCGCACGGGACACCCCCGCACTGCGCTTGTGGCAGCCGCACTTTGAGCGCGCCGGCCTGCCGCTGGTCCTGCACACCGAGCTGCGCAACGTGCAGTGGGGCAAGCTGCTGCTGAACCTGAACAACCCGGTCAACGCCCTCTCCGGCCTGCCCCTTCGCGCCCAGCTGCAGGACGCAGCCCGGCGGCGCGAATTTGCCGGGCTGGTGGAAGAAGCCCTGGACGTGATGGCCCACGCGGGCGTGCGACCCGCTCGCATGACGCCACTGCCCTGGCGGCTGCTGGTTCGCGTGCTGCGTTGGCCCACGCCTGTGTTCAAGGTGGTGGCCCGGCGCATGCTGCGCATGGACCACCTGGCCCGCTCCAGCATGGCCGACGACCTGGCCCACGGCCGCCCCACCGAGATCGATGAACTCTGCGGCGAAGTCGTGCGCCTGGCCGGCACCGTTGACCGTCCGGCCCCGCTCAACAGCGCCATGGTGACCCGCATCCATTCAGTCACGCAACCCTCATGAACATGCACCCACGACCCCCAACCCCGAGACCCGGCGCCCGTCCCATGGCGCGGGCCAGCGCCGCCGCTGCGTTGCTGCTCCTGCTGGCCTTTGCCGCGGCGTGGTGGACGCGCGAGCTGCCGCTGTTCGCGCTCACGCCGCCCGGCGGTGGCGCCGCGGACATGTTGCCCGGCCAGCGGATGGACCTGCACACCACCTTCTTCACCATCTGGGCCGCGCTCATCCTGGTGGTGCCGGCCCTGTGCCTGCTGCCGTTCCGCGACCGCTCGGCCACTGCGGCGCGCTACTGGCTGGCGTTCTGGACCGTGTCACTGGCCGTGTTTCTGGTGCACTTCTACTGGGCGGTGGTCGTCATCTTCGGCAATGACTGGTCGCGCATCCTGCACACGCCGCGCGTGAGCGCCCCGCGCCTGGACACCGTGTTCGCCGTCTGGTGGGTGGTGGACGTCTTGATCGCCTGGCTCTGGCGTTCCGAAGCCCTGTGGGTGCGCGTGCAGCGCTGGGGCGTGCACGCGCTGGCCCTCTTGCTCTTCTTCATGGGCGCCGCACGCGAGGGCGAACTCGCTGCTTCGCGCACGCTGGGCTGGCTGCTCGCTGCGGGGGTGGTGATCAGCGCGGTGCTCGCCCTGCGCGACCACCAGCGCGCGCGCTGCGCCTGAGCCAGATCGGGTACAAACCTCACACTTCAACCACCACGGCCTGCCCATGCACACCCTGACCATTGCCCTCGCCCTGATCGTCTGCCTCATCCACGTCTACATCGTCGTGCTGGAGATGCTGTGGTGGGACACCCCCAAGGGCCACAAGGCCTTCGGCCTGAAGCCCGACTTCGCCAAGGCCACCAAGGTGCTGGCCGCCAACCAGGGCCTGTACAACGGCTTCCTGGCCGCCGGCATTGCCTGGGCGCTGTGGCGGGTCGATGTGCCCGCCCTCGCCTTCTTCCTGGGCTGCGTGGCGGTGGCCGGCCTTTATGGCGCCGTCACCTCCAGCAAGAAGATCCTGTTCATCCAGACTGTGCCGGCCGCCGCCGCGCTGCTGGCGCTGGTCGGCCTGCCGGTCGCCTGAGGCTCAGGTGTTGGGCGCCGTCTTGGCGCTCCAGATCATGGTGATCGCCAGGATGCCGATCACCACACCGAGCGACACCGCCACCGGGATCTTGAACACGTCGATCAGCACCATCTTGCTGCCGATGAACACCAGGATCACGGCCAGGCCGTAGTTCAGCAGGTGGAAGCGGCTGGCCGCGGCCTGCAGCAGGAAGAACATCGCGCGCAGACCCAGGATGGCGAACACGTTGCTGGTCAGCACGATGAACGGGTCCTTGGTGATGGCGAAGATCGCCGGGATCGAGTCCACGGCAAAGATCACATCTGTCAGGCCCACCATGGCGATCACCATCAGCAGCGGGGTGGCGATCTTCTTGCCGTTCTCCACGGTCCAGAACTTCTCACCGTCGTAGTGCTGGCTCACCGGCATCAGCCGACGCAGCAGCCTGAGCGCGGGGTTGTCGCCCAGCGCCGGCTCCTCTCCCGCGCTGCGCCACATCTTCACGCCCGTGAGCACCAGGAACGCGCCGAACACATAGAGCAGCCAGTGGAACTGCGCCAGCAGCCAGCCGCCCACCAGGATCATCACCGTGCGCAGCACGATGGCGCCGATGATGCCGATCATCAACACCCGCTTCTGGTACGCCGGAGGCACCGCGAAATAGCTGAAGATCAACAGAAAGACAAAGATGTTGTCCACCGCCAGGCTCTTCTCGATCAGGTAGCCGGTCAGGAACTCCAGCGACTTCTGGTTCGCCAGATCCGTGGAGCCGGTGCTGTCCTTCACCGCCCACCACAGCAGGCCATTGAACAGGAAACTCAAGGCCACCCAGATCAGCGACCAGTTGACCGCCTCCTTCACGCCCACCGCGTGGGCGCCCTGCTTCTTCAGCACGGCGAAATCGACAAACAGCGCCGCCAGCACGAAGCCGACGAACACCAGCCAGAGCCACAGGGGCGCGATGGTTTCCATGAATGACAAGACCTTTTCAGAACGGACGGTGTTGATGAACAAACACCCTCCAAGGTCTGGCCGGAGCCGGGCTTGGCGCCCGGCCCGGGGTTTCCGGTGGCCTTCTCACCGAAGATCAGGCCACGTACTGACGGAAACCCCACCCGCCGGGGCCAGGCTGTGCGTCCGGTGGCGGGTTGGTTACTCCCCTTGATGGGAAGCCGCGATTGTGGGGGTGGACCACCGCTCTCGCAAGGTGAAGGTACCTCAGGAAAAAGCTGAGGGTTCAGCTGTCCATCCTCAAGAAATGCGCCGACAGCTCCCGAGGGGCACCGTTTCAACCGACGCCGGGCGGATACGATCCAAGAACATGCAATGACAGCCCGCAAGCCATGCCGTCACCTCACAAACATCCGTTCCCTCGCTGCCCGAACTGTCTTGCGCAGGTGGTGACAGGTTCAAAGGGCTGCCCCTCGTGTGGCCGGGAATTTGGGGCGCCACTGGAGGCGGGAGAAAACGCCTACCCCGACCCTGATCTGCTGCGCCAACATCGTTGGACCTGGGTTTCACTCGGACGTGATCCGCTGGGTCGAAAGATGGGGAAGGTGATCGCTGCAGGGATCGTCATCTTCGTCCTGTACGCGTGGCTGGTCTATGCGATGTCAACGCAACCAAACGACGGATTCATGGTGTTGGTGGTGTCGGGCTGGGGCCTGTTCAGTGCCCATGAAATCTGGGCCTTCACACATGGTCGACCCACATACGTCCTGCGAGAGGGCTCTTATGAAGCAACGCAAGCAAACACCGGGCAAAGGCTGTTCGGCCTGCTTCTGGACATGGCCGTGATGGCACTGTGTGCCTGGATGTTCCTACGGGGTATCGGACCTGAGTTGGCTCAGGCCGCTTCCTTGTAAAACACCTGCCGCCCCACCGCGCGCGGCGCCTGGCTCGCCACCGCCTCATGGATCGCCCCGATGTGCTGCGGCGTGGTCCCGCAGCAGCCACCCACGATGTTCACCAGCCCCTCGGCGGCGAACTCGCGCAGCAGGCGGCTGGTGACGTCCGGCGTCTCGTCGAAGCCGGTGTCGCTCATGGGGTTGGGCAGGCCGGCGTTGGGGTAGCAGCTGATGAAGGTGTCGCCCGCGACCTTGGCCAGCTCCTGGATGTAGGGGCGCATGAGCGTGGCGCCGAGTGCGCAGTTCAGGCCCACGGCCAGGGGCTGGATGTGGCGCACGCTGGCCCAGAAGGCGGTCACGGTCTGGCCGCTCAGGATGCGGCCGGAGGCGTCGGTCACGGTGCCGCTGATGATGACGGGCAGGCGCTCGCCACTCTTCTCGAAATACTCGTCGATGGCGAACAGCGCGGCCTTGGCGTTGAGCGTGTCGAAGATGGTTTCGACCAGCAGCACGTCGGCCCCGCCTTCGACCAGCGCTTCCACCTGTTCGTAGTACGCCGCGCGCAGCTGCTCGAAGGTCACGTTGCGTGCACCGGCATCGTTCACGTCGGGGCTGATGCTGGCGGTCTTGGGTGTCGGGCCGAGGGCACCGGCGACGAAGCGCGGCTTGTCGGGCGTGCTGAACTTGTCGCAGGCGGCGCGAGCGAGCCGGGCCGAAGCCAGGTTCATCTCGCGCGCCAGATCGGCCATGCCGTAATCTTCCTGCGCAATGGTCGTGGCGCCGAAGGTGTTGGTCTCGATCAGGTCGGCGCCGGCGGCGAGGTAGCTCTCGTGGATGTCGCGGATCACGTCGGGGCGCGTGAGGCTGAGCAACTCGTTGTTGCCCTTCACGTCGCGCGGGAAATCCTTGAAACGCTCACCGGCGCCGTCCGGGCCGCTGTAGCCCTCGCCGCGGTACTGCGCCTCGCCGAGCTTGAAGCGCTGGATCATGGTGCCCATGGCGCCATCGAGGATGGCGATGCGTTGCGAGAGGATGTCGGGCAGCGCCTGGGCGCGGGTGTATTTCAGTTGAGCGTTCATGGGGAGATTGTAGGAAGTGTGCTTGGGACGGACTCGAGCGGCGGGTGGTAGACCCACCCAAGGCCGGGATTCAGCCAGGCATGGGAACGCGGCCCCGGTGCTCGCCACAATCCGCCGGCACAAGACATGGGCAGGAACCACATTGGCAAACCGCTGATTTGGGCGCAAGCTCGCCCGGCGAAGCGGACTCCCAACACCCGAAAAGTCCAGAAAGTCCAGAAAGTCCAGCAAACATGCAAACCTCCATCAACCGCCAGGTCCTCCTGAAAACCCGCCCCAGCGGCATCCCGCAGGCCGAACACTTCGAGATCGTCGAAGCGCCGGTGGCCGAGCCCTCCGAGGGCCAGGTGGTGGTGCGCAACCTCTACCTGTCGGTCGAGCCCGCGATGCGCGGCTGGGTGAGCAGCGTGGGCAACTACTCGGAGCCGGTGCCCATCGGGGGCGTGATGCGCTCCTTCGCCGTGGGGCGCATCGTGGCTTCACGCAGCGCGGCCTGGCATGTGGGCGACGTGGTGGCGGGCCTGCTGGGCTGGCAGGACTTTGCAGTGGTGGATGCATCGGCGATCCTGCGGCGGGTGGATGAAGCCAGCGGTCTGCCCATCTCCACGGCACTCGGCGTGCTCGGCATCAATGGACTGACGGCTTACTTTGCGCTGCTCGATATCGGCCAGCCCCAGGCGGGCGAGACGGTGGTGGTGTCCACTGCCGCGGGCTCGGTGGGGTCGTGCGTGGGGCAGATCGCGAAGATCCACGGTTGCCGCACGGTGGGTCTTGCCGGCGGGCCTGTGAAGACCGCGCTGTGTCGCAGCGCGTTTGGCTTCGATGCGGCCATCGACTACCGGGCGGGGAACCTGGACGAAGCCCTCGCCGAGGCCTGCCCGCAGGGCATTGACGTGTACTTCGACAACACGGCGGGCGAGATCAGCGACGCCGTGCTCAAGCACCTGGCGGTGGGCGCGCGGGTCGTCATCTGCGGCACGGCCTCCGTGGCTTCGTGGAACCCGCCACCGCAGGGGCCGCGGGTGGAGCGACACCTGCTGGTGAAGCGGGCACGCATGCAGGGCTTTCTGATCTTCGATCACGCGGACCGCTTTGCCGAGGGCATCAGCGCCCTGACCACCTGGGTGAAAGACGACCTGATCCGCTACCGCGAAGACGTGCTGGAAGGCCTGGAGCAGGCGCCCGATGCGATCGCGGGCCTGTACCGGGGCGAGAACCTGGGCAAGCGCTTGATCCGTCTTGCGGCTGAGTAAGCAGGGTCCGTTCGGGGTCGGTCTCCCGCGAACCCTCTGATCTGGGCGCACCGCCGACCCGTCGCCACCTGAGCACCCCGGCGGCTGTTGTCTGCGCATGTCCGACAATAGCCGCCTATGAAACACCTGCTCCCGAAGGAAGCCTGGGCCTGGCTGCAGGCCGAAACCGAGCGCCGCACGGCGCTGGGCCAGGAACCGCCGCTGTTCCTGGACGTGCGCATGGAGATCGAGTCGCTCTACGTGGGCCGTCCGCCCGGCGTGGACAACATCCCCTGGTACGAGTACCCGGACCTCACGCCCGACCCGGCGCGCTTTGCCGCCGCGGTGGAAGCGGAGGCCAGCGCCAAGGACCGCCCCGTGCTGCTGATCTGCCGCAGTGGCAAGCGCACGCTGGACGCGGGCGCTGCGCTGGAGGCGGCCGGTTTTGCCGACGTGGCGCACGTGGTACACGGCTTCGAGGGCGAACTGAACGACGCGTTCAAACGCTCGTCGCTCAACGGCTGGCGGTATGACGGCCTGCCCTGGGAGCAGATGTGACCGGTGTCTTGGGATCGCCCGATGGCGTTGTTGCCGTCGCTTGCCGTGCTGAAGCACTGTCTGCGCGCTGGCGCCTAACCATCGGCCGCCCCAAGTCACCAGTTTCGCACCGCACTTCACATGATTGATATTTCGGAAAACGGTGAAACCCTGGAAGCCTGCGCCGGTGTGCTGCAGGAGGTGTTTGGTTACGACGCGTTCCGTGGCCCGCAGGCCGAGATCGTGCAGCATGTGAGCGAGGGTGGCGACGCGCTGGTGCTGATGCCCACGGGCGGCGGCAAGTCGCTGTGTTTCCAGATCCCGGCCATCGTGCGCGCGCGCGGCGGCCTGGGCCTGACGGTGGTGGTCTCGCCGCTGATCGCGCTGATGCACGACCAGGTGGGCGCGTTGCTCGAAGCGGGCGTGGCCGCGGCCTTCCTGAATTCCAGCCTCAGCAGCGAAGAGGCGCAGGCGATCGAAAAGCAGATGCTGCGTGGCGAGATCACCCTGCTCTACGCCGCGCCCGAGCGCCTGACCACGCCGCGCTTCCTGGCGCTGCTGGACGCGCTGCACGAGCGCGGCAAGCTCTCGATGTTTGCCATCGACGAAGCGCACTGCGTGAGCCAGTGGGGCCACGACTTCCGGCCCGAGTACCGCGCGCTGGTGGTGCTGCACGAGCGCTTTGCCGGCGTGCCGCGCGTGGCGCTCACCGCCACGGCCGACGACCTGACGCGCGAAGACATCGTGAACCACCTGCAGCTGCAGGACGCGCGGCGCTTCATCAGCAGTTTCGACCGGCCGAACATCCGCTACACCATCGTCGAGAAGAAGGACGGATCGACCCAGTTGCTGCGCTTCATCCGCGACGAACACATGGGCGCGAGCGGCCACGACGCCGGCATCGTCTACTGCCAGTCGCGCAAGCGGGTGGAAGAAGTGGCCGGCATGTTGTGCGACGCGGGCCTCAACGCCCTGCCCTACCACGCCGGCCTGGACGCGGCCGTGCGGCAGCGGCACCAGGACCGCTTCCTGCGTGAAGAAGGCGTGATCATGGTCGCGACCATCGCCTTCGGCATGGGTATCGACAAGCCCGACGTGCGCTTCGTGGCCCACCTGGACATGCCCAAGAACATCGAAGGCTATTACCAGGAGACCGGTCGCGCCGGGCGCGACGGCGAGCCCGCCACGGCGTGGATGGTCTACGGCCTGCAGGACGTGGTGAACCAGCGCCGCATGATCGACGAAAGCCCCGCGGCCGACGAGTTCAAGCAGGTGCTGCGCGGCAAGCTCGACGCCCTGCTCACGCTGGCCGAAGCGAGCGACTGCCGGCGTGTGCGGCTGCTGGCCTACTTTGGTGAGGCCAGCCAGCCTTGCGGGAACTGCGACAACTGCATCAGCCCGCCCGCGCTGGACGATGGCACCGAGTCCGCGCGCAAGCTGCTCTCGTGCATCTACCGCGTGCAGCAGTCCAGCGGCATGGCCTTCGGCGCCGGCCACATCATGGACATCCTGCGCGGCAAGATCACCGAGAAGGTGACGCAGTACGGCCACGACAAGCTCAGCACCTTCGGCATCGGCGCCGACCTGGGCGAAACGCAGTGGCGCGCGCTGATGCGCCAGCTGGTCGCGCGCGAAGCGATTCACGTGGACTCGGCCCACTTCAACACCCTGCACCTGGCCGACGCGGCGCGCGCCATCCTCAAGGGTGAAACCCAGGTCTGGCTGCGGCCACTGAGCGAGAAGAAGAAAACCGCGTCGCGCAGCAAGAGCGGCCGCAGCAGCCAGGCGGCGCTGGCGCCCGACGGCCAGCCGCTCTCGCTGGCCGAACGCGAATGCCTGGACGCGCTCAAGGCCTGGCGCGCCGAAGTGGCGCGCGAACACAACCTGCCGGCGTTCGTGATCTTTCACGACGCCACCCTGCGCGCGATCGCCGCTCAGAAACCACGCTCGATGGCCGATCTGGATGGTGTGGCCGGCATCGGCCAGAAAAAGCGCGAGGCCTATGGCGCCGAGGTGCTGCGGGTCGTGAGTGCTTTTGAATGAGGGTTTGGCGCCTGGCGGGAGCCAGGTGTCAACCATCGTCTGACCCCTTCGCCCAGGGTCGACCACTCGTCGGGGATCCGGGGTTTTCGACCCCATGAAGCCTCAAGGCGCAGCCCCATCTGCCGATGTTCTTGGTGAGCCCGGGAATATCCTGTCCGTGGCCGGCGAACACACCCGATGGAGCACAGCATGTTTTTCAAGTTGCCCTGGTTCAAGAGGACCAAAAAAGACAACTACCACGACACGCAAGTGCTGGAGATGGACTTTCTCGTGGACGAATTCCACGAAGCCATGGCCGACATCAAGGACCCCATCCGCACCCGCATGCACGCGGCCCTGGTTTGCTGCCAGAGCCCCAAGGACCTGTGGTTCCTGCGCGGCAAGCTGTTCAACCTGATTTCCAAGCACCACTGCGAAAACGAGGCCAACCGCCGCGTCGCCCGGCTGGACCAGAAGCTGCGTTTCTTCGTCGATCACCACCCGGACCACACGTCGGAAGAGCTGCCTTCGGGGCCGATGGCGTTGCTGCATTGACCCCCCCGCGCCGCGCCTAAAGGCGCGTCAACCCCCCAGGGGGCAACGCTGGCGGCCCGGTGAAGCCGGTTCCACGGCGTTCTGGGTTGAGGCACTTCGCTCCGGCGCCCGCTTCTCCCCCTGTCTTTCTTTTCTTGATGGTCTCCAAATTTGGCCCGTCCTTGAGACGGGCTTTTTCTTGGGCGTTCTTTCGTTGCGGCGGGCTTCCTAAAATCGCCGCATGACTTCACCCCGCCCCCTGCTCATCGTCCAGACTGGTCGCACGCACGACCACATCCGCGAACGCCTCGGTGATTTCGACGACTGGATCGCGGCCGGCCTGCGCGCCGGTGGCGCCGAGGTGCAGACCCACGACCCGCTTGGCGACACGCCGCCGCCCGCGCCCGAGACGCTGGCCGGCATCGTGCTCACGGGTTCGCACGCCATGGTCAGCGAGCGTGAGACCTGGAGCGAGGCGCTGGTGCCCTGGCTGCAACAGGCGGTGAGGGCAGAAACGCCGGTGCTGGGCATCTGCTACGGCCACCAGCTGCTGGCCCACGCGCTGGGCGGTGAGGTGGCCCACCACCCCGAGGGCGTGGAGATCGGCACCGTGCGCGTGCAGCGCCACGCGGCCGCGCAGACGGACCCCTTGCTGGGCGCCCTGCCCGACGAGTTTGATGCCCAGGCCACGCACTGGCAGTCGGTGCGCCGCCTGCCACCGGGCGCGGTGCTGCTGGCGGGCAATGCGCACGAACCACACCACGCCTTCCGTGTCGGCCCCAACGCCTGGGGTGTGCAGTTCCACCCCGAGTTTTCCGCCGAAGCCCTCAAGGCCTATCTGGACGGGCTGGGCCCGACTCTCGCGCACGAAGGGCGCGACGCAGCGCAGATCACGAGCCAGCTGAAAGACACGCCCGAAGCGGCATCGGTGCTTCCACGGTTTGCACGGCTCGCGCTGGACAACCAGCGCAACACCCACCGGCGCGACTAGAACCCGATTTTTCGCGCCTCGCGCACGCCCGGCTTGATGCGGTGCTCGGCCTCCAGCTGGGCGAGGAATTCGACCGGCTCGATGGACTCTCCCAGGATCTCCACCTGGCGCTTCACCGCCGCAAAGTCACCCGGGCACAGCTGATCGAGCCTGGACAGGCGCTCGCGCAACGCGGGCTCCAGCGCCGCCGCCTCGCCACCCAGCGCCTCCACGACAAACATGGTTTCGCGCTGCGGGGCGGTCAGCGGCTTGAAGTGGATCTTGAAGGTGAAGCGCCGCAGCGCCGCCTGGTCGATGCTGTCCATCAGGTTGGTGGTGCAGATGAAGATGCCGTCGTAACGCTCCATGCCTTGCAGCATCTCGTTGACCTCGGTCACTTCGTAGGTGCGCTGGGCACCGCGCCGGTCCTGCAGAAAACTGTCGGCTTCGTCGAGCAGCAAGACCGCTTTTTCGGCCTGCGCCTCGCGGAACATGGCGGCCATCTGCTGCTCGGTCTCGCCCACGAACTTGCTCACCAGATCGCTGGCGCGTCGGATCATGAGCGGGCGCTCCAGCTGCTGGGCGATGTGTTCGGCGAGCGCGGTCTTGCCGGTGCCGGGCGCGCCGTGGAAACACAGGCAGCCATGCCCGCGCGCCTTGAGCGCCGCGACGATGCGCGGCAACTCGTAACGCGATTCGACGTTGAGCATGTCCAGGCTGTACTGCGTCACGCTCGGGCGCAACGCGAGGTCGGGCTGCCGCCCGAGGGCCTGGTCGGCGTTCTTCAGCTGGCGTTCGATCAGGTCGTCCAGCATCGGGGCATCGGAGGCTCGGTGCTTGGTGCCCCGGCGTGCCGCGGGTTTGGCCGGATGGGCCGCGAGCTGCGCAAAGCGCAGGGCGGTGCGAATCTGGGCCGGCGTGAGCCCCTTGCGCTCGGTGAGGCGCGCGACCAAGGCGTCCGACACCGCAGCGCCTTCCAGTGTCTTGCGCACAAGCTGCTCGCGCGCGCCGGGCGGCGGGCTCTTGAGTTCGAGGTGGTAGGCGAAGCGGCGGCGGAAGGCCGGGTCGATCTGTTCGATGCGGTTGGTGACCCACAGCGTGGGTACGGCGTTGGATTCGAGGATCTGGTTCACCCAGGCCTTGCCACTGACGCTGCCCGTATGGGGTGCGGCGACGTGTTCGGCGCGTGCAATGATCTGCGCCGCTTCGCTGGAGATGGGCGGAAAGACGTCTTCCACTTCGTCGAACAGCAACGCGGACTGGGCCGTTCCCTTGAGAAACACCTGGGCGATCTGCAGCGAGCGGTAGCGGTCGCGGCCGCTGAGCGCGTTGCCATCGCGGTCGGCGTATTCCACCTCGAACAGCTCCAGCCCCGCCGCCTGCGCCACCACGCGCGCGAGCTCGGTCTTGCCGGTGCCGGGCGGTCCGTAGAGCAGCACGTTGACGCCAGGCTCCTTGCGCGCCACCGCTTCGCGCAACAAGGCGCAGAGCAGGCGCACGTCTTCGCCCACGTATTCAAAGTCCTTGCTGGTGAGCGCCGAGCGTGCGGCCGGGCGGGTGAACACCGCCATCAGCTCGCTCTGGTTGCGGTACTCGCGCATCAGCACGGGTGGCAGCTTTTCGCTGACCTTCATGAGGTCGGCGAGGTCGGTGATGTTGTGCTCGGAGATCAGGTTCTCCACCATGCCGATGCGCTCCAGGCGCGAGCCGGCGCGCAGCGCCTCGCCCACCTCGCTGGCCTTGACGCCGGCCACATCCGCAATCGCCGCATAGGCCTCGGGTGCGTTGTTGACCTTGAACTCCACCAGGATGGAGCGCAGGTCGCGCTGGTAGCGCGCCAGCGTGCCGTAGAGCAGCAGGGCTCGCTCGGCGCGGTTGAGCTGCAGCAGGCCGGCCAGGGCGTCGATGTTCTTCTCCACCAGGGTGGACTGCTTTTTGAGCGACTGGCTCAGCCAGTCACCGGTCACGGCGAGCACGGCGAGCAGGTCCTTCGGCGACTCCTTGGCGTATTCGTCAAGGTAGAAGAACAGCGTGCCTTCTTCATAGGGTCCACGCCAGACGCCGTAGCGCTCCATGAACGCCGCGGTGGACAGTTTCTCGAAACCGCTCCAGAGTTCGTTGCCCTTGCAGCGGCGCTCCAGAAAGTCCCGCAGGCGGTGCAACACCGTCAGCGGCCAGATGAGGTGGCGACCGGCGAGCGCGAGCAGGGTGTTGAGGTCGCGCCGCACGTTGAAACGCGGCCCCTGGCGCGCCGCCAGACTGAGCACGAAGTGCGAACACATGAGGTCCAGCACCGGGGCCTGGCGCAGTCCCGGCGGCACGAACACGCGCGCATCCGGCGACACCGTGTGGCGCGCCTCGGCACCCGCACGCGGCTCGGACACCGTGCGTGTCACAGGCCAGACAGGCTGCAACAGGCGTTTGCTCATTCGGACTACCTCCAGTCGTGACAACAGGGGACGGCGGACCAGATACCGGCTTTGAAGCGGACCATAACTCAGCTTGATCCATCATGGAAGTGATTGATGGAGCATGTATGACGAATTTGTGGGGCTTTTCCCGGGGGCCGCTTCCGGGCTTGCCGGGCCACAATCGCGCCATGCTGGAACTCAAAGACATAGAAGCCGCCGCGCAGCGGATCGCGGGCCAGGTGCTCGACACACCCTGTGTGGAATCGCGCACGCTCTCCCAACTACTCGGCTGTCAGGTGTTCCTGAAGTTCGAGAACCTGCAGTACACCGCCTCGTTCAAGGAGCGTGGTGCCTGCAACAAGCTCTCGCAGCTCAGCGCCGACGAACGGGCCCGTGGCGTGGTGGCCATGAGCGCCGGCAACCATGCCCAGGGCGTGGCGTACCACGCGCAGCGCCTGGGCATTCGTGCGGTGATCGTGATGCCGCGCTTCACGCCGGGCGTGAAAGTTGAACGCACACGCGGCTTTGGTGCCGAGGTGGTGCTGCACGGCGACACGCTGGACGAGGCCCGGACCCACGCGCGAGAGCTGTCGGCGCGCGACGGCCTGGTGTTTGTGCACCCCTACGACGATGAAGCCATCGTGGCCGGGCAAGGCACGGTGGCGCTGGAGATGCTGCGCGTCCAGCCCGATCTGGACACGCTGGTGATCGCGATCGGTGGTGGTGGTCTGATCGGCGGGATGGCCACGGCGGCGCGCGCGATCAAGCCGGGCATCGAGATCGTGGGCGTGCAGACCGAGCGGTTTCCGGCCATGTTCAACGCCATCAAGGGCACGCACCTGCCCCAGGGCAACAGCACCATCGCCGAGGGCATCGCGGTCGGCACACCCGGCGCGATCACTGAGGCCATCATCCGGGACAAGGTGGACGACATCGTGCTGGTGGACGAAGGCGACATCGAGCAGGCCATCGTGATGCTGCTGGAGATCGAGAAGACCCTGGTGGAAGGCGCCGGCGCGGCGGGTCTCGCGGCCCTGATCAAACACCCGCAGCGCTTTGCCGGCAAGAAGGTCGGTCTGGTGCTCTGCGGCGGCAACATCGACCCGCTGCTGCTGGCCTCCATCATCGAACGCGGCATGGTGCGCGCCGGGCGGCTGGCCCGCATCCAGGTCAACGCGCGCGACGTGCCGGGCAACCTGGCGCGCATCACCGCCATCGTGGCCGACGCCGGCGCCAACGTCGACGAGGTGCACCACCAGCGCGCCTTCACGCTGCTGGCGGCGCAGAACGTGGCGATCGAGCTGGTGCTGCAGACCCGCGGCCGCGAACACCTGGCGCTGGTGATCGAGCACCTCCAGGCCGCGGGCTTTGAAGCCACGGTGATCTGAAGGCCCGGCACGGCGCCGGCCTGCGCCCGCCGACACGGTTGCGCCTGCTTCACATCTGCTGGCAATGGCCGGCATGTCCGCGCATTCCGATCTCAAAACACGCTATTCCGGTGAACGCTTTTTCACCAGAGGTTGACGTGTCATGCCCCCACTTGCATCATGGTCCGGTGTTTGACCCGTTCACAGGAGAAAAACCATGAACATGAACGCCTTGTGGGAGTCCTTGCAGAACAGCCTGGGCGGCCACATTCCACAGTTGCTGGGGGCCCTGGCCATTTTTGTGCTGGGCTGGTTCATCGCCGTGCTGGTGCGCGCCGCCGTGCGCAAGAGCCTGGGCTTTGCCGGCGTCAACCACCGCTTCAGCCGCCTCACCGGCAACGGTGTGGACATCGAGGGCGCGGTGGCCCTGGGCATGTTCTGGGCGGTGATCCTGGTCACGCTGATGGCGGTCTTCAATTCGCTGGACCTGGCGATGGTGTCCGGCCCCTTCAGCGCGCTGATCACCAAGGTGTTCGAATACGCGCCGCGCCTGCTCGCGGGTCTGGTGCTGGCGCTGGTGGCCTGGCTGGTGGCCAGCCTGGTACGCACGGTGACACAGAAGCAGCTCGACCGCAGCTCGCTCGACGAGAAACTCTCTGAACACGCCGACATGTCGCCCATCAGCGAGAGCCTGGCCGACGCCCTGTTCTGGCTGGTGATCCTGCTGTTCGTGCCCGCTATCCTGGGCGCACTGGAAATGCAGGGTCTGCTGGATCCGCTGCGCGACATGGTGGCCAAGACACTGGACATTCTGCCCAACGTCGTGGCGGCTTTCGTCATCGGTGGCGTGGGCTGGATCGTGGCCACGGTGCTGCGCAACCTAACCACCAACCTCACGCGCACCGCCGGTGTGGACAAGCTGGGCAACCGTGCCGGCTTCGCCAGCTCGGTGCAGATTTCGAGCGTGATCGGCCTGCTGGTGTTTGTGGCGGTGTTCCTGACCTCGCTGATCGCCGCGCTCGAGGTGCTCAAGATCGAAGCCATCTCGCAGCCGGCCACGCAGATGCTGGCCATGATCCTGGCCGCCGTGCCACACATCATTGCCGCCGCGCTGATCCTGGTGATCACTTGGCTGGTCGCGTCGTTTGCCAGCAAACTGCTGGCCAGCCTGCTCGCGACCATGGGTTTTGACACCCTGCCTGCGCGCATCGGCATGGCGCACGCCTTCGAGAAAACCAGCGCCTCCAGCTTTGTGGGTCACGTCGCGATGTTTTTCGCCATGCTGTTCGCCACGGTCGAGGCGGCCTCCCAGCTCGGCTTCAGCCAGGTCAGCGGTGTCGTGACCACCTTCATCACCTTTGGCGGCGACGTGCTGTTCGGATCGGCCATCCTGGTCATCGGCTTCTGGCTCGCCAATGTGGCCTACACCGCGATTGACCGCGCCAGCGGTGCCAACAGCCAGGGGCTGGCCCGTATCGCGCGCTTCGCCATCCTGGCCCTGGTGCTGGCCATGGGCCTGCGCGCCATGGGCATCGCCGACGACATCGTCAACCTCGCCTTCGGCCTGACGCTGGGCGCCGTGGCCGTGGCCGTCGCGCTCTCGTTCGGCCTGGGCGGGCGCGAGGCCGCGGGCAAACTCATGGAACACTGGCTGTCCCGTTTCCGCCGCAACAACGAACCCTGACGCGACCCATGACATCTGCCCTGCACACCTCCGACACCGCGCCCGCGGTCACCACCGATACCCTGCAGTCCGCGCTGAGCGACTGGTTCGCCCCCTGGGTCCAGGCACTGGGCCTGCGGGTGCAGGGTTTCGGCCCCGGCGAGGTCACGCTTCGCCTGCCGCAGAACCCCGAACTCAGCCGCATCGGCGGCATGGTGTGCGGCCAGGCGCTGATGGCGGCGGCCGACACCGCCATGGTGCTGGCCATCGTGACGCAGCTCGGTAACCAGCGGCCCATGACCACCGTGCAGCTCAACACCAGCTTCCTGAAACCGCTGGCCAACCAGGACGCGCTGGTCACGGCCCGCGTGATCCGGGCGGGCAAGAGCCTGGTGTTCGGCGAAATCGACATCGTGGCCGCGGGCGACGGCAAGAGCGTCTGCCGGGCCAGCACCACCTACGCCCTGCTTTAGGGCAACGCTGAACAAGTCCCCGTGGATGCGCGCGCCCGGCTGCGGGATGGGATGCAAGGCGCAAACCGCTGTGATACCGGGCGGTATCACGAGGATTTGCAACGCAGCAGACCGCCCGCAGCAGGGATGCGCGCGCCACGAGGGACTTGTTCAGCGTTGCCTTAGGCCCTGGTCAGGGTATGTCACGAGTCCCGGGCCAGCGCCAGGACGCCCGCTGCCCTTAAAATCTTGTTGATATTTGTCAAATACCCTGGAGAAACCATGTCCCACCACGAACACGACAACCACAGCGACCAGCCCCATGACGTGGTGGAGTCCATCGTCCCCCTGATGCCCATCGTGTTGCCTGTGGCCGGTGGCGTGCTGATTTTCCTGCTGGCCTTCATCGCCGTCTTCATGGCCTGAAGCCGCCGTCAGGCAGCGTCCAGCCGAACGCCCGCCAGGGCCTTCGGCTTTTTTCTTGTCCGACCGGCATCTGGATCAGGGCAGATCCGGAAGGCCATCGATCAATTGGCGCATCAGGTTATGCAAGTTTTGCATGTAACTTGCCGGTAACTGACCCGCCACTTTCATAAAATTGGGGTTTTGGCCGACACGCGGATCAAAACCCGGGTCCATCCACCCGCCTTTTGCCCATCTGGCTGCACCTGCCATCCGCACCGCAGCACCGAGCGCCGACCGCCCTTATTTGCCCAAGGGATCTTGACCAGCCGCCCGCCCATTTGTTTGTGGCCAGCGGCTGTTGCTGTCTCTTGGGCTTGCCGCTTTACAAACTTCTGGAGCCATTTCCATGAATTCTCCCGTGATGCAGGGCCTCAACCTCAACACACCCGTCTACGTGAAAAACGCCCGGCTGATCGCCTGGGTGGCCGACATGGTCGCCCTGTGCAAACCGGCCGACGTGGTCTGGTGCGATGGCAGCCAAGAAGAATATGACCGCCTGTGCCAGCAGCTGGTGGCCGCTGGCACCTTCAAGAAACTCAACCCCGCCAAGCGCCCGGGCAGCTTCCTGGCCTGCTCCGACCCGTCGGACGTGGCGCGCGTGGAAGACCGCACCTTCATCTGCTCTGAGAAAAAAGAAAACGCGGGCCCGACCAACAACTGGATGGAACCGGCCCAGATGCGCCAGACCCTGCAGCCGCTGTTTGACGGCTGCATGAAGGGCCGCACGATGTACGTGGTGCCGTTCTCCATGGGCCCGCTGGGTTCGCACATCGCTCACATCGGCATCGAGCTGACCGACAGCGCCTACGTGGCCGTGAACCAGAAGCTGATGACGCGCATGGGCAAGGCCGTGTACGACGTGCTCGGCACCGACGGCACCTTCGTGCCCTGCATGCACACCGTGGGCGCACCGCTGGCCGAAGGCCAGAAGGACAGCAGCACCTGGCCCTGCAACCCGACCACCAAGTACATCGTGCATTTCCCCGAGACGCGTGAAATCTGGTCCTACGGCTCGGGCTATGGCGGCAACGCGCTGCTGGGCAAGAAGTGCTTCGCGCTGCGCATCGCCTCCAACATGGGCCGCGACCAGGGCTGGCTGGCTGAGCACATGCTGATCCTCGGCGTGACCAATCCGCAAGGCAAGAAGTACCACGTCGCCGCCGCTTTCCCCAGCGCCTGCGGCAAGACCAACTTCTCCATGCTGGTGCCGCCCGAGGCCGGTTTCGCGGGCTGGAAGGTCACCACCATCGGTGACGACATCGCCTGGATCAAACCGCACGCCGACGGCAAGCTCTACGCCATCAACCCCGAAGCGGGTTACTTCGGCGTCGCCCCCGGCACCAACATGCACACCAACCCGAACTGCATGCGCTCGCTGGACAAGAACGTGATCTTCACCAACGTGGCGCTGACCGATGACGGCGACGTGTGGTGGGAAGGCATGGAGAAAGACGGTGGCGGCGTGCCCGCACACCTGATCGACTGGCAAGGCAAGGACTGGACGCCCGAGATCGCCAAGACCACCGGCGCCAAGGCCGCGCACCCGAACTCGCGCTTCACCGTGGCCGCCGGCAACAACCCGGCGCTGGACCCGCAATGGGACGACGCCAACGGCGTGGCCATCGATGCCTTCATGTTCGGCGGCCGCCGCAGCACCACCGTGCCGCTGGTGACCGAAGCCCGCAGCTGGACCGAAGGCGTGTACATGGCCGCGACCATGGGCAGCGAAACCACCGCCGCCGCCTTTGGCGCGCAGGGCGTGGTGCGCCGCGACCCGTTCGCCATGCTGCCGTTCTGCGGCTACAACATGAGCGACTATTTCCAGCACTGGCTCGACATGGGCGACCAACTGCAGGCTCAGGGTCATTCGCTGCCCAAGATGTTCTGCGTAAACTGGTTCCGCAAGGATGCCGACGGCAAGTTCGTCTGGCCCGGCTATGGCGACAACATGCGCGTGCTCAAATGGATGATCGACCGCATCGAAGGCTCCGCCCAGGGCGAAACCACGATGTTCGGCACCGCCCCGACCTACGCCGAAATCAACTGGACCGGCCTGGACTTCAGCGCCGAACAGTTCAAGACCGTGACCAGCATCGACAAAGCCGCCTGGGTTGACGAACTCAAGCTGCACGAGTCGCACTTCGAGCAGTTGGCCTACCACCTGCCGAAGGCCCTGGTCGACACCAAGGCCGAGCTGGAAAAACGCCTGGCCGCCTGAGGAAACACGTTGGAAGGGCACGATCTGCCCTTCCAGCGCCACGCCCCCGGATGAACGGTCCGGGCGAAAAAAAAAGCCACCGGACCCGGTGGCTTTTTTGCTGTGGCTCAGGCCTTTCGGCCCGGCGGTGGCGCCGACGGCGTCAGATGTAATACAGGTGGATGTTGCGCGCACGGCTTTCGGCGAGCCGCTCGGGGAAACGTCCCCAGCCGCTGACCGGCTTCTGCACCACACCGGGCTCCAGACCCATGGGCGCCAGCGCGGTTTCAAAGTCGCCGTCATCGGTATCGCGCATGCGGGCCTGCATCAGTTCGTTCATCAGGCGCGGGTCGCGGCGGGCCTGCTCCCACAGGCGCATATCGGCACGGGCTTCGGCCAGCGTGGCCGACCAGCTGTCCAGCGAGCGCAGGGTGCGCTGCGCCAGGTTCCGGGCGGTGCCCGCGAACAACGCCAGGCCCGCGAAGATCACGACCCACAGAGCGACCCAGGCGAGAAACAGGTGGCCGTCGGCCCAGGTGCTGATGAGGCGGTCGGCCAGCACCACGAGCGCAGCCACTGCGGCGGCCAGCAGCAAGGCGGCCAGCCCCCGGGCGCCATCGCGGCTGGGCCGGACCCGGTAGGTACCCGCTGCGTCGGGCGACGAGGTGGGGGGCAACCCCAGGGATGCGGGGGAGGGGGAAAAGATGGTGCTCATGGCGGACTCCTTGAAAGAAATGTCTTTTGGACAGGTGGATACTAGGGTTAACCCGCATGTCACGCAAATTTATTTTTGTGATGAATTACATTCACAAATCATATGAATGAACTGAACTTTCGCACCCTCGACCTGAACCTGCTGCGGGTTTTCGACGAGGTGATGGTCGAGCGCAACCTCACGCGGGCGGCCCACAACCTGGCCATGACCCAGCCGGCGGTGAGCAACGCGCTCAAGCGGCTGCGCGAGACGCTGGGCGACGAGCTGGTGCGGCGCTCGGGTTACGGCGTGGAACCCACGCCCATGGCGCTGGCGCTGTGGCCCACGGTGCGCGACGCGCTGCAGCAGCTGCGCGAATCGCTGGCGCCGGGCGGTTTCGACCCGGCCACCGCGCGCAACGCCTTCGTGCTCGCCATGGCCGATGCCACCGCTGCCAAGCTGGTGCCCGGCCTGATGGACATCCTGGAAAACGAAGCCCCCGGGGTGAACCTGCGGGTGCTGCCGCTGACCACGCGCGACCCGCGCGAGCTGCTGGAATCGGGCTCGGCGGACCTGGCGATCGGCCATTTCCCCGGCGTGCTGGCCGAGCTCAGCGCCAGCCACCTGCAGGAACACAGCCCCCGCTTTCTGAACCAGCGCCTGTACGACGGCGAGTACGTGGTCGTCATGCGCCGCGGCCACCCGCTGGCCGGGCGCCCCATCGATCTGGACAGCTACTGCGCCGCGCGCCACCTGCTGGTGAGCTTCTCCGGGCGCCCGTTTGGCTTCGTTGACGAAGCGCTGGCCGCACTCTCGCGCCAGCGGCGCGTGGTGCTGACCGTGAACCAGTTTTTCACCGCCGGGCGCGTGGTGGCGACGACCGACCTGCTGACGGTGTTGCCGCGCCATTTCGTGGGCGCCACCGGCATGGAACACGAGCTGGCCCTGAGCGAGCTGCCGCTACCGGTGCCCGCGGTGCATGTGGACACGCTGTGGCACCGCCAGTCGTCCCACAACAGTGCCCACAGCTGGTTGAGGGACGCGGTGGTGCGGGCTTCAGTCCAGGGCTTTCACGTCGACAGGGTGTAAAAACGTGACGAAGATCGCAATTTCACCGGGAGGACCTCACCATGTCCTTGAAACTTCTGCTGGCGGTGGACGGCAGCCGCTACACGCGGCGCATGTTGACCTACATCGTTTCCAACGAACTGCTGTTCCGGCCCTTCTACGACCACGTGCTGTTCAATGTCCAGCCCGGCGAGGGCAACCGCTACGACGTGGCGGCCAACAACGCCCTGCTGGAGGAACCCACTCAGTTCCTGCAGGCCCACGGCTTCACGCCGCTGTGCGTGACGCGCCAGGGCGAACCGGCCAAAGAGTTGGTGGTGGCGGCCAAACAGTTCCAGAGCAACCTGCTCGTCATCGGCTGCCGCGGTCAATCGGCGATCGAAAGCATGGTGTTGGGTTCGGTCACCGCCGCGGTGCTGGCCCACTCACACGTTCCGGTGCTGGTCGTGCGCTGAACGGGCAACCCGTTGTTCATCCGACAATGCGGGCATGAACATCCAGCTTCTGAGCGATCTGCACCTCGAAGCCAATCCCGACTTTGTCGCCACGCCGGCCCCCGGTGCCGACCTGCTGGTGCTCGCGGGCGACATCGGCTCCTACCAGACCCGGCGCGACGGCAGCGTGATGGCCGAACCCGACTGGTGCCTGCAGCGCTTCTCGCCCCTGCCGCAGTACGCGGCCTGGCCGGTGCCGGTGGTCTATGTGCCCGGCAACCACGAATACGATGCGCTGGATGTGGACGAGGCGCACGCCGGGTTGCGCGCCAGCTGCGACCGACTGGGCATCCAGTGGCTGGAGCGCGAGACGCTGTTGCTGGACGGCGTGCGGCTGATCGGCACCACGCTGTGGAGCGACTACGACGCCCTGGCCACGCAGCCCCAGACCAAAGGCCGCGCTCGCGATCCGCTCACCCACCGCCTGCACCAGCGCCAGAAAGCCTTCCGCGCGGCCAACTTCTACCTGAACAAGATGAACGGGCAGCGCCACGGGCGCCTGTTCGATGCCGCGTCCATGCGCGAGCTCGGGCTGGAATGCCAGGACTGGCTGCGCCAGGCGCTGGCCCAGCCGTTCGATGGCACCACGGTCGTGATCACCCACTTTGCCCCCACCCTGCACAGCGCCGATCCGCGCTACGGCCTGAGCCCGGGCACCGCCGGTTTCTGCAATGGACTGGACGATCTGCTGCCATTGGCCGATCTGTGGCTGCACGGTCATCTGCACTGCCCGCAGGACCTGCAACTGGGCCGCTGCCGCATCGTCGCCAACCCGCTCGGCTACGCCGACAAGAACGAACAGCTGGGATTCCTGCCGACCCAGCTGATCACGGTGAACCCACAGGGTGCAGCGCGGGTACCGGCCCGCGCCGACAGGCCGTAAACTCGGCGCCAACCTCAATGAACTGGAGACCCTGATGAAGATCCTGCTCGCGGTGGATGGCAGCGCCTACACCAAAAAAATGCTCGCTTACCTGACCACCCACGAAGAGATGTTCGGCTCGAACAACGATCTCACCCTGTTCACGGTGCAGCTGCCCCTGCCCGCGCGCGCACGGGCCGCCGTGGGCGCCGACGTGGCCAACAGCTACTACGCCGAAGAGGCCGAAAAGGTCACCGCGCCAGTGGTCAAGTTTCTCAAGCGCCACGGCATGGAACCCAAGGTCGTGCACAAGGTCGGCACGGCGGGCGAACAGATCGCCAAGGCGGCCAACGCAGGCAAATTCGACCTGGTGGTGATGGGTTCACACGGCCACAGCGCCCTGGGCAACCTGGTCATGGGGTCGGTGACCACCCAGGTGCTGGCGCACTGCGAAGTGCCGGTGTTGCTGGTCAGGTAAAGCCCCCCTGCGCTGCTCACGCAGCTTCCCCCCGAGGGGGGACGGCGCACTGCGGCCCGGCAAAGCCGGTTCCGCTGCGCCCCTGGGCTCACGCCCCCTCGCCTGCTCCCATGCGCCTCCGGCGCATGTCCCCACCCAGGATGCGGTGGAACCGGCTTTGCCGGGCCACTCGCATCGCCCCCTCAGGGGGTGACGCCGCAGGCGGCGCGGGGGGTCACCTCATCTTCAAGCCGTCGAAGCAGGTGCTGAGCACCATATCGATGATCTGCTCGTTGCTGTAGAGCCCCGCACCCTTGAGGAAGCCCAGCACCGGGTCGCAGGCGCGCGCATACAGGGTGTAGAGCACCGCGATCGGTGGCAGGGCGCTGTTCAGGCTGCCATCGGCCTGGGCTGCGGTGATCCAGGCGCCGAGGCGATCGCTCACGTCCATCAGGCCATCAACATAGGCCTTGTTGGTGGTCAGCGCCGAGCGCAGGCTGGAGTTTTCGCTCGGCAGTGACGGCATTTCGCCCGCCAGTTGCACCGCCATCGTCCAGCGCGCCACCTCGCGCAACAGCTCCAGCGGCGGGCGCTGGGCATCCAGCGTGTCCAGGAACGCACGCGCCCGGTCCATCACCCGCACCATGGCCGCCGCGGCCAGGTCTTCCTTGCTCGGGAAGTGCTTGTAGAGGCTGGCCTTGGCGATGCCGACTTCGGCCGCCACTTCGTCCACCGTCATCGCCTCAAAACCTTTTTCGGCCAGCAACCGGTTCACCGCCGACACGATGGCGTCCTCGCGCGCGATGTGCATCTGCTCGCGAAAGCTGCGCTTGGGTGGGACGGGTGGGGACGACTTGAGGACAACGCTGACCATGAACAACCTTTGAATGCTTGACTGGATTCTGCCCGAAATTGACGACAAGGTCGACATAAGCACCAACAAGTCTTGTTACATACTGATCAGTATCTTTTTATCCTAAACAGTGTAATATTCGCTCCGACGGCCGACTTTGCCGGGGTGAGCCGAATCGGCAAGCCACCCGGTGACGCTGTTGTTCCGAAGTCCGGTGAGCGAGAAAGCAGCTGTCAATACCTCCGCTGCTCCGCATGGCCGGCTTCCATCCTTGTTGTCCAACCTCACTGGAGTTCCGTATGAAAAAGACCCTCATCGCCGCCACGCTCGCCTTCGGCGCCTTCACCGCTCAGGCCGCCGACATCGTGGACACGGCCGTTGCGGCCGGTTCGTTCAAGACCCTGGCCACGGCCCTGCAGGCCGCCGGCCTGGTGGACACGCTCAAGGGCAAGGGCCCGTTCACCGTGTTCGCCCCCACCGACGAAGCCTTCGCCAAGGTGCCCAAGGCCGATCTGGACGCCTTGCTGAAAGACAAGGCCAAGCTCACCGCCGTGCTGACCTACCACGTGGTCGCGGGCAAGGTGATGGCGGCCGACGTGAAGGCCGGCAAAGTGAAGACGGTGCAAGGCAGCGAACTGACCGTGAGCACCATGGGCGGCGTGAAGGTGGACGCGGCCAACGTGGTGAAGACCGACATCGTGGCCGACAACGGCGTGATCCACGTGATCGACAGTGTGGTCATGCCGAAGTGATCCCCTGACCACACCACTCGCAACACCAATCAAGGCCCCAACAGGGGCCTGTTTCTTGCGCGGTCTGAGCGCCCCAGCTCCTGGGTATTTCGCCACGGGCGACCCGGGATAATCGCGGGCCATGCTTTTCAATTCCGCCGTCTTCCTGCTTGCGTTCCTGCCGACCACGCTGGTGGTCTATTTCTGGCTGTGCAGGCTGCACTGGACCACCGCAGCACAGGGCTGGCTGGTGCTTGCCAGCCTGTTTTTCTACAGCTATTGGAAGCTGGAGCACCTGCCGCTGCTGTTGGGCAGCCTGCTGCTCAACTTCCTGATCGGCAACGAGCTCTCCAAGGGCCGGGCGATGCGATCCGACGTGCCCCGGCGCACGCTGCTGATCATCGGGATCGTTGGCAACCTGGTGCTGTTGGGCTACTACAAGTACGCCAACTTCTTTGCCGACAACATCAACGGGCTGACCGGCTGGGGTCTGGACTGGCCCAAGGTGGTGTTGCCACTGGCCATCAGCTTCTTCACCTTCCAGCAGATCGCCTATCTGGTGGACAGTTACCGGGGCCAGACACGGGAGTACGACTTTCTGCGGTACGCCCTGTTCATCACCTTCTTCCCGCAGCTGATCGCCGGGCCGATCGTCCACCACCACGAGATGATGCCCCAGTTCGCCCGGCGCAGGAACTGGGTGCTGAACCACCAGCATGTGCTCACAGGGCTGTGCATCTTTGCGGTCGGCCTGTTCAAGAAAGTGGTGATCGCCGACACCTTCGCTCCTTGGGCCACCCAGGGCTTTGACCACCCGCAAACCCTGGACTTCTTCGAGGCCTGGGTGACCAGCCTGTCCTACACCTTCCAGCTGTATTTCGATTTCAGCGGCTACTGCGACATGGCCATGGGCGCCGCCCTGATGTTCAACATCCGGCTGCCGCTGAACTTCAACTCTCCCTACAAGTCACTGGACATCCAGGACTTCTGGCGCCGCTGGCACATGACGTTGGGCCGCTTCCTACGGGACTACATCTACATCCCCCTGGGCGGCAACCGCGGCGCCGGCTGGATGACCTACGGCAATCTTTTCATCACTTTCGTGATCGGCGGACTCTGGCACGGCGCGAGCTGGATGTTCGTGATCTGGGGCGCCCTGCACGGCGGTGCGCTGGTGGTGCACCGGGCCTGGAAAGCGCTGGGCCTGCGCATGCCCAGGATGCTGGCCTGGCTGACCACCTTCCTGTTCGTGAACATGACCTGGGTGTTCTTTCGGGCCAACACACTGGACGACGCGCTACGCGTATTGAGGGGCATGGTGGATCTGCCCGGCGCCCTGGCCAAAACAGCGGACGACATACCCACCGCCGGTTTCGCCTGGGGCGGCTGGTCCATCGACCTGTGGCTGCAATGGCTGCCAGCGGCCATGGTGGCGCAGGTGCCCCACCTGGCAGCCATCTCCGCAGCCATGTTCCTCCTGACCCGACCAAATGCGGCCCGGCTGATGGATGTGCGCATCGGCTGGCCCACCACAGTGGCCTGCGCCGGGCTGATGGGTGTGGCGCTCGTCGCCACCATGGCCTCCACATCCTCGGTCTTCCTTTATTTCAATTTCTGACATGAAGCACAAAGCGGCCATCAAGGTGTTTCTGGCCTGCAGCCTGGCTTTGGTGCTGGCTGTGCCTGCGGTCAATCTGTCGGAGGTGTCGGCACGGGCGCATGCGCAACGGTTGATCAGTCAGAAGAAAACGGACCGGCTGGTCCAGCTGCTTTTCAACAGCGACTTCCTGATGACCCGCTTCTCTGCCCTGACCTGGCGCACCGGCCTGAGCACCAGCCCGGCCAACGTGGTTGTAGGCCAGGAAGGTTGGCTGTACCTGGGCGACGGGCACGACAACAACACCAGCGCACAGCGCTTCGGAGAATCCGCCAACGATGCCCGTCTGGCTCGGGACATGGGTCAGAACCTGCTGGCCTGGAATCGCTGGCTGCGAGCACAGGGCGTCAAGGCCTTTGCGGTCGTGGTCGGGGCCGACAAGCACCGCATCTACAACGACCATCTGCCGGACTGGGCGAATCTGCAGCATACCGCCCGGATCCGTGCTCTGCTGGACGGCCCGGCCCGTCCGCTCATCGCCGACCCTGCGCCAGCGCTTCGGCAACTGTCTGGCGACGACGCCCCACACACCTACTACCGGTCGGATACGCACTGGAACATGTGGGGTGCCGCCATCAGCATGGAGACCCTGCGCCAGACGCTGACGCAACAGGGCCTGAGTCTGAACTGGGCCCTGACTTCGCCACCGACCATCGATCACACAGGGACCCGCATTGGCGGTGATCTGGCCAGTTTTCTGCGCATCCAGGCCACCCTGACGGAGCAGGAACCCCATCCGGCACTGCTCAACCGCGAGGCGATCAAGAGCGACGTCCGAGAAATGGACACGGGCAAGGCGCTGAAAGCAGGCGATTTTGGGCGGCTGCAGTACCCGGGTCACACCGTTCAGGTGGTGACCGAAGGCGCAGCCAATGATTTGAAAGTGCTCTGGCTACGCGATTCTTTCGGCATTGCGCAATCGCCCCTGATGGCCGCCAACTTCCGCGAAACCATCCAGCTGCACTGGGGGCGAGCGCTGGATGAGCAAGCCCGGTTGTTCGTGGACTTGGTTCGCCAGCAAAAGCCCGACCTGGTTGTGATAACTGTCGTGGAACGCGTATTGCCAGCGAATCTCTTTCTGGTCCCTCCACCGCAGGAATGAGAGTCGCTTTCAGTTCGTAGCGAGATGCAGGTTCTGCGCCGCGGCGCTTCGCAGCGCGCTGCTCAGCGCGTCCAGCACATCCGAACTCAGGTTCCAGCAGTGCCAGTACAGGGCCACCTCCAGCCGGTGCCGCGGCGCGAGGTTGACCAGTTCGCCGCTGGCGATGAGTTCGTGCACGCTCAGCTCGGGCAACACGCTCACGCCCCAGCCCGCCCGCACCGCCCGCACCTGGCCCTCGCTGGAGGGCACGAAGAGCTGTTTGAGCATGACACGCGGCAGCTCAAAGGCCTGCTCCACGAAACCGTGCTGCAGGTGGTCCTTGCGGTTGAAAGCGACGAAGGGCAGCTTGTGGAAGTTGTGCGCATTCAGGCCCTTGGGGCAGTGCGCTGCCGCATAAGCCGCCTGCGCCACCACCACGTAGCCCATGCTGCCCAGCGCCTCCATCTTGCAGCCGCGCAACGCCTGGCCGAGCGAGGTGACGCAGCCCAGCACCTGGCCTTCGCGCAGCCACTCGTGGGTGAATTCCTGGTCGTCGGTGATGATTTCGATCGGCAGGCCACCCTGCGCCAGCACGTTGAGCGCGGGCAGCGCCCAGGTGGCGATGCTGTCGGCGTTGATGGCGACCGAGATGCGTTCTTCTTCGCGACCATTGCCGGTGGAGCTCGGTGCGAGTTCCTTGAGGTCTTTTTCAAGGTCGGCGCGCAGCAGGCGCTGCATCTTGGCGTGCTTGAGCATGAGCTGGCCGGCCGGCGTCGGCTTGAGCGGCCGGCTGCGCACGATCAGCACCGTGCCCACCTGTGCCTCCAGCGCGCGCAGCCGTTGCGACACCGCCGACTGGGTGATGGACAGGCGCTGCGCGGCGCGCTCGAAACCACCCTCTTCGATGATGGCGGCCAGGCATTCCAGGGCGTCGGGATCAAAAGTGCTCATGCGGTTCAACGGGAAAAAGAGGCGGTGACGTGGACGAATGGGACGCGCGTTTCACACGGGGATCGAAGCGCCTCTTCCATTAGCCAACATGATGCCGAAGATTTTAGTTTAATTTCGCTTCACTAACACCGCGGTTTTTCCCATACTTCGCCCCAGTTTTTCCACTTTTTTCAGGAGCGGGCCATGCGAGTCGTTGTACTGGGTGCAGGCATCATCGGGGTGAGCACGGCGTGGCATCTGCTGCAGCGTGGTCACGAGGTCACATTGGTCGACCGGCAGGCAGACGCCGCGCTGGAAACCAGTTTTGGCAACGCGGCGCAGATTTCGGTCAGCTACTGCGAGCCCTGGGCCAACCGCGAGGCGCCACTGAAGGCGCTGAAGTGGCTGTTCGACCCGGAGGGTCCGCTCAAATTCCGCCCGCAGCTGGACCCGGCGCAGTGGCTCTGGGGCATGCAATTCCTGGGCCAGTGCAACGACGCCGCCTTTGAACGCAACGTGGCGCAGCTGGTGGCCCTGGGCAGCTACAGCCACGCGGCGCTAAAAGACGTGGTGGCCAGCACCGGCCTGCAATACAACCGGCTCACCAAGGGCATCGCCCACTACTACACCAGCCAGAAATCGTTCGACGACGCCGGCGGCGCGGCCGAGCTGATGCGCCGCCACGGCGTGAACCGCAAGGTGGTGAGCAAAGACGAGCTGCTGAAGATCGAACCTGCGCTGCGCAGTTTCGCCGACCGCATCGTGGGAGGCACCTACACCGAGAGCGACGAGTCGGGCGACTGCCTGGCCTTCACCCAGAAGCTGGCGCAGCTGTGCCGAGACCAGGGCATGTTGTCCCTGATGGGCCACGACATCCAGCGCATTCGCGCCAGCGGTGGCCAGGTGGACAGCGTGAGCGTGCACGACCGGGCGACGGGCCAGGCGCGCGAACTCCAGGCCGACGCTTTCGTGGTGGCCGCCGGCTCCTACTCCACCGCGCTTCTCAAGCAGGTGGGTGTGCACGTGCCGATCTACCCCGGCAAGGGCTACAGCGCCACGCTCAAGCTGCTCAAGCCCGAAGCGGCTTCTCAGGTGAGCCTGCTGGACGACCAGCTCAAGATCGCGATCTCGCGCCTGGGCGACCAGCTGCGCGTGGCCGGTACCATCGAACTCGGCGGCTTCGACCTGTCGCTGGACACGCCGCTGGCGCGCACCCGGGCACAGATGCTGGTCAAGCGCATTGAGCAGGTGTTCCCCGGCGTGGCCGACACGCGCACGCCCGAAGAAGGTGGCGACCCGCAGTTCTGGTGCGGCCTGCGCCCGGCCACACCGACCAACATCCCGCTGATCGGCAGCACGAAAGTCGGCAAGCTCTGGGTCAATGCCGGCCACGGCACGCTGGGCTGGACACACGGCGCCGGCTCGGGCAAGGCCCTCGCCGAACTCATCAGCGGCGAGGTGCCGGCGATGAACTTCGGCTTTGTCGGCCAGCCTGCCGCGCGGCGCAGCGCAGCGGCCAACGCCGGCCGCTTGCGCCACGCAGCGCCCCCGCAACAGGCCTGAACACTTCCCGCATTGGCCGGGTGCTGCACACCGCAGCACCCGGCCTTTTCACATCCGGCGACTGAACCGGCCACCGGAGACCGCGGCACCACCCGTGACCGCACCATTAAAACGACAGGAGACAGACATGACCCCCCAACCCTCCAGGGCCCTGCCGCGCGGCATCGGCCTCGGCGCCACCCTGCTGCTGGCCCACGGTGCCGCCAGCGCCCAGGGCGACAGCCTCGACGCGCGCATCAGCGCCGCGGTGCAGCCGTACTCCGACGCGGTGGCCGGCGCCATCTTCTATTCGGTGCCGGTCGGCGGCACCAGCTTTCCGCTCATCGTCGGCTGGCTGATCCTGGCGGCGCTGATCTTCACCCTGAATTTCCGCTTCATCCAGCTGCGCGGTTTCTCGCACGCGATCCAGGTCGTGCGCGGGCGCTATTCCGACCCGTCCATGCCGGGCGAGGTCACGCCATTCCAGGCCCTGACCGCCGCGGTCTCGGGCACGGTCGGCCTGGGCAACATCGCCGGCGTGGCGGTGGCCGTGGGCATCGGCGGCGCCGGCGCCACCTTCTGGATGATCCTGGCCGGCCTGCTGGGCATGGCCTCGAAGTTCACCGAGGTGACGCTGGGCGTGAAGTATCGCGACGTGAACCACGCCGTGGGCACCGTCTCGGGCGGCCCCATGCGTTACCTCTCCAAGGGCCTGGCCGAACAGGGTTTCCCACGCCTCGGCAAGTTCCTCGCGGTGTTCTTCGCCATCTGCTGCGTCGGTGGCGCCATCGGTGGCGGCAACATGTTCCAGGCCAACCAGAGCTTCCAGCAGATCGTGGGCGTGACCGGTGGCGACGCGAGCTTCTTCGCCGGCAAGGGCTGGCTGTTCGGGTTGATCATGGCGGTGTCGGTGGGCCTGGTCATCATCGGCGGCATCAAGTCCATCGCCCGGGTGACCGAAAAACTGGTGCCCTTCATGGCCGGGCTCTATCTGATCTCGGGTCTGGTCGTGCTGTTCGTCTACGTGGACCGCTTGCCCTGGGCCTTTGGCCAGATCTTCCTCGGGGCGTTTTCGTCCGAAGGTGTGGTGGGCGGCGTGGTGGGGGCGCTGATCCAGGGCTTCAAGCGGGCGGCGTTTTCCAACGAAGCCGGCGTGGGCTCGGCGGCCATCGCGCACTCGGCGGTGCAGACCGACCAGCCGGTGTCGCAAGGCTTCGCGGCCCTGCTCGAACCCTTCATCGACACCGTGGTGATCTGCACCATGACGGCCCTGGTGATCATCATCACCGGCCATGTGGACGCCGGCGGCCTCACGGCGCAGGCCGGTGGCGCCACCGGTGTGGGTCTGACTTCGGTGGCCTTTGGCAGCGCGGTGAGCTGGTTCCCGTATGTGCTGGCGCTGGCTGTGGTGCTGTTCGCCTTCTCGACCATGATCACCTGGAGCTACTACGGCATGAAGGCCTGGACCTACCTGCTGGGCGAGAGCTTCGCGTCGGAACTCACGTTCAAGCTGCTGTTTCTCGTCTTCGTGGTGGTGGGCGCCAGCATGGGCCTGGGTCCGGTGATCGACTTTTCGGATTCGATGATCTTCGCCATGGCGCTGGCCAACATCGTCGGCCTGTACGTCCTGATGCCGGTCGTGAAGCGCGAACTCCAGCACTACCGCGCCGGCATCCAGAGCGGCCGCATCACCACCACCAGCTGAGGCAAAGATCCAGCCACCCGAACAAAAGCCCGCAACTGCGGGCTTTTGTTCGACCGGTTCTGGACCGCTCAGCCGGTCTTCTTCGCCTTCACCGGCACCACCCGGGGGTCTGGCTGCTCGGGCACCACGCGCTCACTCATCCAGCGCAGCAGGTCCAGCCACATCTGGCGCATCTCGGCATCCAGCGGCGTGCGGAAAGCGCTCGGCAGTTCGATGGTGACGACCGGCATGCCCTTGTGCACGCCGCCGAAATTGCCCAGGCTGCCGGGGAAGATGCCGACCTGGTCGAGATAGAGGCGCCCCAGCCGGGCCGGCGGCACGCTCGGACCGTCGAAGTCCAGCACGCCGTAGGGCGCGTGGATGCTGACGATCAGGTCGGGCTGGAAGCGCTCCATCTCGTCGTAGAAGTATTGCGATTCGGGTTCGGACAGCGGCTTCGGGCCAGGCCAGCGGCGCGGGTCCTTGCGCGTGCGCTCTTCCCAGTAGACCTTGGCGTCGCGTTTCCAGTTGGGCGTGGGAAAGTTGCGGTTGAGGTCCACGCCATTGGCGTTCACACGCTTGGCCGGGCGCACCATGAGGCCGTCCGGGTTGAGCGCGGGGATGAAGCGCCAGTGCGCATTGGACGGGGTCTGCAAGGCGAGCTGGATCCAGTGCAAGGCCACCGAGGCCGACGACAGCTCATCGCCGTGCATGGCTCCGACCACCAGCACGCGGATGCGGGCTTCGGGTGCGACCACGTCGCGCTGGAACAGGGTGCGTCCCTGAACCGAGCGGCCCACGGTGGGTTTGAGATGGGCAGCGGCACACAGCGGCGCCTTCACATTGGGCAGGCGGGCCACGAATTCGCGGCAGGGATCACTGCCCTGGATGTCGGCCAGGGGGTGCCCAGGGCCACGAACCGGACTGGTCGACGTGGGTTTCGCGGTGCCCGCCAGGGGCCACAGCAGGCACGCGGCCAGGGCCAGTGAAAGGGTTGGCGTCAGGGAAGGAAATCGGGACATCCAGGCATTCTAGGGACCTTGTTCATCCGGCAGATGACGGGCCTCGGGATCACCGTGAACCGCGGCACGGCGGCGCGGGTCTCACACGTCCTTTTCACCCGCCTCGTACAGCGTCTCGCGGCCCATGCGGTCCAGGATCAGCTCGGCCGTCCACGGCAGCATGAGCGCACCGCAGCGGCTGTCACGGTACAGGCGCTCCAGCGGCAGGTGCTTGAGCATGCTCTGGCCGCCGCAGGTGCGGATCGCCAGGCGCGCGATGTCGTTGGCGCCTTCCATCACGCTGTAGTGAGCGGCGTAGAGGCGCATCTTCTCGTCCTTGCTCGGGTTGGGTTTGGCCTCGGCAATGGCGCGCGCAAAGAGGCTCTTCATGTTCTCCAGCTGGATGCGCATCTGCGCCACCGCGATCTGTTTGGTGGGGAACTGGCGGCGCTTGATGGGCGGCTCGCCCGGCACCTCGCCGCGCAGGTACTGAACCGTGAAGTCGTAGGCGGCGTTGGCCACGCCCAGGTAGGTGGGCGAGAGCGTGAAGAACATGGCGGGCCAGGTCTGCGCGCCCTTGAAGTAGATGCCGCGCGGCATCAGCTGCTCGGCGTCGCTCACGAACACGTCCTTGAACGCGAGGTTGCGGCTCACGGTACCGCGCATGCCCAGCGGGTCCCAGTCGCCGCTGATACTGAAGCCTTCTGAAGTAGCGGGCACGCTGATGTAGAGCGTGTCGCGCGCGTCGGGGTGCTGGTCGCCCTTGTCTTCGGTGCAGAGCACGCCGTAGTAGTCGGCCGCGCCGGAGAGGCTGGCCCAGATCTTCCGGCCATTGATGAGCCAGCCGCCGTCGACCTTCCTGGCCGTGGTGCCGAAGGGCGCGCGGCCGGCTGCGGCGGCCGTGCCTTCGCTGAAGGGTTGCGCGTAGAGCGCGCCCTCGTTGACGATGCGGCCGAAGTGCAGCTCGCGCCGCGCCGCGTGTTCGCTGCGCTCGGCGTCGCTCATCGGAATGCCGTCGGCCAGCACGCCGGTCCACATGGTCGAGCAGATGTGCATGTTCCAGGTGAGCGCGGTGGCGCCGCAGAAACGCCCGATCTCGGCCGCCACCATCATGTAGGTGGTGTAGTCCGCGCCCAGGCCGCCGTGCGACGTGGGCACGCAGAGCTTGAGGAAACCGGCCTCGCGCAGGTCGTCGTAGTTGGCGAACGGGAAGCTGGCTTCGGTGTCCCATTGCTGCGCGCGCGCAGCAAATTTGTCGCGGCCCAGCGCGTGGGCTTTGGCCAGCAGTTCGCGCTGCAGCGGCGTGAAGGCCATGTCGCCGACAGCGGGGGTGAAGTCGAGCCCGGTGTGGGGGTTGACGGGGTTGTTCATGGGTCTTGTCTCCTGCTGTTTTCGGTGCGGGTCAGTGGGTATCGGGCAAAGGCTTGGGCGCGGGCTCGCGCAGGAAGGCGAGCAGCAGCGCGTCGAAGGCGTCGGGCGCTTCGAGGTTCATGAGGTGGCCGATGCCGGCGAGCTCGGCGTAGCGGGCGCGCGGAATGGCGTCGGCCATCTGCTTCATCACCGCGGGCGCGGCCACGCGGTCGAACTCGCCTCCGAGCAGCAGCGTGGGCACGCGGATGTCCGCCAGCGCGGCCTGTCGGTCAAACGTCACCAGGCATTCGAGCGCGCGCCGGTAGGTGGCGGCGGGCACGCCGGCCATGCAGTGTTCGGCCAGGCGCGAGCCTTCGGGCAAGGCGCCCGGGCCGACCATCTGCGGCACCAGCGTGGCCGCCATGTCGGCCATGGTCTTGCCGGCGTCGAGCGGTGCGGTGCGCTGGCCGATGAACTGCTGCGCCCAGGCTTCGGCCGAGCGGCCGTCGGTGCGTTTGCCGAAGGCGGCCGAGGTGCCGCAGAGGATGAGCTTTTTCACTTTGTCGGGCCGGCGCGCGATCACCTCCTGCGCCACCATGCCGCCCATGCTGTGACCCAGCAACACCACGCTCTCGCACCGCAGCGCGTCGATCAGGTCGATGCAGCTCTGCGCCAGCGCCTTGAAGGTATAGGGCTCGATGGGTGCGCTGCGGCCGTAACCCGGCATGTCCCAGGCCACCGCGCGGTAACCGGCCTGCGCCAGGGTTTCCACCTGCGGCGCGAACGCGAGGTGCCCGCCGCCGATGCCGTGCAGCATCAAGACCGTCGGGCCGCTGCCCAGCGTCGTGAATTGCGGAAGTGGCATCAGTCGTTCACCTTGCCTTCCTGCACCACCACGGCGCCGTCGAGCGTCACCGTGCAGTTCCGCATCGGCCAGTCGAAGTGCCCGCGGGTGTAGCGCCCGGCGGTTTCGTTGGCGCCTGTGCTGTAGAGGAAGTTGCCGGCGAAAGCGCGAAGCTCGGTGCCGTTGAAATCGCGCTTGTCGTAGAGCGCCATGCTGTCCCAGCGCGCGGCATCGTTCAGGCCATAGCCCACGTGGCTCACGGCATACGCCTCTTTCTCCTGCCAGGCTTCAAAGTACGAGCGCAGCAGCTCGGCATCGACCCCCGTGCCCTCGATGCGCGTCAAGTAGTCGTTCTCGATCGTCAGCGTGATCGACCGCTCGATGTAGCGCTTGAAGGTCAGGTTCACGTCGCCCTCGGCCAGTACCAGCGTGCCGTTGACGCTGCCCGCGGCGGGGAACGCCAGCACCAGGCCTCCGGGCCAGTGGGTCAGCGTGCCCGGGCGGGTGGTGCTGCCCCAGTTGCCGCCGGCCACCGCGCCCTGCAGCGCGATGCTGAGGTCGGTGCCCGTGGGCGAGGTCACGCGCATGGCCTTGGCACCACGCAGGCGTTTCACGTGGTTTTTCACGCGCGCTTCGGTCGCGTCGTCGGGCAGCAGGCGCGCCAGCGCTTCCGGATGCTCGTTGCTCACGTAGACGATGCGCGGCTGCGTCGTGCCGTTGCCCTGCAGGATGGCCGGCAGCTCCGGTGCGTGCATCAGGCCCTCGACCGTGATGTCCACCACCAGGGTGCAGGCCTGCAGCGCCGCGATCACCGGGCCCAGTTGCTGGATCGCCGGGGTGGCGCCGGTGGAGCGCGTGACCGGCTCGCCGCGGGCGAACACCGAAGGCAGGGTGAGGGTGAAGGCATCGGCCCCGATGCGCGCGACCGCAAGCCGCGCCAACTCCATGAGCACCGGGCGGCTCTGGGTTTCACCGAGAATGGCCACCGTGTCACCCGGCTGCAGCGCACAGCGGCGCAACACCGTTTCAAATGCGTCGAGCCACGCGGGTTCGACTCGCTCCTGAAGCATCGGTAGTCTCCTTTTTTGGGCCGGTCACCAACAGGGGTTTGGCGCCGGTCGGCCCATTATTCATGAATTTTCATATAAATTGCAGCCATGTCCCCAGCCCGTAACGCCGGCCACCAGGCCCGCCCCCCCGATTTCTCACCGCGAGAGTTCCGTGCCTCGCTGGGCATGTTCGCCACCGGCGTGACCATCGTCACCGCGCGCACCGCGTCCGGTGAACTGGCGGGCTTGACGGCCAGCTCGTTCAACTCGGTATCGCTCGACCCACCGCTGGTGCTCTGGAGCCTGGCCCAGGCGGCCGGCTCGATGGCGGCGTTTGCCAACGGCCAGCACTACGCCATCAACGTGCTCGCGGCCGACCAGCAGGCCCTGGCCGAACGCTTTGCCGCGCGCGATGTGGACCGCTGGCAGGACGTGGATTTTGTGGAAGGCGTCAGCGGTGCACCGCTGCTCACCGGCTGCGTCGCCACGTTCGAGTGCTTCAACCGCAGCCAGTACACCGAAGGCGATCACGTGATCTTCGTCGGCGAGGTCGAGCGCTGCAGCCGCCGCGCCGCCGCCTCGCCCCTGCTCTACCACGGCGGCCGCTTCTACACCGAGCACCCCTTGCAGGGCTCACAGGCCGACCCGAGCGCGCCGCAGGCACCCGACGACCGCTTCGTCGGCAGCTACCTGGGCTACCTGCTCGGGCAGGCCAACCACGCCGTGTACCGCGACTTTGAAAACGCCATCGCGGCGCAGGGCCTGACCCACATCGCCTGGCGCGTGCTCGCCGTGCTGCACGACGCGGCGCTGTCCCCCGACGAGCCGGCCGGCGTCGCCATCGGCCAGCTCGCCCACGACGTGCTCGCCAAACAGCCCACCGTGACCAAGCTGGTGCAACGCATGGCCGAAGAAGGTCTGGTCGCATTGCACGCCGACCCGGGGGACCAGCGGCGCACGCTGGTGGTCACCACCGACACCGGACGGCGCATCGCCACCGCCCTGATCGCCCAGGCGCGCCAGCAGGAAACCACCCTGCTCGCGCGCTGGTCGGCGAGCGAAGCCGAAGCCTTCAAGCGGCACCTTCAAAAACTCGTGAACGAGCCCCCACACGCCGCCGCTGCGCGGGTCGTTGCCCCGGCACGGGGAAGGGACCCGGTGCCTCCCGCGTCCGGGGGCTGATCCGGCTTGGGGCAGCCCAACGCCGGATCGCCAGTACTTCCCGGGCGCGACAGAGCGCGCCCCGACCCCGCGATACCCTCGACACAATGACCCCTGTCCAACGCAAAGACCACCTCGACACCCTCGCCATCACCTTGCTCGTGGTGTGCTGCGCTTTCTGGGGTTTCCAGCAGATCCTGATCAAGTTCGCCTCGCGCGAAATCCCGCCGCTGTGGCAGGCCTCGATCCGCATGTGGGGCGCCACCGCCCTGCTCTGGCTCTGGTGCCAGTTCCGCGGCGTGCCGCTGTTCCAGCGCGACGGCACGCTCAAGGGCGGCCTGCTGGTGGGCCTGCTGTTCGCGGGCGAGTTTGTCTTCATCTACCTCGGGCTCACGCACACCAGCGCCTCGCGGCTCACGGTCTTCCTCTACACCAGCCCGTTCTGGGTGGCGCTGCTGCTGCCGCGTTTTGTGCACGCGGAAAAGCTGCGCCGCATCCAGTGGATCGGCCTGACGCTGGCCTTTGCCGCCGTCGCGGTGGCGTTCAGCGAAGCCTTCCTGCACGGTTCATCACCGGGCCAGTGGATCGGTGACACCATGGGTCTGGCCGCCGGCATGCTCTGGGGCCTGACCACGCTGGCGATACGCACCACCAGGATCGCCACCGCCGCCGCCGAAAAATCGCTGTTCTACCAGCTCGGCGTGACCGCCGCCGTGACGCCGCTGATCTCGATCGCGCTGGGTGAAACCTGGAGCTTTGGTTACTCGGCCCTGGCCTGGGGCTCAGTCTTTTTGCAGACCGCGGTAGGCGCCTTCGCGAGTTACCTGACCTGGATGTGGATGCTGCGCCACTACCCCGCGACGCAGATGTCCACCTTCACCTTCCTCACGCCGCTGTTCGCGCTGATCTTTGGCGTGGTGCTGCTGGGTGAACCGCTGACGCTGCAGCTGGTGCTGGCGCTGCTGGGCGTGGCGGCGGGGATCGTGCTGGTGAGCCGCAAGGCCTGAGCGCTCAACCGAACGCCAGGTTGATCACCAGGAACAGCAGAAAGCCCTGCACCTCCGGCGGTATGTCGGGCGGTAGTTCGGCGCACAGCCTGCGCCGGGTGGTGAACACGTCCGGTTCGTGAATCAGGCCCAGCGCCTGCCCGCCCCGCTGCAGCTCGTAGCGGGTCTTGAAGAAGCTGCTGCGCCGGACCAGCTCGCCGTTGGAGGGCTCGGCAATCAGCAGTCGGGCGCGTCCGAGGAAGCCCTCGAGCACCACCACCTCGGCCGACGCGAGCCGTGTGCTGCCCTGCATCAGTTCGAAGCGGGTGTCGTTGTTCCAGCCGCGACGCGTGTATTCGAACTCGATGGTGTAGGTCGTGCCCGACAGGCGCAGGTCGATGCTCGACTTCAGCCGATTCGGCGCCGGGTTCTTCAGCCGCGCATTGCGCGCCTGCGCCCAATCGGGAAAACACAGTTCGCCGATCATGGTGCCGTCGGCCAACTTCAGGTCGTAGGTGAAGCCGGAAAGGGCCGAGCGCTGTTCAGCGATCAGCATGGATCGCTCCGGCGGTGAGGGTCGTGGCATGCGGACATGGTGTGGGCCGGCGTCTGGGCCAGCCCACTATAGCGACGCCCTCTGCCCGTCAGCGCAGGTGGTGCACCGCCGCCTGCCCGTACACCGGCGTGTCCAGCCCTTCGTAGCGCGCCTTCAGCTGCAGCGACAGGAACTGCGAGTAATGCCGGCTCTGGTGCAGGTTGCCGCCGTGGATCCACAGCTGCTTCTGGTTGGTCGGCTTCCACATGTTGCGCAGCTCACCCTCCCACGGCCCCGGGTCTTTCGTCGTGGACGAGCCCAGTCCCCAGACCTTGCCCACGCGGTCGGCGACCTCGGGCGACACGAGGTCGGCGAGCCAGTGGTTCATCGAGCCGTAGCCGGTGGCGTAGACCAGCAGGTCGGCCGGCAGCTCGGTGCCGTCGGTCAGCGTCACGCTCTTCGGGTTGATGCGTTCGATGTTGTTGTGGCTCTTGAGCTTGATGCTGCCGTTGGCCACCAGCTCGCTCGCGCCGACGTCGATGTAGTAGCCCGAGCCGCGGCGCAGGTACTTCATGAACAGGCCCGAGCCGTCGTCGCCGAAGTCGAGCATGAAGCCCGCCTTCTCCAGCCGGCCGTACAGGTCGGCGTCGCGCTTCTTCATCTCGTCGTACACGGGGATGTGGAAGGTGTGCATGATCTTGTAGGGCACGCTGGCGAACACGAGATCGGCCTTGTGGTGGTCGATGCCGTTCTTCAGCGCCTCCTCGCTGTACAGCCCGCCGAGCGCCAGCTCCATCAGCGAATCGGATGGCGCGATGTGCGTGCTGGTGCGCTGGACCATAGTGACGTCGGCGCCGTTTTCCCACAGCGCGGCGCAGATGTCGTGCGCCGAGTTGTTGGAGCCGAGTACCACCGCCTTCTTGCCCTTGTACTGCTCGGGGCCGGGGTGCTTGCTGGAGTGGTGCTGGTCGCCCTCGAAGGTTTCGGCGCCCGGGATCTTGGGCACGTTGGCGTAGCCCGACACACCGAGCGCGAACACCAGCTGCTTGGGCCGCAACACCACCTCTTCGCCATCGCGGTCCACCACCACTTCCCACTCGCCCTTGGCCTCGTTGAAGGTCGCCTTCTTCGCGGTGGTCGAGCCCCAGTAGTTGATCTCCATCACCTTGGTGTACATCTCCAGCCAGTCGCCCACCTTGTCTTTCGGCGCGAACACCGGCCAGTCGTCGGGGAAGGGCATGTAAGGCAGGTGGTCGTACCAGACCGGGTCGTGCAGGCACAGCGTCTTGTAGCGGTTGCGCCAGCTGTCGCCGGCCCGCGGGTTCTTCTCGATCACGATGGTCGGCACGCCCAGGCGGCGCAGCCGCGCGGCGAGGATGATGCCGCCCTGGCCGCCGCCGATGATCACCGTGTACGGCTGCTCGTCGTAGCCCAGCCGCGCCTCTTCTTCGTGGCGCCGCTCCAGCCAGCTCTTGCGCCCCTGCTGCGCGCCATGCTCCGCGCCCTTGATGCGGCGCGTGCCCTTCTTCTCTTCAAAGCCCTTCAGCTCGACCATGGTGGTCAGCAGCGTCCAGGCCTTGTCACCTTTCAGGCGCAGGTGGCCGCGCCCGCGCGAGACCTGGGTTTCAAAAGTGAACCAGGCGTCGGTCACGCCGTCGGCCTCGGTGGCCTCGCCGTCGAGCTGGAAGTTGGACGCGCCGGTTTCGGTCTGGCGCGCGGTGAGCATGTCGCGCACGGCCTCATGGCCTTCCTGCGTGCGGATGTTCCAGGTGAAGGCGACGAGGTCGCGCCAGTAGCAGTCGGCGTCGAACAGCGGCAACACGGCGTCGGGTTGGCCGGATGCCAGGGCGGCGCCGAAGGCGTCCAGCCAGCGTTGAGCCCGCTGGGAGGGCGTGGTGTCGGTCATGGGTCTTGTCTCCTGTGGATGCCGGCCTCGGTGCGGGCCGGTGTTCCTTGCATCTCAAGACCCGTGCCATGCGGCGGACGCGCGCAAGTGCTTGATTTGCTAAGACTTCTTGAAACGGTGCGGGTGTCACACCCCGTGCACCTGTCACCCGCGGGAGTGACAGGTGTCACAGCCCTGCGGCTCCCCCGTTCAGTGGAGCGAGGGATCGTCCAGCATGTTTGGGGGAACGATGCCGCCGCGCTTCATCCGCCGGTACAGCGTCATGCGCGAGAGCCCCATCTGCCGCGCCACCGCGCTCACGTTCCAGTGCGCCGCGCGCAGCGCCTGCAGCAGCGCCTGCGGCCCGTCATCGGGCGCCACGTCGGCTGCGCGGACCTCCAGGCGACCCACCTGCAACTCCGGCAGATCATCCAGATCGATCGCCCCATCCGCGCAAAGGCTTCCCGCGTAGTCGAGCACGTTGCGCAGCTCGCGCAGGTTGCCCGGCCAGGGGTGGCTCATCAGCCGTTGCAGCGCGGCGGGCGTGAGCGAGCGCCCGCCCAGCAGCCGGGTGATCATGGCGCCCAGGTCGCTGCGCTCGCGCAGCGGCGGCAGCTGGATGTGCGCTCCCTTCAATCGGTAGTACAGGTCGTCGCGGAAACGGCCGGCCAGCACCAGCTGCTCCAGCGGCGCGTGCGTCGCCGCGATCACGCGGATGTTCACCGGCACCGGCCGCGTCGCGCCCACCGGCAGCACCTCGCGCTCGGACAACACGCGCAGAAGCCGCGCCTGCAGCGCCAGCGGCATGTCGCCGATCTCGTCGAGAAACAGCGTGCCGCCGTCGGCCTCGGCGATCAGGCCGCGCTTGCCCTTGGGCGAGGCCCCCGAGAAGCTGCCCGGCAAGTGGCCGAACAGCTCGCTCTCGATCAGGTGCTCGGGAATCGCCGCGCAGTTCACCGCCACGAAAGGTCGCGCGCGCCGCTCGCTGCTGCCGTGCACCGCCTTCGCAAAATACTCCTTGCCCGAACCCGTCTCGCCCGTGATCAGCAGGCTGATCGGCGTGTTCACCAGCCGCGCCACGCGCTCCACCTGCCGGTCCAGCGCGGCGTCGCCCGCCGACAGCGCGGCCAGCGGCGCCGGCACCGCGCGCTCGCGCTGCGCAGCGGCCACCGGGCGCGGCGGCGGCGGCACGGCCGAAAGAAACAGCAGCTGCCGCCCGCCCGCGAGCATCACCGCGCGCTGGTCAGAAGGCTGCGTCAGCACGAAGCGGCCGATCTGGCTGAACGGCAGCTCGAACAGCGCTTCGAAGCTGCGCCCCACCAGCGGTGGCGCGTGCACCGCCCGGCCCTGCAAGGCCAGCTGCGCGCGCCGGTTGTGGCCCACCACGCGGCCGTTCGAGTCCAGCGCCAGCAGGTACTCGGGCTGCACGTCCAGGAACTGCGGTGCCGCCGAGAGCCGCAAGATCCAGTCGTGCCGGTGGCGGTGCAGAAAGGCCGCGTGCTCGATGTCGTGCGCCGTCATCTTCACCAGCTGCAGCGCCAGGTGCTGGCTGCTCTTGGGCTGGCTCGAACTCAGCTGCGAAATGTCCAGCACCGCGCTCAGTTCGCCCGCGCTGTCGTACACCGGCGCGGTGGTGCAGGTGAGCGGGATGTGGGTCGCGTCGAAGTGGTCGTCCAGGTGCACGGTGAGCGCCTCGCCGGTGCTGATGCAGGTGCCCACGCCGCAGGTGCCCGCGTGCTGCTCGCTCCAGTCCGCGCCGAGGTAGAGGCCCGCCTTGCGCAGGCTGGGCTCGAACACCAGGTCGCCCAGAAAGTCCACCGTCACCCCGCGCGCGTCCGTCAGCAGCACCACATAACCCAGCCCCGCCACCTTGCTGTAAAGCGCCTCCAGCCCGTGGCGCGCGATCTGCAGCAGCGCCTCCATCTGGTCCTGGTGCTCGCGCAGCCGCGCCTGCGGCAGGATGACGGCCTCCTGCATGCGGGTCGGGTCCAGCCGGTGCTGCTGCACACAGCGCAGCCACGAATCGCGGATCACCTGCTCGTGCCCCGCCGCCGCCTGCGCGTCTGCGCCGTCGGAGGCCACCTGCATCACGGTGGCAATGTGTTGGTGCTGGGTGGTGGGCATGGCGCGGCTCCGAGTGAAACGCTGGCGGGCGGGCCTTGCACCTTCGGGGGAGCGCGGGGTGGTGTCAATGGAGGGTTTACCCTGCCCGCCCTCTGGAGTCTGGCCAGGACCGTGTGGCCATCAATAGGCGCCCATATAGTCGCGCTTGCCTATGGCCACGCCGTTGTGGCGCAGGATGTCATAGGCGGTGGTGACGTGGAAGAAGAACTGCGGCAAACCGTAGTTGGCCAGATAGGTCTGTCCGCTCAGCTTTTTCTCTTTGGGTGTGCCTGGGCGCAAGACGATCTCGCTGCTTTCCTTGCCTTCGAATTGCGACGGATTCACGCTGTCCAGAAACGCCAGGGTCTGTGTCAACAGCGCGTCCAGATCGGCAAAGGACTTCTGATCGCCTTCCACCACCGGCACGTCCACACCGGCCAGGCGTGCCGAAATGCCGCGCGAAAAATCGGCGGCAATCTGCACCTGCTTGAGCAGGGGAAACATGTCCGGGAACAAACGGGCCTGCAACAAGGCGTCAGGCTCGATCGACTTGGCCACGACATGTTCGTTGGCTTGCGAAAGGATGGTCTTCAAGGCCGCCAGCATTTGCACGAATACGGGAACGGAGTGGGTGTACATGGGACTGGTCATTGGGGATCCGGTGTGAGGGAAACGATGGGGTCTGAATGGCGAGATCGGGAAAGCCAGGGTGGTCTGCCAAGACCGGCACTGTAGCCCTCAAGCGCCATGCCACGCTCGGCCTGACAAATGGCCTTTGATCTGAGCGTCCTCACCTGGCAGGTGCGCGGTGCTCACACCTTCAAGGCAGCGCCCCCGCCAATCCCCAAATCCCAGCCGCCAGCACCACCAGGCCTACAAGTTCAACCACGATCGCCGTTCCAGACGACGCTTCATCCACCCCGCCCAGCCGCTCCTCCGGGTATCGCCCCAGCGTCAGCACCCGCAGCACACACCAGCCGATCGACCAGCCCACGGTCTGGACGCAGACATCCCAGGCCAGCCACCAGAGCACGCGCAGCACGGCGAGCAGGATGCTTTTGGGGGTGTCAAACCAGTCGGTGGGGTCGATCAATGGGGCTCCCTTGTCATGTGTTATTACCTGGGTCGCCCAGTACGGCGGCCGTGCGGCGGTGGTCTGAGCGACCGTCGGACAACGGCGGTTTGAGGTTCAAGGCGCCAGCAGCAAGCCTTCGTCCATGAGCCCCTGGACAGTCTGCGCCTGCAACGCATCCCGCCTGCGCTTTGAGGGCTCCCGATTTTGGCGGTCCGCCAGCCAGCGCTTGAATTCGACAAAGGTCACCGGGGAGATGGTGTGCATCACGGCCATCTTGCCGGTGGCACCGATCACCACGTGTGAAAAGCGCGGCGCCTCGGTCAGGATCTTGGCCCTTTCGGCCATGACGGGCCAGAGCTCGTCTTCTGCCTCTGACAGCTTGAAGGGGTGGGGGTCGTCGCCCTCTTGCATGCGGCGCAGAAAGTCCACCTCGAAGCCTTTGGCGTTGATGGCGGTCTCGGCGTGCAGGTCTTTGCGCACAAAGGTGGGGTCCACTTCCTGCAGGAGCTGCAGCATGGATTTGTCCAGGCGTTTGATGTCGGCGAGGAAGCGCACGCGCTGGCGGGCGTCCCACAACAGGTCGACGTCCTGGGTGGCGAGCGCGCCGGCCACGATGCGAACGCCAGCGGCCGCTTCGTAGGCGTAGAGCGCGTGCGTACCGACCACCGTGAAATGCTGGGCCAGACCGCTGTCTTCCAGCTTGTTGAGCAGGTCCACCACCAGGGCGGGCACGCGACCGGCTTTGACGGCTTTGTTGAGCCTTTGAGCGGTGGTGGCCGCGGCTTTGAGGCTGGCCAGCCGGGCCTCCGTCTCTGCCTTGCGCGCCTTGAATGCGGTGTAAGTGGCTTCCAGTGCCGGGCTTCGGGCGCCCAGTCGCTGTTGCCGGTTGCGCCGCCCGGTCTTGATCAGGTACTCATAAGCGCCCTCTTGCTTCCAGTACATGCCGCCTTCGTACTGGCGCGCGAGCGCCTTCACACGCGTCAGCTCGGCGAGGATGGTCTGGGCGTCGATGACTTGGCGGGCGGCCTCGTCGGACAGCGGGAGGTAGTTCATTCACCTGTTGTAAGCAAAAAATGCAATTTAACAGGTGAATCCTTTTAAATCAACAACTTAATATTCAATTTAGACTCCCAGGCTGCGTTGTCCTCTCCAGCCGCCCCACCTCAAACCCCTTCTCCCGCAACCGCCCCAGCAAGGCCTGATACACCCCCGCCTCCACCGTCGGCGTGCGCGACAAGACCCACAGGTATTCGCGGCTCGGTTCGCTCACGGCGACCAGCTGGTAGTCCGTGTCGAGGTCGATGACCCAGTAGTTGCCCCAGACCATGGGCAGCCACGACAGCCAGGCGGGGGCGAAGCGCACTTTCAGCTTGGGCGAATCGGCGGGGCCGTCCTGGCGTGCGCGGCCCACGGCTTCGGCCACTTCGCCGTTGGCCTGGCGGCAGCGGTTGATGACGTCGAGCTGGCCGTCGCCGCGCAGCCGGTACAGCGCGCTCGTGTCGGCCACGCACTGGCGCTGGAAGCGGTTGGGATACTTCGCGATTTCGTACCAGGTGCCCAGGTAGCGGCCGACGTCGAGCCGGGCTATGGTCTGGAGCGGCTCGGGTGGCGCGGAGGTCTGCGCTGATGCGGCGAAAGGCGACAGCAGGGCCAGCGATAGGGCCAGCTGCCGCAGCGTGGGCGATGGGGTGAACGAAGAGGCGGTGGTGGGTGTGGTCATGGCATCGGGTGGGTTGGGCTCAGTGTGCCCGCTTCCCACACGGCGCGATGTCTTCCACCGCACCCAGGCCGCCTCAGCTTTTCTTCGTCAGCCCCAGCCGCTCGATCGTCGCCTTCTCGGTCTTGAAGGTGCGCTCGCCGTACGCCGTGTAGTCGGCCGTGCTCATGTAGACCGTGGGCATGAAAAACTTGTCCAGCGTTTCCTGCACCTTGGCGTCGTCCAGGGTCTTCTTGAACGCGTCGTGCAGCACCTTGACCACGGCCGGGTCCATTCCCTTGGGGCCGCCAATGCCGAAGGGCGATTCGGTGATGGTGTCCCAACCGCTTTCCTTGACCGTGGGCACGTCGGGGAAGGCCTTGTTGCGGTTGCTGCCGAGCGTGGCGAGCAGGCGCAGCTTGCCGCTTTGCACGTGTGGCGCGAATTCGGTGGTGCCGCTCATCATGCGGATGTGGCCGCCCAGGATGGCCTGCATGATTTCGGCCGAGCCCTTGAACGGGATCGGGTTGAGCTGGATGCCGGCTTTTTCGCTGAACTCTTCGATCGCGAGGTGCGGCGTGGTGCCCGTTCCCGTGTGGCCGTATTCGAGTTTGCCGGGGTTGGCCTTGGCGTAGGCCACCATCTCCTTGAGGGTCTTGAACGGTGCGTCCGCCGTGCAGGCGATGCCGAAGGTATAGCCGGTGAGGCAGACGATGTGGCTGATGTCCTGCACCGGGTCGAACGGCATCTTCTGCATGTGCGGCAGGCGGTAGATGCCCAGCGGCAGCTGCGTGAGCGTGTAGCCGTCGGGCGCGGCGCCGACCATGGCGGCCGCGCCCAGCGTGCCACCCACGCCGGGTTTGTTCTCGATGATCACGGGCACGCCCAGCGTCTTGCTGGCGCTTTCAGCGAAGGCGCGCATGACACCGTCGCTGCTGCCACCGGCGGGCCAGGGCGCGATCAGCTTGATGGGGCGGCTGGGGAACTTGTCCTGTGCGAACGCGTGCGTCGGCAGGAGCGCCGGAGCGGCCACGGCGGCAGCGGCCGACAGGATCTGACGGCGGTTGAAGTTGGCGGGGCGGCTGGACGGGTGGCTCATGCGGTGTCTCCTGTTGCAATGAAGTGAGACATGCAACATAGAACCAGCGGGCCCAACCGGGAATGGGGCATGCCCGGTGCTCCCCCCGGAATCCGTCACCCGCGCGACGCAGGCTCAGAGGCTGAGAGTTTTTCGGCCGGGCCCGAAAGGCGTGCCAAAACGGCCCGGATCTAGGCGCAAAGCACAGCCGTAGCTCGGGCTACGGCGAGCATTTGCAACGACGAGCCGGGTCGTTTTGGCGTGCAAGGCGGGCATGGACGAAAGGCTCTCAGCCTCTCAGGTCTTCAAGCGGCGGTCTGCTCGCCCAGCAGGTCGTCGGCCTTGCCCAGCGGCTCGCCGTCGTCCAGCGTCTGCCAGTCGCTGGTGAGCAGTTCCATCAGCGCATGGTCCAGGGTGTCGATATCAATGTCCAGGGGCTCGCCCAAGCCCTCAGGCTGCAAACGGGAAGGTCCACGGTTCATCTGGGTCCTCCGATCTGATCGACGGCTCGCGCCAGACAGGGCGAACGACGGTGCGATCACCACCCGAGTGTTCTGCAAAGCGGGCGGCTTGACCAGTATCAAACCGTTTCAACATGTGAAGGGCCCGATCGGCCTTGCACGCTGAGGACTTCAGATGCGGGTGGCATCGGCCCGCCGGCGCGCGAATTCCACGTACCAGTCCAGACAGCCCGGGTTGGCCATGGCTTCCTTGTTGATCACCTTGTCCAGCGGCTGGCCGAGCAGCAGTTTCTTGATCGGCAGCTCTTGCTTCTTGCCCGAGAGCGTGCGCGGGATTTCAGCCACCTGCAGGACTTCGTTGGGCAGGAAGCGCGGTGACAGCGCGGTGCGGATGGCGCCGTTGATCTTGGCCGTCATCGGATCGTCCAGCGTGAGCCCCGGGCGCAGCACCACGAACAGCGGCATGTAGCTTTCGCGGCCGAGGTATTCGAGGTCCACGACCATCGAGTCCAGCACCTCGGGCAGCGCCTCGACCGCGCTGTAGAGCTCGCTGGTGCCCATGCGCAGGCCGTGGCGGTTGATGGTGGCGTCGGACCGGCCGTAGATGACGCAGGAACCATCGGGGTGGATGCGCAGCCAGTCGCCATGGCGCCAGACGGCGCCGGCGTCTGCGGCGAGATCACCGCCACCCGGTTTGCGGCCGTGGCCCGGCGGGTACATGTCAAAGTAGCTGCCGAGCAGGCGGCGGTTGTCGGTGTCGCCGACGAAGTACAGCGGCATGGAAGGGATGGGTTGCGCGCAGACCAGTTCGCCCACTTCGTCGATGACGGGCTGGCCTTGCTCGTTCCACGACTCGACCGCGCAACCCATGAGGCGGCACTGCATGCGGCCGGGCGTTTGCGGCAGTTCGCGGTTGCCGCCGATGAAGGCGCCGGCGAAGTCCGTTCCACCCGAAATGTTGCACCACCAGATGTCGCGTTGCGCATCGTTTGCAGCGATGGCCGCGAACTGCGCCGTTCCCCAGTTCTGCGCATCCTCCGACAGCGGCGAACCGGTCGTGCCCAGCGCCCTCACCTGCGACAGGTCACCGCACGCCGACAGGTCCACGCTGGCCTTCAGACAGTTCGCAAAAAACGCCGCGCCGGCGCCGAAGAAGGTCACGCCGAGTTCGGACGCGAAGCGCCAGAGCGTGGTCCAGTCCGGATGGTCTTTGGGGCCACCGGGGTTGCCGTCGTAGAGCACGCAGGTGGTGCCGTTGAGCAGGCCGCTGGTCTGCGCGTTCCACATCACCCAGCCGGTGGAGCTGTACCAGTGGTAACGCTCGCCCCAGCTGTTGGGCGCGTAGCTGCAGCCCACGTCGTTGTGGATGATCTTCAGTGCCATGGCCACGATCACGGTGCCGCCGTGACCGTGAACGATGGGCTTGGGCAGGCCCGTGGTGCCGCTGCTGTAGACGATCCACAGCGGGTGATCGAACGGCAGCCACAGCGGCTCAAAAGCGGCGGTATCCGCGTCGTAGCGCGAAGTCGCGGCGCTGAAGGCGGTGCAGGGCTGGGCGGCCTCCAGCGCGCGGTCCACCGCGGCCGGGTCGTCGGCCAGGTTGGTGTGCAGGATCACGTGGCGCACCGTGGGCAGGGCTGCACGCAGTTCGGCCACCACGCCCAGGCGGTCGAAATCCTTCATGCCGTAGGTCACGCCGTCGCAGGCGATCAGGGCCACCGGCTCGATCTGTCTGAAGCGGTCGAGCACGGCGTTGGTGCCCATGTCGGGCGCGCACACGCTCCACACCGCGCCGATGCTCACCACCGCGAGAAAGGCGACCATGGTCTCGGGGATGTTGGGCAGGTAGGCGGCCACGCGGTCGCCGGGCATCACACCCTGGGCCTGCAGGTGCAGCGCGAGCGACGCGACCTGGCGCCGCAGTTCGGGCCAGCTCAGTTCGACATGGCGGCCTTTTTCGTTGCGACTGACGATGGCGCTGAAGCCGGCCGCGTGCGCAGGCATCACATGGCGCAAGACCTGTTGCGCGTAGTTGAACTGCGCGCCCGGGAACCACTTCGCCCCCGGCATCACGTTGCGCTCCAGCACCGCGGTGTGCGGCGTGGGCGACTGCATCTTGAAGTAGTCCCAGATGCTTTGCCAGAAGGCGTCGAGATCGGTGGTGGACCAGCGCCAGAGCGCGTCGTAGTTGTCGAACCGCAGGCCGCGGTGTTCCGCGAGCCATTGCTGGTAGAGGCGGATCTGGGGGATGTGGGGCGCAGGGGTGCCCGGCGTGGTGCTCATGGTGGCTCGCTCTTGGTTTGGGCCCTGGGGGCCTGTTGTCTCCGTCTGCCGCGAGGGTAGCAGCGCACCCCTGACCGCGCCACTGCCCAGGTGACAGCACCCCCTGCGGTATAACCCGCGCATGCCCCTGCCCGCCCCCACACTCGAACCCACCCTGGACCTCACGGTCTTCGTCGCCGCGCCCATCGAGGCGGGCGAGATCACGGGGCTCAACAGCCGTGGCAAGCGCCGCATCATCCCGATCACCGGGGGCGCAGTCAGCGGCGCCATCAACGGCCGGGTGCTGCCCGGTGGCGCCGATTTCCAGCTCGTGGTGAGCGACACCTGCGCCGACCTGGACGCGCGTTACCTGCTGCAGCTGGACGACCCCGACTGGGCGGGCGCCCATGTGTTCGTGCAGAACCGCGCGCTGCGCCGCGGCTCGCCGGAAGACATCGCCAAGCTGGTGCGCGGCGAGCCGGTGGACCCGGCCGCCATCTACTTCCGCTGCGCGCCGACCTTCGAGGTCTCGCACCCGGCGCTGGTCTGGATGACACAGAGCCTCTTCATCGGCACCGGTGCGCGTTTTCCCGACCGCGTGGAAATGCGTTTCTTCCGCGTCGCCTGACGCGGATCAAGGCCCGCACACCGGCGTCAGCGCCAAGATCGCAGCGGCGCTGTCCCGCCCGCGTCGCGCCTGCTGCAACGCAGCGTGCGCGCCCCCAGACCACCCGGCAGAATCGCCGCCACCCGACACCCGCTTTCCACAACCACAACAAGGAGTTTTCATGGGCATGTTCACCTGGAGCGAAAAATCATCGGCCACGCTGGCCGGCGGCGGCGTCATCGGCCCCGACGAGCGCCTGCCCTGGCCACAGACCGCCGTGATGGGTGTGCAGCATCTGATCGCCATGTTCGGCGCCACTGTGCTCGCGCCCATCCTCATGGGCTTCGACCCCAACGTCGCCATCCTCATGAGCGGCATCGGCACGCTGATCTTCTTCGTCATGACCGGCGGCAAGGTGCCGAGCTACCTGGGGTCGAGCTTCGCCTTCATCGGCGTGGTGATCGCGGCCAGCGGCTACGCCGGACCGGGGCCCAACGCCAACATCGGCGTGGCGCTCGGCGGCATCATCGCCTGCGGCGTCGTCTACACGCTGATCGGCGCGCTGGTGCAGGCCATCGGCACGGGCTGGATCGAACGCCTGATGCCACCGGTGGTCACCGGCTCGGTGGTGGCCGTGATCGGCCTGAACCTGGCCGGCATCCCGATCAAGAACATGGCGCCCACGGGCTTTGACGCCTGGATGCAGGGCGTGACCTTCGTCTGCGTGGCGCTGGTGGCGGTGTTCAGCAGCGGCATGCTGCAGCGGCTGCTGATCCTCATGGGCCTGATCATCGCCAGCGTCATCTACGCCGTGCTCACCAACGGTTTCGGCCTGGGCAAACCGCTGGACCTGAGCGGCATCGCCAGCGCCGCCTGGTTCGGCCTGCCCAACTTCAGCGCGCCGGTCTTTCAGGCCAACGCCATGCTGCTGATCGCGCCGGTGGCCATCATCCTGGTGGCCGAAAACCTTGGCCACATCAAGGCCGTGACGGCGATGACGGGCAAGAACCTGGACCGCTACATGGGCCGCGCCTTCATGGGCGACGGCGTGGCCACCATCGTGGCCGGCAGCGCGGGCGGCACCGGCGTGACCACCTACGCCGAGAACATCGGCGTCATGGCCGCGACCAAGATCTACTCGACCGCCATCTTCTTCGTGGCCGGCTGCATGGCGATCCTGCTCGGCTTCAGCCCCAAGTTCGGCGCGCTGATCCAGGCGATTCCGCTGGCCGTGATGGGCGGCGTGTCCATCGTGGTGTTCGGCCTGATCGCCGTGGCCGGCGCCAAGATCTGGGTCGACAACAAGGTCGATTTTTCGGACAACAAGAACCTGCTCGTGGCCGCCATCACCCTGGTGCTGGGCACCGGCGACTACACGCTGCGCTTCGGCGAATTCGCGCTCGGCGGCATCGGCACCGCGACCTTCGGAGCCATCGGTCTCTACGCCCTGCTCAACCGCAAGGGCTGAGCGGCAGAGCACGAAGCACCTCCCCGGGGCATGGAACGGTACCGCCCCTGAAGGGAATCGCGCGCAGCGTGCCAAGGTAACGCCCACCCCGGCGCGAAATGTCCGACCCGTGAACGCGGCGGAACTGGCTTTGCCAGGCCGCGCGCGTTGCCCCCTCGAGGGGGTCGCGCGCAGCGCGGCGGGGGTGGTCAATCTATTTTTACGTACTCGTAGTCCACCGGCTGCTGGTTGATGCCCATGCGCGGAGGGGCGATCCAGCTGGCGTATTCGCCCGGTGCGTGGTGCGCCTTCATCAGCGAGTTGATGAAGTCCATGTCCGAGTCGTTGGGCAGCCACCCGCCCTGCTGCGCGGCAAAGGCCTCGGCGCTGAGCAGCTCGCCGGCCGGGCTGATGTGATGGCCGGCGAACTCGCCGATCTTGCGGTGGAAGCCCTTGTGCGGCTGGGTGATCTTGAAGTTGATGCCGGCCTTCTGGATGGTCTTGTTCCAGCGGTCGATGCCGCCCTGGCAATCGGCGATGTAGTCGTCGAGCAGGCGGCAGTTGATGGCGCGTAGCGCGGGCACCGGCTCCACCACCAGCTGGCCATTCACCACGCGGGTGACGTCGTAGGTGGCGTCCTGCAGTTCGTGGTCGTCGCCGGTGAGCTTGGCTTCGTTGAAGCGGCCCTTCAGCCCCGACGAGAACGATTCGGCGGCGTTGCTGGAGATCTCGGAGCCGAACAGGTCGCGCGTCACGCTCATGTGGAAGTTGGCCTTGCGCTGCAGCAGCGGCAGGTCGACCACGCCGAGCGCGCGGATGCGCTCCACGTCGTACGGGTCGGTGATGCCGGCCTTGTTCATCGCGGCGCAGGTGGCCTCCACGGTGCGGCCGACGCCGGTCTCGCCGACGAACAGGTGGTGGGCTTCTTCGGTCAGCATGAAACGGCAGCTGCGCGATAGCGGGTCGAAGCCGCTCTCGGCGAGCGCGGCGAGCTGCATCTTGCCGTCGCGGTCGGTGAAGTATGTGAACATGAAGAAGCTCAGCCAGTCGGGCGTGCGTTCGTTGAAGGCACCCAGGATGCGCGGGTTGTCCTGCTGGCCGCTGCGGCGTTCCAGCAGGGCCTGCGCTTCCTCGCGGCCGTCCTTGCCGAAATACTTGACCAGCAGGTAGACCATGGCCCAGAGGTGGCGGCCCTCCTCCACGTTGACCTGGAACAGGTTGCGCATGTCGTACAGGCTGGGCGCGGTGGCGCCCAGGTAACGCTGCTGCTCCACGCTGGCGGGCTCGGTGTCGCCCTGCACCACGATCAGGCGGCGCAGCAGCGAGCGGTATTCGCCCGGCACTTCCTGCCACACCGGCTCGCCCTTGTGGCGACCGCAGGGGATGGTGCGGCCCTCCACCTTGGGCGCCAACAGGATGCCCCAGCGGTAGTCGGGCATCTTCACGTAGCCGAACTTGGCCCAGCCGGCCGGGTCCACACCCACCGCCGTGCGCAGGTAGACCTCGGCGTTCTGGAAACCGTCCGGCCCCATGTCCTTCCACCAGTCGATGTAGTTCGGGTGCCAGCTTTCCAGCGCGCGCAGCAGCTGGCGGTCGCTGGACAGGTCCACGTTGTTGGGGATGGCGTCGTCGTAGTTCACTTCGACAAAGCGGTCGTTGCGCACGGATTCCGGGGCTTCGACAAGGGTGTCTTCCTGGCTCATGGGGTCTCCTGTGTGGAAGGCTTTATGCACTTTAATGCACGCTACTGCGAGCGGCAAAGTGCAGTATATTGCTTATTCCGGGCGACGGTTTGCGCCAGATCAAAAGGCGTTCAGATCGTCGCCGGGCCGCCGTCGCCGCTCAGGGCAAACCCCCATGCTTGCAGCAGCGGGCTGTTACCCCGGCCACCGGGTGCGCTCCAACAATCATCTCCACACCCCCCACCACCAGGAGAGACGAGCATGGGCAAGAAGCTGTTGATGATCTGTGGCGACTACTGCGAAGACTACGAAACCATGGTGCCGTTCCAGGCGCTGCAGGCCGTCGGCCATACGGTGCACGCCGTCGCGCCCGACAAGAAGGCCGGCGACTGGATTCACACCGCCATCCACGATTTCGAAGGCGCACAGACCTACAGCGAAAAGCCCGGCCACCGCTTCACTCTCAACGCCACGTTCGCCGACGTGAAACCCGAGAACTACGACGGCCTGGTGATTCCCGGCGGGCGCGGCCCCGAGTACCTGCGCATGCACGCCAGCGTGATGGCGCTGGTCAAACACTTCACCAGCAGCGGCAAGCCGGTGGCCGCCGTCTGCCACGGTGCGCAGTTGCTGGCGGCCACGGGCGACATCCAAGGCCGCACCATCTCGGCCTACCCGGCCTGCCAGGTGGAGGTCGAACTCGCCGGCGCCACCTACGCCGCCATCGCGGTGGACGAAGCCGTGACCGACGGCCCCTTTGTCACCGCGCCCGCCTGGCCGGCGCACCCGGCGTGGATCGCGCAGTTCCTCGTGGTGCTGGGCACGACGATCACGCACTGATGTGAATCACCCGCACCTGAAGCCACCGACAATGCGGCTTCGTCCGCCAACGCAGGAGTGCTGCCATGTGTGAAGTCTTCATCAGCGCCGACCCCGAGAGCTACGCCAGCCGCACCCGCTCGGTGCGGCTGCACGGTGTGGTGACCAGCATCCGGCTGGAGAACCTCTACTGGGACGTGCTGACCGAGATCGGCGAACGCGACGGCATGGCGGTGGTCGCGCTGATCGAGAAGCTCTACGACGAGCTGGTCGCCGCGCGCGGCGAGGTCGGCAATTTCGCGTCCTTCCTGCGCGTGAGCGCGCTGCGCTACATGGCGCTGCAGGTCCACGACCGCATCCCCATGGACAACGCGGTGCCGATCCGCTCGCTCGACGCGCGCGCCGTGCTGCACGCGCTGCCCTCGCACTGGGCGCTGCCGACGCCCGCGGCGTCCGGCACGGTGGTGGCGCTGCGGCGCAAGGGCTGACGCCGCCCCGGCGCGGGCACGGGTGACACCCGGTGAGGTGCATGCGGGTGGTGGGCCGCTACAGTGTGGCGGACCCCCCTCCAACCAGCCACCTGTTCAGCCACCATGTCCCTCTGGAAAAAACCCCTCTCCGTCGAAGAACTCACCGCCATCCACGTGGGCACCGCCGTGCAACACCTGGGCATCGAGTTCCTGGAAGTCGGCGACGACTTCATCCGCGCCCGCGTCCCGGTGGACACCCGCACCCAACAGCCCTACGGCCTGCTGCACGGCGGCGTGAGCGTGGTGCTGGCCGAGACGCTGGGCTCGTGCGGCGCGATCTACAGCTGCCCCGAAGGCCACCGCGCCGTGGGGCTGGACATCAACGCTAACCACCTCAAGGGCGCCACCAGCGGCTGGGTCACCGGCGTCACACGGCCGGTGCACATCGGCCGCACCACCCAGGTCTGGCAGATCGACCTCACGAACGACGCCGGCGAGCTGACCTGCGTCTCGCGCATCACCATGGCGGTGCTGGCACCGCGTTGAGCCTCACTGCGCCAGGGCGCAAACGTTCAAGCCCATCGGACGGTTAGCCGATATAGTGATCAAACTCGCACTTCTGTCACGGCCCGCCATGGACTCCGCCCTGCCCTCCAACGACGACGATCTCGGCCACTACCTGTCGCTGATGGTCTCGCACGGTGCGTCGGATCTCTTTCTCTCCAGCGGCAGCTCGGCCGCGCTCAAGGTGCAGGGCGTGGTGCGGCGTTTGTCGGAACCGCCGCTGGACCCGTCGCGCACGCAGCGCCTGGCCTATTCGGTGATGCGCGAGTCGCAGATCCGCGGCTTTGAAGCCACGCTCGAATGCGACCTGGCCATCGCCCTGCCCGGCCTGGGGCGCTTCCGCGTCAACGTCTACCGCCAGCGCGGCGACGTGGCCGTGGTGGTCCGCCACATCAACGCCAGGATTCCTTCGCTAGACGGGCTGAAGCTGCCGCCGGTGCTGAAAAAGCTGGCCCAGCTCAAGCGCGGTCTGGTGCTGGTGGTGGGCGCAGCGGGCTCGGGCAAGTCGACCACGCTGGCGGCCATGCTGGACCACCGCAACCGCAACCTGAGCGGCCACATCCTCACCGTCGAAGACCCGATGGAGTTCGAGCACAGCCATGGTCTGTCCATCGTGGACCAGCGCGAGGTGGGCCTGGACACGCAGTCGTTCGACGAGGCCCTGCGCCACGCCATGCGCGAAGCGCCCGACGTGATCATGATCGGCGAGATCCGCGACCGCGACACCATGCAGCACGCCATGGCTTACGCCGAAACCGGCCACCTCTGCGTTTCGACGCTGCACGCCAACAACGCCAACCAGGCGATCCAGCGCATCCTGAACTTCTTCCCCGAGACCGCTCACCGGCAGATCCTGATGGACCTGTCGCTCAACCTCAAGGGTGTGGTCGGTCAGCGGCTGATCCGCGGCGTGGCCGACAAGCTGGTGCCGGCGGTGGAAGTGATGCTGCTCTCGCCCTACATCGCCGATCTGATCCAGAAGGGCCAGACCGACGACATCAAGGAAACCATGTCCAAGAGCACCGAACTCGGCATGGCCACCTTCGACCAGTCGCTCTACGAGCTCTACGAGCGCGGCGAACTCACGGCCGAACAGGCCGTGGACAACGCCGACTCGCGCACCGACCTCTCGCTGCGCATCCGGCTGCACCACGGGCAGCGGCCCGACACGGGCGGGCTACACGTGGCAGCAGCCTGAAGCCCACGGTTGCGAGTACACGACAGGCGCGGCATTTGCGCACGCTTCGCGGTAGCGCGCCCTCTCGCAAAACCCCCGGCGCCCGGCGCACGACCCTATGCTGCATTTGCACGCTGGCGCGCAGGCGCCTTCTCACCTTCAAGAAAAATTTCCATGTCCCATCCCTCCATCAGCCTTCGACTCCTGGCCCCGCTGCTGGCCGTCACCGTTCTGGCCGCCTGCCAGACCACCTCACCGCCGTCCGCCGTCTACAGCGGACCGGTGCTGCCGATCCAGCAGGCCGAGCGCGGCGTGGAAATCTTCCTGCCCAGCGCGGCACTGTTCGAAACAGGCAAGAGCGCGCTGAACGCGACCGAAGCCGGCCCGTACCTGGACCGCATCGCATTGCTGGTCACGACCAAGAGCGACAAGGCGATTGCGCTGGAGGGTCATGCCGACAACGTGGGCTCGGTCGAACTGAACCAGAAGCTCTCCGACGAGCGAGCGGCCGAGATCGGCAAGGCGCTGGTGGCCCGCGGTGTGCCCACGGCCCGTATCCGCACCGCCGGTTTCGCGTCACGCCGCCCGGTGGCGTCGAACTCCACCGACGAAGGCCGGCGCCTGAACCGCCGCGTCGAGGTGGTGCTGCTTGAGGAGAAGATAGAGAACATCACCCGGGGTGAGCCGGCGGGCGCGTTTGCCTCCGCCTGGGACCAACTCAAGGCCTTGATCGACCAGGGTCTGGTCAAACCGGTGGAAGAGCAATGAGCGCCGCACCGGCCCGTTTTACTGCCAGCCTGCACCGCAGCTCGGAGAGCGAAGGAAATCAAATGAACCTGCAACGCAGACAATTGCTGGCCCTCGGGACCGGTCTGGCCGGTGCGGGCTCGGCGCTCGCACAAGCAGGTGTGCAGGCGGACGCCAGGCCGCGCCCGGCGGGTCGGAAGGTGATCGGCATTGCACTGGGTGGCGGATCGGCGCGAGGCTTCGCGCACATCGGCGTGCTCCAGGCGCTCGAAGAGGCCAAGGTTCCGATCAGCGTGGTAGCAGGCACCAGCGCGGGCTCGCTGGTGGGCGCGTTTTACGCAGCGGGTTTTTCGCCCTGGAAGATGCAGGAAGTGGCGCTCAAGGTGCGAGACATCGATGTGGCCGACCTGTCCTCGGGCAACAAGCGCGGAATGATCGGCGGCTCGGCGCTCAAGCGACTGGTGAATGGTTTTCTCGACGACATGCCCATCGAAAAGATGCGGCGCCGATTCGCAGCTGTGGCGACCGATCTGGCGACCGGCGAGAGGGTGGCGATTCAGCGCGGTGACACGGGTTCGGCGGTGGTGGCCTCGTGCTCGATCCCGGGCGTGTTCGTGCCCACGCTGTTCGAAGGCCGCGAGCTCGTGGACGGCGGGCTGACCAGCCCGGTGCCGGTGGCGGTGGCGCGGCAGCTGGGGGCCGACGTGGTGATCGCGGTGGACGTGGGCGGGCGGCCGAGCAGCAAGCCGCGCACGGGGCTCTACGAAATCATCCTGCAGTCGTTCGAGATCATGGGACGCTCGCTGGCGCAGCTGGAAGGCAAGAGCGCAAACCTGCTGATACAGCCCAAGACCGACGATTTCGACGGCTCGGATTTTTCGGCGCGCAAGGAAATGATCGAGGCCGGTTACCTGGCCGGTCAGGCGGCCATTCCCGAGCTGCGCCGACGCCTCGGCATGGCCTGAAGCTAGGGAGCGGGTCGGCCGCGCTCGCAGCGGCCGTTTGCACTGGCCAGGCCGCGGAAATCGCTGGTCCAGGTCTGGGCAGCGGTGTCGATCTGGATGCGCTCGTTGTCCAGCGCGGTGAGGATCACCGTGCCGCGAACCGCGAAGGTGTACACCGGCACGCCGTCGATCAGCACCGAGCGCACGCGTTTCTGGTCGTAGGCGATGGCGACCGAGCGCGTCCAGACGGAGCGGGCCGGCAGGTAGGCGGCCTGGCACTCCAGCACCACCTGGCTCGTTACCGGCGGTGCCTGGCTGTGGGCGGCCGCGCTGAACGCCAGCGCCAGCACCGCGGCCATCCGCACAGGATTCATTCGGCGCCGCCCTGCGCCATGCGTTCGCTCTTCCAGTAGACGTCGTCACCGCCGTTCATGCGGTTGAGCACACGCGCGAGCACGAACAACAGGTCACTCAGGCGGTTGAGGTACTGGCGCGGAGCCTCCTTGATGGCCTCTTCGTTGCCCAGCGCCACCACGACGCGCTCGGCGCGGCGCGCCACGGTGCGGCACACATGGGCTTGTGATGCGGCACGCGTGCCCGCGGGCAGGATGAATTCCTGCAGGCGCGGCAGCTGTGCGTTGTAGGTCGCGAGCGCTTCGTCGAGCGCGAGCACGGCCTCGGGCTTGAGCAGCTCGAAACCCGGGATGGACAGCTCGCCGCCCAGGTTGAACAGCTGGTGCTGGATCTCCACCAGCAGCGTGCGCACGTCGGGTGCCATGTCTTCGCACAGCAGCACGCCGATGTGCGAGTTGAGTTCGTCCACGTCGCCCATGGCGTGCACGCGCAGGCTGTTCTTGGAGACGCGGGTGTTGTCGCCGAGGCCGGTGGTGCCGGCGTCGCCGGTGCGGGTGGCGATCTGGGTGAGGCGGTTGCCCATGACGGATTCCTTGGTGGCCGCTGTGCGGGGAACCTCGCATTGTGCGGGAATCGGCGCCCGTTACACCGGGCAGGGAAATGTGACTGCGGCAAGCGGAATGTCATGCAGGCAACAGCCGGCAAAACCATTGGCGCTGCTCGGTGTGCTGCTATGAAATAACAGAACCCCGCGCTTCAGGGCACGGGGTTCTGTTCAATCTCAAGGAGCCAAGAACCATGTTTGATCGACAACACCACACCCTGTTTGAAGTCCGCAGCGTCCTGCTGTTCGCCGCCCTGACCATGGGTTCGACCAGCGCCCTGATGGCGCAAAGCACCGCCCTGCCCGCGTTGGCTTCCAGCGACCAGGAGATCAGCGCCGCCTTCACCAGGGCCGACAAGAACGCCGACAAGGCCCTGAGTGCCGAAGAGGCCAAGACCTTGCCCGCGGTGTCGCAGCAGTTCACCCAGATCGACGCCAACGGCGACGGCGCCATTTCGCTGCCGGAGTTCAGGGCGGCCATGAAGGATCCCAAGTCCTGATCGCCTGAACAAAGCGTGAGCCCGACAGGGGCATTGCGCAACGCTTCTCCCGGCGGGGGGCTGGCAGTAAACTGGGCCGTTTTTCGCCCGGCCCAGTTTGGAGACTGCCATGAACGCCCCCGCCCAACTCGCCCATCTGGTGCCCGACATCCAGCAGCGCCCCATGCCTGCGGAACTGTTGGCGGCGCTGCAATCCCGTTTTTCCAGCCAGTGTTCCACCGCCATGGCGGTGCGCGAGCAACACGGCCGCGACGAGTCGGTGTACGACGTGCCGCCGCCCGCTGCGGTGGTGTTTGCGCAGAACACTCAGGACGTGTCGGACGCGGTGACACTCGCCGCGTCGCACAAGGTCCCCGTGATCCCGTTCGGTGTCGGCTCCTCGCTCGAAGGCCACCTGCTGGCCGTGCAGGGCGGCATCAGCATCGACGTCAGTCGCATGGACCAGGTCTTGTCGATCAACGCCGAAGACCTGACCGTGACGGTGCAGCCCGGCGTGACGCGCAAGGCCGTGAACGAAGCGGTGAAAAGCGAAGGCCTGTTCTTCCCCATCGACCCCGGCGCCGACGCCTCGATTGGCGGCATGGCGGCCACGCGCGCCAGCGGCACCAACGCCGTGCGCTACGGCACCATGCGTGAAAACGTGCTGGCGCTCGAAGTGGTCACCGCCAGCGGCGAAGTCATCCGCACCGGCACGCGCGCCAAGAAAAGCAGCGCCGGCTACGACCTCACGCGCCTGATGGTGGGCAGCGAAGGCACGCTGGCCGTGATCACCGAAGTGACGCTCAAGCTCTACCCGCTGCCCGAAGCGATCTCGGCCGCGACCTGCTCGTTCCCCACCATCGAAGCCGCGGTGCGCACCGTGATCCAGGTGATCCAGCTCGGCGTGCCGATCGCGCGTTGTGAGCTGATCGACGCCAACACCGTGCGCATGGTCAACGCGCACAGCAAGCTCGGCCTGCGCGAAGAACACATGCTGCTCATGGAGTTCCATGGCTCGCCCGCGAGCGTAAAGGAACAGGCCGAGACGGTGCAGGAAATCGCCAGCGAGTTCGAGGGCAACGCCTTCCAGTGGGCCACCACGCCCGAAGAACGCACCCGCCTGTGGACCGCGCGGCACAACGCCTACTTCGCCGCGATCCAGAGCAAGCCGGGCTGCCGCGCCATCAGCACCGACACCTGCGTGCCGATCAGCCGCCTGGCCGACTGCCTGCTCGACTCGGTGGCCGAGGCCGACGCGAGTGGCATCCCCTACTTCCTGGTCGGCCACGTGGGCGACGGCAACTTCCACTTCGGTTACCTGATCGACCCGGCCATCCCCGAGGAACGCGAGCGCGCCGAAGTGCTGAACAATCAGCTGGTGGCGCGGGCGCTGCGGCTCGAAGGCACCTGCACCGGCGAACACGGTGTGGGCCTGCACAAGATGGACTTCCTGCTCACCGAAGCCGGCACGGGCGCCGTCGACATGATGCGCAGCATCAAGCGCGCGCTCGACCCGGACAACATCCTGAACCCGGGCAAGATCTTCGCGCTCTGACGGGGCATCGTGTGAACCGTGCGGCGTGCGCTGGGCCTTGGGCATTCCCCCATGCAGGGGAAAAAAGCGCTGAACACCTGCGCACCGCGGCCCTCAGCGCATGGTCCGGCCCCCAGGGAAGATGTAAACTTTAGGGCTCATTATTTCTGGAGGAGGTCTTTCATGAACAGGCTGCTGCTCCCCTTGCTGCTGGCGTCGTCCGCCGTGTTTGCGCAAGACGCCGTGCCCACCGTCCGCATCTGCGACAGCAGCGGTTGTTCCGACCGCCCGCGCGACAGCGCCTCCTTCCAGCCCGAGGCGACCAATCCGGTGGCCGAGCAGCGCCTGCTGCAGCTGACCGAAGTGGCTCGCGACGACCCGCGCGCCGCCTACGACCTGGGCCTGCGCTATTTCCGCGGTGACGGTGTGCGCCAGGACAGCTACCAGGCGCTGAAATGGATGCGCGACGCAGGCGAACGCGGCGTGGTCCCGGCGCAGCTGGCGCTGGGCCGCTTCTACCTCATGGGCCTGGAAGAAATGGGCCCCGATCCCGCCGAAGCCGAGACCTGGCTGTCCATGGCGGCCGCCAAGGGCAACAAGGAAGCACGGAGGCTGCTGCCCCAGGCCCAGGCCGCGAAGAAGGACGAAAAGAGCGCCTACGAATGGCGCGAAGCCAACCGCAAAAACTGGTACGGCGGGTGGTACGGTACGTATTCCTATTACTGGTACTGGGGTCCCAACGGCTGGAAATACCGCTGAGTGCACCCAAGAGTGCTTTTTGATCGCTTTTTTTATACGTCAACAGAGAGTCCATCCATGAGCAAAACCACCTCTTCCCTTCGCTGGGCCGCCCTGGCCGCCTCCCTCGCACTGGCCGGTTGTGTCACACCGGGCGGTGGCATTGTGTCCACCGGTGGCAGCCCCACCGCCACCACGGGTTCGGCCGGCGGCAGCACCAGCGTCAACGCCAACAGCGGCCTGCAGCGCTGCGATTCGCCGCTGGGCACGCTGGCCGTGGACGACGGCCGTGGCAAGGAGTGGTACGCCAGCTTCGGACGCGAAACCCAGGTCACGACCATTGAGCCGCTCATCCGCCTGGCGGTGCAGCAGTCGAACTGCTTCGTCATCACCTCGATCGGCAACAACCGCACCGAAAGCAAGATCTCCGCGATCACCGACAAGCAGCGCAACTCGGGCGAATTCCGCGCCGGCTCCAACCAGCAAAAGGGCCAGCGCGTTGCCGCCGACTACTACCTGGAGCCGGCCGTGATCATCGACAACGAGTCCACCGGCCAGATCGCCGGCGCGCTTGGCGGCTTGCTTGGTGGTCGCAACCGCAACCTGGGTGTGCTGGCCGGTTCGCTGGAAAGCAAGGCCTCCGTGGTCACGATGACCCTGCTGGACATCCGCTCGGGCGTGCAGATCGCCATCTCCGAAGGCAACGCCACCGCCACCAACTACGGTGCCGCGCTCGGTGCCTTCGGCCCCAGCGCCGGTGGTGCTCTTGGCGGCTTCTCGCGCACCCCGGCAGGCAAGGCCACCGTGGCCGCGTTCACCGACGCCTACAACAACATGGTGATTTCGCTGCGCAACTACAAAGCGCAGGAAGTCAAGGGCGGCTTGGGTCGCGGTGGCCAGCTCAAAGTTGGGAACTAGAGTACCCCCCTTCGCCGCTGCACGGCGTCCCCCTGGGGGACTATGCCTTTGGGCCGGCGGAGCCGGACCTTCGGCATCTGCTGGTGGGGCTTCCCCTCCTTCGACCAAGGCCTCCTACGGGAGGCCTTTTCTATTGGGTGTGCGCTTTGAACTGAATTGGGTCTGCGCATCTTGGCCCAATGACAGGCAGCGCAACCGGCGCGCCAATGCCCCCAACCCAGAGGCGCCGACGATCCGGCTCCGCCGGTCAAAGGGCGCCGTCCCCCTGGGGGGAAGCCGCGCAGCGGCGCAGGGGGGAGCTACCTCCTCAACTTTTCGATCAGCCCATTGAGCTCGTCCAGCGAGCCGAACTGGATGGCCAACTCGCCCAGCTCTTCCAGGCGACCATGGCGCTTCACGCGCTTTTTCACCCGGACCTCGACCTCGGCGGTCAGCAGGTCCGACAGCTCTTCTTCGACGCGCTTGATGTCGCGCGACTTTTCTTTTTTCAGCTTCTGCGGTGCCAGCGCGAACTCCGCGGTCAGTTTTTTCACCAGGCTCTCGGCCTCGCGCACCGACATTTTTTTGGCCGCGATCTGGTTGCCGGCCGTGATCTGGGTCGCCTTGTCCAGCGTCAGCAGCGCACGCGCGTGGCCCATGTCCAGGTCGCCCGCCATCAGCATGGTCTGCACCGGCTCGGCCAGCTGCAGCAGGCGCAACAGGTTGCTGGCCGCGCTGCGCGAGCGGCCCACCGCCTGTGCCGCCTGTTCGTGAGTGAGCCCAAACTCCTTCACCAGACGTTGCAGGCCCTGGGCTTCTTCCAGCGGGTTCAGGTCTTCGCGCTGGATGTTTTCGATCAGCGCCATGGCGGCGGCCGATTCGTTGGGCACATCGCGCACCAGCACCGGCACGCTGTCCAGACCCGCCAGCCGGGAAGCACGGAAACGCCGCTCACCGGCAATGATTTCGTACTTGCCGGCGTTCGGGCCGTCGGCGAGCTTGCGCACCAGGATCGGCTGCATGATGCCCTGCGCCTTGATCGACTCGGCCAGCTCGTAGAGCGCGCCCTCGTCCATGCGCGTGCGCGGCTGGTAGACGCCCGGCACCAGCTCGGTCAGCAGCAGACTGCTCGGCGTCTGGTTGCGCGCGTTGTCCTGCGCGTCGGGCGAAGCGGCTTCCGCCACTTTGGGGCCCAGCAGGGCTTCGAGTCCGCGGCCTAGGCCTTTGGGTTTTTTGGTGACCATGGATCAGATCTCGTTGTCGTTGTAGCCAGCTTCACGCTGGTGTCGAATGCCCAGCACGATCACGCGCTGGCGGTGGGTGTCAAACACGTAACGGGCCAGGTAGCCGCCGCGGCCGCGACTGATGATGAGTTCGCGATGCCCATGTAGCAAAGGTCGGCCCACGCCGGGTTGGTGGGTCAGCACAAACAGGCCGTCGAGCAAAAAGGCCAGCAGCTCTGAAGCCAGCGGGTCTTGGCTCTGCCAGAGGAATTCTTCGAGGCGGACCAGATCGGCATGGGCTTGCGGTGTGAGGACGACATCGACCATCGGGCGTCAGAGCAGCTTGCGGGGTGCCAGCGGCGCTGGGCGCTCGGCCCGACCCGCGCGGAATTCGGCCATCTGGACAAAGTAGGCCCGCACGTCTTCCAGCGTATGGCCCATGCCGGTGGCCAGCATGTCCTGCTCGGCCGCCAGTGCGTCCTGCGTGAACTGCTCGCGCAGCCGAGCCCGCTCGGACGCATCGGCCAGGGTCCGCACCATGTAGGCGTGGCTGGAGATGCCTTGCTTGCGCGCGTCCTCGTCGATGGCCGCCTTGAGTTCGGCGGGCAATTTCAAACTGGTGGCGATGGTGGGGGGCATGGCGAATCTCCAACAAGTAGTCAGACTTGACTACTTGCACAGTCTAGCAGCAGCTGATGCCCTTCGGGCCAGTCGCCCAGACCCGATTCGGCGTTGATGTGGCCGCGTTCGCCGAGGTCGATGAAGCGCGAACCCCAGCTCTCCGCCAGGCCCTGCGCGCGCTCGAAGCTGCAATACGGGTCGTTGCGGCTGCCCACCAGCATGCTGGGGAACGGCAGGCGCTGGCGCACGATGGGCGACCAGCTGGGCAAGACGCCGCGCAGTTCCTCGCGCTCCGGATCACCGGGCGCCACCAGCAGCGCGCCCTGCACGCGGTGCGTGCTGCGCGACACCTGGGCCCAAGCGGCGGTGAGGATGCAGCCGAGGCTGTGGGCCACCAGCACCACCGGCCCGTCGCAACCGAGCACGACGTCTTCCAGCCTCGCGATCCAGTCGCCGCGGCGCGGGGTCATCCAGTCGTGCTGGTCCACGCGACGGTAGCCGTAAAGGGCTTCCCAGCGGCTTTGCCAGTGGTCCGGCCCGCTGTTCTGCCAGCCGGGCAGGATGAGCACGTTGTGGGGTTTCACGTGAAACAGCCTGCCGCTCACATCTTGTCGATGCGCGCCACCATTTCGGTGGCGAAGGTCACAAAGGCCTGGCTGCCCTTGGCCCCCGGATCGAACACCACGCCCGGCAGACCGTAGCTGGGTGCTTCGGCCAGGCGCACGTTGCGCGGGATCACGGTGTCGAACACCTTGTCGCCAAAGTGGGCCTTGAGCTGGTCACTCACCTGCATCTGCAGGGTGATGCGCGGGTCGAACATGACGCGCAGCAGACCAATGATCTGCAGGTCCTTGTTGAGGTTGGCGTGCACCTGCTTGATGGTGTTGACCAGATCGGTCAGGCCCTCGAGCGCGAAGTACTCGCACTGCATGGGCACGATCACACCGTGGGCGGAACACAGGCCGTTGAGCGTGAGCATGGACAGCGACGGCGGGCAATCGATGAGCACGAAATCGTAGTCGGCATCGACCGCAGCCAGCGCGGTCTTGAGGCGCTTTTCGCGCCGCTCCACGTCCACCAGCTCGACCTCGGCCCCGGCCAGTTCCCGGTTGGCACCGAGCACGTGGTAACCGCACTTCTCCGAGAAGATGGCTGCCTCCTTGACGGTGGCCGACTCCAGCAGCACGTCGTAGACCGAGAGCTCCATGCTGCGCTTGTCCACACCCGAGCCCATGGTCGCGTTGCCCTGCGGGTCGAGGTCGACCATGAGCACCCGCTGCCCCACCTTGGCCAGGCCGGCGGCGAGGTTGACGGTGGTGGTGGTCTTGCCGACACCGCCCTTCTGGTTGGCCACACAAAAGATCTTAGACATACAAAGCCCCCACGCTGGTCACTTCGTGTACGGCGCTGCCCCCCAGGGGGGCGCTCGCGGCTTGGGACGGCCCGGCGCCGCTCCTGCAGTGTGCTTGCATGGTGGAATGGCTCACTTGGAGATGGCCAGCTTGATGCCGAAGCCGATGAGGAAGACGCCCGCGAGCTTTTCCAGCGTGCGGGCAATGACCGGGTTGGCGCGCATGCGCTCGGCCAGAAAGTGCGTGAGCAACACGGCGGTCAGGCCATAGAAAAAGGTCAGCACCGCGACGGTGGCGGCCATGGCACCGAAGGTGATCAGGCCCAGGTGCTTCGCGGGGTCCACGAACAGCGGGAAGAAGGCCATGTAGAAGACGATGGCTTTGGGGTTGAGCAAGGTGATGGTGAGCGCCTGCTGGAAGAAGTGGTGTGGCTTGATGTTGAGCACAGGTTTGCCGCCAGGCTTGGCGGTGAGCATCTTCCAGCCCAGCCAGGCGAGGTAGGCAGCGCCCAGCCACTGCACCGCGGCAAAGGCCGCCGGGTAGGCGGCGAGCAGCGCTGCCACCCCGGCCACGGCCATCCACATGAGCACCTGGTCACCCGCGATCACGCCGAAGGTGGCGGCCAGCCCGCCGCGTAGGCCCCCCTTGCTGGTCGAGGTGATCAGCGCGAGATTGCCCGGGCCTGGAATGGCCAGAAACAGGACGATGGCGGCGACGAACGCGCCGTAATCAGCGATGCCGAACATGTGAAAACCCCGGGAGTTGAGGGGCTGAGTTTACGTGACCCTCCCTCCTCGTTTGGTGTCGCTTTGGGTTGTGTTGCGTTTTGCGTTCGTGGCGTGTGGGCAGAGGCGGTTGGTCCGGGTGGGATTTCTCCGGCCCACGCTCGCGGGCGGATGCTTCTGGCGCGCTGCCGGGCTGGCGTCAACGCGGGCTTGGTCATCTGCGCTTGTCGCAACCGCGAATCGGGCCTGCGCCCGCCCGCCCGCCCGAACCAACCACCTCCAGCAGCTGAAGGGGCGGCCAAAGGGGACGCCCACATCCGCCACTCACGGGACGGCGGTGGCGTGCGCGGGCGCAGGCACCCATTCGCGGTTGCCACAAAAGGATGGGCGCCAGCCAGGTGTTGACGAAGTGAGGCATGCGAACAGATGAGTCAGTCCGCGAGCGTGGGCCGGAGAACGCGCATGACGCCACCGGCCTGGCGCGAGGAGCTACGAGTGAAACGCGGGGAAGAGAACGACTCAGACCAAAGGAGACGGACGAAGCCAGACGATGCAACGCTCCGCATCCAGCCCCGGAACGGTCAACTGTTCCACGTGAAACACCACCACCGAGGCGGGCAACGCAGCGATCTCTTCAGAAGGGTGTTTGCCCTTCATCGCCATCCACACCGCTCCGGGCCTCAAGGCCGATGAAGACCAGGTCGTGAAATCCACCAATGAGGCAAAGGCCCGCGAGCAGACCACATCAAAGCCCCCGCCCTCTTCCGCCTTGAGCGATTCCACCCGCGCATGGATGCCACGCAGGTTCGGCAGTTTCAACGCCGCAGCCGCCTGCTGGATGAACGCCGCCTTCTTGCCCACCGTGTCCACACAACTCACCTGAATCTGCGGACAGGTGATCGCAATCACCACGCCGGGCAGACCGCCGCCCGAGCCCACGTCCAGCAGCTTGATCGGCTGGCCACCGGTCTGGCGCAGCAACGGGCCGATGGCCGCCAGGCTGTCCAGCAGGTGGTGTGTCATCATCTCGGCAGGGTCGCGCACGGCGGTCAGGTTGTAGACCTTGTTCCACTTCTGCAGCAGCACCAGGTAATCCAGCAGCAGGCTCACCTGCTCGTCGCCCAGTTGCAAGCCCAGAGCGCGAAGACCAGAAGTCAGCACATCCCGGCTCATGCCTCGGCGCCTTCCACCGCCACGGTGGCAAAACCCTTGAAGCCGCCCTTCTTCAGGTGGATCAGCAGCAGCGAGATGCTGGCCGGCGTGATGCCCGAGATGCGCGAAGCCTGTCCCAGGGTTTCGGGCCGGTGCTTGGCCAGCTTCTGCCGCGCCTCGAACGAGAGGGCAGCCACCTGCAGGTAGTCCAGATCGGCGGGCAGCTTCAGCCCCTCGTAGTGCGACGCCCGCTCCACCTCATTCTTCTGGCGGTCGATGTAGCCCGAGTATTTCGCGGCGATCTCCACTTGCTCCACCACCGGCTCCAGCAAGTCACCCAGCGTTTCACGTGAAACATCGGGGTTCACGTACTTGCCGGCGTCCATGCCGACCAGATCGGCGTAACCCACGGCCGGGCGACGCAGCAGGTCGAACAGGTTGTGCTCGTGTTCAATCGCCTTGCCCAGCACCCGCTCGCTCTCGGTCGCCGGCAGGTTGCGCGGGCTCACCCAGGTTGATTTCAGGCGCTCGGTTTCCCGCGCCACCGCGTCGCGTTTCCGGCTGAAGGCGTCCCAACGCGCGTCATCAACCAGGCCCAGCTGGCGTCCCGCTTCGGTCAGGCGCATGTCCGCGTTGTCCTCGCGCAGCTGCAGGCGGAACTCGGCGCGGCTGGTGAACATGCGGTAGGGCTCGGTCACGCCCTGCGTCACCAGGTCGTCCACCAGCACACCGAGGTAGGCCTCGTCGCGGCGCGGCAGCCAGGCGTCTTTGCCCTGGCACTGCAGCGCGGCGTTGAGCCCGGCGAACAGGCCCTGGGCGGCCGCCTCTTCGTAGCCGGTGGTGCCGTTGATCTGGCCAGCGAAGAACAGGCCGGCGATCTGCCGGGTTTCAAAACTGTTCTTGAGCGAGCGCGGGTCGAAGTAGTCGTATTCGATGGCGTAGCCCGGGCGCAGGATGTGGGCGTTTTCCAGCCCCGGCATGCTGCGCACCAGCGCGTACTGGATGTCGAACGGCAGGCTGGTACTGATGCCGTTGGGGTAGACCTCGTGCGTGGTCAGGCCCTCGGGCTCCAGGAAGATCTGGTGACTGTCCTTGTCGGCGAAGCGGTTGATCTTGTCTTCCACGCTCGGGCAGTAGCGCGGGCCCACCCCTTCGATCTTGCCGGTGAACATGGGGCTGCGGTCGAAGCCGCTGCGGATGATCTCGTGCGTGCGCAGGTTGGTGTGCGTGATCCAGCACGGCACCTGCTTCGGGTGCGGCACCGACTGCCCCATGAAGCTGAACACCGGCACCGGCTGGTCGGGGTTCATGCCACCGGGCACGCCGTCACCCGGTTGTTCCTGGCACTTGGAATAGTCAATGCTGCGACCGTCCAGGCGCGGCGGGGTGCCGGTTTTCAGGCGCGCCTGTGGCAGTTTCAGCTCCTTGAGCCGGGCCGAGAGGCTGATCGCCGGCGGATCGCCCGCGCGGCCGGCGGCGTAGTTGTTCAGGCCAACGTGGATCTTGCCGTCCAGAAAGGTGCCTGCGGTCAGCACCACGGTGCGGCTGCGGAATTGGATGCCCACCTGCGTGACGGCGCCCACCACCCGGTCGCCCTCCACCATCAGGTCGTCCACCGCCTGCTGGAACAGCCACAGGTTGGGCTGGTTCTCCAGCATGCGGCGGATGGCGGCCTTGTAGAGGATGCGGTCGGCCTGGGCGCGGGTCGCGCGCACCGCCGGACCTTTGCTGCTGTTGAGAATGCGGAACTGGATGCCGCCCTCGTCCGTGGCCAGCGCCATCGCCCCGCCCAGCGCGTCCACCTCTTTCACCAGGTGGCCCTTGCCGATGCCGCCGATGCTGGGGTTGCAGCTCATCTGCCCCAGCGTCTCGATGTTGTGCGTGAGCAGCAGCGTGGCGCAGCCCATGCGCGCGGCGGCCAGCGCGGCCTCGGTGCCGGCGTGGCCACCGCCGACGACGATGACATCAAATTCTTGTGGGTACAACATGGTGAAAGCTCCAGGGCACGGCGGCTGGCGCGCTGCCCGACAATGCGGATGCGGTGTGTTTCACGTGAAACACCCGCCGCCCGGCCGGCGTCTGGCTCAGGCAACCCGCAATTGTCCCATCAATGCCCATTCGCCGCCCACCCAAGCCCAGCACCACCCCACGCCCGGCCGGCGAACCGGCGCTGGCCGTCCTGCCCGGCCTGGGGCCGAGGTCGCAGGCCATGCTGGCGGCGGCGGGCATTCCCGATCTGGCCACGCTGCGGCGGCTGGGTGCGGTGGTCGCCTACGCCCGGGTGAAACGCAACGACCCGCGCGCCAGCCTCAACCTGCTCTGGGGGATCGAAGCGGCGCTCACCGGCCTTCCCTGGCAGACCGTGGCACGCGAACACCGCACCAGCCTGCTGCTGGCGCTGGATGCGCTGGAAGATCCGAAGTCCCCACGCCAATGAGGTTGGAAGCGCCAGCCTCAAAATCAAAGGCCACCACACCAAGGCCCGCATGACCGCACCCATCCCCCTCCTCGTTTTCGCCGGCAGCAGCCGCGCCCAGTCCTGGAACCGCAAGCTGGCCCAGGTCGCAGCCGACGCCGCCCGTGCCGCCGGCGCCCAGGTCACCCACCTGGAGCTGGGCGACTTCGAACTGCCGCTCTACAACGGCGACCTGGAAGCGCGCGGCATCCCGAGCGACGTGATCCGATTGAAGGAAATCTTCCACGCCCACCCGGCCTGGCTGGTGGTTTCGCCCGAGTACAACGGCAGCTACACCGGTCTGCTGAAGAACACCATCGACTGGGTCTCGCGCCCCGTCAAAGACGATCCACTGTGGGCCAACGGCGGCAAGCCCTTTGCCGGCAAGGTGGTGGGCATGCTCTCGGCCTCCCCCGGTGCGCTCGGCGGCCTGCGCAGCCTGAGCCACCTGGCGCCCCTGCTGATGAACCTGCAGTGCTGGGTCTCGCCCAAACAGTTCGCACTGTCCAAAGCTGGCGAAGCGTTTGATGCCGACGGACAACTGATCTCAGAGGCCGCCCGCAGCAGCGTGCAGGGCGTGGTGGCTCAGGTGCTACATGCCGCAAACCGCTTGGGATGAACACCCCCGCCGCGCTGCGCGCGACCCCCTCAAGGGGGCGGCACTGGCCGTCCAGCAAAGCCGGCCCGGCGGTGCCCTGAGTGGAACCGCTTCACGCGCTCTAGAGTGGTGCTCCGGCACCGGTGAGAGGTACCCCGCAGCGCTTCAAGGCACCTTGGCTTGTTGCAATATTTGCTCGGCCAGCAGCTCGTAGTTGCCGCCAAAGTGGTGGTCGCCCTTGAGCTGCACCGGCGTCACCAGTTCGGTCGGGGTCGTGGGGCAGATGGTGTCGCGGTCGTCGCTGCCGTAAAGGCAGGTGGTGGTGGCGGCCGACAGACTGGCCAGCTCGGGCTTGAGCCGCAGGCCCAGGTGGTTGCGCACCACCCAGTTGGACAGCTTGAATTCGAACGACGCCTTCTCGCCCGGCCCGATCAGCACCGTGTGCGCCACCAGACTGCGAGACGCGCTGGACAGTCGGTTCAGCGCGAACGGCAGCACGTCGGCCCCCTGGGAATAACCGATCAGCACCACCCGGCTCTTCTTCCATTGCACGGCGTAGTGCCGCAACAGCCGATCGAGGTCGCTGGCCAGCCCTTGCGGCGTGCGTTGCTTCCAGAAATAGCGCAGCGAATCCAGCCCGACCACCGGCACGCCGCGCGCGGCCATGACGGCGGCCACCTTCTTGTCCAGGCCGGCCCAGCCACCGTCCCCCGACACCAGCACCGCAAACACGTCGGACGGCACGCTGGACGGCACCTCCACCAGCGGCAGATCGGCAATGCCACTGCCGGCGCCCTGCGGTTTGACCACCAACCCTGCCGCGAGCTGGCGATACGCGGCCTGGTAGGCCGGCAGCGCCCCCTTGCCGGACAGCACGCCGTGTTCGGTGGCCCCCGGCAGCGTCACCAGCTCGGCCCCGGGCACTTGGGCCACGAAGGCCTGGGCGGTCCCGGTGGCGCACACCTTGTCGTCACTGCCGTGCAGGGCGGTCCACGGCGTCCGCAGTTTGCCAGCAGGCAACAAAGTGAGCGCACGCTTGTCGGTACTCTGACGAAAATGAACCCCATCCCCCTTGCACAAGGGCTTGGCAAACACCAGCTCGGGGCAGAAACCCGCCGACAAAGCGCCGCCAAACGTGCCTTCGGGCGCCTGGGCGATCAAGGCGTAGGCCAGGCTGGCGCCGGATCCCTGCCCCACCAGCAGCGGCGGGTAATAAGCCTTCAGACGCGCATAGCCTTGCAGGAAGTGCGACAGGTTCTCGAAATCGCCGTCGGGCAGCGCGCAGTCACCGCCGTCTTTCTCCAGCAGGGCCAGCAGTTGCGGCGTGCTGACGCCCGCCACCAAGGCGCCCTGCTCCACCAGCGGCTTGGCCATCGCGGCCATGGCGGGCGTCCAGCCCGCTTCACCCGACAGCAGGATCGCGAACGACTTCACCTCGCCTTTGGGGCGGTAGAGCGACAGATCCTTGAAGCGGCCGTGTGAGATTTTTTCCTGCGCCTGGGCCAGGCCCGGCGCACTCAGCGCACAACAAAACGCCAGCAAGGCGGTGGCAAAGGTGTTCATTTGGACATGACCCGTCGGAAGCCGCCCGCGATCAGGGCGGCGATGTCGGTGAGGATGATAAAAGGCGCCAGCCCGCCTGGCGCGGTGAGGTAACGCGGCTCCCAGACCGGGTCGAACTTGGCCTTGAAGGCGCGCAGACCCTGGAAGTTGTAGAAGTTCTCGCCGTGGTTGAACAGCAGGCGCGCCAGGCGCTGCCAGTTCGGCGCCAGCGGGTGCTGGGCCATGCCCGCCAGCGGCACCATGCCCAGGTTGAAGCGCTGAAAACCCAGGGCTTGGAAGTGCAGGATCACCTGGGCAAACAGGAAATCCATCGAACTGCGCGGTGCATCGGGCAGCTGGCGCATCAAGTCCACGCTGGCCTCGATCTTCTGGTCGGTGCACATCAGGGTGGCAAACGCCACCGCCCGGCCCGCCTGCCGCACCAGCGCCACCGGCTGGCCCAGCACGTAGTCGCGCTGGAACGCGCCGAGCGAAAAGGCCTTCTCGGCGGTGTTGTGGTCGTTCAGCCAGGCGTCCGAAATCGCCTGCAGCTCGTCGAACACCGGCGCCACCGCGCCGGGTGCCAGCACCTCGAAACTCAGGCCTTCGCGCTGCGCACGCGCCACGCCGTGGCGCAGGTTGGCGCGGGCCTTGCCTTGCAGGCTGAAGCTGGGCAGATCCACCAGCGCGCACTCGCCGAGCTTGTAGACGCGCAGACCGGCATCCAGATAGACCGGCAGCGCCTCGGGGCGCACCTGGTAAAACGCCGCCCGCCCGCCGGACTCGCGCGCCTGCTCGACGAAGCGCCACACCAGCTCGGGCCACTCGCTGGCCGGCCCCACCGGGTCGTACAGCGCCACCCAGGATCGGCCGCGCCGCCCGAACATGACAAACGCGCGCTGCGACTCGGAGACCATCAGGCTCTTGTCACCCATCATCACCAGCCCCGCGCCCGCCACGCCTTGCGCGCGCACGATGCGGGCGGCCTGGTCCAGCGCGCCGGCGTTGGGCTTGATCAGCACCGGGTGGGGCCGGCGCAGCAGCTCGACCCAGGCCAGGGTCAGCGCCAACAGCGCCACCGCCACCATGGCCCGCAGCGAGCGCGGCGCGTGGCCATCGAACGCGAACTGCCACCAGACCTGGTTCACGTAAGCGACGTCGCGGTAGACAAAGAACAGCAGGGCCCCGGTGGCGGCCACCACCACAGCCACCGCAGCCAGCCAGCCGCCTGTGAAGGCCTGCGAAAACAGTGCCGCCTTGCGGTTGAACTGCCGGCGCGACAGCGCCAGGCTCGCCGTCAGCACGCTGAGCAGCACCGCCTCGGACACCGCGATGCCCTTGGGCAGGCAGAGCACCAGGCTCACCAGCGCGAGGACCAGGCCGGCCCACCACGAGGCGTCGAGCCGCAGGAACATGCCCCGCGCCACGAACAGCAGCGCCAGCCCGATGATGCTGCCGAGAAAGTGGGCCGCTTCGACGATGGGCAGCGGCATCAGCTGCGCGAGCACGGCGGTTGCGTCCTCGCTGGCCGGCGTCACGCCCGACACCAGCAGCATCACGCCGATCACGAAGGTGAAGGCCGACAGCAGCAGCGGCGACAAACTGGCCGCCGCCCGCACCACCGGCGTGGCAGCTCCGCGCTGCAACTCGGACAGCACCAGCAGGCCCAGCGCCAGCACCAGCGGCAGCAGGTGGTATACCGCGCGGTACAGCACCAGCGCGCTCACCAGCTGGTGGGCCGGCACCTGCTGGCCCAGCGCCAGCAGCATCACCGACTCGAACACCCCCAGACCGCCCGGCACATGGCTGATCACGCCCAGCGCGATGGCCAGCGAATAGAAGCCCACAAAAGCCGGGAAGCTGATCGCCCCCTCGGGCAGCAGCACCCACAGCGCGGCCGCGGCGGCCACCACATCCACGGCCGAGATCAGCAGCTGCTGGGCCGCGATCGACGCGCTCGGCAAACGCAGCGACCAGCCCGCCAGGCGCAGGTCGTCACCACCGCCACGGCACATGCCCACAAAAACCGCCGCGGCGACCAGCACCGCCACGCCCAGGGCTTTCAGCAGCCCGGCCGACAGCCCCACCATCGAAGCCACCGCACCGGCGCCCCACACCAGTGAGGCCGCTCCAACCACCACAATGCCCACGCCGAAACCGATGGCGTTGAACGCGATGGCCCGGGAAATCATCCCCGCCTCCAGCCCCGCCGCGCCATACAGGCGCATGCGCACCGCGCCGCCCGTGAGCACGCCCAGCCCCATGGTGTTGGACAGCGCAAAGGCGATGAAAGAGGTCTCGGCCACCACGCGGTAGGGCAGCTTGGCGCCCGCGTACTGCAGGGCGGAGCGGTCGTAAAAGGTCAGCGCCAGAAAGCTCAGCGCCGTGGCCAGCACCGACAGCAGCAAAGTGGCCGGCGGCGTGCCGCGCACCGCCTCGACGATGGCGCCGTAGCTGAGTTCGGCCATCACCTTGTGCGCCGCTTGCACCAGCAGCGCGCCCAGCAGCAAGGCGAGCGCCGCGTACATCCAGATGCGCCAACGGGTCAGTTGGGCAAGCAGCAATTCGGGGGTGGGGATCTTCACGGGGTGGGCCGGGGCATCAAGCGGGTACAGAGGGTCATCGACAGGCCCACCCGAATCTCAAGCTGGCGAACGAGTGTAGCGCTGGCTTGCAGCGAACCCATGACAATGGGTGCCATGCAAGCCACCCCCAGACCCACCCTCGCCTGCCGACCCGGCTGCGCCGCCTGCTGCATCGCGCCATCCATCAGCAGCCCGATGCCGGGCCTGCCCAACGGCAAGCCCGCGGGCGTGCCCTGCCCGCATCTGGACGAAGCCCTGCGCTGCCGGCTGTTTGATCGGCCCGAGCGGCCGAAGGTGTGCGGATCATTGCCGCCCAGCCGGGAGATGTGCGGCGACACCCGCGAACACGCGATGCATTTTCTGGAGCGCCTGGAGCAAGCCACAAGCCCATGAGAAAGGCCCGCAAGAGCGGGCCTTCTCCAAAAACCAATCCATCACCGGCGCAGGTGCCCGAGGCCAGCACACGCCGAGGATCCGGCTTTGCCGGTCCAAGGGCGTGGTCCCCCCTTCCAGGGGGAAGCCGCGAAGCGGCGCAGGGGGGTTTACTGCTTCACGCCTTCAACCTGCACCACCAGGCGCACGTTCTTCGGGAAGCCCCAGTCCACGCCGTAGTTCACGCCGAAAGCGGTGCGGTCGATGGTGGTTTCAAAGTCGCCACCGCAGACTTCGCGCTTGAGCATGGGGCTCTCGTAGCAGGCGAACTGGTTGGCCTTGAGCGTCACAGGCTGGGTCTTGCCCAGCAGCGTCAGGTTGCCGTCGACCGCGCTGACCTTGTCACCGCTGAACTGGAACTTGGTCGACACGAAGCGGGCCTTGGGGAATTTCTCAGCGCTCAGGATCTCGGCGCTCTGCAGGTGCTTGTCGAAGTTCGGCGTGCCGGTGTTGACCGAAGCCACATCGAAAGACACATCCACCGAGCCGGTCTTGGCGGCCTTGTCGAAGCTGATCTTGCCTTCCTTCTTGTCGAAGCGGCCGCGGTTCACGCTGGCGCCGAAGTGGCCGATTTCGAAGCTGGCAAACGTGTGCGTCGGGTCGATCGCGTAGTCGGCGGCGAAGGCGCCGGTGGACAGGGTGGCGGCCGCGGCCAGCAAGGTCAGGGATTTGCGCATGGTTGAACTCCTAGGTTCGGTTGGTAGAAACAAGAAAAAAAAGGAAAGCCTCCGGTGTGCGTGTCCGAAACACAGGATGCCGTGGAACCGGCTTTGCCGGGCCACAGGCATCGCCCCCTGGGGGGTGACGCGCAGCGGCGCAGAGGGTCACAATTTGCCCACGCCGGTCAGGGCGAGCTTGAACTTGACCTGCACCTCGTCGGCGACCGTCGAGGTGTCGGCCCACTCCTTCTCGCCAATGCGGAAAGACAGGCGCTTGATCGGAAAGGCGCCGGTGGCCGTGGTGGTGGCGCCGCTCTGGGCCAGCGTGACGGGCACGACCACGTCGCTGCTCACGCCCTTGATGCTCAGCTTGCCGGCGACTTCGAATTTGTTGGCGTCGATGCGCTTGATGGCGCTGGACTGGAACGTGGCCTTGGGAAAGGCCGCCACGTTGAACCAAAGGGGTTTGACCAGCTCCGAGTTGGCTTCGCGGCTGATGTCGGCGCTGCCGGTGTCGACCGTGAAGGCGATCTTGCTGGTGGCCAGCTTGGCCGGGTCGAACGCCACCTGGGCACTGAAGGTCTTGAACTTGCCCTCCACCGGCACGCCCATCTGGCGGCTCACAAACAAGACCTCGCTCTGCGCCGGCACCAGCTGTTGCTGGGCTTGGGCGGCCAGGGGCAACAGACTGGTCAGGGCCAGGGCGAACGCAACGGATTTCAGGCGGAAGGTCATGTCGGCAACTTTTGAAACAGGAACAAGGGTGGGGAGATCAGCGCGCTCAGCGGCCGGCCAGGGCCATGCGGCGCAGCAGGCCGTCGCGGTCCACAAAATGGTGTTTCAGTGCGCCGGCCACGTGCAGCAGCACCAGCGCGGCCATGGCCAAGGCCGAGAGCTTGTGCAGCGGCTTGAGCACGTCGGCCAGGCCTTCGCTCACCGGCACAAAGTCCGGCAGCGGCAGCACGCCAAACAGCACCAGAGGGAAGCCGGCGGCCGAGCTGTAGGCCCAACCCAGCAAGGGCACCGCGAAAAACAGTGCGTACAGACCGGCGTGCGTGGCATGGTGGGCCAGTCGCTGCCAGGCCGGCATGGCCGCCTCGACGGCCAGCGGCAAGGCAGGCGGACGGGCCAGCAATCGAGTCAGCAGGCGGACCAGGGAGAATGTGAGCACCAGCACACCAGCCCACTTGTGCCAGCTGTAGTACTGCAGACGGGCGGGCGAAAACGGCAGGTCGGCCATGTACAGGCCGAGGGCAAAGTTGCCGATCAGGGCCAGGCCCAGCAGCCAGTGCAGGGCCACAGCCACGGGGTGGTAACGGGTGACGGTCGGTTCGGACATGCCGGGAGTTTAGGCAGCCGGCGCCACGCCCGGTGTCAAACGGCTTGAAGCCTGACTTCAAAAAATTTGAATGAACTCCGCCGGCCAATTCGAATCCCGCACCGGCGACAGTGCCGCTCCTACAATGCGCCCATGCCCGACACCGATGCCCAGACCCTGCTGACGCTCTACCCCGCCATGGGCTCGCTCAAGGCGCTGTTGCCGCGCCTGCAGACGATGCAGGTGCCGGCGGGCACAGCGCTGTTCCGGGAACTCGAAACCTGCCAGGGCTTCCCCATGGTGCTCAGTGGCGAGGTGCGCGTCTCGCGCAGCGCCGCCAACGGCCGGGAGCTGGAACTCTACCGCGTGCTGCCCGGCGAAATGTGCCTGGTCTCGTCCGCCGGCCTGTTTGCCGGCCAGCCGCTCACGGCGCACGGCGTGACCACCTGCGAAACCACGCTCACCCTGCTCTCGCCGCCCGACTTCCAGCTTGCCCTGACCGACAGCGACTTCCGCTCTTTTGTGCTCGGCCTGTTCGCCTCGCGCATGGCCGACCTCACCGCCCTGATCGAAGCCATCGCCTTCCAGCGCCTCGACAGCCGGCTCGCCAGCACCCTGCTCGGCCACGGGCAACAGGTGCGCGCCACCCACCAGGCGCTCGCCGACGAGCTGGGCACGGTGCGCGAAATCATCACGCGCCTGCTGCACCGCTTCGAGCGCGACGGACTGGTCGAACTCTCGCGCGAGTGCATCACCATCCGCGACAGCGCCGCCCTGCGCGCCATCGCGGCCATGTCGACGAAGTGAGCCGCCGCGGCGCCGCTCGCGCTTTGTGACACAGGTCACATACCCCGCCCCGACGTTTCGATTCAATACGCTCCACGTTCCGCCACCGGGCGAACCCCACAGGGTTCACGGCAGCGGCTCAACCACCGTTAACAGGAGTATTCACATGACCAAGAACGTCGGCGGCATCGACCGCATCCTTCGCATCCTCGTGGGCATCGCCCTCATCGCCGCCGCCGCCATGGGCAGCATCGGCGTCTGGGGCTACATCGGCGTGGTGCCGCTGCTGACCGGTCTGATGGGCTGGTGCCCGCCCTACGCGATGCTGGGCTTCAACACTTGTAAGAAGTAACCCCCCGCGCCGCCTGCGGCGTCACCCCCCGAGGGGGCATCACGAGCGGCCCGGCAAAGCCGGTTCCGCCGTGATCTGGGTTCAGGCACGCGCTCCGGAGAGGTCGCTCGTCCCCTTCTGCCTCTCCGGCTTGTCCGACCTGCGACAGCCCGCCCGCCCTCTCCGCGCGACCATGTCGCCCACAGCCGCGCATCCTGACGCGGCGCAGGAGACACGGCATGCTCAACATCCCCTCGCTCAAAGACTCTGTCAGCGCCGAAGAGTGGGCGCTGCGCTGCGACCTAGCGGCCTGCTACCGGCTGGTGGCCGCTTACGGCTGGAGCGATCTGGTCTTCACCCACATCAGCGCCAAGCTGCCCGACAGCGTCACCGGCGGTGAACACCAGTTCCTCATCAACCCCTACGGCCTGATGTTCGACGAGATCACCGCGAGCAGCCTGGTCAAGGTCGACATGGCCTGCAACAAGCTGATCGACTCGCCCTTCCCGGTCAACCCCGCGGGCTTCGTGATCCACAGCGCGGTGCACGAGGCGCGGCCCGAAGTGCAGTGCGTGCTGCACACCCACACGCGCGCCGGCGTGGGCGTGAGCGCGCAGAAGGCCGGCATCCTGCCCATCAGCCAGCAAAGCACCTTTGTGCTGGCCTCGCTGGCCTACCACGACTACGAAGGCGTGGCCTTCCGGTCGGACGAGAAGCCGCGGCTGCAGGCCGACCTGGGTCGGGCAAACTTCCTCATGCTGCGCAACCACGGCCTGCTCACCGTGGGCAGCAGCATCGCCGACGCCTTCCTGTCGATGTACACCTTCGAGAACACCTGCCGCATCCAGATCGATGCGCTGGCCGGTGGCGGTGAGCTCACGCAGGTGGACCCGCGCATCCTCGCCGGCATGGCGGAGGTGATGAAGATCGCGACCGCCGGCCAGGGTGCACAGCTCGCCTGGCCGGCGCTGCTGCGCAAGGTCGAGCGGCTGGACCCGGGCTACCGGACCTGATCAGAATCCGTCGGCGTAGCTCTTCAGTTCCCAATCGCTCACCTGCTGCGCGTAGGCGTCCCACTCGGCGCACTTGAGCGCGAGGAACTGTTCGCAGAAAGCCTCACCGAGGTCGTCACGCAGGATCGCGTCGCTGCGCAGCGCAGCCAATGCATCGTGCAGGTCGCGTGGCAGGCGCGGCGGCATGGGCTGGCCGCTGGCCTGGCGCTGGTACAGGTCTTCGTCGCAGGCGCCGGGCGCGGGCAGTTCGCGGTCGATGCCGTCCAGCCCGGCGGCCAGCGTGGCCGCGAGGGCTGCGTACACGTTGCACGACGGGTCGGGCAGGCGCCACTCGATGCGCCCGGCCACGGTGCGCACGAGGCAGGTGCGGTTGTTGTCGCCCACGGTCTTCCACACCGGCGACCAGGTCGTGCCCGAGGCGCTGGTGCTGCTGGCGAGGCGCTTGTAGCTGTTGACCGTGGGCGCGCAGAGCGCGGCCAGCGCGTCGGCGTGGTGGATCAGGCCAGCGGCGAACTGGTGGCCCGCCGTGCTCAGGCCGAGCGCGCCCGCCGGGTCCGCCATCACCGCCCTGCCCTGTGCATCCGTGAGGCTGACGTGGAAATGCAGGCCGCTGCCCGGCGCGCCCGCCAGCGGCTTGGGCATGCAGCTGAAGGTGGCACCGTGCTGCTGCGCCACCGCATGCGCGGTGAGCTTGAACAGCTGGTAACGGTCGGCCGCGGCCAGGGCCTCGTCGTGCCGGTAGTTGATCTCGTACTGGCCGATGGCGTCTTCGTGGTCCATCTGCTGCAGCTCAAAACCCAGCGCTGTGAGGTGGCGGCGCATGTCGTCGAGGAAGCCGAAGTTGCGGTGGATTGCCTTCAGGTCGTAGGACGGTTTGTCAAGCTGGTCGTCACCGTCGGCCACGCCCCAGCGGCCCTGCGAGTCCTGCTTCAGCAAAAAGAACTCTGGCTCGATGCCGACGTGGAAGGCCCAGCCGCGTTCACGCAATCGATTCAACTGGTGCTTCAGCAATTGCCGCGAGCAGGTCTCCAGCGGCTCGCCACCGGCGAAGCCATCGCACACCGCGTGCGCGACGCCGGGCATGAACGGCAACGGCCGCAGCGACTCGGGCACCACGCGCCCGAAATATTCGCCACGCGCGCCCATGCGCGGCAGGCCCGTACCCCAGATGCTGGGGCCGGCGAAGCCCGCGCCGGTGGCCACCGCGTCGGGCAGCGCTTCAAGCGGCACCAGCTTGCCTTTCGGCACGCCGTGCAGGTCGGTGAAGGTGGTGAGGATGGAGTGGATGCCCTGCTCTCGCAGGCTGTTGATGCGTTCGTCCAGACGGGGTGGGTTCATGCGGGCTCCGGGCGCAAAAAAACCGGGCATGGCCCGGCCGGGTCAGGGGGTGAATCAGGACAGGGTCTCGGCCATCGCCGCGTCCAGCACGCCCAGGGCTTCGGCGAACACGCTGTCTTCGATGGTCAGCGGGAACAGGTAGCGGATCACGTTGCCGTACACGCCGCAGGTCAGCAGCAGCAGGCCGCGCTTCAAGGCGGCGGTCTGCACCTTCTTCGTGGTGTCGGCATCGGGCGCGCCGGTGGCGGGGTCGATGAACTCGCAGGCCACCATCGCGCCCAGCCCGCGCACGTCGCCGATGCGCGGGTACTTGGCCTTCGCGCCGTTCAGGTGCGCCACCAGCCGGTCACCCAGCAGCTGCGCCCGCTCGGGCAGCTTCTCTTCGGCCATCACGTCCAGCACGGCGTGCGAAGCGGCGATCGCCAGCGGGTTGCCCGCATACGTGCCGCCCAAGCCACCCGGCGCCGGGCCGTCCATGATCGCGGCCTTGCCGCTCACGGCCGACAGTGTGGTGCCGCCGGCCATGCTTTTCGCCATGGTCATCAGGTCGGGCGACACGCCGTAGTGCTCCATCGCGAACATCTTGCCGGTGCGCGCAAAACCGGTCTGCACCTCATCGGCGATCAGCAAGATGCCGTGCTGGTCACACAGCTCGCGCAGCCACTTCACGGCCGCGGGCTGGATGGGGTTGAAACCGCCCTCGCCCTGCACCGGCTCGAACACGATGGCCGCCACGCGGCTGGGTTCGATGTCGCACTTGAACACCTGCTCCATCGCTTTCTGCGTGTCGGCCAGCGAGCTGCAGTGGCAAGGGAAGGGCACGTGGTAGATCTCGGGCGGGAACGGGCCGAAACCCGCCTTGTAGGGCTGGACCTTGCCGGTGAGCGCGACCGAGAACATGCTGCGGCCGTGGAAGGCGCCGCCAAAAGCGATCACGCCGCTGCGCCCGGTCGACGAGCGCGCGATCTTCACCGCGTTCTCGATCGCCTCGGCGCCGGTGGAGAAAAACGCGGTCTTGACCTTGCCCTCGATCGGCACGATGGCGTTGATGCGCTCGGCCAGCGCCACGTACTCGGCGTAGGGCACGACCTGGTAACAGCTGTGCGTGAAGCGCTGCAGCTGCGCCGCGATCGCGGCCTGCACCTTGGGGTGCACGTGGCCGGTGTTGAGCACCGCGATACCGCCCGCAAAGTCGATGAAGCGCCGGCCCTCGATGTCCCAGAACTCGGCGTTCTTCGCGCGTTCGATGAAGAAGTCACCCATCACGCCGACGCCACGCGGCGTGGCATCGAGCCGGCGCTGGTGCCAGGCAGCGTTGGTGTGGGGCTGCGTGGCGAGATGAGCGGATGTGTCGGGGGCGTTCATGGGTGTCTCCTTGGCTGAAGGGAAGTGACCCCCTCTCCCCCTGGGAGAGGGTGGGGGTGAGGGCCGGCGCCGGAACGCGCAGGTCTACCTCAAACAGGACTGTCGATGCGAATCCAGGTTGTCTTGGTTTCCGTGTATTTGTCGAACGCGTGCAGCGACTTGTCGCGCCCCACCCCGCTCTGCTTGAAGCCGCCGAACGGCACGGTGATGTCGTCTTCGTCGTACTGGTTCACGTGCACCGTGCCGGCGCGCAGCGCGCGGGCCACGCCGTGCGCCTTGTTGATGTCGCGCGTCCACACGCCGGCCTGCAGGCCGTACACGCTGTTGTTGGCCTGCTTCACCACATCCACCGCGTCTGTGAAGCTCTGCACGGCCAGCACCGGGCCGAAGATCTCTTCGCGCGCGATCGTCATCTGCGGCGTCACGCCGTCGAAGATGGTGGGCAACACGTAGCAGCCGCCCGAATCGCACAGCGCACGCTCGCCACCGGCCAGCAGTTGCGCGCCTTCGCTCTTGCCGAGATCGATGTAGCGCATCACGTTGTCGAGCTGCAGCTTGTCCACGATGGCACCCATCACGGTGTTTTTGTCCAGCGGGTTCGCGGGCTGGTAATTCGGCACCAGCTTCAGCGCCTTCTCCAGGAACGCGTCTTTGATCGACGCTTCAACGAACAGGCGCGAGGGCGCGTTGCAGCTCTCGCCCTGGTTGAAGAAGATGCTGCCCACGGCGGCTTCCACCGCGCGGTCCAGGTCGGGGCAGTCGGCGAACACGATGTTGGGCGACTTGCCACCCAGCTCCGTCCACGCGCGTTTCAGGTTGCTCTGCCCGGCCATCACGTGGATCTGCTTGCCCACGCGCGTGCTGCCGGTGAAGGCGATGCAGTCCACGTCCATGTGCAGCGCCAGCGGCGAGCCGGCCTCGGTGCCGAAACCCGGCACCACGTTGAACACGCCGGGCGGGATGCCGGCGGCCAGCGCCAGCTCGGCCAGTCGCAGGGCGGTCAGCGGGCTCTTCTCGCTCGGCTTCAACACCACCGAGTTGCCGGCGGCCAGGGCCGGCGCGATCTTCCAGGCCGCCATGATCATCGGGTAGTTCCAGGGCACGATGATGCCCACCACGCCCACCGGCTCGCGCGTGATCAGCGCCAGCGAATTGCTCGGCGTGGGCGCGATCTCGTCGTACACCTTGTCCACCGCCTCGCCGTACCAGCGGATGCAGTTGGCCGCGCTGTTCACGTCCACGGCGCGCGCGTACTTCACCGGCTTGCCCATGTCCAGGGTTTCGGTCAGCGCCAGCTCGTCGGCGTGCGCCAGCAGCTGGTCGGCGAACTTGATCATCACGCGCTTGCGCTGCGCCGGCGCCATGCCGCTCCAGCGCCGGTCCTCAAACGCGGCGCGGCCCGCGGCCACCGCGGCGTCGATGTCGGCCTGACCACCGCGCGCCACCTGCGTGAGCACGCGGCCATCCACCGGCGAGATGCAGTCAAAGGTCTGGCCGTCGCGCGCGGCCACGCGTTCGCCGTTGATGACGGCGCGGCCGTCGAACTTCAAGGGGGTGGAGGTGTCGGTCATGGGCAGTATCCAGCGGAACGGAAAGTGGGCATTGGCACCATGCTACGCCGGGAAAGACCTTGTTGTCCCATCCACTTTCCCGACGGCGCAAGCATCCAGTGCCCCCCAAAAGCCTGCGGCCCCGGCATCCAAGGACACCGGGGCCGCCGCGGAGACCGGGACGGGATCAGTTCGTCGTCGCCAACGCCGTCAGTTCTGCCCGCGTCGCCGCCGCGATCTCGCGCTCGCGCTTGCGCGTCTGCCGCGCGACCCACACCGAGTAGCTGATGATCACGATCGTCACTGTGGTGATCAGCAGCGTGGCCGCGGCGTAGATGGTCGGGTTGATGCCGCGGCGCGCGTAACCGAAGATCACCTGCGGCAGCGTGCTCACGCCCGGGCCGGAGAGGAATTCGGAGATCACCACGTCGTCGAACGAGAGCGTGAACGACAGCAGAAACGCGGCCAGGATGCCCTGGAAGATGTTGGGCAGCGTGATCAGGAAGAACACCTGGAACGGCCGCGCACCGAGGTCCATGGCGGCTTCTTCGATGCTGCGGTTCATCTCCATCAGCCGGCTCTGGATCACCACCATGCCGTAGGCCATGCCCAGCAGGGTGTGGCCGAAGATGATGGTCAGCATGCCGCGTTCGGGCCAGCCGAAAGCGTTCTGCGCTCCCACCATCAGCAGCAGCAGCGACAGACCGATCACCACCTCGGGCATCACCAGCGGCGCGTTGACCATGCCGGAGAAGACGGTGCGGCCGAGGAAGCGGCGGTAGCGCACCAGCACGAAGGCCGCGAAGGTGCCAAGGATGGCCGAGAGCACACCCGTGACCGCGGCCACCTTCACCGAGAGCCAGAAGCCTTCGACGATCTTGGTGTCCCTGGTCAGTGCCTCATACCAGCGCAGCGAGAAGCCGGTGAAGTTCGCGTCCTGCCGTGTGCTGTTGAAGCTGAACACGATCATGAAGAACAGCGGCACGTAGAGGAACAGGTAGACCAGGGCGAGCCAGGCCTTGCCGAAGTGTTTTTCGAGGAGCTGTTTCATTGCCAATCCTTTGCCAAATGCCTGGGAGGTCCGACGGGTGCTTTGCGAGGATGCGGTGGAACCGGCTTTGCCGGGCCACTCGCATCGCCCCCTGGGGGGTGACGCGAAGCGGCGCGGGGGGTTACTTTTCTTCGGCGGTGAAGTGGTAGTAGATGGCCAGGGGCACGATGATCAGAAGAATCATCACGACCGCCAGCGCCGAGGCGCGTGGCCAGTTGTTGCTGGTGAACATCTCGTCCCAGACCACGCGGCCGATCATGATGTTCTCCGGCCCGCCCAGCAGCGACGGGATCACGAACTCGCCCACGGCGGGGATGAACACCAGCATGAAGCCGGCGACGATGCCGGCCTTGGACAGCGGCACGGTCACCAGCCAGAAGGCCTTGAAGGGCGAAGTGCCCAGGTCGTAGGCGGCTTCAAGCAGGCGGAAGTCCATCTTCACCAGGTTGGCGTACAGCGGCAGGATCATGAAGGGCAAATACACATAGGTCATGCCCACCAGCATGGACACGTTGGTGTAGAGCATCTGGATCGGCTCCTCGATGATCCCGACCGCCATCAGCAGCTGGTTGATGACACCCTGATCGGCCAGGATGCCCTTCCACGCATAGACGCGCAGCAGGAACGAGGTCCAGAACGGCAGCATCACCATCATCAGCAGCGCGGGCCGCACGCTGGGCGCCGAGCGCGCGATGAAATAGGCGAACGGGTAACCGATCAGCAGGCACAGCACGGCGGTCCACAGCGCGTACCAGATGGACCGCAGGTAGGCCTCGATGTAGATGGTCTGGAACAGCCCGCCGCCCTCCACGTCACGGAAGATGGTCCAGTAGTTCTCGTACTTCAGGCTCAGGATGCCGGTCACCGGGTCCCAGATCGGCTTGAACGGGTTGATGCTCTCGCCCTGGTCCACGAAGCTGATGTACAGCAGGATCAGGAAGGGCAGCAGGAAAAAGACAAACAGCCAGACGTACGGCACGCCGATGACGAAGCGCTTGCCGGGCATGGGGATGTTGGAGGCCATGGTGTGATCTCCTGAAGGGGTCAGTCGCGAAGCACCACTGCGGCGTTGTCGTCCCACCAGAAATACACCTCGTCTTCCCAGGTGATGTCCGTCAGGTCCTGGCGCGTGGTGTTCGCCTCGGTGACCCGCACCTTGGAGCCATCACTGGCCTGCAGGATGTAGGTGGTGTACGAGCCCAGGTAACCGATCTCCTTGACCTTGCCCTGGAACAGGTTGAACAACGCGTGTTCGGGCCGGGTCTTGCTGATTTCGATCTTCTCGGGCCGCACGGCGATGGACACCGGCATGTTCAGCGTGCCGCTCACGCCGTGCCCCACGTGGACTTCGCCGATGGCGGTGGTGGCGGCGCAGCGGTCGGGCTCGTCCACCGTGAGCTTGCCGGCGAACAGGTTCACGTTGCCGATGAAGTCGGCCACGAACTTGTTGCGCGGGTGTTCGTAGATCTCTTCGGGCGTGCCCACCTGCAGCACGCGGCCCTTGCTCATGATCGCGATGCGGCTGGCCATGGTCATGGCCTCTTCCTGGTCGTGCGTCACCATCACCACGGTCACGCCCACTTTTTCAATGATGTTGACCAGCTCGAACTGCGTCTGTTCGCGCAACTTCTTGTCCAGCGCGCCCAGCGGCTCGTCCAGCAGCAGCAGCTTCGGCTTCTTGGCCAGGCTGCGCGCCAGCGCCACGCGCTGCTGCTGCCCGCCCGAGAGCTGGTGCGGCTTACGCTGGGCGTAGGGCGTGAGCTGCACCAGGCCCAGCATCTCGTCGGTGCGCTGCTGCACCTCGGCTTTGGGCAGACCTTCTCGCTTCAGACCGAAGGCCACGTTTTCCCAGATGTTCAGATGCGGAAACAGCGCGTAGCTCTGGAACATCATGTTCACCGGCCGTTCGTAGGGCGGCATGTTGGCCACGTCCTGGCCGCCCAGCATGATGCGGCCCGAGGTCGGTTTCTCGAAGCCGGCCAGCATGCGCAGCAGCGTGGACTTGCCGCAGCCCGAACTGCCGAGCAGGGCGAAGATCTCACCCTTGCCGATGGAGAGCGACACCTCGTCCACGGCCACCGCTTCGTCGAAGCGCTTGACCAGTTTTTCTGTGACCAGATAACCCGCCTGTGTGCCTGCCTCTGCCATGGGTGAACCTCGCTGTGGTGAACGTGATGGAAATCGGATGGCCCAACAAAAAGGGCTGTTCATCCCTGGTGGTTGAACAGCCCTGGAGCCTTGGTGCTCAGGAAAAAGCCGGACGGCTTATTTGCCCTTCTTGAAGGCGTTGTAGGTGTTGCCCATGGCTTCACGCGCTTCGTTGGTAAAGCTGCTCGGCGGGATCATCTTGGCGAAGTAATCGGCTTCGACAAAGATGGTCTTGTTGCTGGCGATCTCGGGCTTGACCTGGGCCACGCCGGCCTTGTTGCCGGTGGGGTAGCCCATTTCGTTCGACATCAGGGCTGCGTTTTCGGGGCGCAGGTAGAAGTCGATGAAGGCCGCTGCGTTGTTCGGGTGCTTGGCGTCCTTGGTCACGGCCATGGTGTCAAAGAAGATCAGCGCGCCGGTGCTGGGCAGCATGGCTTCGATCACGTCCTTGGAACCGTTTTCGGTGGCGCGGGCGGCGGCGATGTTCACGTCACCCGACCAGCCGATGGCCACGCAGGCCTTGCCGCCGGCGATGTCGTCGATCATGGTCGAGCTGAACAGGCGCACGTCCTTGCGCACCTTGGCCAGCATGGCGCCGGCTTCCTTGTAGTCGGCCGGGTCGTTGGAATAGGCGTCCTTGCCGATGTAGTGCAGCGCCACCGGGATGATCTCGGTCGGCGAGTCGAGGTAAGCGATGCCACAGCTCTTGAGCTTGCTCGTGTACTCGGGCTTGAACACCAGGTCCCAGGCGTTTTCCGGCATGGCCATGCCACCCAGGGCCTTCTCGACCTTGGTCTTGTTGATGCCCACGGTGGTGAAGCCCCAGGCCCAGGGGATCAGGTGTTTGTTCTCGGGGTCGGCCTTGGTCAGCGTGGCCATGATGGCCGGGTCCATGTTGGCCAGGTTCGGGATCTGGTCCTTCTTCAGCGGCTGCAGCAGACCGCCTTCGATCTGGCCCTTGGCGAAAACGGTGCCGGGCACGACGATGTCGTAACCGGTGTTGCCGGCGACCAGCTTGGCGTGCAGCGCTTCGTTGGTCTCGAAGGTGTCGTAGTTGACCTTGATGCCGGACTCTTTTTCGAACGCGGCGATCATGCCCTCGGGCACGTAGTCGGGCCAGTTGTAGATGTTCAGGACTTTTTCATCGTCGTACACCGGGCCGGCGGGTGCGGCCGGCGCGGCCGGGGCAGCAGCCACCGGGGCCGCGGGCGCGGCAGCGGGCGCCGGCTCCTCTTTTTTGCCGCAGGCGGCCAGCAGGATCGCCGAGATGGCCAGAGCCAGAACTTGCTTCTTCATGGTGAGGGACACTCCAGATAGGTGGGATGAAACCCGACGGTTGACACAACGGAACCGGCTGGCTTGCACACCCGGGAGCATGCAAGTTACAGACCAACTTTATCCCCGCTTTGGGGCATGGAAACACTGTAACAAAGATTCAACGGTCACCGAAGCGGGGCAACACCGGCTGCCCTTCGGGCTCCATCCACGGGCGGTTCAGGCCAGCTGCCCGGCGGCGCGCAGGTCGTCCAGCGTGGCGTCCAGGCAGCGGCGGATCAGGACCATCATCTCGTCGATCTGGGCGCGCGTCATCACCAGCGGCGGCGCGATGATCATGCGGTCACCCACGGCGCGCATGATCAGCCCGTTTTTGAAGCAATGGCCGCGGCAGATCATGCCCACACCGAGGTCCGCGTCGAACATCTGCCGGGTCGTCTTGTTTTTCACCAGCACCAGACCGGCCACGAAGCCGCAGGTCTCGGCGTCGCCCACCAGCGGGTGATCCTTGAGCTCGGCGAAGCGCTGGGCCAGGTAGGGACCGACGTCGTTCTTGACGCGATCCACCAGGTTCTCGCGCTCCATCAGCTCCAGGTTGGCCAGCGCCACCGCGCAGGCCACCGGGTGGCCGCTGTAGGTGTAGCCGTGGTTGAACTCGCCGCCCTGCTCGATCAGCACCTTGGCCACGCGGTCGCCCACCATCACGCCGCCCAGCGGGATGTAGCCACTCGTCACGCCTTTGGCGAAGGTCACCAGGTCGGGCCGGTAGCCGAACTTTTCATAAGCAAACCAGTGGCCCAGGCGGCCGAAGGCGCAGATCACCTCGTCGGAAATCAGCAGGATGCCGTACTGGTCGACGATGCGCTGGATCTCGGGCCAGTAGGTCTCGGGCGGGATGATCACCCCGCCCGCGCCCTGCACCGGCTCAGCAATGAAGGCGGCCACCTTGTCGGCGCCCACTTCCAGAATCTTCGCTTCCAGCCAGCCCGCGGCGCGGCGGCCGAAGTCGGCCTTGCTCTCACCGGGCAATCCGTTTTCCCAGTGGTGCGGCTGCTCGATGTGGGTGATGTTCGGGATCGGCAGGTCGCCCTGCGCGTGCATGCCGCTCATGCCACCCAGCGAGGCGCCCGCCATGGTGCTTCCGTGGTACGCGTTGTTGCGGCTGATGATCACCTTGCGCTGCGGCTGACCCAGCAGGTCCCAGTAACGGCGCACCATGCGCACGTTGGTGTCGTTGCTTTCGCTGCCGCTGCTGCTGAAAAAGACATGTTCAAAGCTGCGTCCACCGACCTTGGGCGCCAGTGAGGCGAGCTTGGTCGCCAGCTGCACCGCCGGCACGTTGGTGGTGTTGAAGAAGCTGTTGTAGAACGGCAGCGTCATCATCTGCTGGTAGGCTGCGTCGGCCAGTTCCTTGCGGCCGTAACCCGCGTTCACGCACCACAGACCGCTCATCGCGTCCAGGATCTTGGCGCCTTCGGAGTCCCACACATAGATGTTGTCGGCCCGCGTGATCACCCGCGCGCCGCGCGAGGCCAGACCGGCGTGGTCGGTGAAGGGGTGGATGAAGTGCGCGCTGTCCAGCGCCTGGATGGCCTGGGTGTCCTGCTGCTCGGCGCGGCGAACCAGGGCGGGCGGGGCGATGAGGGTTGAGGGGTTCACAACAGGCTCGCTTTCAGAGAGACGGGGAAGTTAATCAGAAACGCCGCGGAACCGGCTTCGCCGGGCCGCCAGCGTTGCCCCCTGGGGGGTGACGCCGAAGGCGGCGCGGGGGGAGGGTCAATTTCTAGACGTGGAGAAGCAGGTGCTCACGTTCCCAAGGCGAAATCACTTTCATGAACTCGTCGAACTCCAGTTCCTTGATCTCGGTGTAGATGGTGATGAACTCCTTGCCCAGCACCTCGTGCAGGTCGGGCTCGCGGCGCAGCCAGTCCAGCGCTTCGCCCAGCGAGCGCGGCAGCGAGTACGGCGCCAGGTAGGCGTCGCCCTTCATCTCGGGCTTGGGCTTGATCTTGTTCTTCATGCCCAGGTAGCCGCAGGCCAGCGTCATGGCCATCGCCACATACGGGTTGGCGTCGGCACCGATGACGCGGTTTTCCACCCGGCGTGCGGCCGGGCTGGAGATCGGCGAGCGGATGCCCACCGTGCGGTTGTCGTGGCCCCACTCGATGTTGATCGGCGCGGCGGTGTGGCGGCTCAGGCGCCGGTAGCTGTTCACGTACGGCGCCACCAGCACCATGGCCGCCGGGATGTAGCGCTGCAGGCCGCCGATGTAGTGGTGGAACGCGTCGGAAGCCGTGCCGTCTTCGTTGCTGAAGATGTTCTGGCCGGTGGCCTTGTCCAGGATGCTCTGGTGCACGTGCATGGCGCTGCCGGGCTCGCCAGCGATCGGCTTGGCCATGAAGGTGGCGTACATGTCGTGGCGCAGCGCGGCCTCGCGCACCGTGCGCTTGAAGAAAAACACCTCGTCGGCCAGACCCAGCGGATGGGCGTGGAAGAAGTTGATCTCCATCTGCCCCGCGCCCACCTCGTGGATCAGCGTGTCCACGTTGAGCTCCATCTTGTCGCAGTAGTCGTAGATCTCCTCGAACAGCGGGTCGAACTCGTTCACCGCGTCGATCGAATAAGCCTGGCGCGAGGTCTCGGCGCGGCCGCTGCGGCCGATCGGCGGCTTCAGCAGCGTGTTCGGGTCGGTGTTGCGCGCGGTCAGGTAGAACTCCAGCTCGGGCGCCACCACCGGCTCCCAGCCCTCGGCGGCGTAGAGGTCGCAGATGCGGCGCAGCACACTGCGCGGCGCAAACGGCACCAGCTTGCCTTCGTGGTCAAAACAGTCGTGGATCACCTGCGCGGTCGGGTCGGTGGCCCAGGGCACGATGCGCACGGTGCTCGGGTCGGGGCGCAGCTGCATGTCCTTGTCGGTCGGGTCCACCACGTCGTAGTACGGACCGCTCTCGGGAAACTCGCCCGTCACCCCCATGCCGACGATGGCCTGGGGCAGGCGCATGCCGCGGTCTTCGGTGAACTTGCCACGCGGCAGGATCTTGCCGCGCGCCACGCCGGTCAGGTCGGGCACCAGGCATTCCACCTCGGTGACGCGGCGCTCGTTGAGCCAGTTCTCCAGGTCGTTGAAGGTGTTTACGGTTTTGGGGGCTGTCATGGGCCGGTTCCTTGTCTGTCGATGTGTGTGGTACTGCCGGATGGGGAAAAGCTCAGGCGCTCAGGAGCTGATCGTGACACGGCTGCGGTTCAGGTCCGCGGCCTGCATGCGCAAGCTCATGCGCTGGCGGCAGGCTTTGCCGAAGGCCTCGAAGATCGCGGCATAGAACGGCGTCTCCCAGCACCGCCATTCGGGATGGAACTGCACGGCATAGGCGAAGGTGTGGGCGCCCTTGACGCCGAACGCCTCCACCAGACCATCGGGTGCATGGCCCAGCGCCTCCAGCCCGGGCGCGAGCTGGCTGATGCCCTGGCCGTGCAGCGAATTCACCATCGCCTCGGCGCCACCGGCCCAGGTCTCGAACACGCTGCCCGGCGCCAGACGGATCAGGTGGCGGGGCGCGTACTGTTCTTCAAACGGGGCGGTCTTGGGTTCGCGGTGGTCCGCCAGGCCGGGTACCTCGTGCACCCGCTGGTGCAGCCGGCCACCCAGCGCCACGTTGATCTCCTGGAAACCCCGGCACACGCCCAGCAGCGGCACACCCTCGTGCACGCAGGCCTTCACCAGCGCCAGCGTCAGCAAGTCGCGCGCGGGGTCCAGCGGCAGGCTGGGGTCGGCCACGTCTTCATCAAAATGCGAGGGGTGCACGTTGGAGGGTGATCCGGTCAGCATCACGCCATCCACCATCGCCAGCAGATCGCTGATGTCGCCCGTCTCGGCCAGCGGGAACATCACCGGCTGGGCCTGGGCACCCACCTTGACGGCGCGGGCGTATTTGTCACCCAGCAGCAAAAACGGCATCAGATGCCCGTGATCGCCCATGAGGCGGTGGTCGGCTGGCAGCCAAACCATGCAGGGCGGCAGCTTGTTCATGGAATCTCCAAACAGGTGGTTGATTCTGACGGGTCAATTGGATCACAATCAGAGCCAGTTGAAGCCACTCCATGGTGCCATTTGACGGTCATCATGGTCACCGATCGCTCCCTTTCCCACGCCTGTCCACCCATGCTGTCCGAGTTCCTGCTCAGTGAAATGAACCGCCTGGGTGCGCAAGACGCCCTGCCCTTGCACCGCCAGCTCTACGAGGCCCTGCGCCGCGCCATGCTGGACGGCAAGCTCGGCGCGGGCGAGCGCCTGTCGTCCAGCCGCGACCTGGCGCAGGACCTGGGCCTCTCGCGCAACACCGTGGTCGCGGCCATCAACCAGCTCAGCGTTGAAGGTTATCTGGTCAGCCGGGTGGGCAGCGGCACCTTTGTCAACGACAACGTGCCGAGGGTCAACCCGGCCTCCGCCGCCCGGCCCCATTTGCGTGGTGCCCCCACGGTGGCGCCCTCGCGCCTGTCGGCCCGCGGTCTGGCGCTGTCGACCACGTTCTGCGCCACGCAGCTCGAAGTCCAGCCCTTCACGCCCGGCATCGCCGATTTCAGCGCCTTCCCGCTCACGCTCTGGCAGCGGCTGCAGAACAAACACTGGCGCATGACCTACCCGGACATGCTGGACTACAACGACTCTGGTGGCTACGCACCGCTGCGCCGCGCCATCGCCGACTACCTGCGCGTGTTCCGCAGCGTGCAGCTGGAAGCGGACCAGGTCATCGTCACCACTGGCACCCAGCAGTCGCTCGAACTCTGCGCCCGCCTGCTGGCCGACCACGGCGACACCGTGTGGGTCGAAGACCCGGCCTACTGGGGCGCGGTCAAGGCCTTCATGGCGACCGGTCTGGCGATCCACCCGGTGCCGGTGGACGACGAAGGCATCTGCCCCAGCGCCGCCGACAACGCCCAGCCGCCGCGACTGATCTACGTCACGCCCTCGCACCAGTACCCCACCGGTGCGGTGATGTCGCTGCCGCGGCGCCACCAGCTGCTCTCCACCGCGCGCGCGCACGGCGCCTGGGTGCTCGAAGACGACTACGACAGCGAATACCGCTTCAGCGGCCCGCCGATTTCCAGCCTCGAAGGCCTGGACACCGACGGCCGCGTGCTCTACATGGGCACCTTCTCCAAGGTGCTCTACCCCGGCATCAAGCTGGGCTACCTCGTCGTGCCCAAGCCGCTCGTCGCCGCCTTCAAGCAGGCCCACTACGACCTCAACCGCCCCGGCCAGATGCCGCTGCAGGCCGCGCTGGCCGAGTTCATTGAAATGGGCCATTTCAGCAGCGCGCTGCGCCGCGCCCGCCAGAGCTACGGCGAACGCCGGCAGGCCCTGCTCGAAGCGCTCAAGCCGGTGCTCGCCCCCGGCACCGAAGGCCCCGCCATCAGCGGCGCCGAACAGGGCCTGCACCTGTGCCTGCGCTTGCCCGCCGCGGTGGACGACGTTGCGCTGGCCCAGCGCATCGCGCAACAGGGGCTCACGGTGCGCCCGCTCTCGGCCTATTGCCTGGCCCGCAAAGACCTCAGGGGCCTGGTGATCGGCTACGGCTATGCGCCTCTGTCCGACATCAAGCGCTGCGGCCCGGTGCTGAGCGCGGCCGTCCGGAGCCTGAAGAAAACCTGAGGCGGGGCGGCGCACTCAGGCCGCCGGACCGCCTTCGCGGAGATCAAACTTGTCGATCCGGTAGCGCATGGTGTCGCGCGAGATGCCCAGCGCGCGCGCCGCCTGGGTGACGTTCCAGCGGTTGCGCTCCAGGGCGCTGAGCAACAGCCGGCGTTCGGCGTCGGGCAGACTGGTCGGCAGCGGGTCGGTGTTCAGCGGCGCCGCAGCGGCGAACCCCGCCTCCAGCGCCACCGGCAGGGGCAGATCGTCGGCCTCGATCACCGGGTCGCCCGCCAGCATCGCGCACTGCTCCACCGTGTTGGCCAGCTCGCGCACATTGCCCGGCCAGCTGTGCGCCTCCATGCGCTGCAGCGCCTCCGGGGAAAACACCAGCGCGCCCTTGCCATAGCGGCGCGCCGAACGGGCCAGGAACAACAGCGCCAGCTGGGTCACGTCGCCGTGGCGCTGGCGCAGGGGCGGCAGGTTGACTTTCAAGGTCCCGAGCCGGAAATACAGGTCGTCGCGAAACCGGCCCTCTTTCACCAGGGTCTCCAGTGAGCGGTTGGTCGCCACCAGCACCCGCACGTCCACCGTCCGCGCGCGCACGCTGCCCAGGCGGCGCACCTGGTGGTCTTCCAGCAGCTTGAGCAACTTGGCCTGGGTGGCCAGCTCCAGCTCACCGACCTCGTCCAGGAACAGCGTGCCGCCATGCGCCGCCTCCACCAGGCCGATGCGCCGCTCGCGCGCATCGGTGAAGGCGCCGCGTTCGTGACCAAACAGTTCGCTCTCCACCAGCTGGGAGGGCAGACCGGCGCAGTTGATTTCGACGAACGGCCCGTTGCGGCGCGGCCCTTCGAAATGCAGAGCCCGCGCCACCAGCTCCTTGCCGGTGCCGGTCTCGCCACCGATCAGCACCGCCGGGGCGAACCCGTCGGTCATCTGCGCATCGGCCTCCACCAGCTGGCGCAAGCGCGCGCGCAGCCGCTGCATGGGCGCGGAGTCCCCGACCAGCGCCGAGATGCCCTGGCCCTCGGGCAGCGTCACCGCGCTGCCCGCCCGCAGGTGCCGCAGTTCCTGGGCCTGGCGCTGCTGCTGCACCGCGCGGTCCAGCACCTGCTTGAGCTGGTGCAGCGACACCGGCTTGATCAGGTAGTCAAAAGCGCCGGCCCGCATCGCGTCCACCGCCACCTGCTCGCTGCCGTGCCCGGTGGCCATCACCACCGGCAGGTTCGGCTCGCGCTCGCGCATCAGGCGGAGCACGGCCAGCCCCGTCTTGCCCGGCAGGTTGTGGTCCAGCAGGACCACGTCCGGGCGCTCGACCTCCAGCAGTTCCAGCCCTTCTTCGCCACTGGCCGCGAGCTGGCAACCGATGCCGTGACGCTCCAGGTAGGTGTGCATGTTGCGCGCCAGCACGGGCTCGTCTTCCACAATCAGAACGCTGTAGCTCATGGTGTCGGTGTTCCGGGTCAGGTGGTCGGGTGTTGGGTCGCGGAGTGGCTGCGCACCGGCCAGCGGATGCGGGCGCTGGTGCCTTGGCCCAGCCGGCTCTCCAGCGTCAGAGTGCCGCCCAGACGCTCGATGCTGCGGCGCGCCAGCGGCAGGCCGACGCCGAGGCCGCTGCGCTTGGTGGTGTGGAAGGGCGTGAACACGCGCTCCAGATCGTCGGCCGAGATGCCCACACCGTTGTCCGCCACCTCCAGGCTCAGCACGCCCTTCTCCAGCGCGGCGCTCAGGCGGAGCTGACCGCCCGAGGGCATGGCATCGAGCGCGTTGCTGACCAGGTTGTCCACCACCTGCTCCAGCGCGGGCGCGTCTGCCCAGACCTGTGGCAGGTCCGCGGCCAGCTCACACGACACGGTGATCCCCTGGCGCCGGGCGCGCGGCGCGTGCCCGGCCAGCACGGCGTCGAGCAAGTCACGCAGGCACAAAGGCTGGAGCGCCCGGCCGCCCTGCTGCGCGTAGGCCAGCAGTTTGGCGATCCAGGCCTGCAGCCGATCCACCTCGGACATGATGTCGTTCGCCTCCCGGGGCTGCTCGGGGCCCATGGCGATCAGCTCGGCACTCGAACGGATCGACGCCAGCGGGTTGCGCAAGCCGTGCGCCACCGCCGACGCCATGTCGCCCACGGCGGCCAGGGATTCGTTGGTCACGATGGTCCGCTGCTGGGCCGCGATCTGCCGGTCGGCCTGCATCACCATCCAGACAAGAACCAGGTAGGTCAACAGGCCGCCGCCCGCGCACGCCAGCCACACGTAGCGCGTCACCTCGTGCACCGAGTCGATCAGGCGCGTGGGCAGCATGTAGAGCTCGGCCACACCGACCACGCGGTGGGTGGCCGCGTCCTGGACCGGGATGTAGACCTCGATGGCATCGCGCCCGTCGCCGGGCACGAACGCGTGTTCCGGCTTGATGAAGCTGGAAGCCTCCAGCAGCGCGCTCTCCAGCGCCAGCCGTCCGCCCAGCGCTTCGTCCAGCTCGGCGTTGACCCCGGCGTCGCGCCCGATGGCCTCGGGGTTGGTGGACCACACCAGCCGGCGCTGCGCATCAAACACATTGGTGTGCACCAGCCCCGGCATGCGCGCCATCTCGCCAAACAGCTGTTCAAACTGCCGGGCCTCGCCGCCCTGCTGGAACAGGCGGTGGCCGTCCTGCATGCGCACCAGGCTGTCGAGAAACTCCTGTGCCAGCTCGGCGTTGCGCCAGAGCATGCGCTCGGACACGTGGCGCGACAGCAGGATCGCGCTGGTCGAGGCCGAGAGCGCGATGCAAACCAGGCTGAGCACGGCAAAACGGCGCGTCCAGTACAGCGGTGAATGGGCGAAAAAGGCCCGCAGGGCAGCCAGCAGGCGGGCACCAGGGAAGCTTGTTCGGGTCATGGTGGATCCCATTCCATTCCGGGCAGCGTACCGCAAAACCCGCTGGCGGCGGGCGCTGGACCGTCGCTCAGCAGGCCCCAGCGGTGGGTGGGGCAAAACCCCCGGCGGCAGGCCCAAAAGGGGCATTTGCCCCACCCGTCGACCCCCGGTCCCGGTGCCGGGAACGGCGTCGAAACGGTCTGAAAAGTCAACAGATTCAAGGATCTCATGGGGCACACACCGGGCATGGAGCGCCAGCTGGCACAGCGATTGCGCAAGCTCATCACACCACCGGCCCGTCCTTCCAAGCAAGTCCCCCTCCATGTCCTGCTCTCTCCATCTGGCGCACTTTCAGGCGGGCCTGAACGCCCGGGCCCCGGCGCTCCGTAGCCCGCCCGGGGCCGCGCCCGCCGATGGCACGGCCTGCCGGCGGTTCCTGCGCGCCCCCGGCACCCCGGCATCGGCGTTTCCCGCCGCGCCCATGCACCCGCCGGACCTGTACGTCCAGGACATCACTCCGCCGTGGTACGGCCTGGGAGGCACGGGATAGGCTCTTTCGGCAGCGTGTGCGACAGCGCACAGACCCGATTGAAAACGGGGATCAAACTGACAGGTGACAACCTTTCAGGAGACCCCAACATGACTTCCCTATCAAGAACCCTGCTGGCCGTGGCCGGCATCGCCTTCAGTGCCCAGGTGGCCGCGCAGGCCACCTTCTACGAAAACCCGGGCTTCACTGGCCGAACCGTGCGTGCCAACCAGGAAATCACCCGGTTCGACCGCTACAGCTTCAACGACCGCACCTCGTCCGTGGTGATCGTCGGCAACCGCTGGGAGGTTTGTGAGCACAGCGGTTTCCAGGGTCGCTGCGTGGTGCTGCGCCCGGGGAAATACCCCTCGCTGGCCGACATGGGCCTGAACGACCAGCTCTCCTCGGCGCGCGTCATCGCCCGCAACGCCCGGGTGGACGACGACCGCTATGCGCCGGTTCCGGTGGTGGTCGCGCCCCAGGTCACGTTCTACGAGCGCGAAGGCTTCGACGGCCGCGCCTTCACCACCACCGGGGCCATCCCCAACTTCCGCCGCTACGGCTTCAACGACCGCGCCTCGTCGGCGGTCGTGGTCGGTGAGCGCTGGGAGGTCTGCGACGACAACCGCTACCGCGGTCGCTGCGTCGTGCTGCGCCCCGGACGTTACCCGTCGCTGGAAGCGATGGGCCTGGACAACGAGGTCACCTCGGTGCGCACCGTAGCGCGCAACGTGCGCATCCGCGACGACCGGTATGCACCCCCGTTCGGCCCCGCCCGGGCCGATGGCCAGGTCACCTTTTTCGAACGGGCGGGCTTCCAGGGCCGCTCCTTCACCGCAGAAGAAGCCATCGCCAACCTCGAACGGGCCGGTTTCAACGACCGCGCCACCTCTGCGGTGGTGATCGGTGAACGCTGGGAGGTCTGTGACGACAACCGGTACCGCGGTCGCTGCGTCGTGCTGCGTCCCGGCCGCTACCCATCACTGGAAGCGATGGGCATGAACGACCGCATCTCGTCCGTGCGCACCGTCGAAGGCAACGGCCGCATCGACAACAACCGCTACGCACCGCAACCGGTGGCGGTCTATGACAGCCGCCGCCGCGACAACGAACGGCTCTTCGAAGCCCCGGTCACATCCGTGCGGGCCGTGCTCGCCACCTCGGGGCAGCGCTGCTGGGTCGAGCGTGAACAGGTGCAGGGCCAGGGCGGCAACGCCAACGTGCCCGGTGCGCTGGCTGGCGCCCTCATCGGCGGCATCCTGGGTCACCAGGTGGGCGGCGGCAGCGGCAAGGACATTGCCACCGTGGGTGGGGTGATCGCGGGTGCCGCGCTCGGTGCGCAGGTCGGTCGCGACGGCCAGGCCGCCACGCAGGACGTGCGGCGCTGCGAAAACACCCCCGGTGGCGCGCAACCCGCGTTCTGGGACGTGTCCTACAACTTCCGCGGCCAGGACCACCGCGTCCAGATGGCCATGGACCCGGGCAACACCATCACGGTGAACGAACGGGGCGAACCGCGTCAGCAACAGTGATGCTTTGAGGGCCGATGGCCCTCAAAGTGCGTCGCGCAAGCGGTACCAGAGCATGCCCAGCGCCAGGCTGGGCGTGCGCAGCAGGGAGCCGCCGGGAAACGGGCGGTGCTGCAGGCGGCTGAAGACATCAAAACGGCCCGCCTGCCCGGCCACCGCCTCGGCCACCAGCTGGCCCGCCAGCCCGGTGAGCGCCACGCCGTGGCCGCTGAAGCCCTGCAGGTAATAGAGGTTGTCGCCCAGGCGGCCAAAATCGGGTGCGCGGTTCATGCTGATGTCCACGAAGCCCCCCCAGACGTATTCGATCGGGACGCCCTTCAAGGCCGGGAACACGGCGCACAGGCGTCGCGCCATCACGCCCTTCAGGTCGTGCGGCGTCATGGTCGTGTAGCTCACGCGCCCGCCAAACAGCAGCCGGTGGTCGGCGCTGAAGCGGAAATAGTCGAGCACGAAGTTGTTGTCGCAGACCGCCGCTTTGTGCGCGATCAGGCGCTCGCACAGGGCCGGGTCCAGCGGCGCGGTGCCCACCATGTAGGTGCCCACCGGCATCACGCGCGGCGTGATCTCGGGCGCCACCTGCGGGCCGTACTCGGGCAGCATGCAATTCCCCGCCAGCACACCAAAACGCGCCGTCACGTGCCCGTGCGCGGTCGTGGCCACCAGCGCCGGGCCGCGGCGAAGAGCGGTCACCGGCGTGTTCTCGAACAGACGCACGCCCTCTGCCTGCGCCACCCGCGCCAGACCGAGCGCGTACTTCAGCGGGTGCAGATGCCCCGAACGCCGTTCGTACGCCGCAGCCACATACCGCGGGCTGTCGATGAGGCGGCGCACATCGTCGCCGGTGACCACATCACAGACCACGCCACGCCGCCGCAGATCGTCCACCTCGGCCTGCAACGCGCGCGCCTTTCGGGCCGATTCGGCCACATAGGTGTAGCCGCGCTGCCAGTCGCAGTCGATGCCGAGTGCCAGGGCCCGCTGCTCGATCAGGTCCACCGCCTCGACCGACATGTCCCAGGCACATTGCGCATCGGCCTCACCCAGCTGCGCTTCAAACGGCCCCTGCCCGCTGGCATAGCCCACGATGGCCTGCCCGCCGTTGCGCCCGCTCGCACCACTGCCCACGCGGTCGGCCTCCAGCACCACCACGCTCAGGCCCTGCTGCGCCAGCTCCAGCGCCGCGCTCAGGCCCGCAAAGCCCGCGCCCACCACCACCACGTCGGCCTGCACCGAACCGTGCAAGGGCGCATTCGGCAGCGGCCGGACCACGCTGGCTTCGTAATAGCTCTGCTGGTTGAGCTGGGTGTCGGAGCCCAGCAAGGAGCGCGAGAACATCATGGGCTTCTTAGTGGTGAGTCGGTCAGTTCCCGGTGCGTCGGGAGGGAAAACGCGCCCTGCAGCACACACCGCAGAACCGGCTTTGTTGGGCTGCTGGTGTGGTCCCCCTGGAGGGGGAAGACGCGAAGCGGCGCAGGGGGTGCTTCATTTCTTCGCGATCTGGCCACACAGGTAGGTCCAGACGAAACAGGCCGCGGCGTGGCTGGTCAGCTCGGCGTGGTCGTAGGCCGGGGCCACCTCCACGCAGTCCATGCCGATCCAGTTCAGCCCGGCCAGCTCCTCGATGAAGGTCAGCACCTGCGAACTCGTCAGCCCACCGGGCTCGGGCGTGCCGGTGCCGGGCGCAAACGCCGGGTCCAGCACATCGATGTCCAGCGTCAGGTAACAGGGCCGATGGCCGATGCGGGCGCGGATCGCGTCGATGGCGGGCCGCAACCCCGCACCGTCCAGACCGCGCAGCGCGCGCGCCGTGAAGATCTGCCCGCCCTGGTCGGCCACGTACTCACGCGCGGCGCGCTCGCCGCTGGAGCGGATGCCGATCTGCACCGTGTGCGCCGGGCTGATCAGCCCCTCCTGCAGCGCTTCATAGGTCCAGGTGCCATGGCCCGAGGGTTCGCCGAAGTGATCGCTCCAGGTGTCGCAGTGCGCGTCGAAATGCACACAAGCCAGCGGCTCGCCGTCGCCGTATTGCGCCTTCGCCGCGCGCAGCAGCGGGAGCGTCACCGAATGGTCGCCGCCGAGGAACACGCCGTGGTGCTTCGCCATCAACTCCGCCGCCTGCGCCTCGATGGCGCGGCGCACCTCGGGCAGCGGCGAGGCGTTGGGCAGGCGCATGTCCAGCGCATCACCCAGCTGGCCCAGCGGCGACACGTCGAACACCGGGTGGATGCCGTCGCACAGCATCAGGCTCGCCGCGCGGATCGCCTGCGGGCCGAAACGCGCCCCCGGCCGGTTCGTCACCACGCCGTCGAACGGCACACCAGCCACGGCAAACGGCTGCGCGCCCAGCTCAGGCGCGGCCAGAAAGCGGTTGGTGTTGTTGGCGTAGGCAAACTGTCCCGTGGCCATGGCGGTCCTTGGTGTGGCAATGCTCGAAATTGGAACCTCAAGATACCAACGATTCACAAGCCTCATGAGTCCATTTGAAGCACCAATCCACCGTCCACCGGGCCATGCGACGCCAAAGCCCTCGCGCCCAGCAGAAAACCGGCCCGTCCGCTAGCATCCCGCCACCCGGTACCCCGCTCCGGGCCGGCTACCACCTCCAGAAACATCCGAGGCAACCTCCCATGAAGCTCTATTACTCCCCCGGCGCCTGCTCGCTCTCGCCCCACATCGCCCTGCATGAGGCCGGCCTCGCGTTCGAAGCCGTCGCCGCGCCCACCAAGACGCACAAGCTGCCCGACGGCAGCGACTACTACCTCGTCAACCCGCTGGGCTACGTGCCCTTCCTCGCGCTCGACAGTGGCGAGACCCTGCGCGAAGGCCCGGCCATCGTGCAGTACATCGCCGACCAGGCGCCCGAGAAAAACCTCGCGCCCGCCAACGGCACCCTGGCCCGCTACCAGTTGCAGTCGTGGCTCAACTTCATCGGCACCGAACTGCACAAGGGCGGCTTCAGCCCCCTGTTCAACCCCGCCCAGCCCGCCGAGGCCAAACAGATTTTCAAGGACCGCCTGCGGCAGCGCCTGATCTGGGTGGACGGCGAACTCGCCGACCAGCAATACCTGATGGGCGACCAGTTCACCGTGGCCGACGGCTACCTCTTCACCGTCACCAACTGGATCAAGCCGCTGGGCCTGGACGTGAGCGGCCTGGCCAACCTCGCCGCCTACCGCGAGCGCGTGGCGGCCCGCCCGGCGGTGCAGGCCGCGATGAAGGCCGAGGGTTTGATCAAGTAAACGTTGCACGCGCCACCGTGGGGACTCTGCGGAGACCCATTTCCATGGGTGGTCGTGCTGTATTGAATACAACGCCAGCGGTACCCCCATGAGCGACATCCCAACCCGCGTTGCAAGCCTGAACGACCTCGACGCCATTGCCCCGTTGTTCGACGCCTACCGCCAGTTCTACGAACAAGCACCCGATCTGGCTCTGGCCCGGCGCTTTATCGCTGAGCGTCTACAGAACGGTGAGTCCGTCGTCTTGCTGGCCCTCGACACAGCCGGGCAAGCCATTGGTTTCTGCCAGCTTTATCCCAGCTTCTGTTCGGTGGAGGCCCAGCCCATTTACACACTGTACGACCTCTTCGTCGCGCCAACCTCCCGGCGCACAGGGGCAGGAAAATGCCTGCTGCAAGCCGCCGCACGACTCGCTGCGGCCCACGGCAAAGCGCGCATGGACCTCACCACCGCCCGCAACAACCACACCGCACAGTCGGTGTATGAATCCCTCGGCTGGGTACGCGACGACGTGTTCCTCGCGTACAGCAAGCGCGTCACTTGCTGACGCTGCAGCCAACGCCCAGCGCGATGACGCCCGAGCGCTCAGGCAGCGCTCACAACGCCCGCTGCCGCAGCGCCAGCGCCGCCCCCACCCACAGCGCCAGCGCTGAAAACACCAGCCCGCGCGCCAGCCCGCCCGGGCCGTCGGCGATGAGGCCGACCACGGTGGGACCGACGATCTGGCCGGCGGCGAAGATGACGGTGAAGGCGCTGATACCGGCGGCCCATTGCGCAGGTGGCAGGTTGTGCCGCACCAGCGCCGTCGTGGACGCCACCACCGAGAGGAACACGCCGCCAAACAGCAGGCCCGAGGCGATCACGAGCGGCCAGGCGGTGGTGAGCGCGGGCAGGATGGCCGCCACGCCGAGCAGGGCGTTGAGCCGCGCCAGCGCCTGGCCGCTCTTGTGGCGGTCGAGCAGGCCGGCCCAGATGCGCGAGGAAGCCACCACCGCAACCCCGAGCAGTGCATAAAACAGGGTGATCGCGCCGGGGCTGCTGCCTTGCTCACGCAGCAGCGCGATCACGAAGGTCATGTAGCCGATGTAGCCGATGCCAAAACCGGCATAGCCCGCCAGCGCGAAGGCGAAGTCGCGCATGCGGAACACGCGGCTGGCGGGCGGGCCTGCGGCTTGCCCGGTGGACGCGGCCACGGCCGGGCAGGCGGCTTCGCTGGCCGCGAGCACGCGCGCGGGCCAGGCCAGCAGCGCCGTCGCCAGCGCGCACAACAGCGCCAGGCCCCACCACGCCCAGGCCCAGCCATGGGGCTGGTCAGCCGCCCGCTCCAGCAGCCAGGGCACACCGAACGCGGAAACCACGATGCCCAGCCCGGTGCCGCCGTAATACAGCCCGAGCAGGAACCCACTTCGATGCGGTTGGCGTGCGCCCAGCCGAGCGGCCAGCAGACCACCGGTGCTGAACACCAGGGCGCTGGCCACACCCGCCAGACCCCGCTGCAGCAGCAGCGCGGTGGCGTCGGTGAAAAACCCGCTGGCGGCCATGAAAAGCGTGGCCAGCACCGAGCCCGCCAGCAGTACGCGCATGGGCGACAGGCGTTTGAGCAGCCACGACATGGCCAGCGCACCGATGAGGTAGCCGACCGCGTTGGCGGTGTTCATGGCGCCAGCCAGGGTGTAGCTCCAGCCCAGGTCGTCGCGCATAGGCGGCAACAGCAGGCCGTAGGCAAAGCGCGTGATGCCCAACGACACCGCCGCCCCCAGCGAGAGCGCCAGTGCCAGGCGCAGATAGGGCGTGCGGTCGGGCGCGTCGGGCACCGGGGAAGCGGGCGAGGGGTGGCGGGACATGGCCGGCCATTGTGGGCCAAAGCCCGCCCACGCTGACGGGTCGCCGTCGCGCCGGTTCAGGCCGCGGGTGACCGTGTGGATTCAGCGCCGTCCTGCCGCGCGGACGGGCGATGCCTGTCCGGGTGGGCATCGGGCTCGTTGGCCGCGGCCCGGTGTTCAGAGCCACGCGGCCCCGGCCTCAGCGTCCAGGGCACGTTGAGGTGGTTGATATCGACCGCGGCGACTCGCTGGCTGCGGGCCGCCGCGACGGCCCGCACCGGCGCATCGGACGCCTGCCAGAACAGGCGCAGGTGCTGGCCCAGCAGCCGCCGCAGCGTCGCCGTCAGCTGGGGGCGACGCTCACCCTCCAGAAAGCCGTGGACCTGCAGCAGCTGCAGCAGATCGAACACCAGCGGTTCGTTTTTCAGGGGCTGGCGCTCCAGCTGGGCGATGGCCAGCATGACCAGCACATCGGCGCCCGGCCACGGCTCGGGGGCTGCGGCACACACGTCGATCAGCACCGCCCGCAGGGCATCGAAAAAGGCGGCGTTTCCACTCGGCTCCCGGGTATCGGGCACCCGCTGGAGCAACTGCACCAGGGTGTGCAATTGCCGCGAGAGCTCGTGGCGTACATCGGAGTGGGAAAGTGAGATGGGGTGTGACATGGCGAGCCCACATCAAGTGGGAACTGGTACTGGACAGTTCCCAGCATCCCCGCCCGGACCGCGGCAGGCATTGACTCTGATCACCCAAACACCACTTTGGTGTTCATCCTCAACCGTCAAACCATGGCACGCTCTTTCAGCGGCGGCGGTGCCGCCACCCCGCCCCGGGAGACGGCGATCAGCCCTGACCCAGACCCACCGGTGCGGGCGCGCGCATGACGATGCGGGTGAACAGGCGGTCGAACTGCGGGTCGCGCGGCACGCGGCTGTTCAGGGGGTCCTGGTTGGTCGCGAACGCGGCGTTGAGCGCGTGCCAGTCGGCGTCGGTCAGGCTCTTTTCGGCTTCCGGCAGGATCACCGACTCTTCCAGCCGCATGTGCTCCAGGTAGAAGTCCACATAGCGGGTCACCTCGTCCTCGAACGCCTGGCGCCGGGTGTCGCCCAGCAGTTCCCAGGCCATCAGCAGGTGCATGAGTTCACGCACCCGAAGCTCGCCCTGCATGTGGTCGCGCTCCAGCTGGTCGATGGCGGCCATGGTGTGCGGTGCAACGCGCGCCACGCGGGGGAACAGCAGGTCCGACTCCTTGGGATGGTGGTGCTTCTCGGGAAACTCGTCGATGTAGAACAGCATCGCCCGCAACACGTCAAAAAACAGCTCGGTCTGACCCGTCCCCTCGGGATCGGGACCGCGCCGGACCATCTGCATGAGCGATTGCAACATCGCCGCCAGGGAGGCGTGTTCGTCGCGGATGACCCGCAGGGATTCGTGGTTCATGGTGCTGGTCTCCTCAGGGGTCAAAAAACCGACCCATCGGTCGGTTAACTCGACCCAAGACTATCACCGAACACGGCGCGCACCAGCTTGATGCACATCAACCCTGCCGGCCAAGTTGCGACGTCCCCGAAACACAGACGACGGTTGAGCGGCCGGTCACACGGGGTTTCAGCGCTGCACCGGCGGCTTCCAGCGCTTGAGCAACAGCGCGTTGCTGACCACGCTCACCGAGCTCAGGGCCATCGCCGCACCCGCCAGCACCGGGCTCAGGTAACCCAGCGCTGCCAGCGGGATGCCGGCGGCGTTGTAGGCGAAGGCCCAGAACAGGTTCTGCCGGATCTTGCTCACGGTGCGGCGCGAGATGTCGAGCGCGGCGGCCACCAGCATCGGGTCGCCGCGCATGAGCGTGATGCCGGCGGCGTGCATCGCCACGTCGGAACTGCCGCCCTGGCTGTGGCTCATGGCCATGCCGACATCGGCCGCCGCGAGCGCCGGTGCGTCGTTCACGCCATCGCCGACCATCGCCACGGTGTGATGGCTTTCCTTTGAACCCGTTGTCACCGACGCGGGCGGCGTGCCACCCTCCACCGCCGCCAACGCAACCAGGCCCGGCGGTGGTTCGCGTTCGCCCAGTTTCAGGCGCTGCACCACCGCCGCCTTGTCGCCCGGCAACACCTCGGCAATCACCTCGCCTTCGTCGGGCCGCAGGCCCAGCGTGTGGGCCATGGCCAGCGCGGCGCCGCGGTTGTCGCCCGAGACCATGAAGAGCCGCAGGCCCTGGGCGCGCAGCCCGGCCAGCGCGGCGGCCGCGCCGGGCTTGGCTTCGTCGGCGAAGGCCAGCAGGGCCAGCGGCGCCCACTGATCGGCCTCACCTTGCGCCGCCAGCACCGACACGGTGGCGCCTTCGTCCTGCAGCGTCTGCGCGCGCGCCGCCAGCGGGCCCATGGCCGCGCCGAGTTCGTCCATCCAGCGCAGGCTGCCCAGCGCCAGCTTCGCGCCTTGCACCGTCCCCAGGCTGCCGCAGCCCGAGACCGCCTGCACATCCTGCGCCGCATCGGCGGCCACCGTCAGCCCACGCGTGGCCGCAGCCTCCAGCACCGCGCGCGCCAGCGGATGCGCGCTTTGCGCCTGCAGCGCGCTCGCCGCCTGCAGCACCGCCAGCTCGTCCACACCCGCGGCCGCCTCGATCAGCCGCAGCCGCGGATGGCCCACCGTCAGCGTGCCGGTCTTGTCGAACGCCACGGTGTCCACACGGTGCGCGATCTCCAGCGCCTGCGCGTCCTTGATCAAAATGCCGTGTTGCGCCGCCACCCCGGTACCGGCCATGATGGCCGCGGGCGTGGCCAGGCCGAGCGCGCAGGGGCAGGCGATCACCAGCACCGACACCGCGTGCAGCAAGGCCTCTTCCACCGGCGCGCCCACGTACAGCCAGCCGCCCAGCGTGATCAGCGCGATCACCAGCACCACCGGCACAAACACCGCCGCCACCTGGTCCACCAGGCGCTGCACCGGCGCCTTGCCCGCCTGGGCGTCCTGCACCAGCGCGATGATGTGCGCCAGCACGCTCTGCGCGCCCACCGCGCGCACGCTCACCTGCACAGCGCCTTCGCCGTTGAGCGCGCCGCCGGTCACGCCATCGCCCACCGCCTTGGGCACCGGCATGGCTTCACCGGTGAGCATGGATTCATCGGCCTGCGTGCTGCCCTGTGCCACCGTGCCGTCGGCCGGAAAACGTTCGCCCGGGCGCACGGTGATCAGGTCACCGGGCAGCAGTTCGTCCACCGGCACGTCGGTCTCTTCGGTGCGTTTGATGCCGTCGGGCAACAGGTGCGCCCACTCGGGCCGCAGCGCGTGCAGCGCGCGGATGGCGCTGGTGGTCTGGCGCTTGGCGCGCGCTTCCAGCCACTTGCCCAGCAGCACCAGCGTGATCACCACCGCCGAGCCTTCGTAATACAGGTGCACCATCTCGCCCGGCTCGGCACGCCACCACAGCCAGGTGGACAGCATCCAGCCCGCCGTCGTGCCGATGGCCACCAGCAGCTCCATGTTGCCAGTGAGCGCCTTCAACGCATGCCAGCCGGCTTTGTAAAAGCGCGCGCCGAGCCAGAACTGCACCGGTGTGGCGAGCAGGAACTGCGTCCACGAAGGCAGCATCCAGTGTTTGCCGAACAGGTCGCCGACCATAGGCAGGGCCAACGGGGCCGAGAGCAGAAGGCCCGCGAGCACGGGCAGGAAGTCGGTCGGGATGCCGTGCCAGCGTTCGTTGCTGTCTTCGTCCATGGCGGCCATGGACCGTGGTTCGTAGCCGGCGTCGCGCACCGCGCGCTTGATGCGCGCCAGGGTTTCGGCGTCGTCGGGGCCGGAGAGCATGACGCGCGCCGACTCGGTGGCAAGGTTCACGCTCGCACCGCTCACGCCAGGCTGCTTCTTCAGCACCTTTTCCACGCGCGAAACGCACGACGCACAGGTCATGCCTCCGATGCCCAGGTCGATCTGGCAAAGCTCGGGAGATTCGGGCACGACACCGGGGTCGGCCACTGCGGTCAAGGTATTCATGGGTCGAGGATAAGCTTTACCCCCATGGGAAGGTCAAGCGACAAGGTGTATCGTTCATCGGCTGGGGACTTGACCTTGACACCGTGTCAAGCCTGAAGATTCGATCTTCTACCCCCACTTTCACCTGGAGCCACACCATGAACCAACTTTTCTCCGTGCAGGGCATGACCTGCGGCCACTGCGAAAAAGCCGTCACCACCGCCATCAAGACCCTGGATCCGCAGGCCGAGGTGCGCATCGACCGCAGCCAGAACCTGGTGGAAGTCCAGACCGAACAACCGCGCGAAGCGGTGGCCGCGGCCATCAGCGAAGAAGGCTACACCGTCGCTGCATGAGATGAGCCCCCACACGCCACCGCTGCGCGGGTCGTCGCCCCCCGAGGGGGCTGATCCGGCTTGGGGCGGCCCGGCGCCGGATCCGATGAGCACAACCCACAGCGCGCTGGACCACGTGGGCCACTGGCCGGTCAACATCGGCACCGCGGCCAGCCTGAGCGGCATCTCGCCCAAGATGCTGCGCCACTACGAAGCGCTCGGCCTGCTGGGCGCGGTGGCCCGCACCGACAGCAATTACCGCCAGTACAGCCTGGCCGACGTGCACACCCTGCGCTTCATCCGCCGCTCGCGCGACATGGGTTTCGGCCTCGACGCCATCACCGAACTCGTGAGCCTGTGGCACAACCGGCGCCGCAGCAGCGCCAGCGTCAAGCGCATCGCGCAGAAACACCGCGACGAGCTGGGCCTGCGCATCGAAGCGCTGCAGGCCATGCAGCGCACGCTGGACGAACTGCTCTGCCATTGCCCCGGCAACGACCGGCCCGATTGCCCGATCCTCGACGACTTGGGAAGTCTCTGACCCCCTTGCGAACCACGCCTTGCTGGCGTGTTTCGGGGCTCCACCGCTGCGCGGGTCGCTGCCCCCAGGGGGAGCTGATCCACCTTGGGGCGGCCCGGCGGTGGATCCTTGATCTGCCGCAAACCACCCAAGCGTTAGCGGAACAAATCTTTACAAACCGGTATCACTCCGGCACAGAGCAGATACAGCCGCTGCTCACACTGAAGCCATTCCGGAAGCAGGCAGCCCGCCCGCCCATTCTGGAAAGTTCTTCTTCAACCTCCGGAGTGATTCATGAAACTGTTCAATAAACGCACCCTCATCGCCGCCGCCCTCGCCACCGCCTTTGTCGGCGTTTCCGCCACCGCCATTGCCCAGGGCATGGGTGCCCCGTCGCAAGACATGCGTGCCCAGCACATGGCCCAACGCGCTCAAGTCGGCCCGGACGCCACACCGGGCAGCGCCGAGCTGACCCAGAAGCGGGCCTACCGCATGGAACGCATGCAAAAACGCATGGCCGAGCGCCAGGCCCAACTCAAGGAAACCCTGAAGATCACGCCGGCCCAGGAAGCCGCGTGGAACGCCTTTGTGGCCCGCACCGCACCGGAGCCGCGCATGGGTCGCGACGTGAGCCGTGAAGACTGGGCCAAACTGACCACGCCGCAGCGCCTCGACAAGATGCAGGCCCTGAAAGCCGAACGCGATGCCCGGATGGACAAGCGCATCGACGCCACCAAGAGCTTCTACGCCGCGCTCACACCCGAGCAGCAGAAGGTGTTTGACAGCCAGCGCCACGGCGGTTTCCAGCGCGCCGGCATGCAGGGTGAACGCGGCATGATGGGCAAACACCACCACGGCGGCCACCACCGCATGGGTGGCATGGGTGGCATGGGCTGCGATGCCCCGGCGCAGCCGCGCAGCTGAACCCGACCCGCACCCTTTCCCAAGCCCCGCCCGTCGGGGCTTTTTCATGGGCTTGACCTGAGTCAAGCCCCACCACCCAGCCACCCGATAAGCTGCCCCGCCATGGACTTTGACCTCATCATCATCGGCGCCGGCCCGGCCGGCCTGAGCCTGGCCCGGGCGCTGCGCGGCAGCGGACTGCACATCGGCCTGATCGAACAGCACACCCGCGACGCGCTGCAACAGCCCGCTTTCGATGGCCGCGAAATCGCGCTCACCCAGCACAGCGCCGAACTGCTGCGCCAGCTCGGCATCTGGCCCCTGCTGGGCGAAGCCCACATCGCGCCGCTGCGCGACGCGCTCGTGCTCGACGGCGGCGCCGGCCCCGGCCAGCAGCGCATGCGCATCAGCCACCAGCTGAGCCCCAAATCCGAACTCGGTTTCCTCGTCGCCAACCACCACATCCGCCGCGCCGCCTTCGAGGCCGCCCTGGCAGCCGAAGACGCCAGCGGCCAGCCGCACGAGCTGCGCTGCGGCGAACAGGTCACCCAGATCCACACCGACGCCAGCGGTGCCCACCTCACGCTCGCCAGCGGCCAGCGCCTGAGCGCCCAGCTCGTGGTGGCCGCCGACAGCCGCCATTCCGGCACCCGCCGCGCCATGGGCATTCCGGCCGACATGCACGACTACGGTCGTACCATGCTGGTCTGCAACATGACGCACGAGCAGCCCCACTTTGAGACCGCCTGGGAATGGTTCGACCACGGCCAGACGCTCGCCCTGCTGCCCATGAACCCCGACCCGGTGAGTGGGTTGCCGCGCTCATCGGTCGTGCTCACCCTACCCAGCCAGGAACTCCAGCCCCTGATGGACCTGCCGGAAGACGCGTTCAACGCCGCCATGGCGCAGCGCTTCGGCCACCAGCTGGGCGCCATGCGGCTCAGCAGCACGCGCCACGCCTACCCGCTGGTGGGCGTCTGGGCGCGGCGCCTGGTGGCGCAGCGCTTTGCGGTCGTCGGCGACGCCGCCGTCGGCATGCACCCGGTCACCGCCCACGGCTTCAACCTCGGCCTGCGCAGCATTGACAGCCTTTCAAAGGCACTGATCCAGGCGCATCAGAAAGGGCAGGACATCGCCTCGCCCGCCCTGCTGCAGCGCTACCAGCGCCAGCACCAGAGCGACAGCAGAGGCCTCTACCTGGCCACCCACGCCCTGGCCACGCTTTACACCCGCGAAGAGGCGCCGGCCCGCCTGCTGCGCCAGGCCATGGTGGGGCTGGGTGAACGCTTCACGCCGTTCAAGCGCGCGGTGGCGGCCAGCCTGACCGGCTTGCATTGAGGGTCCCCCCCCGCGCCGCTTCGCGTGCCTTACAGGCCGCAGCTTCGTCAGAGCCACAGCCCTCAGCCCCCAAGGGGCAACGCGAGTGACCCGGCAAAGCCGGTTCCACCGCGTTCTGGGAAGCAGACACGCACTCCGATCCAGGCTCCAGGGGTGGGATCCGGCAAGGTCTTGTTGCGGTGCGTCAAGATGCTTGTCAGCATTCGGGTCTAGATTGATGCATGTCAATCCGTACGGGCACGCAGAGGCCCGGCCGCTCACCACCGCCCGAGGAGACCACAAGACCATGCTGTCCGCCTACATCACGCACGCCGACTGTGCCCGCCACGACATGGGTGCCCACCACCCCGAATGCCCCGAGCGCCTGGGCGCCATCAACGACCACCTGCTGGTCAAGGGTCTGCTGGATTACATGATCCCGTACGACGCGCCGATGGCCACCGAGGAACAGCTGGGCCGCGCGCACGCCTCGCTCTATGTGCGCGAAATCTTCGAAGCCTCGCCCAAGGAAGGCCTGCACCCGGTGGACCCGGACACCAACATGTGCCCGCACACCCTCACGGCCGCCCTGCGCGCCGCGGGCGCCGCCGTGCAGGCGACCGACCTGGTGCTGGAGGGCAGCACCAACACCGCTTTCTGCAGCGTGCGCCCGCCCGGCCACCACGCCGAGCGCTCGGCGGCCATGGGTTTCTGTTTCTTCAACAACATCGCCGTGGGCATGCGCCACGCGCTCGATGTGCACGGCCTGCAGCGCGTCGCCCTGATCGACTTCGACGTGCACCACGGCAACGGCAGCGAAGACATCTTCCGCGGTGACGAGCGCGTGCTGATGTGCTCCATCTTCGAAAAGGGCCTGTATCCCTTCAACGGCGAGAAAGCCGTCGGCCCGAACATGGTCAACGTCGGCCTGCCCAGCCGATCCGGCAGCGACGCCTTCCGCGCCGCGGTCACCGACCACTGGATTCCCGCGCTCGACGCCTTCGCGCCGCAGCTGATCTACATCTCGGCCGGCTTCGACGCCCACCGGGAAGACGACATGGGCAACCTCGGCCTCGTGGAAGCCGATTACACCTGGGTCACCCAGCAACTCATGAAACTGGCCGGCAAACACTGCCAGGGGCGCGTGATTTCCTGCCTGGAGGGCGGCTACGTTTTGAGCCCCCTCGCCCGCAGCGTTGCCGCCCATGTGCGCGTGCTGATCGGCGCCGACTGAACACGAACCATCCGAATCTTCAGCAACCTGAGTCCCTCATGGACAAACACTACCTCACCCCGCTATTCCTGCCCGAAACCATCGCCGTCTTTGCCGGCAAAACCGACGACCCCGACAGCCAGATACCGCAAGCGCGGGCGCTGATCAACGCGCTGACCGCCCAGCGCTTCACCGGCAACCTGGTCTTCCTCGACATCCACACCACCGGCACCCTGGCCGATCTGGCCCAGACCCGGGCCGACCTGGCCATCATCGCCCTGCCCCCGGCCGAGGCGATCGCCGCGCTGGAAGTGGCCGGGCGCATCAAGTGCAAGGCGGCGCTGGTGGTCGGCAGCGGCACCACGGCCGACATGGCGGGCGACATGCACCGCGTCGCGCGCCGCCACGGCATGCACCTGCTCGGCCCCAACAGCCTGGGCTTCCAGCGCCCGCGCGCCGGCCTCAACGCCAGCGTTGTGGGCCCACTGACAGCCGCCGGTCCGCTCGCTCTGGTCTCGCAATCGGGCGCACTCACCGCGTCCATCCTGGACTGGGCAAGCCAGAACGCCGTGGGCTTCTCCACCGTGGTTTCACTCGGCCCCAACACCTCGGTCGACATCGCCCAGGTGCTCGATTTCCTCGCTTCCGATGCACAAACCCACAGCATCGTCGTCTACATGGAAGGCATCTCCAGCGCGCGCCGTTTCATGAGCGCGCTGCGCGCGGCGGCCAACGCCAAGCCGGTGATCGTGCTCAAGGCCGGGCGCAAGCAAGCGGGCAACGAAGCCGCACAGACCCACAGCGGCGCCATCGTCGGCAGCGACGATGTGTTCGACGCCGCCCTGCGCCGTGCCGGTGCGGTGCGCGTGCGCTCGTTTGTCGAGCTGTTTTCGGCCTCCAAATGCCTGGCCTCGCGCTACCGCCCGGTGGGCAAGCGCCTGGCCATCGTCACCAACGGCGGTGGCCCCGGCGTGCTGGCGGCCGACTGGGTGAGCGAGATCTCGCTGGAACTGGGCAAGCTCGCGCCCGAAACCATCGCCAGCCTCAAACCCCTGCTGCCCGCCCTGGCGTCGCTCAACGACCTGATCGACCTGTCCGAAGAGGCCACGGCCGAACACTACCGCGCCGCCATCGACGCCGCCGGCCACGACAAGACGGTGGACGGCATCCTGGTGGTGCATTCGCCGAAGTCCGGCATCGACGCGGCCGACGTGGCGCGCGCCATGGCCGAACTCAAACCCCGGCTGGGCAAACCGCTGCTCTGCTGCTGGATGGGCGATGCCTCGGTGGGCGAAGCGCGCACCGTGCTCGCCACGGCCAACATCCCCAGCTTCCGCACGCCCGAAGCCGCCGTGGGCGCCTTCGGCAACATCGCCAGCTTCTACCAGAACCAGCAACTGCTGCAGCAGACGCCCCCGCCCCTGTCCACCCTGGCCCAGCCCGACATCGAGGGCGCGCGCCTGCTGATCGAAAACGTCCTAACCGAGCGGCGCAAGATCCTCACCGAAATGGAATCCAAGGCCCTGCTCTCGGCCTTCCACATCCCGGTGACCCAGACCATCCTGGCGCGCAGCGCCAACGAAGCCATGATGATCGCCACCCAGCTGGGTTACCCGGTGGCGCTGAAGATCGACTCGCCCGACATCAGCCACAAGAGCGACGTCAACGGCGTGGCGCTCAACGTGCTCAACGCGGTCGGTGTGCGCGACATCTACAACACCATGATCCAGGCCGTCACCAAGGCCCAGCCCGGCGCACGCATCAACGGCGTCACGATCCAGAAGATGGCGCGCAACAAACGCGGCCGCGAGATCTGCATCGGCCTCGTGACCGACGATCCGTTTGGCCCGGTGATCGCCTTCGGCGCCGGCGGCACCATGATCGAGCTGATCGACGACCGCGCCATGGAGCTGCCCCCGCTCAACCAGTTCCTGGCGCGCCGCCTGATCGACCGCTCCCGCGTCGCCGAGACCCTGGGCGAATGGCGCGGTGCTTCTGCGGTCGACATGGACGCGCTGGAACACGTGCTGCTGCGCGTCTCGGAAATGGTCTGTGAGCTGCCCCAGCTGCGCGAGATGGACATCAACCCCATCATCGTGGACGAATCGGGCGCGGTGGCGGTGGACGCCCGCATCGTGATCGACAGCGCACCCGCCACGGCGCGCAACTACGCCCACCTGGCCATCCTGCCCTACCCGGCCCGCTACGAGCAGATCTGGCCGCTGCGCGGCGGCGGTGAATACACCATCCGCCCGATCCACCCCGACGACGCCCAGATGCTGCAGGACCTGGTGCAGAACCTGTCGCCCGAGAGCCGCTATTTCCGTTTCGTGTCCTCACTCAAGGAACTGCCGCCGTCGATGCTGTCGCGCCTGACCCTGATCGACTACGACCGCGAAATGGCGCTGGTGGCCATCCACCGCACCCGCAAGACCGACGCCGATGGCGAAGTCGTGGAAACCGAGCGCATCGTGGGCGTCTCGCGCTACATCACCAACCCCGACAAGGCCAGTTGCGAGTTTTCGCTGGTGGTGGCCGACGACTTCAACGGCAAGGGCCTGGGCTCGCGTCTCATGCTCAGCATCATGGAAGAAGCGCGCGACAAGGGCCTGGCCGAGATCGAGGGCCTGGTGCTGGCCAACAACCCGGGCATGTTGCGCCTCATGAAGGGCCTCGGTTACAGCATCAAGCCGTTTCCCGAAGACCCGGACTTCAAACTCGTCACACACACGCTCTGAAAAACTGCGCGCCTTCGGCGCAGCATTTTTTTGACACCACCGCCCGGTCCACCGGGCGGTTTTTTTTGGCTTTCTTATTCTTCTATAGCTTTATTTCAAATTAGTAGGAGTAGTAGAGCGAGCGGTTTTGTGTGGACAAGCGCTTTTTCCCCAATGCCATCAAGGACTTGATGACCGTACAAGCCTGTGAAGGCGCCCCTGTTGTGATCGGACAGAGAAGGGGATAACCCGGCACCTGACCACATTGCTGTGGATAACATGAAACTTATTAAAAAGTTACACACAGGCTTGTGAGCAAGAGGTGCCGACAGACCATCTTTGGCCGCAGTTCCCGCGGGTTTCGCTGTCGGAAAACCCTGTTGACCCAAAACAACCGGAACCAGTTTTCCAACACCGATCGGTTTCACTTTCTTGGACTGGGCCGTCCGGACACCGGACGGCGTTTCCCCGGCTGTTCTTATTCTTCTATAGCTTTATTTCAAATTAGTAGGAGTAGTAGAGCAGCCTCTTTTTTGTGGACAAGCGGCTTTTTTTCTGGCCGATCAAGGACTTGGCGTCAGTACAAGCGTGTGAAGACGGCCCTGTTGCTGCTGAACCGAAACGGGGATAAGTTGACGCTTTTCCACCATGTTGTGGATAACGTGGTGCTTATTAGAAAGTTACACACATGGTTGTGCAAAACAACCCTGTGAAACCGCCAAAAACCGGGGTTTCAGTGCAGGCGCGCCATCTGCGTAAAGCCCCAGGCCATGCCCAGACCGTGCAGCAGCGTGGCCGCCACGGTGAGGGCCAGGGCCGGCTTCAGCTGCTGCGGCCGGTGCAGATGGGTCAACAGCCAGGTCAGTGCCGCCAGCGAGAACGGCAGCGAGACCAGACCCCAGAGCGCAGGCTCCGGCGGAATCAGCAGCCACACGCTGGCCGCCAGCCAAGCATGGGCACCCAGCACCAGCAAGCCGTACAGCGCGCCCGCCGCCACCGGGCCCAGCCGCACCACCAGGGTGCGTTTGCCCACCCGGGCATCGGCCGCGGCGTCCGGAAAACCGTTGATCAGCAGCAAGGCCCCCACCATCAGCGCAAAACCCGCCGCTGCGCTGGCCGGGATCACGAAAAACTGCCGCCGTTGCACATAGTCCGCGCCCACCACCACGAGAAACCAGACCAGCGCCACCGTCAGTTCGCCCAGACCGCGCGACACCAGCTTGAGCGGCGGCGCGGAATACGCCCAGGCCAGCAGCAGCCCGGCCATGCCCAGCAGCAACACCCCGCCGCCCGCCTTCACCGCCAGCAGCAGACCCGCCGGCACCAGAAACACCAGCAATGCCTTGGCCAGCTCGGCGGTCTGCTGTTCGCTGACCGCGCCAGTCTGGATCAGCCTCGAACCGCCGGTGAAGGGGAAGATGCCGTCCGTGTTGGCCGCATCGGCACCGTTGCGGGCGTCGTGCAGATCGTTCAACACATTGCCCGCCGCGTGCGCCAGCACCGCCAGCGCCATGGCGCCCAGCGCCAGCGGCAGATCCAGACCACAGCCGCAGGCCGCTGCCGTGGCCGTGCCCAGCACGCAGGCGACCACGGTCAGCAGCAGGAACGCCGGTCGCGTCATGCGCCACACCAGCGACAGACGGGCCCAAGCTGAAACGGGCGTACCGGAGGCCGGTTTTTCAGGGGAAATGGGGGTGTTTTTCATACGGGGTTCAGTATGCCGGGAGGCGTCGGTTTGTGCGTTGCCATCGAGCAAACCGACGAACGGCTGGGCATCGGGTTTACAGCCCCTCACACTGGTACACACCTGGGCACCAACGCACACCCCCCGGCTGGTAAGATGCTCGGCGCGCAGTGGGCCCGGGTCTTGCTGTGCGGCTTCACCCTCTGCACATCCGCTGGGACCTCGTTTTTCTCTCCAGCCACCGAGCCTGCCCTTCATGTCCGTTGCCCTCGCTGCCAACGCGCCCGCCACCTTCGAGATCAAGAGCGCCAACCTGCCCCTGGTCGCCTTGCTGCTCAAATCCGCCGACCTTGCCCGCCTGAGCGAAGAACTGGCCCAGCGATTCGGCGACATGCCCGATTTTTTTGACCAGGACCCGCTGGTCATCGACCTCTCGCCCCTGCAGGGCACCGAGGCGGCCGGTCTCGAAACCGCGCTCGACTTCGCCGCGCTCGCCGACCTTCTGCGGCAGTACCGCCTGCAGCCCATCGCCGTGCGCGGCGGCAGCGATGCCCAGACCGCCGCCGCCCTGGCCGCGGGCCTCATTTCGGCGCCCGACGCCCTGGTCCAACGCAGCCCCGCGCCCCAGCCCGCCCCGAGCCGGGCACCGGTCCAGCCCGAAACGCCCGCTCCGGTCGCCGCTGTGCTACCCCCGGTGGCACCGGGTGCGATGGTGATCGACAAACCGCTGCGCTCCGGTCAGCAGGTCTACGCCCGGGGGCGTGATCTCGTCGTCATGGCCATGGTCAACCCCGGCGCCGAAGTCATCGCCGACGGCCATATCCACGTCTACGCACCGCTGCGCGGCAGAGCCATCGCCGGTGCCCGTGGCAACGCCGACGCGCGCATCTTCGCGCTGTCCATGGACCCCGAACTCATCTCCATCGCCGGCATCTACCGCACCAGCGAGACCGATCTGCCCCCCGAAGTGCGGGGCAAAGCCGCCCAGGTGCGCCTCATGCCCGGCCCCGACGGCGAAGACAAATTGATCATCGACCCCCTGTCTGCCTGACGGCTGCCAGCAGCCTTTCAGCCACTTCCCCACCTTCACAGGAACCTCCACATGACCCAAATCGTTGTCATCACTTCCGGCAAGGGCGGCGTGGGCAAGACCACCACCAGCGCCAGCTTCGCCTCCGGCCTCGCCCTGCGCGGCCACAAGACCGCCGTCATCGACTTCGACGTCGGCCTGCGCAACCTCGACCTGATCATGGGCTGCGAACGCCGCGTGGTCTACGACCTGATCAACGTCATCCACGGTGAAGCCAACCTGAACCAGGCGCTGATCAAGGACAAACAGTGCGACAACCTGTTCGTGCTCGCCGCCAGCCAGACGCGCGACAAGGACGCCCTCACGCAGGACGGCGTTGAAAAGGTGCTGAACGACCTGTCCGCCATGGGCTTTGAATACATCGTCTGCGATTCGCCCGCCGGCATCGAGACCGGCGCGCTCATGGCCATGCACTTCGCCGACGAAGCGCTGATCGTGACCAACCCCGAAGTCTCCAGCGTGCGCGACTCCGACCGCATCCTCGGCATGCTCGGCAGCAAGACCAAACGCGCCATCGAGGGCAAGGAGCCGATCAAGGAACACCTGCTGATCACGCGCTACAACCCGACGCGCGTGGCCGACGGCCAGATGCTCAGCCTGGAAGACATCCAGGACATCCTGCGCATCAAGCTGATCGGCGTCATCCCCGAGAGCGAAAACGTGTTGACCGCGTCCAACCAGGGCATGCCGGCGATCCACTTGAAGGGCACCGACGTGGCCGAGGCCTACAGCGACGTGATCGACCGTTTTCTCGGTGCCGAGAAACCGCTTCGTTTCGTCGAAGCCGAAAAGGCGGGCTTCTTCAAGCGCGTGTTCGGAAGGAAGTGAGCATGTCCTTCCTTTCCTTCTTTCTGGGCGAAAAAAAGAAGACCGCCAGTGTCGCCAAGGAGCGGCTGCAGATCATCCTGGCGCACGAGCGCAGCGGCCGCAACGCCGCCGAGCCCGATTACCTGCCTGCGCTGCAGCGCGAGCTGGTGGCCGTGATCGGCAAGTACATCAAGATCAATCCGGACGACATCAAGGTCATGCTGGAGCGCCAGGACAACCTGGAAGTGCTTGAAGTCAAGATCGAGCTGCCTGACAGGAAATAGAGCAGCGCTTGCGCTTCGCCAGGCCGAAGAGCGATCCGCAGCGCGCGAAGCAGCGCCCATCCAGAGACACCGAGGAACCGGCTTTGCCGGGCCTCAGGTGTCGCCCCCCTTTCAGGGGGGGACGCGTGCAGCGCGGCGGGGGGTCTTTATGATCCACGCATGCTGATCGAAACCCTGGGCGCTGCCCGAGACATGGGCCGCCTGAACACCATCCTGGGCGTGCTCATCCGCCACGGCTTCGGCGACAGCGTGCGCCGCCTGGGCCTGGCCGACCGGCTGGAGCGCGCGGGCCACGTGCTCAAGTGGGAACACGCGGCCGATCTGGCGCGGCTCGAACCGCCGGTTCAGCTGCGCCTCACGCTCGAAGAGCTCGGCCCCACCTTCGTCAAGCTCGGCCAGATCCTGGCCGGCCGCGCCGACCTGTTCGGCCCCGACTACATCGCCGAGTTCGAGAAGCTGCACAGCCAGGTGCCCGCCGTGCCACTGGATATCCTGCTGCCGCAGCTGCGCGAAGACCTCGGCGGCGAGCCTGAAACCCTCTTTGCCCGGTTCGACACCGAACCGCTCGCCGCCGCCTCCATTGCCCAGGTGCACCGCGCCCAGCTGCACGATGGCACCGAAGTGGTCGTCAAGATCCGCCGCCCCGGCATCACCGAAACCATCGAGGCCGACCTGCGCCTGCTGGCCCGGCTGGCCGCCATCGCCGAAGCCGAAATCCCGGCGCTGAAACCCTACCGCCCGCAGCAGCTGGTGCGCGAACTGGCGCGCTCCCTCAAGCGGGAACTCGATCTGGCCAGCGAATGCCGCAACGCCGAACGCATCGCCGCCAACCTCGCTTCGTTGCCCTGGATCGTGGTGCCCAAGGTGCACTGGGCGCACACGAAAGAGCGCGTCAACGTGCAGGACTTCGTGCATGGCACTGCCGGCAATCAACTCGACCAGCTCGACGCCCTGGGGCTGGACCGCAGCCTGCTGGCGAAACGCGGCGCACAAGCCGTGCTCAAGCAGATCGTCGAAGACGGCCTTTTCCACGCCGACCCGCACCCTGGCAACGTCATCTACCTTGAAGACAACCGCATCGCCTTCATCGACTTCGGCATGGTCGGGCGCCTCTCGGTGCGCCGACGCGAAGAACTCCTGAACCTGCTGCTGGGCCTGGTCGAACGCAACCCCCAGACCGTGGCCGATGTGTTGCTCGACTGGACCGGCGACGAGCACGGCGTCAATCTCAGCCTGCTCGAAACCGAGATCGAAACCTTCGTTGACCAGTACCACGGCGTGCCGTTGGCCCAGCTGAATCTCGGCGAGATGCTCGCCGACGTCACCACCATCCTGCGCGAACACCACCTCGGCCTGCCCTCCGACATGGCCCTGCTGATCAAGGCCTTCATCACGCTCGAAGGCATGGGCCGCGGCCTCGACCCCGAGTTCCACATGACCACCGAAGCCCTGCCGCTGCTCAAGCAGGTGGTGCGCGCCCGCTACCAGCCCAAGGTCGTGGCCAACCGCGCCTGGCAGACCCTGCGCCGCACGCTCGCGGTGGCCGAACAGCTGCCACACGACGTCTCGCGCCTGCTGCGCAACGCGCGCCGCGGCAAGGTGCACGTGGGCATCGAGCTGGCGCACCTCAAGCGCGTGGGCGACCAGATCGACCGCGCCGCCAACCGCCTCACCATGGCGCTGGTGATCGCCGCGCTCATCATCGGTTCCTCCATCGTCATGACCGTCAAGGGCGGCCCCACCCTGTTCGGTCTGCCCGCCTTCGGTTTCCTCGGCTTCGCCAGCGCGTTCGTCGGTGGGCTGTGGCTGGTGCGCGCGATCTGGCGCAGCAGCAAGGGGCGGGATGTCGGGGAGGAGTGAATGAGCCCCGCGCCCTACGCGAGTGGTGTTCGCAAGGCCTTCACGAGAGAACCACGTGGCCAGTGACTGGATGCGCGAAGGTGTTCGAAACGATGCGCCGTTCAAACCGCCGGAACCCGGAAAACTGGGAACCGTGTTGTCCGTCGCCGCCGCCATCGCCGTGTTGGCCGCCTTCTATGTGGGCTATGGCTGGTGGGATGCCCGCCAAGCCGCTGCATCCCGGCCTGACGGCGCCCAACCGTTCAGCGTTCAATTGCCGACAGCATCCCGGATCGTCGCAGCGCCCGGTTCTGCGCCTGTGCCTCCAACGCAGAGGATCCATGCGGCACCGGTAGCGCCACCCCAGATGGCTTCGGAAGGCATGCACAAGTGCGTCGTGCAAGGCCGGGTGCTTTATACCGATGACCTGTGTCCGGCGGGCGCCAATGCATCCACCGTGGCGCGCGCTCCCGCCCCTTCGCGTCCCAGCACGATCACCCTGTACCTGTGCAAAGCAACCGACGGGGGCTTGTTCTGGACCCGTCAACATTGCCACCAGCGGAGCGCCTTGGTCGAACGGACGGTGACCGTGCCTGCGGACCGTTCGTTTGACGAACAAGTGGCCTGGGCGCGCGCACGTCGCGCCGAGTTGGCTGTTCCCGTCCCCTCCAACCCGGTTCCGGTGTTTCAGGAACAAAGTGACAACAACGCTGCCTGGAACAAAGCCGCGCGTTGCAGGTACCTGAATGAACTGGTCACGGTGCTGGATTCTGAGGCGCGGCAACCCCAGTCTGCTGCGGAACAGGACCGTATCCGGGTGGAGAAAAAGGAAGCCAGCGACGAGCAGTTCAGGCTGCATTGCTGATGTTGCACGACGGCCCGCCCTGTGCGTTGACGAACGCTTCAAGCGTGCACGTTTTTCCACATCGTGGTACATTAACTGGTTCGCCTTGGGCGACCAGCCGCGTCCGGGTTTGACGACCTTGACGCACCGCCCCCGGCAGAGGGGCCGCCGGTCCAGCCCCTCCATCGCGAGCCGCGCCAGCCCCGCACCCTTTCCAGGTCGGCGCCGTCGCAATCTTCTCCCTGCTGTTGCCGATGCCCCTGCCGTGGCTCGTGCACCGGTTCTGGCCAGGTGTTCCCGACACCGGGCCGGCGCCGGCTGATTCAGTCGGGCACCCCGGCGCTTGGGGCTGCCAATGTGTTTTTCGGGCGTTTTCCTGCTGTGTGGTCCATGAGACCGCGGCGTTCCGCCCTTTGATGTTTTTGATGATTCATACGATTTCCACAACCACAACAACGAAGAGACTGTCTCCTCTCACCCTGGGCAAGTACCGCATTGCGGCTTGCCCCCGGCCGCTGCCGTGCGGCCGTTTTGCCGCCCAGGTGTCCATCGCCAGCGGCTCGGGCAGCGCCTGTACCGACCGTGTCATGCGCTTCCACGATGATTTCCCCACACACGACGCAGCGGCGCACTACGCCGTGGCGCAAGGCATCGACTGGGTGAACGACGCGTTGCGCATTCGCGTCCGCCCGGCCACCGTGGCAGCGACGGTGCCTTCTCCCCAGATCTGTATTTGAAGCAAAGGAGCCTCACATGGCCAAGGAAGAACTGATCGACATGATGGGCATCGTCAACGAGGTGCTGCCCGACACGCGCTTTCGCGTGACGCTGGACAACGGTCACCAGCTGATTGCCTACTCCGCCGGCAAGATGAAGAAGAACCACATCCGCATCCTCGCGGGTGACCGGGTTTCTCTTGAACTCTCGCCTTACGACCTGACCAAGGGCCGTATCAATTTCCGCCACATCGAAGGCCGCGGCCCGATGGTGCCGCGCAAGCCTCGCTGAACTGAGCACCAGGGCTGACCGGGCCAAGGCCCGGCCTGGCTCACATGCCCATGCCGCCGTCCACCGGCAGACCCGCGCCCGTGATGAAGCGCGAAGCGTCGGAGCACAGGAAGACCACCGCGTCGGCCATGTCGCTCACCGTGCCCAGGCGCCCCAGCGGCGTCTGCTCCACGATGGCCATCACGGCGGCATCGGGGGATTCGAACAAACCGGCGTTCACCACGTCGCTGGCGAGCTGCATGCCCATGTCGGTGGGCACGAGGCCGGGGTAGATGCTGTTCACGCGCACCCCGTAGCCCAGCTTGCCGGCCTCCATGGCGCCCACGCGCGTGAGCCGGTCCACCGCCGATTTGGTGGCCGAGTAGCCCGCGATGGCCGGGAAGGCGATGGTGGACGCCACCGACGACACGTTGACCACCACGCCGCCCTGCCCGGCCAGGCCACCCGGGCGCATGGCGCGGAAAGCCTGCTTCATGCCGATCGCGGTGCCGACGATGTTCACGTCGAGCATGCGGCGCAGGTCGTCGGGGTCGATCTCGGTCACCAGGGCGGTGATCTCGATGCCGGCGTTGTTGATCAGGATGTCAAAACCACCGAACGCCGAGTGCGTGGCGCTGATCGCCGCGAGCCAGTGGGCTTCGTCGGTCACATCGAGGTGCACAAACGCGGCCTGGGCGCCCGTGGCGGCCAGGGCCCGAGCGGTCGCCTGGCCCTGCTCTTCGAGCACGTCGCCAATCATCACGGATGCCCCGGCCGCGGCCAGCGCCACGGCCATACCGGCGCCCAGGCCCCGGGCCCCGCCGGTCACCAGGGCCTTGCGGCCGGTCAGATTGAATGGGGACATGAAACCTCCTGAATGCTGTTGTGGGTGAATGAGACGCCAGCCAAAGCCAGCGACTGGCGCACTCTAGACACCCGGCACAGGAGCGGGAACAAATACCTGTAAAAGTTGACAGTGCCACGGGCAGCGAGCCAGCCTGGACGGCCTGCTCGCCGAGGTGGCGGTGGGTCAACGGCTGGTTTTCGAGCGCCGTGCCCGCACCGCTTCGGCCAGACCCTGCAACACCGGCACGGTCTGTTCGAAACTGATGCAGGCGTCGGTCACGCTAACGCCGTGCTGCAGCGGCTGGCCGGGCACGATGTCCTGGCGGCCTTCATTCAGGTGGCTTTCGATCATCACACCGGTGATGCGCGCGTCGCCCGCGGCGATCTGCTGCGCCACGTCGGCGGACACGTCGATCTGCCGGCGGTGCTGCTTGCTGCTGTTGGCGTGCGAGACGTCGATCATCACCTGCTCGCGCAGGCCCGCGGTCTTGAGCAGAGCGCAGGCGGCGTCCACATCGGCGGCGCTGTAGTTGGTCGCTTTGCCACCACGCAGGATGACGTGGCAATCCGCGTTGCCACGCGTTTCGAAGATCGCGGCCTGGCCCATCTTGGTCATGCCCATGAAGGCGTGTGATGCCTGCGCTGCCTGGATGGCGTCGCTCGCGACCTTGATGCCGCCGTCGGTGCCGTTCTTGAAGCCCACCGGGCACGAGAGGCCGCTGGCGAGCTGGCGATGGCTCTGGCTTTCGGTCGTGCGTGCGCCAATCGCGCCCCAGCTCACCAGATCGCTGATGAACTGCGGGCTCAGCAGGTCGAGAAATTCGGTGCCCACCGGCAGGCCCAGCGCCAGCACGTCCAGCAGCAGCTGGCGCGCCAGCTCCAGGCCTTCGTTGATGGCGAAGCTGCCGTCCAGGTGTGGGTCGTTGATGTAACCCTTCCAGCCCACGGTGGTGCGCGGCTTCTCGAAATACACGCGCATGACGATGAGCAGGTCGTCATTCAGCGCATCCACCTGTTCTTTCAGCAGACGGGCGTATTCCATGGCCTGCCCGTGGTCGTGGATGGAGCACGGCCCGACCACCACGATCAGCCGGTCGTCCTGCCCGTGCAGCACGCGCGAGAGCGCGGCGCGGCTGCTCTCGACCAGCGCCAGCGCCTCAGGCGGCGTGGGCAGCCATTCCTGCAGCAGGGCGGGCGTGATGAGTGGGCGCACCGCGCCGATGCGCAGGTCGTCGATGCGGGTGGTGTCCTGGGTGGACAGCGGGGTGGCGGTGCGGTGGGCGTGGGTCATAACCCGGTATTGTCGCGCGGCCACCAAGGGCCGTCCTTCAGGGGCGGCGGAAGGTGGTGCTCTGGCGCGCCCAGTAGCGGTTGTCCAGCCGGTCCAGCCGCACCGTGCCGCCGGTGGACGGCGCGTGCACGAAGCGGCCTTCGCCCACGTAGATGCCGGCGTGGAACGGCCGACCGGAACCAAAGATCACGAGGTCGCCGGTGCGCAGCTCGCGGGTGCTCACCGGCTGGCCGAAGCCCGACAGCTGCGCCACCGTGCGCGGCGGCGCCACACCGGCGCGGCTCTTGTACACGTAGCCGATCAGGCCGCTGCAGTCGAAGCCGCTCTCGGGCGTGTTGCCACCGTAGCGGTAGGGCGTGCCGACCAGGCCCAGCGCGTGGATGGCGATGTCGCTCGACTGCTCGGCCGACAGCGAGCGGTAGGCCGGCCCGCGCGACGGGGGCGTGCTGCCGCAGCCGGCGATCAGCAAGGGGATGGTCAGGGCGAGGCAGGGCAGGACACGGCGCATGGGGGTCAAGCGTAACGGATGCCGCAGCCCACCCAGCCCGGTTTCAGACCGTCGTGGCAGGGCCGGTGGCCGCGGCGCGCGCCAGAAAGAACTTCGGCAGCGCCGAGCGCGTGCAAGCCTGCAGCGCACGGAGGAAGGCGTGGTCGGGTTCGGCCACGCCGTGGCGCGTGCGCAGGTCGTGCTGGATGCGTTGCAGCAGCTCGGCCGCCATTTCGGCGTCGGCCAGCGCGCGGTGGGCGCGGCCGGTGCGCGGCAGCTGGAACCAGTCCACCAGGCTGCCCAGCTTGTGGCTCGGCGCCTCGGGGTAGAGCCGGCGCGAGAGCAGCACGGTGCAGGCAAAAGGCTGCGGTGCCGGCACACCGGCGCGTGCGAGCTCGGCGATCCAGTAGCGGCGGTCGAAAGACGCGTTGTGCGCCACCATCGGCACTTCGCCGACGAAGCGCGCGGCGTCGGCCATCACGGCCTCGGCCGGCGGCGCGCCTGCCACCATGGCGTTGGTGATGCCGGTGAGCTGCGTGATGAAGGCCGGGATGTGCACGCCTGCGTTCATCAGGCTCTGGAATCGGTCCACCACCTGGCCGCGCTCCAGCAGCACGATGGCCACCTCGGTGGCGCGGTCGCCCTGGCCGGGCGAGATGCCGGTGGTTTCGAAGTCGATGACGGCGATGCGGCTCATGTCCAGGCTCATAGGACCACCCTCCGTGCTGCGCACTGCGGGGCTGAGCGCCTTCGGAGCGGCCGTGCGGCGCTCATGCCTTCTTCAGGAATTCCGACTTCAGCAACATGGGTCCCAGCTCGGTCTTGCAATCCACGTTGTGGCCGTCGTTGCCATCGACCAGGCGGATGCCCTTGATCTTGCTGCCCTTCTTGAGCACGGTGGACGAGCCCTTGACCTTCAGGTCCTTGATCAGGATCACCGAGTCGCCGTCGGCCAACGGGTTGCCGTTGGCGTCTTTCACGGTGCCGTCGCCGGCGGCAGCGTCTTCGGCGCCCGCGGCCGTCTGTGGCCACTCGAAGGCGCAGTCCGGGCAGACGAAGTGGTCGCCATCGGGGTAGGTGTTTTCAAGGCCGCATTGCGGGCAGGCGGGGATGGTGTGGGGCATGGTGAGCACGGGTATGCGGTGGTGCAGGGGATTCTAGGCCCCGCCTCTCATGCACCAATTTCAGCTCGGAAGCCGGTGTGTAGGGGAGCGGCGTGCCGCGATTTGGTGCAAAAACGGGGAAATGGTGCTGGCACGATCCATGCATGGGGGAGTATCAGCATGGAGAGCGGTCTGCACACAGGGGCAGCGGCTCGTGCGTAGGTCCACTAGGGTTCCGTCCGCTTCACCGCGGGGTCTGGTCCGAGAGTGGACCGGCCTCATCGCAGGCTCCACGGAGGGATAAAAGCCCGGGAGAACGACGTCAGATCGGTTCTCCTGCGCCCATCCCTCATCAAACGGAGCTTCATCATGAAACTGGCTGGTCTCTTCTCCTCTCCCGCAGGTTCCACCACGTCCTCTTCCGTGCTCGGCAAGCTGTTCAAGCCTGCGCTGGGTGCTGCGCTCTCGCTCGCCACCGCCGCGGCGATGGCTGCGCCCGTCAACATGAAACTGGCCACCGTGGTCTGGATCGGCTACGGACCCTTCTATGTGGCCGAATCGCTGGACCTGTTCAAGAAGCACAACCTCAAGGTTTCGCTGCAGGTTTTCAACGACCCGGCGCTGATCCCCGCGGCCATCGCCTCGGGCGCGGTCGACGGCGGCATGCTGACCTACGACCAGGTGGTCGGCCAGGTGGCGGCGGGCCGCGCCATGAAGGTGGTGATGCCCATCGACTACTCCAACGGCGGCGACGCCATCGTGGCCGACAGCAGCATCGCCAAGGTGGCGGACTTCAAGGGCAAGAAGATCGGCTACAACCCGCTCTCGCCGAGCGACTTTCTGCTCTCCTACGCCCTCAAGACGGTGAGCCTGAGCGAGAAGGACATCAACCCCGTGAGCATGACGCCCGAAGCGGTGCCGGCGGCCATGGCCTCGGGTGCACTGCCCATTGGCGTGACCTACGAACCCAGCCTGTCGCAGATCCTGGGCCAGGGCGGCGGCAAGAAATTCAAGGTGATCTTTTCCTCCAAGGATGCGCCCGGCCTGATCGCTGACGTGCTGGTGTTCGACGAGAAGGTCATCAAGGCCAAGCCCACCGAGATCACCGGCGTCATGAAGGCCTACCTGGACGGCATGGCCTACATGAAAGCCAAGCCCGATGAGGCCGCCAAGATCATCGGCAAGTTCATGGGCGTCTCCGCCAAGGAAGCCAAGGAACAGATGAGCGGTGTCTACAACATCCCGCTGGCCGAAATGCCCAAGGCTTTCCTGCCCGCCAAGGAAACCACCTCGTACTACGCCAGCGGTGAAATCATCGGGCAACTGCTCAAGGCCAAGGGCCAGATCAAGACCATCCCGGCGACTGAAGCCACCTTCGACGCTTCGCTCGTCAAGGCACTGGCCAAGTAAATCCCGCTCAGAGATCTCCGCCGCCCGTGCCGATGGCACCGGCGTGCGGAGCGCTGGCCACCCCGCGTTTTCCGCATGGAGTTCCCGCCATGAAACAAGCCCTTTTCCGCCACGCCGACGGCGTCTGGCCCAACACCGCAGCGCTGGCCTTCACCGTGCTCGGCTGGCCGCTCGGCATCGCCCTGCTGGGCCAGAGCCACTGGGCGCTCAACGCGCTGGGCGTGCTGCTGGTCGCGCTCACGCTCACCTGGTCGGCCTACTTCATCCACGAGTTCGCACACCACGCCATCTTCCGCACGCCGCAGGCCAACGAGCGCTGGGGCCAGTTCATGAGCTGGATCAACGGCAGCGCCTACGCCAGCTTCGCCGACCTGCGCCGCAAACACATGCGCCACCACGTCGAGCGCGCCGACGTCATCACCTTCGACCTGCAGGGTTTCCTGCGCGCCCACCCGCTGGTGCGGCGGGTGGTGCTGGCGCTGGAGTGGCTGCACATCCCCGCGGTGGAGTTCGTCATGCGCGGCTTCGTGATCGCGCTGCCCTTCCTGGGCGATCGGAAAAAGGCCGCGCGCGGCCGCGTGATCGGCGTGGCTGTGGTGCGGCTGAGTGCCTGGGCGCTGCTGGCCTGGTGGTCGCTCAAGGCGCTGGCGCTGTACGCGCTGGCCTACCTGCTGTTCGTGCACCTGCTGCGTTTTGCCGACTGCTTCCAGCACACCTACGACGCCTACCCCATCCTCGACGACAAGCCCATCCCGCAGGACAAGTTGCGCGACCGCGCCTACGAACAGGCCAACACCTTCAGCGACGTGGTGGGCCTGGACGCTCCGTTGCTCAACCTGGTCTGGCTCAACTTCGGTTTCCACAACGCACACCACGAGCGCCCGGTTGCACCCTGGTACCAGCTGCCGCGCCTGCACCGCGAGCTGTACCCCACGGGCAACGCCCAGGTGGTCACGGTGGGCGAGCTGCTGCGCGCCTACCACCGCCACCGCGTGACGCGGGTGCTCGCCAGCGACTACGGTGCGGTGCTGCCGCCCGGCGCACCGCACCGCGCCGACGGGTTCATCGGTGCCGTGGGTGTGTCCTTTTTGACGGCGGTGTGACCGTGAACTACGGCCTGCAGGGCAAGACCGTGTTGATCACCGGCGCGGCGGGCGGCATCGGCAGCGCGCTGTCGCGCGCCTTCCTCGCGCAGGGTGCGCGGCTGATGCTGCTGGACCGCGCGGCCGCGCCGCTGGACGCGCTGGTGGAGTCGCTGCACAGCAGCCAGGTGCACAGCGCGGTGTGCGATCTCGGCAGCGATGCCGAGGTGGCGGCCGTGGCGGCACAAGTGCAGGAGCGCTTTGGACAGCTCGACGTGCTGGTGAACAACGCCGGCACCGAATACCCCACGCCGTTGATCAACGCCGAAGCGGGCTTCATGGCGCGCTGGACCGGTCTGCTCGACAACAACGTCTCATCCATGGTGCGGCTCACGCAGGCGCTGCTGCCCCTGCTGCCGCGCGGCGCGAGCGTGATCAACCAGTCGTCCATCTGGGGCCGCATCGGCGTGGCCGGCTTCTCGGCCTACAGCGCGAGCAAACACGCGGTCGTGGGCCTCACGCGCTCGCTCGCGCTGGAGCTGGGCCCGCGCGGCATCCGCGTCAACGCGGTCTGCCCCGGCTGGGTGCGCACCGAGGCGGCGATGCGTTCGCTGACCGCGATGGCCACCGAGAGCGGTCGCGGCGAGGCCGAGGTGGAGCGCGAGATCCTCGCACGCCAGGCCGAGCCTAAGATGCTCACGCCCGACGAGCTCGCCGGCGTGTTCCTTTTCCTCGCCAGCGAAGGCGCCATGCCGCTCACCGGCCAGTGCCTGGTGGCCAGCCACGGCGAGGTGATGGCATGAGCTTTTCAGTGTCGTTGCAGGGCCAGACCGCGCTGATCACCGGCGCCGCCACCGGCATCGGCCGCGCCACCGCGCTGCTGTTTGCGCAGGCCGGTGCTCGCGTGGTGGTCAACCACTTTCGGCAAGACGCCGAAGCGGCCTCGCTCGTGCAAGCCATCGAGGCGCAAGGCGGCCAAGCCATCGCCCTTGATGCCGACGTGAGCGACGCCAGCGCGGTGCAGCGCCTGGTGGACGATGCGATCGCCGCCTATGGCGCCCTGCACATCCTGGTCAACAACGCCGGCATCATCCAGGAGAAGGCCTTCCTCGACACCACCGAAGCCGACTGGGACCGCATGCTCGGCACCGACCTCAAGTCGGTCTTCCTGATGTGCCGCGCGGTGCTGCCCGGCATGGTGGCGCGCGGCAGCGGCGCCATCGTCAACATCGCGTCCGACCTTGGCATCCTCGGGCGCGAACGCTACGCGCCCTACTGCACCGCCAAGGCCGGCGTGATCGGGCTCACCCGCTCGCTGGCGCGCGAGTTCGCGCCGCACCAGATCCGCGTCAACGCCATCGCACCCGGCCCGGTGGCCACCGCCATGGTGTCGCTCGAACACATGAGCGCCGAGTGGGTGGAGAAAGAACTCGCCATCCCGCAGCACCGCCTGGGTGCACCGCAAGAGATCGCAGCCACGGCGCTGTTCCTCGCGTCCGACCTCTCGCGCTTCTACTGCGGCCAGGTGCTCGGACCCAACGGCGGCTCGGTGATGCCATGAAGATGAAACACCCCTCCGACCGCACCGCCATCGGCGTGCTGCTGTTCTCCGCCTCGCTCTGGGGCCTGTCGTGGATCCCGCTCAAGTGGTTCATCGCGCAGGGCCTGAGCGGGCCGGTGGTGTCGCTGCTGTCCTACGGCCTGGTGGGCCTGTGCGCGCTGCCGTTCATCTGGCGCGACCGCGCAGCCTGGCGCTCACAGTGGGGCTACGTGCTCGCGCTGGCGCTGGTGGGCGGCTGGGCCAACACCTCGTTCGTCAACGCGCTGATGATGGGCGACGTGGTGCGGGTGATGTTCCTGTTCTACCTCTCGCCCGTGTGGTCGGTGCTGGGCGGCTGGCTGTTCCTGAAGGAGCGCATTCCGCCCCTGCGCTGGGCCGCGGTCGTGGCCGCCATCGTGGGCCTGTGGATGGTGCTGGGTGGGCCGGGGGCGCTGAGCCTGTCGCTCAGCTTCGTGGACTTTCTTGCGCTCTCGGCCGGCTTCGCCTTCGCGGCCAACAACATCCTCGCGCGCGCCGCGCAGGCCGTGCCCATGCGCACCAAGACGCTGTCCGTGTTCGTCGGCTGTGGCGCGATTTCGATCGCCGCCACCAGCGCGCTGGGGCACAGTGTGCCGGCCATGGAACCGGCCGTGTGGCTCGGCATCCTGGGCTACGGCTTTGGCTGGCTGCTGCTGGCCACCGCCACCTGGCAGTTCGGCGTCACGCACCTGGAGAGCAGCCGCGCCGGCGTGATCCTGCTGGCCGAGCTGGTGGTGGCCGTGCTCACCGCGCTGTGGTTTGGCGGCGAAAGCCTTTCGCCGATGGGCTGGGCGGGTGGCGCGCTCATCGCGACAGCGGCCCTGGTGGAAGCCCTGGGCAGCAGCGGCACCGAGTCGCCTGCACCCCGCGACAAACCCAACCATGCAACAACTGGAGTCTGAGATGACAAGCCCCGACACCGTGTGGATGAACCAGCTGTCCTGGCTGGACTACCAGGCCCGCGTGCAGCGCGGGCAGCCGCCCGTGCTGCTGCCCGTGGGGGCGCTCGAACAGCACGGCCCGCACCTGCCGCTGGGCACCGATGGCCTGCTCGCCAGCGCCGTGGCGGCCGACACGGCGGCACGCGTGGGGGGGCTGGTGGCGCCCACCTTGAGCTACGGCTACAAGTCGCAGCCCAAGTGCGGCGGCGGTCAACACTTCTGCGGCACCACCAGCGTGGACGCCGCCACGCTGATTGGCCAGGTGCGCGACGCGGTGCGCGAGTTCGCGCGCCACGGCCTGAACAAACTCGTGATCGTGAACGGCCACTACGAAAACCAGTGGTTCCTGATCGAGGGCATCGACCTCGGCCTGCGCGACGCCCGTGCCGCCGACCCGGCGTGCGCACTGCAGGTGATGCGCCTGGAGTACTGGGATTTCATGACGCCCGAGACCCTGGGCGACGTGTTCCCCGACGGCTTCCCCGGCTTCGCGCTGGAGCACGCCGCCGTGCTGGAAACGTCCATGATGCTGCACCACCACCCCAGCCTGGTGCGCATGGACCTGCTGCCCGATGACGGCCCGGCCGACTTCCCGCCGTACGACATGTACCCGCCGCGCACCGACTGGGTGCCGCCCTCGGGCGTGCTGTCCTCGGCCAAAGGCTCCGACGCCGCCAAGGGAAAACTGCTGGCCGACGAGGTGGCGCGCCGCATGGCCGAGGCCATCACCACCGGATTCACCCGCCCCGCGCCATGAACGCCCCGACCGCCTTCGACCCCGCCACCACCGCGCTGCTCGTCATCGACATGCAGCGCGACTTCTGCAGCCCCGGTGGTTACGCCCACCAGGCCGGCATCGACATCGCGCCCATGCAGGCCGTGGTGCCGCAGGTGCAGCGCCTGCTGGGCGCCGCGCGCGCCGCGGGCCTGCTGGTGGTGCACACGCGCGAAGGCCACCTGCCCGATCTGTCGGACTGCCCGCCCGCCAAGCTGGCGCGCAGCGTGGCGGCCGGCGCGCCCATCGGCAGCCGCGGCCCGCTGGGCCGCCTGCTGGTGCGCGGAGAGCAGGGCCACGACTTCGTGCCCGCGCTGCGCCCGCTGGCGGGCGAACACGTGATCGACAAACAGGGCTACGGCGCCTTCCACCAGACCACGCTCGGCCCGCTGCTCGCCGCCTTCGGGATCCGCCAGCTCGTCCTCTGCGGCGTCACCACCGAAGTCTGCGTGCACTCCACCCTGCGCGAAGCGGTGGACCGCGGCTACGTCTGCACCACCGTGGGCGACGCAACCGCCGCCAGCCAGCCCGAACTGCAGGCCCCGGCGCTGGCCATGATCGGCGTCGAAGGCGGCATCTTCGGTTCGGTGCTGGGCACCGATGCATGCCTGCGGGCGCTGCAAGCCGTGAACGTGCAGGCCACCGCATGAACACGCCCGCCCACCCCGGCGTACCCGCCGCGTACCACGGCGTGTGGGCGCGCACCCTGCTCGAAACACCCGAGGGCCGCGACACCACCACCTGGGTGCGCTGGCTGCAGACCGGGCTGTGGCACGGCGATTTGCGCGTGCCGCCCGATGCGCCGCGCAACACGCCCGAAGGCCTGGCGCTGCAGCAAGGCTTCGGGGGCACCACCACCATCACCCGCCCCGACGCAGCCTTGCCCGAGGTCTGCTGCTGGCAGCGCAGCATCGACTTCCAGCCCCCGCGCAGCACGCCCGACGCCGGCCACATGGTGTTCGAGACACCGGCTTGCGTGATCGAAACGGGCATCCACGGCCGCTACCTTGAAGTGTGGGAACGCCTGCCCGGCTCGCTCGGCCGGCGCATCGCGCTCGCGCGGCTCGACGCAGGCGGCCAGCCCAGCGCCGAGCGCCTGCTGGTGGCCGGCCTGTACCTCATGCACCTGCGCCCGCGCGCGGCCGCCTGGCCGGCCGATCTGGTGCCCGACGAGACGCTGGCCAGCGTGGTGCAACGCCACCCGGCGCAAGTTGCCGCGCTGCTGGACTTCGCCATCGGCTTTGGCACGCTGGCGCACGGCGTGTGGACGGTGGAGCGCGCCACCCGGCCCGCGCTGGAAGGCCAGGCCCTGCCCTGCGCGCTGCACCGCGTGGACGCCGCGCGCGCCCGCGTGGAGGGTGGACCGCTGGCGGGCGAGTGGCAGGTGCTGGAGTGGATCGACGACACGCAGAATGAGGCCACTGCCGAAATGCCCGAACGCCCATGACCACCCCACTCAAGCCCATCGACGGCGACTGGTTCCAGTTCCGCAGCCTCGGCGAGGGCATCACCCTCATCACCGAGCCGCACGTCATCCCCTTTCTCCGCTGCAACATCTGGCACATCCGCGGGCGCGGGCTCGACCTCATGGTCGACACCGGCCTCGGCGTCAGCAGCCTGCACGCCGCCTCGCGCCACCTGTTCGGCCAGCGCATCGCCGCGCTCGCCACCCATGTGCACCTGGACCACGTGGGCGGCCACCACGAGTTCGCCGAGTGCTGGTGCCACCGGCTCGAAGCCGACGCGCTCACGCGCGCCGACCCCGACGGCACGCTCGCCGACTTCGACCTCAACGAGGTCAACATCGACGTGCCCGGCTACCAAACCGGCGGCCCCGCCCTCACCGCCCTGCCCACGCCCGACTACGACCTCTCGGCCTGGGAAATCAAACAGGCCACCGTCACGCGCCGGCTCGACGAAGGCGACGCCATCGACCTCGGCAACCGCCACTTCGAGGTGCTGCACCTGCCCGGCCACTCGCCCGGCAGCATCGGCCTGTGGGAAGCGAAAAGCGGCACGCTGTTTTCGGGCGACGCCATCTACGACGGCCCGCTCATCGACGACCTGCACCACTCCGACCGCGTGGCCTACGCGCGCACCATGGAGCGCCTGCTGAGCCTGCCGGTGAACGTGGTGCACGCGGGCCACGACCCGAGCTTCGGGCGCGAACGCTTGCGGGAGCTGGTGCGGGCGTATCTGGGAAAACTGGAAGGCCTCAACGGCCCTGAGGGCGGGTAGCGCAAGCACTGGGCGCGCCACACCCGAAACTCCCGGCTTACGAACGCAGATCGGGAGGCGGCGTGATCACCACCTGACCATCTTTCACGGGCAGCGTGACGCCCGGCTTGAAGGACGTGCGCACCTGGCTGTCCTGGCCTTCGAGCCGGTAGGTCACGTCGTAGCCGACCAGCCTTTGCGATTTGAGCTTCACGGTCCTGCAGCGGCGCTCCGTCGTCGTGACCACGTCGTTCTGTTGCAGGTTCTTTTGCACCTGGTTACCCGCGTAGCCCCCGGCCACCGCGCCGGCCACGGTGGCCAGCTTCTTGCCGTTGCCGCCGCCGATGTTGCTGCCCAGCAGGCCGCCCGCCACACCACCGATCAACGAGCCCGCGACGCGGTGCTGGTCCTTCACCGGCGCCTGCCGCCGCACCTGCACGTTCTCGCAACGCTCCCGTGGCGTCACCACGGTCTCCGTGACCTCTTTCACCGCGACCACGTCGGCGAACTTCGGCTGTGTCAGAGTCTTGTAGCCGGTGAAGCCGCTGGCCCCGAGCACCACCATGGCGATGCTGCCCACGGCGATCCCCTTCATCATTGACTTGTCCATGTGAACACTCCTTCTTGTGTGGAGCGCAATGTAGGGCGGCCGTGTCAACGCACGATGCGCAAAGGTGTCCAAATGCTGCAGCGTGTCACCCAATGCCGACAGGCCCGCGAAGGGCCTGTCGGGTGGGTTGGGGGAGGCGTTTACTTCGCCTTCGGGGTCGGCACCAGCCCCAGCGTCGGGGTCTCGCTGAAGAAGTTCCAGGGCTTGAGCAGCACATTGACCCACTCGGTCGGCATGATCGGCCACTCTTCGGCGCGCGCCACGTGCGTGGTGCCCGTGGTCAGCCAGACCACGTTGTCGGTGTTCACGATGGCCTGGTCGTCGGCGCTGAACTGGCCCAGCCCGGTGTCCTTGCTGGAGCGGTTGGGGAACTTGCCCTCGGGGAATCTTTCGTCCTCGTTGTAGCGCGTTACCCAGATCTGCTTGTCCATGAAGTTCAGGCGGTTGTAGATCCACTCGCTGGGAGCGAAGTTGGCGCCCTTGGCCACCGGGTGTGTGCCGCCTGCGTAGGGAATCAGCTGGTACGACACCGGGTTGCCCACCTTGTTGGTCTTGCTGCCGTTGCTCAGCAGCCGGATCGTGGACGGGTCGAACTTCTGCGCCGCCTGCTTCTCGGTGGCCACCGTGCGCAGCGTCGTCTGCATGGTGCTGGTGCGCGGGCCGCCGGCCGTGTTGGGCAGCACCACCGGGTCCATCTCGGTCAGCGAGTTGGCCTCGCCGTCCACGTCGAGGTCGAGGCGGAAGTTGTAGATGTGCTGGTGCGTGGTGCCCACGATGTTGTGGTCCAGCAGCGTGCCGTACTTCGTGTCTTCCGCGGCGCTCGGATCGGCCATGGTGCGCGCCTTCACGCCCTTCACGGCCTCGATGCCGGTGGCGCCCGCGTTGATGCCGATGGTGCCGTTCTCCGCGAACACCCAGTCGAACATGTAGTCGTAGTTGCCCACGGTGCTGATCCAGCGCACCACCAGCTCGCGCCGCTCGGCGCTGATGTTGGGCTTGCCCATTTCCTGGTGCTTGTACTCGGGGCCGGCGTAGCGCTCGAACACGGCGATCGCGTTGGGGATCGTCATCGGTGCGCCGGTGAAGTCGGCGATGGTCGCGTCGAGGTACACCGCGTTCTGCGGCGCGTCCTTGCCCGCCTCGATGGGCGAGGTGAGCGTGCCCATGCCGTACTCGCCCGAGTCGAGGTAGGCCTTGAAATACCAGCCCACGTCCGGGTCGCCGTAGGGCACGATCATGCCGCCCAGCGTGCCCTCGTACAGCACCTTGCGCGGTGTGCCCTTGTCGTTGTAGGTCACGGTGGAGAGCGTGAGGCCGGTGCGCGAGTTCAGGCCAATGTGGAACGCCCAGTTGCGCCAGGTCAGCGTGTTGCCGCTGATGGTGTAGTTCTTGCCCTCGGGCTCGGTGATGTGCAGCGGCTTGTGCGGCGCGCTGGCCTTGCGGTCGCTGCCGTCGTAGGGCGTGGGCTTCATCGGCACCGGGATCACGCCCGCGTCCTCGATCTTGATCACCTTCTTCTGCTCCAGGTCCACCACCGCCACCAGGTTCTCGATCGGGTGCGCCCAGTAGTTGTTGTCGCCCTCGTCGAGGTAGCTCACCACCTTGAGCAGGCGCTGTTCCTGTTTCAGCCCGTCCTTGCCATCGAAGTAGCCCACGGTCAGCGGTGTGGCCACCACCTTCTTCACGTCTGGGATGCCCCGCTGCGCCAGCGCCTTGGCGTATTCCGGGCTGGCCTCGATGGCCGCCTGCACCGCGCCGAAATCGTCGATCAGCACCATGCCGTGTGCGCCCTCCACGGGCTGCCACTGCGTGAGCTTCTTCGAGGCCAGGTCCACCGTGCCCTCGATCAGCTTGCGGCCGTCGAGGATCACGAACGCCGCCTGGCGCGGCGCCTGCACCGGCTTGCCCCCCAGCGCGTGCGCCCACACCTGGTCTTTCGGCGGCGCCTTGAGCACGATCTCGGTGAACCGGTGGCCAGGCTTGAACTGGCCCGAGGCCTTCAGCACCTCCAGCGTGGCCTTGATCTCGTCCGCCGTCAGCGGGTTCAGCGGGTTGGGCTTGCGCTCGACCACGAAGGTCTTGTCCAGGCCGGACTGGAACACCTGCTGGAAGAAGTCGGCCGCCACATACGGCGTGCCCTTGCGCAGCACCACCGGCACGCCCAGCCGCAGCGTCGCGCCATTCACCTGCGCCGTGCGCGCGCCGGGTTTCACGCGCACCAGGGTGCTGTTGCGCGAGAGCGTGAACACCTGGGCATAGCTGTCCCACTGCACCGTGGCGTTGAAGTCTTTGGCGGCCTTTTTCAGCGGCACCATCTTGGCGGCAGCGCCGTGCGCCAGCGCCAGTGGCGACCACAGCGCGGCGGCGGCCAGGGCGACGGCACTCAGTGCCAGGGGAAGGGAGCGGGTGGTCATGGAGGGACTTCTCGAGATACGGGTTGGGACAAGGCCCGCACCTTAGGGCGACCCGGCACCGAGGGGTTATCCGTATTTGGCAAATCTGCGCTGGCCCCAACAATGGCGCACAACTTGCATTGCGGCCCGGCATGAACTTCGATCACTCCCACAAACGTGCACGCGACGCCGGCGAGCAGGCCGCCAGCCTGCCCGACTGGGACCAGCGCTACGAACAGCTCTCGGCCGGGCGCTTCGAGGGCGAGGTGGACGAACTGCGCGTGGGCCCGGCGCAGGTGTTTGCCGAGCGGGCCAATCAGGTCGTCATGCAGGCCGGGCACCTGAGCCCCCACCGCATGTCCATCGCGCTGGTGCGCGCGGCGGACGCACCGGGCTGGTACTGCGGCCACCGGCTGCCCGGCGAACACCTCATCGGCATCTCTGCGCAAGGCGATTTCGACCTCGTGGCCAGCGCCGGCATGCAGATCCTGGCGCTCTCGGTGGACACGCAGGCTCTGCGCGAACTGATCACCCAGGTGGAGGGACCGGACGCCGAACTGCCCGCCGTGCCCCTGCTGCTGAACGCACCGCGCGCGGCCTGCGCCGAATACGGCCGGCTGCTCAACGCCGCGCTGGGCCTCGCGAACAGCCCGGCCGACCTCAGCGCCTACCCCGCCTCGCGCCGCATGCTCGCGCTTTCGCTCTGCGACGCCCTGCTCGCCAACCTGCGCTCGGGCGAGCCGACGGGCGCGCTGCCCGCCTCGGCCGCCAGCCGCCGCCGCATCGTCGCCCGCGCACGCCAGTACATGCAGGCGCACGCCCACGAAGTGATCGCCGTGCCCGACCTCTGCCAGGCCATTGGCACCTCGCGCCGCGCGCTGCAGTATGCGTTTGAGGAGGTCATGCAGATCAGCCCCGTTACCTACCTGCGCGCCATGCGCCTCAATCAGGTGCGCAGCGAACTGCGCCAGAACCGGGCGGCGCCCGTGGGCGACGTGGCGGCGCGCTGGGGCTTCTGGCACCCCTCGCGCTTCGCGAGCGACTACAAGGCCCTGTTCGGCGAGCTGCCTTCAGCCACGCGCAGCGCGGCGGCGGCCAGGGAACCCCTGACGGCCTGAGGGTGGGGCGCGCCGGGAGGCCACATGGCCGAACCGCCGCCACGGCACGCCCCATGCTTGTGCCGTCACCATGACCCCCGCCGCACCCCTCACGCCCGCCCCCGCCACCCACTCCTGGTTCGACGACACCCACGCGCTCATCGCCGGCTCGCTCTTCGTCGCACTCGGCATGACCATGTTTGGCCACGCCGGCCTGCTGACCGGCGGCGTGGCGGGCGTGGCCTTTCTGGCCAGTTACGCCAGCGGCCTGCCCTTTGGCCTGTTCTTCTTTCTGTTCAGCCTGCCGTTCTTCGTGCTCTCCTGGTACCGGCTCGGCCCGGCGTTCACCTTCAAGAGCTTCGGCGCCGTCGCCCTCGTGTCCGCCTGCACCACATTGGCGCCCAAGGTGGTGCGCTTCGAATTGCTCAACCCCTGGGTCGCTTCCGTGCTCGGCGGCTTCCTGATCGGCTTCGGGCTGCTCGCCCTGCTGCGCCACCAGGCCAGCGTGGGCGGTGTCAACATCCTCGCGCAATGGCTGCAGCAGGCCAAAGGGTTCAGCGCCGGCAAGGTGCAGATGTGTGTGGATCTGGTCGTGGTGCTCGCGGCGTTCTGGGTGCTGCCGCCCATGCAGGTGGCGCAGTCGGTGGTGGGCGCGGTGGCCATCGGCGCCATCCTCGCGCTCAACCACCGGCCGGGGCGGTACCTCGGGGTGTGATCGGTGGCGCCTGGGCGCGGAATCCTGCTAGCCTGCGTCATGCCTTCACCTCAACTCCTGCTTGAATCCGATGCCGGCGTCCTGACCCTGACGCTGAACCGCCCCGACAAACTCAACGCCATCGACAACGAACTGGCCGAGGCCCTGCTCGAAGCGCTGAATGCCGCGGCCATCGACCCGTCAGTCCGCGCCATCCGCCTTCGAGGCAGCGGCCGCGCGTTCTGCGCCGGACGCGATGTCGGCGCAGCGCCCACCGACAAAGACCTGGAGCTGGTGCAGGCGGTTTCCCGGGCCATCGTGACTCACCCCAGACCGGTGATCGCCGCCGTGCACGGCTGGACCGTCGGCGCCGGCTTCGAGTGGATGATGAACGCCGACATCGTCTACGCCGCCGTGGACGCGAGGTTCAAGCTGCCCGAGGCCTCGCTGGGCGTCTTCGTCACGGGTGGACTGGTGGCGACCCTGCCCTCCGCGATCGGTCCGATGCGCGCCAAAGCGCTGATGCTGCTCGGTGAGACCTTCGACGCGGCGCAGGCCCTCGACTGGGGACTGGTCTACCGCAGCGTGCCCGCGGACGAACTCAATGCGGTCTCGCTGGCGGCGGCCCGGCGGATTGCGGACCTCAAACCCGAGGTGGCGACGCAGTTCAAACGGGTGCTGAACCAGATCGGGCTGGATCAATTTGATCGCGCCATCGAAGAGGAATCCAGGGTCCAGCGCATGCTGGGCCGCGATGACGTCGGGCGGTGAGCCACCCTGACGGCCTGGTCTGTCCAGCGCTCAGTTAGCCGGGGGGCGCTGCTGCTTCGAGATACGGTCCCAGTCTTTCAGCGTCTGCTGCAGGCGGTTTTTCGCGTCGGTGTGGCTCTGGCTGTTGCCGCCCATGCGGGTGGCGCAGTCGGTGGTGGGTGCGGTGGCCATCGGCGCCATCCTCGCGTTCAACCACCGGCCGGGGCGTTATCTGGGGGTGTGAGCAGCGATACGCTCCGTTCCTTGGGAGCCGGTGTGGGCTATGCACAGGAAGCGCGTCGACCGAACCACGAGACGAGACACACTGCAGAGATACCAACAAATCCAGGGAGTGCCACCATGCCATCTCGCCTTGCCCGTCTCCTGTCGATCGGGTTCCTTCACGGAGTGCTTGCAGCCTCGGCCCACAGCGCCACACCCGAGCAGATCGAGCAGTTCGGTGCCTTGCTCAAGAGCCAAGTGAAAACCACAGAGGCCATCGAGGCCGTCCGCGACGCGCCACCGGGCGAACACGCCCGCTGGGGCGAAGAGGTGTGTACCTGGGTCCGAATTGGAAAGGCCGATTTCGCCGCCACCCAGACCAACCTCGCCGAGTTCTTCGGGGACGATCTTTCTGCTGCGATCGTGTTCGCCGCTCGGCGGGTGATCTGTCCGGAACTCAAGTAGTGGGCATTTCGATGCACTGCAGGCCCCTGGCACCAAACCTGCTAACACTGAGAGACAGAGAGGTGAGTGCACCAAAACGGTGATTCGCTGCCTTGAAGACCGCTAGGGTTCCGGGCGTTGCTCATACATATATGTAGAGCGCGCCGTCTGGTCCGAGAGCAGTCGGCCACGATCGTGTGGCTCCACGGAGGGACAAAAGCCCGGGAGATGCTTCGCTGCTTGCGCACGAGCCTCTCTCGCTGTTTGTCCCCCGTCAGGAGCCCCGCATGTCCCAGCTTCCTCCGCCCGCACCCATCCCGCCACCGGCCCGCGCCGGAGCGCCCGGCGCCGTTGCGTCTGCACGCCCGCCACGGCGCACCGGCTTCTGGACGGTGCGCACCGGCATCTCGCGCCGCGCCTACTGGGTGTTTGCGCTCACCGGCCTGATCACCCCGCTGCTGATGTGGGCCGCGCTGGCCGCCTGGGGCGGCATGGACCCGACCTTTCTGCCTTCGCCCACAGCGGTGCTGGCCAAGACCTGGACCTGGGCCACCGAGACCGGCCTGCTCGAAGACATGGGCATCAGCATCTACCGCGTGGTCGCGGGCTTCGTGCTCTCGGCGGTGATCGCGCTGCCGCTGGGCCTGCTGATCGGTTCGTTCCGCTCGGTGCAGGCGCTGCTGGAGCCGCTGACCGACCTGATCCGCTACATGCCGGCGGTGGCCTTCATTCCGCTGGTGATGCTGTGGGTGGGCATCGACGAGGGTTCCAAGATTGCGATCATCTTCATCGGCACCTTTTTCCAGATGGTGCTGATGGTGGCGGAAGACGTGCGCCGCGTGCCGGCCGCGCAGGTGGAGGCGGCGCAGACCATGGGCGCGAACCGCCGTGAGCTGCTTGAAAAGGTGATCCTGCCCAGCGCCAAGCCGGCCCTGCTCGACACGCTGCGCATCACCATGGGCTGGGCCTGGACCTACCTGGTCGTCGCCGAGTTGGTGGCCGCGAACTCGGGCCTGGGCTACGCCATCCTGCGCGCGCAGCGCTTCCTGCAGACCGACACCATCTTCGCCGGGATCATCGTCATCGGGCTCATCGGCCTGGTGACCGACCAGCTGTTCCGCTGGCTGCACCGCCGCGCGTTTCCCTGGCTTTACCTGAAAGGCTGATGCGATGAGCACCCTTCCCAAAATTTCCATCCGCGGCCTCACCAAGCACTTTGACGGCGCGCCCACCCACGCACTGGAGAACGTGGACCTGGACATCGGCGCCAACGAGTTCGTCACCTTCGTGGGCGCTTCGGGCTGCGGCAAGAGCACGCTGCTGCGCACCATCGGCGGGCTGGAGGTGCAGACCGCCGGCGAGCTGCTGGTGGACAACCAACCCGTGACCGGCCCGGGCATCGACCGCGCCATGGTGTTCCAGCACTACAGCCTCTACCCCTGGATGACGGTGATGGAGAACATCAAGTTCTGCCGCCAGCTCGCCGCGCACACGCAAGACCGCAGCTCCAGCGACGTGGAAGCCGCCTCGGGCCGGGCCGACGCGCTGCTGCGCCTGATGGGCCTGCAGGCTTCGGCCGGCGCCTGGCCCAACCAGCTTTCGGGCGGCATGCAGCAGCGCGTGGCGATCGCGCGCGCGCTCATGGGCCGGCCCGACATCGTGCTGATGGACGAGCCCTTCGGCGCGCTGGACGCACAGACGCGCGAGGTGATGCACGACCTGATCCGCTATGTGCACCGGCTGGAGAAAGCCACCATCGTTTTCGTGACGCACGACGTGGAGGAAGCGCTCTACCTCGGCAGCCGCGTGGTGCTGATGGCGCCGCGCCCGGGGCGCATCGACACCATCTACGAGGTGCCTTTCGGCGACCAGCGCACGCAGGACCTGAAGTTCGCGCCCGAATTCGTGCGCTTGAAGCGCGACATCCTGGAACGCATCCGCGAGACCTCGGGCATGAAGACCGATCTGGAACAGCTGCAGCGCCTGAGCGGCGCGGTGGCTGAGACCGCCTGAACCCCTGGAGACACCCATGAACCTGAATGACATCCCCGATCCGCTGACCACCGTCTTGCCCAACCCGCCACAGGCCGCGCCGGTGGACGCGCCCGCGTTCTGGCAACGTTTCCCCGCGCCCGCGCTGGCCGGCGTGGACACCGACAAAGTGATGTGGAGCGAGGTGGTGCCCGGCGGCAGCCACTGGAGCTGGCGCATGCCACGCGGCAGTGCGATTCGCTTCGTGGCGCTGGACGCGGGCGCCAACCTGAGCCTGGTGCTCTACAGCGCGCAAGAGAAGCTGGAGCGCTACAACATGCCCGACAGCCTGAAGGCGCAGCACACCGCGCACTACACGCGCGGCCACGTGCTCATGAGCGACATGGGCCGCAGCATGGCCAGCGTCACGGCCGACAGCCTGGGCTGGCACGACCCGCTGGGCGCCCTGCTAGACAACGAGCTCATGGCCACCAAGTACGGCGAGCAACGCTACGAGCAGGCGCGCAACGCCATGTACCGCTCCGGCAAGGACGGCCTGCTGATCGAGATCGGCAAATACGGCCTGACGCGGCGCGACCTGATCGCACCGGTGAACCTGTTCAGCAAGGTGAGTGTGGATGCGCAGGGCCGCTTCGGCTTTGCGCCTGACCACGCCAGGGCGGGCGATTTCGTGGAACTGCGTTTTGACATGGACGTGATCCTGGCCGTGTCCAGCGCGCCGCACGCGCTCGACCCATCGCCCGTCTACGCGCCCAAGAAGGTGGGCCTGCTGGCTTGGCGCTGCGGCGCGGCGCCGGCCGACGATTTCTGCCGCGCCTTCCGCCCCGAAAACGCGCGCGCCCTGCACAACAGCGACATGTTGTACCTGTGAGGAGAGACACGATGAACACCGCCACCGACATCCGCATCCTGGAGAGCCAGTTGGACCCGGCCCACGCCGTGATGGACCAGCGCCACCCCGCGGGCGAGCCCATCCTGTTCGCCGTCAACAAGGGCCAGACCCTGCGCATCGTCGACCTCGAAGGCAACCAGGCCGCCGACGTGATCTTCTACAACCGCGACGACCTGGCCGAGCACTACAGCGCGACCGACACCATGGTCCACCAGGGTGGCATCTACCTGACCACCGGCTCCGTCATCCGCAGCAACGACGGCCGGCCCATGCTCACCATCGTGGCCGACACCTGCGGCCGCCACGACACCCTCGGCGGCGCCTGCGCGGCCGAGAGCAACACCGTGCGCTACGCGCTGCAGAAAAAGTACATGCACAGCTGCCGCGACAACTATTTGATCGCCCTGCAGCGCGCCGACATGGGCCTGACCAAACGCGACCTGGTGCCCAACATCAACTTCTTCATGAACGTGCCGGTCACCGACAGCGGCGACCTGAAGTTCGACGACGGCGTGTCCGGCCCGGGTAAGTACGTGGAGATGCGCGCCGAGATGGACGTGTGGGTGTTGATCAGCAACTGCCCGCAGCTGAACAACCCCTGCAACGCGTACAACCCCACCCCCATCCAGCTCATCGTGTGGGACCCGGTCTGAACGATCTTGTGTGAACCGCTGCTGCGGGACGGCCCGCAGCTTCCAGCCCCATTTGCAGGACGGCCTGCCCCGGAGACTCCATGTTCAGCAAGGTCCTGATTGCCAACCGCGGCGCCATCGCCTGCCGCATCATCCGCACGCTCAAAGCACTGGGCGTGCAGAGCGTGGCCGTGTATTCCGAAGCCGACGCGCAGGCGCGCCATGTGCGCGAAGCCGACGAGGCCTACCTGCTCGGCCCGGCACCCGCAGCCGAGAGCTACCTGCGTGCCGACCGCATCCTGCAGATCGCCCAGGACTGCGGCGCGCAGGCCATCCACCCTGGCTACGGTTTCCTGTCGGAAAACCCCGGTTTCGCCGAAGCCTGCGAGGCCGCCGGCATCGCCTTCATCGGCCCCACGCCAGCGCAGATGCGCGCCTTTGGCCTGAAGCACACGGCGCGTGATCTGGCACAGCAGCGCGGTGTGCCGCTGCTGCCGGGCTCGGGCCTGCTGGGCGATCTGGCGCAGGCGCAAACCGAGGCACAGCGCATCGGCTTCCCGGTGATGCTCAAGAGCACGGCGGGCGGCGGCGGCATCGGCATGCGGCTGGTGTGGAACGCCGCCGAACTCGCCGACGCGTTCGAAAACGTGGGGCGCCTCGCCCAGGCCAACTTCAAGGACGCCGGCCTGTTCATCGAGAAGTACGTGGAGCAGGCGCGCCACATCGAGGTGCAGGTGTTTGGCGACGGCGTGGGCGGCGTGATCGCGCTGGGCGAGCGCGACTGTTCGGTGCAGCGGCGCAACCAGAAGGTGATCGAAGAAACCCCGGCGCCGGGCCTGAGCGACGCGCAGCGCAGCGAGCTGCACGCCACCGCCGTGCGGCTGGCGCAGGCGGTGGACTACCGCTCGGCCGGCACGGTGGAATTCGTCTACGACGCCGCCACCGGCGCCTTCTACTTTCTGGAAGTGAACACGCGCCTGCAGGTGGAGCACGGCGTGACCGAGCAGGTGAGCGGTGTGGACCTGGTAGCCTGGATGCTGCAGCTCGCCGCGGGCGACCTGCCGCCGCTGGCCACGCTGCAACCGGTGCTGCGCGGCGCGTCGATCCAGGTGCGGCTCTACGCCGAAGACCCGGCGCGCAATTTCCAGCCCTGCGCGGGCCTGCTCACCGAGGTGGTGTTCCCCACCGACGCGCGCGTGGACGGCTGGGTCGAGCGCGGCACCGAGGTGCCCGCCTGGTACGACCCGATGCTGGCCAAGCTCATCGTCACCGCCGACACCCGCGAGCAGGCGCTGCTGAAGATGGAAACCGCGCTGGACGCGACGCGCCTGGCCGGCATCGAAACCAACCTGGGCTACCTGCGCCAGGTGGTGCGCAGCGCCGTGTTCCGCGAAGGCCGGCAGGTCACGCGCTTCCTCAACAGCTTTGACTACCGGCCCGCGACCATCGAGGTGCTGGAGCCGGGCGTGCAGACCAGCGTGCAGGACTGGCCGGGCCGCACCGGCTACTGGGACGTGGGCGTGCCGCCCAGCGGCCCGATGGACGCCTACGCGCACCGCCTGGCCAACCAGCTGGTGGGCAACGCGCCCGACGCCGCCGCGCTGGAGATCACGCTCGCCGGCCCCACGCTGCGCTTCAACACCGACGCCGTCGTGGCCGTGACCGGCGCACCGGTGAAGCTCACGCTGGACGGCCAGCCGGTGGCGATGTGGCAGGCGCTTCAGATCAGCGCGGGCAGCACGCTGGCCGTGGGTCGCACCGAAGCGGGCGTGCGCCTCGCGCTGGCCGTGGCCGGCGGGCTGGACGTGCCGGCCTACCTCGGCAGCCGCAGCACCTTCACGCTCGGCCAGTTCGGCGGCCACGCGGGGCGGCATCTGCGCGCGGGCGATGTGCTGCACCTCGCGGGCACGGCCACGCCGGTGGCGGCGGCCACACCCGCCGCGCTGATCCCCACCTACGGCCACCACTGGGACGTGGGCGTGCTCTACGGCCCGCACGGCGCACCCGATTTCTTCCAGCCCGACGACATCGCCACCTTCTTCGCCACCGACTGGAAGGTGCACCACAACAGCAGCCGCACCGGCGTGCGCCTGATCGGCCCCCGGCCGCAGTGGGCGCGCGCCGACGGCGGCGAGGCGGGCTTGCACCCCTCGAACATCCACGACAACGCCTACGCCATCGGCGCGATCGACTTCACCGGCGACATGCCCGTGATCCTCGGGCCCGACGGCCCCAGCCTCGGCGGCTTCGTCTGCCCGGCCGTGGTGGTGAACGCCGAGCTGTGGAAGCTGGGCCAGCTGCGCCCGGGCGACACGGTGCGCTTCCACCGGCTCTCGCTGGCGCAGGCGGGTGAGCGCGAGGCGGCGGTGGAGGCTGCGCTGTCTTCCCTGGCCGGCGCGCTGCCTGCGACGCCCAGCGACGACGCAGAGGCCCACACCACACCGGTGATCTTTGAGGACCCAGCGCGCGAAGACGTGCCCGCCATGCTGGTGCGCCAGGCCGGCGACCGCTACGTGCTGCTGGAGTTCGGCCCGCTGGTGCTGGACATCGAACTGCGCCTGCGTGTGCACGTGCTCATGACAGCGCTCAAAGACCTGCAGGCGCGAGGCCAGCTGCCCGGCATCATCGACATGACGCCCGGCATCCGCTCGCTGCAGGTGCACTTTGACCCCGCGCGGATCGCCCGCGACGCACTGCTCAAAGTGCTGATCGCCACCGAGGCCGCGCTGCCGCCGGTGGACGACATGGTGGTGCCCAGCCGCACGGTGCACCTGCCGCTGTCGTGGGACGACCCGCAGACCAAACTCGCCATCGAGAAGTACATGCAGTCGGTGCGGCCCGACGCGCCCTGGTGCCCGAGCAACATCGAGTTCATCCGCCGCATCAACGGGCTGGACAGCATCGACGACGTGTTCAAGATCGTGTTCGAGGCGCCCTACCTCGTGCTCGGCCTGGGCGACGTGTACCTGGGCGCGCCGGTGGCCACGCCGCTGGACCCGCGCCAGCGCCTCGTGACCACCAAGTACAACCCGGCGCGCACCTGGACGCCGGAGAACGCCGTGGGCATCGGCGGCGCCTACCTCTGTGTCTACGGCATGGAAGGCCCCGGCGGTTACCAGTTCGTGGGCCGCACGCTGCAGATGTGGAACCGATGGCGGCATGGCGAGGCGGGCACCGTGTTCGAGCAACCCTGGCTGCTGCGCTTCTTCGACCAGATCCGCTTTTATCCCGTGAGCCAGGAAGAACTGCTGCGCATTCGCGCCGATTTCCCGCACGGCGGCTATCCGCTGCGCACCGAAGCGGGAAGTTTCAGCCTGAAGGACTACCGCCGTTTCCTGGCCGACAACGCGGCCAGCATCGCGGCCTCCAAGGGGACGCAGCAGGTGGCGTTTGAGGCCGAGCGCGAGCGCTGGGCCGCTGCCGGCCTGGCCGAGGTGGCGAGCGAGGCCGACGTGGAAGCGGCCGGGCCCGACAGCGAGATCGACCTGCCCGAAGGCGGGCGCCTGATCGCCACCAGCGTGCCCGGCAACGTGTGGAAGGTCGCCGTGAGCGAAGGCCAGCAGGTGCAGGCCGGCGACGTGCTGATGGTGATCGAGTCCATGAAGATGGAGTTCAACCTGCTCGCACCCGCCAGCGCCACCGTGCACAAGCTCATGTGCGCCCAGGGCGGCTCGGTGGCCGCGGGGCAGAACGTGCTGGTGCTGATCGACGAACCGGTCTGACCTTCATTCAAAAAACATTCAAGGAGCCCTTCATGAACCTGAGCACCCTCTCTTTCGACATCGCCAGTCTTCAGGCCGCCTACGCCAGCGGCGTGACCGTGCGCGCCGTGGTGGCCGAAGCCCAACGCCGCTGCGCCAGCGACACCCACCACGCCTTCATCCACCGCCTGAGCGATGCAGAGATCGAGCCCTTCCTCGCGCATCTCGACGGCGTGGACCCGGCGAGCCTGCCGCTCTACGGCGTGCCGTTTGCGATCAAGGACAACATCGACCTCGCGCACATCCCCACCACCGCGGGCTGCCCCGAATTCGCCTACACGCCGGGCGAGAGCGCCTTCCTGATCCAGCAGCTGGTGGCGGCGGGCGCGGTGCCGCTGGGCAAGACCAACCTCGACCAGTTCGCCACCGGCCTCAACGGCACCCGCTCGCCCTACGGCGCCTGCCAGAACGCCTTCAACCCCGAGTTCGTTTCGGGCGGCTCCAGCTCGGGCTCGGCGGTGAGCGTGGCCAAGGGCTGGGTCACGTTTTCATTGGGCACCGACACGGCCGGCTCGGGCCGCGTGCCCGCGAGCTTCAACAACCTCATCGGCCTCAAGCCCAGCATCGGCTTGCTCTCAGGCACCGGCGTGGTGCCGGCCTGCCGGTCGGCGGACACGGTGTCGATCTTCGCGCTCACCGCCGCCGACGCGCAGGCCGTGCTCGCCGTGGCTGCGGCCTACGACGAAGCCGATGCCTTCAGCCGCAAAGCCGAACCCTTCGGCGTGGACTTCTCGGCCGGCCCGTTCCGCTTCGGCGTGCCGCGCGCGCAGGACCTGGCCTTCTTCGGCAACACCACCGCACCCGCGCTGTTTGAAGCATCCGTCGAACGCCTGAAGGCCCTGGGCGGCACGCCGGTGACCGTGGACCTCACCCCCTTCCTGGAAGCCGCGCGCCTGCTCTACGAAGGCCCCTGGGTGGCCGAGCGCTACGTGGCCATCCAGGACTTCATCGACGCACAACCCGAAGCCGTGTTTCCGCCGGTGCGAACCATCATCGAAGGCGGCCGAAACAAGACCGCTGCCGACGCGTTTGCTGCCAGCTACCGGCTGAAGTCGCTCAAGCGCGTGTGCGACGCGGTGTGGAAAGACGTGGACTGCCTGCTCACGCCCACCGCCGGCACCATCTACCGCATCGCCGAGATGCAGGCCGACCCGATCCGCCTCAACTCGAACCTGGGCTACTACACCAACTTCATGAACCTGCTGGACTACAGCGCCGTGGCCGTCCCCGCCGGCATGTTGACCAGCGGCGACGCAGCCGGCCTGCCCTGGGGCGTGACCCTCGGCGCGCCGGCGCACAAGGACGTGCCCCTGCTGCGCCTGGCCGACCGCTTCCACCGCGCACAGGCCTTGTCATTGGGGGCGACCGCAACGCCGCTGGCCGACACGCCCCCCATCGGCGATGTGCCCAAGAGCGCGCTCGGCGCCGGCTCGGTGAAGGTCGCCGTCTGCGGCGCGCACCTGAGCGGCCTGCCGCTCAACTGGCAGCTCACACAGCGCGGTGCGCACCTGCTGGGCGCAGTGAAGTCCTCAGCGGAATACAGGTTTTACGCGCTCGCCGGTGGCCCGGTGCAACGGCCCGGCATGGTGCGCGTGGCCGAAGGCGGCGCGGCCATCGATATGGAAGTCTGGGAGATGCCAGCCCAACACTTCGGCAGCTTCGTCGACGGCATCCCCGCGCCACTGGGCATCGGCAAGGTGAAGCTCGCGGATGGGTCGTGGGTCAGCGGGTTTGTGTGCGAGGCGATCGGGGTTGAGGGTGGGACCGATATCACGGCGCTGGGCAGCTGGCTGGCTTGGTTGGCGCAGAAGGGCTGAGGTTTGGTGCTCGCTCTTGGCGCGACTGGCTGTAAAGCAGCGACTACGGCCATTGGTGGTCGCACCCGCAGTTCACAGTTATGTCCACAGAGCTGTCATCCAGGCACCTGCGATGTCGCTGGCCCGATGATCGTTCATGGTGGGCAATGCTGACATTGCCTTCGGCCATGAGACCGAAGCCTTGTTTCAGCCATCATGGCGACTTCACGATAGGCGCCTCCCATTCCTGGAACTCGTCCTCGTCCGCCGCCTTGAAGGCGCGTTCGGCCGATCGCAGGGTGTTCTCAATCAGCATGGTGACTGTCATCGGTCCGACCCCGCCCGGCACAGGCGTTATCCAAGAAGCCTTTTCTTTCACCTCATCGAAACACACATCGCCGACGATACGGCCATCTGGCAGACGGTTGATCCCGACGTCGATGACGATGGCGCCCTCTTTCACCATCTGCGGCACGATCAGACCGGGCTTGCCCGCGGCCACGATCAGGACGTCGGCCAGGATGGTGTGTTGCGCGAGGTCGCGCGTCTTGGCGTGGCATATTGTCACCGTCGCCTCGCGCTGCAGCAGCATCAGTCCCATGGGCTTGCCCACGATGTTGCTTGCACCCACCACCACCACGTTCTTGCCCGCCACGTCGATGCCCGTGGTGTCGAGCAGCAGCTGCACGCCATAGGGTGTGCAGGGCGGGAAAATGCTGTTGCCAGTGACCAGTGCGCCGACGTTGTAGAGGTGAAAACCGTCCACGTCCTTGTGCACCGAGATCGCCTCCAGCACGCGGGCAATCTGGATGTGCGGTGGCAGCGGCAGCTGCACCAGGATGCCGTGGATGCCGGCGTCCGCGTTCAGGCGTTCGATGGTGGCGAGCACCTGGGCCTCGCTCGCGTCGGCCGGCAACGGCAGGTGCAGCGACATCACGCCGCACTCTTGACACGCCTTGATCTTGTTGCCGACGTAGACCCGCGAGGCCGGGTTGTCGCCGACCAGGATCACCGCCAGCCCGGGCGAGACGCCGCGCTCCTTCAGGCGCTCCACGCGCTCGCGAAAGCCCACCCGCAACCGTCTGGACAGTGCCTTGCCGTCAATGATCTGTGCCGTCATGGCGCGGCCCTCAGCGGAACACCACGGTCTTGTTGCCGTGGATCAGCACGCGGTCCTCGAGGTGGTAGCGCAGGCCGCGCGCCAGCACCGCTTTCTCGACATCCTTGCCGCTGCGCACCAGCTCTTCGGGCACGTCGGAGTGGTCGATGCGCACCACGTCCTGCTCGATGATCGGGCCCTGGTCGAGTTCGGATGTCACGAAGTGGCAGGTGGCGCCGATCAGCTTGACGCCGCGCTGGAAGGCCTGGTGGTAGGGCTTGGCGCCCACGAAGCTGGGCAGGAAGCTGTGGTGGATGTTGATGATCTGGCCCGGGAACTTGTCACACAGGTCGGGCGCGAGGATCTGCATGTAGCGCGCCAGCACCATCACGTCGCCTTCGGCTTCACGGTAAAACTTTTCGACCTTGCCATAGGCCTCGGCCTTGGTGTCGGGCGTGACCGGCACGTGGTGGAACGGGATGCCATGCCATTCGACCAGGCCACGGAAAGTCTCGTGGTTGGAGATCACGCAGGGGATGTCGATGTCGAGCTCGCCTGCGTGCCAGCGGCCCAGCAGGTCGTAGAGGCAGTGCTCCTGTTTGCTCACCAGGATGACGACGCGCTTCTTGCGCGCGCTGTCCGAGATGCGCCACTGCATGTCGAACGGTGCAGCGATCTTGGCGAACTCGGTGCGGAAGGTTTCCACATCGAGCTTCAGCGAATCGGCCAGGATCTCCTGGCGCATGAAAAACAGCTGCGACTCGGTCTCGGCGTGGTGGCTGGCTTCGGTGATCCAGCCGCTGTGTTCGGCCAGAAAGTTGGCCACTGCGGCGACGATGCCGACGCGGTCGGGGCACGACAGAGACAGGGTGTAACGGCGGGGGGAAGTGGTGCTCATGGCGGGTTCAGTCCTTGGCCGTGCGTTTGAGTTTTTGCGGGTCGTCGAAGGGCAGGCTGGCCGTGGTGGCGGCGCTGGTCATGGCGGCACCGCGCAGTTCGAGCGCGCGGCCTGGCACCGCGTAGGCCGGGTCCAGCCGGGCGATGGCCATCGACTTTTTCGTCAGGCGCGAGACCATGGCGCAGGTCACGAAGCCGACCTTTTTGTCACCGTCCCACAGGCCGTCGCCAGCCTGTGCGGCTTCGAACTGCTGCATCTCTACGCCGAAGATCTTGAAACGCTCCTGGCCTTGCAGGCGGAAGTGTTCGGTGGCGCCGCGGAACTCGGTCTTGCCCGGCGACACCGTGAAGTCCAGGCCCAGTTCCCAGAGCGAGTCGCCAATGGGTTCGCCTTCCATGGGGTACATGTCGGAGTTGTCGTAGGGGTAGAACATCAGCGAGCTCTCCACGCGCAGCCAGTCCAGCGTGGTGAACGAGCAGGGGATGATGCCCATGGCCTTGCCCTCGGCCAGCACGGTGTCCCAGATCTTGGGGGCGTTGGCGGCTTTGCAGAAGATCTCGTAGCCGCGCTCGCCGGTGTAGCCGGTGCGCGACAGCATGATGGGCGCGCCAAACAGCGTGGTGTGCATGTGGTGGAAGTACGGCAGCTGGCGCACGCCGGGCACGAACTTCTCCAGAAAACTCACGGCCAGCGGGCCTTGCAGCGAGAGGTCGTGCAGGTCGTCGTCGAACAGCACGGCCACGTTGCGACCCACAGCGCCGCGCGTCAGGATTTCGTGGCCCTGGCCCGCGCCGTGCACCACCATGAAGGCGTTGGGCGAGATGCGGTAGATCACGCAGTCGTCGATGAACTTGCCGGCTTCGTTCAGCATGCAGGCGTACACCGATTTTCCGGGGTAGAGCTTGCTCACGTTGCGCGTGGTGGCCTGGTTGATCAGCATCTCAGCGTGCGGGCCGACCAGGTGCATTTTTTTAAGACCCGAGACGTCCATCAGACCCGCCTTGGTGCGAATGGCTTCGTGCTCGTCCGCCAGGTCGGATGAATAGGTCCAGGCCGTGCCCATGCCGTTCCAGTCGCCCAGGGACGAGCCCAGTGCGCGGTGCCGATCGGCCAGGGCCGAGATGCGCCAAGAGTTCATGCGGTGCTCCAGTGAAAGTGAAAAAGGAAGAGAAAGAAATCAGACCGTTTCAGCGAGTTCGGTGGTCTCGGCTTCGGTACCTTTGGCGATGGCGCTGCCGTCGTCGTACGGCGCGAGGTAGGCCACGGCGGTGGGCAGGAAGCGGGAGAGGCCCTTGTAGTCGGCCAAGGGCTGCGGCAGTGTGGAGAGCACGCGCGAGAGTCGTTTGCCCCACTTGGGCACTCGCACCAGCTCGTCCAGCGAAGCCAGGTAACAGCGGATCGGGAACAACAGGGCGTTGCTGCGCGGCAGGCGCCACAGGGTCTGCAGCTCCACGCGCAGGTGCAGCTTGCGGCCGATGTTCTCGGGGGTGAGCGAGGCGCGGTCCGGCCCCCATTCGGGGAAGGTTTCGGGCGAGGTGTCCAGACGCGGGTTCACCGTCATGGTCCAGTTCAGACGGCGCACCGGCTGGCCCTGGCGGATCATCAGCAGGTACTTCAGCGCGCGCTCGAACACGCCGGCCTGGTGCGCCAGCGGCACCGGGCCGTGCCACTGCATGAAGCTCATGCCGACGTTGAAGTCCAGCGACCAGTCGGCCTGCGAGGTCACCATGCCGGCGTCGAGAAACAGGTTGTCTTCGCGCTGGTCGCAGATCGCGAAATCTCCCTGGGCCTGGCGCGTGATGTATTCAAACGGGCCGCAAGGCAGCGTGGCAGCGTCACCGAACACAAACGTCTGTTCAATGCCCAGCGGGCGGTTGATCCAGGTCCAGGAGGCACCGAAGTCGGGCCCGGTTTTGCTGAGGGAAAAGTGCTCGGGGTAGTCGGCGCTCAGGCTGTCCATGAGCAGCTCAAGCGTGTCCCACTCGGCCATCGCCATGTGGGGAAGCACCTGGCAGCGGCCCGGGTCGCGCGCCAGCGTGATCGCCTTGTCGCGGCATGCGGCGATGTAGTGCTCGTCCACATCGAAGCCGTGTTCATAGGCCGCGCTCGCGCCCTTGGGCTGGTGCGGCTCCATGTTGACGCTGTACATGTACTGGTCGTCCGGAAACGGGAACGGAAAACGCAGGATCGCGGCTTCGCTGTTGCGGTAGCTGTAGTCGCCGCGAAAGGTCTCGTCGGGTTTGAAAGCAATGGACATGGTGGTCGGGGCCTTGCAAATGAAGCGGTTCAGAGATCAAGCACGAGGCGCGGGCCGCGGGCGCGCGACACGCAGGGCATCACGAGCCGGCCGGACGCCTTGTCGGCGGCGCTCAGAAAGTGGTCGCGGTGTTCGGGCTGGCCGTCGAGCACGCCGGTCACGCACACGCCGCAGGCGCCGCCGCGGCACAGGCAGGCGGGTGCGGCGCCAATGCGCTCCAGCGCTTCGAGCAGGCTTTCGTCCTCGGCCACCGTCACGGCCTTGCCGCTCTTGTGCAGCATGGCCTCGAACGACGCACCACCGGTGGCCGCGCCGCCGAAGAGCTCGCTGTGCACCTGCGCATCGGGCCAGCCCAAGGCCTTGGCCGCGGCCAGCACCGACCGGTTCAGATCGCTCGGGCCGCACACATACAGGTGCGTGCCGGCCGGCTGCTGCGCCAGCAGGGCCGGGATGTCGAGGCGGTGGCCGTCGGCGTCCCAGTGGAACGCCACCTTCGGATCGCCCTCGGGCAGCCAGGGCGCGAACACGGCGCGCTCCGACTCTCGGCAGCACACGTGCAGCGCATAACCCGTGGCCAGCACGCCTGCGTCTTTGATGTACGAGAGAAACGGCGTGATGCCGATGCCGCCCGCGATCATCAGGTGCAGGCGCGCACCGCGTTGCGGCGGGAACAGGTTGGCCGGCAGCTGGGCCTCGATCACATCGCCCACATTCAGGCGCTCGTGCACCGCAGCCGAGCCGCCGCGCGAGGCCGGGACGCGGCGCACGATGATGTCGTAACGGCCACGGCTACCGGGCGCGTTGATCAGCGAATAGGCGTTGCGGTGCACACGCTTCTCGCCGGGCAGGCTGAACAGCACATGGGAGCCCGCGCCGTTCGGCGGCAGCATCGTGCCGTCCGCGCTCGCCAGGCTCACCTGGCGCAGGCTGGGGGCGATGTCGTTCACCGCCACCACGCTGAGTTTCAAACCGCTGGCGATCATGGGAATACCTCCTCACGCACGGGCCGTTCGCCCGGCACTTCGGCGTCGACCATCACGCCCATGAAGGCGCCATGGCGACGGGAAAAATGGTCGCGCACCAGCAGCTCGCGCCCACAGCCTGCACAGGCCACGGTGGAGGTGCTCACGCCTTCGGTGAAACCGTGGCAGTGGGTGCACCAGACACGGCGCCGTGCACTGCCCGCGTGGGCCAGCTGGATCTGGCTCTCGGCCAGACCCAGCTGGCGCGCAGCCAGGAACACCGACCACACAAAGGGCTCGCTGCCCTGCACGAACAGCCGGTCGCTCACGAGCGGCGCGCCCGGGGTGCCGAGCGACGCGGGCAGCGCGTCCAGGTCGGCCAGCGCGGTCACGGGGCCCAGGCCCTGCGGCGGCGCGCCCACGCACCAGACCTGCAGCCGCGGCGCCACGGGCGCAAAGGTGGCGGCCAACTCGGCCTCGAGGGCGGCGTCGATGGCGCTGCCCTCCAGCACCAGCCAGTGACGGCCCGCGCCGGGTTGGGGTGCCAGCGGCGGATAGACCGGCCTGCTGGTGACGTCGGAAGGTTTCAGTGGCATGGCGCGCTCCGGGGGGGTCAGCCGAGGTTGTGACCTGGGATCCAGTTGGTGCCGGCCAGCGGCACCTTGGCCATGGCGGCGGCTTCTACCGTCAAGGCCACCAGGTCTTCGGGCTCCAGGTGGTGCACGTCCTGCTTGCCGCAGGCGCGCGCCAGCGTGGTCAGCTCCATCGTCAAGGTCTTGAGGTAGTTCTTGACGTGTTTGGCGCCCATGTCGGGCTCCAGGCGCTGCTCCAGGATCGCGTCCTGCGTGGTCACGCCGACCGGGCACTTGCCGGTGTGGCAGTGGTGGCAGAAGCCAGCTTTGGTGCCCAGGGCCGCATAGTCGGCTTCGGCGCTGTGGGTCTGGCCACCTTGCTGGTAGGTGTCGCGGTTGCAGCCCAGCGCCATGAGCACGCCCTGGCCGATGGCCACCGCGTCGGCACCCAGCGCCAGCGCCTTGGCCACGTCGGCACCGGTGCGGATGCCACCCGACACGATGAGCTGCACCGTGCCGATCATGTCGAGGTCGCGCAACGCGGCGACGGCCTGGCGCACGGCGGCCAGCGTGGGGATGCCGGCGTGTTCGATGAAGCAGGTTTGCGTGGCGGCGGTGCCGCCCTGCATGCCGTCGACCACCACCACATCGGCACCGGCGTGCACCGCCAGCTTGACGTCGTTGTAGACGCGGGTAGCGCCGACCTTCACGTAGATCGGTTTTTCCCAGTCGGTGAGTTCGCGCAGCTCCTGGATCTTGATCGTCAGGTCGTCCGGGCCGGTCCAGTCCGGATGGCGGCTGGCCGAGCGCTGGTCCACGCCCTCGGGCAGGGTGCGCATCTGGGCCACACGGGGGTTGACCTTCTGGCCCAGCAGCATGCCGCCGCCGCCGGGCTTGGCGCCCTGGCCGAGCACGACCTCGATGGCGTCGGCGCGGCGCACGTCGTCGGGGTTGAAGCCGTAGCGCGACGGCAGGCACTGGTAGACCAGGGTCTTGGACGACAAACGCTCTTCCGAGGTCATGCCGCCGTCGCCCGTGGTGGTGCTGGTGCCGGTGGCGGTGGCGGCCTTGCCCAGGGCTTCTTTCACGTTGGCCGAAAGCGCGCCAAAGCTCATGCCGGCGATGGTGATCGGGGTGTCGAGCACCACCGGCTTCTTGGCGAAACGCGTGCCCAGCACGGTCCTGGTCGAGCACTTCTCGCGGTAGCCCTCCAGCGGGTAGCGCGAGAGCGACGCGGTGAGGAACACCAGGTCGTCGAAGTGCGGCAGTTTGCGCTTGGCGCCCAGACCGCGGATTTCATACAGGCCGGTGCTGGAAGCGCGGTGGATGTAGTCCAGCGTGCTGCGGTCGAAACTGGCCGACTCCTCGAGTTGCAGGCGTTTGAAATGGATGGGGTGTTCGGTGTTTGACATGTCAATAGTCCTGTTCGGCGTCGGCGTTCCAGTGGTAGAGGCTGCGGGCCGAGGCCACGCGCTTGAATTCCGAAGGCTCGTGGGCTTTCCCCGCCTGGGCCAGCAGCGCGCTGAGCGCCGCGGTGTCGGCTTCGGTCATGGGTTCGATCCGGGCGTCGGCGCCGAGCGACTTGATGCTGCCGCGCACGTAGATCACGGCCTCGTAGAGCGAGTCGCCGAGGGCGTCGCCGGCGTTGCCGCAGATCACCATGCGGCCAGCCTGGGCCATGAAGCCGGAGAAGCTGCCGACCGAGCCGCCGACCACGATGTCGCCACCCTTGAGCGAGATGCCGCAGCGCAGGCCGGCGTCGCCGTCGATCACCAGCAGGCCGCCATGGGCCGAAGCGCCCGCACCGTTGGAGGCAAAGCCTTTCACGTGCACCTTGCCGCTCATCATGTTTTCGGCCACACCGGTGCTGGCGCTGCCTTCGATGGTGACGTCGGCGAACTTGTTCATGCCGGCCGCGTAATAGCCGGCGTGGCCCTTGATGGTCACGGCCACCGGGGCGTTGATACCGACCGCGATGTTGTGCGCGCCGTCGGGATGCACCACCTCGATGTGTTGTCCGGCCAGGGATTCGGGCGTTCCGTGCAGGTGCTGGTTGAGCTCGCGCACGCTCTGGCGGCTCAGGTCAAAGGTCAGATTTTCCATACGTACATCTCCTCGGGAGCGGGTTCAAAGACGGTCGCATGCTCGATGCCCGGCAGGTGGGCGAGCGAGCGGAATTCGGAAGCGATGGCCACGTAGTCGTCGGTCTCGGCGACCACGGCCGGCTTGCAGGCGAAGGGATCGCGGATCAGGGCCAGCTCGGTGGGTGTGCCCATGAGGAAGGTGTAGAAGCCGTCGAGCGCGACGAAGGCCTTTTCCAGCGCCGTGTGCAGGTCGTCGCCTTCGCGCAGACGCCATTCGAGAAAACGGCAAGCGGCTTCGGTGTCGTTGTCGGTCTCGAACTTGATGCCGCGCGGCTCCAGCATGCGGCGCACGCCGTTGGGGTTGGACAGCGAACCGTTGTGCACCAGGCAGAAGTCTTCGCCGGCGGTGAACGGGTGGGCGCGGTCCGGCGTCACGGCCGACTCGGTGGCCATGCGGGTGTGGCCCACGAGGTGGCTGCCCACGAGCTTCGTGAAGTCGTAGCGCTGTGCCACCTGCGCCGGCGTGCCGATGTCCTTGTACAGGTCGATGCGGCGACCGGTCGAGAGGATGTGCAGCTTGTCCTCAAACGCCTTGATGAAAGCCTTCACGGGCTCGGCCGGGCCATCAAAGGTGAACACCGCGTGGTTGCCCTTGGTCTGGATATGGGCCTTGACCTTCAGGTCCGCGTTCAACGCGTCGGCCAGGCCGATCCAGTCGTAGGCCGCAGCGGCGTCGGTCAGGCCCGAATACAGGCTGAGCTTGCGCTGGCTCTCGGGCAGCGGCTGGCCAAAGACAGCCATGCCGGCGGAGTCCGGGCCACGGTCGTGCATGCCGATCAGCATCGGCACCATGAGCTCACCGAGCTGACTGTGCAGCTCGGGTTTCTTCAACAACAGTCCAACAATTCCACACATGATTGCTTCCTTAAAAAAACTCGAGGTACTGCTTGACCTCCCACTCGGAGACATGGCGCATGTACTCGATCCACTCCATGCGCTTGAACTTCAGGAACTCGTCGGTGACCGGACCCAGGGCCTCGCGGATCACGCTGTCGGCCTCCAGCGCGTCGAGCGCGGCGTTCAGGTTCTGCGGCAGCAGGCCGATGCCGGCTTCCTTGAGCTGGGCCTCGCTCCATTCGTAGAGGTTGACGTTGCGCGGCGCGCCCGGGTGCATGTTCTTGGCGATGCCGTCCAGGCCGGCGGCGATAACGGCGGCCGTGGCCAGGTAGGGGTTGCAGGCGCCGTCGGGCAGGCGCAGTTCCAGCCGGCCTTTGGGGATGCGCACCATGGTCGAGCGGTTGTTGTCGCCGTAGCTGATGTAGGCCGGTGCCCAGGTGGCGCCGGTGAGTGAACGGCCCACCACCAGGCGCTTGTACGAATTGATCGTGGGCGCGCACAGGGCCGTGAGCGCGGGCGCGTGGTGCAGCAGGCCGGCCATGAACTGGTAGGCCATGGGCGAGAGCTCCAGGCCATTGGCGTCGCTCTTGTCCTGGAACAGGTTGCACTGGCCGTCGCCGATGGACAGGTGCATGTGCATGCCGTTGCCCGGCCGGTTGGCGAAGGGCTTGGGCATGAAGGAACAGATCAGGCCCAGCTCGTTGGCGATCTCGCTCGCCGCCATCTTGAAGAAGACGAAGTGGTCACACGAGGTCAGGCAGTCGGTGTAGGTGTAGTTCAGCTCGAACTGGCCGTTGGCGTCTTCGTGGTCGATCTGGTAGACGTCGATGCCGGTGGCGCGCATGGCGTTGGAGAGCTTTTCCAGGAACACCCGGGTGCGTGACAGGCCCTTGTAGTCGTAGCAGGGCTTGGCGAGGTTGTCGCTGGCGTCGTGCGGCACGATGCTGCCGTCGGCGTTGCGGCGCAGCAGCGAGAACTCGGGCTCCAGGCCGGTGAACATCGTCAGGCCTTTTTCAGCCAGACGCGCAACCTGCTTCTTGAGCACGACGCGGCTGTCGAAGGCCCAGGGTTCGCCTTCCACATGGCCTTCGCAGACGATGCGCGCCAGGCCCGGCTGCCACGGCACCACGGACACGGTGGACAGATCCCCCACGGCCATGAAGTCCGGGCCGTGCGGCTCGATGCCCACGCCGCAGATGGCAAACCCGGCGAAGCCGGCGCCATCGGTCATCACGGTGTTCAAATGATCGACTGGCACGGACTTGGCTTTGGCCACGCCGTGGATGTCGACAAACTGCGCCAGCACGTAGCTGATGCCCTGGGACTTGAGGTAGGCCTGGGTTTCTTCGACGCTGGCAAAGCGCTTCGGGGGCACCAGCCCGCCCGGCTCGAGCTGGGTGACGAATGGGACGGCGAGTGTGTTCAAGGGAAAACTCCTTCGGTTGGCAATCAGGGTTCGGCTGGAGGGCCCGGCGGCGTCGGCCTTGGTGCATGGTCAACGTCGATGTTTCTTGTTATGCAACATTTATGCCTGCTGTGAACATTTCAGATTCGGTAGCACGTACACTTTTTCCAGCAGCAAAGACCTAGGAGCGGGATGTGAACAAACAGGGTGAGAAACCGGCGATTTCGCTCGAAGAATCGGTGGGCTCGGCCATCAAGGAACTGCGCCAGCGCCACGGTCTGACCATTGCGCAGGTGTCCGAACAGGCCAGCATCAGCCGCGGCATGCTGTCCAAGATCGAGAACGGGCAGACCTCGGCCGGCATGGAGACGCTGGCGCGCATCGCGCGGGCGCTGGGGGTCTCGATGTCCATGCTGTTCAGCAAATACGACGTGACCGCGAGCACCGCACAGCACATCAAGAAGGGCAAGGGCATGGAAGTGGTGCGCCGTGGCACCAAAAGCGGGCACACCTACCATTTGCTCGCTTACGACCAGGGCCCGGTCAAGCTGTTCGAGCCCTTCCTGATCACCATGGACGACGACTCGGAGCAGTACCCCACGTTCCAGCACCCGGGCACCGAGCTGCTGTACATGCTGGAGGGCAAGATCGAATACCGCTGCGGGCCGGACACCTACCTGCTGGAGCCCGGCGACTCGCTGACCTTTCAAGGCGAGGTGGCGCACGGCCCCGAGAAACTGGTGAAGTTCCCGATCAAGTTCCTGTCGTTCATCGTCTACCCGCGCAGCGCGGAGTGAAGGCTAGTAGATCGCAGTGATCAGCGCCCGGCTGCCGGGGCAGCAGGGGGCGAGCAGGGTTTCAGCTGGCAGCTTCTGAAGGTAAAGACCATGACCAGCGCCAAGGCCCTGGGAGCGGCAACGCGGCAAAGCGATCTCCACTTCGCCGCTCAGCACATAGACCAGCAGGTCAGGGGCTGGCGGCAGCACCATCGCCTGATCGCCGAGCATGCCGACCTCTGCGCGAGACCGTCCGCGGCGGTGCATCACGTTCCAGAGCACAGTGGGCTCTACCGGCATCTCGGTCGTGAGCAGGCGTTCACCGGGAAAAGCGGCACGGCTGCCCGGGCCGTTGAAAAGGATGTCTTCGAAGGGCTGACTGGCGCGCAGGCGCAGGTACCCACCTTGCAGCATCACCGCCTGGCGGTCCAGCCCTTCAAAGATCGAAAACGGACCGGCGGTCGTGATCTCCGCCGCACTCACGCGCCAGTCGGTTTGACCATCATGGCCGACCGCGCTGGCCACGGGGCGGGTCCAGCCACCCTGGTTTTTCCAGGCCTCCCGCGGCAGCGCCTGCAGGGTGAAGTGCCGCTGTGCGAAACAACCTTCTGGCGCGCGGTTCATGCCGTTTTCGATTGACCGGTCAAGCCGGCCGTGAGGGCCGGCAATGCCTCGAACAGATCACCGACCAAGCCCACATCGGCGACCGAAAAGATCGGCGCATCGGGGTCCTTGTTGACGGCCACGATCACGCCCGCGTCCTTGATGCCGGCGAGGTGCTGGATGGCACCCGAAATGCCGAAAGCGAAGTACACATCGGGCGCCACAGTCTTGCCGGTCTGGCCGACCTGGATGGCGTTGGGTGCGAAGCCGGCATCGACCGCCGCACGCGAAGCGCCCACGGCGCCACCCAGGTGGTCGGCGAGCCGTTCGACCAAAGCCATGTGTTCGCGCGCGCCCACACCTCGCCCGGCCGCCACCACCACGCGGGCGCGGCTCAGGTCGGGGCGGTCGCTGTCCATCGACTCGCGGCTCTTCAGCTGGCTGCGGACATCGGCGCCGACCGACACCAGCGTGACAACGGGGCAGGCGGCCTGCGTGCCGGCCGCGGTGGCAAAGCCCGCGGGGCGCAGCGTCAGCAGGGTCTTGTCCGCCTGGGTCTCCACGCTGGCGAGCACGCTGCCGGCGTAGAGCGGACGCACGAAGCGGTGCCCGGATTCGATCGCCACCACATCGCTCAGGTAAGCCGCCCGCAGGCGCGCCGCGGCCCGCGGCAGGGCGCCCCGGTGCAGCACGCGGTGCGCCGCCAGCAGGGTGTCGCAACCCGGCATCAGCGCCACAATCTGCAACGCCAGGGTTTCAGCCGAAGGCGTGCCCCACTGCGGGTCGTCCGCCAGCAGCACTTGCGACACGCCGGCCAGGCAGGCCGCGGCCTGGGCGACAGCCGCGCAGCCCATCCCCAGCACCAACAGGTGCACCGGGTCACCGATCTGCAGCGCCGCGCCGAGCAGGTTCAGGGTGGAGGGGTCAAGCTGGCTGCCGTCGTGTTCGGCGATGACGAGGGTGGTCATAGTGCGGTGGTTTCTGGTGTGAAGGGGTCAGGCGCTGGCGCCGAGTGCGGGCAATGCACGCAGGTGCTCCAGCAGTTGCGTGAGGCCTTCGACGCGCACACCCGCTGCACGGGCCGGTGGCGTGGCACAACCGGTGATGCGGAAGCGCGCGGCGCGGTCCCCCGCGAGCTCGGCCAGCGACAGCGTGGTGATGGTGGCCTTCTTCGCCTTCATCATGTTGGGCAGGCTGATCGCGCGCGGGTCGCACAGGCGCAGGTCCACCCCGAGCACGGCGGGCAGCGGCAGGCGCCATTGCTCCAGACCCTGGTCGCCATCGCAGTGCACGCGCAGACCACCGTCTTCCAGCGCCAGCTGGTTGACCGACATGGCCTGCGGCCAGTCGAGCAACGCGGCCAGCATCGGCGCGGTGTCGCCCAGGTCGTCGTCGATGGCCTGTTTGCCACACAGCACCAGGTCCACGCCTTCGCGTTGCACGAGCACGCTCAAGGCTTCGACCAATGCCGGTCCGTCGCACTCGCCCGTACCCGGCTCGAGCAGGATCGCCGCGTCCGCACCCATGGCCAGCGCCGTGCGCAGCACGTCTTGCGTCAGCGGCGCGCCACAACCCACCACCGTGACCCGACTCGCCTGCCCGGCCTGGCGCAGGCGAACGGCCTGCTCCACGGCGACTTCGTCGAAGGGGTTCAGCGACATCTTCAGACCGGTGGTGTCCACCCCCGAACCGTCGCTGCGCACACGCACCCGGACGTTGTAATCCACGACGCGTTTGACCGGCACCAGCACATGCATGTCTGTCTCTCCGATCAGGACACCGCACCCAGGCCATAGCGACCTGTGAGCAAATTGCCGCTGCGGAAACGCTCGTGCGCGTAGGGCGCGAGCGACACGTCGGTGGGCAGACCCAGGGCTTCCTGGGCCAGCACCAGGCCGACGCCGGGCGAGAGCTTGAAGCCGTGGCCCGAGAAGCCGTAGCCCACGATCAGGCCGGGCACGTCGGGCAGGCGCCCGAGCACCGGGTTCCAGTCGGGCGTGACGTCGTAGACACCGGTCCAGGACGAGGCCAGACCGGCTTCGCCGAACGAGGGGAAACGCTCCGCCACCTGGCCGCCGACCTCGACCACGTAGTCCATGGAGATGTCGCCCTGCTCGTTGTCGGGCTGGGCCAGGGTCTCGCCCACCGTGCCTTCGCTCACCAGCATCTGGTTGCCGCCGTAGCTGCGGCAGTACAGCATGCCGGGCGAACCCAGGTCCTTGAACACCGGCATCTTGAAGCTGTAGGCCTCGGGCCCTTCGAGCGCGAGCACGGCGTGGCGTTCGGCCTTCACCGGGGTTGACACGCCGGTCCATTTTTCGATCTCGCTGGCCCAGATGTTCTGGGTGCTGATCACGGTGTTGCTGTGGAACGTGCCCTGGTTCGTTTCGACACCCACCACGCGTCCGCCGTCCATCAGCAGGCGCTCCACGTTCACGCCTTCCATGATCTTCACACCCTGCCGGCGCGCGGCGCGCGCAAAGCCGGTGGCGACCAGGTAGGCGTCGGCAAAGCCGGCCTCGGGCTCGTAGCCGATCAGCGCCGCGTCGTCGAACTGGGCGATGGGCAGCAGCTCGCGCGCCGCGGCCTGGTCGATCAGGCGCACCTCGACGCCCATGGTGGTCTGGCCGGCCAGCGCGGCGCGCAAGGGTTCGAGCTTGGGGCCTTCGGGCGCGCAGATCAGGTAGCCGCACTTGACCAGGCCCGCGGATTGTTCCTCGTCGCCCAGATAGCCCGCGAAGTCGTTGAACACCGCCCACGAGCGCTTGGCCAGTTCCACGTTTTCGATCACCGAATAGTGGGTGCGCAGGATGCCGGAAGACTGGGTGCTGGTGCCCGAGCCGATCTGGCCGCGGTCCAGCACGAGCACGCGGCCCGCACCCAGGCGGGCCAGGTGGTAAGCGACCGAAGCACCGATCACACCGGCACCGATCACGATGGCGTCGTAGGTTTGCATGGGAAATCTGGCCTTTCTGGGCTGGAGGGGTGGGCCGACATGGCGATGGAGCGGACTGTAGGGTCGCGCCGCCGCCACCCGATCAACTGAAGCAAAACTGATGCTATGGTTTGGCTTTTCGAATGCTGAGCGCATTCGCCCAATCCCCCCACACCATTCGTCCCCATGCCGCCCTCCCCGCCCAAGCCCCGCCGTGCGCGCCGCCTGCCCGATCTGCAGGCGCTGCAGGCCTTTGTCTCGGTCTGCGATTCGGGCTCCATGGCCCTGGCCGCCCAACAGCTGGGCCTGAGCGCCAGCGCGATCAGCCAGGCCATCAAATCGCTCGAAGCCGACGTAGAGCTGCCCCTGCTCGACCGCGAGGTGCGGCCGGCCCGGCCCACGCACGCCGGGCGCGCCTTGCGCGAACGCGCCACCGGCCTGCTGGCCCAGGCCCGCTCCATGGTCGACCAGGTGCGTGCGAGTGCGCGCCACGAACACACGCAGCTGCACCTGGGCTGCGTGGACTCGTTTGCCGCCACCGTGGGGCCGCGACTGATCCGCGCCATGAGCGGGCAGGCGCAGCAGATCCTGATGTGGTCGGGCCTCACGCCGACGCTGACCGAACAGCTGCGCGGCCGTGAACTCGACTTCGCGATCTGCACCGACTCGGCCATCGACGACCCGCGCATCGCGCAGCGCCTGCTGTTCTCCGAATCCTGGGTGGCGGTGTTTCCCAAGGCGCACAAGGTGAAGCCTTTGCGCACGGCGCGCGGCCTGTCCGATCTGCCCGGCGAGTTGCCGCTGATCCGCTACAGCCAGCGCTCGGTGATCGGCCAGCAGATCGAACGTTTTCTGCGCCACGTGGGCGTGAACGCGCCGCGCGGCTACGAGTTCGACGCCACCGACCCGCTGCTCAGCCTGGTGGCCTCGGGCCTGGGCTGGGCCTTGTCCACGCCGCTGTGCCTGTGGCAGTCGCGCCAGTACCTCGACGACGTGGTCGTGATCCCCATTCCCGCCACCCGGCTCGGCCAGCGCCATTTTTTCCTGCTCTCGCGCGAAGACGAATGGGCCGGCCTGGACGAACACATCGCCCGCATCACGCGCGACGTGATCCGCCACGACACCGCGCCGGCCATCCGCCTGTGCATGCCCGCCCTGCCCCCGGACGCCCTGTCCTGCCCCGACGAAGAGACCCCATGAGCACACACACACCCACTTTCACCCTGCAGCAGGGCAGCGTGCCGCTGCTGATCTCGATCCCGCACCTGGGCACCGAACTGCCAGCCGAATTCGCCGCCGGCATGAGCGACACCGCGCCGCTCAAGCAGGACACCGACTGGCACCTCGACCGCCTCTACGGTTTCGCTGCCGGAATGGGTGCCTCCGTGCTGCAGGCAAAGGTCTCGCGCTACGTGATCGACCTCAACCGACCGCCTTCTGGCGAGAGCCTGTACCCCGGCCAGACCACCACCGGCCTGTGCCCGACCGAGACCTTTCGCGGTGAGCCGCTCTACGGTGAGGCCGAGGCGCCCGACACGGCGCAGCAGGCCGACCGCTTGGCGCGCTACTGGCGGCCCTACCACGACGCGCTGCGCGCCGAGCTCGACAGCCTCAAGGCGAAACACGGCGCGGTGCTGCTGTGGGACGCGCACTCCATCGCCAGCGTGCTGCCGCGCCTGTTTGACGGCAAGCTGCCCGACCTGAATTTCGGCACCGCTGACGGCCGCAGCTGCGATCCGGCGATCATCGACAGCGTGCTCGCCGAGGTGAGTGCCACGCGCTTCAGCCACGTGCTCAACGGCCGCTTCAAAGGCGGCTACATCACGCGCCACTACGGCTCACCGGCCGACCGCGTGCACGCCATCCAGCTGGAGATGGGGCAGGACCTCTACATGCTCGAAGACCCGCCCTTCACCTACCTCGAACACAAGGCCGCCGCGGTGTGGCCGCTGCTGCAGAAGATGCTGCAGCAGGCGCTGGCCTCGCTGGCCCGCTTGACCCCCTGACGCACCCGCCCGACCCGCACGGAAGAACCCCCATGAGCCCCCAAGAAATCCTCAGCACCTACGGCCCGCGCGAAGCGATGGAATACGACGTGGTGATCGTCGGTGGCGGTCCCGCCG